>Ga0074045_10000005_pt1 | contig 219555 bp, 195 predicted proteins | sample BogForMeECP23OM2_FD_94442 | JGI IMG/M metagenome (GOLD analysis project Ga0074045, IMG submission 94442) | Bog forest soil microbial communities from Calvert Island, British Columbia, Canada - Bog Forest MetaG ECP23OM2 | ecosystem: Environmental > Terrestrial > Soil > Wetlands ... | reverse complement strand
CGGGGAGGGGAGCATTGCAGTCCATCAGGGGGAAATGGTGCCCGGGGTGGGAGTCGAACCCACATGAGGAAAAATCCCCGGAGGATTTTAAGTCCTCAGCGTCTGCCATTCCGCCACCCGGGCGCTGGCACTACAAATTTAACCAACGCGCCCGCTTACTGCAACACGCATGAAATGTGAATTGGACACTTGAGGAGAACTTGCGAGGAAGCTATTGGTTCTTCTTCAAGAAATGCTCGGCGACAATGCTCGGCGTTTCGACAATTCGCTTTTCCTCCGCGCAAACCACCAGTCGCAGGAATTCCGCCATACTCCACGCCAGCGGTGTCGCGCTACCCGTGCCCCGGCCAAACACAAAACCTGCGCGCGTCGGTTCCGCCTGATCCCACACCTGCTCCGGAATCATGCCTCCCTGATTCGCAAAGTGCAGCATCGCCATCAGGTACGGCGTCGCGTCGCGTCCCGCGGCAATTTCATATTCACCGCGTTCCCCGGTAAAAATCGGCCAGATGCGCCCAATCCCTTCGCTCTGCCACGGCCCGCCAAAATAAGTTTCCCCGTAGCCATCATGGCTATAGCGGTAAAACGCCGGCCCATTCGGAGTCTCCACGCGAATCGCCGCATCCACGATCTCCACCGAATGCTGGATGATGGGATCGTTCGCCGGGCGAATCCCCAGGCGCACAAATTCCAGGAACCCCGCATCCACAACATCGCGCTCGTCCCACACGCCGCCGCCATTGCGCACGTCCAATTGGTATCCATCGTTGGGGTCGGTGTTGTTATCAATTCGAATGTAGTAGCCCGGCGCGCCCGCGCCTTTGCCCAAGTGCCCCGTCGTCGTCACCAGCCACGCTTCGATATGCGCCGCCCAGTCGTCCGCAGTCCGCATGTAGCGATCCGCATCGTCGCTCGCGCCGTTCTTTCTCGCGATATCCGAAGCGCACACCAACCCCGCAATCTCCGCCGCGATGGTTGACGGCGAATAGCCCGGCACCTCTTCCCAACGCTCCTGCTGCGTCATCGGCCCGTGCGCAATCACAAACTCCGCTTCCGGGCGCACGTGCTTCTTCCACATGTCCGCATCCGTCCGCCCCAACTGCCACGCCAGAATCATGGGATACGACATTTCGTCCATCTGCAGCGCCGTCCAATAAGGCTTCCCATCCAGCCAACTGTTTTGCGGAAACCGGCCGTCGGGTTCCTGCTGTACGGTGTACAAATAGGTCAGCGCGCGATCCGCGGCGTCGCGATCTCCCGCGGCCATCAGACCGCTGGCCACTTCATAGAGGTCGCGGGCCCACACCAGGTGATACCCGCCAACTTCCGGCGTATCCGCCTTCACCGCCATGCCCCAGGGAATGCTCATCGAAGCGATCATCGCCCCGCGATACGTTTTGTCTTCATGCGCTTTCAGGACCATCGCCGCAAGCTGGAACTCGCGTTCATAGCGCGCGTCCACCTTGCGCAGGCCCTTCACGTAATCCTTCCAGCCCGCCACATATTCGGCGCCAACATCGGCAAACTTGCGTGCCAGCGCCTTCTTCGCCACGTCAATCGCCGCTCCGCCGTTCGCCCCGAAGCCAAGCGCCAGCTCATAGTGATTCGCGCCACCCAGCTTCGCCGCCTGAAAAACATTCCCCTTTTCCGCGCGATCGTATTTCCACTCCAGCTTGTGGTGCAGCAGCAAATCCGTGTACCCGTCGCTCGTACCGGCAAATCCGCTGCTCGCCTGCGAAAAAGCGGGCGAACTCACCAGCGCGCAGGCGACATCTTCTTTTTCGGCGACCAGCGCGCCGTCCTGTGAATATCCCGTGTCACCATACCCACTGTTCTTCAACGCCGGATCAGCCAGAACGTACAAGTCGTAACCCGCCGGCGCCGTGAACGTAACCTCGATCAGCACCGTGTCCCGCTGCGGATCGCTCACATACGTTTTAGTAATCTTGAATTTCCCGCCGGGGTCGCTGCTGGTTTGCTGGTACAGCAGCGCGGAATCATTCACGCGCTCCAGCGCATGCTTTAAATCCTTCGACTCCACCCAGGTCGTCCGCCCGTCGCTCACGGCAAATTCCAGAGTGCGCAGATTCGCGGTATCCAGCCGCGGATAATACACCTCAGTCAGAATCCCGTTCTCCAGCGTGAACCACACATGCGAATTCGTGGAAGTCGCCGTGCCCACCGCCTCCTTGCTACCCGCCGTCCAAGTCGGCAGCGCCCCCGGCCCGCCAGGCGCATTCTGCGCATAGCTCTGCCAAGCCCAGGACCACGCGAGCACAAGAGCAGCGAGCAGAATCTTTCTGGGAACCAAGGGAATAACCTTTCGTGGAGAGTATAAAGAGGGGAGGCGAAAACTATCTCCGCCTCCCTCCCGGGGTGTTGCGGCTAGAAAGTGAAACGCAAGCCGAGTTCCACCTGGCGCCAGCTATTCGTGAGGACGCCGGTGATCAACCCAATGTGTCCGTCGTTCAGGTTGGTGTCTGACGGATTGGCAAAATGCGGTGTATTCGTCAGGTTATAAGCTTGGACGCGGAACTGGCCTTTGAGCCGCTCGGTGATCGCAAAGTTCTTGAATAGAGCAAAGTCCATGTTCGAAAATCCAGGTCCTCGGACAATGTCACGTCCCGAAGTGCCCGGGGCAATGTAGATGCCTGCTGCCGTTTTGGCGGGCACCGCGAAGGCGGAAGCGTCCACATAGTCGGTGATATTTCCCGGGTGCACGGTGATCTTGCCGACGAGGTCAGCGCGCGTGGCACCGGGATTCCCGCTGGCGGTGATGCTGAAGGGTGTACCACCCGCCAACGCATATATGGCGTTGAGTTGCCAGCCTCCGATGGCGTAATCAACCCATTTCGAAACGTCTCCGCCCCACCGCTTGCCGCGGCCAAAGGGCAGTTCATACAGCACGCTGGCGGACATCACGTAGTCCTGGTCCTGAGTGGACAGGCCGCGTTCAATGCCGTAATTCGTGTATAGCTGCGGGGCGCAGGCGTCCAGATTCCCGCAGGAGTCATCGAGCGTCTTGGACCAAGTGAAAGCTCCTGTGACCTGCAGACCCTGGGTTAAACGCCGTTCGTACTGTGCCTGCAATGCATCGTAGTCCGACTTCCCTCGATTGTCCTGAACCGTAATGCTCCCCAAGTTTGGATAAAGACCGGGACCGGAGGGGGCGTCAAATAGCTGCTGGTTCGCATTGTAATTGCGCGTCAGGTGCGCACCATGCGTACCCACATAGGAGAGGCTCACGGACTGGTTGGTGCCAATCTGCCTCTGCAACTGCAGGTTCCACTGAGAAACTTCAGGAGTTAAGTTTGTCGGCAGCATCGCGATGACGCTCACACCAGTCGGGGCGGAGAGATTCAGATTCGTGAAGCTTCCGCTGGGAACCGGACCGGTGGCGTTGGGGGAAAGGAGCTGCGCAGGTGTGCAAGTCGGTTCGCAGGCCAACGAACCCGAAAGCGTGATTCGGTATCCCTGTTGATAGGTGACCGAGTTTTGCCCGCTGAATGGAGGATTCTGCGCCAGTTGGTTGCTGATGCCACCACGATCGATGAAGTAGAAGAGGCCGTAGCCTCCACGCAGCACGGTCTTCCCGTCGCTCGTGAGTTGGTATGCAAAACCCAGGCGTGGGCCGAAGTCGTGATAGTCGTTGGAGATCAGTTGTCTCGGCGAACCGTTGCTGCCTGCAACGATGAGCGCCCCGGTGACCAGATCAAAGTTGGCTTGACGGTTTTCCACTTCGACCGGCCAAGTGAGAATATCCCAGCGGATGCCCAAGTTGAGCGTCAGCCGATTCGTCACGCGGAAGTCGTCCTGAGCGAAGAACCCATTTTCCCAACTGCGCGTGCCGACCATGCCGTAGGGAGTGCCGTGGGAGTAGCCATCCACGAAGCCCGCGAGCAAATCGGAGACTTCATAACCAGTATCCACGTGTCCGGTGGCCCCGCTACAGCACCCTGAATTGCCATTACCGGCAAGTTGGAAATATCCTTTGCCGGCGAGCGGACGAAAGAGATTGACTTGGCGGCGCAGAATGTTGACGCCCATCTTCACTGTGTGACGTCCCTTAGTCCATGTCACCGTGTCATTGTAGTTGTACCCGGTCTGAGGGATCTCGTACGTGCCATAGTCACCCGTATATTCGATCTGATTGTTGTATCCGCCAATCAGTGCAATGCCGCCCAGCAGGGGTGTATTGCAGTTTACGATTCCCAACTGCGTGCAGAGGTCAACGCCATTGAATGGGGGCAAATACCCAAACGTTGTGCGGACAAAGCCGCCGCGGAATTCATTAATCAAAGTTGGGTTGATGGTCGATGTCAGACCGATTGAAGTGCCCCACGGGTGGTTGAAGTTTGTGCCGGACCCGAACCCTGAAGGAAGGGTGGTCAAGCGAGTTGTATCCGTCTGGTCCGCCCGGCCACGACTGAAACGGCCAAAGAGAGAATTCGTCGAATTAAGAATGTAATCCACACGAATGTCGAAGTCGTTCCAATTTTCGATGAGCTTCCGGCTGTTCTTATAATCGTGGTAAACGGAGAAGCAATTGGCGTCCACTGCTTGGGTGCAATTTGGCTCGGGGTATGCCTTGAGGTAGGCGAGACCAACCTGGTTGATCCGGGTCGAAGGAATGACGTTCGGTTGGGCGCCGCTACCCATGAACTGTAGCGCGCCATTGGGGTTGCTCCCTGTGGTTGGGACCGAACCGTTTGTAGTTGGATCATAGATAGTGTAAGTCTGGCCGAGGCCCGTCGTCGCAGTGGGGAGCAGCAGTTCGGAGAAATCTCCCTGACGCATCAAGTCCGTCGGGACCGTCGCATATTCAGGGCCCGTTGGGATTTTCTGCCGCAAACCCTCGTAATCCCCGAACGCGAACAATTTATTCTTAATTATCGGACCGCCCACCGAGCCACCGAACTGGTTGCGGTTGAAACCGGGCGTGGGCGTGCCCGGCGAATCGAAGAAGTCTTGCGCGTTCAAGTTTGTATTGCGGTTGAACCAGAAAGCGCTGCCATGGTAATCGTTGGTCCCGGACTTGATGGTGGTCACCACCAACGCCCCTCCCGCGCGGCCAAATTGAGAAGGAGCAAGGCTCGTCTGCACGCGGAATTCATCAATGGCGTCAGCGGGCGGGAAAAAAACGATCGTATTTACGAGCGCTTCGTTGTTATCAATTCCATCCAAAATGAAATTGTCCGCTTGCGGCCGAAGCCCATTCACCGCGAGTGAGGCGCCGCCTTCTTGGCCGAAGCGAAAAGTTTCCGCGTTATTGTTCGAGCCTGTTGCTACGCCCCCGGGCTGACCACGCGTCACACCGGGTACCAGCAGGGCCAACTGGGTGAAGTTGCGACCATTCAGCGGCAACTCTGTAATCTGTCGACCTTCCACCACCTCGCCCATCGCCGAGTCCTGTAAATCGATCACCGGCGAACCCGCTTCCACGGTCACCGTCTCGGTCACATTCCCAACCGACAACTGGAAATCCGCAGCGCCCACCTGCGCCACCTGTAACTCCAGCGTGCGAGAAATTTTCTTGAATCCTTTTTGCGTGATTTCTGCCTTGTAATTCCCGGGCGGCAGCGCCGACACCGTGTAATATCCAAGCTCGTTCGTTGTAGCCGTGGAAACGCGTCCCGTCTCCACGCTGGTCACAGTGACCACCGCTCCCACAACCGCCCCTCCCTGCGAGTCGGTAACCGTTCCTTGCAACCGCGCGGTGTCGCTTTGTGCCAGGCAAACTGCCGCGGTCGAGAAGACCACCAACAGCATCAATGCTAATCTCCGTAGTTGGTTCATCGTCATGCCATGCCCCTTTTCTTTTCGCAAAGTGGTTTCGCACGCACCGCTACGCCCGGACCGATCTGGCACCGGGCAAGACTTTCCTCTCACGCCTCTCGACTCTGCGTGGGAACTGGGCAGCTTCCTAGGCGTCCCGAACATATTGCTTCGTAGTCTTCCCTGTCTTCTTTTAGATCGCCGGCTGCATGGACCTAAGCCTGAAGCCAAGCGCTATGAAAAACCGGAAGGCCAGCCTTATGATTTTCGGAACATCCCCCGAGTCTCGCCACCCTTAACGAGAAATAGCACCAACATTGCGGAGCAATTTTTCAGATACATGGTATAGATAGAAGTCTCGTTACGTTTGATACGGTTACATGGTGAAACCCTGCGCTTGCAGTGGGTTGGCCCGTTTGTTACGTTGTTACACGGCAATTGTTGTCACTTTACAGGGGTAATATGTCCGAAAAGGAGCAATTTCTACGAGAGGTTGAGAAGCTGGCAGGCAGTAGTGTTCTGCACGGCTCCGAGTCTCTATGCAAGCTCCTGCGCTATCTCGCGCACCACGCCCTGGACCATCCTGGAACGCCTCTTAAGGAATACCAAATCGCCACCGAAGAATTTGGCCGCCCTCCCGATTTCGATCCCGCCGTCGATTCCATGGTCCGGGTCCAGGCCGGCCGGCTGCGCTCCAAACTCGCGGAATATTACGCTGGGGAAGGCTCCGAAGATCACTTTCGTATTGAACTTCCCAAAGGCACCTACACGCTTGCATTCCACAAGCGCGATGCTTCTCACTTAAGAACGGAAGGGCATACCTCATTCCACTCCGAACACGCCACCACCCCCCCCGCCGAGGCTCCTCGCGCCTGGCTGATTTCTGTGATCGTTCTCTCGCTTCTCCTCGCCGGTTCCCTTCTGGCTCTTTTTCTAACTCGCCGCTCTACGCCAACGGCGCTCGCGGGTGACAAATCCGCACCTGCGGCTTTCCAGACATTCTGGAAGCCCTTTCTCACCGGTCCCGAAGAGCCATGGGTGGTCTTCAGCAACGCGGCCTTCGTCGGCCGCCCGGAAACCGGAATGCGCTATTTCAGCCCGGATCGCGATCAGAAAAGCTCTATCTGGGATCACTACACCGGCGTGGGAGAAGTTTTCGCGGTCCACAATCTCGATCAGGTTTTTGGAAATCTCCACCGCAACCTTCGGGTCAAGCGCGGCAGTTTGTTCTCCCTCGATGATGCTAAAAATAACGATCTGATCTTCGTCGGCTCTCCCTCGGAGAATCTCACCCTGCTGGAAATTCCCGGCAGCCAGGAATTCGTCTTCCAGCGTGTCTCCGAAGGTCCCCGCAAGGGCGACCTCGCCATCGTCAATGTCCACCCGCAAGCCGGCGAGCAGAAATCCTATCTTGCGAGTCCCTCCGCTTCCCCCCTCGCGGAAGATTACGCCGTGATCGCTTTCATTCCCGGGATGAATCCCGCTCGCTCGGAGATGATCATCGCCGGCACCACTACCTTTGGCACCCAGGGAGCCGTCGAATATCTCTGCCGCGAAAAATCCGTCCAGGAACTTCTCCTGCGCCTCTCGGTTTCCGATACCGGCGATCTCAAACCATTTGAAGCTCTACTCCACGTGAAAGTCGCCAAGGGTGTTCCGGTTGAAACCGAACTGATCTCCCTCCGCAAAATCGCCGCCCAATAGCCCACCCCTCCTGTAGCCCGGGTCTTCGAGGCCCGAGGGTTTCCAGCGCGACATGGCAATCGTGCCCGCGCTACAAAAACCCGCACCCCTCAAAGGGGTGAGCTACAAAATGACGCTTTGCACTGATTTTTTGCTCCCGAATCGAAACTTTTGTCATTTCTTTGCATCTTAGAATTTGTCTTATGGTACAGTTCCCGGCAGTTCCTCTATGGCCGTGCCCGCCCATGGCAGCCCCAGAAGAGGTAGGCCAAACGACCTGTTTTTGAAGTACAATGCACCCCGCTTCCAGTCAGTCGGCCCCCGTAAGCGACCCTCTTGCGTGAGGAGCAGCTACCTTTCGAAGGAGTCACAGTGAGTCAGCCAAATATGGACCAGCTCTGCATCAACACCATTCGCACCCTCTCCATTGACGCCGTGCAGCAGGCCAATTCCGGCCACCCCGGCGCTCCCATGGGTTTGGCTCCCGTGGTCTACTCCTTGTGGCAGAGCTTCCTTCGCTATGACCCCACCGCTCCCTTGTGGCCGGATCGCGATCGCTTCGTGCTGTCCGCCGGGCATGCTTCCATGCTCCTCTACTCCACCTTGCATCTCGCCGGTGTTCGCGCCGTAAATGCAAGAGGTGAAGTCCAAAAAGAACTCTCCGTCTCCATGGAAGACATCAAGCGTTTCCGGCAGCTCGGCAGCCGCACTCCCGGCCATCCCGAATCGCACATCACTACCGGCGTGGAAACCACCACCGGCCCGCTCGGCCAGGGCGTGGGCAACAGCGTCGGCATGGCCATTGCCGGCAAATGGCTAGCCGCCAATTTCAATCAGCCCGGCTTTGATCTATTCAACTTTCGCGTTTACGCCGTCTGCGGCGATGGCGACCTCATGGAAGGCGTCGGCGGTGAAGCCGCCTCTCTCGCCGGGCATCTCGGCCTCTCTAATCTTTGTTGGATCTACGACAACAATCGCGTCACCCTCGATGGCCCCGCCAGTTGGTCTTTCAGCGAAGACATGATGACCCGCTTCGTCGGCTACGGCTGGAACGTCACCAGGGTCGCCGATGCCAATGATCTCCTGCAACTCTCGCGCGGCTATAAGACGTTTCTCAACACCACCGACAAGCCCACCCTCATTGTCGTCGACAGCCACATCGGCTATGGCTCTCCGCATAAGCAAGACTCCTACGAAGCCCACGGCGAGCCGCTCGGCGAAGCCGAAGTCAAGCTGGTCAAAAAGAATTACGATTGGCCCGAAGACGCCAAGTTCCTCGTCCCCGAGGGCGTCTACGAACAGTTCCAGAACGGTGTCGGCGCCCGCGGCCGCGACGAACGCACCAAGTGGGATGCGCTGTTCGCCGAATATTCCAAGAAATATCCCGAACTCGCCGCCCGCCTCGGCAAAATGCAGCACCGCGCCCTCCCCGATGGCTGGGACAAAAATCTTCCCAACTTCCCCGCCGACCCCAAGGGCATGGCCACTCGTGAAAGTTCCGGCAAAGTCCTCAACGCTCTGGCGCAAAATATCCCCTGGCTCGTCGGTGGCTCCGCCGATCTGGCCAAGTCCAATAAAACGAATTTAGTCTTCGAAGGCGCTGGCGACTTTTTCACCAACGAATTCAAGGGCCGCAACATCCACTTCGGCGTCCGCGAACACGGCATGGGCGCCGCCGCCAACGGCCTCACGCTCTCCGGCCTTCGCGGCTTCTCCGCCACCTTTTTCAATTTCAGCGATTACATGCGCGCCAGTATGCGCCTCGCCGCGCTCATGGAGCTTCCCGTCCTGTTCATCTTCACTCACGATTCCATCGGCGTCGGCGAAGACGGCCCCACGCACCAACCCATCGAACAGCTCGCTTCGCTCCGCGCCATGCCCAACATGCTGGTGCTGCGCCCCGGCGACGCCAACGAAGTCACCGAGGCTTACAAAGTCGCCATGCAACACACTCACGGTCCTTCCACGCTCGTCTTCAGCCGCCAGCCGATGCCCACCATCGATCGCACCAAGTTTGCCCCGGCATCCGGCGTCGCCAAAGGCGCCTACGTTCTCGCCGATGCCGATGGCGGCAAGCCCGACGTGATTCTCCTGGGCACCGGCACCGAGCTCCAGCACTGCGTCGCGGCCTGGGAAAAACTTAAGGCCGAAGGCATCAAGGCGCGCGTCGTCAGCATGCCCTGCTGGGAGCTTTTCGATCAACAGGATGCCGCCTATAAGGAAAGCGTCCTGCCCGCCGCGGTCACCGCCCGCGTGTCCATCGAAATGGCCGCCACCTTTGGCTGGGACCGCTACGTCGGCCCCAAGGGCAGAATCATCGGCATGCACTCCTTCGGCGCCTCCGCACCGCTGAAGGATCTTCTGGTCAAATTTGGCTTCGGGCCCGAGCAGGTCGCCGCCGCCGCGAAGCAGCTACTCGGAAGGTAAACTGATTATGAAAGTTGTCGTAGGTTCGGACCACGCAGGATTTGAGCTGAAGAATGCCTTGGCGGTTTTGCTGACCTCCCTCGGCCACGAGGTTCTCGACATCGGCGCCTACAACGAAAATCCCTCCGACTATCCCGATTTTGCCGAAGCCGTCGGCAAGGCCGTCCTCGATGGCCGCGCCGAACGCGGCGTGCTCATCTGCGGCAGCGGCGTTGGCGCCAGTGTGGCCGCCAACAAGATCCTCGGCATCCGCGCCGGCATGTGCACCGACACCTATTCCGCGCATCAGGGTGTGGAGCACGACAATATTAATGTCCTGGTCCTGGGCTCTCGCATCACCGGTGAAAAAGTCGCGGAAGAGCTGGTGCGCGCCTACATGGGCGCCAAGTTCACTAATGAGGAGCGCCACCTCCGGCGCCTCGCCAAGGTGAAGGCTCTCGAGGACAAGATGTGCAAGCCTTGAATTCGCATTACCCCTGCCTCGCAGGGGCGTAGAATCGGTTTGACGGTCCTTTCGAAACTCTAAGGAGAAGTGTTATGACCACCTCAGCAACCATCCCGAATACCGGCAGCCAGTCCTCCGCCAATCCTCTGAAAGGCCTCCTCGCCTACGGCCAGTCCGCCTGGATGGATTACATCCGCCGTGACTTGCTCACCGGCGGCGGCCTGCAAAAGTTTATCGCCGAAGACGGCCTGCGAGGGATGACTTCGAATCCCGCCATCTTCGAAAAATCGATCAACGGCAGCGCTCTCTACAATGACATTCTGAATTCTCCCGAAGCCAAATCTCTCAACGCCAAACAGCTCTTCGAGAAGATCGCCATTCGCGACGTCCAGGACGCGTGCGACATCTTCCGGTCCGTGTACGACGAGAGCAAGCACCGCGACGGCTACGTCAGCCTTGAAGTCTCCCCGTTCCTCGCCAACGACACTGCCGGCACGCTCGAAGAAGCCCGCCGCCTCTGGAAAGCCGTTAACCGTCCCAATCTGATGGTCAAGGTTCCCGCGACTCCTGAAGGCGTCCCCGCCATCCGGCAGCTTCTCGAAGACGGCCTGAACATCAACATCACCTTGCTCTTCGCGCAGTCCGCCTACGAAAAAGTTGCCGAAGCCTTCATCGCCGCGCTCGAAGCCCGTGCTGCCAAGGGCCAGAGCATCAACCACATCGCCAGTGTCGCCAGCTTCTTCGTCAGCCGCATTGACACTCTCATCGATTCCAAGATCGACACTATGCTGAAAACCGCCACCGGCGATGCCAAGGTCCTTCTCGAGAGCCTCCACGGCACCATCGCCATCGCCAACGCCAAGCTCACCTACAAAAAATATCAGGAACTCTTCGGCGGACCGCGCTGGGCCGCGCTTGCCGCAAAAGGCGCGCAGACCCAACGCCTCCTGTGGGCCAGCACCAGCACCAAGAATCCCAAGTATCGCGACGTTATCTACGTCGAAGAACTCATCGGCGCGGACACCGTGGATACCATTCCTCCCGCCACATTCGACGCCTTCCGCGATCACGGCAAACTCCGCCCCAGCCTCACCGAAGACGTCCCGGGTGCCGCTACGCACATGGCAAATCTGGGCAAGGCCGGTATCTCCATGAAAGACATTACCGACCAACTCCTTGCCGACGGCGTCAAACTTTTCGCCGATGCTTTCAAGACTCTTCTCGAGGCCACGGGTAAGAGTGCGGGAGTGAAAGCGTGAGTCTCAATAAAATCTCTTACAAACTTCCCGCTGCCCTTTCCGAGGGAGTGAAGACCTCCCTCGCCGACTGGAAAACCAACAATAAAGTCGCGCGCCTGTGGCAGAAAGACCCTTCGCTCTGGACCGGCACCGATGAAGGCAAGTGGCTCGGCTGGCTGACCATCGTTGATGAGCAGTTGAAGGAACTCGCCAACCTCAAAAAACTGGCCGCCGAAATCAAGAAAGCCAAATTCCGCCACGCCGTTCTTCTCGGCATGGGCGGCTCCAGTCTCTGCGTGGAGGTCCTGCGCCTCACCTTCGGCAAATTCGGCGGGTACCCCGAGCTCCACGTGCTCGATTCCACCGATCCTGCCCAGGTCAAGGCTGTTGAGAAAAAACTCGACCTTAAGAAGACCATCTGCATCGTCTCTTCCAAATCCGGCAGCACCCTCGAACCCAACATCTTCAAGCAGTATTTCTACGAGCGCATCCGCCAAAAGGTCGGCGACAAAGAGGTCGGCAACCATTTCATCGCGGTCACGGATCCCGGCTCCAAAATGGAGCAGGTTGCGAAGGACGGTCACTTCCGCCACATCTTTCCCGGGGTACCCAGCATTGGCGGACGCTACTCCGCGCTCTCGCACTTCGGCACCGTTCCCGGCGCCATCATGGGCCTCGACCTCGCGAAATTCCTGAAGATCACCCAGAAAATGGTCAAGGCGTGCGGCCCCGGCACCGCTCCCGAGAAGAATCCCGGCGTTGTTCTTGGCACTATCCTCGGCGTTGCCGCCAATCACGGCCGCGACAAAATCACCATCTTCACTTCGCCGGGGATTTCCGATGTCGGCGCATGGCTCGAGCAGCTCATCGCCGAATCCACAGGCAAAGTCGGCAAAGGCATCATCCCCGTCGACCGCGAAAAAATCGGCAAGCCCTCGGTTTATGGCAACGATCGCGTCTTCGCCTATCTGCGCCTCGCGAAAGAAAATAACCGCGCCATGGATGCCGCCGTCACCGCTCTCGAAAAGGCCGGGCATCCCGTCGTCCGCATCGTTCTCGGCGCCAAATTCGACCTCGGCCAGGAATTCTTCCGCTGGGAAATTGCCACTGCCACCGCAGGCTCCGTCATTGGCATCAACACCTTTAATCAGCCCGACGTCGAAGCCAGCAAAATCGAAACCCGCAAGCTCACCAGCGAATACGAAGCCACCGGCAAGCTCCCTTCCGAGGCTCCGTTCTTCGAAGACCAGGGCCTCAAGCTCTTCGCCGACGAAAAAAACGCCGCGGTCCTGAAAAACAATTCGGATCTCACCGGAGTCCTCCGCGCGCATCTCGGTCGCATCGGCGCCGGGGACTACTTCGCGCTCCTCGGCTACATTCAGATGAACGACGCCCACGAAAAAGCATTGCAGGCCATCCGCCACCAGGTACGCGACACCAAGAAATCCGCCACCTGCCTCGGCTTTGGTCCGCGCTTTCTCCACTCCACAGGGCAGGCCTACAAGGGCGGCCCCAACTCCGGCGTTTTTCTGCAGCTCACTTGCGACGACGCGGCCGATATTCCCGTTCCCGACCAGAAGTACACTTTCGGCATCGTCAAGGCTGCGCAGGCCCGCGGCGACTTCTCTGTGCTTTCCGATCGCGACCGCCGGGCGCTGCGCATTCACCTCACCAAGAACGTGAAAAGTGACCTGGCGAAACTCGCAAAAGCCGTCAAACAAGCCCTGGCGTAACACTCGATTTTCGTTTTCAACTTCTCGCGGAGGGACTCTCAATGCAACTCGGCATGATCGGGCTGGGCAGGATGGGCGCCAATATGGTTCGGCGTCTCCAGAAAAATGGCCACCAGTGCGTTGTCTATGACCGCAGCGCGGATTCGGTGAAGCAGCTTTCCGGCGAGGGTGCCACCGGGTCCACTTCCATCGACGACTTCATCGCCAAGCTCCAGAAGCCGCGCGCCATCTGGCTGATGGTTCCCGCTGCCGTGGTGGATTCCACCATCGCCGAGCTGAGCCCCAAGCTCAGCAAGGACGACATCCTCATCGACGGCGGCAACTCTTATTACATTGACGACATCCGCCGCGCCAAGGAACTCGCTCCCAAGGGCATCCACTACGTGGACGTCGGCACCAGCGGCGGCGTCTGGGGCCTCGAACGCGGCTACTGCCAGATGATTGGCGGCGAGCCCAACATCGTGAAGCACCTCGATCCCATTTTCAAAACTCTTGCTCCCGGCCGCGGCAACGTTGACCGCACTCCTGGCCGCGAAAAAGCCACCGGCACCGCGGAAGAGGGCTATCTCCACTGCGGTCCCTCCGGCGCAGGCCATTTCGTAAAAATGGTTCACAACGGCATCGAGTACGGCCTGATGGCCGCCTATGCCGAAGGCCTCAATATCCTGAAACACGCCAATGCCGGCAAGTCCCATCGCGAAGTGGACGCCGAAACCACTCCGCTGCGCAATCCCGAGCACTATCAATACGATTTCAATCTAGCCGATGTCGCCGAAGTCTGGCGCCGCGGCAGCGTCGTCGCCTCCTGGCTGCTCGACCTCACCGCCATCTCGCTCTTCGATCAGCCCACGCTCGAACGCTTCTCCGGCCGCGTTTCCGATTCCGGCGAGGGGCGCTGGACTATCCTCGCCGCCATCGAATCAACCGCCCCCGCGCCGGTGCTCACCGCTTCGCTTTATCAGCGATTCACCTCGCGCGGTGAGGACGACTTCGCCGCAAAGGTTCTTTCCGCCATGCGTTTCCAGTTTGGCGGGCACATCGAAAAGAAAGCCGGGCACTAAGCCGCGAAGCACGAAATCGCGCGCCCCTAGATAGGAACATGCTCCATGAACTCGAATCATGCTGAGGGCCCCGCTGCTGCCGCTCCCTGCGTTATGGTCATCTTCGGTGGCACCGGTGACCTGACCAAACGCAAGCTGCTCCCCGCCCTGCTCAATCTTGCGCAAGAAAATGTGCTACCCAAGCAGTTCGCCATCATCGGCGTCGCCGGCAACGATTCCACCACGGAATCCTTCCGCAAGGCGCTGACCGCTGAAATCCCGCAATTCGCTCCCGAATCCATTGACCTCAAGATCTGGGATTGGCTCGTGGAGCGTATCTATTTTGTTGCTGGCGATTTTGGCGATCCGGCGACCTACCAACGCATCCAGGCTCAGATTAACGAAGTCGACAAAACCCACGGCTGCAACGGCAATAAGTTTTATTACCTGGCGGTCGCCCCGCGTTTCTTTGCCACCATCGTCCAGCGGCTAGGCGCTGCCGGCATGACCAAGGAAGAAAACGGCAAGTGGGCTCGCGTCATCGTTGAAAAGCCTTTTGGCCACGACTTGCAGTCCGCTGTCCAACTCAACAACGACCTCAAGCAAGTCCTCACCGAAAAGCAGATCTACCGCATCGACCATTACCTCGGCAAAGAGACGGTCCAGAACGTCATGGTCTTCCGCTTCTCCAACAACATCATCGAACCGCTCTGGAACCGCCATTACATCGACCATGTCCAGATTACCGCCGCCGAAACCGTCGGGGTCGAGCATCGCGGCGGCTTCTATGAAACCGCCGGCGCTCTCCGCGACATGGTTCCCAACCATCTTTTCCAGCTCCTTACCATGACCGCCATGGAACCGCCCATCTCCTTCGACGCCGATGAAGTCCGCAACAAACAAGCCGAAATCCTCCACGCCATCCAGCCTCTCAGCCCCGAGGAAGTCCTCACCAGCATGGTCCGCGGCCAGTATGGCGAAGGCGAGGTGGGCGGCCAGACGATCCCCGGCTATCGCAGCGAGCCCGACGTCAATCCGCAATCCAACACTGAAACTTTCGTCGCCTTAAAACTCCAGATCGACAACTGGCGCTGGGCTGGCGTTCCCTTCTACCTCCGCACCGGCAAGGCTCTTGCCAAGCGTGCCACCGAAATTGTCATCCAGTTCCGCCGGACACCGTTCGTCCTCTTTCGCAACACCACCGTCAAGAACATAGAAACCAACCGCATGGTCATTCATATCCAGCCCGAGGAAGGAATCTCCCTCAGCTTCGGTGCCAAAGTTCCCGGCTCCATCATGCGTCTCGGCCTCGTCAACATGGATTTTGACTACGACACCTACTTCGGCACCGAGCACAGCACCGGTTACGAGCGCCTCCTCCGCGACTGCATGGCTGGCGACGCCACGCTCTTCCAGCGCGCTGACATGGTCGAAGCCGGCTGGACTGTTATCCAACCCGTCCTCGACGTCTGGCATGCGCTCCCTGCGCGCAGCTTCCCGAATTATGCCGCCGGCTCCTGGGGCCCTGCCGAAGCCGACGAACTGCTCGCTCGCGACGGCCGCGCCTGGCGCCGCATTGGCGAAGAAGACGTTGATATACGAAGCAAGCATTCTTCCGAGAAGAAAGCTGCCACCACCTGATGGCCGCTGTTCCCCAACGCGATATCCGCATCCTCGCGGATCCTGCCGCGGTTACCCGCCGTGCCGCTGATGAGTTCGTCAAAGCCGCCAACAATGCCGTCGCCCAGAAAGGCATGTTCTCCGTCGCGCTCTCCGGAGGCTCCACTCCCAAATCGCTTTACGCCCTGCTCGCCGACGATCCCGGCTATCGCAGCAAAGTTCCCTGGGACAAAATGCGCGTCTTTTTCGGTGACGAGCGCCACACCCCGCCCGACAGTCCCGAAAGTAATTTCCACATGGCCACCGAGTCGCTTTTCTCCAAAGGTGTTCTAAAGCCCGAGCAGATCACCCGCATCAAGGGCGAATATCCGAACACGGAAAAAGCCGCGCTGGAATACCAACTGGTGATACGCGCATACTTTCAACTGGAGGAGGGCCAGTATCCGCGTCTCGACCTGGTGCTCCTCGGCATGGGCGAGGAGGGCCATACCCTCTCGCTCTTCCCCGGCACCACGGCCTTGCACGCCACCGGCCGCATCGCCGTACGCAACTGGGTTGGCAAGCTGTATACCGAGCGCATCACTATGACCGCTACCGTCGTCAATCACGCCAGCCAGGTGATGTTCTTGATCACGCGCCCGGACAAGGCGCCGGCCTTGAAGGCTGTTCTCGAAGGACCCTATGAGCCCGATCAGCTACCCGCTCAGCTCATTCAGCCGGAGAGCGGCAACGCCCTCTGGCTCATCGACCGCGACGCCGCTAAAATGCTGAGTGTCGGCGTTCGCGAATAAGTATTCTCGGCCCAGGCGCAGTAGAAAGGTATTGGTTCCTGGTATCTGTTAACTGATCGCTGTTCGCCGTTTTCGATCTTAAGTCTTACTGATTGCTGAAAACTGATTACTGATTACTCTGCTAGGAGAACCCCATGGCCACCGCAACCGTCAGCAACACCGAGCAACTCCTCGGCGCCAAAGCCGAATCGCTGCTCGGCTTCAAATCTCCCAAAATTTCCAAGGAGCGCCTGCACCTCCCCGGCCCCGACTTCATTGACCGCATCTACGCGCTCACCGACCGCAACGTCCGCGTGCTCACCAACCTCCAGCGCCTCTTCGGCACCGGCCGCCTCGGCAACACCGGCTATCTCTCGATTCTCCCTGTTGATCAGGGCATCGAGCACTCCGCCGGCGCCAGCTTCGCCAAAAATCCCGACTACTTCGACGGCGAAAACATCGTCAAACTAGCCATCGAAGGCAGTTGCAACGCGGTCGCCTCCACCTTCGGCGTCCTCGGCTCCGTCGCCCGCAAGTACGCCCACAAAATTCCGTTCATCGTCAAAATCAATCACAACGAACTCCTTACCTTTCCCAACCAGTCCAACCAGATTCTCTTCGGCACCGTGGAGGAAGCCTACAACATGGGCGCCGCCGCCGTTGGCGCCACCATCTATTTCGGCTCCGATCAGAGTGATCGCCAGATCATCGAAATCAGCCAAGCCTTCTACAAAGCCCACGAGCTTGGCATGGCTACCGTCCTCTGGTGCTATCTGCGTAACAACGCCTTCAAGAAAGATAAGGACTATCACCTCTCCGCAGACCTTACCGGCCAGGCCAATCACCTCGGCGTCACCATTCAGGCCGACATCATCAAGCAAAAGCTTCCCGAATGTAACGGCGGTTATCAGGCCCTCAACATCGGCGATTCCAGCTACGGCAAGTTCGATAAGCGCATTTACACTGACCTCGCCAGCGATCACCCCATCGACCTCACTCGCTACCAGGTCGCCAACTGTTTCATGGGCCGCTCCGGCCTCATCAATTCTGGCGGCGCCTCGGGTGCCAACGACTTCGAAGACGCCGTAGCCACCGCCGTCATCAACAAGCGCGCCGGCGGCACCGGCCTCATCAGCGGCCGCAAAGCATTCCAGCGCCCTATGGCCGACGGCGTAAAACTCCTGAACGCCATCCAGGACGTCTACCTAAGCAAATCCATCACAGTAGCCTGACAAAAATCCACATTGTAAGGGCGGGGCATGCCCCGCCCTCTTCTCTGTGAACTCCTCCCCTCCCTCTCAGCGCACTCTGTGTTAAATCTTCACTCTTCGATCTTCCCGTGAACTGTAAATTCTCCCGAAACATCTCATCCCCATACTCATCAAAACTGGAGGCCGCATGGCAAACCGTCTCGAAGGTAAATCCATCGCCATCACCGGCGGCGACCAAGGCATCGGCCGAGCCATCGCCGAACGCCTCGCCGCTGACGGCGCCGACATAGCCCTCTGCTACCGTTCCAACCAATCCGGCGCTCAGGAAGTCGTCAACGAAATCACCAAGCTCGGCCGCCGCGCCGCCGCCATCCAGTGCGACGTTGGCAAAATCGAAGATGGCCAGCGCTTCATCTCCGAAGCCGTCCAGCAACTCGGCAAGCTCGACATCCTCATCAACAACGCCGGCCTCGAGCGCCGCGCCGATTTCTGGGACGTCACCGAAGCCGACTTCGACGCCGTCCTCAACGTAAACCTCAAAGGCCTCTTCTTCCTCACCCAGGCCTTCGTCCACCACCGCATACAAGCCAAGTCCGGCGGAAAAATCATCAACATTAGCTCCGTCCATGAAGAATTGCCATTCCCGCACTTCGCCTCCTACTGCGCCAGCAAGGGCGGCGTGAAAATGCTGACCCGCAATCTCTCCATCGAACTTGCGCCGCTAGGCATCACCATCAACTCCATCGCTCCCGGCGCCATAGCAACGCCCATCAACAAAAATCTCCTCAACGATCCCGCCAAACTCAACGCGCTCCTGCGAAACATCCCGCTCAAGCGCCTCGGCGAACCCTCCGACGTCGCATCCCTCGCGTCCTTCCTCGCCTCCGACGACTCCTCCTACATCACCGGCACCACTCTCTTCGTCGACGGTGGCCTCCTCTGGAACTATCAGGAGCAGTAAGCGCCGCCGCTTCTATCAACATTGAAATCTTGAATCCGCCGCATCCAAATTTCCCGGCGTATCCATAACAACACGCGCGCCATAATCCCTGCATGCGCTCGCGCGTTTGTTTCCCTTAAAGTAGAGGTGCAGTCCGTGGAAGGAGAGAAGAGGAAGTATGTCAAAAACGAAAGAAGCACCCGCCCCGAAAGTGAAAAAAGCAGCTGCCGCAAATTCCAAACCCACACAGGACGAAATCGCCTTTCGCGCCTACCAGATTTATCTCGAACGCGGTGCCACGCCCGGCGACCCCATGCAGGACTGGCTGCGCGCCGAGAGCGAACTTGCCGCCCCGGCCAAAACCAAAAAGCCCAGCCCCAAGTCCAAAGTAATCACCTTCGCCGCCTAAGAATCTCCGGCGAATTGTGGCCGCATCAAATTTCCGTCTCATCGGGAGGACACGACTTCAGCTTGCCCTGAGGGAATCCGAAGGGTCGTGCCATATAGGCGCCATTTAACTCGGGCTTCAGCCCCTCAGGCGTCTCTTCTCTTCCCACTCGCCGCTACGCCCTCGTCAACACCGCCGCCCGCGCCGCTTCCAGCAATTTCGTCGCATTCCCGCGAATATCCCCGTGCCCGAACACCGCGTTTCCCGCCACCAGCAATTCCGCGCCCGCCTTCACCACGTCCGCCACCGTCTCCAGGTCCACACCGCCATCTACCTCAATCCGGAAATCCAGTTTCCGCTCCGTGCGCAGCCTCGCCAACGCCGCAATCTTGTTCAGGGCATTCGGAATGAACTTCTGCCCGCCAAATCCCGGATTCACGCTCATCACCAGAACGTGATGCACCAGGTCCAGCACCTCCGTCAGCGTCTCCACCGGCGTCGCCGGATTGATCACCACCCCCGGCTTGCATCCGTGCGACGCAATCAGGTGCAGCGTCCGGTCCAGGTGCACGCAAGCCTCTTGATGCACCGAAATCCAGTCCGCTCCAGCTTCCGCAAACTCCGCGATAAACAAGTCCGGATTTTCAATCATCAAGTGGCAATCCAGCGGCACCTTCACCGCTTTCCGCAAACTCTTCACCACCGGCGGCCCCAGCGTAATGTTCGGCACAAAGTGCCCGTCCATCACGTCCACGTGCAGCAAGGTTCCTCCGCCCTCAATCGCTTGCTGCGCATCAATCCCAAGCTGCGCGAAGTTGGACGACAATATCGACGGAGCCAGTTCAATTTTCATAGCCAGGTTCCCATCTCCTTAATGCGATTCCGAATTATACCTCCCGCCACGCCACCGAACATCTCTTCTCGCTGCTCTCCCGCGCCAGCTCCAAGCCCACCATCACCCGCAGCGCTTGCTCCGGCGTCACCAACAACTCGGCCTTTCCTAAAATGCAATCCCGGGCATTCGCATAAAACTCCCGCCAATCCCCGAACGACTCCACCCTCTTCTTCCGCATCTGCTCCCCATCCTTCCACGGCACTTCCCCAAAATTTTCCGGCTTCTCCAGCATCCACGATTCCCCCGGCCCCGGCGCGCGAACCCGCAACGCGCTCTCCAGCGGATCAAACTCCTTCTTCAAATAACTGCCCCGCGTCCCCAACACCAGAAACCGCGTCCGCGGCACCGCGTTCAGCATGGACACGCCCAGTGCCGCCACCATGCTCCCCGGATAGTGCAACCAAATATCAAACGCGTCATCCGTGACAAATTCATCGCGCTCGATCCGCACGTCCGCCGTCAACCGCTCAGGCGCGCCAAACAAAGTCAGCGCATAGTCCAGCAGGTGCGGCCCCAGATCCGCCAGCAAGCCGCTTCCCGGCCCTGGTATTTCCCGCCACAAATCGGGCCTGCGCGTCGGCCGAAAGCGGTCATAGTGCGTCTCAAACCGGATAATCCTTCCCAGTTCCCCGCTCGCCACCAGTTTTCTTAAACCCTGAAAATCCGCATCAAATCGCCGGTCGTGATACACCGTCAAAACTCGTCCCAACCTTTTAGCCGTTCGCACCACCTCCACCGCTTCCTGCACGGTATTCGTGAACGGCTTGTCCACCACCACATCCCGCCCCGCCTCCAGACATCGCATCGCAAACGGAAAATGCGTCTGATTCGGCGTCGCAATCACCACGAGGCGGATCGACTCAATCGCCAGCAACTCATCCAAGCTCCGAACAATCCGCGCATTTGGATAAATCTTCTTCGCCTCATCGCCGGTCCGCTGCACAATCGCCGCCATCCGCAATCCCTCCACCGCCTGAATCACCGGCGCATGAAAGCATCGCCCTCCCAACCCAAATCCAACGAGCCCCACTTCAATCAATCCGTGCTCCTCTCTAAAGCCCCGGAGGCGCGAAACACATTAGCTCAGGGCGTAATCCCTGTGTGCACCCACAACCGAACGCAAGCCCCGTAGGAGCGGCAGATTCCGTCGCCGTCCCACCCACCGCAAAATTCCTTGCATTCGCAACCTGCATTAAACCAAAACCCTAAACACAAATCGAACATATCCTCTTGTCACCGATCCCCATCCCCCTGTTGGTTCCACCCTCCCCGCGTTATATCCTTTCCCCAGTGCAAAACACTCCTCCCCCTCAACAAGCCCCCACGCGCGGCCTGTATCTCGGCCTGCTTATCACCATTCTCGCCGTCCTCGCCTACGCCGCCTACATCACCATTCAATTCGCCGGCCTCCGCAAACTCCAAAGCGAACTCGTCGACCGCAATCGCCGCGACTCCTTGCAACTCCTCCGCATCCAGAACGACCTGAACTCTCTCGGCCTCGCCATGCGCGACATGCAGGACCCCACCGAGCCCTACCCCATCGTCGCCTGGGTCCCGCAATTCGAACGTATCCGCACCGATCTCGTCGACGCCCTCGAGCACGAATCCGCCCTCACCGAAGCCACCCCCACCAGGGACCAGCGCCTCTATCTCAATCAGGCCCTCGCCCAATTCTGGGACTCCGTCAATCGCATGTTCACCCTCGCTCAAAACGGTTTCGAATCCGACGCCGCGCAACAAATCCGCGACACCCTACAACCTCGCCAGGCCGCCCTCAGCTCCGCCGTCTCCCGCCTGCTCGTGCAAAACAACGAAGCCGAAGAGCGCGCTGCCATCCGCATCTCGGAAATTTACGATCGCGTCCAGCGCCAACTCTATTTCTTCCTCGCCGCCATCCTCATCGCTATCGTCCTCACCAGTCTCTATCTCATCCGTTACAATCGCCGCCTCTTTGCTCACGTCGCGGAACTCTCCTCCCAACGCAGCGACCTCGCGCAAAAATTGATCGCCACTCAGGAATCCACTCTCCGCCACATCTCTCGCGAACTCCACGACGAATTCGGCCAGGTGCTAACCGCCATCGGTTCGCTGGTTCGTCGCGCCGGCAAACTTCTGCCCACCGATTCTCCCGTCCACGCCGATCTCCAGGAAGTCCAGGGTATCGCGCAGGACACGCTCAACAACATCCGCAGCCTCTCCCAAGCCCTACACCCCGTCCTTCTCGACGATGCCGGCCTCGAATCCACTCTCGATTGGTACATCCCCACAGTGGAAAGGCAGACCGGTCTTGTGCTTCACTACGAAAAGTCAGGAAATTCCTATCCCGTGGGAGCATCCGCTGGCGTGCAAATCTATCGCGTCCTCCAGGAAGCACTGAACAACGTCACACGGCATTCCGGCGCCAAGGAAGCCTGGATTCGTTTGCAATTCAATCCGGCCGCGCTGATTCTGGAAGTCGAAGATCACGGCAAAGGTTTTCATCCTCCGGAAGGGCAAACCGGCATCGGCCTGGTGGCCATGCGCGAACGCGCCCAAATCCTCGGCGGCACACTGAACGTCGCGCCTCATCCCGATGGCGGCACGCTCGTTCATCTCCAGATTCCACGGGACCACATGGAGGCTCATGCCGAATAAACTCACCGTCCTCCTCGTTGACGATCACGCTCTCGTCCGCCGCGGTTTCCGCCGCATCCTCGAAGATGAACCCACGTTTCAAGTCGTCGGCGAAGCCAGCGACGGCCTCGAAGCTGTGCAACTCGCCGAGCAACTCCATCCCGCTGTCATCGTCATGGATTGCGCCCTTCCCCAAATGAACGGTATCGAAGCCACTCGTCGCATCCTCGCCAAATCTCCGCAGATCGCAATCCTCATGCTCAGCATGCATTCCGAAGACACTCTTGTCCGCCAGGCCCTGGAAGCCGGCGCCCGCGGCTACATCCTCAAAAACGCCATGGATCTCGACCTCGTCACCGCCATCAAGCAAATTGCCGAGGGCAAAACCGTTCTTGATCCGCAAATCACGCGCGCCGGAAATCTCAAGGGCGAACGCGACACCGGCCTCACCCCGCGCGAACTCGAAATACTCCAGCACATCGTCGCCGGCAAATCCAACAAGGAAATCGCCGCCGAACTCAACCTGAGCGTCAACACCGTCTCCGTGCATCGCGCCAACATCATGGACGCCCTCGGCATCCATAAAACCGCGGAACTGGTCGTCTACGCCATCCGCAACGGTCTGGTGAATCTTCCGTGAAGCGTCGCGATTTCATTAGACAATCAGTCGGTGCCGGAATTACTTCCGCTGGCTTTCCCTTTTCGCTGCCAGCAATCCCGCTTGGATTTCAGTTCACCGATGTCACCGCGCGAGCAGGTCTCCACTTCCAACACAACAGCGGCGCCTACGGCGGCAAACTGCTTCCCGAAACTCTCGGCTCCGGCTGCGCCTTCCTCGACTACGACGCCGACGGCTGGCCCGACATCCTGCTCATTAATTCCATGGACTGGCCCGGCCACAAGCGCCAGCGCAGCGCCCTGAAGCTCTACCGTAACAATCGCAACGCCACCTTCACCGATGTCACCAAATCGGCCGGCCTCGACCTCGAACTCTACGGCATGGGCGTCGCTGTCGCGGACTACAACAACGACGGCTTCCCCGACATTTTCATCACCTGCGTCGGCCAAAGCCGCCTATTCCGCAACACCGGCAAAGGCACGTTCGAAGACGCCAGCAAATCCGCTGGCCTCCTTAACAAGCAGGGCTTCAGCACCTCCGCCGTCTGGTTCGATTACGACCGCGACGGCCTGCTCGATCTCTTCGTCTGCAATTACGTTCGCTGGTCCGCTGAACACGACGTCTTCTGCAGCCTCGACGGAAAAAACAAATCCTATTGCACTCCCGAAGCCTATCGCGGCGACACCTGCTGGCTCTTCCACAATCGTGGCGACGGCACTTTTGAAGACGTCACCTCCACCAGCGGCATCTTCGACACCAGCTCCAAATCCCTCGGCGTAGCCATGCTCGATTTCGATCAGGACGGCTGGCCCGATCTCTTTGTCGCCAACGACACCCAGCCCAACAAGCTCTATAAGAATCTCCGCAACGGCAAATTCAAGGATGTTGCCGTCGAAATGGGCCTCGCCTTCAGCAACGAAGGCAAAGCCCGCGCCGGCATGGGTGTCGATTGCGCCGACTTCGACAACTCCGGCAAGCCCGGCATCGTCATCACCAATTTCGACAACGAAATGCTCGGCCTCTATCGCTCCAACGGAAAATCCTTTGACGACGTGGCCATGCAAACCGGCCTCGGCTCCGCCTCCCGCAACACCCTCGGCTTCGGCTGTGTTTTCTTTGACGCGGATCTCGACGGCCGGCTCGATCTAGCCGTCGCCAACGGCCACATTGACGACACCGTCCGCAACATTCGCGGTAATGTCGGTTACGCCCAGCCTCCGCAACTCTTCCTCAATCAAGGCAACGCAAAATTTCTGGATGTGGCCGCCGAAGTGGGTGGCGGTTTCGCGCAAGCCAAGGTGGGCCGCGGCCTCGCCGTCGCCGATTTCGATCGCGACGGCGACCTCGATCTCCTGCTCACCACCAACAACGGCCCCGCCTATCTCTATCGCAACGATCAGCTCGCCGGAAATCGCAGCATCCGCCTCCATCTGGTCGGCACAAAATCCAATCGCGATGCCATCGGCGCCACCGTTCGTCTCTACTCCAACGGCCAAATCCAATCCCGCCAAGTCCGCAGCGGCTCCAGCTACCTCTCCCAATCCGAACTCCCCGTAACCTTCGGCGTAGGCCACCAGGACGAGATTGAAAGAATAGTAATCGACTGGCCCAGCGGCAGAACCGAAGAATACCCCAAGCTAAAATCCGTCAAATACTACCAACTTACTGAAACCAAAGGCATTACATCCGCTTCTTCCCTGTGAACTCTGCGGTCCCTCTGCGCCCTCTGTGGTAATTCTTCTCTTTCCTTTCTCTTTCACCCCTAATCCTTTCACACTATTGCGCCTTCTTCCCGCCCCCGCTATAAATGTCCCAACAATGCAGTCGCTTCCCACCTGGCTATCCCTAGCCGACGCTGGGAGCACCCAACAAAACATTGCGGCCGGGCCAACGACCCCCGGCCGCGTTTTCTTGCTGGGCAAAGCGTTTGATAAACTCTGTCTATTCCCGGGGGGAATTGCATGCAACGCTGGCGCTCCCTAAGCGTTCTGATACTCGCGGTTACCGCCGTCTATCTCTACGCACTCCCCACCGCCAATATTCCATACGCTCTCGCCGTCCTTCTCCACACCGGCCTCGGAGTCCTCGCCACATTCAGCGCCCTTATTTTTCTATTCCGCGGCGGCCTCAGCCAAGAAACCTCGCTCGCGCGCCTCGGCTGGTACTTCTTCCTCGTCGGCGGAGCGCTCGGGATCATCCTCATCAAAATCGGCACACCTCACCGCTTCAGAGCCTGGCTCTACACTCACATCGCGCTCTGCATCCTCGGCGTTCTTTTTCTCGCCTCCGCATGGCTCGCCTCTCGCGGCTGGCTCAACGCAGGATTTTTCCAGCAGTCCCTCCGCTTTACTATCGTAGCCCTGTTGATCGCCGCAATTTCCTCCGGCGCCTGGTACGCGCGCAACGTGGCCTGGAAAAATGCCTACCGCGTCAGCAACCCCTCCATTGCTCCCGCCACCATGGACCAGGAAGGCGACGGCCCCAGCGGCAAATTCTTCCCCAGCTCCGTGCAAACCAAAGACGGCAACTACATTCCCTCCGACTACTTCCTGAAATCGCAAGCCTGCGAACGCTGCCACTCCGACATCTACAAGCAATGGCAAAGCTCCATGCACCACTTCTCTTCCTTCAACAATCAGTGGTATCGCAAAAGCATCGAATACATGCAGGAAGTCGACGGCGTAAAACCTTCCAAATGGTGCGCCGGATGCCACGATCCCGCCTTGCTCTTCAGCGGCATGATGGACACACCCATCCAGAAAAATATCAATACGCCCGAAGCCAATGCCGGTCTGAGCTGCATGATGTGCCACAGCATCGTCGAAGTGAAAAGCACCATGGGCCAGGGTGATTTCGTCCTCGAATATCCGAAACTCCACGAACTCGCCGCCAGCGAAAATCCCGTCGTCCGCGCTCTCCACGATTTCATGGTTCGCCTGAATCCCGAACCGCACCGCCGCGTCTTTCTAAAACCCTTCATGCACGAACAGGTCCCCGAATTCTGCTCCGGCTGCCACAAAGTCCATCTCGACAAGCCCTTCAATAACTATCGTTGGTTCCGCGGCTTCAATGAGTACGACAACTGGCAGGCCAGCGGCGTCTCCGGCCAAGGCGCCCGCGCTTTCTATTACCCGGCCACTTCCATGATGTGCGCCGATTGCCACATGCCGCTCGTTCCCTCAAAAGACGAAGGCAATCTAGACGGCTACGTCCACTCCCACCGCTTCCCCGGCGCCAACACCGCCGTCCCCACCGCCAACGAAGACCCCGCGCAGCTTGAAGCCAGCCGCAAATTCCTGCAGGACAAGCAACTCAGCGTGGACATCTTCGCCATCTCTCCCGTCTCGAAAGGCGAAGGGTTAAAAAAAGCCTTCGATTATCCCAAGCAGGAACTCTCCACCACCTTCGCCGTCGGCGAAGAGGCGGACATCTCCATGCCCAAAGGCCCTGCCGGCGAAGCGCGTCCCATCACCGCGCCCCTCGGTCGCGTGGACGCTGCCGTCCGCCGGGGTGACGACGTCTTAGTCGACGTGGTCGTCCGCACCCGCAAGGTCGGCCACTTCTTCCCCGGCGGCACCGTGGATGCCTTCGACGTCTGGCTCGAACTCCAGGCCACCGACGATAAAGGCCAGGTCATCTTCTGGAGCGGCAAAGTCGATGACAACGGCAAGGGCTCCGTCGAGCCCGGCGCGCATTTCTACAAATCCCTGCAAATCGACGATCACGGCAATCCCATCAACAAACGCAATGCCTGGGCCACCCGCGCCGTTGTCTACGTGCACCTTATCCCTCCCGGCGCCGCCGATACCGCCCACTTCCGCATGCACATCCCGGAAAGCGCCGGTGAACACATCGCGCTCCATTCGAAACTCAACTACCGTAAATTCCAGTGGTGGAACACTCATTTCGCCTACGCCGGAGTCGAACAGAAAGCGCTCACTGTTTCCTCGGGCGCTCCTCCCGACGTCTCGCCCAACCATGACGATCGCAAATGGTCTTTCGATGGCGACACTTCAACCGTCTCCGGCAGGATCAAATCCATTCCCGAGCTTCCCGTCGTCACCGTCGCCGAAGACTCCAAAACCATTCGCGTCCTACCGCATCCCGCCACAGCGCCCGCTCCCCAAATCAACCTCAACAAAGACGACTGGACTCGCTGGAACGATTACGGCATCGGCCTCTTCCTCCAGGGCGATCTGCTTGGCGCCGAACAAGCCTTCACCAAAATCACCGAAATCGCGCCCGACAATTTCGACGGCTGGACCAACGTCGGCCGCGTCCGCGTTCAGGAAGGCAACACCGAAGGCGCAAAAGTCGTTCTCCTCAAGGCCCTGGCTCTGAAACCTAATCTGCCCCGCGCCAACTTCTTCTACGCTCGCGTGCTGAAGGAAGAAGGTAAGTACGACGAAGCCGCGCAAGCCTTGCATGCTGTCCTCGCGCAATTCCCTCGCGACCGCGTCGTCCACAACGAACTCGGCCGCGTTCTCTTCCTGCAAAAGCGCTACGCCGACGCCGAAAAAGAATTCCAACAAACTCTCTCGATCGATCCCGAGGATCTCCAGGCCAACTACAACCTCATGCTCTGCTACACCGGCCTCGGCGAGGACGCTCGCGCCAGCGAACACAAGGAGCGTTACCTCCGCTTCAAAGCCGACGAATCCGCCCAAGCCCTGACCGGCGCCTATCGCCAAGCCCACCCCGACGACAACAACGAGCGCCAATCCATCCACCAACACGTCTCCGTCCCGCTCCAGGCCCAAAAAGTTCCTGCAACCAAAAGCTCCGCAGGGGCAGGACGCTGATGTAGTGGCCGACCTTTAGGTCGGTCATTCCGAAACTCAATTCACATGGAAACGCATCCCGATCAAACGCAAAAGCGAGGCCTCGCAAAATGACCTGGATCAAAACCTTCCGCCTGGAAGACGACGAACGAGTCCGCGAATTGGTCATGAAACAACGCCAACTCTATCCCATCGAATACGCCACGCCCGCCCCCACCGTAGATCGCGGCTTCGAAAACAGCATCGTCGGCTCGCACACCCTCTTCCCCGACGTCCTCTTCCATTCCTTCAGCGCCTTCGGCGCCATGATGTCTCCTGATCTCCCCCTCAAGCGCTACCAGCACGAGATGATCGCCACCATGGTCTCTGTCACCAACCGGTGCTTCTATTGAATCGAATCCCACGCAGAGTTTCTGCGTCGCACCAGCCTCAATGACGAAATGGTCGCCGCACTGCAAAAAGATTTCCGCACCGCGCCCATCAGTGAACAGGACAAAGCCATGGTCGAATACGTTGTCAAACTAACTTGCGATGCCACCGAATGCAGCCGCGCCGACCACGACAATCTCCGCGCCGTCGGTTTCGACGACCGCGGCATCCTGCAAATCACCCTGATCGCCTCATGGTTTAATTACATCAACCGCGTCGCCGACGCCCTCGGCGTCGGCCGCGACATCCCGACGGAGAACCGATGAACAAACTCGCCACCGCGCTGCTGCTCTTACTTCTCGCTCTCACCGCCAGCGCGCAATCGCCTAAAGCAGCAAACTCACAACCCGCCATCACGTTTCGCGACATCACCGCGCAAGCCGGTCTCCATTTCCTCCACAACAACGCGGCTTTCGGCAAAAAATATCTTCCCGAAACCATGGGCCCCGGGGTCGCCTTCATTGATTACGACAACGATGGCTGGCCCGACATCTTCCTCGTCAACGGCACCGACTGGCCCGGACAACCCTCCAAACATTCCACGCCCAAGCTCTATCACAACAATCACAACGGTACCTTCACCGACGTCACGCGCAAAGCCGGCCTCGACGTCGAACTCTTCGGCATGGGCGTAGCCGTGGGCGATTACGACAACGACGGCTTTGACGATCTTTTCATCACCGCACTCGGCCAAAGCCATCTCTTCCACAACAACGGCAACGGCACCTTCACCGACGTCACCCAAAAAGCCGGCCTCCTCGGTCCCAAAGAATTCAGCACCAGCGCCGCCTGGGTGGATTACGATAAAGACGGCAAGCTCGACCTGGTCGTCGCCAACTACGTCCAATGGTCCATCGAAACCGACCTCTACTGCACCCTCGACGGCAAAAGCAAATCCTACTGCACCCCCGAATCTTACAAAGGCGCTTCCGTCCGCCTCTGGCACAATCGCGGCGACGGCACCTTCGAAGATGTCACCAAAAAATCCGGCCTCGGCGATCCCACCTCCAAATCCCTCGGCATCGCCATCCTTGATTACGACAACGACGGCTGGCCCGATCTTCTCCTCTCCAACGACACCCAGCCCAACAAGCTCTATCGCAACAACGGCAACGGCACCTTCACCGAAAAAGCTGTCGTCGCCGGCGTCGCCTTCAGCGAAGACGGCGTGGCCCGCGCCGGCATGGGCGTCGACGCCGCCGATTACGACCATTCCGGCGCGCCCAGCATCCTCATCACCAATTTTTCCAATCAGATGGTTTCGCTCTATCACAACGAAGGCAAAGGCCTCTTCGTCGATGAAGCCCCGCGCTCCGATGTTGGCCGCGCTTCCCTGCTCACCCTCGGTTTCGGCTGTTTTTTCTTCGACTACGATCTCGACGGCTGGCCCGACATCTTCATCGCTAACGGCCACATTGATCGCGATATCGAGCGCGTCCAGCCCAACGTCAAGTACGCGATGCCGCCGCACCTCTTCCGCAACGCAGGCAAAGGCAATTTTCAGGAAGTAACAAAATCTTTGGGGAAATCCTTCAATTCGCCGCGCGTGGGCCGCGGAGCAGCCTACGCGGACATCAACAACGACGGCCGCCTCGACCTGCTTCTCTCCACCAACGGTGGCCCGGTCTATCTTTTCTTGAATGAAGCCACAGGCCCGGCGGCAACCAATAAAAGCCTGCGCATAAAGCTGGTAGGCACCAAATCCAATCGCGACGCCATCGGCGCGATGGTAAAAATCACGTCCGGCGGCGAAACGCAAACGCAAATGCTCCGCAGCGGCTCCAGCTACCTCTCCGCCAGCGAACTAATCCTGACCTTCGGCCTGGGCCAAAACAATCAAGCCGACTCCCTCGAAATTCGCTGGCCCAGCGGCCAACTCGACAAACTCTCTGCGATCTCCGCGGGCCAAACGGTCACCATCACCGAAGGCAAAGGTCCGACCGCCAACCGCCAATTCTCCACTCATTGAAAAGACTTGCGGACGTGTCATTCTGAGCCTATCCGACAAGGATAGGCGAAGAGCCTCAACTTCAGCCCAACCAACGCAATCCGCGCATAACCCACCCGCAACGCCCTCTTCTCAGCGCCCTCAGTGTCTCTGCGAACTCTGCGTTATCTTTTGTCTTTCTTGCACTTCAACTCTCCACCCTCCTCCCCGCGATCACCGCCTGCCCCAAACTGATCCCCCCATCCCCCGCCGGCACTTCCGTATGAAAAAAAACCTCAAACGACCGCTCCTTCATCTCCGCAATCATCGTTTCCAGCAAAAGCGCATTCAAAAAGCACCCTCCGCTCAGGCATACACGATTCAATCGCGTCTTATCGCGAATCCTTTCCGCCACATCCACAAACACCAGCGCCAATCCGTTGTGAAACTTTCGGCTCATATCCGCAACGCTGGCCTGCTGTCGAATGTCCTTCAGCAACCAGTCGAACAGGGGTTTCGTCCCGATCTGCCACGTCTTTCCCTGCAGATTCAAATCCAGCGGGTACGCCCCTTCGCTCCCCGAATCCCGTGCCGCCATCTCCAATTCAATCGCCGCCTGCGCCTCAAAATTCACCGTCCCGCGCAGCCCCACCAGCGCCGCCACCGCGTCAAACAATCGCCCGCAGCTCGACGTCCGCGGCGAATTAATCTCCCGCTCGATCATCTGCAAAACTACGCTCAACTTCCGTGGATCGACTTCTGCCAAAAACGCCAATCCCAGCTTCTCCACATCCTTCCCAAAATGCTTCACCAGATAGCTCACCGCCATCCGCCACGGCTCATGAATCGCCGCCGCCCCGCCCGGCAACGGCACATACTCAAAATGCGCCGCCCGTTCAAAACCCAAATAATCCGCCACCAGCACTTCCCCGCCCCAGATCGCTCCATCCGTTCCGTAACCCGTCCCGTCCAGCGCGATCCCGATCACTTTTCCATCCAGATGGTTCTCCGCCATGCAAGCCGCCACGTGCGCATGGTGGTGCTGCACCCCCACCAGTTCCACGCCAGTGCGTTCCTGCGCCCACTTCGTCGAAAAATAATCGGGATGCAAATCGTGCGCGATCACCTTCGGCTCCGTCTCCAGAATCCGTTGCAAGTGCTGCACCGCCTCCTCAAAAAAACGGTAGCTCTCCAGATTCTCCAAATCTCCCACATGCTGGCTCAAAAACGCCTCGCTCCCCCGCACCACGCACACCGTATTCTTCAACTCCCCGCCGACCGCCAGCACTGGCTGCATCTCCTTTTCCAGTTGTACCGGCACCGGCACAAATCCGCGCGATCGCCGCAATTTCTGCGCTTGACCCTCTGCCACCCGCACCACCGAATCGTCGCAACGCCGCACAATCTCCCGGTTGTGCACCAGAAACGCATCCGCAACCCGCTGCAACCGCCGGACCGCCTCCTCGTTGTCAATCGCAATCGGCTCTTCGCTCAGGTTTCCGCTGGTCATCACCAGCGCCGCAAACTTCCCGCTCTGAAATAAAAGATGATGCAGCGGCGTGTATGGCAAGAACACTCCCAGAAAACGATTCCCCGGCGCCACGCCCGGCACAGACGCAACTTCCGGTCGCCGCGGCAGCAGTACAATCGGCCGTTCAAACGACGCCATCTGCTTCTTCGAAATCTCATCCACCACGCAAAACCGCTCCGCATCCTCCACCCGCCGCACCATAATCGCGAACGGCTTCTCCACCCGCCGCTTGCGCTCCCGCAATTTATCCACTGCCAATTCATTCTGCGCGTCGCACGCCAAGTGGAATCCGCCCAACCCCTTGATCGCCACCACCGACCCTTGCTGCAGAAGTCGGGCCGCCTCGCGTATCGGCTCCGCCACATCCATCACAGCCCCGTCCGCGCCCAGCATCAGCACCTGCGGCCCGCAATCCCAGCACGCATTCGGCTGCGCGTGAAATCGCCGGTTCCCCGCGTCGTCATACTCGGCCTGGCACGCCCGGCACATCTTGAACTTCGCCATCGAAGTCCGAGGCCGGTCGTAGGGAATGTCGTGAATGATCGTGAATCGCGGCCCGCAGTTGGTGCAATTGATAAACGGATACCGGAACCGCCGGTCCCGCGGGTTCATCATCTCCCGCAGGCAGTCCTCGCAAACCGTCACATCCGGCGAAATCAGCGCCCGCGCGGCCGTATCCATCCGGCTCGCCACAATCCGGAACTCCGTCTCCTGCTGCAATTCCGCGTCCCGCGGCACGATCCCGGTAATTTTCGCCAGCGGCGGAATCTCCTTCGGCAATCGCTCCAGGAATCTCTCTACCGCTTCCGCCTCGCCCTGCACTTCAATGCTCACGCCCGCCGGCGTGTTGGCAATCAACCCCGTCAACACGCACTCATTCGCCAACCGGTAAACAAACGGGCGAAACCCCACCCCCTGCACGATCCCGGCGACGTCAATCGCCTTCCGAACCACACTAATGCGCACAGTCTCAGTCATGGCGTGAGTCTACAGTGTACGGAAAAAATTCTGAAATTGTCATTGCGATCCGGACTCCCCAGGCCAACGGGAGAAGGCAAGTTTGTGTAGTGGCCGGACTTTAGACCGGTCACGCCTCAATATCTTCAAATTCTAAATGAGATTCCGTTGCCATCCGGTGACACAGCCATTCCTGGCTGTGCTCTTCGATCCCATGCAGGACAACCCGTTACGAAATCGCCGCCAGTGCTTCCCGCTGCACCTTTTCCTGCAATCCCTTCAACCACCCCATCCACTCCGGGAATCCCTCCCGGGTCCTCGAAGACAACGCAATATACTCAATCTCCGGATGCACCTTCCGCGCGTTCTCCAGCGCCAGCTTCGGGTCAAACTCCACGTGCGGCAGCAAATCCGTCTTCGTCAAAATCATCAGCGACGACCGGTGAAAAATCCCCGGATACTTCAGCGGCTTGTCCTCGCCCTCCGTCACGCTCAGCAGCACAATCTTCGCCGCCTCTCCCAAGTCGTAGCTTGACGGGCAAACCAGGTTCCCCACATTCTCCACGAACAAAATCCCCGGCCCGCGAAATCCCAACTCGTCCAGATGCTTCTCCACCATCCGCGCGTCCAAGTGGCACGTTCCCCCGGTCACAATCTGCCGCACCGGAAATCCATACTTCGCCAGCCGCCGCGCGTCGTTGTCCGTCTGCAAATCCCCGGTCAGCACCGCCACCGCTGCGTCCTTCGGAAACGACGCCAGCGTCTTTTCCAGCAGCGCCGTCTTCCCCGACCCCGGCGAACTGATAATGTTCACGCACAAAATATTTTCGTCGCGATACCTCTGCCGCAGCACCGCCGCCACGCGATCGTTCTCGCTGAGCACCTTCTTCTCTACGACTTCACGCATGGCTCCTCCAGTTCCAGGTAAGCAATATCCAGTTCCGTCCCGCCGATGCAGCTCGTCTTGTTCTCCCCGCATTTGTGGCATCGCAGGTCAAATTCCCGTACCGCATACTCTTCTCCACAAGCCAGGCACTTTTGCCGGCGCGGGCACCACTCCACTTCCAGTTTCAGATGCGCCAACGAAGTCTTCCGCGTCAGCGCCGCAAACGCAAACTCCAGCGCATCCTTGTCCACGTTCGAAAGCTCGCCAATCCGCACGCCCACCGCCGCAAATCGCGTATCCGGCCGCCGCCGCGCTTCGGCTTCCACGCTCTCCAGTATGGAGGCTGCAATCCCCACTTCGTGCACAGTCGCTCCCTAGCAGATCCGCGGCAACTGATCGCCCGCCAGCATATCCACAATCCGCGTGGTCCCGAACGTCGTCCGCATCACCACCATCCGTGGATGCTCTTTCGTCACCCGCCCGATGATTCTCGCCTCCGCTCCCAGCGGATGGCTCCTCAGCGCGGCCAGCGCGCTTTCCGCAGCCGCCGGCGACACAATCGCCACCAGTTTCCCTTCGTTCGCCACGTACATCGGGTCCAACCCCAGCATCTCGCAAGCCCCGCGCACCTGCTCTCGCACCGGGATCGTCGCCTCGTCCAATTCCATTCCTACCCACGAACTCCCCGCAATCTCGTTCAGCGTGCTGGAAAGCCCGCCGCGAGTCGGATCCCGCAGGCACCGCACCTCATACGTCGCATCCAGCAATGTCGCGACCAGATCGTGCAACGCCGCCGAATCGCTCCGCACTTCCGTCTCAAACTTCAATCCTTCGCGCTCCGCCAGAATCGCAATCCCGTGATCTCCCAGCATCCCGCTCACAATAATCGCGTCGCCCACCTGCGCCTGGCTCGCCGAAAGCGAAATACCCTCTCGCACGCGTCCAATTCCCGTGGTGTTGATATACATCCCGTCGGCGCTGCCCTTCTCCACCACTTTCGTATCGCCGGTAATAATCTGCACGCCCGCCTTCGCCGCCGCGTCCTGCATCGACGCCACCACCCGCCGCAGCGTCTCCATCGGCAATCCTTCTTCCAAAATAAAAGCCACGCTCATCCACAGCGGCCGCGCCGCACCCATCGCAAGATCATTAATCGTCCCGTGCACCGCCAGCGAACCAATATCCCCACCCTTGAAAAACAGCGGCTTCACCACAAACGAATCCGTCGAAATCGCCAGCCGCACCCCATTCAGCGTCACCACCGCCTGGTCTTCCAGCCGGTCCAGCACCGGATTCCCCAGTGCCGGCAAAAAAACATCCTTCAAGAGCTCCGCGCTCAATTTTCCGCCACTCCCGTGTCCCAACAACACTCTTCCGCCCGCCGGCAATGGCACCGGGCAGGAAAATCCCACACTCTCTTTTGTCTCTGGCTTGGTCATGTCGTCAGAGGGTGACGAGATGACGTCGGTATTGGTGATAGGCTGCACAGGCACCTTCCGTCGAAACCATCGGAGCCCCCAGCGGCTTTTCCGGCGTGCACCGCGTCCCAAACGCGGGGCAATCCGTTGGCTTCTTGTGTCCCAGCAAAACTTCCGCGCTGATGCACTCGCTCGGCTCTTCCGCGCGCACATCCTGCAATCCAAACACGCGCTCCGCATCAAACGCCGCGTACTTTTCCTGCAATCGCAATCCGCTCGACGCAATCTCTCCCAGTCCGCGCCATTTCCGGTCCGTAACTTCAAACACCCGTTCCACGGCGTCCTGCGCCACGCGATTCCCGCCATATTGCACCGTGCGCGAATACGAATTCTCCACTTCCGCGCGGCCTTCTTCCAGCTGCACCACCAGCATCCGGATGGCCTCCAGCAGGTCGATCGGTTCGAATCCGCCAACCACGATTGGCACGTGAAAATCCCGCGCCAATTCCTCATACTCGGTCACGCCCACCACCGTGCACACATGCCCCGGCGCGATAAAGCCCTGCACGCGATTTCGCGAAGACTCCAACAACATCCGGATCGCCGGCGGCACCAATACGTGCGAAACCAGCAAACTGAAATTCTTCAATCCCAGCCGCTCCGCCTGCAGCACGGCCATCGCATGCGCGGGCGCCGTAGTCTCAAACCCAATCGCGAAGAACACCACTTTCCGGTCCGGGTTGTTGCGCGCCAGTTCCACCGCGTCCGTGGGCGAGTACACAATCCGCACGTCCCCGCCCTCGGCCTTTACATGAAACAAATCCGTCTCTGACCCCGGCACCCGCAGCATGTCTCCATAAGACAGCAGCGTCACCTCCGGCCGCCGCGCCAGCGCGTTCGCGCGGTCGATCATCTCCAGCGGCGTTACGCACACCGGACATCCCGGCCCGTGTACCAGCTCCACGCTGTTTCCCAGCAGCTCGTCGATTCCGTAACGCATCAGCGTATGCGTCTGCCCGCCGCAGATCTCCATCAGCACCCACGGCCGCGTCGAACGCCGCCGGATCTCCGCCGCGATTCCTCGCGCAATCTTCGCGTCCCGGTATTCGTCCATGTATTTCATGAAGTTCGCGATTCTTCCGGGCTCAATTTCAGCTCATCGGCCAGCACGCCCATGCTTTCCAGCAGCGCGTAGGTGCGCTCCGCCTCTTCTTTATCCACCACGCTGATGGCAAAGCCCACGTGCACCAGCACGTAGTCATTCACACGCGCTTCCGGCACAAAGTCCAGGCACGCCTGGCGCGCAATTCCGCCAAACAACACCCGTCCCGTCCGGACGCCTTCATTCATTTGGATTTCTGCGACTTTACCCGGGATGGCCAGACACATGAGCGAGTCCTTCCACTAGCGAGTCCGAGCTAGCTTCCTTCTCCCACCAAATTGTCGGCACATCAGGCCGCTCTTTCCTCTTCGCCGGCGCGCCCAGCCACTCCAACTCCGTCAGTACTGCGCGAATCGCCGTTTCCATTCCAGCCTGCACCGCTGCGGTCATCCCGCAGCCCAGTTCGCACGCTTCCGGCACCACGCCCACCAGCAAAACTTCCTTCGGGCATCTCCCGCTCAACTCCGCAAACAGCAGCGCTTCCACCAGCGCCGGGTCGTGCGGGCTCACACGCGTCTTCAACGGGATCTGCACCAATTCGTTTCTCCGGTACAACGTCACTTCCCCGGGATTCTTCTTCGCGCTCACCGCGTCAATCAAAATAATCGCGTCGTACTCCGAAAACACCGACGTAATCCCCAGCCCCGGTGTCCCCAAATCCTGCAGCTCCACCTGCACGGGAAATTTATAGCGAGCTTCCAGCAGTTTCACCGCATATGGGCCAACGCCATCATCGCCCATCAACACGTTACCCACTCCCAGCACGCCGATCCGCCGGACTTCACTCATGCCGCGGCCCCTTCTTTCTTCTTCAAGAAACTTCCAAACGCCGCGTCTTCCTGGGCAATATGCGTTACCAGCCACTCCCGCAATTCCTCCACCAGCACCAGGCTCGGCACATTGTCTCCCTGCAGCAGGTTTGAGCGGACTTCTCTCACCTTCTTCATCAACCGCGTGTGTTCTTCCAGGTGCGGCTCGTATCCCGGATACCCGTGCAGCCTCATCACCAATTGCTCGGAAAGAAAGTGCATGTCCGAAAATTCGATGAATTGCTCCAGGATGTACTTCATCGGGGAAAGTTCCCCGCCCCTCTGGATCGCCTGGGAAAGCGAATCCAGCAACTGCATCTGCAGATCGTGCTCTGCATCAATGCTTTTCTCGCCCACGCGCGCCGCCACCGCGCCCCGGTGTTCACTCATGCCCGCCTCCTACTTCGTGTCGGTTACGCTGACCACTTCTTTGCCTTCCGGATCAAACGTGTGAATCGCGCAAGCCAGGCACGGATCAAACGAGTGAATCGTGCGCAGCACTTCCAGCGGCTTCTCCGCGTCCGCCACCGGGTTCCCGATCAACGAAGCCTCGTACGGTCCATGCGCTCCGTGCTCGTCCCGCGGTCCGGCATTCCAGGTCGTCGGCACCACCGCCTGGTAGTTGGCAATCTGCCCGTCCTTGATTACCACCCAGTGCGACAACGTCCCGCGCGGCGCTTCGTGGAAGCCCACTCCGTGCAGTTCCTTGTCTCCGAACTCCGGCTTCACGAAAATCTTCGCATCGCCCGAAGCAATGTTGTTCACCAGCAGGTTCCAGTGCTTGTCCGCCAGGTCCGCCAGCATCGAAGCCCGGATCGCCCGTGCCGCGATGCGTCCTAGGGTAGACTGCAGCATCCCCGGTGTCACCTGTTTCTTCGAAATGGCCGACACCGTCTTGATCGCCTCTCCCGCCCACTTCTGCGTCAGCTTGTGCCCTTGCGCGAAGCCCACCAGCACCTGTGCCAGCGGCCCCACCTGCATCGCCTTGCCTTCAAACCGCGGCGACTTCACCCAGGTATACTTCCCGTCGTCGTGGAATCCCGTGTAGTGCGGATTCGTTTCGCCCTTCCACGGATGCAACGTCTTGTCTCCCTCATACCAGGCGTGCGATACGTTCTCTGTCACGCCATTCCGCAACCGCTCGTCCGCGTGATTCTTGATCGCATACACCTGGTCGAACTTCCCGTCGAATATAATCCCGCCGGGCAGGTCGAATTCCTTCATGGCACTATCCAGCGGCAAATCGGGCACCGCAAGGTAATTTGTCACCCCTGCTCCGTAGCTGAACCAGTCCGGATACAGAGCCGCCACCGCGCAAGCGTCCACGAAGTAGACCTTGTGCACAAATTCGATCAAGTCCTGGAACAAGCTCTTGATCATGTATAACTTCTCCATGTTCAAGGTCGCTTGGTTATCCAAATTAATGGCGTTGGCTACTCCGCCCACCGCCAGGTTCTGGATGTTCGGCGTCTTGCTGCCCAAAATGGCCACAATCTGGTTCGCCCCGCGCTGGTATTCCAGCGCCTGCAAATAATGCGCCACTGCCAGCAAATTCACTTCCGGCGGCAGCTTCATCGCCGGATGGCCCCAATACCCATTGGTGAAGATTCCCAACTGCCCGTTTTCCACGAAAGCCTTCACCCGGTCCTGCACCTGCTTGAAATCCTGGTAGCTGTTCCGCGGCCAGTTCGACAAGCTGCTCGCCAGCGAAGCCGTCTTCGCCGGGTCCGCCTTCAGCGCCGACACCACGTCCACCCAGTCCAGCGCACACAAGTGATAGAAGTGCACGATATGGTCCTGCAGCGCATGCGCAATCAGAATCAGGTTGCGGATGTACTGCGCGTTCGGCGGCACCTGGATCCCCACCGCATTTTCCACCGCTCGCACCGAGGCGATCGCGTGCACCGTGGTGCACACCCCGCAGAATCTCTGCGCAAACAGCCATGCTTCGCGCGGATCACGTCCCTGCAGGATCGTTTCGATCCCCCGGAACATCGTTCCCGAGGCCCACGAATCAGTCACCTTTCCGGCGTCCACGCTCACATCTACGCGCAGGTGTCCTTCGATTCGGGTAATTGGATCTATCGTGATGCGATTGCTCATTGCCTGTTCTCCCCGCTACAAGGTATCAAATGGCTTCATGGCCGCTTCCGCCGCTATCTTCCCTTGCGATGCCGGAAGAATCGCGAACGTCTTCACTGCATACAGGAACACTGCTACGGCTAATGCGGTAAAACCAATGCTCATCAGGATTTCCGCCACTGATGGAAAGTAGTAGTAATCGCCCAGCGGCGAAAACGCCAGCGTCGTCGGCGTAAACCGGTAAAACAATCCTCCCAGCGCCACCAGGAAGCTCAGCCGGAACAACGATCCCGGTGCTTCACGCTGCGCTTTCGACAGCAGCATCAACGATGGCAACAGGATCAGTGCTGTTTCCAGCAGGAAGTAGAAGCTGTACCGGTCGAAGGCAACCGCTTGCCTCAGCACACCGCGGTACATCAGGTCCCCGAACCGGATCACAATCCATGCCAGCGACATCCACGCCATCACCTGCGCCAGGCGCCCCAAAATATTCGCGTCCCAGCCCAGATCCCACACGTACGAACTCAACGCCAGCACCAGCAGCACGCAGGCGAATCCCAGAACGTACGCCATGATCACGTATAGCAACGGCAGCAGCGGCGTCTGCCACAAGGGGTGCACTCGCGGGCCCGCCAAGTACATCAGAGATCCGAGTGACGACTGGTGCATCGTAGGCAGCACGAACGCCAGCGCTATCCCGAAGGGAAACGTCTTCTGCATGAACCGGAAAATCTTCATCGCGGTTTCTTTTTTCTTTGGGTTGTCGCTCCGGTACAACCACTCCAGGTACGGCGGCATATTTTCCACGTCCAGCGCCAGCATGAAGTATGCCGTCATGCACACCGCCACTTCCCACAACACCGAATAGCGGTTCCACGTCCGGGGATCCGCGAGCCAAAGAAAATTCCACGGCCGACCGACGTCAAATCCCAGCGCCAGCATACCGGTGCCATAACCAACCAGGCTGGTTAGCACCGCGGTGCGCATAATCGGGTGGAATCTCCTTTCGTTGAAAATCCACGCCAGCACTGCCACCGCGTATCCGCCGGAACCCAGCGCCGTCAGCGCCGTCACATTCCAGTTCTTGAATAGTCCCCACGAATACCCGTCGTTCAATCCTGTCACGTATCCAAGGCCGGTCACTTCCCTGTACAGCCCTAGCAAAAGTCCCAGCGCCGCCAATCCCGCAATCAGCAGAAATGGCTTGGTTATCAGCGGCTCTTTCAGTCGCACGCAGCGTTCCCATTGCTCAGTCATGCCCGTTTCTCCCCTCCGTGCGCTTCGCCGCTTTCCGGATGCTCCGCGTGCTTCAGGTGTTCTTTCCAGCGGTTTCGCACGATCGCCACAATTCCGCCGTACAGAATCACGGGCGTCAGGAATCCCCGGTAAATGAATTCGCTCACCCGCCGCTCTTGCGCCGGCGCCGACTCCGTGCCCAGCTTCGGCAATCCCAGATCCGTATAATCCACGTGCGAAAGCACCAGGCACTGCGTTCCGCCGACTTCCTTCTCCCCGTACACCCGGTCCTCAAAGTAGTAGCCCGGCTTTTCCTTGATTCTCCGTTTCGCTTCGGCCAGCAAATCCGTCCGCTTCCCGTAAATCACCGCATGCGTCGGGCAAACCTTGGTGCACGCCGGTTGTGTTTCCGTGGTTCCCACGATGTGCCGGCACAGCTCGCACTTCACGATCTTCGGGTTGACTTTGTCCCATTCGAATTTGGGAATGTTGAACGGACAGGCTACCTGGCAGTACCGGCATCCGATACACAGCGTCGGGTTCCAGCCCACCACCCCGTGTGGTTCCTTGTGCAGCGCTTCCATCGGGCAGGCTGATACACACGCCGGGTCCACGCAATGCATGCACTGCTTCTTCATGAACGACCGCTCATGCCCGTCGGCGGCCACGTACAGCGTAATGAGATTCTTTGTGTGCGCGTTCAGCGAATCCGGCTGCATGTACAAGCCGCCCGATCCGCCCACGTCCGCCTTCAACCCATTCGCATTCTGGCATGCCGGCATGCACGCCCGGCATCCGATGCACTTGGTCGCGTCGTACATCAGTCCCAACGCGTCCGGCAACACCTCGAACGAATCTTCTTTCGCCGCCGTCGTCAACGGGAGGCCAGTCGTGGCCACCGCGGCCACCGCCGACCCACCCATCAACGCCTTCAACACATCTCTGCGATTGACGTCCATGGCTTACTCCTTGCCCGGCGCGCCGGAATTGTCGCCCTTCTTCTCTGCCGCTGCGGGCGCTGCGCTTTCCGCTCTCTGCCCGATCTTCTTCGCGGCCATCCAGCCTGCTCCGATAATCGCGCCGCCGATCAATCCGCCGACTCCCGTCGCTATCGGGCTCACCAACCCTTGCGGCGGATTCACTGGTGCATATGTCGAAGGCGGTGTGGGCCGTACAATTTCCGCCGGCTTCAGCATCGGCATCGTGAACGCCACGTTCTGCTCGGTGCATCCAAAGCACGGATGCCCCAGCCCGATCGGCCACGCATCCACCACTTCGCAAAATTGCAGCGTCGAGCAACTCGCATGCGTCATTGGCCCCTTGCAGCCCAGCTTGTACAAGCAGTACCCCAGCCGGTGACCTTCGTCGCCAAACTGTTCCGCAAAGCGTCCCGCGTCAAAGTGCGCGCGCCGTGGGCAGTGCTCGTGAATCACTCGGCCGTATGCAAATTTCGGGCGTCCCAGGTCGTCCAACTCCGGCAACTTCCCAAGCGCCACGTACTGCAGCAACGTGCCCAATAAGATGTACGGATTCGCCGGGCAGCCCGGCAGCGTCACGATCACCTTGTCCGGCAGGATCTGGTTGATTCCGCTCGCTCCCGTCGGATTCGGCGACGCTGACGGAATTCCGCCCCACGATGCGCATGACCCGATCGCCACAATCGCGCCCGCCGACGCCGCCACATGCTTCAGCATGTCCACGCCGGTCTTGTTCGCGATCTGCATGTAGATCCCGTTCTCTTTCGTCGGGACCGCGCCTTCCACCACCAAAATGAACTTTCCGGCGTTCTTCTTGATCGCCGCTTCCAGCGCTTCTTCCGCCTGGTGACCCGCCGCGGCCATCAGCGTTTCGTGATAGTCCAGCGAAATCAGGTCAAACAGCACTTCCGCGAGTCCCGGATGCGATGTGCGCAGCAACGACTCCGTGCACCCCGTACATTCCTGGAAGTGCAGCCAGATCACTGACGGCCGCGCTCCCTTTTCCACCGCCGAGATAAACTGCGCGGCCATGGTTCCGCTCAGCCCGATGGCTGCCGCGGCCTGCGCCACCACTTTCAAAAATGTCCGGCGGTCTACGCCGTTCCGGAATGTCCCTGCTTCAGTTGTTTGTATCACTTCGCTTGGCACGATGAGGCCTCCCGCTTAAGGCAGTCGGAAGTTGCATTTGGTTCCGTGGATCTGCCGGTATATGGAATGTTTTGTTCTTGGCGGCTGGAATCGGTTGGAGAGAGCGACGGAGCATAATGCTCTCTAATGCTCCTGACCTGCGCTCGTGTAGCCCTGGACCCCAGATCCACGGGTACTCTCCAACGCAAGCGACGGACCAACTCGAACGACTGTTCGCATCGCCCGATCTCATTGAGAATGGAATTAGTTAGTTCCATTTGGAATTCCTGATGGCCCTTCTTCCTGTGTCGAATCACGCACCCTCTGCTGAGATATTCATCACTCTGTGTCTTTCCCCTCAGGTTGCGTCTTTTCAATCAGGTACCCGACCATTTCAGTCCCGTTTCCACTCGCCATCTACTTCCCCTCATCCGAATCGTCTGCCTCCTCCCTTCGCTGGTCTGTGCGCTGCATCACGGCTCCCACTTGCCGTCTCTGTCAGCCTGAACTAGCATCAGCTGGGCTCGGCCGCAGGAAACCATTGATGTCCCTAACCCTGAAAAAGCCCGCGCTCCCCTCTGACGATAAGCGTTGGCGTATCGTCAATGGCACCATGCGGCGTCACGGCTTTTCTCGCGACGCCCTCATCGAAACTCTCCACACCGTTCAGGAATCTTTCGGCTTTCTCGACAAGCCTTCTATCCGCTTTGTCGCCGAATCTCTCCGCGTTCCCCCCAGCCAGGCTTACGGCGTCGCCACCTTCTATCACCTCTTCACTCTCAAGCCGCCCGGCAAGCACTGCTGCCTCATTTGCCTGGGCACCGCGTGCTACATTAAAGGTGCGCCCGCGCTCCTGGCCGCCGCCGAGGAATCCTTGGGCATTCGTCCCGGCGAAACCACTCCGGACGCGAACACCTCTCTCACCACCGCGCGCTGCATCGGCTCCTGCAGCCTCGCCCCCGCAGTCGTCTTCGATGGGGAAACCCTCGGCAACGCCGATCCCTCCACGCTCCGCCAACACCTGGAAGGCTGGCACTCCGCATGAATACTGAAGAACTCGAGCAACTCGCCAAAGACGCCCAGGCTGCGCAACACCAATCGCCGCGCTCCTTGAATGTGTGTCTCGCCGCAGGTTGTCTCACACTGCACAGCGAAGCTGTCAAAGGCGCGCTCGATGCCGAAGTCAAACGCACGGGGGCCGGCTGCCGCGTCCGCGGTGTCGGCTGCATGGGTCTCTGCTCGCTCGGCCCGCTGGTCACCAGCGAACCCGGCGATTCCCTGTATAAAAAGGTTGGGTCCACGGACGCTCCGGAAATCGTCGCCGCCACTGAAGCCTCGCCGGTTTCCCGCCTGCTCTGTTCTCGTGAGCAGCCTTTCTTCCAGCATCAAGTCAACATCGTTCTCGAGAATTCCGGCCGCATCGATCCCGAAAGAATTGACGAATACATCGCCGTCAGCGGCTACCAGGCACTCCTCCACTGCCTCACCGAACTCACTCCCACTCAGATTGTTCAGGAAATTTCCAAAAGCGGTCTCCGCGGCCGCGGCGGCGCCGGTTATCCCACCGGTCTTAAATGGGGCACCGTCGCCAAATCCATCGGCGCCAATAAATACGTTGTCTGCAATGCTGACGAAGGCGATCCCGGCGCTTTCATGGATCGCAGCGTCCTCGAGAGCGATCCCCATCGCGTTCTCGAAGGCATGATCCTCGCGGCCTACGCCGTCGGCGCCAATCGCGGCTATATATATGTCCGCGCCGAATATCCCCTCGCCGTCAAACGCCTCACCACCGCCATTCGCGAGGCCCGCCGCCTCGGCTTCCTCGGCATCCAGATCTGCAACACGCAATTCAGCTTCGACATCGAAATCCGCATCGGTGGCGGCGCTTTCGTCTGTGGCGAAGAAACCGCGCTGATCGCCTCCATCGAAGGCAAGCGCGGCACGCCCCGCCCGCGTCCTCCCTATCCCGCTCAGGCCGGCTTGTGGGAAATGCCCACGCTCATCAACAACGTCGAAACCTTCGCCAACGTCCCCGCTATTCTTCGCCGCGGCGCCGATTGGTTCGCTGCCATCGGCACCGCAAAAAGCAAAGGCACCAAGGTCTTCGCCCTTTCCGGTAAAGTTCGCAACGTCGGCTTAATCGAAGTCCCCATGGGCATGACCGTTCGCCAGATCATTTTCGAAATCGGTGGCGGCGTTCCCGAAGGCCGCAAATTCAAAGCCGTTCAGACCGGCGGCCCTTCCGGCGGCTGTATCCCCGAACAGTTCCTCGACCTTCGCGTCGACTACGAATCGCTCAAGGAAGTCGGCTCCATCATGGGCTCCGGCGGCATGATCGTCATGGACGACTCCGCCTGCATGGTCAACGTCGCCCAGTACTTCATGGAGTTCTGCATGTCCGAATCCTGCGGCAAGTGCATCCCCTGCCGCGCCGGCACTGCCCAGATGTTCGAACTCCTCACGCGCATGACCAAAGGCACCGCCACCCTTCGTGATCTCGAACTCCTCGAGGAACTCTGCGACATGGTCAGCAACACCAGCCTCTGCGGCCTCGGCCAAAGCGCCCCGAATCCCGTCCTCAGCACCCTTCATTATTTCCGCGACGAATACCTCGAGCACATCGAACAAAAGCGCTGCCGCGCCGGCGTCTGCCCCTGCTCCACAACTCCCTCCGCGCCCCAGAAGGTTTCCCAATGACCGCCGCTCCCTCCGTCAAGACTCTGCGCATCAACGGCACCGATATCAGCGCCCGTGCTGACCAATCCATCCTCGACGCCGCCCGCGAAAACGGCATCTCCATTCCCACGCTCTGCCACCTCGACGGACTCTCCGAAGCCGGCGCTTGCCGCCTCTGCCTCGTCGAACTCAAAGGCACGCCGCGCCTCCATCCCGCCTGCGTCACCCTCGTTGAAGAAGGCATGGATGTCTCCACCGAATCTCCTCGCCTCGAAAAATACCGCCGCATGACCGTCGAACTTCTCTTCGCCGAGCGCAATCACGTCTGCTCCGTCTGCGTCGCCAATAATATGTGCTCGCTCCAGGACCTCGCGCACAGCCTCGGCGTCACCCACGTCCGCTTTCCGTATCGGTATCCCAGCCTCCCGGTCGACACTTCCCACGAACGCTTCACCCTCGATCACAATCGCTGCATCCTCTGCACTCGCTGCGTTCGCGTCTGCACTGAAATCGAAGGCGCCCACACCTGGGACCTCCAGGGCCGCGGCGTCAACTCCCGTCTCATCTCCGACCTCGAACAGCCCTGGGGCACTTCCGATACCTGCACCAGTTGCGGCAAATGCGTTCAGGTCTGCCCCACCGGCGCGCTCTTCGAAAAAAGCAAAGTGGGCACCGACTTGCGAAAGAAACCCGACTTCCTCTCCTACCTGAAAGAAATGCGCGGGGGCACCCGATGAGCAAACCCACCCTCGCCACCATCTGGCTCGACGGCTGCTCCGGCTGCCACATGTCCTTCCTCGACATTGACGAGCGCATTCTGCAACTCGACGAACTCGCCGATATCGTTTGCTCTCCCATCGTCGATCGCAAAACCTTCCCCGATGCAATCGACATCACCCTCGTCGAAGGCTCCGTCAGCACCAACGAGGACGAGCACAAAATCCTGCTCCTCCGCTCGCGCACCCGCACCCTCGTCGCTCTCGGCGATTGCGCCGTCACCGGAAACGTTCCCGCCATGCGCAACGTTTTCCCGCTCAGTTCTCTCTTCAACCGCGCCTACGTCGAAACCGCCACCCACAATCCTCAAACCCCCACGGAAAATCTTCCCACGCTCCTCAAACGCGCCCGCCCCATCCACGAAATCGTTCCCGTGGACATCTTCGTCCCCGGCTGCCCGCCCTCCGCCGACACCATCTTCACCGTCCTCACCGACCTCCTCGCCGGACGCGTACCCGACATCGCCGCTCTGACGCGGTTCGGAGCCTAGAAAAACGCCCATGGGAAAAACCATCACCATCGACCCGGTCACCCGCATCGAAGGCCACGCAAAAATCACCTTGCAGACCGACGAGCACGGCGAGGTCTCCAACGCTTATTTCCACGTCACCCAATTCCGTGGCTTCGAAAAATTCTGCGAGGGCCGCCCCTTCTACGAAATGCCTTATCTCATGGAGCGCATCTGCGGCATCTGCCCCGTCAGCCATCTCCTCGCCTCCGCGAAAGCCTGCGATGCGCTCCTCGCCGTCCGGGTTCCTCCCGCCTCCATGAAACTCCGCCGCATCCTCAACCTCGCGCAAATCCTCCAGTCCCACGCCCTCAGCTTTTTCTATCTCTCTGCCCCGGATCTGCTCCTCGGCATGGATGCGGACCCTAAAGAGCGCAACCTCTTCGGCGTCATGCGCAACAATCCCGAACTCGGCCGCGGCGGCATTCGCCTTCGCCAGTTCGGCCAGCAAATCATTGAAACTCTCGCCGGCAAACGCATCCATCCCGGCTGGGTCGTTCCCGGTGGCGTCAACGAACCTCTCACCGTCCAAAAACGCGACTTCCTACTCGCCGGAATTCCCGAAGCCATTCAAATCATCCTGAAAACTCTCCGGTGGTTCAAAAAAACCATGGAATCCTTTCGCGAAGAAATCCGCACCTTCGCCAACTTCCCCACCCTCTTCATGGGACTAGTCACTCCCGACGGCCGCCCCGGCTACTACGACGGCGCAATCCGCTTCACCGATTCCTTCGGTAAAATCGTCGCCGACAATCTCTCTCCCGCTCACTATCCCGAATTCCTCGGCGAAGCCGTCGAGCCTTTCACCTTCACCAAATTTCCTTACTACCTGCCTTTCGGCTATCCCGACGGCATCTACCGCGTCGGCCCTCTCGCCCGCCTCAATCTGGTCGACCGCTGCGGCACCCCGCTCGCCCAGCAGGAGTGGGTCGAATTTCGCGCCCTGGAACGCCACTCCGTCCTCAGCTCTTTCCATTACCACTACGCACGCCTGATCGAAATCCTTTTCTGCCTTGAACACATTGAAGAATTCCTCAACGATCCGGAAATTCTCAGCACTCACGTCCGCTCCACCGCCTCGCTCAACAACCTCGAAGGCGTTGGCGCTGCCGAAGCCCCCCGCGGCACTTTAATTCACCACTATCGCGTCGACGAGCAGGGCCTCATCACCTGGGCCAATCTCATCATCGCCACCAACCACAACAATCTCGCCATGAACCGCGGCATCCTCCAGGCCGCCCGTCACTTCGTCCGCAGCGACAAACTCACTGAAGGCATGCTCAATCGCGTCGAAGCTGTGATCCGCGCCTTCGACCCTTGCCTTAGCTGCTCCACCCACGCCGACGGCCACCTCCCGCTCCACATCCGCCTACTCGCCCCCGACGGCACTCTCCTCGACGAAACGAAGCGCCCCTCATGACCACACTCCGCCATCCGTGCCTTCTCCATGCACTCGCCACTTCTGCCCCATGACCCACACCCTCATCCTCGCCTGCGGCAACCCCCTTCGCGGTGACGACGCCGTCGCCCTCCACCTCGCGCGTCTCCTCCGCGAACAACTCGCCGGCCCGGAAATCACCGTCCACTCCGCCCAGCAATGGACCCCCGAACTCGCCGAACCCATCAGCCGCTGTGATCTCGCCATCTTCCTCGACGCTTCCTCACGCTTCTCCCCCGGCTTCGTCCACTGCGAATCCGTCGCCCCTCTCGTCGGCCAAGGTCACGCACTTCTAACGCACTCCTGCAATCCGCCTCTGCTTTTACTGATGAGCCAGCAGTTCTACACCCGCGCCCCCCAACGCGCCTTCCTCCTCACCATCGGCTCGCAATCCTTTGCCTTCTCCTTCTCCCTCTCCTCGCCCGTGCAGCGCGCCATTCCCCAAGCCCTCTCGCACATAAATTCCATTCTCTCCGGCGCCACCTACGCCCCCAGCGTCACCCACGCCCTCTGCGCACCCTGAGGCCCAATCCCCCGTAGGGCGGCTTTACGCCGCCTTCTTGGGTTTTCTTCCGAGATGTCACCCCGACCGCGGTCCTCGATAATGTAGGCAAGTAGAGGAAGGCCAGAAACACAACATCAAGTTTCTCGAAACGCGAAAAAATGCGGCCAAAGCCTTTCAGCCGTCGAAACAGTCGCTCCACCTCGTTCCGCTTTCTCTAGAGTTCGCAATCACAGTCTTAAGGGTCGCGCCGGTTCGACTTGGGTGGAACCACCGGGATAATGTTCATCTCCAGCACCAGTTGCCGGGTTCCGTTGCCTTCATAGGCCCGGTCCATCAGCAGCGGCCTCCTTCGATCCCCGGTTCAAAGTTGGTTCAATACTTCGGTCAGCTCGTCCGCGCCCTCCAGACGGCATCGAGTCCTCAGCGCGAGTTCCTGTGCCAAGTCCCGACACTTGGCAGCGATCTCGATTCCGGCGCGGAGATGGGTGTCTCCGATTAGAACCCCGGAATCCCCCACCCCGGCCAACAATTGGCAGCTGTGTTGATATGCGATGATCTTGCCGAGCTTCTGGAACTCTTTGTCCGATCGGGCGATCAAGCTCGTGGGCCGCCGTCTTTGAGCAATAGGCTAACCCGTGTACAAGAGGCGTTCTCGTGCTGTAACTTACTGTCTGGACTTAACTTTGTCCGAGCTCTGAAAGAGGAATCTTGAATGCTCAAAATTCGCATGCGCTTGTTGGGATATTTCAAGCTCTGGTTCGTGGTCAGACGCAAAGCGCGCGGAAATGTATGGTCCGGGAAAGCACCATGCTTTTTTTTGCTTATGCTCGCGACATTTAGACCCACGGCTGGGGAAGCCGCCGGCATTCGGGATATTGTAATCCCAGCAAACGCCAATCAGCCCAGAATTGTCGCGGTGCTTTGGACACCCTGTTCCATTCCTGCGCCAGAAATGCTCATAGACCGAGACGGTTTTCCCACGACTATCCGCGCGGTCAGAAACTGCGTCGTCACTCGGAAGAACTTTCCCCTGATCCTTATTTCACATGGAATGTTTGAAGATAGGTTCAGCCATCATGACACTGCGGAAGCCTTGGCGGATGCCGGTTTTGCCGTTGTTACTCTCAATCACACCCAAGACTCCAACCACGATATTGGAGGTAAGTCTGCAGCTGATATCTCCTCTTTTCTCGTTCGGCCCATCGACATAAAGCGCGTGCTTAACTTTTTGCTCGCCAGTCCGCAGGCAGGGCTCAAAGTCGATCAACATCGCATAGGATTTTTTGGTTTTTCTCGTGGTGGCTATACCGGCCTCGTTTTGGCGGGTGCACAGCCTGATTTTGACCACATCACAATTCTATGCCCCGAAAATCTCTTGATGTGTCAACAAATCAAAGAACACAAAATTCCTGCACATTCTTCCGGATATGAGCCACGCATCAAGGCTTTTGTGATCGCGGACCCTGTCAATTTTTTCCCGAGCAAGTCGAGTCTTCGAAACGTATGGGCTCCCTTACAATTGTGGAGTTCCGAGTACGGGGGAATGGGCGTGCGACCTGAAGATGTGTCGGCCTTAGAAATGAACCTACCCGTTAAGCCCGAATTTCATCGGGCCATTGGCGCAGGGCATTTGTCATTCGACTGTCCGTGTTCAGAAGATCAGGTAAAAGCAAATCCGCCATCTGTTGTTTGCACCGATCCGAAGGGTTTTGACCGGACAGTCTTTCACAAACAGTTCGATGAAGAGGTTGTACGGTTTTTCCGTGAGCACCTGGAAGAATGAGCGGCTGCGCGCGCCGGCAAGCAATCTTGAATGCGCTCATCCTGCTCCGCGGTGATCTCCATGCCATGCATGCTACCCGAAGTTTGTTGATTTAGTGCGAACAGCCCCTAATCCAACCCACAAAGCCAGAGAGATTCAAAACTTCCTTTGCCACCGGCCAAGTCCCAACTCTTAAGTTTCTAGTCCTTCCCTCTTAGCTGTAAGCTGTTGGCTGTCGGCTACAAGCAGTTGACTGTTGGCTGTAGGCTGTCGGCTGTCGGCTGCAAGCTCCAAACTAAAAAACTTAAAATTAACAACTAAAAACTGTCCCCCCATGTTCTCCACCCGCACCAACTGGCCGCTCTCCCGCAATCCCTTCACCCTCGCCCTCGACGAACTCCGCGCCGCCGGCGTCACGCTCCTCGATCTCACCGCCTCCAATCCCACCCAATGCGGCTTCCATTACGATTCCACCGCCATCCTTTCCGCCTTCCAAAATCCCACCGCGCTAACCTACGACCCGCAACCCAAAGGCTCCCTCGCCGCCCGCCAAGAAGTCGCCCGCTACTACCTCGACGATCACCAAACCACCGTCGATCCCGAATCTCTCTTCCTCACCACCAGCACCAGTGAAGCCTACTCCTATGTCTTCCGCCTGCTCTGCAATCCCGGCGACGAAATCCTTCTGCCCAAACCCAGCTATCCTCTCTTCGAATTTCTCGCCACTCTGCAAGACGTCAATCTGATACCGTACTCCCTCGAATACGCCCAGGGCTGGTTCATCGATTTCCAATCCCTCGAACGCGCCCTCACCCCGCGCACCCGCGCCATCCTTCTCGTCCATCCCAACAATCCCACCGGCTCCTACGTCCACCCCGAGGAAGTCGCCCGCCTCAACGGCCTTTGCAAAAAACACAACCTCGCACTGATCGTCGACGAAGTCTTCCTCGATTTCGCCTTCACGCCGCCGTCACGAAAAACTTTCGCCGGCAATTCCGAAGCCCTAACCTTCACCCTCAGCGGCCTCTCCAAAATCTCCGCGCTCCCTCAAATGAAAATCGCCTGGCTCGCCGTCACCGGTCCCGCCGCGCAAGTCCGCCCCGCCCTCGATCGCCTCGAAATCATCGCCGACACCTACCTCTCCCTAAGCGCCCCCGCCCAAGCCGCCCTCCCCGCGCTACTGGCCCAACGCCACCCGCTCCGTGAACAACTCCTCGACCGCATCCGCGAAAATCGCGCTCATCTCCAATCCCAACTTCGCTCCTATCCCACGTGCGAACTCCTCCACGCCGAAGCAGGCTGGTACGCCGTCCTCCATCTCCCCTCCCATCTTTTTGCAGGTTCTTCCAGCCGCCCCTCCGCCTTCTCCTCCGACGAAGACCTGGCCATCCAGCTCCTCCGCGAGCGCCACGTCCTCCTCCACCCCGGCCACTTTTACGACTTCCCCTCCAGCAATCACCTCGTCCTAAGCCTGATCACTCCCGAATCCGTCTTCGCCCAGGGCTTCCAGCAATTCGCCGATTTCCTCTGACACCCATCCATCTCCCTCGTTGTTGGAAAGTACCCGCGCTGCGTCAGCACCAAATCTCCGCGACCTCTGCGGCTCCTCTGCTACCTCTGCGGTAAACTCTTTCCCCCAAAAAACAAAAAAGGCGCCCCAGAGGCGCCAATTCACAACCAAACACTCAAATGTCGTGGACTTTTCCTAAACCGATTATTGATAACTGATTACTCTTCTTGGTAGCGATACCGGGATTCGAACCCGGGTTTCCGCCGTGAGAGGGCGGCGTCCTGGACCCCTAGACGATATCGCCATCCGCTACCGCTTTCGTTGCGTTTACTGCATCTTGAAATGTTCTCACGCCACTCCGCCCCGCGCAAGCAGCCCTTCCTCTTTCCCGATTCTCTTCTCTCCCTCGCCTCTGCTAAACTACTCCCGTTTCCGCGCCAACCCTCACTCCTGGAGAATCCGAAATGAATTCCATCGCTCCGTTCACCCGCAGGCAATTTCTCTCGACCGCATCCCGCTTCACCGCTCTCTACGCCCTCGCCGGCACAATTCCATTCCCCGCCTTCGCCTCTTCCCTCTCCGACGACCCGCGCATCGCGCAAACTCCCATCGCCGACGCCGGCTTCGCTTCCGTCCGCAAAATCGGCGACGGCCTTTACGCCACCATCTCCAATCCCGCCAAAGGTTTCACCACCATCTGCAACGGCGGCTTCCTCTTTGGCAAAGACGCCGGCCTCCTTCTCGAAGGCTACGGCACGCCCCCAGGCGCCGCTTTCCAGTTCGACGCCTTCCGCTCCGTCACCCAGGTCCCCGCCGTTGGCGCCCTCGACACCCACTACCACTTCGACCATTCCATGGGCAATTCCTTCTACGGCGCCCACGGTCTGCAACTCTGGGGTCACTCCGCGGTCGCAAAACGCATGATGGAAAGCTACGTGTCCCTGCAAGGTGCCGATCGCGCCGCAGTCCTCGCTCCCACCGAAAAGCGCATCAAGGAAGCCAAGACCGACGTGGCCAAACAACACGCCCAGGGCGATCTCGCCGCCATCGGCAATGTCTTCGACATGGCCAACAAAACGCCGTTGAGTTTTCCCAATCGTCCCCTTGATCCCGCCAAACTCCCTCTCAACGTCGATCTCGGCCACTTCCCCATCATCATCGAACACTACCCCGGCCACTCCGGCACCGATCTCATCGTCCGCGTCCCCGAACAAAAAGTCGTCTACACCGGCGATCTGCTCTTCAGCAACGCCTACCCCGCCTGCTTCGACGAACAATGCACCATGTCCGGCTGGCGCAGCACCCTCAAGATATTCGCCTCCTGGGACAAGGACACTCTCTTCGTCCCCGGCCACGGCCAAATTTGCGGCCAGGATGGTATCCAAAACCTCCGCAACGTCTTCGACGACCTCTCCGAACAAGCCGAAAAAATGCGCAAAGCCGGCGTCCCCCTCTCCGACGCCGTCGACCAATACGTCATCCCCGAAAAATTCAAATCCTACGGCGTCTTCGCCTGGGGCTTCTGCATCTCCGGCGCCATCTCCAAGCTCTACGCCGAGATAGGCGCCAAGTAATCGCCCTGCCCAAAAAAATCGCCCCGAAAATCTAGGCGTGCCATCTTCCCTTCCTTAGTGTAGGGCCCGTCCGCCACGGCGGACGGGCCGCTCTTCATTTGGGCTGCGGCAGCTCAGCTGCCGCTTTTACGGTCGCGAACAGATCCCTCGCAAAATCAAGTCGCCTCTCCTCCGGCCGCTCACCACAAACCAATCACTCCCCATTTCCCCCTTGACAAACTCTTACTTGTTGATACACTCATTGACGGGTTAACGTGCGTCCAGATCCCATCTCACCGCTAGCCCTTCGCATTCCACATCCACAAAAGTGAATTTACCAGCGCTCTAAAGCAAAGGGGTCCAGGACTTCGTCAGATCCCTAAAAACAGACCACTTACAACTCCTCCAGAATCTGCACTTGCGCAGCCGCTCGCTAACCTCTTTTTGCCCTATCTCTTACAAAAATGGGGGGGGGTAACACTGCTGCCGCATGGGCGGTAGGACACTTTAGTCGTTCCGAAGAGCGCCGGAGGCGCGGCAGCTTCGTCCTATCAATGGATTGCCAATTTCCAACTGCCCGAAACCGCCCATTCATCCCGGACCTTCCGTCCCTGCCTCGGGACACGAGTCACGGAACAGGGGCCACGCTATCCGCCCTAACCGACCAACGCTTCCTTCTTCGCAATCTCCGCGGCCATCTTTTCCATCTCCGCGTGGATCAACCCATTCGTCGCCAAGATCGACTTGCCGCCCAATAAATACGGTTTCCCATCCAGGCCGCTGATCTTCCCTCCGGCCTCTTCCACCAGCACCACCCCGGCTGCCGTATCCCACGGTTTCAACCCAAACTCCCAAAATCCATCAAATCGCCCGGCCGCCACGTACGCCAAATCCAGCGCCGCCGACCCGTCGCGCCGCACCCCGTGCGAGCACAACGTGAAATCCCAGTAGTAGTGAATGTTCGGAAGCGCGTGCCTCTTATGATTCGGAAACCCGGTACACAACAAACTCCCCCGCAGCGCCGCAATCTTCGAGCACTGCAGCCTCTTCCCGTTGAAAAACGCGCCTTCGCCCCGGGCCGCCGAGAACATCTCCTCAAAAATCGGGTTGTACACTACGCCCAGCAGCAATTCATCGCCCTTCGCCAGCGCCATCGAAACGCAAAAACACGGATACCCATGCGCAAAATTCGTCGTCCCATCCAGCGGATCCACGTGCCACCGGTACTCCGAACCGGTCTCTTTTCCACTCCCCTCTTCCGCCGCTACCGCATGTTCCGGAAAATACTTCTGCAGCCGGCCAACTATCACCGCCTCCGACCGCTTGTCCGCCTGCGTCACCAGGTCATAATCGCCTTTGTACACAATATCCGGCGGCCGCTGCACCTCCTCGCGCAAGACCGCCCCGGCCTCCCGCGCAATCTCCACCGCCGCCTCTAAATAATCAATAGCCATGCCATCTCACACTGTGGATTCCGTATCCGCTCTGACTGATTACTGATTGTCGATTACTGATTACGCGGTCGTGCTTCCTGCTCGCTGTTATCTGTTATCCCTTGCCCTCACCGCGATCTCGCTATTGTGCACCAACCAGATACATCGTCCGATGCCGCGCCGTATACCCCGGCGGCATCTTCACCTCAATTGTACGGTACGTATTGGCCGCCCCGCGCGGATACGGGTAATACGCCAGCCGGTATTGCGTCCGCAACTCGCTGTCAATGCGGTCGAAAATGATCGGCAAATCCTGCGGCGTATCCGGAAAAAACATCGCTCCGCCGGTCGAATCCGTGATGGTCTGCAGCGCGTGTTCTCCCGCAGTGTTCCTCCCATTCTCATTCTTCACCGGACGGATCAGAATCGTGTACAGCAACACTTCCCCGCGCAGCGCCGCCCGCCGCGCTGCATCAAAATCCGCGCGGCTGGTCGTCTCTCCGCCATCCGTCACCAGGATAATCACGCGTCGCCGCTCGCCGGTGCGCTTCGTCAACGCCTGCGAACCCAGCACCACCGCGTCGTATAGCGAAGTCCCCGCGCCATCGGGAATCTTGTGTACTGCTTCCTGAAGCACCGGCACCTTATCTGTGAACGTCGTCCGTTGCGTCACCGTTTCGTCGAACGAAAATACCGACATGCGGTCGTCTGGCCGCAGCACCTGCTTGATGAAATGCTCTGCCGCCTCGCGCTCGAACTGGATGTCCATATGCGCGCTTAGGCTGGCGTCAATCATCAACGCCAAATCCAGCGGCCACTTGGTTTCCGATTCAAAAAACTCAATCTTTTGCGGAACGCCCTGCTCCAATACTTGAAACGCCTCCTGCGGCAGGTTCGGCGCGGGGCGTTTGTTCTGGTCCAGCACGCTCACCAGCACGTTCACCAAGTTTACGTTGACCTTAATCGTGCTCTTCGGCGAGGTAGGCTGCTGCGGCTTTCCCGGTTCGGGCACCGGCGCTGGCACAATCTGCCCGGGCGTTGATGGAACCGGCGGCGACGGCTGTGGCGAAGCTGGCGGCAGAGGTTGTGTCGAAGGCGGCGGCTGGCTGGCCCCCGGTTGCGCACCAGGCTGCGCCCAGGGCGGGCGATCCGGCTTCTCCTGCGCCTGAGCAGGAATCGCTCCGGCAAAGAATGCCAACGCAGCGATACCCCAAAAGAAAGTTCGTAGCACCTGGACGATCATCAAAGAACTAAGATGCACTTTTCGCACTTGGAGGTGTCGGAGGCAGTTCGCCATCCGCCCACACTGCCCCATCCGCAAAATATTCCTTCTTCCAGATGGGCACCGTGCGCTTCAGGGTGTCAATCGCATACCGGCAGGCGTCGAACGCGGCCCCCCGATGCGGCGCGCTCACCGCAATGAACACGCTCGTCTCCCCAATTTCCAGCCGCCCCAGGCGGTGCACCATGGCCACTCGATGAATCGCAAACTTTTCATGAATCTGCGCGCCAATCTCCTTCATCTTCCCGAGCGCCATCGCTTCGTACGCCTCATATTCCAGGTAGCTGGTCTCGCGCCCATGCGATTCGTTGCGCACAAACCCATCAAACGTCACAATCGCCCCATCCCGCCCCTCGCGCACATGCTTCACCAAACCAGCAGCATCAATCGCCTCGCGCACCAGCTCAAATTTGTCTTCATCCATCGTCGTCACAAGGAAAACCTGCCATCCGTCAGCACGCCAACCGCTACAAGTGCCCGAGGACTTTCCCAATTTCTATTTTCCAATTTCCATTTTCTATCTTCTATTTTTATCCGCCACTCACCGGCGGCAAAAACGCAATCTCATCCCCCGCGGAAACCCGCGTATCCCAAGCCGCAAACTCCTGATTCCGCGAAACCACCATGGATGCGCGAAACTCCGCCAGCTTCGGATACCGCTCCGCATAATGCGCAAAGACCTGCGCCAACGTCGCTCCCGCAGGCAGATCTCCCGCTTCTTCGGCCAGTCCGGTCAACTCCCGAAACCGCCCAAAGAACAATACCTTCACCCGCACTGTCGTCGAAGTATGTGCCACCCAAAAATTGTAACCCGCGGAACCCCGCCCCGCCACCTAAGCCCTTGCGTGATTTCGTCCAAACACCTTCGCGTAGTTGTAGGGCCCGCCTTCCGCTCGCCCTGACAAAGGAAGGGAGGCGGGCCGCTCTCAGGCTATGCAATGGCCGAACTTTAGATCGGCCGCCACCCAGCGCCGAAGGTGCGAAACACACTAGCCCATCACACAAGTGGTGGGAACCGGTGCCCAAACGCCCCAAGTGCCGGAGGCACGACAGACCTCTCTTCGCCCAACCCCTCAACGATGCCTGCGCAAACTCAATCTCCGATTCTTCTACTCGCAACCCGCGCCACAATCCCCCAACTGCGCGATAATCAAATCACCAAAAAGGACCCCATGAAAATCCTGATCACCGGCTCCTCGGGTTTAGTCGGCGCCGCCCTAACCCAAGATCTCCAACGCGCCGGCCACACCGTCTGCCGCCTCGTCCGTCCCGGCGCTTCCTCCGACGCCACCCGCACCTCCCCAGGCTTCGACGTAAACTGGAATCCCGCCACCGGCGAACTAGGCGGAGCCGCCGTGGGCGCCGACGCAGTAATCAATCTAGCCGGCGCCCCCATCGCCGACGCCCGTTGGACGCCCCAGCGCAAACAACTCCTCCGCACCAGCCGCGTGGACACCACCCGCGCGCTAGTCGCCGCCCTGGCAAAAATGTCCGCGCGCCCCCGCGTCCTCATCTCCGCTTCCGCCACCGGCTACTACGGCAACCGCGCAGACGAAATCCTCACCGAAGCCAGCCAACCCGGCGCCGATTTTCTAAGTGTGATCGCAAATGAATGGGAATCCGAAGCCATCAAAGCCGAAGTCCTCGGCATTCGCGTAGTCCGCGCCCGTTTCGGCGTAATCCTCGCCAAACACGGCGGCGCCCTCCCGCAAATGATGCGCCCCTTTCAATTCGGCGCAGGCGGAAAGCTCGGAACCGGCCAACAATGGATGAGCTGGATCACCCTCGACGACACCGTCGCCATCCTCCGCCAAGCCCTGGAAAACGCCAACGTAACCGGCGCCCTCAACGTAGTCTCTCCACAACCGGTAACCAACGCGCAATTCACCAAAATCCTGGCCGCCACCCTGCATCGCCCCGCGCTCTTCCCCGCGCCCGCCTTCGCCCTGCGCTTAATCCTCGGTGAAATGGCCGACGCCCTCCTCCTCTCCAGCCAGCGCGTCCAACCTGTCCACCTCCAAAAACTGAACCACCAATTCCAACACCCGGACCTACCCACAGCCCTAGCCGCCGTCCTCTCGAAGTAACTCTTCGTTCCTACAGGAACCGCCTTCCGGTCGCTCTGCCAAAGGGAGGGCGGCGGTCCGTTCTTATACTCATGTAGTGGCCGAACTTTAGATCGGCCAGACAAAAGCCGCGCGCCCTCGACGCTAACTTTCCATCCGCGGTTTCTTCACGGGCCAAGGGACACAGGCCACGTTCCCTCAAATATTCAACAACCGCAGCAGTGCCTCCAAGTTCAACTCATCCACCACCAGCCGCGCTTCGCGTGCCGCCTCCGCCGTCAGCGGGACATCGCCCTCATCAAACGCCTGAAACAACCGCATCTTCGCCACCGCATACTCTTCGCTGCTGGTAAGTGCCCGTCCGTTCGCCGCGGCCCACGCCGTCAACGCCCCCTCCCTCACAAAAATTCGCAGCCCAAAGCTAGTCCCCCGGTCCGCCGAAATCGCATAAACAAATTCCCCAGCCGCCGCGCCATCCACCAAAACGCGGTTCACCTCGTAAAAGCAATATTGATACACATACCCGTTCGCCGCAGAATAACTCTTGATCCTGCGCACTGCCTCAGGCTTCGTCATGGCGCGATTATTCGAGCCGCCCGAGCGAAAGTCAAACCGCCCGCGGCGTGCTTCCCAGTTCGGGAACGTACCCTAGGAACGTCGTTCAATTCGGAACTTCTTGCAACCTTCCGGCACACTTCTACAGCCGCATTTTTCAACTCACTCGCTTTCTCGCAGCGAGCTTCAACCCCTTCGTTCCACGCACTTTAGAACTCACAAATTTTCCCAACGCACGGTAACTCGGCCTCCGTGCCGCGCCGTGCGTTCGCTGGCCCTTCGTCTGCATTCGCAAACGGCATGTGGTCCCTCTCGCAAACGCGCTCAAAACAAGGCTCCTCACGCAGGAGCTCCAGCGCCCATCCTCGCTCTGCGCCGCCACTTTTTCTCCTAGCCCTCAGTGTCTTCCTCGCCGCTTGCGGAGGCGGCGGCGGGGGCGGCGGTTCCACTCCTCCCCCGCCTCCCATAACTGTCACCATCACTCCCAATTCCGGCACGGTGTTGCTCGGCAACACACTTTCTTTCTCCGCCTCCGTCACCAACTCCTCCGACACTTCCGTCGTCTGGAGCGTCAACGCCGTCCCCGGCGGTTCTGCTCAAGTCGGCACCATTTCTGCCGATGGACTCTTTACCGCCCCCGCAGACCTTCCCTCGGGCGGCAAAGTGCAAGTGACCGCCACCAGCCACGCCGATCCCACCAAATCCTCCACCGCCGGAGTCACCGTCTCCAGCGACATCACCATCTCGCTCGCCGCTTTTTCGCCCAGTATGGAACTCGGCGTCGTGCAATCCTTCCACGCCTCCATCACCAGCAGCGGCAAACCCGATCCCACCATTCTCTGGACCCTTTCCGGCCCCGCCTGCCCCAACAATTGTGGCAGCGTTGACGTCAACGGAAATTACACCGCGCCCGCCATCCTCCCCGCAGCTCCCAACATCACTCTCACCGCCACCAGCGCCGCCGATCCTTCCAAGCAATCCCCCACCGCGCTTACCATCACCAGCCATTTCACGCTGCAAGTTTCCGCGCCCGCCAACCTGCAACCCAGCGCAACTTCCGCCATCGTCGCCACACTCACTCCCGTTCCCGGCTCCAATCCCGACGAAGTTCTTTCCTGGTCGCTCTCCGGCACCGGCTGCAGCGGCAACTCTTGCGGCGTGCTCACCGTCATCACCACGCAAGCCGCGGGCGGCGGCGCCATCGCCAACACCGCCAACTACACCGCGCCCAACAATCCTCCGCAGCCCAACACCGTCGTCGTCACCGTCACTCCGCAAGCCGATCCTTCCAAGCAAACGCAGGCCACCATCACCATTCAATCCGGCCCGGGCCTCGGCCTCTCGCCGTCCACCGACACGCTCGCCGCCAATCACCGCGTCACTCTCACCGTCACCGAAACGGGCACCACCGGCGAATCCCTCGCCTGGAGCGTCAACAACATTTCCGGCGGCAACGCCACGCTCGGCCAAATCTGCGTCGTTGCGACCTCCCCCTGCCAAAGCGTCACCAGCGGCACCGCAACGCAAGTGGACTACATCGCGCCCGGCGCCATTCCCTCCCCCAACCCCATCTCCGTTCAAGTCGCCAGCACGGGAAATCCCGCGCTATCCGCCTCCGCGCAAATCACCGTCATCAATCACATTCTCGTCAGCGTTTTCCCCAACAATGTCACCCTGTCGCCGCTCGCCGTGCAGGGTTTCACGGCTACGGTTCTCGGCACCAGCAATCAAGCCGTCATCTGGCAAATGCAAGGCAGCGGCTGCTCGGTCGGCGGCGCATGCGGCTCCATCGATCCCAGCGGCACATTCACCGCGCCCGCCGCACCGCCCGTTCCCGATGCCATCCAGATTGTCGCCCTCAGCCAGGACGACTCCACGCAATCCGGCACCGCCAGCGTCACCATCTCCACCGGCTCAAATATCCTCACTCTGCATCCCGCCAGCGTTTACGCCGGCAGCGCCGACGGCTTCACCCTCACCGTGGACGGCAGCGGCTTCGTCCCGTCGACCTCCGGCCCCGGCTCCACTCTGCTCATCGGCGGCACGGCCCGCGTCACCACCTGCAGCTCCGCAAATTCGTGCTCCGCTCCCGTCAACAGCACCGACGTCGTGCAAACCGGCAATGTCCCCGTCCAGATCCAAAATCCGGGCGGCACGCTCTCCAACACCGTCAGTCTCGTCGTCGTCGCTCTCGGCACTTCCGACACCGTCATTACTCTCACCACTGCTTCTCCCACCTCCACTGGCCAGAACATCATCGTCGTCGAGCCCACCAGTGCCGGCATCGATAACTCCTCTGTCTCATTCGATCTCAACGTCGCCGCCCTCGGCCTCTTCAACACCTCCACCAATGCCTGCAATCTCGGGGGCAATCCCATCCCGCTCGTTCGCCCCGCCTCCGGCATCACCGCTGCCGACATCTGTCTCTTCTCGCAATCCGGCTTCGACGCTAGCATGAACTACACCATCTCCGACCCCGGCGACATCGCCGTCATCTCCAAACAACCCGCTGGCCTCGGCATCATCCATCTCACCATCCAGATTCCTTCCACCGCTGCCGCCGGTGCGCGAACGCTTTTCATCCAGAACAGCAACCTCGACGAAACATCCGCTTCCGGAGTGCTCGAAATTCAATGAACAGGGGTGTATCTCCATGAGCTACGTGGATCGCAGACGTTTCCTCTGGGTCCTCTTTTTGATTGGCCTCGCCTTGATCGCCGTCGTCGCGCAGGCCACGACGCTGGTGCGTCTCCGCTTCCAGGATCTCGTCCACTATTCGTATTCCGTCGCGCGTGTGCGTTACATCCGCGCCCAAACGCGCATGGAAAACGGCGAAATCTGGACGGACACCAGCTTCAACGTCCTCAACCACAACAAAGGCTATCTCCCCGCGCAAATCGTCGTGCGGCAACCCGGCGGCAAATTCCAGCACTTGCAATCGCACGTCGATGGCGCTCCCGAATTCCGCCCCGGCGACGAAGTCTACCTTTTTCTGAGTGGTCATCCGGGCAGGCAATTCGTGATTGTCGGCTGGGGACAAGGCACTTTCCGCATTCGCAGGGATCTGCGCACCGGCGGTGAACTCGTCACCCAGGATTCCGCCGAAACTCCGGTCTTCGATCCCGTCTCCAACTCCTTCACCAAGACGGGTGTGAAGAATCTGCCCATCGACGTTTTCGAGCAGCGCCTCAAACGCGAAATGTTGCGCGAAATGGAATGAAGTAAGACTCAAAAGGAACGCCAATGCCAACATCGCTCCGAAAACTCTCCGCCGTTGCACTAACGCTCTTCTTCACCCAATGGTCAGCCACGTTCGCGGGCGGCTACTCTTTCAATGAAATTGTGCCCGACGTTCGCGAACCCGCCGGCGTCTCCGGCGGCTCCGCTTGTCCCTTGCCCTCCCGCCAACTCACCAGCCCCGCGGCCATCGCCTTTCGCTGGAGCACCGTCCTAGGCAACAACCCCACCACCATCCTCACCCAGGACCAGACCGCCGCCGGCAGACTTAACGAAATCGAGCAAGCCATCCAGCAATCCTTGAGCGTCTGGAGCAACGTGAGCGGTACCGCTCTCACATCCGCCTCCTTCGCTCCCCTCACCCGCGTCGCCTCCAGCAACCTCTGCGGCTCCGATGGCATCGACTCCATCTGCTTCGATCAAGCGGACTCGGCCTTCACTCCCGGCGTCCTTGCCTTCACCCGGGTCATCACCGCCGATCAGATCGGCATCCAACTCGGCAGCGGCGCGCCCTCCACCCAAGTCGGTCAAATCCTCGACGCCGACATTTATTTCAATCCCAGCGATTCGCTGGTCACCTTTGCCACGCCCGCCGCTCTCGCCGCCAACCCGAAGGCCTACGACCTCGAATCCCTTCTTACCCACGAACTCGGCCACTCGCTCGGCTTCAGCCACTCCGCCGTCTGGAGCGCAATGATGTTTCCCTTCGCTCCCGCACCTGGCACCTTCACCGGCATACGCCCCACTGTGCAGCAGCCCGACGCACCACTCAGTGACGATGATCGAACCGGCCTCCGCGTCCTCTATCACGATCTCACCGACACCCAATTCGTCGGCTCCATCCAGGGCCGCATTCTTCCCGCAAATCCGATCTCTCTTCCCGCGTCGTCGCCTGGTGTCACAGGGGTCTTCGGCTCGCACGTCGTCGCCGTGGACGCCGCAAGCGGCTCCGTCATTGCCGGCACTTTAGGTGGATGGAGTTGCCGGGCGCCCGGCCCAGCACAATTCGATGGCACTTTCGAAATCGACGCTCTCTCTGTGAACCAAAGCTACAAAATTTATGCCGAGTCGCTCAACGGCGCCGTCGGTCCCTCCGAAGTCTCCAACGCCCTCGTCACCCTCTGCCGCAATCCCACCACCGACCCCGGCTGGCCTCCGCTACAAGCCTGCGTAGTCCCCCAACCCAACCTCGAATTCACAGCCGCCACCCTAGCCTCACCGTAGGGCGTTCTTAAACACACTCGCAAAACTTGGCATCCTCAGCATCCCGATTCTGAGTTGGACGCGAAGGACTTCAAAGTTAAGTCCAATAAGGCCTTCGGACCGCCTCCACCCGCCTTACTCAGGAGGCTTTTCCCTGCGCCACGTTTCCCAATCCGCGCACCAAAATGATCAGGCTCACCAGAGCGCTGAACGACCACATGCAAGACTTGGCCACATCTACAGCAATCATCGCCGTTGAACTCAGAGGTGCTGCACGAACCGAGATGAGAGCGCCGACAACCGCAAATGTCCCAAATATGATCCGGTCTGTCCGGAAAGAAGATCTGTATGCAAACGAAACAGCGACGAAACTCAGGAACAATGAGAAGAGAGCCGTAATCAAATCCACGGGGTGCCGACAACCCCTGACGATGCAAGTCCATGTCCAGACAGTTTCGATCAGGCAGAAAATCGTGATCAACACTAGTGTGGGTCGCCTGTTTACTATTCCGGGAGGCGAGTTCATTCCAAGTTTAAACCTCCGTCATGCTTGTCGGGCAGGGTGGAGAATTTTCAGCATCATTCGGGTACTGAACTTGTGAGGCAAACCACTTCCGTGCCAACCCTCCGGTTCCGAGGGTGCGGTTTCTCCTCACTGTTGGTGCCGGGATTCTGCCCTCAACCACCCACCGGCACCATCCATCCGCCGCCAAATAGCAACCCGGGCGCCAGCGAAGCCAGAAACACCGCGGTCCGTTCCCCAACCACCTGCTTCTTCGCCTGCTCAAACGCTGAATGCAACGCCGCCCCGCACATCGAAGAGCCCAAATTCCCCTTGGTCACCGCAATCGGCGGAAACGTGCTGCACGACACGCCCAGTTGCTTGGCTAGCAGCGTCACCAGCCGCGGATTCGGCTGGTGCGTAGCAAACGCTCCCACCTTTTCCCGCGAAATTCCGCTGCGTTTCTCCACTTCGCTCAAAACCTGCTCCATGCGGTTCACCGCCGCGCGCGAAAGCGCTTCGCCGTCAAACCGGATGTCCAGCTCCCCGCCGCCTGCGTCGCTGATGGCGATCGCTTCGGCGTAGCGCGCCACGCATCCGAAAAAGAACTCGCCCATCTTGTAAGCGAACCGCCCTTTTTCCGGCGGCTGGCTCGAAAGCAGAAACGCACTCGCGCCATCTCCAAACAGCCCGCCGAATTCTCCCGCGCTGCGCCCGGGACCCAGGGTGCGGCTGTGCACATCGGCAGTCGCCACCAGAATCTTCTCCGCACTACCCGCTATCAGCATGGCCTGTGCCACGCAAAACACCTGCAACAGCGCCAGGCATCCGCTGCCCACATCCAATGCCGTGGCGCGCTCGCGCAGTTTCAGCAGGGCATGCAGCTTCGCCGCCAGCGAAGGGTAACCATGATCCGTTTCGCTCGCCGCAATCACGCCATCCAGATTCTGCGCGTCCTCGCCGCACTGCTGCAAAACCTTTTGGCAGGCTTCCGCCGCCAGCGACCCTTCCGTCTCCGCATCAGTTGCGTACGCCACCGACACAATTCCGGCCCGTGCCCGCAGCTTTCCAATGGGCATGCCAAAGGCTTCGTCCACTTCTTCGGAAGGAATCAGGCGGGAACCAAACTCACTCGCGGCACCGGTCACATACACATTCTTGGCGTCCAAGACATGAGCCCCTTTGCTCGTTGGCTTGCCCTCTCGTCCGGCTCCGGCGTCTCGCCCGGGACCAGAGAACAACCGCCTCCCATCATCCGGCACTGTGCCGCTCTTTTCCAGTCCAGAAACAAAATAGTCCTCCCTAGTTGCCTTCTCACAAACACCCCCCGCCCCGCCGCAACTTTGGAGTGCAGCCTGCCATGCGCGTAGCCGAAGGGAAGTTCAGCTTCCGCTTTTACGGCTTCCACTCCACCGTCCAACTCCCTTCGACTACCCAGACGTCCTAACAACGTCATTACCCCTTATGCCGCTACTCAATTCGCCTGCTCGAGCAGCCTCCATCGCGCATGCTATCTTTGAACTACATGCGCTTGCATTCAATCAGCGCTGATCGTAGAAATCAAAGTTTTACCGTCTTGAAATGGAACAGCAACCCTTCCAGCGAACTTTCTTTCTGCATTCCTTCCTCGCCATCCTTCTCTCCCTGGCTGCGGGAATGCCAGCGCGCGCCCAGCGCCTGCGCGGCGAACTCCATCTCGAACTCCGCGATCCCAAGGGCGCCAGCTTGGCAGCCCGCGGCGAGCTCCTCAGCGAAGGCAACTCCTTCCAGCGTAACTTCCAGGTTCCCAATGACGGCCACATTGTGCTGCAAGATCTGCCTTTCGGCGTCTACCGCCTGAATCTCAGCGCGGAAGGCTTCGCCGTCTGGAGCGATGTCGTCGAGGTGCACTCGGAAGTCCCCGTGAAACTCGGCATCACGCTCGGCGTCGCGCCGCTGACCACCCAGGTTCAGGTCACCGACGAGCTGACCCTCGTGGATCCCACACGCACCGGCACGCTCTATTCCGTCGGCCAGCAATCCATCCGCGAGCAGCTCAGCCTGCAGCCCGGCCGCGACCTCTTCGATCTCGTCAATGAACAGCCCGGCTGGCTCTACGAAGGCAACGGCGTGCTGCATCCCCGCGGCTCCGAATATGACGTGCAATTCGTCGTCGATGGCCAGCCGCTCACCCAAAATCGCTCGCCGGCTTTTGCCCCGGACATGGATTCCGACGCGGTGGAATCCATGCGCGTGCTGACGGCCAGCTACCCGGCCGAATATGGACGCAAACTCGGCGGCATCGTAGAGCTCACCACCGACAAAAACACACTACTCGGCTGGCACGGCGAATTCGACGCCGCCGGCGGCAGCTTCGATCAACTGAATGGCTCCGCGGCCATCTCCTATGCGCGTGAAAAAGACCGTTTCTCCATTCGCTCCTTCGGCTTGCATTCGGACTGGTATCTCGATCCCCCGGTTACCGGTAATTTCACGAACGACGGCAACTCCGGCGGATTCTCCACCGCCTACGAGCACGACTTTTCCGACAACGACCGCCTGCGCCTGACTGTCGCTCACAATTCCCTGGGTTACATGGTCCCCAACGATTACCTTCAGGAAAATGCGCTGCAGCCCCAGCGTCAGGACGCGGCCAGCGTCGAAACCGGCGGCCAAGTCTACTTTCAGCACACCGTTTCCCCCACGCTGGTGCTCAGTTTTTCGGGCGGCGTGCGCGATTCAAGCTTTACCCTGCGCTCCAATCCGTTTTCCACTCCGGTGATCGTCAATCAGGATCGCGGTTACCGCGAAGGCTACGCTCGCGGCGATGTCGCCGGTCATCACGGCCATCACGACTGGAAAGCGGGCATGGATTCCTTCTTCACCCCGGTTCATGAAGCGCTGCAATATCACATCACCGACCCCTCGCAATTCGACCCCGGCACCCAGCTCAATCTCAATTTCACCGCCAGCAAGTGGGACACCGAGCCGGCCTTCTACGTCCAGGACCAGATGCGCTACGGCGCGTGGAACATCAGTGCAGGGCTAAGGTTCGATCACTACGGCTTCGTGGTTCATGAATGGGGAGTGAGCCCGCGCGTCGGAATCTCGCGCTACATCTCCTCCCTCAATCTCCTGCTGCACGCTTCCTATGACCGCGTGTTTCAAACGCCCGCGATGGAAAATCTGTTGCTCGCCAGTTCGCCGGAACTCGATTCCGTTAATCCCGTTGTTCTCCGGGTTCCCGTTCCCGTCGCTCGCGCCAACTACTACGAAGGCGGCCTCACGGAATCTTTCCTAGGCAAATTCCGCCTGGACGCCAATATTTTTCGCCGAGACTTTCACAACTATTCTGATGACGATGTGCTGCTGCAAACTGGCGTGAGTTTTCCGATCTCCTACGCGAAGGCCCGTATCATTGGCGAGGAAGTGCGCCTGGAAGTCCCGCACTGGGGCCGCGTCTCAGGTTTCCTGAGTTACGCGAATCAATCGGGATTGGGGCAAGGGCCCATCACCGGCGGCCTCTTCATCGGCAGCGACGCCAGCGGCGCGCTCACAGACACCGGCAAATTCGCGGTCTCCCAGGATCAGCGCAGCACCTTGCGTGCGCGCGCGCGCTTTGATGCAGGCCGCGGCATCTGGTTTGCCGCCGGCGCTCAATACGGCAGCGGTTTGCCTGCCGACCTCAGCGACAACACCGAGATCCCCACGCTCATCGCGGAGTACGGCGCCGATGTCGTCTCCCGTGTGAACCTGGCCAAAGGCCGCGTGGAGCCGAATTTTTCTTTGGATTTGGGAATGGGCGCGCAACTCTATCGCAAGGAATCGCGTTCCGTTCAATTCCAGATTCAGGCTGCCAACATCACCGACCGCCTCAACGTCATCAACTTCGCCAGCGTCTTTTCCGGCACGGCCATCGCCCTGCCCCGAAGCGTTTCCGCCCGCCTCCACGTCACGTTTTAGCAGCACACCGATCGGGAGGGCACGGCTTCCCAGCTTGCCAATTTGCCAATGAGTAGAGGATTGTCATCCTGAGGGCATCCGACAAAGTTGCTCGAAGGACTTCAACTTCCAACGCTTCGATAACTGCCTGAACGGACGAGGCTCGAGTTCGTTCACTGCGCTTCAGTCTTCCCGCAGCCACTTCCGCGCATCCGCAATCCTTTCCAACTCCGTCAACACGCGATCCAACTCCTCGACCAGCCCATTCGTTCCCGCCTCGCGAAATACGCCAACCAGCGTGCGGTAATACCACAGCGTTCCATCTTTCTTCCCTTGGAATCGCTCAAACGCCTGCTCCCCGTCCGCGTGCACATCCTCCAGGATGTCCCGCACGTTCGACAATTTGTCCGCCGCGGAAACCAGCCGCGTATCTTCAGGCTCTCCAGCCACACGCGCGATGTAGCTCTTCTTGCGCTCCAGCCACGGCGGCTTTGGTTCGTTGTACGCGTCCGTGCAGCCATCCACAATCCGCGCTACCCGCTTCCCAAATTTCTTCCGGATCTCCTGCAGCCGCTTCAGCCCGCCCTGATCTTCCACTGCGTCATGCAGCAGCGCGGCAATAGCCATCTCCTCGTCGCCGCCGTAAGCAATCACGATCGACGCCACGCTCATCAAATGTCCAATATAAGGTTTGTTCGTGCCCTTGCGCCGCTGCCGCCCATGCAACCGCGCCGCATAAGCAAACGCCCTCGCAAACCGCACGGAGTACACCGACGGCTTGCGTTTCGCTGCATTTTTCTTTTTGTTTGCCACAGTTAGCGGCGGCGAATCTTGCTGAGCAAGCGAAGAATTTCCATATATAACCAGATCAGCGTAACCATCATTCCGAACGCGCCGTACCACTCCATGTACTTCGGCGCGCCCATCTTCGCTCCGGTTTCGATCATGTCGAAATCAAGAATCAGGTTCAGCGACGCAATAATCACCACAAACAGGCTGATCCCAATGCCCAGCGGCGTGCTGCTGTAAAGAAACGACATCTGGGCATGAAAGAAGATGCTCATCACCATGTTGATGATGTAAACGATCGCGATTCCGCCGGTGGCCGCAATCACGCTCAGCTTGAACCCGCGCGTCGCCTGCACAATGCGCAACTTGTACGCCACCAGCAGCACAAACAGCACGCCAAACGTCAGGCTGATCGCCTGCATGGCGATGCCCGGATAACTCTTGTCAAAAATTGCTGAGATGCCGCCGAGGACCAGACCCTCGAGCAGCGCATAAATCGGCGCGCGGACGGGTGACCACTCCTTCTTGAAAATCGTCACCAGCGCTACGGCGAACCCGCCAAGAGCGCCGCCAATCATCCACGGGAATGCCGCTTCCGGCGTCGGCGAATGGCTCAGGCCCCAGGTCCACGCCGCTGTCGCCACCACAAACAGCAGCAGCAGCCCGGTCTTGTTGACCGTGCCCTGGATGGTCATCGTCTCGCCGGTCGGAATCGCCCCGGCAAACGCCTTCTCTTTCAAAACAGGATTCGTGGACCGCAGCAAATCAGCCATGAGCAAAGCCTCCATATGCGCAACGCAGTTCGAATACTTAAGAATAACATTAAGGGGTTTTGAAGGTGTTTCGAGGGAGGTAATTTTGGTACCGCTAACGGGAATCGAACCCGTATTTTAGCCTTGAAAGGGCTACGTGCTAACCGTTGCACCATAGCGGCACTCTTGGGTGGACTGCAATCCATTAATTATACGGAAAACTTTGAATTTCTGCTACGCGCGTCTAACTCTTCCGGTCTTCCCACTCCTCGTGCCAGGCCGCCTGAATTGCTTCCAGCTTGCTCTCGTTGGACTTCTGCGGATCGCCTGCAAAACCCTGCAACTCCGTGATCCACTTGTGCATGTCAGTGAAGCGCACCGTGTATGGATCGAGGTCCGGAAACTTGTCCGTCAACCCGATCGCAATGTCTTCCAAATTGTCCCAATCAAACGTCGACGGCATGAATTTTTCCCTCACCAATCACCAGTCACCACTCAGTGTCCGTCCAGCTCCTTCGCGTAATTCTTGTTCCATTCCGGAATCTCCACCACGATGTCGGTCGTCCCATCTGGCACCGTCTGGCAACCAAGCCGCGACTTCGGCGTAATGCCCGGCGCTTCGTCAAGCTCATCCAGCTCCGCATCCGTCGCTTCGTTGCACGATTCCAGGCCTTCCTTCACTCTGACGTGGCACGTCGAGCAGGCGCACACCCCGCCGCAAGCATGATCGAGCCCCATCTTGAAGCCCTCGGAAATGTCCAGAATGCTGCCCGGCAACCCGTTGTGGCCGTAAGGAAACTTCTCCGGATCCACTTCCACGGTCTTGCCGCTTGGCAGAAACGTCACCTTATATTTCCGCGTAGCTTTCTTGTATTTCACTTCTTCGATGTACGGATTGCTGCCGCCCATAAGCTTCTCCCTAAACTTCCGCCAATTTCTTTCCTTCGAGCGCCGTCTGCACCGCGGTGTTCATCAAAATCTCCGCCAGGTGCTCGGTCGCGTGGTTCAACTCATCAATCTTCTTGCGAATCAGCTTGTAGTCCGTGCCCTTCACCGTCTCCTGCAACGCCGCCACGCTTTGATCCACTTTCACGCGCTCCGGATCAGACAAGCTCGCAGCCTTGGGATTCGCCAGCGCCTTCGATGTCGCGATCAGAATGGATTCCGCTTCGGTGCGCGCTTCGATCAACTGGCGCTCCGCGAAATCCTGCTCCGCGTATTCGATCGATTCTTCCAGCATCCGCTCGATGTCCGCATCGTTCAGGCCGTAACTCGGCTGTACTTCGATCAAATGCTCTTCGCCGTTGCGCAAATCCTTCGCCGCCACCTGCAGAATACCATTGGCATCAATCAGGAATTTCACCTCAACACGCGGCAATCCCGCCGGCGCCGGTGGAATCCGCAAATTGAAACGCGCCAGCGAGCGGCAATCCTTGGCCAGTTCACGCTCGCCCTGCAATACGTGAATATCAATGCCCGTCTGGTTGTCCACGCCGGTGGTGTACAGCTCCTGCGCGCTCGCGGGAATCGTCGAATTGCGCGGGATAATCTTCGCCACCGCGCCGCCATACGTCTCAATGCCCAGCGAAAGCGGTGTCACGTCCAGCAGCAGCATATTCTGCACGCCGCGATCCAGGATATTGGCCTGCACCGCTGCGCCGAGAGCCACCACTTCATCGGGATTCACTTCCATGTGCGGCTTGCGGTCGAAAAACTCCTGCACCGTGCGGCGGATCAGCGGCGTGCGCGTCGTTCCGCCGACCAGCACGACTTCCTCGATCTGTTTCGGGCTCAACTGCGCGTCGGCCAGCGCCTGGCGCACCGGCGCCATGGTGCGGTCCACCACCGGATGAATCAAAGCTTCCAGCGCGCCGCGCGTGAACTCGTGTTCGAACACCTTGCCGTTCGGCAGCGGAAACCGCAACGTAGCCTTGTCGGTATCGGACAAGCGATGCTTCACGGCGATCAGTTCCTTACGCAATTCCTGCGCCAGCTCCCCGTGCGGCGAAAAATCAATCTGGTCGTGCTGCAGAATCTGCTCGTGCACGAAAGCCTGCAGCAGGTGGTCAATATCGTCGCCGCCCAAGTGCGTATCGCCGTTGGTCGAAAGCACCTGGAAGATGTCGCCTTCGCTGGTCGAAATCAGCTTCAGCACCGAAATATCAAACGTGCCGCCGCCCAGATCATAAACCGCCACCGTTCCGCGCTGCTTTTCGTGCAGTCCATAAGCCAGCGCCGCCGCAGTCGGTTCGTTCACCAGACGCAAAACTTCCAAGCCAGCGATTTTCCCGGCATCCTTGGTAGCCTGCCGCTGCGCATCATTGAAATACGCGGGCACGGTGATCACCGCCCGGTCCACCGGTTCGCCGAAATACGCTTCCGCCCAGTTCTTAAGTTCGCGCAAAATGAACGAAGAAATCTCCGGAGGCGTAAAAATCTTGTCGCCGAGCTGCACGCGAATAACAGTTGTGCTCGCGGGATCGATGCGAAACGGAAATAGTTTCAGCTCGGATTGCACGTCGACGGGTCCGCGTCCCATCAGCCGCTTCACGGAATAAATCGTGCGCTCTGGCTGGGTCAGCAATCTGCGCTGCGCCGGCTCGCCAACAATGATCGCGCCATCCGCGTCCAGACTCACAACCGAGGGGCACAAGGTGCTCCCCGATGGGCCCGGAATACACTTCGGCTCGCCCGTCTTCGCGTCCACGTACGCGACCAAGCTATTAGTAGTCCCCAGATCGATCCCAACCGTTCGTGCCATAAAAACCCCTGTAGCTCACCCCTTCAGGGGTGAGGGTTTCCCATACACGATCGACCAAGCCAGCTCAATAAGAAACCCTCAGGCCTAAAGGTCTGAGCTACAGTAATTCTTTCTGTACATTCACAACCAAATTCCGAATATACGACCGGCGATTCAGCAGCTCGTTCAACTTCGCCATGACGCCCTTACGAGCAACCGCGTCGGCGTTCGCGTCAATCGCGGCGTCCCATTCCTTTGCGGCCGCCTGCATCTCGCCGTCAACTTCTTCAAGCTTGGACTGAAAATTCTTCTGCGCAGAGTCCAGGCGCTGCTTCAACGCAGCTATATCGCCACTAGCGGCCTTAGTCTCGCGCAACTCATCCAACGACTCGTTCAATTCGAACACCTCTTCCAGCAACTCCGGCGGCGCCTGCTGCTTGCTCTTGCCCTCAATCCGCGCCCCCTCGATCGCCAGCAGGTATTCCACGCGCGCCACAGGTTCGCGCAACGTGCGATACGCGTCATTCAACTCCGAGCTCCGCTTCAGCGAAATTTCCCGCTCTTCAGGAGTCGCGTTCACATAATTGTCCGGATGCAACTTCCAGCTGAGCTGCAAGAACTTCTTCTCCAGCCCGCCCATTTCAATCCACAGCTTCCGCGGCATCTCAAACATCGCAAAATAATCGCTCTGCTCGGGAACCTGCAGCATCTTCCCGCACGACGAGCAGAAATGCGTGCCGATGGTCCGCTCGTGGCAACTCCAGCAGACCAGCGGCGAATGAGTGATGGGGAATGGTGATGACATAAGCTCTCTCCTGCTTCCCTGCTCCAGGCACAAAAAAAGTGGCTGGCGCGCCATGCTGCCAGCCGGAATTGCTCGATCCCCTGCGCTGGGTCAGGCCAGCTGACAGGCTGAAGCCTGTTCTACGTTTACGCCGTAAAGCTGCTGCCGCAGCCGCAATTGCGCGCCGCGTTGGGGTTCTGGAACACAAAGCCCTGGCGCATCAGCGTCTCCTCATATTCGAGAGTCGTGCCGCTTAAATACAGCAGGCTTTTCGGGTCCACAAAGATACGCGCCCCAAACTCTTCAAAGATTTTGTCGCGGTCGCGCGCCTGGGTATCCAGCCGCATCGCGTAGGACAGCCCCGAACATCCGCCGCCCTGCACGCCCACGCGCAAACCGCCGCTCTGCGCGGACACGCCGTCTTTCTCCAGCAGCGCGATTATCTTCTTCGCGGCCTTCTCGGTCAGGTGAATCACCGGCCCGGCTTTTTCTTTTTCCGCAGTCTGCGTCGTAACTTCCGCGCTCATGATCCAAATCTCCAAACTGCTTCTGGAGCGAATTCCTGGACAGCGGCCTCCGACGGCCGAAAATCACCGCCGGAAGACGCCACTACGCCCGCGCTGCCGTGCAACTAGTGCGACGACTTTTCGTGCGCGGGAACTTCAATTCCGTGCTTCTTCTTCCAATCGCCGATGGCCGCCTTAATGGCGTCCTCAGCAAGAACCGAGCAGTGAATCTTCACCGGCGGCAGCGAAAGCTCGCGAACAATGTCCGTGTTCTTGATCGCCAGCGCCTCTTCGACAGTCTTGCCTTTCACCCATTCGGTGGCCAGGGACGAACTGGCGATGGCCGACCCGCACCCAAAAGTCTTGAACTTGGCTTCTTCAATGACTTTGGTGTCCGGATTGATCTTCATCTGCAGCTTCATCACGTCGCCGCATTCCGGCGCGCCCACCAGGCCGGTCCCCACATTGGGATCTTCCTTGGGCATGCTCCCCACGTTGCGGGGATTATTGTAATGATCAACTACTTTTTCGCTATAGGCCATGGACGCAAAGCTCCTTCTATATTCGATTCCCTTGCAACTTAGCCCTTCGCCGCAACGAGAGAGCCAAAACCCGCATTCTTGATCGCCTTTTCCGTCAGGGCGATGTTGGTCAAAAACGCCGAGCGGCCCGCGGTCAGTTCCCGCAACGCGTCCCGCACATAGTCGGCGCCGATGCCCAACACGTTCAAGAACGTGCGCACATCCTGAAGTTGATAGAAGGCACGCTCCGCGGCTGGGGCCGGCTCGTCACCATCCTGATACGCCTGGTACGTCACGCGAAACGGCGCGGATGTTCCGGCGATGGAGCGGTGAATCCTGAGTGTTCCTTCGCTTGCAATTGCACTTGCCATTTTTTTCCTTCCAGTCTTCACGGTATTAGGCGGTCTGCCACTTGACCTTGGAAATGTCGATCCCTTCCTTGGCCATTTCATACAGCGGCGAGAGTTCCCGCAGCTTGGTTACCACTTGCACCATCTTGTCGACCACGTAGTCAACTTCCTCCTGGGTGGTAAAGCGCCCCAGGCCGAAGCGGATCGAGGTATGAGCGAGATCCTCTCCCACTCCTAGTGCTTTGAGTACGTAACTCGGCTCCAGGGTTGCCGAAGTGCAGGCAGACCCACTGGAAACCGCGATGTCGTTGATCCCCATCAGCAGCGATTCGCCTTCGACATAGGCGAAGCTCATGTTGAGGTTGTTCGGGAGCCGGTGCTCCATCGAACCGTTGATGAACACTTCGTCCAGCTTGGCTTCCAGCTTGGCGCGCAGGCGGTCGCGCAGCCCGCGAATCCGCTCGGATTCCTGGGTCATCTCCTGCTGCGCCAGTTCGCAAGCCTTGCCGAGCCCCACGATGCCGGGCACGTTCAGCGTGCCGGAACGCATGCCGCGCTCGTGGCCGCCGCCATCAATGATGGCCGAAAGCTGCACGCGGGGATTGCGCCGCCGAACATACAGCGCGCCACAACCCTTGGGACCATAAAACTTGTGCGCTGAAATAGCCAGCAGATCGATGTTGTCCTTCTGCACGTCAATCGGCACCTTGCCGGCAGCCTGCACGCCATCCGAAGCGAAGATAATGCCGTGTTCCTTGGCAATCTTCCCAATCTCCTGCATCGGATTGATGACGCCGATTTCGTTGTTGGCGTACATGATCGCGATCAGGATGGTGGTTGGCCGGATCGCCTTGCGCACTTCCTCGGGATCCACGCGACCGTCCTTGCCCACCGGCAAATACGTCACTTCAAAACCGTGCTTCTCCAGGTTCTTGCAGGTATCGAGAACCGCCTTGTGCTCGATCGCCTGGGTGATGATGTGGTTGCCCTTTTCGCGATACATCTCCGCGACGCCCTTGATCATCAGGTTGTCGGATTCCGTTGCGCCGCTGGTGAAAATGATCTCTTTTGCGGTCGCGCCGATAAGCGAAGCCACTTGCTGGCGCGCGGTTTCAACTGCCTCTTCTCCGGCCCAGCCGAACGAGTGGTTGCGGCTGGCCGCATTCCCGAACTTCTCGGTGAAATACGGCAGCATCGCTTCCAGCACCCGCGGGTCCATCGGGGTGGTCGCGTGATTGTCCATGTAAATCGGCAGCTTGACGGCCATTTCCGTGTTCTCCTCTTACTCTCGAGACGTACCGCTTAGCGCGTTACCGCCAGTTGGTCCATCCCTTTTAATTCCACGAGAGTCGGTTCTTGTTGCTTATCCTCGCTCAACTGCGCGATGGTCACCGTGCTCAAAACCCCCAAAATGCTTTCGTTAACCCGCTGCAATGGTTCTTTGATGGAGCAGCGCTCCGTTGCGTCACAATTTCCGTGGCTCGTTACGCAGGAAGTAATCAACACCGGCCCATCAATCGCCGTAATCACTTCCAGCGCGCTGATCTTCGCCGGATCTTTCGCCAACTGATAGCCCCCGCTCGAACCATGCTTAGCCACCACCAAACTCTGCCGGGCCAGCTTTTGCAGTACCTTGGCCATCAGCATCGTCGAGATGTTGTATTCCTCAGCTATCTCGCTGGCGCTGCATGCGTGCTGCTGGCGGTGGTTGGCCAGATGCTTCATGGCGATCAGGCCGTAGTCCGCCTTCTTGGATAATTTGAACATCTTGCGTCCCCAACGCGGCAATGTGGAGCAAAAGCAATTACGACTGAACAAGTCGCATATTTATTATACGACTTTGCTCCACTGTTTGTCAATCCCACGCTGTGGACTGCTTCCGATACAAATCTTTATTTCTCCTACACTTAGAGTACGACTAATTTAGTCTTATTACGACCACTTTCCACTTAAATGCCCTATTTCCAGCCTGAACGGCAACTATTCCGCCTTGAATGGACTCCGACTCTGTTCCACTAACGGTGTATCTTGGATGCTTCTCGAATGGGAGGGGCGTTCTGAAACGCATGAGGCGACATCGCAAGGCACCAGGAATGGCTTGCGGGACGCTCATTCTATCGTTGTTCTTTGGTTTTGGTGCAGGTCCCCTGTTGGCCCAGGGGGCGGCACCCACACCCAAGTCGATCCCCAAGAGTTCGTCGAAAGCCATCAGGAAAAATCCTCAGGGCACGTTCACGCTGGTCGGCGCCGGGGACATTGCCGGATGCGCCGATCTTTCCGGCACCGAAGCGACCGCCAAGCTGATCGACGCGATTCCTGGAACGGTCTTTGCAGCGGGAGATCTCGCCTACCAACACGGCACCGACGAGGAGTTCCACAAATGCTATGGACCGACGTGGGGCCGCTTCAAAACGCGCACTCGCCCGGCACCCGGAAACCACGAATACAACGGTTCGACCGCCGTGGGCTATTTTCGTTACTGGGGCAAGCAGGCGGGCGATGCCGAAAAAGGCTATTACAGTTATGACCTGGGCTTCTGGCATATCGTGGTGCTCAACACCAACTGCTGGTCGAAAGAACTGGGCGGCTGCGCCGAGGGATCACCCGAGGAAGTTTGGTTGAAGCAAGACCTTGCCGCACACACGAATTCTTGCACGCTCGCCTACGGCCACCACGCCCTGTTCAGCAGCGGGCTAATCGCAAAACACGCCGAGCATCCTGAGTTGCGCCCCATCTGGCAGGACCTGTACGCCGCCCATGCCGACATGATCCTCGCCGGCCACGAACATTCCTATGAGCGGTTTGCCCCGCAGGATCCCGAAGGCCAGGCCGATCCCGAACAAGGCATCCGCGAAATTGTAGTCGGCACCGGCGGCCGCAGCCACACTCCGCTGGGCTACGCGAAACCTAATAGTGAAGTCCGCGACGACAGGACCTACGGCGTCTTGAAGGTCACACTTTCCACGGGAAAATACCGCTGGGAATTCATCCCCATAGCCGGAAAGACTTTCCGCGATTCCGGCGAAGGCCTCTGCCACGTACAACCAATCTCGCCCAAAGACTAGCTCCGGCTCGCGACAAAATACTTGTCCCTGTACTGGCCGATCTTTAGATCGGCCACTACAATAAGGACGCAAACTGCGTCACCGGCCCCTCTTGCCTTTGTAGTCCCGCCATCCTGACGGCAAGCACGCTGGCCGGCAGGATGCCCGCGCTACCACTTCATTTCGCGCAAACGCCACCGGCCGTAGACGCGTCCACCAATTCTTGAAAAGCCGCCAGTTCGGGCAGCGTCAACTGACATTTGTGGGCCTGCTGCTCCAGCGCGTTGAGAGAATCGACCTGTTTCTTCTTCTGATCGTCTGCAAGCGGAACGCCTTTGCCGATGGCATCGAGCGCATCAAGAGCAATTCTCGCAGCTTGCGAAAGGGCCGCCGACGCTGGCATCGCTTCCCTCACAAGGTGTGAGCGAAGCGCCAGTGTCTGCAATCGCTCATCAACGCTCGCCCACTCTGCAAGCTGCGAGCGAATCTGCCCAGCGAGCGCCGCATCCTTGCAGCCTGCGCCGACATAATGATCCACGAGCAACGAGAACCGCCGCGACACCTCACTTTCCGGATGCACTGCGTCCACCAACTGGTTCAGGGGCGTAAGGCTCGTCGGCGGCGTGCTCGCACTCTCTTCCCGCGCATAATCTTTCTGCTGCTCAACTCCTTGTGCCAGCGCGCGCAGCGCGTCGAATTCCGCGGGAGACGCTGCACCCGCGATGCGCTGCAGCATCGTCCGCTGAAACGAACGATGGGTCAGCCCCAGCCATTCCAGCCGCGCAGCCTCGGTATCCATCCGCGCATACATCGAAGCCAAATCGCCAGTGCCTTCCGGCGACCACAGCCGCTCGGCGATCGCGGCGTTGCGCGGCCATATGCGCGAATCGATGTTTTCGGCGTCCACGTATTCGGACCAGATGCACGATTCCCCGCCCAAAATCAGTTGCTTTTGTTCCGGCGTGAGCGCGGCGGCTGGTCCGCCAAGCGGGTCCATCGCATAATGCCGCGCAGCACTCCATCCGAGGTCAAGGTAGTAGCCGTTCGAGAGAATGCCGCGATATCCATCCTTCGCAGCGGCGGCAAGCGAATCCACGCCACGCCACGATTGAATCACGATCGTTTTCGGCACGCCGGGAACCAGCACTTCGTCCCAGCCCACCGGCGTTTTTTTGTGCTTCGCCACCAACTCCTGCACGCGGCTGCTGAAGTAGGCTTGCAGCTCCAAATTGCTCTTGATCTTGTGCGATTTCATGAACGCCTGGATTTTAGGGTTGCCGTCCCATTCCTTGCCGTTCACTTCGTCGCCGCCGATGTGAAAAAACTGATCCGGGAAAAGCCTGGCCATCTCGCCGATGAATTCGTTCAGGAACTTGTAGGTTCTTTCGTCGGTGGGATCCATGGCCGGATCGAATACGCCCCACTGGCGTTCAATCGCGTAAGGGCCATTGCCACTGGCAAGTTCGGGATACCCGACGAACCACGCGGTGCTGTGCCCGGGCATATCAAATTCAGGAACCACGCGGATGCCGCGATCGCGCGCGTATTCGATGACTTCGCGAATCTCCTCCTGCGTGTAATACATCCCGTCGGAGCCCTGCTCGTGCAGCTTCGGAAATTTCCGGCTCTCCGCGCGGAAGCCCTGATTTTCCGAAAGATGCCAGTGAAAGACATTCATCTTCACGGCTTCCATCCCATCCAGATTGCGCTTCACTACGTCCAGTGGAATGAAGTGCCGGCCGGTATCGACCATCAGGCCCCGCCAGGGAAATCGCGGACGATCCTCGATGTGCAGGGCCGGAATGCTGAAGCCGTCCGCCGAAATGGCGATCAGTTGCAGAAATGTTTGCAGGCCGCGCAGTGCGCCCAGGGGATTGCTGGCGCGCAACTTCGCGCCTGCGGGAGTGACATCGAGCGTGTACGATTCATCTTCGCCAAGCTCCTGCACCGGTTTGCTTTCATGGTCCGTGAAGATCTGGAGGGTCGCGGTGCTTGCATTTTTGTTTGCCGGAAGCGGAACGATTCCGGTCTGCCGGCGGACTTGGTGGAGAAAACGCTGTCCGGCGCGTTCCAGGCGCGCTTCGCGGTAACCCGCGAACGTGATGTTGAAACTGGAATCAATCTTCAGCCAGCCGTCAGCGGTCTCCACTTTCGCCGGCAGCGGCATGATGTTCAACGGTGCGGCAGATTGTGCGTACGTCATGCCAGCTCCCGCAGCCAGCAGGAAAAGAGCCAGCAGACTGCGTCGTAGCCCCGGCCGCGCTTGTTTCATCCTTAAATCTCCACTCAGCTTTAAATCGGTTCAATGCGGGGAAACATCCTGCGCAGGAACGCAGTAAGAGTGTCACACCTTGGCCCTGAGGACAATTCCCTCTCTGGCAGCCGTATCCCCCACACAAAAATTGTCGTCCTGAGGCTATCCGATGAGGATAGCCGAAGGACCTCAGCCTCAAATACGTGCACAATTCTCAAGTTGTGATTTACCCCCGCGTAAACTGCGCTCCGCGCCGGATCACCCTTTTCGTAACGGTGAGACGACGGATAAATTGCGCTTCGCCAGAAATGCAGGTTAGAATGTGCCGCGGTAGCTCGCATACCTCACATGAAAACTTCCGTCGCCATTTATCCAGGTTCCTTCGACCCGGTCACCAACGGGCATCTCGATCTGATCATGCGTGGCGAAAAAATGTTCGACCACCTGATCGTCGCGGTACTGAAAAACGTCGAAAAAGATCCGCTCTTCACCGTTCCCGAGCGCGTCGAAATGCTCCGCGAAGTAACCAAGCAGTGGCCGGCCGTGGAGGTCGACGTCTTCCAAGGTCTGCTGGTGGATTACGCTCGCAAACGCGACGCCGCCGTGATTCTCCGCGGCATCCGCGCCATTTCTGACTACGAATACGAATTGCAAATGGCCTTGATGAACCGCAAGCTGGAGCCGCGCCTCGAAACCGTCTTCATGCTCCCCGGCGAATCCTACAGTTATCTCAGTGCAAAGCTCGTCCGCGAAATCGCACAACTCGGCGGCCCGCTGACCGGCTTGGTTCCTCCCATCGTCGAAGAACGCATCCGCGCCAAAATGGCCTGAGCCTCCCCGTCCTGGCTTACGTTCTCGATTGAATTTCTCCCGCTTTTCCTGAAAACTAGTTAGCACAGCCTCGCTTCAAGGAGCGCACGTGCAACTTACCAACCGCATCAACCGTATTCAGATCTCCGCAACCGCCGCGGTTATCAGCGCCGCAGAACAATTGAAGGCCAAGGGCGTGGACATCGCCGACTTCGGCCCGGGCGAGCCGGACTTCCCGACCCCCGATCACATCAAGAAAGCCGCGATCAAGGCTATCGAAGAGAACCGCACCAAGTACACGCCGACGGGCGGCATCATGCCCCTGCGCGAAGCAATCCCGGCGTGGCACAAGCGCGAACTTGGTTCCGACTATACGGCGAAGGAATGCGTGGTCACCGTGGGCGGAAAGCATTCCATCTTTAACGCCATCAGCGTGCTCATCCAAAACGGCGACGAAGTGATTTTGCCCGCGCCCTATTGGGTCAGTTTCCCGGACATCATCAAGTACGCCGGCGGAACGCCGGTGATTGTGCAGACGCGGGCGGAAGAAGGATTCGGCGCCAAGGCCGCGGACATCGAAAAGGCCATCACTCCCAAAACAAAAATGGTGATCATCAATTCGCCCAGCAATCCCTCGGGCGGAGTGGTGGACGGGCCGGAGTTCGAGAAAATTCTGACCATTTGCAAGAAGCGCAATATCTGGGTGATGGGCGACGAATGCTATTCCCACTTTGTCTACGAGCCGCACAAGCCGTTTTCAATCGCCAGCGCCAAGGATTCCAAGAGCCATGTCATCATCATCGGCAGCGTTTCGAAAACATTTGCGATGACCGGCTGGCGCATCGGGTACACCCTTGCCCCCGAAGAACTCATCCAGGCAATGATCAAGGTGCAGAGCCAGTCCACTTCGAACCCAACTTCCATCGCGCAATATGCCGCCCTGGAAGCGATGCGCGGCTCGATGGACACGGTGCCACCCATGCTCGCGGAATACGCCAAGCGGCGGAGGCGCATCGTGGAAGGCTTGCGCGCGATTCCCAGCGTGACCTGCGAATGGCCCGGCGGCGCGTTCTACGCGTTCCCAAATGTTTCCGCGCATCTCGGCGAAGGCAAGAACGCCGCGGCGAAAAACTGCACCGAGCTCGCCAAATTGCTGCTTGATAAAGCGCATGTGGCCCTGGTCCCGGGCGAAGCATTTGGCGCGCCGGGCTTCCTGCGAATTTCCTATGCCACGTCGCTCGGACGCATCGAGGAAGGACTCCGGCGGCTGGAGAAATTCTTTTCACGCGCGGAGGCCGCTGCCTAGGCCGTGATGCATCCTGTTCTCTCTCGCCTTGAGCCGTTTTTCAGCCCGCGGATCTGGGGTCAGCACTCGCTGGCCCCCTGGTATCCCGAAAAGGTGAATCTACAGGAGCCTCTCGGCGAGGCCTGGCTCACCGCCTTTGAATCGCGGGTGGCCAACGGTCCGTTTGCGGGGAAAACGCTGCGGGAAAGCTGGCATGCGATGCCGCCGGAATGGCGCGGCACCCGACACGCTTCCCTCGCCGATTTTCCAGTGCTCATCAAATTTATTTTTCCGGATGACAATTTGTCCATTCAGGTGCATCCCGACGACTCTTACGCCGCGAAGCACGAACAAAACGCTGGCAGCCGCGGCAAAACCGAGATGTGGCACATGGTCTGCGCCAAGCGCGGCGCTGAAATATTGCTGGGCCTGCAGCCGGGCGTGGACAAAGAGAAATTTCTGCGGGCGCTGGCTGATAACACCGTGGAGAACCTGCTGGTGCACGTGCCCGTGGAGACCGGCGACACCTTCTTTGTCCCGGCAGGCACACAACACGCCATCGGGCCCGGAATGGTGATCTGCGAAATTCAGGAATATTCGGACCTCACTTATCGCGTTTACGATTACGGCCGCGTGGACTCTTCCGGCAAACCGCGCGAGCTGCACGTTCAGAAGGCGCTGGAAGTCACGAATTTCAGTGGAACGCGCGCCGCCAAGGTTTTGCCTCTGGCGCTGCATTCCCCCGACGCGAACAAGCATCTGCTGGCGGCCTGCGAATTTTTTGCCACGGAACGATGGGACTGCAACAGAACCACTCCCATCGAAAGCGACTCCCAGGAGTTTCAGGTGCTCGTCATCCTCGAGGGTGCCGGCGCGTTTCATGATTCGGAGCAGGCCTTTGCGTACCGTCCCGGGGAAGCGTGGTTTTTTCCGGCCAATCTTCCCACGATTCTGCTGCAGCCGAATGGCATGAGTTCCGTTTTGCGCGTGACTGTGCCGGATCCCTGCGCTCTGCGGCAGCAATTGCGTCAGCAGGGCTTTGAAGACCAGGCGATTTCGCGAGTCTTGACAGGTGCCTCGTGACCACCTGGAAAGCTCTTCCAACTCATGCCGTGATTCTTGCCGGGGGACGCGGCACCCGCTTCTGGCCGCGCAGCCGCACGCGCACTCCCAAACAGCTCCTAAATATTGTCGGCGAAGGCTCCATGCTGCAGCAGACAGTGGCCCGGCTGGCCCCGCTCGTTCCGGCACAGCGCATCTGGACGGTCACCAACGCGGAGCAGGACGCCGCATTGCGAAAACAGTTGCCCGCTGCCGCGAGAAAACATGTTTTGACGGAGCCCCTTGGAAGAAACACCGCCGCGGCCATCGCGCTCGCGGCTATTCATGTGCGTCACGCGGCGGGTGGGGATGCGCTGCTCGCGGTGCTCCCGGCGGATCATTACATCGCCCAGCCGGAGCGCTATCGCGAAATGGTCCGCGCGGCTCTCGAACTGGCGCGTGAACCCGGCCGCATGGTAGTGCTCGGCATTCCGCCGACGCGCCCGGAAACCGGCTTCGGCTACGTGGAGCGCCAGGGTGAATCCATCACCACGCAGGGCGCGCCGGTTTACGCCGTGCGGCGCTTCACGGAAAAACCGGAGCTTGCCGTCGCGAAAGAATACGTGGCTTCCGGGAATTTCCACTGGAACGCGGGAATGTTTTTCTGGCGCGTCTCCACCTTCCTGGATGCGCTGAAAGGATATCTGCCCAAGACGCACGCGCTGATCGAACAGTTAGCGCGGCACATTGGCAAGCGCAGCTACGCCGCCAAATTAAAGCGCATTTATCCCCAGCTGGAAAATATCTCCGTGGATTACGCCATCCTCGAACGCGCCACCCAACATCCCGGCCCGCCGCGCGTCTTCGTGATTCCCGCCGAAGTCGGCTGGAGCGATATCGGCTGTTGGGCCGCTATCTTCGAACTGCTGGCCAAACATCCTGGCGAAAATATTCTTGCCGGCCCGGGCCATTTGCTCGATGCCGAAGGCAATTTTCTGTGGAGCCCGCACAAATTCGTAGCCGCAATCGGTGTCCGCGACCTGGTCGTCGTCGAAACTCCCGACGCGCTCCTCATTTGCCCCCGCGATCGCGCACAGGACGTTGGCAAAATCGTCAAAGCTCTCGAAGACCGCAAGCAAAAGAAACTTCTGTAGAAAGCCCGGGAAGCCGCCAACGAAGCCCAACTTTCCGGAATCATCCGCGTGCTATAATTTTTTGTCTCTCAATCACCTGGCATCAACGCGACGCAAATCAACACCTTATGAATGATCGCTTGCGGTACGAATTGCGGGGACTCGCCTATTGGGCGGAATGCGCGAATCCGTTCCGCAACACAGTCACAGCGCGCAACTTGCCGCTCGGGCTGCGCATGCAGGGCTATAAGCGCGATGCGGTGGGCCGCGGGTTGTACCGCCGCGGTTTGCACGATCCGGGCCTGACCAACCTTCTTTTGAAAAACTTTGCAGGCGCTGCCGGATGCAACTTCCTGGACGTCGGCGCCAATATTGGCTACGTTTCCTGCCTGTTTGGAAAACTCGCCGGCCCCACCGGAAAAGTCGTGGCCATCGAACCCGAGCCGCTGAACCGCCAGCTTCTCGAACGCAATCTCAAAAACAACCAGCTAACCAATGTTCAGGTGTATGGCTGCGCCGTGGGTGCGCAAGATGGCGTTGCCCGAATGGGAATTTATAAGTCGGCGAACCGCGGGCGGCATTCTCTAGTGGACTTGGACAGCTGCAAGAAATTCATAGACGTGCCAGTGCGCAGGATAGACGATCTGCTGCGAGACGCGGGCGTGGACTTGTGGACCCTCATGAAAATGGACGTCGAGGGCTACGAACCGTTCGCCTTCGAAGGCGCCGCCGAAACGCTGGCGCGCACCGAGGCTTTAGTCATGGAATACGCGCCCGCCTACTGGAAGAAAGCCGGCGTCGAACCGCTTGGGGTTTTCCAAAAACTCATCCCTATGTTTCCGCGCATCGCTCACTTTCATGGAACGGATCTGATTCCCATGACCATCAAGGAATGCGCAGGAAGCGAAGTGACCCTGGATCTGTTTCTGCAACGCTGATCCGTGCCGCGAACGGCACGCGCGACCTCGTCCAAGAAGCCGCCAAAACCCGCAAAGCCCTCGAAGCCTGCAAGCAAAAGAAACTTTTGTAAGAAGCCATTAAACTGGCCGCGAACGCACTGGCGGACCGGCTTCCGCGATCCAAAGACCCAGTGCCTTCGAATGAAGTCTTTCTTGACTTTGTGGCCGCCGGGGGTATTGTAGGGGCGATCCGCCGAGCCCAGTCGCTGAACTTCTTATTAAGGTTCGTCCAAATCGGGCGCGGCACAAATTCCGAAGCGCGCAGTCCGTTCCCCGCATACCCTAGCTCAGACAAGGAGGCTCCACTATGGCCGCGACCCCTAACCCAATTTCAGAATTGAACCTAGAGACTTCAAGAAATCCTGACGAAACCATCGTCCGCTGCACTGGCAAAGTCATCTCGAGTACGTCCACCATGCTGCAGACGGAAGTCCGCAGTCTCATCCCAGAGACCAAGTGTATCGTGCTGGATTTAACCGGCGTGACCTACATGGATAGCTCTGGCCTCGGGGCGATCGCCGGCCTGTACTTCTCTGCCAAGCGGCAGCACAGCAAGCTGAAACTCATCAATCTGAGCCAGCGCTTACAGGAGCTGTTCCGTATCTCAAAATTGGCTGCGGTGTTCGAGGGCCACGAGGAATTTCTCGGCCATACTCCCGATTAGCAGCTGCTGCGTAACGCGCCACGCGTGACTCGGTGCCGCCGCAGCGATTTTCACTCTCCTTTGCCCATACCGAAATCCGCATTCTTGGGCGCGTAGCCTTCCTCGCGTATACTCACTGTGCATGGCTGCGATTACATTTGGTACTGACGGTTGGCGCGGCGTCATCGCCGAGGATTTTACGTTTGCGAACGCCCGCACCGTGGCGGCGGCCATCGCGCGCTACGTAGTGCGTTGCGAAGATGCCCGCAAGGGCGTGCTGGTCGGCTACGATCACCGCTACGCTTCCGACCGCATCGCTGCGGCCATCGCCGAAGTGATCAGCGCAACCGGGACGCCGGTCTGGCTGGCCGATAAGCCCTGCCCCACTCCCACAATTTCCCTGCTGGTGCGCCAACGGCAAGCGGCTGGGGGAGTGGTCATCACCGCGAGTCACAATCCCTATTCGTGGAACGGCATCAAATACAAGGCCAGCTATGGAAGCAGCGCGCTGCCATCCATAGTCGCGCAGATTGAAAAGGAACTCGCTTATGTCGAGGCCGTTGGTGTGCCGCCCCTGCCGCCACGCAAAGATTTGATTCACTCGCTGGAGCCGCGCGGCCCATACCTCGATACCATCGAAAAATTGATCGACTGGCAACGACTGCGCGACGCGAAATTCCGCTTCGTCGTGGATCCCATGCACGGCTCGGCTGCGGGCCTGCTGAAAGAACTTTTTACCCGCAATGGCGTGGTATGCGACGAAATTCGCGGCACCCGTGACCCGCGGTTTGGCGGCGTGCATCCCGAGCCCATTGAGCCCCACATTGATGCGCTGCGCAAAGCCGTGCTCGCCGGAAAATATGACGCCGGGCTCGCAGCCGACGGCGACGGCGACCGCATCGGCGCCATCGACCGTGGCGGCGCCTTCGTCGATCCTCACCAGATTTTCGCCCTGATGGTGTGGCACCTGGCCGGCACCCGCAAACTGCCGGGAGACATCGCCAAGACGTTTTCCGCCACAAAACTAATCGACAGACTGGCCGCTAAATTTAATCGCAAGCTTTATGAAGTGCCCATCGGCTTCAAATACATTTGCGATTTGATGCTGGAGCAAAATATCCTGATCGGCGGCGAAGAAAGCGGCGGCATCGGCACCAGCCTGTATCTTCCGGAGCGCGACGCTTCCGTCTCCGCACTGTTCCTCGCGGAGCTGATGGCCTGGCACGGCAAGTCTCTCGGCGAGCTGCTGGCCGTACTGCACGCGGAATTTGGCGAATTCCATTACGGCCGCGTGGATCTGGACGTAAAGCCCGGGCAAAAGGAAAAAGCAATCGCCCTTTTCACCAATGAGAAAACGCGGCGCGTGGACAACTGGAACGTCACCCGCCGCGAAAATATGGATGGCATTAAGCTGTATCTCGGCGACATCGGCTGGGTGATGGTGCGCCCGTCGGGCACGGAAAATCTGTTGCGCATTTATTCCGAAACTTCCCGGCCAGATACGACGAAACATGTTTTGCAAGCGACGGTAGCTGCGGTCAACGCCCTCTAGGGAGCTCTTCATGGAAACCGTGAACCTGAAAGACAAATTCAACAAATTCCAGGATTACTGCCATCCCCGCCTGATCGGCGAAGTGAACGACTGCCACGTGAAAGCCGTCAAACTGAAGGGCGAATTCATCTGGCATCACCACGAGAGCGAAGATGAACTTTTTCTGGTGGTGAAAGGCACGCTACGAATGAAATTCCGCGATCACGAAGCCCTCGTGCGCGAGGGCGAATTTGTGATTGTGCCCCGCGGCGTCGAGCATCTCCCCGTCGCCGACGAGGAAGTGCACATCGTGTTGATTGAGCCGCGAACGACATTGAACACCGGTAATATCCAGAACGAGAAAACAGTCAGCCGGCTCGAACGGATTTAAACCACTCCGCGCGACGGCTCCAAGGACGGAATCTAGCCATGCAACACCGCTTTTATACCCTCGATGTTTTTACCACCACACGCTTTCACGGCAATCCCCTTGCCGTGATCACCGACGGCGATGGGCTTTCCGACGACCAGATGCTGGCCATCGCCCGCGAAATGAATCTTTCGGAAACGGTTTTTGTGCAGAAGCCCACCGACGACCGCGCCCTGGCCCGCCTGCGCATTTTCACCACCAAGGAAGAACTCAAACTCGCCGGCCACCCGGTGATCGGCACCTGGTTCCTGCTTGCGGAACTCGGCGTCGTTCCTGCGCAGGAAGGCGGCGTGCACGTCCTGCAGCAGACCGGCGCGGGCATCTTGCCGGTGGAGATTCGTTTCAAGGACGGCCGCCCGCAACGCGTCACCATGACCCAGAAAGATGCCGCGTTCAAAGCCTGCAAGATCAGCAAAAAGAAGCTGGCGGAAGCCCTCGGATTGTCGCTGAAGGAGCTCGATCCCAAGCTCGAGCCGGAATTTGTTTCCACGGGAATATTTAATCTGATGGTGCCGCTGCGGAATCGCCAGGCCCTCGGCAAAATTCAACTCAACATGGTGGAACTTGCGCGGCTCTTCGGCAAACAAGGCGCGCTGGCCTATTGCTTCGCGCTGGGCGGCAATTCCTCCGCCTATGCCCGCGGCATGATGCCCTGGGAATTGTACGAAGACGCCGCAACCGGCTCGGCCGCCGGCTCGCTCGGCGCGTATCTGGCGAAGCATGGCAAACTCGGCGCAGGCCACACCCTGCACATTTCTCAAGGCGTGGAGATGGGCCGCCCCAGCTCCATCGAAGTTGAAGTCTCGCAAGCCGGAAAGAAGCTCACGCCACGGGTCAGCGGCGCCGCCGTAAAAGTATTCGAAGGCACCATCCGCACTTAGCTCGGATTGCTTCCGGACAAATCAACTCCGTGATTTCGCTCTTAGTGGAAATTGCTGATCAGCACCACATCGCTGGTCACTTCGCCTTTGGCCAGTAACAGCTGCTTGCCATCGCGCGTCCACGCAAAATCGAAGATTCGCCCGGACGTAAAATTAGTCACCTGCCGCGGCGCGCCGCCGGCGATCGGCTGTTCCCAGATATTCGTCGCGCCCTTCCTCGTCAAGCGAAATTGCAAACTTTTCTGGTCGGGCGACCAAACGATTCCGTTCGCACCACTGGGGCGTGTAAAAACCTGCACCGGAGCTCCGCCGTCTGCGGGAATAATCGCCAGCTTAGTAGTCGGTACAGGACCTGCCTCCTGGTACTCGATCGCCACCCATTTTCCGTCGGACGAAATCCCTCCGCTGACCCCCATCGGGGAATTAAATATCTCCTTGGGGGCGCCTCCCTCGATGGGCACGCGGTAAAGTCTCTTATCCACATCGAACAAGACCCATTTGCCATCGGGCGAACACTCCGAATTGCCAACGTCCTCGCTGAGCCGCACGCTATTTGAGCCGTCGGCATCCGTGCGCAACAACCGGAGTTTATTTTCCTCCAAAGAATCGAACACCAGATAGCGGTCACCACAAGCGGACAGGTTGAGATAGTTGCGAAGATTCGGGCGCAGCACCGCTCGCTGGCTGCCATCGCCGTTCATTAACACCAGGTCACTGCCCCGGCTACGCACCATTATTTTGCCGGAAGGACCGGGCGCCACACCTTCATCAGGAGTTTCCCCGGTGGTGATCTCTTTGGCTTGCGCAGTTTGTCCCTGCGGCAGGACCCAGATATGAGAATTCACCCTTCTTTCCAGCGCCACCAGCATCTGTCCATCCTGGGTCAACTGAACCGCCTGGCCGTAATCAGATAGATCATTCGTAAAGCGTCGCTTTTCGCCGCTGGGGTAAGAAACCAGCCACAATTGCCGGCGATTTTCCGGCAGCAGGCCCATCGAGGTCACCATGGAAGTGCCGTCGGGCAACCATGCCGGTCTACCGGTCCCCCCGGCATTGGATAAGAGTTCACTCGTGCTGCCATCGGCCACTTTTATGGCGGTCAGCACCCACCTGGATTCCTTGTTGTCCCTCTGGAGTCCTGGCGCCACGATCGTCTTTCCATCCGGCGACCACGCCACGCCGAAGATGAAACCTGGAAAGTATGGCAATGTGGCGAGAAGATGATCGCCTCCACCTTCGGCACTCGCGATATGAATTTCGGTCGTAAGGTGATCTGGCACGCCTCTCATGAAAGCGATCTGCTTGCCATCGGGCGAGAAGCTGACCGCCGTATCGATGTCGCGAATCAACTGCCGCGGTGTTCCCCCGAGCACAGGCATTACATACAGGTAGCTGTACAACGTGGTTGTTTTGTCGGAACGTGTGAAATACAGGTAGTTACCATCGGGTGAAAAAGCAATTCCATGAAATTCGACCGCATCCGGCTGCAAAACCTGCACGTCGCTTTTCGTGGCCACATTGCGCACCCACAAGCCTTGCTGCTCGCCCTCCCGCAGCACGTAGACAATGTACCGCCCATCCGGGGAGATGGCGACCTCGTCGGCTTTGCCGCTATCCGTCAGCTTGGTGATCTGCATGTTTTGCGGATTAAGTTCGTGCGGACGATTCAGGAACTTGTATCCAACGAAGGCCAGCACGGTCAACACGACAACTCCGCCGGCCAGCATGCCTTTTGATAGTCCGCGCCTCGCGGGAATCATTTGCGAAGTTACGGAGCCGGATGCCGCGGTCGCGACTCCGCCGCTTGCTCCGGAGTCCTGCGCCGAAGCTACCGAGCCGCTCACTACACTAGATCGCCCGGAACTCGTGTCGCGCTTCAACCGCTTCAAATCCGCGCGCATCTCCGCGGCGCTCTGGTAGCGCAGGTCGCGGTCCTTCTCCATAGCCTTGGAAATCACTTGTTCGAGTTCAATGGGAAGCCCGCTGTTGAGCCGCGCCATGGCAATCGGATTCTTGTGCAGAATCGCGTCGAAAATCGCCCCGGAGCTTTCACCCTGGAACGGCAGAAACCCGGTGGCCATCTCGTAAAGCACGATTCCGAAAGAGAAAAGATCAGTCCGTGCGTCGAGTTCCTTGCCCAGCACCTGCTCCGGCGACATGTAGGAAACCGTGCCCAGCGAAGTGCCCGGGCTGGTCAATTGCGCCGTATCCACGCCCATCGTGGCCATGCTATCCGATCGCCCGCCGGCCACTTTCGCGTTGGCCACCTTGGCCAGGCCGAAGTCCAAAATTTTCGCGTGCCCCCGCTTGGTCACAAAAATATTCGCCGGCTTGATGTCCCGGTGGACGATGCCTTCACTGTGCGCCGCATCCAACGCGTCCGCGATCTGAATCGCCTGGTCCAGCAGCGTTTCGAGTTCGATCGCTTGGCCGGTGATGCGATGCTTCAGCGTCTGGCCATCCAGAAACTCCATCGCGATGAAAGCCTTTTCGTTGGCTTCCCCAATGTCATAGATCGTGCAGATGTTTGGATGGTTCAGCGCCGACGCTGCCTGCGCCTCCCTCTGAAATCGCGCCAGCGCCTGCGGGTCGTTCGCCACATTGTCAGGAAGAAATTTCAGTGCGACAAATCGATGCAGCCGGGTGTCTTCCGCCTTGTAGACAACGCCCATGCCTCCGCCGCCAAGACGTTCCAGGATGCGGTAATGGCTAAAGGTTTGGTCAATCAGCGATTCGTTGCCAGGCATGCGCCGCTCATCATAGGTTGCGCCGCGCCTCAAGTCAACGCCGGGCGGCCAATATCAAACGCTGCAAAGAGCGGATTTCGCGTTTCCAGGTCGCGGCGAAGGCGCCAACGGCATGAGGAGTTGCTACTTCGCTTTGAGAGTTTTTTGATAGGCGTCGAGGATACCGTTGACGAACCCGCCGGCATCCTCGGAAGAATATTTCTTGGCGAGATCGACCGCTTCGTTGATGACGACCTTGACCGGCGTGTCCGTGGCGCGCATTTCGTGCATCGCCAGGCGCAGGATCGCGCGGTCGATGGCCGCCAGGCGGTCGAGGCGCCAGTTGACGGCGTGCTTGGTGATCAATTCGTCGAGCGCCGCTGAGTCGTGCGCCGCCCCCTCAAAAAGCTGGTTCGCAAAGGTGCGGGTCTGCGCCGCGGCTTTCGCGCTTTTCCAGAAGTTTGGTTCCAGCTTGGCGGGAGTCTGCTGGCTCATATCCCACTGAAACAGCATCTGCATGGCGAACTCGCGCGATTTTGTACGTAATGCCACGTTATTTGCGCCGCCCTTTGCTCGCAGCGGTCGGTGCTTTGGACGATGCGCGGAGCTTGCGCGACAACTGCGCCATCTCAATCGCGCCCAGCCCCGCTTCGAATCCTTTGTTCCCGCCTTTCAATCCCGCGCGATCAATCGCCTGCTCCAGCGTGTCGCACGTCAGCACGCAAAACATCACCGGAACTCCGGTGTCCATCTGCGCCAGTTGCAAGCCGCGCGAAGTCTCCGAACAAACGTAATCGTAATGTGCAGTTTCGCCACGCAACACGCAGCCAATGGCAATCAGCGCATCGTAACGGCCGGTAGTGGCCAGTTTCTTCGCCGCCAGCGGCAACTCGAAAGAGCCAGGCACGTGAATCACGACTACGTCCTTACTCGCAGCCCCCCCGCGCTCCAGCGCATCCACGGCCCCCTGCAGCAGTCGCTCGGTGATGAAACTGTTAAACCGACTCACCACAATCCCAAAGCGCAGTCCCTCGCCATTCAATCCTCCATCAATTTTCGCCGGCTGAATCATCCTGCTCGCTTTCCCGTCCCCGGAAACTTCCGCAATTCCGTTCCTTTACCTCATTTACTTCCTTAACTTCCTTTACTTCCCTTTAAACGCCGCCGCCCGCTTTTCCAAAAACGCTTTCGTGCCCTCGCGCATGTCTTCCGTGGCGCAACACAATCCGAACAGCGTTGCCTCCAGAAACAGCCCCTCTTCCTGGGGCATCTCCACGCCGCGCTCAATCGCTTCCATGCAGTATTTCACGGCCAGCGGCGCTTTCTCGATAATCTTTTTCGCCATCGCTTCGGCAGCGGGCAAGAGCTCCGCGGGCTCGTAAACATGATTGACCAGGCCGATGCGCTGCGCCTCATCCGCGGAGATCATTTCGCCGGTCAGGCACAGTTCGTGCGCCACGCCCTTGCCGCAAAGCCGCGCCATGCGTTGTGAACCGCCGTAGCCGGGAATGATGCCCAGCTTCACTTCGGGCTGCCCAAGCTTCGCGGTCTTGCTGGCAATGCGGATGGAGCACGATAGCGCCATCTCGCACCCGCCGCCGAGAGCGAATCCATTAATCGCGCAAATCGAGGGCTTCCCGATCGTTTCTAGAAGATGAAACACACCCTGCCCGAAAAGCGAAAACTCTTTTCCGTTCACCGGATTCTGCTGCGCCAGTTCGTTGATGTCCGCGCCTGCAACAAACGCCTTTTCGCCCGCTCCCGTCAGAATCAGGACACGCACGGCCGCATCGTCCCGCGCGTCCAGCAGCACTTGTTGAAATTCCTCAACGGTTTTCCGGTTCAGCGCATTCAGCACCTTCGGCCGGTTGAAGGTGATCCAGCCGATGCCATCTTTCTTTTCATACAACAAATTCTCGCAGGCCATGATTTTCCCCTTAGAACTTCATCGGCTTGGGGTTCGCGGGATCGGTGTAGTCGTAAAATCCCCGGCCGGACTTCTTCCCGTTCCACCCGGCTAGCACCATGCGCTTCAGCAGCGGTGGCGAGGCAAAGCGTTTCTCCTTGAACTCATCGAACATAATCTGCGAAATGAAGTACGTGGTGTCCAGGCCCACAAAATCCAGCAGCGTGAACGGCCCCATCGGATACCCGCAGCCCAGCTTCATCGAATTGTCAATGTCCACTACGGAGCCGACGCCCTCTTCCAGCGCCCGAATCGCATCCAAAAGATACGGCACCAGCAAACGATTCACGATAAATCCGCCGCTGTCGTTCGCCCGCACCGGCGTTTTGCCAAGCTTCGCGCCGAACGCCACCATCTCTTCGTACACGGCGGGGTCCGTTGCGATGGTCTTTACGACTTCGACCAGTTTCATCACCGGAACAGGATTAAAAAAGTGCAGCCCGACGAATCGCTGAGGCCGCTTGGTGACTGCGGCGATCTCGGTGATGGTCAGCGAAGAAGTGTTGCTGGCAAAAATCGTCTGCGGCGGGCAAAGTTTGTCCAGCGCCCCAAAAAGCTCACGCTTCACCGGCAACTGTTCGATAATCGCTTCCACAATCAAATCGCAATCCTTTAATTCGTCAACAGACGTCGTGCCCTTCAGACGTCCGCGCACCTCGCTTTTGGCCGCTTCCGTAAGCGTGCCCTTCTCCACCAATCGCGCCAGATTCTTCTCAATCCCCTTCAAGCCTTTTTCCACCAGGTCGCCGCTCACCTCGCGCACCACGGTCGAAAAGCCAGCCGCCGCGCAAACCTGCGCGATCCCCGAGCCCATCAAGCCACACCCCACTACACCAACTTTTTGAATTGCCATGAACTCCTCACGTCTGCAGTTACATGCACTACCGGCGGGAAATTGCCACCCACCAAAGTGTACCAAAGCCGCTTCCAGAACTCACACGTGGGCACGCCAATCCGGGTGGCGCATGCCTCCGGCTCTAGGCGCATAACAAAAAAATAACTCTCACCCTGTCGAACCCGCGCCCTCCCGTTCGATTTACAGGTAGAGCCAAGGAAATTGGTATTCAGGAGGCAGTCATGGCAGCACAATTCACACCCACCTACAACCCGAAGCCAACAGGCCCAAACCCTTCCGGGCTATTGCTCGTTCTTCTTTTCGGAGGCCTGCTTCGCCAAGCCACCCTTCCCCTCTGTGGTCTTCTCTGCTCTTTAGCCAGCCAACTTATAGGCACATTGCCCTCACTCATCCTCGCCGTGGTTCATGCGCACCAAGCCGGCACCCTGGATTACCCGCAAATTTTCACGTGCTTCGAGGTCCTGACGTCGTACGCGCCACTCCTCCACTGCATATTCGGAGCAATTTAGCCGTGGGCTGCTTGAGGGTTCTGAGTCACAACGTCCAATGACTTAACATATCCCCCAAAGAAAGTTACGGTAGCTGTCGATCTCCCCGCGGATCGTTCGATAAGTAACTGGAACGCGTGCTCGGCCGGTCGAATCGTCCAGCGCCCGGCGATCTACCAGAAACAAAGGAGCCCTAACGATGCGATTCATGATGCTAGTCAAAACCACCGAAAACTCCGGCCCTCCGTCTAAGTCGCTGATGGACGCCATCGCGGACCTCGCTGAAAAGGCAAAACAGGTCGGCGCCATGGTCATCACTGGCGGGCTGGCCCCAACCGCGGCAAGCACCCGCGTCCGGCTTTCCCAAGGCAAGATCGCCGCGATTGACGGCCCTTTCGCCGAGACCAAGGAAGTTGTCCGCGGCTTCGCTATTTTTGAGTTCAACTCAAAACAAGAGGCGGTCGAAAGTGCGCGGCGGTTCATGGATCTTCACAAAATACATTGGCCCGGCTGGCAAGGCGAAACCGAAATCCGTCAGGTGTTTGGCACCGAGGACTACACGCTGGACTCCGGTTCTCTTCAACTGAAGTCAGGTTCGCTCTCCAAAAATTAAGGAGCGCCCGTGAACCGTAACCGGCTCGCGAACGCTCCTGGTGTTGCTGGCGCCGGATTACTTGGTGGCAACCGGCAGCGCCACGGGCTGCTCCAGTCGGAACTCCAACAATGTCTCGCTCGGAATCTGCAACTGCTGCCCCTTCTTGGAAGCCGCGACTGCAGTTCCCGCGCCAGCTCCGGCCAGTGCGCCAATCCCTGCGCCCTTCCCGCCGCCCGCCAGTCCGCCAATCAGTGCGCCCAACCCCGCGCCGCCAACCACTTTCTTCGCGGTGTTTCCGCCTTCCCCCTTGCCTTTGATTTCATACGTGCTGGTGAGCAGCGGATACGCCGTGCCGTTGATGAGGATATCGGTCAATTCAAGGGTCAAATTTGAACTCCCGGACATCCTGCCGGCAGAGGACGCATCTGCCAGGCGCCCGTATACCGTCGTGCCCCGCGGCGCGATCACCGTATCTTCCGCCTGCAAGTTGGTTTCCAGCGTGGCCGTGAAACGAAATCCCGTCTTTTGCTTGCTGGAGTCGATGGCATCTATCGTCCGAATCAACACGCGCGTTCCTGCCGGAACTGTGATTCTCTTCTTATTCTGCGGCGCCCCGCCCGCCCAGGAGCTCCTTCCCAAATTCGGAGCGACAATCGCGATCCCCGCTAGCAGCGTTGCTGCTAAAACAAATCTCTTTCGCATTTGCTTTTCCTCTCTCCTGGAATTTACATGCTCTGCCCGACAATCGGCAGCGATGAAACGATCTGCAGGTCGATGATTGCCAGCAACTGATGTTCGACCAGCGCAAACCGCGCCGCCGTGATCGCACCGAGCGCTTGCTTGACCTTGTCATAAGTCTGCGCAAATAGCTCCGCGCGCGCTTTTTGATACGCAATTGATCGCTGCACCAGCTCGTCCGCCTTCTCGTCCGTCATCTGGTTGTAGTTCTGCGCATAATCCTTGATGGTCTGGATTCTCTGGTCGTTTAGCTTCGTGAGTTGCATATCGTAATCGCTATAGATCGGCCAGAATTTCGCGGAATCCTGGGCGTTCAGCTCCATCATTGCGCCCATGATCTCGGCTTTCTCCTGCCGGACGTCCCGCCGCATCAATGCAATGTAGGCGTCCGTGTTTGTCTTCTGCGTCTTGGCCTCGGGACTTGCCGCGGCCTTCTTTTCGGTTTTCTGCGGGCTAGTCTGCGCTCGGCCTGAAGGAGCCACAAGCCCCGTCACGACCACCAGCATCGCCAACAGTACACGATTCAAGAACTTCATATGGTTTTGCCCTTTCGTATGGAATTCACACCCTTAAGTCTTGCGAAAATTTCTTCTCATGGGAGGAAGAACTCCGCGCCCGGTGAACAATACCATAAAGAGCAGCAATTTGAGACCCGCTCCTCGGCGATGCGCCTGCTCGCATTTCACCCGGCACGCTTCACATCCCCGAAGCGTTGCAACTTCCAAAGCGGGCGGCTTGGCGAAGGCGCGCTAATTAATGCGAGAGGGCTTCCACGATGATGGCGATGCCTTGGCCGCCGCCGATGCAGGCCGTGGCCAGGCCATAGCGCAGGCCCTTGCGGCGCAGTTCATTAAGGATAGTGATCACCAGGCGCGTTCCTGATGCGCCGAGCGGATGGCCAAGCGCAATCGCTCCGCCGTTCACATTGGTTTTGTCGCGGTTCAAACCCAGCTCTTTTTCCACCGCCAGATACTGCACCGCGAACGCTTCATTCACTTCCACGCGATCCATCTGCTCCAATTTCATCCCGGCAAGCTGCAGCGCCTTGCGCGAAGAAGGCACCGGGCCGATGCCCATAATGCTGGGATCCACTCCGGCCACCGCCCACGACACGATGCGCCCGAGCGGTTTGAGTCCGCGCTCCTTCGCCGTTTTCTCGCGCGTCAGCACCACCGCCGCGGCCCCGTCCACGATGCCGCTGGCATTTCCCGCGGTCACCATGCCATCTTTCTTAAACGACGGGGGCAGCTTCTCCAGAGTCTCCATCGTCGTTTCCGGCCGGCGGTGATCGTCTTCACCCACCAGAATGGTCTTCTTCCCTTGCTTCACTTCCACCGGCGAAATCTCTTCCTTCAGGTAGCACGACTTAAATGCGGCATCCGCGGCCTGCTGACTGCGCAACGCATAAGCATCGGCGTCTTTGCGCGTAATTCCCTTCTGCTCCGCCAGCTTTTCCGCGGTCATGGCCATGGGCATTCCGCAAAAGCTGTCCGTCAACCCGACAAACAGAGAATCCTCCAGTGCCCCGCCGCCAAGCCTCAATCCGGTGCGCGCCCCGCGAATCACAAACGGCGCCTGGGTCATGTTTTCCATCCCGCCGGCCAACACCATGTTTGCTTCGCCAAGCAGCAATCGTTGCGCTCCCTGCACAATCGCCTCAATGCCGGAGCCGCACAAACGATTCACAGTTACCGCCGGCGTTTCGATTTTCAGCCCGGCTTTCAGTCCCACGTGGCGCGCGCCATAAATCGCGTCGGCGCTCGTCTGCATCACGTTCCCGAAAATCACGTGATCGAATTCCCCCGCGTCCACCCCGGCTCTCTGAATCGCGGCCTTGCTGGCATGCACGCCCAACTCAATCGCCGACACTTCGGAAAACGCTCCCGTATAGCGCGCCATCGGCGTGCGCGCACCTGCCACCACAAACACATCCGTTGGAAACATGATTTTCCTTTCTTTCTAAAGCTTGGGAATTTCGGAGAGCACGATGGTGTCCCCGCCGCGCTTGCGGGCTTCCTCGACGCTGAACTCCGCGCGATTCATCAGGTCGGTCACGATGTCTTCGCTGTCATATTCCGAGCGTGCCGCTGCTTCCACAACTCCCGCGCTCAGGGTGATCTGCGTCGAATCCCACGGCGGGCGCACGCCCGATGCCGCGCGCTTCAACTTATCCACCAGGTTCTGCGCTCCGGATAAATTCGTGTCCGGCAAAATAAACGCCAGCGCCCACGAAGTGTATTTTACCGCCATATCGTTTTGCCGCACGATGGGCTGCAGCGAACGCGAAAGCTGCTCCAGAAATTTCTCCAGCGGCACTTCGCCCTGCTGCCGCAACATATCCGCCCCACGGTCAATCTGCAGCACCGCCAGCGAAAGCGGAGTCCCCTGGGTGCGTGCGCGATCCGCTTCGTTCAACAGGCAGCCCACGTACGAGCTGCGGCTGAGCAAACCGGTACGCTCGTCGGAAACGCCCATGCGCCGCACCAGGCTGCGCAACCGCGTGTGGCTGACGCTCATCATCATCTGGTCGCCGATGGCTTGCAGAAAATAAGTTTCGTTGGACTTCCAGTTGTGCGGCTTGTCGTGCGCCACAATCAGCATGCCCGCGGGCTGCTGCGTTTCCTTATCCGTAATAGTCACCCCAAGCGCCGTCGCTAATCCCAGCTCTTTCACGATGGATTCATCGGACGCATCCACAATCATTCCGCCCAATTCGTCCGGAATCGCCTTTTCCACCTGCGCCAGCAGGAAAACCACCTGCGCCGCGGGCGCCGGACGCAATCCCGATGTGCAGTGCTCGGCGGACATCTCCGGAGGCCGCCCCGGCGCGCCAATCACCGCGAACGTCCGCGCCGCTTTCATGTACGCACCGACTTCGTTCACCGTGGTGTTCAACATCGCGCGCGGCGTCTGCTGCCGGAAAATTTTCTGGTTAATTTCGGAAATTTTCGTCAGGTCGCGCAAAGTCTCCGCGGTGTAACTCCCGGTGCGCCCCGTCGGCGGCGTGGGCTTCTCTTCGACGACCGGTGTCGCGCCAACCACCGGCACCTTCGCGGGTTCCGGCTTGGCCGTCGCCTTCGGCCACCAGTTGGCCATCTGATACAGATTCTGCAACCTCGGATTGCGCGCCTCTTCTCCGGGAAACATCGCCGCAATCTTCTGCAACCGCTCGATGGCCTTGGCCTGGAGCGAATACTGCAAAAAAATTTCCGTCTGCACGATCAGGTCATCCAGCGCCTGCGTCTTGCGGCCCTCTTCGGTTGCCGCGGGAAGCTCTTCCACACTCTGGCTCGCTCTGACCTGGGGTGCCGGACCGGGGCTTGAGGATGTAATGGTGGTGCGCGCCATGCGGCCGGCTATACGGCGCAGGAAGGCTTCATCGGTGTGGCCGCGAAGACGCTCCAGCCGTTCCTGGTTGCGGTAATCGTAGGAGTCAATGTCCACCAGGCGTTCGAGTGTTTCGCAAGCCTTCGCGAATGTGCCGGAATCAAAATTGGCGTCAAACAAGCGAATCAGCACTTCAAAATACTGCGACTCGCGGTTCAGCTCGTTGTAGAGCGCCGCCCAGAACTCGAGAATGGGGATGGATTCCGGATGCTTGGCGCCCAGCGCCTCCAACTGCGCGGTGAACTCCGCGGACTTTTTGTCGGCAAACAGACGCCGCTTGATGATCTGCAGAATTTCCACCGACTTGGAGTCCTGCCCGGCATCGGAATAGGCATCGGCCAAATCGAAGAGCCGAGTGATACCTTCGTTCTTCTCGCGCAACAAGCGTTCGAGAACGGTACGTGCCCGGTCAAGTTGCCCCGACTGCAGCAACGCATCGGCGAAAGCGTCGAGAAAGGGAACGTCGCTTTCGGTGGCGGCAAAGGGCTCCAGAAGCTGGGCGGCCTCCGTGGGTTCGGAGTTGCGCAACTTGGCTTCCGCGTACAGCAGCGCGACGCTTCGCTCTTGAGGCGCAAGGGCGTAGGCACGCGAAAGCAATTTCAGCGCATCAGCCTGCGCGCCGGAAGCGGTGGCGAGTTGCGCCGCGCGCAGAAACGCGCGTGCCGACAACGCGTTCTTTCCCAGTTGCGAAGCGATCTCCGCCACTTTCAATTGCCGGGAATAATTTTCCGGATCGAGCTGCGCGGTGCGCTCCCAGCAGAACAACGCGTCTTCGCCGCGCCCGGCCTCGGAGAACATCTCCGCGGATTTGGTGTACTGCTCGATGGCCTCATCACCGCGATTCTGCTTTTGCAGCAGGAACGCGTAGCGCGCAATGCGCTCCGGAGCCTGCGTCGCCAGCGCGTTGCGCAGAAACCGGTTGTAAATCGCCAGCGCCTTGGTTTCGTCTTTTGGATCGATCAGCAGATCGAACAGGTGCCCGTAATAAACCGCCGCGCGTTCCGGTTGCTCCACGCGCGTGTACAGATCCCCCAGCGCCTGCGAGGCCTCCAAATGTTGCGGAGCCCCTTCGAGCACCCCAAGATACGCCTCGATCGCGTCCTCGACGCGATTTTTCTCGAGAAATTTCTTCGCGCGCTCCAGCTGTTTGCTGACGTCTGCGGCCATTCCGGATTTTCCCTTGGTTTCGTGCTGGGTAGCGTTCACCGCCTCAACGGAGAGCACCATGAACACCGTTCCCACTATATACCCGCGGTGGTGACCCGCCAAAAGCCGAGTGCGCGGGCGTTGGGCAATCGGGTAAGAGGCAGCAACGCCGCTTTGTGGCCGGCGATTCAGAGAAGTCCGGGAAAGTTCAAACAGGAATCAGCAGTGTGAAGCAGGCGGTCGCGATGAGCGCCACCGCCCAGATCAGGTCCAGATTCACCCAGGCTTTTCGCAAAACCTCGAGGCCCACCTTCTCATAAACCACCAACGCGATCAGCCCGGTCAATAAAAGATACCCGAGGGTATGCACCAGCAAAGCCGCCACCGCCATCCACGGCCCCTCAAAACCCGCTCCGTGAACGTGCATCGCGGATCCACTCATTGCAGCGCCAACATGTTGCGCCGACATTTTCAACAAAATCGGCAACAGCATGAAGCCGGCACCATGAGCCGACGCCATCAGGAAAGACCACACGCACAGATCGCGAAACCCAATTTGCATTCCGCCCCAACGCGGATGGCTTTTTCGCCATAGCCGGTACACGCCAAAAGCAAAAAGGATGCCGGCGGCCGCGATTTTGACGTACAGCAATGGCAGCACCGCTCCAGCCGCCACCGCCGCGCCCAACACCACTCCGATCGCAAGGAAATGGCCCGCGGCAATTGGCGCCAGCGACTCCCAAACCGCCGCCGCGCTCTTCTTCTGCATTCCCAGGGCCACCGCAAACAGCCAGCCCATCCCCGGATTGATGCCATGGTAGGCCCCGAGAAGAAACATCGCCGCCCACGGCCATGGCGGCAAGTGGCTCATGAGTAGCAGTAAGAATCGGACGACGCGTCCCCGCCCTCCAAACGCACCTGATGCCCGCGAAGATCCCCGAATTCCAGGAAGAATTTCGGATCAATCGCCATGCCGCCCTCCGGCTTGGCATCCAGCTTCACCATCCAGCTTTTAATTCCTTCCGGATAAAATTGCGCGTCCCACGGGCTGTACAGCGAATTCGTGAAATAAACGCGCCGCCCGTCGCGGCTCACCTCCACCATCTGCGGGCCGCCGTTCAATGCCGCTCCGGGTTTCTTGGGATGCCCTGCGTGACGCACGATGCCGCCCAGATGCACGGAACCCGTCTTCTTCGGATGAAACGGATCGGAAACGTCGTACTGCAAAAATTCCCCCGTTCCCCAGCAGGAGATGTACAGGAATCGATCATCGAGCGACAAATTGATGTCTGTAATCAGCGGTGGCACCGCTTTGAATCCCTTCAGCAGGGGCGGCAGCTTTTCCGGATCGGCGGGCTCTGCGGGAATCTCAATCACCTTCATGACCGCCCATTTGCCATTGTCCCGGTACCACACCCAAATGGATGCTGACAAATCTTTCAATGACACCACCACGCCAAGAAATCCGTAAGCGCGGCTGGGGTCGTGCGCTGGCCGCAGTTCCAGCGCCATCTGTTGCTCGGCGCCCAAATCCAACGCCTGAACATGGCGCCGCTTTCGCAAATCCCACACGTGCAGCGAATGGCCGTAACCTCCCTTCAGAAGAATTTCCGGATTCACACCCGCCTCCACCATGTTCGGCGTTCCCCACTCGCTGGTGATCATGGTGTCTTGTCCCAAATGCCACCAGAAGTCGTAAGCCAGATATTGCGGGCCGCGCTCGATCTCCCACTTGCCCAAAATTTCAAAACTTTCCGGATCCATCACGAAGATGCCGCCGGGCCCGTCTCCCGTGGTGGAACCCAGCGCGCTGCAGAAAATTCCCTCGGGACCGCAGTGGACAGTGTGCGGCCGGCTGTATCCAGTTCGTTCGGCGAGCACGTTCGGCTCAATCACCTTGATGATCTTCGGCTTCCTCGGATCGGGTTTCGTATCCACGATATGAATCCGCGAGGATTTGATCCCCGGCACAACCAGGTAGCGCCGTTCCGTATGTGGATGCGGCATGTACGGGCATAAGCAGGCGCTGCAAGCGTTCCAACCGAAATGATGCAGCTCATCGCCGGCATTGGGCATGTCAACACGGCCAACGATTCCGCCGTAAGTCCCGGACGCCGGATCAACGTCCACCACGCCCAGCGCATCGGGACGCCCGTTGGCTTCCGCGTTGAGCATGGCCACGAATGCTACCTTCTCCGGCGGCGCTTGCATCGCCATTTTCGGCGAAGGGTAAAAAGTTGGATCAGGTCTCCAAAGTTCCACGTGCGTTCTCCTCTCCTCAAATAAATTCTTCGTGCCCGGCTTTCGTAGTCACAGCCGAAATGCTGCTAACTTTAACCTGCCCCTCCCGGTTGCTTCCTATTTCGCCACCTCGGCATAAGTAAACTCGCGAGTCCAATCCGTGGACTGTTTGCCATCCACTTCCACGTAAATTTTCACCAGCGCATTCACCGGCCCATCATTCTGGGGAGGCTGCATGATCAGGTCGCGTCCCATCGACCACGTCACGCGACGCTCATCGAGGTTTCCGAAGTAATAATCCACCTTGCTCGCATCGAAGCCCCTGTAGCCGGTTGCCGTCGTCAGCTCCACCAACTTCTTATTCTTCTCCGTCAGCGGGAACTCCTTACCATAAATATTCGCCAGGGAAACATCCAGCGGTATCCAGCCGTAATTCGGCGCAAAAAACTGAATCCAGCAGTGATAGCTCCCGTCGACCTGCATTCCATTCAAGGTAGGTTTCAGCAGCGAACCGTAAATCATCCGAGTGGGAATGCCCGCGGCTATGGCCAGCGAAGCAAACAACGAATGAAAATCTGTGCAATTCCCGGTTTTCTTCGTCAGGCAATACTCCGTGCTCCCCACCGAAGAAGCCTTCAAATGATCCGGGTCTTTCACCCAGTAATCCACATTCAACAGCGTCCAGTCATATATTTTTCGCGCGGCCAGAATCGGATTGGTCTCGCCCCCCACAATCGATGCGGACAGCGACTTGATCTGGTCGTTGATAATGACGTGAGTGGTGGGTTGCAGATAAGCGAAGAGCGCGGCCCGCTCCTGCTCGGTCAACGGCCGCGTCTTTGCCGGATCGATGGTGTTCCGGATCTCCGTCCGCGTCAGCGCAAACTCTTCCCGCACCGTAATCGGTCCTTCTCCTGGCGCGCTGACTTCCGCGTATCCCACGCGGTTTCCCCAATCATCCCGGAAATACTGCACCGGAAAATCGGCGGTGACCCGCAGGTCGCGCACCACCGAGGCGGCGTCCTCCTGAGGAATCGCAAACCACATGCGCACCGTCTTGGCCCCCTTGGGCGCCTGCACCTTGAACTCATTCTTCACCTGAAACGTCGCCTGCTTTGGCGCCACCATGCCAGGCGCGTCTCCGCCAAACACGCGAACCGAGACTCCGATCGCTACGCCAGCCGCCAGGACACTCAAGATGATCTGTTTGCTGCGAATTCGCGGGAAGTTCATACATTTCTCCTCGTTGTAGAGAAGCTGCACCAATGTTGTAGGGATTTGCGAATAAGGATTAACGCAACGACCGACCGGCGCTTGGGGGGAACTACCATCAAGTAAAACCGGGTTTGCAACAAATAAGCATAAGCGTCAATTCTGCTTAGGGGGAAATATATAAGCCAACGCAGCCGCCCCGTCAAGCCAACATCTGTTCCATCCCGAATTCGAAACGGCATCGCTAACCATGCAATTTCCCTCCGCCGTGATGCGACCATCGCATGTAATATGCGAGGGAACCATGCCGAGTTCCACGACAAGTTTACGAAAGTTCTACGTTCTCGCGCTGTTTCTGGTTCCCGCTCTGCTGTGGGCCGCGTGGTTCCATTATTCCCGTCGTCCGATTCACCGGTTGGAAGGGCCTCGACTCGTCTACTGGGCCTGGGAACGTCCCGAAGATTTGCGCTTTCTCGACGCCAAAAACGAAGGCGTCGCGTTCCTCGCTACGTCCGTCGAACTGCTGCCCGACTCCGTGCGAATTTATCCCCGCATGCAGCCGTTGTATCTTCCTCCAGGAATCCAGGTCGTCGCTGTCGTCCGCATCTACTCGCACTCCGCCGCGCCCCCCGCGCTCAATGCGCAACAATTCTCGGAGGCTCTGCAGGCCTTGCTTCTGGCAGCCCGCAAACCAAACGTGGCGGCCCTGCAAATCGATTTCGACGTTCGTGAATCCGAGCGCGCCTTTTACTCCCAACTCCTCGCGGAACTCCGCCGGCAGCTCGGCCCCGCCTATGCCATCTCAATCACCGCGTTGGCTTCCTGGTGCATCGGCGATCGGTGGATTCACGATCTTCCCGTCAACGAAGCCGTCCCCATGCTCTTTTCCATGGGCCCGGATCAGCCGCTTATCCGTCAATACCTCGCCACCGTGGACACATTTCCCGAACCTCTCTGCCGTGGTAGCTTAGGAATATCCACCGGGGAGTGGTGGCCGAATCCCGTTCACACCCGCACCCGCGTCTATGTTTTCAACAAGAATGCCTGGACGCGTGAAGCGGTCGAAAACATTCGGTCCCGTATCCACCGGGGAATGTAACGCGGCGGCAGAGGAGTTGTAATGTCCAAACGATCCGGCCGTATTGCGTTTACATTCTGCGTAGTTGCCCTTTCCGTTTTTGCTTTCGTCCGCTTGGCGAAGAGTTGTGCGGATCCCGGCGATCCCTTCGACGATTATTCCCGGCATCCCGATGCTCCACTCGAAAAATTCGCCCAGGGTCACCTCGGCGTCGTGCAGCCCACCTTTGCAAGATCCTATCTCGTCGTTGCCTATCGCTATGCTTCCGGCGTTCCGCTAACCAAAGACGAGCAAGCGGCCGCGGAAGCTCTCTGGCAGAGCCGCGCCATCGATCCCACAAATATTTATCCGGAATACTTTTCCGGCGGCGGCGCCGAAGCCAACCGTCAGAACAACTATCTCAAGGATGCCCAGGATTACGCCGACGGCCCGAAGGACTGGGCCGGCGCCCGCGCCGAGATCGTTTCCTCCCCCGCCCCACACATCGAGCCGATGCAGAGCCTCGACACCTACAACAGTTACCTGAACTGCTCAAACGACGCCTTTGCCACCGCGGCCGTCACGCTCAAGCAGCGCGCCGCAAAACTCGGCAAGGACAATCCGGGAGTTAAAGATTGGGTCGCCGCCCAAGATACGGTGTTTGCCAACTGCGGCGGCAATCCCGATCACCCGGCCATTCCAGCGGCGGCCGATCCCGCACTGCCTGAAATTCTTCGCTACGACCGCGAATACCAAATCGCCGCCGCCTACATGTACAGCAATCACTACGATGAAGCCGTGAAAGGTTTTCATCACATTGCCGAAGAGCCGAACTCCCCCTGGCACGACATCGCGCCTTATCTGGTCGCCCGCACGATGGTGCGCTGCGCAACCCTCGACGGCCCCCAGCTCGGAGACGCCAAGCCCGGCGACCCTCTTCCACCTTCGTTCGTGCGCGAAGAAATGCAAGCCGCCGCGGATTACATCACCAAACTGCTGGCCGAGCAGCCCAATCGCCCCTTTGCCTCTCCGCTTCAGGCACTGCTGGACCGCGCCGAATTTCGCCTGCGTCCCGTTGAGCGAACTTCCCTGCTCTCCCACAACCTCTCCAACCCCGCTCCCGACGGCCATTTTTACAATTGGCTGTGGGACTACACGCTGCTCCTCGACAGTCCTGGCATTGCCATGGTCGAGTACAGTGGAACCACCCGCGCGGAAAAATATGCGAAGTTCGTCGAGGATCGCCACAAGGACGGCCTCTCTGACTGGATCATGACCTTTCAACTGCGCGATCCACTAAACGCCCAGCACGCCCTGGAGGTCTGGCACGCTCATCGCGATTCCGTACCCTGGCTCTTCGCCGTGCTTTCCAAGTCCCAACCGAACTCGCCGGAAGTCTCCGAAGTTCTTACCGCAGCCCAGGGCGTGCCAACGTCTTCCCCGCTGTACGTCTCCGTCTTCTATCACCGCATGCGCCTGCTCAGCGCCATGCACAACTACCCCGAGGCTCGCCGTTCCATCGATGCTTTCCTTGCTTCCTCATCCGACTTGCCCGCAGTCGCCAAGGATTTTCTCCTCGACCTTCGCCTTGACGCCGCCAGCGATCTGAACGACGCGGTGCGCTTCCTCCCGCGTGACACTTGCTCGGTGTACAGCCGAAAGGCGCCACCCGATTGCTCGCGCACCTTGCCGGAGCATTCGGCACAATACCTGGATGCGATGCCGCTCGATCTAATGATAGATACCCTGCAGAACAAAGGGTTGGCCGAAGCGGAAAAAGCAAAATTCGTCCGCAACGTCTGGCTGCGCAGCGTTCTCCTCGGCCGCTATGACGTCGCCCAGTCTCTCGATGCCCAGGCCTTCCGCCCGGGCGCCTATCAAGCGCCCATCAACCCCGACGACACTCCCAATCTCGTGAAGGCCTTCGAATCCGCCAGCACGCCGGAAGAAAAAGAATTTGCCGCCGTCTTCCTCATGCAGCACCAATATGCCTTCAGTTACGGCATCGGATTTACCGGCGCATGGTGCGCTTCGTCCGGCGCCTTCAAGGAAGACAACACCTCCTGGCCAGCTTCAGAGCAACCCTCCGCATCTTTTGGCGCGCCTCTTTTCATTACCGAAGCCCAGCGCAAGCAGGCCGAAGCCGAACGCTCCACCCTCGATCATGTCGATTCCCAGGCCAACTACTACACCCGTGTGGTCCTCGAATTCGCCAAACGCCATCCCGACGATCCGCGCGTCCCCGAAGCGCTCAGCCGCGCCGTGAAAAACACCCGAATGAATTGCAACAACCCACGCACTCCCGCGCTTTCGAAAGCGGCCTACGACCTTCTCCACAAACGCTATCCCGACACCACCTGGGCCAAGAACACCAAATATTGGTTCGGCGCGAACTACTGAGGAGACCCTTTTTCACGGGGACGCATCCATTCATTGCAGCAAAACCAATCCGAATGAGGTCCGCCTTGAAAACTTTCGCGCTCACCATCGCGTTATGCTCTGTTCTCTTCACTCTCGGTGTCGCCCGGGCGCAAACTCCGCCCGCTGATGCAACCCTGACCGCCAACCCCGTCTACGAAAAGAACTGCGCCAAATGTCACGGTAAAACCGCTGAAGGCCGTCATTTCGGCGGGCCGTCGCTCATCTCCGAAAAGACCGCCGCCACCTCTGCCGACGACCTGCGCAACATCATCGCCAACGGCAAAGGCCACATGCCCAAATTCACCGGCAAACTAGCCCCCGAAGAAATCGACACCCTGACAAAACAAATCCAGTCCCTAAACAAAAAGTAGTAGCAATCCTCAGCATGGCGGCCACCTCCTGGTGGCCGCCATTTCTCTTCTCTGTGCCCTCCGTGTCCTCTGTGGCAATTCTTCTCCTATCTTCCGGCCGCCAGCTAAGCTGACGCCCCATGCCGTTTATGGCAAACTAGATGTTCACGCGGCAAGGTTTCGAGCAGGGTGAGCGGCCCTCATCTGGCAGCAAGGCCCGCCGTCGAGCTCTCAGATACACCCTCAGGTACAATCCTGTCGGTAACGGACACGAATGGACCCAAAGTTCATACGCAATTTTTGTATCATCGCGCACATTGACCACGGCAAATCCACGCTTGCCGACCGCCTGCTGGAAATGACCGGCGCGCTCTCGCAGCGCGAGATGCACGAACAAGTGCTCGACTCCATGGACCTGGAGCGCGAGCGCGGCATCACCATCAAGGCCAAGAGCATTCGCCTGCATTACACGGCGAAAGACGGCAACACCTATCGCCTGAACCTGATTGACACGCCCGGCCACGTGGATTTTTCCTATGAAGTTTCCCGCGCCCTCTCCGCCTGCGAAGGCGCGCTGCTAGTCGTGGACGCCAGTCAGGGTGTGGAAGCGCAAACCGTCGCCAACACGTTTCTCGCCGCTTCTCATAACCTCACGATTCTCCCGGTGATCAACAAGATCGACCTGCCCGCCGCGCAACCCGATTTCGTGAAAGAGCAGATCGAAAACGTGCTGGCCATTCCCGCCGCCGACGCTTTGATGATCAGCGCCAAAAGCGGCATCGGCGTGGATGACGTCCTCGAAGCCATCGTCAAGCGGATTCCCCCGCCCAAAGGCAGCTCCGAAAATCCCTTTCAGGCGCTGGTGTTCGATTCGTGGTTCGACATCTATCGCGGCGCAGTGGTGCTCGTCCGCGTGATGGAAGGCCGCATCACCAAGCACATGAAGATCCGCCTGGTGGCCACCAACGAGGTCTACGAAGTCGAGCAACTCGGCACACTCACGCCTAAACCGATAGCCTTGGAAGAACTGGAAGCCGGCGACGTCGGCTTCATCGTGGCCAACATCAAGCGCGTCGCCGATGCCCGCATGGGCGACACCGTCACCGAAGCGGCGCGCCCAGCGCCCGCTCTGCCGGGCTTCGAAGCCATTAAGCCCATGGTCTTCGCAGGAATTTTCCCAGTCCTTGCCGACGAATACGAACCGCTGCGCGACGCCCTGGGCAAGCTGCAATTAAATGACGCGGCATTTTTCTACGAGCCGGAAAATTCCGTGGCTCTCGGCTTCGGCTTCCGCTGTGGCTTTCTCGGCTTGCTGCATCTCGAAATCGTCCAGGAGCGCCTCGAGCGCGAGTTCGGCCTGAATCTGATCACCACCGCACCCAGCGTGCGTTACCGCATCACCCGCGTCACCGGCGAAGTCATCGAAGTCGACAGCCCCGCCAAGTTTCCGAATCCCAGCGACATCGAAAAAATCGAAGAGCCCATCATCAAAGCGATGATCATCACCAACGACGACTCCGTCGGCGGCATCCTGCAGCTCTGCCAGGATAAGCGCGGCACCCAGAAAAATTTCGAATATCTCTCGCCCACCCGGGTTATGCTCACCTATGAACTGCCGCTCAATGAAATTGTTCTGGATTTCTATGACCGCTTGAAAAGCGTCTCCCGCGGCTACGCCTCGCTCGATTACCACCTCGCCGGCTACAGCGAATCGGACCTGATCAAGCTGGACATTCTGGTCGGCGGCGAACCCGTTGACGCGCTCGCGCTGATCATTCACCGCGAATTCTCCGTCGAGCGCGGCCGCGACCTCGTCACTCGCCTGCGCAAGCTGATTCCCCGCCAGATGTTCGAAGTCCCCATCCAAGCCGCCATCGGCAGCCGCGTCATCGCCCGCGAAACCGTGGCCGCCATCCGCAAAAACGTCCTCGCCAAATGCTACGGCGGCGACATTTCCCGCAAACGCAAGCTCCTCGAAAAACAAAAAGAAGGCAAAAAGCGCATGAAGCGCGTCGGCCAGGTAGACATCCCCCAGGAAGCCTTCCTAGCCGTCCTAAAAGTAGACGGCGGCGAAGACGAGTAGCGTTTCTTCTGCGCAACCCCCTCAATCCATCACTATTGCTGGCTACACGGCCGTGAAGTAAACTTTTGCCAGGTGAAACGATGAAAGAGCCGACCCAATTCCTCACCAATGAAAAGGGCGAAAAAGTCGCCGTGGTGATCAGTATCGAGGAGTACGAGAAGCTCCTCGAAGAGTTGGAAGATCTCGAAGACATCCGCGCATACGATGAGGCGATGGCCTCAGGCGAGACCCCCATTCCCTTTGAGCAGGCTGTCGCGGAGATTAAGCGCCCACAAAAGTGATTTATGGCCTCTTCATCTTGCCTCGGGCTCAGAGAGAGCTGGCCTCTCTTGCGGATCAGCAAATTGAGATTGCCGAGTCCAAGATCGAGAGCCTCCGTGAGAACCCGCGTCCCCTGGGATGCAAAAAATTAGCGGACCGCCGAGGCTGGAGGATTCGGTTCGGCGATTATCGCATCCTCTACCGGATTGACGACGAAAGCAGGACGATCACCATAACCAATGTCGGCCATCGGCGTGAGATCTACCGCTGATTCTCTGTTCCGCCGCTCTTACTCTTCTCTCTCACCTGTACGCCGAGTTTCCCATCCAGCAGTCTGACGGATACCGGGTCGCCGACAGCGACGGAATCCACAGATCGGAGCACATTCCCCGCGGTATCGGTCGCGATCGCATAGCCGCGCTCCAACGCTTTCAGCGGGCTGCGTTCCTGCAATTGCAGGGTAAGGCGCTCCCAGCGCTCGCGTTTCACTCGCAACAAGCGATCTTCCCGCACGCCTAATCCCTGCGTCACCCTCTGCAAGCGCAACCGCAAAACGCCAATTTTCGCGCGAAAATCGAATGACGCCACGTGCAGCCGCGCGGTGTTCAGCCGCTTCCGCGAATCTTCCAGCCGCGCCCGCAATCCCAGCGCCAACCGCGAAGTGAGCTCATCGGCGCGCTGCCGCTGCTGCCGCAACAAATCCTGCGGCCGCCGAAACCCGCTGCGCGCGGCCAGAGCATGCACGTGGCGCGAGAGTTCCAGGATCCGGTAGCGCAGAGACCCTTCCAGCCGCGCGCGCAGGTCGAACACGTGCTTGTCGAACTCCCGCCGCGTCTGCACCACGATCTCGGCAGCCGCGGATGGCGTGGAAGCGCGCACGTCGGCCACAAAATCCGCAATGGTAAAATCCGTCTCATGCCCCACACCGGAAATAATCGGTATCGATGAATCCGCGATCGCCCGCGCGACGATCTCCTCATTGAACGACCACAAATCCTCCAGCGAGCCCCCGCCGCGCACCAGCAGAATCACGTCCACGGGCAATTTTTTGTTGAAATAACCCAGCGCCTCAACGATCTCCGCCGCCGATCCGTCGCCCTGCACCCGCACCGGATACAGCGTCAGATGCACGTTGTGAAAGCGCCGCCTGAGGATGCGCACCACATCGCGCACCGCCGCCCCCGTCGGTGAAGTGATCAATCCAATGCGGCTAGGCAGCAGCGGCAGCCGCTTCTTCCGCCCGGCCTCAAAAAGGCCCTCGCCCTCCAGCCGCTTCTTTAATTGCTCAAACGCAAGCTGTAGCGCCCCCCGCCCGGCCGGCTCGATCGACTCCACATAGATCTGATACTCCCCGCGCGCCTCGTAAACGCTCACCGATCCGCGCACGGTCACCTTAATCCCGTCTTCGGGCAGAAACTTCATCCCGCGCTGCTGCTGTTTGAAAAGCACGCAACGCACCTGCGCCCGCTCGTCCTTCAGTGTGAAGTAATAATGACCGGACGATGCCGCCCGGCAGTTGGAAATCTCCCCCTGCACGGTAACATCCGTGAAATTCTTAGCCAGCAGCTCGCGAATCCGCGCCGTCAGGTCGCTAACCGTATAGACCCGCCGCTCCGGCTGCAAATTAAATGTCAGTTGACCCAATTCTCGTCCAACCAAGTCTTAGTAAGTTGCGGAGACGCAAGGAGATTCTACCTGAATCGTTGGTGAAACCCGGCAGCTTGCCGAAATCATCCATTCTCAATCCCACAGACGATGCAGTTTGTACTCATCAAAGATCCTGTCGTTGCTCACCAGGATCAGGTCTTCCGTCTGCGCTTGCGCGATGAGCATGCGATCAAATGGGTCGCGATGCGGCCCAGGAAGCATGCCAGCTCTAACTCCATGAGAAGAGGAAATAGGCAGCGGCTCGAAAGACTCCGATGCGACGATCGAATCGAACCGCGAAGCGAGTTCCGCGCCTTGAGGAAGTTTCCCGATTCTGTATTTCGTGGCGACTTCCCAAGCGGTTGCAGCGCTGACGTAGATTGTGTGGGTGCGGGACCCAATATTTTTTCGCGCGCGAGGAGGGAGCGCTTGATCGTCGGCCAACCACCACAGAAGAGTATGAGTGTCCAGCAGCAATCGCACTTTTACTCCCAGGATTTCAACTCGTCCTCGGGCAAGGGCTCAAAAAATTCGGGGCCAACCTTCAGTTTCCCCTTCATACTGCCCGGCTTGCGCTGCCCCTTTTTGCCGCGAAGCGGCTGCAGGCGCACCAGCGGCTCATCGCCACGCGCAATGATGATTTCTTCACCCTTACAGGCCTTCTCGATTAGCCGTGAAAGGTGGGTCTTCGCATGATGGATTTTCACCGTTGGCATATTAGCTAATCTAGCTTAGCTAATCAGCCCCGCTGAAGTCAATGCCACCCAGCCCGCTACTCCTCTTCCTCGTCCCCCATCTGCATGGTGAGATACCGCTCGTAGCCAAGTTCCTTGATCTGATGCACCTGCGCTTCCAGCCAATCGACGTGCTCTTCCTCATCCTTCAGCAGCGTCACGAAAAGATCGCGCGACCCGTTGTCCTTCTCCGCCACCGCCACCTGAATGGCCGCGTTATAGTCCTTCACCGCGCCGAGTTCCAGGTCCAGATCGCTTTGCAGCATCTCCTGAACATTTTTCCCCACCGTCAGTTCCAGGGGCTTCATACTCGGCGTGCCATCCAGAAAAAGAATCCGTTCCATCAGCGCTTCCGCGTGTTTCATCTCTCCAATCGACTGTTTCTTGATGTACTCGGACAATTTCTCGTAGCCCCAGTTCTCGCACATCTCCGCGTGCAGGAAGTACTGGTTGATGGCGGTAAGTTCCTCCTTCAGCGCATTGTTGAGTTCCTGGATAACCTTCGGTGAACCTTTCATAGCAGACGCCTCCTGGAAACTGCGAGTCTATCCCAAGCGCCGGATGGCCTCAACAAGAGAAGGTCTCCTGGAAGAACTCGGAATCAATAAATTCGTTAGCGGCGGATCCGTGAGAGCAGCCACAACAGCAGGCTGAGTCCCACGCCGAGCAAAATACTGGTCGTCAAGGGAAAGTAGAACGTGGAGTGCTCGCCTTCTTTGATGATGTCGCCTGGCAAACGGCCCAGCCGGAAAGGGAGCTTTCCGCCAAAATAAAAAAACGCGCCAACCAGTGCGAGCAACCCCCCACAACCAGCAGCGTCCTGCCGAGTTCCCGCTGTGGATCCATTTCTGCGCCAACGAGCCTAGATCAGTTCAAGGCCCGAAAAAAAATACCCGATTTCAAACGCTGCGGTGTCCGAGGCGTCCGACCCGTGCGTGCAATTGTTGCCGATGCTGGTTCCCAGGTCGTGGCGAATAGTCCCCGGCGCAGCTTTCTTCGGGTCGGTGGCGCCCATGGTGTCGCGCCACTTGGTAATGGCGCCGTCGGCCTCCAGCACCATGGCAAAAATCTTGCCCGAGCTCATAAAATCGGTAAGCTCTCCAAAAAACGGCCGCTGCACGTGCACCGCGTAAAATCCGCCGGCCTCCGCCTTCGTCAACCGCATGGACTTGATGGCCACAATCTTGAATCCCGCCCTATGAATACGCGCGAGAATCTCTCCCTGAAATCCCCGGCCCACAGCATCCGGCTTGATGATTGCAAACGTCCGTTCAATCGCCACAATTCTCTCCTGAACACCCTATTAACAAAATGTAGCGCTGGCTTTTATGCCAGCGCTTCCGATGGAAATCCCTACTTCAAAGCCGCCGCCACCGTGGAACCCAAATCCGCCGGTGTTTCCACGGTCTGAATCCCCGCTGCGTTCATGGCAGTATATTTATCCTTCGCCGTTCCCTGCCCGCCGCTGATAATCGCTCCCGCATGGCCCATGCGCCGCCCGGGAGGCGCTGTCTGCCCGGCAATAAATCCCACCACCGGCTTCTTCACATGCACCTTGATCCATTCTGCAGCGCGCTCTTCCGCATTGCCGCCGATTTCGCCGATGAGAATGATGGCGTGCGTATCGGGATCCTCGTTGAACATTTTGATGCTGTCCAGAAACGAAGTTCCGATGATCGGATCGCCGCCGATGCCAATACACGTGGACTGCCCGATGTTCAACTGCGTTAACTGGTGCACCGCCTCGTAAGTCAGCGTTCCGCTGCGGCTCACCACTCCAACGTGCCCCTGCTTATGAATCCGCCCAGGCATAATCCCGATCTTGCACTTCCCCGGCGAGATGATCCCCGGGCAATTCGGGCCGATCAACCGCGTCTTCGACTTGCTCAAAACTTCCGCCACGCGGACCATATCCAGCGCCGGAATGCCTTCCGTGATGCACACCACCAGCCCCAATTGCGAATCGGTAGCTTCCAGAATCGCGTCCGCCGAATACGGCGGTGGGACAAAAATTACGGAAGCATCCGCCCCGGTGGCCTTCACCGCCTCCGAGACCGTATTAAACACCGGCCGCTCCAAGTGCTTCGTGCCCCCCTTGCCCGGTGTCACGCCACCCACCACGTTCGTCCCATACTCAATCATCTGCTGCGCGTGAAACGTCCCCTCGCGCCCCGTAAATCCCTGCACCAGCACTCGCGTCTTTTCATTCACCAGCACGCTCATCGTGCACCCCCCGCCAGCGCGACCACCTTTTGCGCTCCATCCTTCATTCCGTCAGCAATGGTGAAATTCAAACCGCTATCGCGCAAAATCTGCTGCCCTCGCTCCACGTTGGTTCCTTCCATCCGCACAACCACTGGAATCTTCACCTGCAGATCCTTCGCTGCCGAAACTACGCCCGTCGCCAGCACATCGCAGCGCAAAATCCCGCCAAAAATATTAATGAACACCGCGCGCACCGCGGGATCGCTCAACAAAATCCGGAACGCGTTCTTCACCTGCTCGGCTGAGGCCCCGCCACCCACATCCAAAAAATTTGCCGGCGAGCCGCCCGCATACTTGATAATGTCCATCGTTGCCATGGCCAGACCCGCGCCGTTGACCATGCAAGCCACACTGCCATCCAGCTTGATGTAGTTCAGCCCATACTTCGAAGCTTCCACTTCCAGCGGATCCTCCTCGTCCAGGTCGCGCAACTCGCGCAGATCCTTGTGCCGGAACAACCCGTTGTCGTCGAACGTCATTTTGGCGTCCAGCGCCACCAACTTCCCGTCCCCCGTCACCACGCATGGGTTAATCTCCAGCATCGAAGCGTCGGTATCAATAAACGCGCGATACAGCGCCAACAAAAACGGCGTAGCCACCGCCGTCAATTCCCCCGAAAGCCCCAGCCCAAACGCAATCTTCCGCGCCTGGTATGGCTGCAATCCCACCGCCGGATGAATCACCTCCCGCAGAATCGCGCCGGGATTATTCTTCGCCACTTCCTCGATTTCCATTCCGCCCGCGGCGCTGGCCATGAACATGGGCCGCCCGGTCTCGCGATCAATCAGTAATCCAAGATATAGTTCCCGCTTGATGTCCAACCCTTCTTCAATCAACAACCGGCGCACCACGCGTCCCTGCGGCCCGGTCTGCGGCGTCACCAGCGTCATCCCCAGAATGTTCGAAGCGAGTTCCGCCGCTTCATCCGCAGAGCGCGCCAACTTCACTCCCCCGGCCTTCCCGCGCCCGCCGGCATGAATCTGCGCCTTCACCACCACCACTGGCGACTTCAATCTCTGCGCCGCCTCCCGCGCCTCTTCCTTCGTGAATGCCACCTCTCCGCGCGGTGTAGTCACCCCATAGCGCGCAAGGATGGCCTTTGCCTGATATTCATGAATCTTCATTTGAGGTTCTGCCTTTTCGGGCGGCCCCGGCTCAACCGGAACCGGCGACTTGTGCGACGATGGAACACGGCACCGATGTTAGAATTTGAGGCTTCGCAAAACAGTTAAGTCTACTTGACTCGCGCACCCCGAGCAAGGCAACCCAAATTCTCGCTGGTTCCCGCTCTTTATTCGGCCCTCTCTCAGTTGAAGGAGGAAAATCGAGGTCGTGAGGAAAGTGATTCGGCGCATCCTCCAATTCAATGTCTACCTAGGCTCCGTGAACTTTGCCGTATTCTGGGTCGCGGCGGTTTACCTCGGTGGAGACGCTCTCAGCGGGCATGCCTTTGACGGTCGGTATTATTTGTCGTCTCACGGCCATCTGACAGAAGTGAGCCGCGCGGTCTTTACCTATAGCAAATGGCACACATACAGTGTCTTTCTCACGCACCCGCTGGCAATCCTCAGCGTGATTCTCCTAAGCAGGCAGCCCCAAAATCCGGATTGATGTGCTACCGGGCGTTCAGGCGATAGGATGGATGGCACTTTGAATGTCTTAATTGAAAAAGCCGAAGCGGGCCGCGTGCTTTCGCGGCTGGAGGCGGAAGCGTTCATGGAAGAGCTTCTCTCTGGACGCGTAGCCTCACCGGATATCGTGCGCATGCTGCTGGCGTTGAACCAACGTCCGGTGAGCGTTGCGGAGCTGACCGGTTTCGCGCATGTGATGCGCAAGCACGCCGCGCCGGTGTTCGCGTCGGATGAGCCTCGCCCCACCGGCCTCGTTGACACCTGCGGCACAGGCGGCGATGCCAGCGGCACGTTCAACATTTCCACGGTCTCGGCGATCGTGGCTTCCGCGGCAGGCGCGCGCGTCGCCAAGCACGGGAACCGCGCGGTCAGTTCCCGCAGCGGCTCCGCGGACGTTCTCGAAGCCCTGGGCGTGCGCATTGATGTCCCGCTGACGCACGCAGGCCTCTCGGTACGCGAGATTGGCATCGGTTTTCTATTCGCTCCCACGGCCCACGCCGCCACACGACACGCCGTGCCCGCTCGCCAGCAGATCGCAACGCGCACCATCTTCAATCTTCTCGGCCCGCTCACCAATCCGGCTGGCGCCGAGGCTCAGGTCCTTGGCGTCTTCTCCGCCGAAGTAATCGACACGGTGGCGGCCACGCTCATGCAACTTGGGACGCGCCGCGCCTACGTGGTCCATGGCGCGGGCGGCCTCGACGAAATATCTCTTTCCGGGGAGACGCGAATCGCCGAAGTTCGCGACGGCCAAGTGCGCCGGTTCACCGTCACGCCCGAAGACTTTGGCCTTTCGCGCGCCTCGCGGGAAGAACTGCGCGGCGGCACTCCCCAGGAAAACGCGAACCTGATTACTTCCCTGCTGGCGGACAAAGCCGGTCCCCGCCGCGACATCGTTATCGCCAACGCCGCCGCCGCCTTGGTCGTCTCCGGAATCGCCCATGATTTCCGCACCGCCGCCGATTTAGCGCAAAACGCAATAACCTCCGGCAAAGCCCGTGAGAAGCTGGAGCGGCTGAAACAATTTTCTAACCGCCACAAGGCCCCCAAGTAGCGGCCCCCGGGAACGCCATTCTCCCAAATGGCGTTCCCCAATCACTTTCAAATCCCTCAACTCCTGTAGCGGCGCCTTCCGAGGCGGGCGCTCTTTACTTTCCTTTTCTTTGCAAACCCTCAAGGCTTCGCCGGACTCTCCACTCCACTATTCGATTCGATCAAATCCCGAATCCCCCAGGCCGCAAGTCCACCGCCCGCCCCCGCCACAATGAAATACGCCACTTTCGTCGCCGTAGGCGTCCCCGGTGCTCCCACCCCCGCCCCGGCTGCTTCCTGCGGCTCCGCATCGGAATCCAGATAGATTCGATACGTCTGCCCCTCCGGCAAAACGCAAAATTCCCCGTGATACGAAAAATCCATGCTCCCCAGCCGCGTGGTGACCTGCAAAACCCGCGGCGAATGCGAGTAGATGAGCACCTGCGCCTGCGTAAGCTGGCTCACGTGCGGCCGCAGCAGCGCCCCTTCTACGTGCAACTCCAAAGGATTTTTTTCGCTGGATACCAGCGACACCGACCCGGACTCCATATCCACATGCGCCCCGTCCCCATTGCGCTGCAGCGTAGCGCTGCGCTGCTCTGCTCACCCAGGCTGACCACACTTCCGCCAATGCGCACCCCCAGCTTTCCCTCGGAATCCGTGGACACGCGCTCCCCATCAAACACGGAAAGCCCGGCGAACGCATCCGACGCATTCAAGTGCGCGCCGTAAGCGAGCGTCAGAATCCCCAGCGGTTTTCCGGCGGCACGCAAAGGCAGGTTGAGAAAGCAGAGGAAGACACTGAGAGAGAAAGCAAGGACACCGCGAAGAACTTGCATATTTTACCTCCGAGGGCTGGTGCACAGGAGGGACAACCCGCGGCAGGTACGATACACACTTAGTACCACTAATGCAATATCATTTATTATTTAATATCGTAGTTCTATTTCCGTTCGCCCGTTACCACTGCGTTAGCACTCCTGGAAACCTCCCAGGGCGACACCCTAAAGCGTAAGGAAATTCTTTAGCAACTGCTTGCCAGACTCCGTAAGTACCGACTCCGGATGAAACTGCACTCCCTCAACCGGGTATTCCCGGTGCTGCAGTCCCATGATGATGCCGTCGCTGGTCTCCGCGGTGACCACCAGTTCCCGCGGCAGCGATTTTCTCTCCACGATTAGCGAATGGTATCGCGTAGCCGTGAACGGGTTAGGCAGCTCTCGAAAAATCCCTGTCCCCCGATGCTGGATTTCGCTGGTCTTCCCGTGAAACAGTTTCGGCGCGCGCACAATCTTCCCGCCAAACGCCGCTCCAATCGCCTGATGCCCAAGGCACACCCCAAGAATCGGAATCTTCCCCGCCAGTTTCTGGATAAGCTCCACCGAAATGCCCGCCTCCTGCGGCGTGCAAGGCCCGGGAGAAATCACAATCCGCTCCGGCTTGCGCTGGGCAATTTGCTCCACGTTGATGCGGTCGTTGCGATGTACTTCCACCTGGCAGCCCAATTCGCCCAGATATTGCGCCAGGTTATAGGTGAACGAATCGTAGTTGTCCAAAAGCAGAATCACGATTTGCCCTTCCCTTTCCCGGCTACCCCATGCGCCGCTTCCAGCGCCCGCAGCAGCGCCTTCGATTTATTCACTGATTCGTCAAACTCGCCCTGCGGCGTGGAATCCGCCACAATCCCGCCGCCCGCCTGCACATGAGTCACGCCATTCTTGATAACCATGGTGCGCAACGCGATGCACGAATCCAGATTCCCCGCAAAGTCCAGATAAAGAATCCCGCCGGCGTAAATCCCGCGCTGCGTTTTTTCCAGCTCCTCGATAATTTCCATCGCCCGCACCTTCGGAGCTCCGGAAACCGTGCCCGCGGGGAAGCACGCCATCAGCGCGTCAAAGCAGTCCACGTCTTCGCGCAACTTGCCGCGCAAACTGGAAACTAGGTGCATCACGTGCGAATACCGCTCCACGGTCAGCAGCTTTTCGGGGCGCACTGTTCCGTAATCGCAAACCCTCCCCAGATCGTTGCGCCCCAGGTCCACCAGCATGATGTGCTCGGCCCGCTCTTTTTCGCTGGCCAGCATCTCTCGCTCCAGGCGCTGATCCTCCGCTTCGTCCCTGCCGCGCCACCGCGTGCCAGCGATCGGGCGGTAAAAAACGTCCCGTCCCTGCACCTTCACCAGCATCTCCGGCGAACTGCCCACAACGTAGACATCATTCAACTGCAGATAAAAAAGATAAGGAGACGGATTGAGCGCCCGCAATTCCCGATAAATGGAAAAAGGCTCGGCCTTCGTCTTTGCCGAAAAGCGCTGGCTCAACACCACCTGAAAAATGTCGCCTTCGCGGATGTACTGCTTGGCTTTCTTTACAATGGCCAGATACTCCCCGCGCTTCACGTTGGAAGTAATTTTCAGCGGCTTGGCTTTGCGCGCCGGTGGCTTACGCGGCTTTTCACCCGCAGTTGGTTCCTCCAGCATTTGCCGCGTCCGCCGGATCTCTTTCACCGCCGCGTTGTACTTCGCGCGCAGCGTTCCCCGCCCTTCAGTGAAAACATTGCGCACGATCCACAACCGGTGCTGCACGTGATCGAACGCCAGGATGCCGTGATAAAACATCAGCACTGCATCGAACAGCCCAATCTCGTCGCGCAATTTCTTCGGCAACCGCTCGATCAGCCGCACCATGTCATAGCTGAAATACCCGATAGCCCCGGCGACCAGCGGTGGCAAGCCCGGCAACCGCACGGGACGAAACCGCGCCATATGTTCGCGCAAAAATGTAATCGGGTCGCGCTCTTCCCAGACGATGCGCTCGCGGCTCTCCAGCACGCAGGCCCCGTTGGCGTAACGAAAAATTTCCTCGGGATTCGCGCCCGCAAACGTATACCGCGCAATCTTCTCTCCGCCTTCCACGCTCTCCAGCAGGAACGAATACCGCGCCCCCTGCGCCACCCGCAAATACGCGCTCACCGGCGTCAACAGGTCCGCGGAAAAGGTGTCGTACACGGGAATCAAATTCCCACGTTTGGCAAGCCGCTCGAATTCCTGAAACGAAGGCTGAATCATGGCCTCTCTGCACTCAACTTAATTTGAAATTCATTATGAAAGAAGAGAACTGCTCTCGAACATCCCCTGCGGATAGGTCACCAGCGTGTGTTTTCTTCGTTCTTCAGCGCGCGCAGCACCGCGCTCCTCATGCTCGCTTCGGGCGCCCCGCTGCCCATCCAGTGTTCCCACTGAGCAAAGCCCTGGGCCAGGAACATTTCCACGCCGGAAACGCACATGATTTTCCGCGCGGCCGCCAGCCGCAGCAATTTGGTCCGGATTGGCCGGTAGATCAGGTCCATGACTAAGGAACAGTTTAACTCGCCCGGCGTCAGCGGCGAAACCCTTTCCTGCGGGAACATGCCGGTCGGCGTGGCATTCAAAAGGGCGGCGAACTCCTGGCTTCGCAGCACCGAACGCGGTATGGCCTCGCCACCAACGGCTTTCGCCAGTTTCCGCGCCGCCTCCGCGCGCCGCGCGCAGATAAAAACGTGCGCCCCAGCATGGGTCAGCGCGAAAGCCGCGGCCCGCGCCGAGCCGCCCGCCCCATAAATCACCACTCCGCTGCCGCGCAGCTTCATCTTCTTCTCCAGCGCCCGTAAAACGCCCAGGTAATCCGTGTTGCTGCCGTAAAGCGAACCGTCTTTCCGCACGGTCACGGTATTCACAGCCCCGATCTTCTCCGCGAGGGGCTCCACGTCGTCAAGATGCGCAAATATAGTTTGCTTGTGCGGCAAGGTTACGCTGAAGCCTTGCACGCCAAACGCTGGCAAAGTTTTCAGAAAATCCTTCAGATTCTCCACCAGGAACGGCAGATACACTGCATCCCTGCGCGCCATGATGTACCCGGTGTTGTGCAGCAACGGCGAAAGCGAATGCCCCACCGGATTCCCAATCACCCCAAACACCCGCGTGCTCCGAGTCAGTTCATGCGCCCGATACAATTCCTTCATGTCCCGCATCGGAATTTGTCCCGGCGCGGTAGCAGCCGCCACCGGAGCGTAGGCCAGCGCGCTGCCCTCCCGCAGCGCCAGCACCCGCGCGGGCAACCCAATCTCTCCCATGGCAATGGCCACCACATCGCGCGAACTGCGAGCCAGTTGCAATGTGCGTGCGCTGTCGGCCAAGGTTCGCGCCATCGCCGCAACCTTGATGGCCCGGGCGCCGCCGCGAGCGGGCACCGCCAACTTCCTGGGATATTTGGGAGTCTTGCGAAAATCGTGCATCGAAAGCAAAACTTTTTCCGGCACGGCATATCCGTGCACCGTCTTCCCCGGCAGTTCTCGCAGCGTTTCCACTTCCAAATCGCACCACGCGCAACCCGCCTCCCGCGCCTGGATCAACCAGAAAAGCTCCGCGCCCGCGTCTCCAGCAAACTCCCCGCCGCCAACCCGCCGTCGGCAAGTGGCGATCAACTGTGCCTTTTCCGAGCGATGCGCCTTCAGCCATTTCAAAAAGCTGCGCCGCTCCGCATCATTCTTCAGCCAATCCAGGCGAATTTCCGCAGTAGGCGTCTGGCGCAGCGCCTCTCGCAACAGCCGGCGCAATTCCCGGGCAGTCGGCGCAGCAACCACGCCGCACAGCCGCGCCACGCCTTTCCCGAATACACTGGGCATTCCCAATGCCTCCCAATCTATTGAAAATACGGCATCTAGCCCACCTTTGCAAATATGGAAAGTGTCCCCACCCATTCTGTTGACGCCACCCCATGCCCTTGTTAGTTTCGAATATGCAAGTCCCCGCACGGCCCTTACTTGGCGTGAATTGAAGGAGTTTTGATCATGCGCGCATTAGCGACTGCAACGTGTCTCGCAAGTTTGGTTCTGGCCACCAGCGCTTGGGCCCAGACCAATCCGTCGGCGCCGGCTATCAACTCAACTCAGCGTCGCGCGGAAGCCACCTCTCCCGATCGCACCGCGACGTACTGCTCGGGCTTCGTCACCGACGATAAAGTTCCCTCCGATGTACGGCTCATCTCCGGCGAAGAGTCCAACAGCAAAGTCGTCTTCGTCAGGGGTGACTACGTTTTCATCAACCGGGGTTCCGCCCAGGGCGTTCGTGTGGGCGACCGCTTCTCCTTGGTCCGCCCCGACAAAGATCCCGACGAAGTGCAGTGGTTCAAATGGCAGCAAAAGCTGATGAAAGCCATGGGCACGCGCTATATTGACGCCGGCGAATTGGAGGTCACTGGGGTTCAGGCCAACGTCTCCACCGCCATCATCAAGTTTTCCTGCGACTACATGCAGCGCGGCGATATCGCTCTGCCACTCACCGAGCGCCCGACGCCACCCTACAAGTCGGCGGAAAAATTTGATCGCTTCGCTCCGGTCAGCGGCAAATCCGTCGGCATGCTGGTTACCGGCCTGGAATATGCAAATGCTTACGGGAAAAACAGCACGGTCTATGTGAATCTCGGAACCAATCAGGGCGTCAAGGTCGGCGATTACTTCCGGGTATTCCGTTACCAGGGCTCCACTTCCGAAACCCCCATCTATTTCGCTGACTATCAGTACAGCATGTACGGGTTCGGCAGCACTCCGGTGAAGTACAAGTGGAACGACTTGCCCCGCGAAGTCATCGGCGAAGGTATCGTCATGAATGTCAGCCGCAATTCCTCCACCATGTTCATCACCTACAGTAAGCTGGAAATGTACGCTGGCGACTACGTCGAAATCGAATAGCCCCTAACCCGCTTTTCTTTCTGGGCCCGCGCTTTCCAACTGGCGCGGGCCTTTTTTATTCCGGTGCGATCCGTGCCGCGGCAATGATTTGGCATTCAAATCCGTATACTTTCGTCTCGCCGTTTTTCCACGCCTCCCGCGGCAGGCCCGCCTTTACACAGGTTTCCCCCAGAAACTGCTCCCGCGAGAGGTGATGCTCCACGGCAACCTGTGGCAGCAACAATCCCCGCCGCGTTCCATGCTCCACCAGCAACCCGTGTTTCCCAATTTCCACTTCATCGCTGCGGATAGTCTGGATGGGTGAGAGCAGTGATATTTCAATCTCCAGCTCGCCGAGCTCCTCCGCGCGCAGCCGCGAAAACCGCGGGTCGTGCAGCGCCGCGTCCGCGGCGCATCGCACCAGGTTCTCGCCCAGCGTCGCCCGGGCATCCACAACGCCGATGCAGCCGCGCAATTTCTTGCCGACATGCAGGGTCACAAACAGCCCGCAATGCTCTCCGAAAATTCCTGTGTTTGGAAAGAAGGAAAACGCCGTGCCGTGGCGCACCGCTTGCCGGACGCCCTCGCCCGCGGCATCCAGAATCGCTTTGCGGTCTTCGTCAGAGAGGGACAGCATCCTGCTGCTTCTTCTGCGTTTCCAGCATCACCTGCTTGCGACGCAGCTTGATGCGGTCGTCCAGTTTGTTCCAGAAACGGTGGAAGTATTGCGCCGCGGAGACCAGCGCGCTGATCACTACCAGCCAGAGGAGCACCATGGATATCGGCCGCAGCGACGGGTGCCGCGCCCCGGCGATCAAAACCGCCACCGCGCAAACCTGCAGCACCATTTTCGTCTTTCCCAGCGCCGACGCTGCAATCGTGAATCCCTCCGCGCTCGCAATATTCCGCAGCCCCAAAATCGTGAACTCCCGCCCGATGATAATCACCACCATCCACGGCGCCACCAGGGAATGGCCCCTTGAATCTTGCATTCCAACCAGGGAAATAAACGCCGCCGAAATCAGTAGCTTGTCCGCAATCGGATCCAGGAGGATCCCCAGCGTGGTCACTTGCCGGTTGCGCCGCGCGAAATACCCATCCGCCCAATCGGTCGCCGCCGCCATCAGCAGGATCAGCACTCCCCACACCTCAAAATGCATTGAGAAGCCCCACAACTCGACATTGGGGCTCCTGGTCAGCAGCACCACAATAAGTACCGGAACGAAGAAGATCCGGAGGACGGTGAGGGAATTCGGCAGATTCATAGTCGGGCGCGCCGGATACTCCCCTTTGGGGCGCTCCGGAACCACATCGGCCACTATAGACTCCGCCTCCAACTGCGTCAACGCTCGCCGAAACGCTGCGTTTCCAGCGCGGGGCAGTACTCAGGTGTAACTAACACCACCAACTACGTTTGCGGCGGACCGATACTCTTTCGTAACACTACTGCTGCAAACCTGTGCAAAAGCCCTTTTGGGAAATGGCTGCATTTTGGGGCACGTGCAAACTCGATGACATTCTGATTGCATTCTAAGTTATTTATTTACATCACTTTATGAGGGCAGTTGGAACAGAGCGGGAGCTTTTCCGGAAAGCCTCCGCAGCGGCCGCAATTTCCCCTAACGTCAGTTTCCACAATGTTTTCCACAAGGCAGCGGCGTCGTTCAGCAATACTTTGGATTCCCCAAAATTGTCATATTTCTTTAACATTTGATGCAATTTTGGGGGGTTACTCGAGCGTTACTGTAAGCCCGATTTCCACGGCTTCAGATGGCGTGAGGCCCGCGCAGTATGCGCACCGGCAGGTAGAATAACGCCCTCAGAAACGCCAGAACTCCATGCACCGCAATGCCCACGATGCGGAACGGCAATAAGATCAGCCATACAAACGGGTAAGCAATCAGCGCCAGCACCGCAATTGGCCAGCAAAACACCAGCAAGATGCACCACAGGAAGAACGCAGCCATGGCTAGGTCACCTCTCTCACATTATGATACGCAGCGCCCGCCCCTGAAGTTCCCTCCGCTGCAAATGTGCTCAGCTTCAAGCGCCGCGCAATGCTCTGCGGCACTTCCGCCTCCATGTCCATATGCGAATCGCTAACCTCGGAATGCAGCACCCTGCCAAGCGCGTGAATCAGCGCCAGCGACCGGCCTTCGCTCAACGGCACGTGCAGGGACATCCTCACAATCGGATCAAGCGGCAGCGCGGCATCAATCCGCCTCAACAACTCCTCCAGCCCTTCCCCGGTAAGCGCGGAAACCAGCACCGGCGGTTCTTCGCCGCCGCCGTTGCGCCGGGCGGCCGCTTCCAGATTCTTCCGCCGTTCGCCGGGCAACTGGTCCACTTTGTTGAACACCTGCAAACGCGGCGTTTCCTTCACGCCCAGATCGTCCAGAATTTTTTCGACCTCTTCTTCCAACTCATCGTGATGCGGATTCGAAATATCGCTCACCTGCAGCAGCAGCGCCGCTTCCTGCACTTCCTCCAGCGTCGCGCGAAACGCCGCGATCAGCCCCTTCGGCAATTGCCGGATGAATCCCACGGTGTCCGAAACCAGAATGCGCCGGTTGGACGGCAGGCGAATCGCGCGAATCGTGGGGTCCAGCGTAGCGAACATGCGTGAAGACACCAGCACTTCCGCCTGGCTCAGCGCATTAAACAAAGTGGATTTCCCGGCATTGGTGTAACCGACCAGCGCGACCGTGCCCAGCGGTACCGCATTCCGCGCTTCCCGCCGCAGCGCCCGCTGCTGGCGCACCTCATCAATGCTCACTTCGATTTTGCTCACCCGGTCGCGAATCCGCCGCCGGTCCGTTTCCAATTTCTTTTCACCCGGACCGCGCACCCCGATGCGTCCGCCGCCTCCGCCCGCTCCACCGGCGCCGCCCGCTCCCTTGCCGCCCTGGCGAGACATCTGCGTCCCGCGCCCGGTCAGCCGCGGCAGCAGGTAATTCAGCTGCGCAAGCTCCACCTGCAACTGCCCTTCCCTGCTCCGCGCATGCCGCGCAAAAATATCCAGGATAAGCTGCGTGCGGTCAATCACCCGCCGTTCGGTAATCTCCTCAATATTCCGCTGCTGCACCGGCGAAAGATTGCTGTCAAAAATAATCAGCGCCGCCTGCAGCGCGTTGGCCTCCGCCCGAATCTCATCCAGCTTTCCCCGTCCAACCAGCGTCGCGGGATCCGCCGAATCGCGAATCTGAAATAGTGTCCCGGCAACTTCCCCGCCCGCGCTCTCCGCCAGTTCCACAAGCTCCGCCAGCGATTCCCGGCCCTGCTCTCCTGCAGGCATCCCAGGAAACCGCGGCGCGCGCTTCCACCCAACGCCGACAAGGAGCACGCGCTCCGCCGAAGAAATCTTGTGCTGTGTTTTCATGAAAGGTTTTGCGCCATGCCAATCGCGTTGAAGGGCCGCCGAGCGGAGAAGCCTCGCTTCATCACCCCAATTATACGTCCATTCCCCCACCTCGGCGTAACTCCCTCATATTCGTCCGCGCACCCACCCCAGCGCCTGTTGCTGGATCACTACGTCCTGTCCGAATCCGGACAGCCAGTGAATCTGCGCATCACGCCGGAACCACGTCAGTTGCCGTTTGGCGTAGCGACGCGTGGCTTGCTGAATCGCCGCTTGAGCTTCTTCGAGCTTTAATTCCCCGTTGAGCACCGCTCGCAATTCGCGGTAACCGATGAAATCGAACGGCTTGGCGTCCGCCGGCAGTCCGCTGGCTACCAACCCGCGTACTTCTTCCATCCATCCCGCCGCCAGCATTGCCTCCGTCCGCGCGTGAATGCGTTGATAGAGCGCCTCGCGCTCCGGCGACAGCCCAATCTTCACCGTCCCCCACCCGCGCAACGGATTTCGCCCCGCGCGATGCACTTCGGAAAGCGGCTTCCTCGCCAGCAGGCAAACTTCGATGGCGCGAATAAGCTTCTGCTCGTCAGCCGGCGCAATCTTTCCCGCGGAAACCGGGTCCAGCCTCTGCAAAACGCGATGCAAATGCCCTAGCGCGTGCGCTGCAACGCTGGCCCACAATCGCTCGCGCAACTCTTCCGACCGCAACGGCACATCGGCAAGCCCCTCAAGCAGCGCGCGCAGATAAAGCCCCGTCCCCACGGCAAAAATCGGCAACCGCGCGCGCGCCCGAAGATCTTCCAGCACCGCAACTGCCCGCTCGCGATACCCCCCGGCCGTCGCCTGTTCGCGCGGATCCAGCACATCAATCAAATGATGCGCAACACCCTGCCGTTCTTCGGCGGTAGGTTTCGCGGTCCCCACATCAAATCCGCGGTAAAGCTGCGTGGAATCGCACGCCACCACCTCGCCGCCAAGCTCCCGCGCCAGCCAGATCGCCAGCGCCGATTTTCCCGAAGCGGTTGGTCCTACGAGTACAATCAGTGGACAGTCTGCCTGTGCGTTCATTTGGGGAACAGCAGCGGCCACGCACGGATCACCAGCACCGCCAGCACAATCAGCGCCAGCACCACGCTGCCGATCACCTGATGCCGCGAAAGCTTCATCCTGATCCACATTTCTAACACATAAATTTGACCAGGCGCTGATCGCACCGCAGAAAGTGTCATCCTGAGCGCATCCGATGAGGATGCGCGAAGGATCTCAAAGTTTCTATTATGCGAGAAGCACGCTCTTTGCGGGCCCGGCCTTATTGGTTCGGTGGCTTCAGATTGTAATAGTACGTGAAACGCAGTTCGATGAAAGGCCCCTTGAACTGTGGAGGCAGCGGGGGAAACGGATTCGACGCGCGAATCGAGGAAAACGCCGCCCGGTCCAGCGGCTCCTTGCCCGAACCATACACCTGCACCGGCATGCCATCCGGCACCGAGCCGTCCTTCATAATCTTGAACTGCAGCGACACCACACCCTGTTCCCCAAGGCTCACCGACGGTGGCATCACCGACTCCCAATTTCCTTTCACGATGTAGTACACCCGGCGGAAGTAGTCGTTGAAATCCACGCCCTCGGTGTCCGTGAGCATTTCGATTCCGGCGCCGTGACTCCCTCTTCCTCCACCACCTCCGCCGCCGGAAAGCGCGGGTCCACCCCCACCACCGTAAGGGACAGGAGAGTTCGGCTTCGTCCCTCGCGCCGCGTCGCGGATCATGTCTCCCGGCGAACCAGACTTCGGTAGTTTCAATCCATTTTCCGGCACCGGCATGTCCGGGTTTTCCAGCTGTGTCGGCGCCCTCGGAAGATCTCCTCGCGAAGCAGACGGATTAGGGGGCGGAATTTGCGCAGGCACGCTCGGCTTCGGCGCCGGCGCGCTCGGCAAATCGCGTCGCGGCGGCTCCGGCGTGGGTTGCGGCACCGGCAGCGGTTCCACGTACGGCGCTACTTTCTTGATGACCCGTGGATCAACACGCACCGACTCATGCGGCGCGGGCGCGGGAGTCGGCTTCAGCGATTCGAGTGCGCCGGGAGGCAACAGCACAGTCATCTGCCGGCGGCCGATCTCTTCCTCTTCGCTAGTTCGCACGTGCGGCTTGAATATCTGCGGCGAAAAAATCAGCAGCGCCACCAGCAGGATGTGTACGACCACCGATGCCACCGTGGTGACGCGGTCTTCCGGCGTCGCCTTACCCCGCCACTCCGGGGGCAGAAACGCAGCTTCGCCGCTCTGAAAAATATCCGGCTCAACCAAATCTTCGGAAATCGGCGGCAGCGGGGCAAAATCCTGCGGCGGCGCCACGCCAACCGGAATGCTGATGCGCTCGTCCATCTCCGTCGGCTGCGCCGGCAGCGTGGATTCATCCCGCCGCTGCACCGCTTCCACATTCAGGTCCCGCGGAACAACCACACGCGTAGCGATCGACTCCAGCGGCAAATTGGAGGGAATCGTCGAACGCCCGTCCAGCGGCGTCAGCGGCATCTCCGAAGGCACCAGCGTGCGTTCGTCCATCGACGTCGGCCGCCGCCGCGTCGTCGGCGCAACTTCGGCGGACATACGCGCACCGACAGGGACTAGGGTCCTGGGTATCATGGTCTCGCTTTATCCGGATAACTCGCGGCTACAGGCCATTCGGTGTCTGGCCCTTTGGCTACTGGTTGGACGCGCTCATCGTGCTCGCGGATGCTTTGCATGACGCGGCTGGCCAATTCCAGCGCCGCCCGCCCCGCCACCCCGTCGGTCTTGGGAGCAACCCGGGTGCGAACCGCCGCGGCAAAGGCTTCCAACTCCGCCCGCAGAGGTTCCACGGCCGGGGCCTCCAGCTTCTCAAATCCAAATTCAGGCTCCGGCCCGGCCTTTTTCACTCCCACGCGCAACGCGTCGCGCCGCGCGTAGTCCAGCGAAATATATTCGTGGTGCTGAAAAAACCTCATCTTGCGCACGCGTTCGGTGGAAACCCGGCTGGCCGTGACATTGGCCACCGCCCCGCCGGCAAACTCCAGCCGCGCGTGCGCGATGTCCACCTTGTCGGTGAGCACAGGAATCCCCACCGCCTTCACTTCCGTCACCTGCTCTTTCACCAGCGCCAGCAAAATGTCCAGGTCATGAATCATCAGGTCGTAAATCACTTCCACGTCCAGGCTGCGCGGCGTAAACACTCCCAGCCGGTGGACTTCAAAAAACAGCGGGCGGTTCAGAATTGGTTCCACGGCGATCACCGCCGGGTTGAACCGCTCCACGTGCCCAACCTGCAGAATCCGCTGGTAGCGTCGCGCCGCTTCCAGCAGCGCATCAGCCTCCGTAAGCGTCGCCGCCATGGGCTTCTCCACCAAAACATCAATCTCCATGCCCATCAACTGGCAGCCAACTTCGGCATGCGCCACCGTAGGCACGGCCACGCTCGCCGCTTCCACTGCCCCTTGCAAATCTTCGATGTTGCGGAAAACTCGAACCCCGAATTCGCTGGCGATGGCCTCAGCCCGCTCGGTATTCTGATCGAAAATGCCCACCAGCTCGACGCCGCTCATTTCGCGATAGACCCGCGCGTGGTTCCGCCCGAACTCACCAGCGCCGACAACTCCGACACGCACCTTCCCGGGCTCCCCGGCCACACCTCCGCGCTCGCTCATTCTTTATTCATTCCCCGGGAAACACCCGTCGGTTCCCCGCCTTGCATGGAAGGAAAGGCCTGAATCGCAATTCCAGCGGCGTCGGCCAAAGCTATCAATTGATCCCGGTCAAAGAGCAGCGTGCGGTTCGCGTCAATGGCCAGCGCCGTCGCCCTGGCCTGCTTCATGGATTCGACGGTAGGCAAACCGACCACGGGTACATCGAAGCGCATGTCCTGCCTGGGCTTGCTGACCTTCACCACCACCAGCGGACGCCCGTTGGCAAAGCGTGCCGCGCGCGCAATCGTCTCGTCGGTGCCTTCCATCGCTTCCACCGCCACGCAAGCAAGATCCGCCACTAGCACGGTTTGCCCGATGTCTTTCGCCGCAATGTGCCGCGCAATTCCCAGGCCGTACTCCATATCGGCGGCTTCCTGCTCGCTCGGAGCCCGCCGAGTCAGCACCCCAACCGCCGGCAGCAGCGGCTTCAGAAATAACGTCGAATCCACCAACTGAATGCCCTCTTCCTCCAAAACCTTGGCCACTGCGCCGATCAGCGAATCGGTGTTTTTCCGCGGCAGCGAAAACAACAGCTTCGCCAGCTTCCAGTCCGGCCGAATGGAGCTGAAAATTTTGTTGTGCTTCACCTGCCCGGCCATCACCGCCTGCTTCACGCCCTCGCGCTGCATCAACTCGATCGCCTTGCTCAGCTCGCCCAGGCTCACCCAGTGCAGCCGCTTCGCCATTTTCTCCAGCTCCGGCGAAGCCTCTTCCTTCAGCGCGATCACCGCCATCTCAATCCCCTGGCTGCGCGCCCCCTCCAGGACCAGGAACGGAAATCTTCCATTCCCCGCGATGAGTCCCCATCCGCTGCTGCTTTGCGTTGTCTCTGGCATGAAATTCCGGTTGGTCTACTTCACGATGCCGCGTTTGGCCTTTTCCACGAACTCCACCAACTCCTTCACGTCGGCGGAATCCACCATCGTCTTGCGCATCTCTTCCAGCGCCTGCGAGGTGTTTTTCTTCGAACGCGTCAGCAACCGAAAAGCCTTCTGCAGCCTCTTGATGCGTTCCGCGGTAAATCCCTTGCGCTCCAGCCCGATGGTGTTGGGGCCGAAGCACCGCGTCTCGCGCTCCGTAACAATCAGCGAAAACGGCAGCACGTCTTGGGTAATCACCGTGCACGCGCCAATGTACGCGTAGCGCCCCAGCCGGCAAAACTGGTGCACCGGCGAAAACGCTCCCAAGGTCACAAAATCCTGCACCGTCACATGCCCCGCAAGTGTCGCCCCATTCACAAACAGCGTGCTATCGCCGATCTGGCAGTCGTGTCCCACGTGTGAATAGGCCAGAAAAAAATTCTTGTCCCCTACCCGCGTGACGCCGCCGCCCTTGGTCGTTCCCCTGCTGATGGTCACGTACTCGCGAAATATATTTTCGCCGCCCACCGTTAGTTCGACGTGGTCCCCGCGAAAAGTGTAGTCCTGCGGATCCCCGCCAATCACGCAAAACGGGTGAAACACATTGTTGGTCCCGAACTTCGACGGCCCCCGCACCACCGCGTGCTCTTGCAACACGCAGCCATCCCCCAGCTCCACGCCCGCGCCAACCACCGCGTACGCCGCAATCTGCACACCCGCACCCAGCTTCGCTTCCCCCGACACAATCGCCTGCGGGTGTATGTTTGTGCCCTTCCCCATTTATGTGTTCGCGGGTTCTTCGCGGTCGGCCATCACGCAGAGCATCTTCGCTTCCGTGGCCAGATTGTTTTCGACGAACGCTTTCGCCTCGATCTTGCACAGATCGCCTTTCCACGCGACGATGTTCACTTCAATCCGCAACTGGTCGCCGGGCACCACCGGCCGCCGGAACTTCACGTCGCTCATCGAGGCCAGATACAACAATTTCTTCTCCCGGTCGGGAATCTCCTGTAACAGCAGCAAGCCCCCGGTTTGCGCCATGGATTCCAGAATCAGCACTCCCGGCATCACCGGCTTGCCCGGAAAATGCCCCTGAAAAAATCCCTCATTGATCGTGACGCTCTTGATCGCCACAATGCGTTTGAACCGCTCCATCTCGACTACTTTATCGATCAGCAGAAACGGATACCGGTGCGGCAGGAATTTCTGGATCTCGTTGATGTCGAGTTGCATTCCTACTCCTGTTTCGCTCATAAGCAAAGAATGGGCTCCCCCCATTAGCTCGCAAACCTTTTATTATATGCGGAATTAGTGATTACGACAGCCTAACATTTTGTCCCCACCGGCCCGCCCAGGCGGCGGGCTGCCCGGCGGTTTGCGCCTCTCGTGCTACCATTCCGCTTCCATGGCTCCCATTCCCTTTCTTCCTTCCCTTCGCCAACGCCTCCCGCAAATGGTGGAAACGCTGCGGGAACTTACTCTGCTGGAATCGCCCAGCCTCGAAAAACAGCCCACCGACCGCTGCTGCGAATTCCTGGCGGAACAATGGCTGCGCCACGGCACCATCGTCCAGATCATCAAGCAGCGCCACCGCGGCGATCATCTCCGCGTCCTGTGGACTCCCTCGGACTCGCGCCCCAAATCGCAGCTTCTCGTCCTCGGCCATTACGACACCGTCTACCCCAGCGGCACGCTCGCCACGATGCCCTTCCGCGTCTCTGGCGGCAAAGCCTTTGGCCCGGGCACCTTCGATATGAAGGCCGGCATCGTGCAATCCCTCTTCGCCCTCGAAGCGCTTCGCGAAACGCGCGCGGAAATCCGCAAGCGCCTGGTCTTTCTGTGGACCTCCGACGAGGAAATTGGCAGCGAGTCTTCCCGGGAAATTATTGAGGCAGAGGCGCAGCGCAGCGACGCGGTCTTCGTCCTGGAGCCTTCGCTCGGCCCCCGCGGCCTGCTGAAAACCTCCCGCAAAGGTGTGGGCCAAGCCGAACTCATCGTCCACGGCCGCGCTTCCCACGCGGGTCTCGCTCCCGAAAAAGGCATCAATGCGGTCCATGAACTCGCCGCCCAAATCGCCCGCATCGAAAAGTGGAACGATCTTCGCCGAGGCGTAACCATCAACGCCGACATCGTCTCCGGCGGCTCCCGCGCCAACGTCATCCCCGACCACGCCCAGGCCACCCTCGATCTCCGCGCGTGGCGTCAAGCCGACATGCGCGCCCTCGAAAAGCGCCTCAACTCCCTCAAGCCCGTCCATCGCGGCGCAAAACTCGAACTCCGCGGCGGCTTCGATCGCCCCCCGCTCGAACGCCAGCAAAGCGCCGCCCTCTTCGCCCGTGCTAAATCCATCGCCCGCCAACTAGGTTTCCCGCTAGGCGAAGCCGCTGCGGGCGGCGGCTCCGACGGCAACTTCACCGCCGCCCTGGGCATCCCCACGCTAGACGGCCTAGGCGCCGTAGGCGACGCCGCCCACGCCCCCCACGAGCACATCCTCATCAACGCCATGCCCCAACGCGCCGCCCTGCTAGCCGCGCTTCTATCTTCATTCTGAATCGCCGTTTCGCACCAAGCGAGCACAATGTTATCTCGAATTGTCGTATTCTAGAGAACTCCACCGTCTAGAAAACTCCGTGAACTTTTTTGCAGAAATCAGGCATTTCTTCCGAACGCGCTCCACCGGCGACCCACCAGGAGCGTCCAATCCGATTTACAAAGCTCTGGTTATTGCCCACGAGCGCTTCATGGCGCACGACACGGATGGTGCAGAGAACCTGGCCCGACAGGCCTTGAAGGATGCGGACGCAGACTCAAGTCGTCACTCTGTCGAATATGCGCTTGGGCTGCTTAACTACGTGTGGGTCGCCAATGAGACCCATCAAAAGGGCATCGCGTTCTTCTCTGAATTTCTAGAGAGTCATCCCGATGATGCGACCGCCCTCCATTGCCGAGGAATTCACCTGTGGTACTCGGGACATCCTGAAGAAGCAATCGGGGACTACAATCGTTCGTTAGACCTCGTGTTAGATAACACTTTCGCCCGAATGGGGCGAGGACAAATCCTTGTCGAGCTTGGTCGACCCCAGGAAGCTATCCGAGATTTGGAGAGCGTGCTCCAGAGCATCAATGCCTTACCGAATGCCAGAGACAAGAATTTGGCTGAAACGCAAGCCTATACCCGTAATGGCCTCGGCGCAGCCTTGGCAGCCTCAGGCAACTTTCGTGGGGCTTTTGAAGAGTTCGCGCGCTCGATCGACCTTCAGCCCAAAAACGCGTGGGTTTATTTTAATCGCGCGCTCGCCTACGAAAAGAATCAAGATTGCCTCAGCGCTCTCGCTGACTACCAGAAAGCCTTGGTGAGCGACGCGCCTAAGCTCCCTGCATACAAGCGAGAGATAGCTGATGCCCGGGTGAAGGAACTGAGCACGCATTGATCCCCGGGGGAACCTCAGCGCTTTACCGCCCGTAATTCTTCCTCAAATACTCCGCCGTCCCCTTCATCAAATCCCCATAATCATCGTGCAACACTTCCCGCAGCGCCGATTCCGTAGAATGTCCCGCGGCCAAACGATCTAAAATCCGCTCGATATCCCCCATCCCCTGCGTCTGCACAATGTACTCAATATTCGCCAGCGCCCACGCGTACGCATAGCTCGCCATATCCCCCGGCAGCCCCATCCACGACCCTTCCAACTGCCCAAGCTGCGCCGCCCGGCCCGAGTCATACACCTGCACCAGCACCGCCGCATTTTCGTCGCTGCGTTTTCCTTCCATCCACTGCGCCAGCCCTTCCTGCACCCAGGTCGGTGCGCGCCCATGCGTTTTCTGCTGCACAAAACTGTGTGTCAACTCGTGCCGCAACACCCGCGACAATTCCGAATCCACCCCACTCAACCCCTGCACCGGCACGCGGATCCTTCCATCATTCAGCGCCCCTACCCAGCCCGGCGCACGCGTGATGTCCGCAAATCCCTGCTGCGTGTACAAAACGACTCCAATCGGATCCGGCGGAGAATAATTAAGTTCCGACTCGATCTCCTCATAATGCCTCTCCAGCACATGGAGCACTTCCCTCGCCAGCGCCGGCTCCGCCGCTCCGTTGTACTTCAACTGAAAATGGACGCTTTCATTCTCCTTGTAGTTCTCTTCCTCGGTTTTATCGCGGATGGCCTTGTCCAGCGCCGCCTGCACCTCGCCATCCGGCCGAATGGCCAGCGATTTCTTCCATTCCGAAACCGCCTGGTCTGGCCGGTTCATCCCGTAATAAGCCCAACCCTCCAGCTTGTAAACGTCCGCACTCTTCGGCGCGCCCCGCTTCGCTTTTTCCAGATACTCCAGCGATTGCTTGAACTCGCTGCGCCGCAAGTAAAGGTACGCCACGTTCATCAGCAGCACCGGCTCTTCCGGCTGGTAAGTCACCGCGGTGCGCGCATCAATCAGCGCATGCTCCAAATCGCCTCGTCCGAGTTCGAACTGCGAAGCCGCATGATACGCCCGCGCCGCAGCCTGATTCGCCAGCCCTCCGCCGGTCCGTGTCTCGCTCTCCAGCTTGCTGATGTAATTGCGGTCCACCGTGCCATCGTGCACCGCTTTCTGATCGATGTCAGAAGCATTCGCACTCGCAGCAAGTTCAGGAGGCTCCAGGTTCAGGTTCGCCGCGGCCGCCGCCGGTGAGCCGAACATCGGCATCAGCCCGCCCTTTTCCACATGGTCCACAATCGATTTCGGCAGCGCCATCTGCCCGGCGGAAGTTTCATAGCGGACTTTGTCGCCGTCCTCCACCACATTCGCGCCAACGATCACGCGGCCGTTCTTCAGCACAATCTTGTCCGCCCGCGCCTCACCCGCAGACAACAATGCGCCAGCCAGCATCGTCAAAACGATCGCTATCTTCTGGTTCCGCTGCATCTTCCTATTTTAGTTTGTTCACGTGCTGCCTGCCGCTCCGCCTTGTTCCCCCATGCCGAATATGTCTACACTCCTTAAATGCGGCTCGGTCATGTTCTCCTGGTCCTGGGGTTTCTTTTTCCTTCGGTGTGCCGCGCGGCGGACGCGTCCCCGCGCGAACTCCTCTCCGCCCTCAATGCCCTTCAAATTGACGGCCAGCACGTTTACACGGTCTCCATCAAAGACCGCGTCGAGCTTCGCAAAGCCGACGCCATCCTCGCCTTTCAAGACGGCAAAATCGCTTTCTTTCAGTCGTTCGAAGGTCGCATCACTGGCTTTGCTTTCTCCGGGGTCGGCCACGTCCTCACCCTGCCCCGCGATCCCATTGAACGTCAGCAAGTTGCGCGCTTCCTGGGTGCCCCGGTGCTCGACCAGCAATTTCTTTCCGCCTACGTCCGCTTCACCGACGACACCGGCCAGGAACTCCTTCGCGAACTGCAACGCGCGGGCCTCGCCTCCACCCCCGACGAGCAGTTCGCCTCGCTCTGGCAAGACAGCCTGGAGCGTCTGAATCCTTCGCACTCCCTGCGCATCCTGATCGAGAACTATTCCTCCGCTCCCGCCCACTTTTTCCATGCAGGTATTGACGGCGCCCTCACCGGCCCCTTCGACATTCTCCTGGACCCGATGCACTCCGACACTTTCAGCGTCGGCCAGCCCCGCACCGTCGGCAAGAACACCTACTACGACATCTGGGCCGCCTATCCGCTCGCCGAAACTCCCCCTTACCCGGTGGACTTCGATGCCCTCCACTACCACATTGACACCGCGATCCATCCCGACAATTCCCTCGACGGGACCTCCTCCATCGACTTCCGCGCGCTCAGTGGTTCGCAGCAGTTCCTTGGCATTCAGCTTTCTCGCGCTCTGAAAATCACCGCCATCACCGGCCAAAACGGCGAACCGCTCACTTTTTTTCAAAATGAAGGCCTCACCGAGCGGGAGATCAACACCCGCGGCCAGGACACCCTTCTGGTATTCCTCCCCAAAACACCGCCGCAGGGAGCCACCTTCACCCTCAACTTCCGTTACAGCGGCAACGTAATCGTAGACGCGGGCAATGGCGTACTCTTCGTCGGCGCCCGCGAAAACTGGTATCCGCACTTCGGCGACGCCTCTGAATTCGCTTTTTACGATCTGACTTTCCACTGGCCCAAGCGCCTGCGTCTGGTCGCCACCGGCACAAAATCGGCCGAGCGCGAGGAAGGCGACTCGCGCGTGGCCACCTGGTCCACCGAAATCCCGGTGCCCGAAGCAGGCTTCAACCTCGGCGAATATGCCAGCAGTTCCTTGGCTTCGGAAAATCGCACCATCGAGGTTTACGCCAACAAGCAACTCGAGGAAATGCTCATGGCTCGCCTCTCCCAATTCGAACCGCCGGCGGAGACTCCGCCGTATGGCGCCAACCCCAACCCGCAATTGGGCACCGATCACCACCCGACCCCGCCAAGTCCCGCCTCCATACTCAAGCAGCTCGCGCGGGAAATTGATTCCTCCGTGCGTCTCGAAGAACTGTACTCCGGTCCATTTCCCTTCCGGAATCTCGGCGTCTCCCAGATTCCTGGCACCTTCGGGCAGAGCTGGCCGGGTCTTCTGTATCTCTCCACTTATTCCTTCCTGCCAGAGGAAGCCCAGAGCCGCGCTGGATTGAGCACCGCGGGCCGCTCGTTCTTCAACGACGTGGTTCCGTTTCACGAAGTGGCTCATCAGTGGTGGGGCAACGTAGTCGGCTGGTCTTCCTACCGCGATCAGTGGATCAATGAAGCGATCGCGGAATATCTGGCGCTGCTTTTCGCGGACACCCAGAAAAATCCGGATCATGCTCTCAACAACTGGCTGGATCGCTATCGCAAGCGTTTGACCACCAAAGCCGATGGCGAAGACCGCCCCCCAGCCGACATCGGCCCGGTCAGCATCGGAAGACGTCTGACCTCTTCACATTCGCCCGAGGCTTACAACGTGGTGGTCTACGCAAAAGGAACGTGGATTCTGCACATGCTCCGCGAGATGCTGCGCCAACCCGGCGCCGCGAATGGCAAGGATCCCGATGCGCGTTTCATCGCCCTGCTGCACACCCTGGTCGCGAAATACGCCAGAAGCGCGCTGACCACCGCGGATTTTCAGCGCGAAGTCGAATCCGTCATGACCCCGCGCATGGATTTGGAAGGCGGGCGTTCCATGGAATGGTTCTTTGCGGAATATGTGCGCGGAACAGGAATCCCGCACTACAAGGTGCAGTTCACTTCACGCCACACCGAAAAAGGCGTCCAGATTCATGGCCAATTGCTGCAGAGCGGCGTGCCGCGCTCGTTCATCGCTCCCGTACCCATCTACGCCAGCACCGGAATCGGACGCACCGTCTTTCTCGGAACAGTCGTCACCACCGGCGACGAAACCAATTTCACGTTTACCGCGCCAACCGCGCCCCACAAACTGCAAATCGATCCCCACATGACCCTGCTCTGCGTTTCCGAATAAACCGAAAGCCTTTTCCGGCTCGTCGCCTCTTCACTTCATTGCTTCTCTACTTCTTCTCCTTCATCCATTCTTCCCGCAACGGACTCTTCAAATTCACTTCCGGTTTGCCCGCTTCCCCAATCACATAGGGAAAACCATCCGGATCCCGCGGCAGCCCTGCCAGGAGCCCGCTTTGCACCAAATCGCCCATGCGTGTTGTGCGCTGCCCGGTTTTTTTCTCATACTCGCTCATCAGCTGCCCGATGCGCCGCAAATCCATTTGCGCCCTCACCAGCCGCAAGTGGTCTTCGGCGTTCTTGCGGATGTCCTTTTCCGTAGTAGTCTGGTAGATGTCCTGCCACAGCGCGTAAGAAGTCTCCAGCGACTCCCCTTCCAACGCGATCTTTGCCGCCATAATCTTCATCCACGGCGGAGTGCCCGGATACTTGCTGCCCGCCTCGAATGCTTGCGACGCCCGAAGATAATCCTTTTTGTCGAAATAGTAGACATTGCCGAGATCCTGGTAAAACCTCCAGTATTCCGGATTGGCCTGGATGCCCTTCTCCAGCAACTCCACCGCCTTATCCGGCTCGCCGGCTCCGCGCGGCGGCTCATCGCCCAAAAACGTTGCGCCAAAGCGGTAAGCAATCAGCAAATTCGGGTCCAGCGTGGTGGTTATGTCCAGCAGCGGCCACAGCAGTTCCAGATTGCGATCATGCATGCGGTGCTTCTCGCCGTAATACTGCACCGCGCGCGTCCAATAAATCGCCCCCATCAACGGCGCATATTCAAGGCTCAGTTTCTTCAACACTCGCGGCGAATTGAGCGTCAGCTCCTCTTTTTGCAACTGCACCAAACTTCTCTCGCCATCAATCCTCTGCTGCAGCTTCCACACGCACACGAACCCGGCCAGCAGCGCGCCTGCCAACAAGGTCCCCGAAATGGCTCTTGATCTCATTTCAGGTTGCGCCGCGAGAAAACCACCGCGGCTCCCGCAAGCACAATCGCAATGTACAAAACAGCGTAGAACGTGGCTTGCCCGACGAAACCCCCGGAAACACCCCGCCCGTGAACCACCGCCCCCATCACGTCAAAGTTCTGAAAATTCGGCAGCACATACGAAATCCCGCGCATCACCCGCAGCGAGGCCGGATCGATGCCCACTCCCTGCACCGTTCGCAGGTCCGCCGCGAACAATCCCGCCACATACATCCCCGCGGTAAACAAAATCGCCAGGAAGGGCGTGGTAAAGCAGGAAAAAAGCAGTGACAGCGCCACTATCAGCGCCAGTTTCAGCAGGATCAGGTAGACGGCAACCAGGATATAAGCATCGCCTCTCACCAGGTGATGCTTCACGGTCCACAACGCCGCGTACAAACCCGCGGCCATTGCCGCCGTGTTCACCGTCAGCGTCATCACTAGTCCAAAAAATTTGCCCAGCAAAAACTCCCAGCGGTTCACCGGCTTGGCCAGCAGCGCGTACAGCGTGCGCTTGTCCATCTCTTTCGAAACCAGCGCCACACCCAGGAACAGTGCAATAAAGATACCCACCACCGAAATCGCCGAGAGACCCAGGCTCACGATCACGTCCTGCTCGATGCCGATGGAAATATCCCCGACCAGGATGGCCGCGCCCATCATCAGCAGCGCAAAGAAAACCAGGTTGTAAAGAACGCGGTCGCGCACCGCCTCCCGGAAAGTGTTCGCCGCAACGGCGCGAATGTTCCTCATTTCCCGCTCACATCCACCGCGTTGGCTTGCGCCCGGTCGGCTTCCACCAGGTGCATAAAATACTCTTCCAGCGTCGGCTTGATCTGCGCGACCGACAAAATCCGCGCCCCCGAAGCCTTCAACGCCTCCAGCGCCGCGTACAACTCCTCTTCCGGCAACTGCACGCGATACCGATTGCCGGTCCGGGTGGCCTTCGCCAACAAAGCGGAGTTCCCCGGCTCGCCGCCCATCTCAAACAAAATTTCCATGCCGTGCGCCTTGATGTCCACCAGTTCGTCCGGCGCTCCGATGCCGCGCAATTTCCCTCCGACGATCACGCCCACGCGATCGCACAGCATTTCCGCATCCGACAACACGTGCGTGGAAAACAGCACCGTGCGCCCCTGGCGTTTCAACTCCAGGATAATGTCGCGCACCTCTCGCCGCCCCAACGGGTCCAGCCCGGACATCGGCTCATCCAGCACCACTACCTGCGGGTCATGCAGAATTGCCTGCGCCAGGCCCACGCGTTGCAGCATCCCCTTCGAATACTTGCGCAGTTGAATTTTCTTCGCGGTGTCCAGCCCGACTTTTTTCAACATGGCCTGCACGCGCGCCCGGCGGTCATTCGGCGAAAGGCCATGGAACCTCGCAAAATAGTCCAACAGTTCGTAGGCGGTCAGATAGTCGTAGAAATACGGCTGCTCCGGCAGATAGCCGATCGAAGCATGCATCGAAACATCGTCAATCGACTTGCCCAGAATGCGCGCGGTTCCAGAGCTCGGAAAAATCAGCCGCATCAACAGCTTAATCGTCGTGGACTTCCCCGCCCCGTTCGGTCCCAGAAATCCGAACACCTCGCCATCCTCGACCCTCATGGTCAAGTCTTCGAGGGACTTTTTTCTTTTCAGGTGAAGGAACCCGAACGGGTACTCCTTCGAGAGTTTCTCGATCTCAATCGCACCTGTTGGCATGTGCTTATTGTTTTAAACCCACGCGGCATCGTCAACCGGCACGGGCGCGGCGTGTTCGCAGCCAGCAACTCCCAAACAAAAGGAGCGCAGCCGCGCTGCGCCCCTGCAAGACATCCCTTCAGCTCCAACCCGAATGTGGTCCACAACTGCGGAAGCTAACTCTGCCTCCTTAGATCTTTACTTCATTACTTCCTTCTTCTCTCATCTCACTTCGCGATCTGCACCAGATCGCTTTTCGGCGGCGCGGCGACCGGTCCGGGTTGCAGGTTCTGCGGCGACCTCCAATTATCCAGCATGCCCACCTGCTGCACGCAGCTCACCGTGCACCGCGCCGCGCAACCCTTGTGCGTCAAATACTCGCGATGCCGCATCTCCGCCGTGTATTTGGCCAGCGGAATCCCCGGATATCCGCGCTGCTGCGAACACCAGTGCACCAACCCATCCTCGCAGATATACAAATACCGCGAGCCGGCGCGGCATTTCCAATCATGCTCCCGGCCCTTCGCCACGTTGTGCTGAAACTCATTGAACCGCGAATACGAGCGCTTCCCCAGCGTCATAATCTCTTCAAAAATCTCTTGGTCGCGCGACCCGAGCGGCTTCAACTGCCCGTCGTGGTCGTGAATGATTCCCACCGTGCTCGTAAACCCAAGTTCCAGCGCGCGGTGCGCAATTTTCAGCGCATCCTCGGAATTCTTCACCCCGCTGCCCAGCACCGAATTGATGTTCACCTGGAATTCCGCCCATTCCGACAGCATCTCCAGCCGCCCGTCCAGCGTCTTCAGGCTCTTCTTTGACACTTCGTCCGGCGCGGCGTTATCAATGCTGATCTGCAGGTGTTCCAGCCCCGCCTCATTCAGCCGCTCAATCCGCTCTTTGTTCAGGTAAAACCCGTTGGTAATCAGCCCGGCGATCATCCCCCGCCTGCGGATGTGCCGGATCACTTCATCCAGGTCCGGATGCATCAGCGGCTCTCCGCCGCTGATGGTAATCACCGAAGTCCCCATGTCGGCCAAGGTATCCAGCCGCCGCTTCATCTCTTCCAGCGGCACCGGCTTCGACACATCGTCGTATTCATTGCAATACCCGCAATCCAGGTTGCACCGCCGCATCGGGATGATATGCACCAGCACCGGGTGCTTCGTGGACACCAGCGCCTTGGCAATCATGCGCAGCTCGCGCAGCCGGGTGCGGTAAAAACGCAGCCGCCGCTTGCGTCGCGTGGCCGCCGACGCTTTCCCCTGTTGCCGTACCTGAGCCATCTTTTTGCTGAATTCCCCTGGCTCCAATTATACATGATGCCCCCACCCGCCTCTCTGCAGCACTCCGCCGCTTTCCTAAACCCACACCACCAGCGAGTTGGGTAAAAACCCCTGCCATCGAGATGCCTAGGCGCACAAAAGCAAACGTCCCGGCCACCGGCCGGGACGTTTGGAAGGGTTGCAACTGAAAACTTAGTTATACTGCCCGGGCAGCAACAGCCGCGTCCACCCGGTCGTGTTCACGTCGCGGAACAGCGGCGTGCGCGGCGGCAACAACGTCGGATTCAGGAAGTTCACGTCGAAGTTATATCCGCGGGTTGGCGGGCTATAAACCGTGTTACAGCACTTGAAGGTGGCGTTCGCCTGCCGGCTGGTGAACAGCTGGATGATCGAGCCCTGGTATTCCAGGGTGCCTGCCCAGCTCTCGATGTAGCGCAGGAAGTTGTGCACCCCACCGTCGGTCCCGTAGTCCTGGCCCGTCCCTGAGGGATTCGGGAACGGCACGGTGATGCCTCCCACGATGGCCACGCGGTACCAGGTGGTGTTGCCGTTGCGCGTGTCCTTATTATCGCCGGTTGAATCATAGGGGTCGTTATAGGAATTAATGTCGCTCCATTGATCCGAGAGCAACGTGACTGCGTCGCCCGCGACCGATGTAGCGATCTCCGGGTCACTCCAATTATTCCCCTTGGAATTGGCGTTAAAGTCGCCCTGGATATACACCGGATTTTCCACGGCAACAGTCAAGCCGCAACTTGTTCCGTTGGGGCATGTGCCTACGGCGCTGAGGTCGGAAGCGTTGACGAGCTTGACGGCTCGGCGGAAGAACAGTGGAGGATTTTCGCGCGCGGTCGCTGCGTTGGCCACCAGCAGGAAAGGCCAGATGTTGTCGGTGGTGGAATACGGCGGCGTAACCGTGCAGTTGATCGGATTGGCAAGGGCGCCGGAGGCTTGGAGGTTGTTGAATATTCCCAGTTTTCCATTATTAGCCAACGATGCCTGGGTAGCGGCGACCGCGTGAATCCAACTGGAGTCGGCGCCGTAGGTGAAGAAGGCGCCCGTGCCGTCCACGTCTTCGCCGGTTTCTATCGAGTTATTGGGGCAACCGGTGGTTGGATTGGAGCTGTTGGCAAGGTCGTTCCACCCGTATTCTCCGGTCTCGTTACCGGTAAAGGAGAGTGGAGGCCAAGCGCTCGTGACTTTGCCGTTGGCGTAGTTGCCACGGCGGTCGGAAATATAGACGACGAAATCGTTCGGCGAAATCACCGGATCCTTGGTGGATGGGCCGGAGGTCACGATGGTGCCCAGCTTCCCGGCGAACCAGTTGGTCAGGTTTTTGCCGTCAACTTCGATGTACTGCATAACTCCGTTCACCGTGGGACGCGGAGGAGCCGCAGCACTACCGTCCATCGCTATATCGCGAAGTGTCCCTTCGCGAGGATCGAAGAGCGTATTGGGCCAGAAGTCGTATGCCGTTGGCGTCCACCCGGCCACGAGCTTGCCCGTGCTCGGTTCAACGCCGCATACCGCCCCGACCGTGGCCTTCAACGGCTTGTTGGTAGCGGGAGTGCCAAGCGTTCCGACCGCGACGTACCCAAGCTGTTGCAACGAAGTGGGGTTGTCACGGATGCGCTCGAGCCGGACGACCGCCAGCGGGTGAGGATCCAGGCAATTATAAGTCGTCCCAGCCTGCTGGGTAGCCAGCGTGTTGATGGCCGTGAATGCGCCGCCAGCGGCTACGGTGACGGGGGTCGTGTTGGGGAAAGTTGGTCCGTTCTGGTAGCCCATCTCTATCGGAGTGGTGCCATTCATCGGAACGTTGGTAATGGCTGGGGCTTGGCCGATATCCATCGCCGCGGTTGTGCCGGTCCACTGCGGATTGAGGGTCGTACCGTTCAGTGATTGCGGCACGGGATTGATGTTGCGGCCAACGTAACCGTAGCTGAGGACTTCCACGGTGACGTCTTTCCAGGTGCCGCAAGGAGAGCCGTAGCTGATCTGCTCTTCAATCTTCAGGAAGCCCTTGATGATGGGATACCCATTCGGCTGCATATATCCATCCGCAGCGGTCCAGGCACCCGTATTCAGAGCGGAAGCCGCACCTGAAGCGGCGAGCGGCAGCGGGGTGACACCGTTCGCAGTCATTTGGTTCCACAAGGTTTTTGCCGGGGCGTAGTATCCCGCAGTAGTCCAGGGAGCGCCGGTGAGGGCATTCGGGGCGACAGCGAGCTTGCTCAGGTCGAAAGGAGCCGTACCGCTGTCGATGCAGGGCGTCAGGTTCATGATATCGCTCGGGTCATCCGAGAGCATCACGCGCAGACTGGCTTGCGCCCAGTAGCGCTCCGCGGTGATAGTGGCGGATTCACCCTGGACTGGGCGACGAATCAAGTCGATCTGTTGCGTGGCGCCGCCTCCGATCGTGACGATGCCGAGATTCAACTGCTTGGCGGAACCTGCGTACTGCTTGGCCGCGCTACCCACACCGTTCTGCAGGTTGCCTGCATAGTCCGCGGGCGCCGCTCCCATGGAGATCACCGGCCAGTTCGTGTTCGGCGTGGGAGAGCCCGTTCCAAGCCCGGCAAGAATGCTGCCTTCACCTAGTCCGAGAGACCGGTAGTTGCTGCCGCCAGGAGAGGTGGTAACGTTTACCGTCCCGGTATACCCGCTGCTGGTCGCGTGGCCATTTTCCAATTCGTAGCGGATCACGTCCTTGTACGCGTCCACTTTGTCGCTGAACTGCAGCAAGCTACCCCCGGCGAGGAACAGGTTGCCATTGGTATGCGTGCGGCCACCGAAGCTAAAGTTGGGGCCTGGGAAAAAGTCCAGGTCGCTGTCCGACCAGATGCCGAACTGAAACATCGGAATACCCACCGTCTGCGTGGTGCGCTTCAACGTCGCTTCACGCCCATCGGTGGTCCGCGCATTTACCATCAGCGTGTATTCTGTTGCCAGCGCGGTCATGCCTTGGTACGTGCCGGATTTGATGGTCGTGATGGTGGGTGCCGGATTCCCATTGGCATCCAACGCCTGGGGAGTTATCAGGTAGCCGGATGTCCCCGTTGCCGTTTGATAGGCGATGTTGGGCAGCACTGGCGGAGTCAGCGACAATGCATTGATCTGCGCAATACTTGGCGAATACGTTTGACTGAACAGGTTGCCCAGCCCCGCCGTCAGTTTTTCCATCCCGGCTTCCGAAGCGTAGAACGCACGCACCTGCTGGTCATTCGATCCCGAGAGCTTCTGGTTGGAGTACAGCAGCACGGAAAAACCCACCAGCAGGCTGGACATCAGGAACAGCAGCAGCAGCGTGGTGAGGAGGGCGATACCTGCGTCCTGACGCAAGCGCTTCATTTTCTTGAAGAAATTCAAGTTCATTGCAGGCTCCTCTTATTGGTACTTATTCGTGTAAGCCATGCTTCGCAGGCTCACCTGGGTCATCAGGTTGTTGCGGGAATACAGTGACTTGGTGCCGTGATTCATTCGATAGCTGGAACGCGCCGCCAAATAAACGTTCACCGTCCGAATTTGCGATTCGGAATTGCCGGCAGGCACCGCTGGCTGGTTCGCGGGATTCGTCGCGCCGTCCACAAAGTTGTAAGTGAACTGCAGATTTTCCAGCGTCTCTCCCACCGGCGTCGGAGTGTTGAAATTGACCTGGCGGACCAGGCGGATATACGGCGGGCTGGCAATGTTGTCCAGGTAATAGCTGATCATCCAGACGCGCGTGGCGGTCGTCGCGGGGAAGCACGTCGGTGCCCCGTTGCATCCCGAAGTCATGATCTGATTGACCGTGCCACTGGCGTCCGTGCGGCCATTCAATTTGAATGGATCCCCGGAGGCGAAGCTCAACGTTTGCCCGCTGATCGAGGTGACATACACGATCGCGGTGCCCAGCGAATTGTTGAGCATAATCAGGTCGCCCGTTTGTACGGTGATGCCCGCGTTCGAAATATTGACGCAAGTTGTGTCAAACGTAATCTGCAAGAGATTCCCGGTCAGTTGCAGCTTTCCATTGGGGCAGCCCGGACTTGGCGGCGTTGTCGTTGGCGGCTGGTTGATCGGCTTGGCATCCAGTCCAGCAGTGTTATCCGCATACAGAACGGTGATCTCATCCGTGATGCTGTTGGGATTTTGAACCGTACCCGTGGAGGCATCGGGTGCCGTAATCGGAGGGCCCATCATGCTGCCGGGCTCGACTGCGTTCAGCACCGCATTGCACGCAGGAAAGGTCCCAGAGCCTCCTAAAATCGGCCGATTGATGGGCGCCGTGGTTCCACAGGGCGCTGTCGTGGACCCATTGGAAGTAAACGGAATAGGAATCCCGCCGGTGGGAATGCCCGTCCCTGCCTGTTGCAGGTCCTGGATGATATTGTTCAATCCCCCGCGCAGATTGCTGGTCATGTCCGCGGATTCGGTTACGATCGAATTGGTCTGCTGCGCATCGCGGAACGCCATTACCGCTGCATACAGCAGGATCATGGTGACGCTCATGGCCATCATGAGCTCGATCAGCGTGAAGCCTGCGATTTTAGTTCTAGAATTTTGCTTCATCATCAGTTGCCTCACGAATAGTTCGAAATATAGCTCGTCAGCACAAAGGTACCGCTCTGCCCCTGGTAGGTGTAGTTGATGGTCACCGTGATCTGATTCAGATTCGGCGTGCCATTCACAGGAGTGAAAGCGATCGTCCGCGTCATCCAGGGATTCAACGGAATAACTTGATCGTCGGCGGTGCCAAAAACGTTGTCGGGACCCGGCCCGATGGTAATTCCGTCCGGCTGAGTCGTATCGTCGTCCGCGGTACCCACGATTCCATCGGGGCCCGGATTCAGCAGCGGCTGCGGCCCATCCTTAAACACTCCTCCCACGCTTACGTTATTGATTTGGGCGAAGCTGAGGATTTGCGTATCGCGCGCCGTAAAAATGCTCTCCAGGGCTTCTTGGGCCTTTTGCTGGGCAATGAACTGAATCTGCGACTTATTCGAAGACTGCAGACCGGCGGTGAATATCGTCGAGAGCGAGAGCACCCCAAAAACCAGGACGCCCATCGCGACCACCGTCTCCAGGAGAGTGAAGCCGTCTTGTTTGCGATGCTTGCGAAGTCTCTGCATAAGAAAGCTCCCTATTCGTTCCAAGTGTTATTCCCGATGTAGGTGTAAGGGCGAACGCGGCCCGTGCCGCCCATAATGGTTACCGCACGCGCTGTCCGGATTTGATTGGGAGTTCCCAAAAAGATCGTACCGTTAATGGTGTTGAATCCGGTGCCGTCCGTGAATTGCCCGGTCGACGTGAACTCCATGACCGGAGGTCCACCGCTGGTGTTCCCGATATAGACGGCCGCCGCATTTCCAAAATTCATTGGCGTGTCCGGAACAGTGGGCGTGAGCGCGATCTGTACTTGCCCCGGAAGCGGTTCGGAGTTGAGCTGGCCGAGCGCTTCAGTGCTCCCCGGCGCCGGCAGAATCTGATAGTTAATCGCCTGAGGGTTGCCCGTTCCTGGGTTGCTCACGATGAAAATCTGCACATTGCGACGCTGGGTAATCGCCACTTCGCGCGCCACACGGAGCTGGCTGGTCACGATATCCATTGCCGAGTTGGCCTGGTAACTTTCCATGCTGCCGAAACTCTGCACGATCGCAATTCCCATCAGGGTGAACATGATTCCGATCACCACCACTGTTTCCAGCAGCGTGAAGCCACGTTCTCGCTTGGCTGTTCTCTTCATGGGCGCTTCCCCTTCCAACTTCTTCGACATTCAAGGCACCTCAAATACATAAGGGGTGGAACCTCAGGTTGTTTCCCGGCGCCCTGTTTCTCTAATCGAACTTCAACAGGGCTTCCAACTTCCTGTCCGTACCGGGTACACCCGCTCCACCGAGTCTTGGTGCTTGTATAGAGGTATCGCAGCGATTGGTAGGGGGGCAACTGGACGAAGGGACTGGTTTGGGGCAGCGGGGGTGTAACTGGTCGTGTTTCCTATGCGTTCAGTTACCAAGGTTTCCTGGTCGAGGGAAGGTGTTTGAACTGAATAATTTGCATCCGAATTCCGTTAACTGCTTTGTGTTGAACTACTTGACAGGAAATTGACCAATCCTGTTGCGCTGCGGACCGGGCAGGATGATTCAACCCTCACCCAAAATCGCTCCCCGCGGTACCAATCACCCTGGTACCTTTCGGGTTGACCTTCATGCGGCGGCCACGGGCAAAGCAAGTGTTTCCACCCGATTTCCGCGATCTCGCCGGCATTTCACGAACGCAACACCCAGCTCTCGGACGAGGTGGATCACCCCGCCGGCTTGATTCTTCCGCACCTAAAAAATGCCGTGACCTTTGGGTTGGTTGACACGGCACACCCCCACCCTTTCGTGCGGGTTCCCTCGCATTCCGACCTGCTCTTCCAGTTTTCTTCCGCCTAGTTCGTCTGGCGGGCCATCACTGGCAGATCCACCGAGCGCACCTCGGAGGTCATCTGCGTGGTCTTCCGCCAATCAATCTGCTCCGCGTCTACGGAGCCCTCGCTGCCGCCCAATTCGTGATAGTTCACCAAGCCACCGTCCATCCGATACTTGGTTACTTCCAGCACCTGGTTGGACTTCAGCACCAGTAGGGTCATGCGCACGGTGGCCTCTGCAGCTACCGGCGGCGCGGGTTCACTCACAGACATCGCCACCTGCACGATGTTCTCTTTTGCGCCCTCTGCGGGTTTTGCTTCCAACATGGCCTGCTGGATCGCATTCGCCGGAGATGCGCCGACAAGGCTGGTCGGCTTCGGAATGTTGGGAGACGCGTAGGGCGGCCGGTCGGGATGGAAGGCCGAACCTGACAAGTTGCGTGGCATCGCGAGGGAGGCCGAAAGGTTTCTCGGCACCACGATGTCATCCATCAGCCGGAGTTGCAGCGGTTCTTCTCCCTTTATCGTGGGCCGCGGGCCGCGCGCCGGCAGACTCACCACCTTCCAGGGCCACAGCGGCGGGATCATCCACTCCACTACATCGCGAGTGGCGTGCCCGTTGCCCTTGATGTCCCCCTGCTTGTCCACCTTGTAGCCTTTCGCCGCAATCACCTTGGCTGGCAGCGGCACATCGCCCGTCGGCACGATCACCCGATCGAAGCTAATTTTCAGGTAGCCTTTGCCGACGAAGTGTCCCGGCTCCTTGTCTGCTTCCAGGTGTCCCGCCAGCATGCTCCCCCGCGGAAACACCGTCCGCCCGAACTCCTGAAAGCTCTTCAAATGACACAACACCGGATCCCCCACCGACGCGGTCGCCGACGAGAAGTTTGGTTCCTCCATGGTGCACTGCAGCAGCGTCCCGGCCGGCACCAGCAGGTCCTGTGCGTGGACCGTCGCTGCCAACACCAGTAGCGTTACCGCACTCACCAAAGACACGATGAGTCGTCTCATGACATCCTCCAGATTGTGGATTTCCGAAACGGCCTGGCGAGAGAGCCGTGCTAACCGGTGGTTATGCCCGCACGTGTTCCCCTTCGGAGACACCCGGACATCCTCCCCGGTCTTCCGCGCCTCAACCCTGCGCCCAGGATTAAGTTGCGCCCACTTCCAAGATTTCCTCGCGTTCCGCCTAATTGGCTCGCGGCCCAATAAACAAGAACGGCCTGGGACCCTTTCGAGTCCCAAGCCGTTACACATCGTTAAGTTCGCGAGTGAGTTTCTTTGCCCTCTCGCGTGTTCCGAGCTGCTATTTCTTAGTCCGGATACGGCACATAGCGCCACAAGTCGTTCAAGTAACCGTTACCCGTGGTGCTTGTGGAATCATAGCCCTCGCCGCCGAAGAGCCAGAGCTGGCCACGGTTGTCTATCCAGGTAGTACCGTTGCTGCGGCCGCCGAGGATCCAGTTTTCGTAGGTCTTGTAGGGGATTACCTCGTCGCCGTAAATGCCGTTCTGGCTGCCGGTGTTCGATCCTTTGATCCAGGCCCAACTGCCCGCCTGGCCTGCGGTGGAATTCGGAGTGTACACCCACAGATCATTCAGGGCACCGTTGCCATTCGTTGCCTTTGAGTCGAGACCCCATCCGCCAAATAGCCAGAGATTCCCGGCCGCGTCTATCCAGCCAGCCGCGCCCCAACGGGACCCGGGGATCGCACCCGTGGTGTCGACAGGGGAACAAAGCACCTGGCCATTCACCGTCAGGCCAGAGGCTAGGCCACACGTGCTTGCGGCACCCGTGGTATTCACAGGACCTATCACCGGTTGAGAGGGGTAAACGCCGTTGTGGTTTGCGCGGGTACTGTTCGGTACCGTTTCGGCCCCCATCACCCACGTCCACTGATTGCTAGCTATGTTGTACACCCAAAGATCGTTGAGGATACCGTTGGGTGTGCCAACGTCATCAAGCCCTTCTCCGCCAAACAGCCACAGGTTCCCATGGGCATCTGCCCAGCCAACGGCCTCCTGGCGTGCTCCCGGTTGATTGCTTGCCAAGGCGGTCCCTGCCGTGCCGTACACCCCGAGCTGGTTCGCCGTGGTTGAGCCACCGATGAAAACCCAGCTGCCGCCGGTATATTCCCAAAGATCGTTCAGGAATCCAAGCACCGGGATGGCCTGGCCATCGTAGCCGTACCCGCCGAAGAGCCAGAAGTTGCCTGCTTGATCTGTCCATGTGACCGCGTTGGTGCGTGCTCCGGGCTGGCCAATTCCGGGGGCCGCCGGCGGATAGACGCCGGGCCGATCCACGGACATAGACCCACCTATAAAGTTCCATAGTCCCTCGGTCGTCGTGTAACTGGTGGGATTCAGGCTAGCGTGGTTGTATTCCCACAAATCATTTAGAAAATTATTGCCATCGGAACCACCAAAGAGCCAGAAGTTCCCACTCGAATCTTTCCAAGTGGCTGCACCCAAGCGGCCTGCAGGTACTACAAATGTATAGAATGAGGCGTTCTGTGCGCCGAGTTGAATCTGTGCGCCAACGGTCGTGGCTTTGCCATTGACCGTGATCGCGGTTTTGTCGTACCCACCAACCAACTGCCATTGGCAAAAGTCTCCCCAGGACATATCGCAGACCCACAGGTCATTCATCGCGAAATTTAGCGTATCCGGCTGAGGCTTTCCCGCCAATTCCCAACCGGTGCCGCCAAAGAGGTAGAGGCTCCCGAACCCGTCTGTCCAACCGGCGGCGCCATAGCGCGCTCCAGGGGTATTGGTAAATGGGTTCGGAATCGAGGTTGGCGCGGTGCCCGCAAATGAGCCGTATTGAGGCGTAACAGGTATCACTGTTCCGGCTGTTTTCGTGCCATCGATCCACGTCCAATCATTGTGACCGCAATCGACGATGATGCTCGTGATGTTGGTCGTCACCACGCCCTTGTAATCCCACAGTGTGCAACCTTCGCTTTGTGTGCTAGGCCCGTGAAAGACCGAGATCTCGTATTGGTCGTTGAGAGCCTCCGGCGTGGCAAACGTGAACGGTCCGTTCTGCGGAATGATTAGCGTATTGCCCAGCACATTCTGGATCACGAAGCTGCTGTCAACAAGCGCCCCATTATTCGGTGTAATGCCTTCCAATCCCACTACGGTTCCGCCCACGCTATACGTCACCGCCGCACAGGTGACCACGACGGAGTTGACGTTCGCCATTGCCGTGCCCGTGCCCGTGGGGGACATGACCGTGCACGTCTGCGACGGGTTACTGGGCTGCGCACTGATCGTCACCGTGTACGTGCTTCCCGTGGGAACCAGTTGCGTGAAGGTGAACGCTGCATTTCCGTTAGCCGCGGGAACCTTCAAAGTCTCCAAAATGGTGCCGTCGGAATTCTGCAACGCAAAGTTGTCGCCCACAAGCCCGCTCACTTGGCCCCCGATGGTGTAAGAATTCACGCAGCTCACCTGGAGAGTGACCGTGGTTGTGGTGGGCGTGCCTTGTCCATTCGTCACATTGCAAATCTGATTCGGGTTCGTCGGCTGGGTGTTGACTGTGACATTGTAGGAGCTGGCCTGCGTCTTGAACGAAAACGTTCCGTTCGTTGTGACCGTCAGGGAGTCGCCGCCCATGTTTTGCAAGATTACGCTGGCGCCCTGGCCGAGCCCGGCGACTTGAACGCTGATCGTTGCGGTCACACCGACCCCTCCGCCGCCATTTCCACCGTTGGACGTGGCCTTCAGGCCGCTGCACGCAGCCATCACAAAAGCCACCATGGTGATGAGCAGGATTGCTATCTTTTTGCTGGGCATCATCGGACTCCTCACTCTTGCCTTTTTTCAGGAACCGCAAACTTCTTCAGGATTCTCGTCCTGACAGGCAGCCCCATTTCCAGTTTTCGCCCGGCTTCTGCTTTCTCTTGACTCACTCCAGGCAAACCTCACTGCTTGGGCCACCGACCTCAGGTATTAACTTTCCCCCGTAACGGGAATACTAGAACCTGTACCGCTAGCTTGCCGTCGAGTCCTTCGCTCGGCAAGATTCCGCCGCAAGGGCTGTGCTGAACTTAGTAATAACTGGCCGAAACGTCACCCGCGGTCGCTCGGCTTCCGTACGCTTGCTTGTGACCAGGCAGCAGCGGTTTATCCCTTGTCGCCAGCGCTCCGGGCGAAGTTCCTGGCGGCCATCAGGCTTCCTCGATGTGGGTGGTTAAGTTCGGATATTTCTCGATGTTCGGCAGCTACCGCACCGGTGCCGGCCGCCCACCGTGTCCCCAGCGCGTCATACAGCTCCGTTGCCGGACGGATCGCTCCGGCAATTTCTGGCTCTTTTGTTCGATTTATGGCCGCGCAGACTGGGTGCGCACCGCCTGCTCGGAGAGAATCTTTTCCAGCGCGCCCGCCAACTTGTCGGCGGTCGCCGGTTTTTGGATGGTTTCGCGGATGCCCAGGATTTCGGCCCTCTCCTGGTCCTCCGTCTGCAAATTCCCCGAGGTCAACACCACCGGAATATCCGCGCGGATCGCATGAATCTCTTCGGTGAGTTCAAACCCCGACATCCGCGGCATGGAGAGATCCGTCACCACCACGTCAAACACCTCGGGATGCGCTCGAAATTCCTTCATTGCGTCGACGGCATCGGTGAAGCCGCTCACCCGGTAGCCGCGCCGTTCCAGCAGCCGGGTGCCGAGAAACACCAGCGCTTCCTCATCATCTACATACAAGATGTGCTCGCAGCGACTCTGTTTCGCCTGGCTGGGCGCTGGGGCGTCCGCTTCCATCGCTTCCGTCGCCACCGGAAAGAACAAGTGAAACGCCGTGCCTTCTCCCGGTTGACTGGTAACGGCAATGGCCCCGTTGAGGCCGGCCACGATACCGTGCACCACGGAAAGTCCCAGCCCGGTTCCCTCGCCCTGTTTCTTGGTGGTAAAGAATGGATCGAAAATCCGGTTCAGCGTGGCGCGATCCATCCCGCATCCGTCGTCGCTCAGATGCAAGCGCAGGTACTTACCATCCTGCAAATTCCCCGCCGCATGCCGGTCGTCGGCATTCACGGTTACCGCATCCAGGCGCACCTCAATCGTGCCGTTCTTTTCCCCGATGGCGTGCGCGGCATTGGTAGCCAGATTCACAATCACCTGGTGGATCTGTCCCGCATCCACTTTCGCCGCCGGCAGATCCTCGGAAAAATGTGCCCGGAACAGGATGCGCGCGGGCAGCGTGGCGCGAATGAGCTTCAACGCTTCCTCAATCACTGGCTGGAGCTGCACCTCCTGCCGCTTCTGCTCCTGCGGCCGGCTGAATCCCAGGATGCGTTTGACCAACCCGCTGGCCCGGGTGCCCGCTTTCAGAATTTCCGCGAGGCTTTGCTGGACGGCATGCTCGGGCGGAACATCGGCCATGGCCAGTTGCACGTTTCCGTTAATGGCCATCAGAATATTGTTGAAGTCATGGGCGATTTCTCCGGCGAGGGTCCCCAGCGCCTCCAGCTTTTGCGAGCGGGTCTGCAGCTCTTCAGCATGCCGCCGCGCGGTGATGTCCGCGTTCACCTCCAGAATCCGGGTCGGCGTGCCGTGTACGTCGCGGTACATCACCCACTGGCTGGCCACGTACACCGAACTGCCTTCGCGCGTGCGGTGGTGCAGTTCGCCTTCCCAAACACCGTTGATTCGCAACACTTGCTCAATAAACGCTAGCGAAAAGGGGAATTCCGTCTTCAGCAGTTCGTGGGCGTGGTGCCCCAGGGCTTCCTCCTTGGTATATCCGTAGAGCTTTTCGGCGCCGCGGCTCCAAACCACAATGCGGTTTTCCATGTCGCGGACCATCACCGGCGCCAGATCCAGCAGGCTGGCCTGCTGTTTCAACTCGTCTTCCGCCTTTTTCTCCTCGGTAACGTCCCGCAGAATCACCGTAAATATCTTCTTGCCGTCGAACTCCACATGCGAGATGGAGGCTTCCAACGGAAATTCCTCTCCATTCCTCCGTGTTCCAAAGATTCCATCGCGCTGCCCCATCTCACGCCCGGCGATTTCCGTCGCCCCGAATTTGCGCACGTGGTTCTGGTGGGCGGCCCGGTAGCGGGCCGGAATGAATTTTTCGATGAGCTGCCCGAGCGCCTCGACTTCCGTGCAACCGAACATCTGCTCGGCGGCGGGATTGAAGAGAATTATGTTTTGCTGCTCGTCCACGGTGATCACTCCACTCAATGTTGAATGAATGATCGCCGAGAGCCGCGCCTCACCCTCCTTTACCTTTTCCTCAATTAGACGCCGGGAGGTAACGTCTTGCAAAAAGCCATGCCACAGCGTTCCGCCATCCGCCATGCGCTGCGGCATCCCTCGGCCCTCCACCCAAATCGATCCCTTGCGCGGGTGTTCCACCCGGAATTCCCGCGACCACAACGTCAAATTCCTTCCTGATTCTTCGATCGACTCCCGGAAAGCCTGGCGCTCGTCCGCATGGACCAACTCGAATACCTCGGAGGCATCTTTGGCCAACTGCTCGATCGGAATCGCATAGATCTCGTCCATGGCCGCGTTGCAGTAAGGAAAGCAAGTCGAGCCGTCCGGCTTCATTACGTACGAGCAGATGACCCCCGGCACGGTCTCCGCCACGCGTTCCAGTCGGTCCTGCAACGCCAGGCGGTCCCGCAAAGCGGCTTCTTTCTCCCGTTCCGCCCGGCAATCACGGAACACTAAAACCACACCCAGCACGTTTCCTTGCGAGTCGCGAATCGGCGCACCGCTGTCCGCAATGGGCAACTCTTCGCCGTGCCTGTTTACCAGCAGCGTGTGGTTGGCCAGGCCCACTGTAACATTGCGTTCCAACACTTTCCTGGCGGGGTCCTCCAGCGGCTCCCGGCTTTCTTCATTCATGATCTGGAACACCGCTACCAGTGGTTGCCCCAGCGCTTCCTGGCATTTCCAGCCCGTCAGGCGCTCCGCCTCGGCATTTAGAAACGCAACCCGGCACTTGGCGTCGGTGGTGATCACACCGTCCCCGATACTTGCCAAGGTCACTGCATACTGTTCGCGGCTCTGCCGTATTTGCTCGTTGGACGCTTCCAGGTCTGCGGTGCGTTTCTCTATCCGGACCTCTAGGTGCTCCTTCGCCTTTTGAAGTGCCGCCGCCGCTCGTCGGCTTCCCCCAATATCCTGCGCAATCAAAAAACGCTACACCGACAAAGCCAAAGGCCACCAGGCTTCCCAGGACGAGGACGCTTCGGCTATACAGGCTGGTCCGCAGGGCGCGTTGCTCTCGCTCCGCCAACAACTTATCTTCCCGCCCTTCCAGTTCCCCCACTACTTCGCGGATCCGTAAATCCGTTTGAATCCCGCCGTCGGCGAGAATTCGCAAACCTGCCGCGGAAACTCCCTTGCCCTCCCGCAGAACTCGTACATCGCGAAGCTGCGCCAGGCGCGTGGCGACCAATTGCTCGAGTTCCCGGCGGCTATCATTCTGGGCCGGATTGTCGGCAATGAGTTGCCGCAGCGTGGAAAGCTCCCCTTGCAGCTCGCTCTGGGCCTCGTCGTAGGGTTTCAAGTAAACTTTTTCGCCCGTGATCAGATAGCCGCCTTGCCTCGTTTCCGCGTCCGCGACCAGGGACTGGATCTTGTGCAGCGAGGAAATCACCTGATGGGTGTGGGTTACCAGCGCGTCGTTCTCCCGCAACTTCACCACTACGACGTACGCGGTAACCCCGATCAGGCCCAGCGTCGTCAGCGCCACCCCGAAGCTGAACCATACATTTCTTTTCAGGGGCCGGAGCAACTGGTCAGGGAGTTCCGGCGCGGACCGCCGCCACTTCCATTTCCGCCATTCTATGGTCATCGATTACTCCTCCTTGCGGCGGCCCGGCGGACACCATTCCCTCCGGCCATGCGCTGCGAGCACAGCCGCGCCGCGAGAGAGGGTCGCAAACGCACAGGGAGCCCCTCGGTTCGCACCGGGAACTTCGTCAACAGACAAGGAAGGGGGAAAGACAAACAGAGAGGAGTTTCCAAGCTATTCCCACCGTGAGGGGCTGTCAATAGAACCGGGGCGCGTAATGGCGAAAGATTACCCCCACAAATTCAAGTGACTTTATGCTTCAAACAGACTTATTCGAATGCTCCATTCGAATGCCCGTCGTTTTCCCATTTTGGAAAATCGCCCGCTCGCCACACCTCTCCTGCTAAACCCTGCGTTCCGTGAATCTCAGCGCCACTTCACAAGAATTCCCCGGCATCCCTGTTGATCGCCCCACCAATACCAGTACGATATCTACTTAGGTACCTTAAAGTAATACTTTAAATGTCGGCGCGCCGACATTTTCTCCTGGTTCCCTCCATCCCCGCCAATCAAGGCGCAAAGTTCACCTGTGGCCGTCTTTCACCAGTCACGAGTCACCAATCACCAGCCACCCCCTTCCTGCTACACTATCCTTTCATCGCTCCCCCGGAGGCCCCCATGAGTGAAGCCACGCAATTCGCCAAATCCGTTCCCACCCGCACCGAATCGGACAGCATGGGCAGCATTGATGTCCCGATGGACCGCTACTATGGCGCGCAGACCGCACGCTCGCTGATTCATTTCGCCATCGGCAAGGACACCATGCCGCCGGAACTCATTCGCTCCTTCGGCATCCTGAAAAAGGCCGCTGCACTGGTGAATCGCGATCTCGGCAAACTTTCCGAGGAAAAAGCCAACCTCATCACCCAGGCCGCCGACGAAGTCATCTCCGGCAAGCTCAACGAGCACTTCCCTCTTCGCGTCTGGCAGACCGGCAGCGGCACGCAGACCAACATGAACGTCAACGAAGTCATTTCCAATCGCGCCATCCAGATTGCCCGCGGCGAAATCGGCAGCAAAAAGCCGATTCATCCGAACGACGACGTTAATATGTCCCAGTCCTCGAATGACACGTTTCCCGCGGCCATGCACATCGCCGCGGCGACGGAAACTTCGCGCCGCCTGATTCCCGCCGTGAAGCGCTTGCGCGATGCGATTGATGCCAAGGCCAAAGAATTCAAGGACGTGGTGAAAATCGGCCGCACCCATTTGCAGGACGCCACCCCGCTCACCGTAGGCCAGGAATTTTCCGGTTGGGTCAGCCTGCTCGATCGCGACGGCGCGCGCATCGCCATGACTCAGGACGGCTTGCTGGATCTCGCTATCGGCGGCACCGCTGTCGGAACCGGCTTGAACGCCCATCCCGAATTTGCCGACCGCGCCGCGAAAAAAATCGCCGAGCTGACCGGGTTGCCGTTCCGCTCGCACCCCAATAAATTTGCCAGCCTTTCCGCGCACGACGAAATCGTCTTCGCCAGCGGCGCGCTGAAAACACTCGCGGCTTCGCTGATGAAAATTGCCAACGACGTTCGCTGGCTGGCCTCCGGCCCCCGCTGCGGCCTGGGCGAATTGGTGATTCCGGAAAACGAGCCCGGCTCCTCCATCATGCCCGGCAAAGTGAATCCCACGCAGTCCGAGGCGGTCACCATGGTCGCCGTGCAGGTGCTCGGCAACGACGCCGCCATCGGCTTCGCCGGCTCCCAAGGCAACTTTGAATTAAACGTCTTCAAGCCGGTGATGATCTTCAACTATCTCCACTCCGTCGAACTCCTCACCGACGCGATGAACAGTTTCGTCGACCACTGCGTCGTCGGCATCGAACTCAACCGCGAAACCATCGACCGGTACGTCCACAACTCCCTCATGCTCGTCACCGCCCTGGCCCCCAAAATCGGCTACGACAACGCCGCCAAAGTCGCCAAAACCGCCCACAAAGATCACTCCAGCCTGCGCGATGCCGCCGTAAAACTAGGCTTCCTCTCCGCCGAAGAATTCGACGCCCTGGTCAAACCCGAAGACATGACCCACCCGTGATTTTCCATCTCTTCTCCAGCATTCCGCGTTCCCTTCCCGTTCATTCGCTGCTGCTCTGTGCACTCTGCGTTCCGATCTCTGCGCTCTCTGTGTCAAATCTTGCCTTTTCCGCGCTAGCCCCTGAGTAGTAAACTTGACGCGACCGAGGGTGCCCATGCTTCTCCGGCCGCAAATTCGGTTCCTGGCCTCCTGCCTCATCGCTTTCGCCGCCGTTCTTCCTCTTGCTGAGGCGCAGCCCAAGCGCGACAAAATCGTCACCAATCTGGATGGCGGCGTGTTTATGGAAACCGACGGCGCCATTCCCGGCGGCGCGTGCTTTCGCGTGAAGGGCCGCCTGAACGATCCGGATTTTTTTGAAACCCTGAAGCGCGAGGACTCCACCTCCGGCACGCTCTTCCGCCGCGGCAACGACGTGGTGACCGAATTCCCCATTCGCGTACACGTGAGCCTGATGATTTACGACGTCCCCTGCGACCCGCGGCAGGCGCCCACCAGTTCGCGCGTGTACCTCACCGAAGAGATGGTCGGCTCGTTGCGCTTGAGCTTTTTCTGGAAACACGAACTCGAGCTTCGCCCGGTCCGCGGAGTGGTGGAAAGCGGCGGCGTGGTGCGCCCCGTGCCATGGTATTCGCACGGCCTCGAAGAAGAACTGCCGCGGCGCTTTGAATGGTCGGTGGATTTCGACGTGCCCAGCGAAAGCGTCCCGCTGACCGACAGCCTGGTGCTGGTCTTCCGCACCGCCGACCACCGCTTCGTAGCCCGTTTCGCCGCCCGCCTGTAATTACCCGATTGCCGGAATCACGCCAATTTCATTTCAGGGATTGCATTGCGCACGATGAGTTTTGCTTCGGTGCGCGCCTGCACTTCTTCGGGAGTCCAACCCGGAGCGGTTTCGCGTAACACCAGGCCTTCCGGCGTCACATCAATCACCGCAAGGTCGGTGACAATCGTGTCCACGCACGCGAGCCCGGTGAGCGGATAGTTGCAGCTCTTCACAATTTTTGGCGCGCCCTCTTTGGTGTTGTGCTCCATGCACACGATCAATTTTTTCGACCCGGAGGCGATATCCATCGCGCCGCCGATGCCGCCGCTGCCCTTCGATCCGGGAATTTTCCAGTTGGCCAGATCCCCTTTTTCCGAAACCTGAAATCCGCCAAGGACCGCAATATCCAGATGCCCGCCGCGCGTCATCAAGTGCGCATCGGCCTGATGAAAAATCGAAGCTCCCGGAATCAGCGTCACCGGAACTTTCATCGCATCCACAAGATCGTAATCTTCTTCGCCGGTTTTCGCGCGGCGCCCCATCCCCAGAATTCCGTTTTCGCTGTGAAAATAAACCGTGATTCCCTTGGGCAAATAATCGGCGATGAGATTGGGAATTCCCCAGCCAAGATTTACGTAGGCGCCATCGTGCAATTCTTGCGCGGCGCGCCCGGCAATCTGTTCGCGGGTCAGTCTGAGCTTTTCGGTCATTGCGTTTTCCACCTTACGCGGATTTCTTGTCAGTTCGAGCGAAGCGAGAAATCTGCTTTTTGAGGCGAGAAGGAAAAGCAGATTCCTCGGGCAAATACGGCCCTCGGAATGACAAATACGCCGTCATCCGGAGAAGCGCATTCCTTTCGCCTGCACGATGCGGTGCACGAAAATCGCAGGGGTGATCACATCCTCCGGCGAAATGGAACCCACGGGCACAATTTCCTCCACTTCGGCGATCGTAAACTTGGCCGCCTTGGCCATGATGGGATTGAAATTCCGCGCCGCCAACCGGTACGTCAGATTCCCCAGCTCATCCGCCTTCTGCGCCTTGATCAGCGCAAAATCGGCGTGAATCGGCAGCTCCAGAATGCAGCGCTGGCCGTCAATCACGCGCTCTTCCTTGCCGATGGCAACTTCCGTGCCAACTCCAACGGTAGTGTAAAAACCCAGCAAACCCGCGGCCGCCGCTCGCATCCGCTCGCACAAAATTCCCTGCGGCACCAACTCGCAGGTGACTTCGCCCTTGGCAAAACGCTCCTGAAAATAGTTGGCATGCGGCCCCGGAAAAGAACAAATCACGCGCTTCACCTGGCCGTTCTTGAACATGACGCCGAGTTCGCCCTCGCGCGTCCCGCAGTTGTTGCTGATCGCAGTGATATTTTTGATGCCCCGGCGCGACATCGCCTGGATTAGATTATTCGGAAACCCCGCGCCGCCAAATCCCCCGAACATAATGCGCGCGCCGTCGGGAATATCCGCGACCGCCGCGTCCAACGAATTCACAATTTTTGCCTTCATCCGTCACTCAGTCACAACTAGATTGGTCTTGCCCATAGATTGTTCCCGACCCCCGAAAAATCCGCAACCCCGGCGCGGGGCCGACGGCATTTAAGGCTTGTGGATGCCGTTGAGCAGCATGTTGAGGAACACTTGCTTGACTTGTTCGGGGTCGGAGACGTGGTCGGTGTCGTACCAGCGATACAGCCAGTTGCACATGCCGAGAATGCCGTTGACGATTAGCCACGGCTCGCCGTCGATCAGCTTGCCCTGCTCCTGCCCGCGCTTCACCAGATCCACAAAGCGGCTGTTGTAGCGCGACATTACCGCGATCACCTTGTGCTGGCGCTTGCCGGAGAGCGAATCGAATTCGTGCAGGAACAATCCGAACGGCACTTTGTTCTGGATGATGTAATCGATCTGCGCGCGGATGGCGCGTTCGAGTTGCTCCACCGGTTCGGCCTCGAGGTCGATGTGCTGGGCAATGTAGGCGTCGCCGTCTTCAATGCCCGCCAGCAGAAGCTGGAAGAGCAGATCCTCTTTGGATTTGATGTAGTAGTAGAGCGAGCCCTTCAACATGCCGACGTCGCGGGCCACGTCTTCAATGGAAGTGGCGTGAAAGCCCTTGGCGAAAAAAATATTCGCGGCGCTATGCAGAACTTCCTGGAGGCGCGTGCCCGGTTTGGACTTCGATGACGCGCGTCCCGCGTGGCGCGCGCGCAGCGGTTTGGGTGAAATGGACTTACTGTTGGATTTTTTCAAGGGTACGGCGTACCTCACGAACGACAGAACATAGTAGCAGAGCGGGCGGACACATTTCTGTAGCTCACCCGATCGAGGTCTGAGTTACAGATCTCTTAGCGGACCAGATGGCAGGAGTGGGTTTTTACGATCAGCCAGACAACTTGGCCCGGGGCGAGGCCGAGGGAACGAACCGCGCTGGGCGTGACGTGCACTTGGAAGGTCGCGCCGGCTTTCACGCGGAGGGCGACCAGCGTGCCGCGGGTCTCGAGCGATTCAATGACGCCGGGAAGAATGTTCCGGGCGCTCAGAAAGTGCGGCGCTTCGGTGGAGAGAAGAATGTCTCCCGCTCGAATAGCCACGCGAACTTCGCTCCCGGGTGCGGCATCGCCGAAGGGAATCTCGATCTCGCAAGCCGCATCTTCAAGACCCACGCGCATGACGCCGTCGGCGGGGCGGTGCTCCATCACTTTTGCGCGCAGAACATTTTCGAACCCGGCGGCTTGTGCGAGCTCCACGGAGCGCGGCGCATCGAGCACTTCACGCGGAGCGCCGGTTTCCTGCACGCGTCCATTGACGATGGTCACAACGCTCTCGCCGATGGCATCCACTTCCTCGCGGTTGTGCGTGACATAAAGAATGGGAATGCGGTTGGCGTCGTCCCAGGCGCACAGGTCATCGAGGATGGCCCGGCGCAGCGAGGCGTCCAAGCCGGTAAGCGGTTCGTCGAGGAGCAGAACACGAGGACGGGTGACCAGAGCCCGTGCGAGCGCCACCCGCTGCTTTTCGCCGCCGGAAAGTTCTGCGGGGCGCCGGGCCAGCAAATTTTCGATGCGAAACGCGGCCGCGATGCGCGTGATGCGCTTCTGCTGTTCAGCGGCAGGGAGTTTTGCGAGACCGTAACGGATATTCTGCTCCACGGAAAGATGCGGAAACAGCGCCAGGGATTGAAAAACATAAGCTAAATCGCGGCGCTGCGGAGGAAGAGAGATTCCGTCGGCGGCATCGAAGAGGACTTCTTCGCCGAGGCTGATCTTGCCCGAATCAGGTTGCTGCAATCCCGCTATGCAATCGAGCAGGGTGGACTTCCCAGCGCCGGAAGGCCCGAACAAAACAGTGAAGCCTGGTTCGAAAGATGCGGCGACATCCAACACAAAGGGCGCCGCCCCGCTCGCGCGAAACTTTTTGCGGATTTGCACAGCGAGCATCGCACGGCTCATTTTGTCAGCCACAGCGACCAGACGCGGCGGTTCACTCCGTAGACGATGGAAAGAACAACGAAGGAGATAAGCAGGAGCAGCAGCGCGGTCTGGTGCGCGGCGGCGTAGTCGAGCGCCTGGACGCGGTCATAAATGTCGATGGAAACGGTGCGGGTGATGCCCGGGAGATTCCCGCCGACCATCAGCACCACGCCAAATTCGCCCAGCGTATGCGCGAAACTTAAAACGAGAGCCGTGAGCACACCGGGCCAGGCAAGCGGCAGAATGACGCGGAAGAAAGTGCGCGCGCGGCCGGCCCCGAGAATCGCGGAGGCATCGAGAATGCGCCGGTCCAGGGCTTCGAAGGAAGCCACCAGCGGCTGTACGGCAAACGGAAAACTGTAGAAGAGCGAAGCAACCACAAGGCCCGCAAAAGTGAAAGCGAGCGGATGGCCAAATAGCGATTGCCAAATTTTTCCCAGCGGACCGCGCGGGCCCATGGCCACCAGTGCATAAAAACCGATGACGGTGGGAGGCAAGACCAGCGGCAGGGCGACCACGGATTCAACCAGGAATTTTCCGCGCCACGAACTGAAAGCCAAACCGTAGGCAAGCGGCAGGGCCAGCACGAGAAGAAGTACGGAGACAGTTGCCGAGAGTCGCAGCGATAGAAACAGGGCCTCGAGGTTCATGGTTTTGCAACTGGGGGCGCCCCGGCGACGGGCAGCGTGAAACCATAACGCTGCAGAATGATTCGAGCGGCGGGAGTTTTCATAAAATTAAGAAAGGAGATCGCGGCTGGCCTGTTGGAAGAAGACTTAAGAATGACGGCGGCTTGCTCAAAGAGCGGATAGCGATCGGAAGGAAGTTGCCAGGACTTGCCATTTTTCATAGCCGGAGAGAGGGTCAACGACAGCGCGATGAGCCCCGCTTGCGCGCTGCCGGATTGCACGAATTGCGCAGCCTGGGAGATGTTTTCACCGAAGACAAGTTTGAGCTTGAGCTGATCGTAGAGGCCGGCGTTTTGCAGCGCAGCGACGGCGGCGCGTCCGTAAGGGGCGTGTTCGGGATTGGCGACAGCGATCTTTTGTATCCGAGGATCGAGGAGAATTTTTAGTCCGGCTGAGAGATCGAGCGGAGAATCGGGCGGGAGCCAGAGGACGAGGCGACCGGTGCCATAGGTTTGCAGGGAATCGGAATCGGCAAAGCCCGCGGCGATTAATTTTTTGGGATAGTCGCTGTCGGCAGAGAAAAAAAGATCGAATGGCGCGCCATTCTGAATTTGCGCGAAGAAGTTGCCGCTGGAGCCATAGGTGACGTCGAGTTTAGCGCCAGTTTGCTTTTCGTATTCGGCGGCCAGATCGGGGAAAGCGAATTGGAGGTCGGAGGCCGCGGCGACGCGGAGGGTTTGGGCAGAGATGGACGTGCCGAAAAATAGCGCCAGGAGGCAGAGAAGAAAAAGCACCCGTCCGGTGTAAGCATTCGGGGTGCAAACGAACCTCCTCCCTTCTTCCCTCAGGGCAAGCGGAAAGCAAACCCTACATAGACGATTTGAATGGTCATTCATCTTGCTCACCCGCGTCAGACTCGAAGAATCATTACTTCAGTGGATTTGATTAGCGCGGCGGCGCGTTCGCCGGGTTTGAGGCGCATTTCCTTGGCGGCGTCGGCGGTGATGATGGAGGTGATGTGCTGCTCGCCGATGGCCAGAGTGATTTGCGCCAGCAGTCCGCTGTATTTCACGGCGATGACCCGGCCAATGAGCTGGTTTCGTCCGCTGATTTTGCGGAAATTGCCGCGGCGGGCGGCGATATCGCCGCGTTCGAGCGACTTGGGGATCAGCCGGTCGATTTCGGATTCGGGTACGCGGTGGTGGCCGCCGGGAGTTTTTGCGGTTTTTAGTTTGCCGCGATAGATCCATTGTTTCAGCGTGGGATAGCTGATGCCGAGGATGTTGGCAGCTTCCCGAGGGGCCAGGAGTCTTTGCATGCGGACGAGGATAGATGATTTTAAGCGACGGGACAATACGATTTTAGGCGGTTAGCGAGGAGACCCGGGGACGCCATTCTCCCGAATGGCGCGGCCGGCGAGCAAGAGAACGCCAATCAGGAGATTGGCGTTCTCGGGCAAGCGCCGTCAGTTCCTGAGCGGCTTGCCGGTTTTAAGAGTGTGGGCGATACGCTCTTGCGTTTTCTTTTCGCCGCAGAGGGAGACGAAGGCTTCGCGCTCGAGGTCCAGCACGTATTGTTCGCTGACCAGTTGCGGCGCGGAGAGCACGCCCCCGGCGAGAATATGCGCGACCTTGCGCGCGACGTGGGCGTCGTAATCGGAAGCGTAGCCGCCGCGGGTCATCATGTGAATGGCCAGCTTTCCGGCGGCCAGAAAAGATTCGCCGAGCACTTTGATCTGCGTGGCCTGCGCGCCTTCCTGCCACGAAGAGGCGGCGGGTTTCCAACCGCCGCGGACCAGAGCGAGAGAGGTCTGCTTGGCGTCGGCCACCAGACGCTCGCGATTCATCGAATACGTGTCGCTGCGGCGAAGATAACCGAGGTCGCGGCATTCTTCGGCGCTGGTGCCAACTTTTGCGGTGGCGATATTTTCGAAAACCGGCTTCAGCGTATGGAAGAGATCGAGGTCATCGCCGGAAGCCGCGTTTTCATTGGCGCGAATGAGCATTTCTTTGGTGCCGCCCCCGCCGGGAATTAACCCTACACCGACTTCGACGAGGCCGATATAGGCTTCCGCAGCCGCATGAATTTTTGCGGAATGCAGGCTGATTTCGCAGCCGCCGCCGAGGGCCATGCCTTGCGGCGCGGCCACGACGGGCTTTGGCGCGTATTTGATGGCGAGGTTTACGTTCTGGAACTGCTTCACGGCCATGTGCAGTTCGTCCCACTCCTGCTCTTGCGCGCCGACGAGCACCAGCATGAGATTCGCGCCAACGCAAAAGTTGACGGCCTGATTGGCGATGACCATGGCGTCGAAATCGGTGTCCAAGCGCTTGATGCCCTTGTGGATCATCGCGATCAGGTCTGCGCCGATCGAGTTCATCTTGCTGTGAAATTCGCAGCATACCACGCCGTCGCCGAGATCGATGAGGCTGGCACCCGAGTTGCGCTCGACTTCGCGGCCGGCGTCTTTCAGATCTTTGAGGATAGTAATGCCGACGGGCTGTACTACTTTCTTGACTTTACCGGTGGCAAGATCGAACACGGAAGTTTCGCCCTTGCTGGATTCGTAGAAACTGGTGAGCCCGGCCGCCAGAGCTTTCTCAAAAACCAGCGGGAGAGCGCGCCCCTCTTTCTTAATCTGCGCGGCAAACGCGGGGAGCCCGAGCGCGTCCACGATTTCAAAAGGACCAAGCTCCCAGGCAAAGCCCCAGCGCATGGCGCTATCCACATCCACAATGTTGTCGGCGATCTCCGGCATGCGGCGCCCCGCGTACAAGCACATTTCGGAGACGCTGCTCCAGATAAATTGCTGCGCCTTGTCGCTCTTCTGGCCTTCAAAGAGTGGAGTAAGCAGGCTGCGCAGGCGTTCGGGAGTATCTTCGACGGCTTTGCCGGCTTCGATCGAGCCGAAACGCGTCTTCTGCTTCTCGCGGTACTCCATGGAGTTGAGGTCGAGCGTGAGAATCTCCCTTTCACCCTTGCCGCCTTTGACGCGTTTGTAAAATCCCTGGCCGGTTTTGTCGCCCAGCCATTTGCGCTTGGCCATTTCTTCAAGGAAGGCGGGAATTTTGTAGGTTTCGCGGGATTCGTCGTTGGGCGCGGTTTCGTAGATGTTTTTCACCACGTGCATGAGGACGTCGAGGCCGACAATGTCCGCGGTGCGAAACGTGGCGGACTTGGGCCAGCCGACGGCGGGTCCGGTGCATGTGTCCACTTCCTCAATGGACATGCCAAGCGACTGCATCAGGCGCAGGGCATTCAGCATCGAAAACGTGCCGATGCGGTTGGCGATGAAATTCGGCGTGTCCTTGGCGAGCACGACGCCTTTTCCGAGCTGCCGATCGCAAAAATCGGAGAGCGTGCTAAGAACTTCGGGAGAAGTTTTCGGACCGGGGATGACTTCGACGAGCTTCATATACCGCGGCGGATTAAAAAAGTGCGTGCCGGCCCAGTGCTGCTGAAACTCCTCGGGCAGACCTTCCGCAATGAGGTGGACGGGCAGCCCGGAAGTGTTGGTGGTGACGATGGCGCCGAGCTTCCGGAACTGCGCGACCTTGGCGAGCAGCCCGCGCTTGATTTCCAAATTTTCGGCGACCACTTCGATAATCCAGTCGGCGTCGGCGATGCGCGGCAGATCGTCTTCAAAGTTGCCGATGGAAACTTTGGCAGCCAGCGTCGGCGTGAAGAACGCGGCGGGCTTCGCTTTTTTCGCGGCGTCCAGGCCGGCCTGGACGATTTTGTTGCGATCGGCGGGAGCGGCGTCCTTCGGAACGATGTCGAGCAGCAGGCAGGGCAACCCGGCGTTGGCGAAATGCGCAGCGATGCGCGCGCCCATGGTGCCGGCGCCGAGGACAACTGTTTTTTGAATGTGATGGGTCATGACCAAGCCTTGAGGAGCGAGAATGGACAACAGCACAGGTTACAAAATGGCACGCCACCGGTCAAACAGGTGTTTGGTAACACGCCGGAGCAGCTTAAAATTGAGGGATGGAAGAAGAGAAACAGGTGAGCGCGCAGAGCTTGTTGAACAGCGCGAAAGAATGGGTTCGCGCGTTCACCAACGGCTACGCGGCCGAGGATAAACGCCGTCCGCGCATAGGCGTGGCGCTGGCGGGGGGGTTCGCACGCGGCATTGCGCACATCGGCGTGCTGCGGGTGTTCCGCGAAGCGGGCATTCCGATCGACATGGTGGCGGGCACCAGCGTTGGCGCGCTGATCGGCGCCGGCTATTGCGCTGGGGCGTCGCTTGAAACGATGCAGCAGATCGCCAGCGAAACGACGTTTACGGACTTTGGCCGTTGGACTCCCTCCTGGCTGGGGCTCGCGACCAATCAGCGCCTCGAACAGTTCCTGGCCCGCTTCAGCAGCATCACTCGGTTCGAAGAGTTGCAGACCCCGCTGGCAATTGCCGCGACCGACATCAATGCGGGCCTCCCGGTGTACTACTACCAGAAGGGGCCGATTGGCCCGGCGCTGCGGGCATCGTGCGCATACCCCGGATTGTTCGTGCCCATCCAATTCGAAGGGCGCACGCTGGTGGACGGGTTTCTGACCGCGCTGGTGCCGTATGAAGGACTGCTGTTGATGGGCGCGGAAGTGGTGATCGCGGTGTACCTGGAGCCGGGGCTGAACGGGGACCCGCGCACGTTCACGGATATTTTAAGCCGGTCGTTCACAATCATTCAGAAGCATGCGGAGCTGGAATGGCGGCAGTACGCGGACGTGATTATCGAACCGAACGTGACGCCATATGTCTGGGACGATTTTTCAAAAACCAGCGAGATGGTGCTCGCGGGAGAAGAAGCGGCGATGAAGGCCTTGCCGGAGATCCGCGCGGCGATTGAGGGCAAGAAAAAGGCGAAGCAAGACGCGGAGTGAGGCGGAGCGCCGCCATCTTGGCGGCAAGCGGGCCGGCAGACCGCCGGCGCTATAGGAGTTTTACTTCTACGTTGACGGGCTGGCCTTCGCCCTTGCCACGCTGGGTTAGCCAAGCAGCGAGGCCCTCGGCGAAACGCTCGGGGGTGAGGCGAAAACTTGCTTCCAGGCGGCCATCGCCAACGGGAAGCGTGTCGTCGAAATCGGCCGAGTTGGTGAAGTTGCGCATCGAGAATTGATCGAGCCACTCCAGCGGGCAAGGACGCCGCTCGCCGCGGATCAAAACATCCACCTGAAATTTCTGCGCGTACATGCGATTAGGATAGCAGGTTCGTCGTAGGGGGAAGAACACAGGCAGGAGTCCCTGCGCCACGAGTAGCTAAGCAACCTAGCGCCATCCGGGAGAATGGCGTTCCTAGGTCGCGGTGACGCGCGAACTTGCCTCGGGGGTTACCGGTAACATACACTGGGCAGGTTTAGAGACCGTACTACAGAGTCCCGCCAGTCTCGGATACAAGTCCACGCTATCAAGACGGGCCGGATCGGGCGCACCCAAGCGATTCTCCGGTGTGGCCCATTCACTTTAATAGGGGGAAATCGTGGCGACGCCAATGGAAGCCTGGGTTCAGGAATCGGCCCGGCTGACCAAACCGGACAAGATTGTGTATTGTGACGGCTCGGAAGCGGAAAACCGCACCATGCTGCAGGAAATGATGAAGCAAGGTGACTCCTTCCAGCTCAACGAAAAGACCTACCCCAACTGTTACCTGCACCGCAGCAACCCGAGCGACGTGGCCCGTACGGAACACCTCACCTTCATCTGCACCCCCAATAAAGAGGACGTAGGACCAACCAACAACTGGATGGATCCCGAAGGGGCGAAGTTCAAGCTCGGCAAGTTGTTTGACGGCGCGATGCGCGGGCGCACGATGTATGTGGTGCCCTACATCATGGGGCCGGTGGATTCGCCGTTCAGCAAGGTGGGCGTCGAAGTGACGGACAGCCCGTACGTGGTAGCGAACATGCGCATTATGTCGCGGATGGGCAGGGTGGCCCAGGACCGGCTGGGAAGTTCCTCGGACTTTGTGCCGGGATTGCATTCGCTGGGAGATCTGGACCCATTGCGGCGGTACATCGCGCATTTTCCGGAAGAGCGGCTGATCTGGAGCGTGGGTTCGGGGTACGGCGGCAACGCGCTGCTGGGAAAGAAGTGCTTCGCGCTGCGCATCGCCAGCTATATGGCGCGGCAGCAGGGTTGGATGGCCGAGCACATGTTGATCCTGGGGCTGGAATCGCCGGGCGGAAAAGTGACGTACATGGCCGCGGCGTTTCCAAGCGCCTGCGGCAAGACCAATCTGGCGATGATGGTGTCCGCGCTGGAAAGCCAAGGATACAAGGTCTGGACGGTGGGCGACGACATTTCCTGGATGCACATCGGTTCGGACGGCTATTTGCGCGCGATCAATCCCGAAGCGGGATTTTTTGGCGTGGCGCCGGGGACTGGAAAGCTGACCAATCCCAACGTGATGGAAGCGCTGAATCGCAATACGATTTTCACCAATACCGGAGTGACGCCGGACGGCGAGCCGTGGTGGGAAGGCATTGGCAGCGAGCCACCGGCCGGCTTGATCAATTGGCTGGGACAAAAATGGGATCCCTCGAAGGGCGTGGCGGCGCATCCGAATTCGCGTTATACGGTACCGGCGCAGCAATCGCCAAGCATTTCGCCGAAGTGGGAAGCAGCGGAAGGCGTGCCGATTTCGGCGTTCATTTTTGGAGGGCGGCGTGCGCGGCTGGCGCCGCTGGTGTATCAGTCGTTCAACTGGCAGCACGGCGTTTTTGTCGGGGCCACGATGGCTTCGGAGACCACGGCGGCGACCACCGGCGACGTGGGCGTTACGCGGCGCGATCCCATGGCCATGCTGCCCTTCTGCGGCTACAACATGGCCGAGTATTTCCAGCATTGGCTGGAAATGGGGAAGAAGATCCCGCATCCCCCGAAGATTTTCCACGTGAACTGGTTCCGCAAGGGCGCGGACGGGAAGTTCCTGTGGCCCGGCTACGGGGAGAACGTGCGGGTGCTGAAGTGGATTCTGGAGCGAGTGGAAGGGCGTGGAGACGCGCGGGAGACTCCGATTGGGTTTGTGCCGACCCGTACGGGGATTACGCTGGATGGGCTGAAGATTGCGCCGGAGACTCTGGACGAGTTGTTCCGCGTGGACGCGGCGGACTGGGAAACGGACTTGGCGGATACCCGGGAATTTTTCGGGAAGTTCGGGCCCAAGTTGCCGCCAGAGCTGCGGAAAGAGCATGAGGCGGTGGGCAGCAGGTTTCAAAAGACAGTAACGGTGTAAGCGCGATCCCTGTAGCTCGCCCCTTTAGGGGCGAGGGTTTTCATAGCGATTGAACTCCTACATACGCAATGGAATCCTCCAGGTCTTGCCAAGCGGACATGCGCCATCCGCCCTTCCCCGCAACTGAAATCCTGCTTGCGCCGTGGAAACCCCCAGGTCTGAAGAGCTGAGCTACAAAATCAGGAATGAACGGGAAGTCCCCTTTAAGTAAAGTAGTGTAGAATTTCATGCCATGGTGGAGGCCCTTCCCGGATTTCCCAGGGTTTTTCTGTTTGCTGCTTTGTGGACTCTCCTTGCTGCGCCTTTTTCTTTTTCCGCTACTACCTGGAATGGTGTCTTGCGGGACGCCGCCGGCAAACCGGTGGCGGACGCCAAAATCCGTCTGCAAGCCACGTCTGGCGCTCTGAAATACGAGGGCGGCACGGCGGCTGACGGCGCGTTTGTGGTCGCGGGGATTAAGGCCGGCAGTTACACGCTGGCGGTTGAGGCAGCTGGCAGGAAATGGACCGCCACGAAGCCCTTTGTGGCCGGCGAGGAAAGCACGATCACCGCGGATCTGGCCCTTTCCGGGCAGGATCAACTGCTCGTCGTTGTGGTCTCGGCGCAACCACTGGGCCCCGCGCGGCAGGGCAGCGGCGGCGAACATCTCTCCAGCGAAGAAGTCTCCAGTCTGCCGCTGAACACACGCGATTTCAGTAAATTGCTGCTGCTGGCCGCCGGCACGATGACCGACACCAACGGCGCGGCGAATTTCACGCAACAATTTGCGGTGAACGGGCAACGCGGCGTCGCCTCGGTCTTTGCGATGGATGGCGGCAGCACCACCGACCCGGAACTCGGCGGCGCAACGTTTGCGAATTTCAACGTGGATGCCATTCAAGAGGTGCAGTCAAACTCCGGAGTGATGCCGGCGGAGCTTGGCCAGGGCGCCGCGGGATTTGCGAACGTGGTTACCAAGTCCGGGACGAATCAGCTGCACGGCAGCGGGTTTGAATTTGTGCGCAACGCCGCTTTCGATGCGCGGAATTTCTTCGATCATGCCAGCGAGCTGGACCCGCGGAGGATTCCGCCCTTCGTGCGCAATGAATTCGGAGTAACCATAGGCGGGCCAGTGGTCCTGCCGGGAATTTACGACGGCGGCGGTAAGACCTATTTTTTTGGCGAGTATGCGGGATTCCGGCAGGTGCTGGGAACGACGCAGGTTTTCCCGGTACCGACCGCCGATGAGCGAAAAGGGATCGATACGACAACCTATCCCCCCACTTCCACTTCTCCGGGCGATACGCTCTTCGTGCCGGTGAGCCCGGCGATTGCGTCGATCCTGGCCCGCTACCCATTGCCGAATGATCCGACGGGGGCGTATGGCGCGCGGACGTTTGCGGCCCCCTCCAAGGTGGTGACAGATACCGACCAGTTTTCGATTCGCGTGGATCATCGTATCTCGGACAAAGCCACGCTGTTCACGCGTTTCAGCCTGGACCAAATCGATGGGCCAACGGTTAATCCGGATCAGACGCTGATCGATCCCAGCTTTGCGATAAAGTTCTTCGATCACCAGCGCAACGCAGCGGTGAGCTATGCGCGGACGTATTCGACGCAGCTGACCTCCACGACCTTGTTCGACTATATCCGCAGCACCCCGATCTTCCCCGCCAGCAATCACACGGACATTGCGCTGACGTTTGGAGATAGCCTCTTCGAGGGTTTCAATACCGCGGCCGGGTCCATTTTCGGATCGTATGGGAACCTGTTTCAATTCAAGCACGATATGAGTTACGTGCACCGGGGGCATGTGTTCAAGTGGGGAGCGGAAATCCGATGGAACCGCGATTCCACCGTTTTCGGGACCACGCCGAGCGGTTTGTATTCCTTTGGCGGCGGCCCCGCGTATGCGCCCTACTTAATCACTTCGGCCAGCGGGCAGCACAACATTTTGCCGGGCGAGCCTCTGCCGGACTCGCTGCTGGGTCTGCTGACCGCGACACCTTATGAATACACGATTGCGGCGCCCTATCGGCTGACGCCCACGGGAGATAAATTTGACGAAGCGGCGGTGCGGCGCGCGGCGTACAACTTCTATTTCCAGGACACGTGGAAAACAACTTCGCGGCTGAGCATCAATTATGGCCTGCGGTTCGAGGTGAACAGCCGGATCACCGAGGCGCAGAATCGCACTTCGGTAGCCACGCCGGTCGGGCCGGACGGAGAGCCCGCGGATTTTCTGACTCCCGGCGCCACGCAGCAGTTTTTGTACAATCCGCAGCCGATCTATCCGCTCGATTGGACGGGGTGGGCGCCGCGCGTGAGCGTGGATTATGCAGTGACGAAACGCACGACGATTCACGCGGGAGGCGCAATCACTTCGATTGTGCCGAATTTGTGGCAGGACAATTTTGTGACTGGCGGCCTGCCGTTTACGGTGCAACCGCTGGTGACGGCGCAGCAGGGCACGCCGGTTCCCTTTTCAAATTCGATTGTGCCGCTGCAGGTGCCGGAGCCATACACAACGTCGGGGCAACTGCTTTTTCCGGGAAACAGCACTTCGGCGGTGGCGGCGAACACGCCCATCGATTTTTTGCGATTCCAGCAGGATCTGGAGGCGCTGACGCCGGGGGATCAGGTGCAGTTGTTGAGTGTCAGCACGATGTCGCGGCATTTCCAGAACGGGTACATCGGAACCTACACGGCGGGATTTGAGCATGATTTCGGGCGGCTGCGGTGGAATGCGGCGTATGTGGGCACCGCGGGAATTCATCTCGCGCGTGTTTTCGCGCCGAACGGCTATGCCGGCGCGGGCCCCGCTTACGCGCGATTCACGCAATTTGATACTTCTGGCAACGCCACCGCCGGCTACGGCCCGGAATATGTGATGAACAGCGATTCGCATTCCAGTTATAACGCGCTGCAGACCAGCGTGAGCGGAAATTATCCGCGAATTGGGCTGAGCTTTGCCGCCAGCTATACCTATTCGAAATCCATCGATGATTCCAGCGCGGTGCAGGGCGCGACTACGACGACCGCCGGGGCGATTCTGCAGACGCTGGCGCAGAATCCGCTGGCTGAGCGCGCAGAAAAAGGGCCGTCGACGTTCGACGTGACCCATGTTTTTTCAGTGAGCTTGTTCCAGGCACTCCCGTTTGACAAGGTAAGTTTCCTGCAACCGGTGAGCCGCATCGTGACCTCCGGCTGGCAACTGCTGAACATCACCACGATTACCAGCGGGCCGCCCTTCACGGTGTATTCGGGAGTTCAGCAGACCGACGCCGGGGCAGGCGCCACCGACCGGCCCGACCTGCTCAGCATGCCGAACTTATCGACCAGCCGGACGCGGCGCGAAGATTATTTCGGGTTGGGCGATAACAACTACACGTTCTTTTTTGTTCCCATTGATGTGCCGGGCGGAACCGGGCCGAACCAGGGGCGGTTTGGGACCTTGGGGCGCAACACGTTCCGCGGGCCGGGATACAAGCAGTTTGATTTCGCGTTGATCAAGGACACTCCGTTCGGGCGGCGCGGGAAGAGCGACCTGGGGATGGTGGAATTTCGCGCGGAGTTTTTCAATCTGTTCAATATTGTGAACTTTGGATTGCCGTCGAATACCGTGCGCGGCAGCGGGTTTGGCATCATCAGCCGCACGGCGGGAACTTCGCGGCAGATTCAGTTTTCGTTGAAGCTAATTTTCTAGGACGGAGAGGAAGCAGAGAAGATTTCAACACAGAGGCCACGGAAGAACCACAGAGTGCACGGAGAAGCGAGGGGTGCCGTTTCGCCGACTGGGTTGAACATTTGGTTTGGTGGTTTGGTTGAAACCGTAAAAGCGGAAGCTGAGCTTCCGCACTCCAAAGTCAGAGCAGGGAGCGGATGGGCTCGTCGATGCGGATGTGGGTGGCGGGATTGCCGCTGATTGGGTAGGTGGGGCCTTCGGCTTGGGAGAAGTTGACGAAGCGGCTGATGTGATAGTCCTCGTCAAGCGAGGTGAAGAGCTTGGTGGTTTCTTCGGGAGTGAGACCGAACGCGGAGAGGGCAACGGGATCGCCCCACCGCTTGGCCAGCGAAGCATAGCGGTCCACCACTTCCTTGAGACTCAGCATGGTGCGGAGTGTAACGCGGTAGGTTCGGCGGTGGAAGCGCACAGTTTGGCGGCGGCGGAAGGATTCGGTAAGATGCTGACGGCACTTACAACGCAATGGAGGACGAATTTATGAGCATCGCGGTTGGACAAGCGGCACCCGATTTCGCCCTGCAAGACCAGAACAAGAAGGAAGTGAAACTTTCAGAGTTCGCGGGAAAGAAAAGAGTGGTGCTGGTGTTTTATCCGTTGGACTGGAGCCCCACCTGCACCACCGAGCACGCCTGCTTCGTGAACGACATGCGGAATTTTGAAACACTGGATGCCGAAGTGCTGGGCGTCAGCGTGGACAGCGTGTGGTCGCACAAGGCCTACGCGGAAAAGATGGGCATCAAGTATTCGCTGCTAGCGGATTTTCATCCCAAGGGCGCGATGAGCGAGAAGTACGGCGTGTACATGGCCGACAAAGGCATCACCGGCCGCTCGATCATCATCATTGACAAGGCCGGGAAAGTGGCGTGGGTCAAGAATTACGACATTCCCGTGGTGCCGGACGTGAAGGAAGTGGCGACAGCGCTGGGGAGCGTGAAGTAAGGGACGTTCAGGAAATAAAGGAAACAGAGGAACGGGTTCTCGGTGGCCGGTCTAAAGACCGGCCACTACATTTTTTGGGCTAATGCTTTGCGGGAGGCTCGGGGGTTTTGGGGTTGGGTGGCTGCGGCGTTTTCGCGGGGGCCGGCGGGAACGCTATGGCGCCGGAGAATGTGCGGACCAGGATTACCAACTGCCAGCGCTGTTCGTCGGTCAGCTTGGTGCGGAACGACGGCATCGGTTTGCGGCCCTGGGTGATCTGGTAATAGATTTCGCCGTCGCTGAGCGTGTTCATGTGCTTCGAATCGGTCAGGTCGCTGGGCGCGGGATCGTACATCATGGCGTCGGAGCCGTCGCCCTTGCCGGAATCACCGTGGCAGTTGGCGCAGTATTCCGTGAAGACGGGTTTCGCCGCGTTCAGATTTGCATCGGAAACAGCAAGCGGATTCTTGTGCAGCTTTTCGTCAGGGGGAGTCTGCCATGGCGTTTTATGAAATGCGGCCAAGCCAATCGACAGAAAGATCAAAGCCAGGGTCAGGACGAAGAGGAGCTTGTGGAAGAGCCGGGGCCTTTTCGGACGTGCGGGCATGTTGGGTCACCAGGAAAAGTTTCGCACAGGTGGGGGTTGGGGAAAAGCGGGAAGCGGAGAAGGAGAAGAATTCAACACAGAGTTCACAGAGGGGCCACGGAGGCCACGGAGAAGAGGCGGGCATCAGGCGGAGCGGAAGATTAGCCAGAGGAGTTCGCCGTTGAAGAAGAGTATGGCGGCGGCGACGCACCAGGCGATGACGGTGGTAGCGCGAGAGTTGACGAAGTCGCCCATCTTGGCCCGCTCGCTGGTGAATTGCACCAGAGGAATCACCGCGAACGGCAATTGAAAACTGAGAACCACCTGGCTGAGGATGAGGAGCGCGGTGAGCTTCCCTTCCCCGGCGATGGCGATGACCAAGACTGCGGGAAGAATGGCGATGGAGCGAGTGATCAGGCGGCGCAGCCAGGGCTTCAGGCGAATATCGAGAAAACCTTCCATGACGATCTGGCCGGCGAGCGTCCCGGTGAGAGTGGAATTCTGGCCGGAGGCTAGCAGAGCGCAGGCGAACAGCGTGCTGGCAAAGCCGGCGCCGAGCACGGGACTGAGGAGTTTGTAGGCTTCACCGATGTCGGCAACTTCGTTCATGCCGCGGGTGTGAAACGCAGCGGCGCCGAGGACCAGGATGGCGGCGTTGATGAAGAGAGCGAAGAAGAGGGCGACGGTGGAATCGATGACCGCGTAGCGCAGGGCTTCGCGCTTTTCGGATTTGCCTTGGCCGAAGGCGCGGGTTTGCACGATGCTCGAGTGCAGATAGAGATTGTGGGGCATCACCGTGGCGCCGAGGATGCCGATGGCGATGTACAACATTTCCTTGTTGCGCAGGATTTCGGCGCGGGGGATGAAACCGATGGCGGCTTCGCGCCAAATCGGGTGCGCAAAGAAAATTTCATAGCCAAAGCAGAGGGCGATGCTGGCGATGAGGGTAACCACGAAGGCTTCGACGAGGCGAAAGCCGCGGCCCTGCATCGCCAGGACGATCAGGACGTCGAAGGCGGTGAGCAGCACGCCAAGCAGCAGCGGGATGTGGAACAAGAGATTGAGGGCCACGGCGGAGCCCAGGACTTCGGCTAGATCGCAGGCGGCGATGGCCAGTTCGCAGCCGATCCACAGAAAAATGTACATCCGGCGGGAGTAGTGGTCGCGGCAGGCTTGGGCAAGGTCGCGTCCGGTGACGATGCCAAGCTTCGCGGAAAGCGCCTGCAGGAACATTGCCAGAAAATTGCTGATGAGCACCACGCTGAGCAGCGTGTAGCCGAACTTGGAGCCGCCGCCGATGTCGGTGGCCCAGTTGCCGGGGTCCATGTAGCCGACGGCGACGAGATAGCCGGGGCCGGCGAAGGCCAGAGTCTTGCGAATCCAGTGCGCGTTGTGGGCGATGGGGATGCTGCGGTGGGATTCCGGAAGCGAGGGGAGGGTCAGGGCGCGGCGCCAAGCGGAGGTTTCGGCCTGGTCGGCGGGCAGCGCCGGAGAGGTCGAGAATCGCTTGGAGAAGATGTCGGCCATGATTTGTATTAACTATGGTTAACTTCTCTTATAAAGTAGACTTAACTAGGCCGGGTGTCAATAGGACTTATTGGAAAAGGCAATCCTTGCGCGGTGGCCGAGGTTAAGATCGGCCACCACATTTGGGCCGAAGCCGTGCTCGGGCGTGGGCTGTGATACTTTGGAGAGGAATTTTGGGAGAACACCATGGACGAGAAGCAGGCGGCGCAGCCGGGGCAAGTGCAAATCAAGGCGGATGAGAAGGAGTTGCAAGGGTTGTACAGCAATCTGGTGATGATTCAGCACCACGCGGAGGAGTTCACGCTGAATTTTGTGTACGTGTTCCCGAATGGTACGCAGGGGAAGCTGCTCAGCAGCGTGATTGTGAGTCCCGGACATGCCAAGCGCATCTGGCGGGCGCTGGGAGAGAATATTTCGCGGTTTGAGGCGCAGTATGGGCCGATTAAAGAGGGGCCGGAGGGCGCGCCGATGCCGGGGACGAACATCGGTTTCGTGCAATAGAAAGAAAGTACGGGACGCGGGGAGAGCGCAGTGCGATTTCAGGCCGCGAGCGACCAGGCGCTGCTGGTCTATCTGGGAGAAGAGATCGGCGCGGCGGCGCACGAGCGAGTGGTGCAGTTGCTGCGGTTGCTGCAGCGGGAGCGGGTGCCATGGATCCGGAATATCCAGCCCGCCTACTGTTCCCTGCTGATTACCTTTGACGCTGCTGCGGTGGAGCACGCCGAAGCGCAGGCAAAACTCACGGAATACGAAAAGCGCGCGGGAAAAATGCCGGCTGCGAAGGCCCTGTTGGTGGAGGTGCCCGTGTGTTATGGCGGGGAGTTTGGGCCGGACCTGGACGACGTAGCGGCGCAGCATGGGTTGAAAGCGGAGAAAGTTATTGAGCTGCATTGTGGGCGGGCGTATCACGCCTACTTTTTGGGATTTGCGCCCGGGTTTGCGTATCTGGGCGATTTGGCGGAGGAGATTGCCACGCCACGATTGGAGACGCCGCGAAAGCAAGTGCCCGCGGGAAGTGTGGGCATCGCGGGGCGGCAGACGGCGGTGTATCCGTTCGCGACGCCGGGCGGCTGGCGATTGATTGGGCGCACGCCGCTGGAAATGTTTCGGAGAGATCGCGAGCCGATGGGCCTGCTGGCGATTGGGGACCAGGTGCGCTTCCGGCCGATCACGCGCGACGAGTTTGCCGCGGCGAGGCGCGGATGAGTTCGATGGTGGTGGAGGCGCCGGGATTGCAGACCACGGTGCAGGATTTGGGTCGCGAAGGGTATGGTGCGCTAGGAGTTTCGGCCTCGGGTGCCGCGGATGCGGTGGCATTGCGGCTGGGGAACCTACTGCTGGAGAATCGGGCCGGGACGCCGGCGTTGGAGATGACGCTTACGGGCGGGACGTTTCTGTTCCCCGAAGGAGCGGTGATTTGCCTGGCAGGCGCGAATTTTGAAGCGCAGGTGGATGGAAAATCGCTGGAATTGTGGCGGCCGCACGCGATCTTGCCGGGTAAGAAAATGGTATTGGGAGCGACGCGGGATTTCGCGCGGTGTTATTTGTGCATTGCGGGCGGAATTTCGGTGGAGGAGTTTCTGGGGAGCGCTTCAACCCACTTGTTGAGTGGGTTGGGAGGCTGGCAAGGGCGGGCGTTGCGCAAGGGCGATGTGCTGCCGATTGGGAAGCTGGCGAAAAACATCCGGCGAAGGAAATTGGCTGCGGGAGTTTTGGAGGCGCTGCGGCCAAAGAAGATATTGCGCGTGACGCAGGGGCCGCAGTTTGACTGGTTTGGGGAGGAGACTCGGCGGGCGCTGATTGGCGGCGAGTTTGCGGTCAGCGAAGAGTCGAATCGCATGGGACTGCGGCTGGAAGGGCTGCGGCTGGCGGCGCGCGATAATGCGGAGATGATCAGCGAGGGCGCACCGCTGGGGGCGATTCAGGTCACGCCGTCGGGACAGGCCATTATTTTGTTTGTGGAGCAGCAGACCACCGGCGGGTATCCGAAGATCGCGAATGTGATTGGGTCGGATATGCATTGCGTGGGACAGTTGCGGCCGCGGGACGCGATCCGGTTTGCAGAGGTTTCGCTGGAGGCGGCGCGGGCGTTGTGGATCGAACAGCAGCAACTGCTGAATTCAGAGGAGCGGCTGTTCGCATGAAGCAAATCGACTTGAATTGCGACATGGGGGAACTCCCGGAGATGCTGGCGGACGGCAGCCAGGAAGCGCTGATGAAGTTTGTGACCTCGGCGAATGTGGCCTGCGGCGGGCACGCCGGCGATGAAGAGATGATGCGCGCGACGATCGAGCAGGCGCTGCGGCACGGCGTGGCCGTTGGGGCGCACCCGGGTTATGAGGACCGCAATAATTTTGGGCGTATCGCGCTGAATTTGCCGGCAGAGGAGATTCGCGATTCGGTTTACCGGCAAGTAGTAGCGCTGGCGGGAATTGCAGAAAAGTGCGGCGCGGCGGTGGGGCATGTGAAGCCGCATGGGGCCTTGTATAACCAGGCGGCGCAGGATGCGGGGATCGCGCGAAGCATCGCGGAAGGCGTGCGGCGGTGGCGGCAAGATGTAGTGCTGGTGGGGCTGGCAGGGTCGGTGATGCTGCAGGAGTTTCGCGCCGCGGGCTTTGCCGTGGCAGCGGAGGCTTTTGCGGACCGGCGGTATGAGAAGGATGGCAGCTTGCGCGCGCGGAAGTTCCGCGATGCGCTGCTGGCTGCGCCGGAGCAGGCAGCCGCACAGGCAGTGCGTATCGTTGAGCAAGAGGATGGTCTGACTCGAGAAGGCTCGGCGGTGCCGATTGTGGCGCAGACGATCTGCATCCACGGCGATACGCCTGGGGCAGAGAGAATTGCCGAAGCGGTCCGCCGGGCGTTGGAAGCCGCGGGCGTTAGCGTACGGCACTTGGGCGGATGAGGTGGCAGTACCGCGACGCTGCTGCTCATCGAGGAATTATGTAGAAATGTTGTGGGCGCAAAAGCGGAGGCAAAGCCTCCGCGCTCCAAATGGGCCCCCAAGAGCACCGTCAGGAGTGACTGTGCCATAGGGATAGATTTGCTGCGGCGGTGGGACGCTTTGAGAAGCGAGAATTGCCAGGACTTGGCGGGTACGGTAAAGTAGAAAGAGTTGTTGCCACAGTTGTTTGGGCCTGTAGCTCAGGTGGCTAGAGCGCGCCCCTGATAAGGGCGAGGTCGGTGGTTCAAGTCCACCCAGGCCCACCATAAAATCATCAAAAAATCAGGGAACCTTTTGCGTCAGGGTGTGCTCACGCGGTGGTTGTTGTCTGGATCGAACTGCTGAAAATGCTTGAGGTTCCAGGTGTAGATGGTTTCGGCTTTGGCTTTTTGCGCGCAGCAGAAGAGTAGGTAGTCATAGACGCCGCCACCAGTAATCCCACGCGATGCCGCCTGTTTCACAGACAGAAGATACTCCTCGCCAGTGAGCGCAATGAGTGTGAGCCGGAAAGAAACCTCCTCCAGAAGGAGGAGCGCTTGGTCGCCGCTGAGCCGATTCTTGCCGGGCAGCCGCGTGAGCACCGCGTATATCTCCGCGAGGGAGTGTGCAGCGCAGCAGCACGTTTTCTTGTTGGCGGACAAAAACGCCTGAAAACTGGGTCCGTGATGAACATGGTTTTCGTTGAAGACCGGAATGAGCGCCGAGGTGTCAAAGAAGCGGTTCATTCCTGACCATGAAGCAGCTGTTTGTGGCGATTGTCGCGAAGCTCACGAAGGGTTTCCTCGACGGTTTCAGCCGTGAGCGGTTCCCCAGACCGAAAGACCCATACGCCGTGCTTTTTGCGCAGCGGAGCCTGTCCACGCAGAGGCCGAAGCGTGATCGCTTCCCCGGAAGTTTCGATCTCCAGAGTCGCTCCAGCTTCCAACTGCAGTTCGTCTCGCAGAGGTTTGGGAAGGACAATGCGGCCTGCTTTATCGATATCAACAGTGTGCTTGGCGCTCATGAATGGCATTATAGCATGGCACTTGTCATATTTTCCTACCATTTCGAGGGAAGTCGTTCTATCGGAAGGACCGCCAAGGAAGCTCCGATTGGCGACAATACAGGGCGGTGTGCCGAAACCGAACTTCTTAGGCCACAGTGGGACTCCTTCCGGCGGGTAGTTCGTTGCGTTGAAAAAAAAAAGAAGTTAAGGCGGCCCACATCTCTTTGTTCGTGGACTTTGGCGTGCTTGAGCTAGGTGGGGAGTTGCGTCGGGACGCTTATGCCAGGGTTGGGGAGCCAGGAACTCTATCGGATGGTGCTGGATTCGCTGCCGGTGGCGGTGTGCGCGGTGGATCGCGCCGGCAAAGTGATTTTGTGGAATGAGGGGGCGGAGCGGGTAACCGGTTACCTGCGGCAGGACGTATTGGGACGGCCGTGCACGGAAACGTTTCTGGAGCACGTGGATATCGAGAACAATCCCCTGGACGGAAATGCCATTCCATTGCTGGAAACGATGCGTGACGGGCGATGCTTGAATGTGCGCGCATCCTTGCGGAAAAAATCCGGGCAATCGATTGGCGTGCATCTGAGGACCGTGCCGCTGCGCGGGGACGATGGACGGATGCAGGGAGCGGCGGAATTATTCGAAGAGGTGATCACCCGGACACCCGCGAACCGGCGACACAGCAAACTCGCCGCCGTGGGTTGCATCGACCAACTGACCGGGATCCTGAATCACAGCATGATCCAGGCGCATTTGCAGGAAGCGCTGAGTCTTCACAAAGTGTACCCGGTGTCATTTTGCGCGCTATGCATTTCGATTGACGGATTGCCGAAAATACGTGAGCGGTTCGGACAGGCGGCGGTGGACGAAACGCTGCGCGTGGTGGCGCAAACGCTGGAGAGCGCTCTTCGGCCGACGGACTTTCTGGGGCGCTGGATGGAGGAGGAATTCCTGGCGATCTTGGCGGAATGCAGCGAAAGCGACGTCCCGAAAGTCGCGGAACGCCTCAATAAGATGGTCCAGCATTCCCGCATCAACTGGTGGGGAGACACGTGGAGCGTGACCACTTCGATTGGGGCCGCGCCAGTGCGTGACATGGACACCGTGGGCATGATGGTGAGCCGCGCGGAACAAGGTATGCGCAAGAGCAGCGAAAGCGGGGGAAATCAAAGTACGGTGGTGACGCATTGAGTCGCGGCGGCCAGGCGAGGGAAATTTGAAATGTTCGTGATCATTGGAATCGTAATCGTGATCGCCGCCATCCTGGGCGGCTACTTGATGGAACACGGGAATATCCGCGTGTTGCTCCAGCCGGCGGAACTGGTGATTATCGGCGGAGCGGCGTTGGGAACAGTGTTGATCGGCAATCCCCTGCACATCCTGAAAAAGATTGTTGGGGGACTCGCGGGAGTGTTCGGCAGTTCGAAATACGGAAAGGTGAAATACCTGGAAAGCCTGAAGATGCTGTACGAGCTGTTTTCGCGGGCCCGCAAGGAAGGGTTGATGGCCCTGGAATCGGACAGCGACTACCCGGAGCAAAGCCCGGTGTTCTCCAAATACCCGAAATTCCTGAAGGATCACCACGAGCTGCCCTTTGTCTGCGACACCATCCGCATGGCCGCAGGCGGCGGAATTGAGCCGTTCGACGTGGACCAGATGATTGAAAACGACATGGAAGCGCACCACCACGACGCGACACAACCGGTGGCGGCGCTGGCAACCATGGCCGATTCCCTGCCGGGCCTGGGGATTGTGGCGGCGGTCCTCGGCGTGGTGATCACCATGGGCGCACTAGGAGGCCCGCCGGAAGAGATTGGGCACAAGGTGGCGGCGCTGGTGGGAACTTTTCTGGGCATCCTGCTGTGCTACGGGTTTATTGGACCGATAGCGGCGAACATGATGAAGGCAACTGAAGAGGAGCACGCGTTCTATCAGGTCATGCGGGTGGTGATCGTGAGCTTTATCAAGGGTTCGCCGCCGACGGTGGCGGTGGAGTTCGGGCGGCGGGCGATTCCCGGGAACGTCAGGCCGTCGTTCCAGGAAGTGGAAAAGTACATCAAGGGCAGGGGCGATGAAGCTGCGGCCCCAGCGGAGAAGTAGGTACAGCGATGCCCGGACCACCGCCGATCATCATCAAGAAAATAGTGAGCCACGGCGGGCACCACGGCGGCGCGTGGAAAGTGGCGTACGCCGATTTTGTTACCGCCATGATGGCGTTATTCATCGTTCTGTGGCTGCTGAATAGTAGCGCCAAGGTCCAGAAGGCGGTGGGCGGCTACTTCAAGGACCCCACCGGAACGGCCAAGATGGTGGGCACCGACATGGTGGGTTCCGGCGAGAATTTTGTGGTGAGCAAAGACAACATGCAGGAGTTGAAAGAGCAATTGCAGAAGGCCATTCGCGAGGTGCCCAAGTTCGACAAACTGGAAAACCACATTGACATGACGGTGACCAACGAAGGGTTGCGCATCGAATTAACGGAATCGGCAGCGGGGACCTTCTTCGACACCGGGAGCGCGGGCATCAGCAACGATGGAAAGGGTCTGTTAAAACTGCTGGCGCAGGAGCTCGGCAGACTGCCGAATCATATCGCGATGGAGGGCCACACGGATTCCAAGCAGTACCCGGCCGGAGCCACCTACGGGAACTGGGAATTGTCGGCCGACCGAGCCAACGCCGCACGCCGATTGATGCAGGAAAACGGCATCCGTGGAGACCAGGTGACCCAGGTGCGCGGCTTTGCGGATCAAAAACTGCGCAAGCTGGGAGAACCCCTCGATCCATCGAACCGCAGGATTTCGCTAATCGTGCAGTACCTGGAGAAGAAGCCTGCGCCCGAAGCGGCAACGGGAGAATTGGGCGAAGGGGCGAGTGGCCCCGCCGAAAAAGGCGGCAAAGAAGCGGCGAAGCCCGAGGGCGGAATGAGGGCCACGGAAGGCGAAAAGAAAAAAGAATAAACCGCGAATTCAGCCGGCGATTGATGCACGAAGTCTCCCTCCCATCCTTAGTGCTCTTCCAGATAGCGATTCGGTATGGGAACCACACAACTTTGGCGTAAACCCCTTCATCCAAACACGTTGGATTAGTGGTTGGGAGCCAGTCTGCGCGCAACTTGACTCCCAGCCCGGGGTTAGAATCGGGGGGATCGCTGATCCGGGCTATAGAAGTGGCCCCAGCCTTCCGCGGCACCGGGGGAAATCAAACCATACCCGGACTCGGCGGCCCTGCCAAGACTGGAGTCTGCGTGGATCCATTGTGCTCGGCTGCGGTCCACATCATTTCATTTCAAGGAGCGGCATGATTATGAATTACCGGGCAATTTACTTTGGGCTGCTGGCACTTTTCGTCTTGACTGGCGTTTCCACGCATGCGCAAGGGCGATTTGAGGTGTCACCGTTCGTTGGTTACGAGACCGTCGGGTCGTATCCCGTCAGCCTCTTTTCCAATGGCACGATCAACAATCCGATTAACCAGTTGCGCGTGAACCCGGCGACTTCCTACGGAACGTTTCTCGGTTACAACTTGACCGAGAATTTTCAGGCCGAGTTCATGTGGGACCGCAACAATACTTCCTACAGCGGGCGGCAAGTCAGCGACGCTACGTATTTCAAGGCTTACAACTCCGACATCGATCAATTTCAGTTCGGCGGACAATATACTTTTCTGGACAGCAGCCACAGGCTGCGGCCGTATGCCGCCGCGAGCGTCGGATTTACGCATGATTCCAATAGCGGCGGGAACTCCAACCGCACCGAGTTTGGATTCAGCGTCGGCGGCGGCGTGAAGTACTATCTGAGCCGGCACTTCGGGCTGCGCGGCGATCTCCGGTACATGCCGACGTACGGGAACTCTTCGTACGGGCTGTATTGCGATCCGTTCGGGTTTTGTTACAACGCGAAAGTGGCAAATTTCCTGAACCGCGGAAATTTTGTGGGCGGTCTGATTTTCAAGTTCTAAGTAGCAGCCGTTCTAAAATAGTTTGAGGGCCGGGAAAATTCCCGGCCCCATTTTTGTCTTCGGACCAACCGGCAGTTCTCACAAATCGAAACTCCTCCGCCGCCACTCGTCGTCTCCACGCTGTCATCTTCGCACTGTCATCCTGAGGCTATCCGACGAGGATGCCGAAGGATCTCAACGCAAACATCGCGCGCGCGGTTTACGTTGCGATCCTTCGAGGCGCAAACAACGCGCCCCTCAGGATGACATCTCACTTTTGGTTCTCAAAAAGCGGATAAATCGCTCTCCCTGGGAAGCGCGGATTAGGGATGGGGAGTCTCTGGCGCTGGCGGCATCACGAAGAGTTTTTCGTCCACCGGGACGTTTTGTTGGACCGAGTTGATGCGGATGGTGAAGCTGCCGTTGGTGCGCGTAAGCGTCCACTGATAGGGGATTTTGACCCCGGCCGTATCGCGATAATCGGCGTAGTCCACTTGCGTGGGATTGCGGCCGAGAGGAGTCTCCGCGTAGCGCACCAGTCGCAACAGTAATCCGGTTTGCCGGTCGAAGTACAAACGCAGCGGGGGCGTGCCTGCGCCTTGCGCGGTGACAAGAAACGTGGCGTGGCCGTCGATGGATTCGCCGGGCAGGACGTGGAATTCCTGATAGAGTTCGCGGAGGCGGGTCGGCAAATAGAGTTGCGCGTCGATCCGCGCGGCCTGGCCTTCCTGCGCGCTCATCGGGCGGACACCGCGGGGCGTGGTGAGCCAGCCGATCTGGCCGTTGAAGGCGGTGACGCTGTCTCCAAAGGAGGGGTGAGAGATGGAAACGCGCTTTTCGGGGCTCTCGGAATAGATTTCGACGGGATATTGCTGGCCCATGGCCTCGATGGTGCCTTTCTGGATTCGCGTTTTGATTTTGTGCAGCGCATCGGCGCCGCCCACCGCGCCGAGATATTTGTCCAGAATCTGATCGGTGGATGGCAAGCCTTCCTGCGCGCTGATTTCGCGGTGCTCGTGGGGCTCCATTTTCCCCGCGTCGGCGGTGAGGATGGGGATGCCGACAGGATGCGGCGAGCCGCGGTGGCAGGTGTAGCAGGTGACTTCGATGTGGCCCTCGAACTGGTCGGCATTGATGGTCAGCTCCATGGCCATCATTTTTCGCGCGGTCTGCTTTTCTTTCTTGTCGTCCTTGTCCATGGCGTGCTCGACGTGGCAGAACTCGCAGTCCACACCAAGAGCCCCGGCGATGAATTGCATGGTGGGGACCAACTGGTCGGCGGGAATGTCTTTCAGGACCTGAATGTTTTTGAACTGTTGGACGGCGGTTTTCGGCTTGGCGTTTTGATCCTGGGCGATGGCCGTGAAAAGAAATGCAGTGGAAAAGGTGAACGCGAGAAGTACAGCGATCCGGGCGAATAGCCGCCGGGAAATGGGATTCATCCTTGGGTCTCCTGTGAATCGTGCAGGAATCGATTCTGCCGGATTCTGGCGAATGCGCAAGGTGGTTTGCAAAGGATCGGCGTTCCCGGCTTACGCGGAAATTTCGCCGCGCTTGGCTAGCGCGGTGATGCGGTCGGCGGCGCGATACGCCAGCGCCTGGATGGTCATGGTCGGCTGGCCGCGGCCGGAGGTGACCATGCTGCTGCCATCGCAAAGAAAGAGATTCTTGACGTCGTGCGTGCGGTGATCGGCGTTGATCACCGACGATTTCGCGTCATTGCCCATGCGGCAGGTGCCGAGCAGATGGACGACGAACTGCTGCTCGGTGACCGGGTTCGACCATTTCGTTTTTGCCCCGGCGGCATCGAAGATTTCCAGCGCGCGGTCCCTCATCCACTCCGTCATCTTCAGGTCGTTGGGATGGTCGCGGAAGGTGAGGCGCAAGGCGGGCAGGCCCCAGGCGTCCTTGACGTCGGGGTCCAGAGAAAAACCGTTCGATTCCACGGGCAGCGATGTGCCGTGACAAAAAATCTCAAATGTGCGCGCGAAATTCTGGCTGAGGGCTTTCTTGAACTCCTTGCCCCATTTGGGCGTGTCCGGCGGCAGCCCGTTGAGGGCGAAGGCGACGGGAGTGAAATCGTAGCGCGCGTCGAGGCCCCCGCCGCCATAAAAACCAAGCTTGGGATCGACTTCGTAAAAATCGTGCATGACGCGGCTGACCGCGAAACCTTTGTAGTCGTTGATCGGCTCATCAAAGATGCCGCAGGCGACCACGTTGCTGTTGGGCATCAGATTCCTGCCGACGTACCCGCTGGAATTGGCCAGGCCGTTGGGAAATTGGCTGGAAGTGGAAAGCAAAAGGAGCCGCGGAGTTTCCGCGCCATTGGCGGCGAGGATAACGGCCTTGGCGCGCTGGAGATGCGCGTTGCGCTGCGCATCGAAATAGACGGCCCCGACTGCCCGGCCGTTTTTGTCCATTTCGATGCGATGCACGTAGGAGTTGGGGCGAATTTCGCAGCGCCCGGTTTTTTCGGCCAGCGGAATGACGCTTGCCAGCGAGCTGGACTTCGCGCCGATTTCGCAGCCGAAGCCCAGGCAAAAGCCGCAATTGTCACAGGCGCTGCGTCCAGCGCGCGGCTTCGAGAGAATCGCCATCGGCGCGGGATACGGATGGTAGCCAAGTTTTCGCGCGCCCCGTTCGAAGAGCACGCCACAGCCTTTCACCGGCAGCGGCGGCATGGGGTAGGGCTTGGAACGCGGAGGATCGAAAGGGCTGGCGCCGGCGAGGCCAGAGACGCCCACTTCCCATTCGACCTTGGTGTAATAAGGCTCAAGGTCCGCGTAGGTGATGGGCCAATCGGCGCAATTGGCGCCGGGGATGTCGCCGGTCTTGCTGTGCTCGTGGAAATCGATATCGTGCAGCCGCCAGTAGTTGGCGGTGAAGTGGACGCTGCTGCCGCCGACGCAACGCCCGTACATGACGCACGGTTGGGCCTTGGCGGTATCGGCGGGCGTCTTGCGAAATGTGGCCGGCTGCGTCTTGGGATTATTGGTCAGGAAATGTTCGTTGAAAATCTTGATTTCGTCGTGAGTGAAATCTTCTTCGTGGAGATACGGCCCCTGTTCGAGGACGACCACGCGAAAGCCGTTGGTCGAGAGTTCCTTGGCGAGGACTCCTCCGGAAGCGCCGGAGCCGACGATGACGAAATCCACTTCCTCGGCAGTCTTGTAAGTCACTTTGCCCTGGGTCATTTCTTTTCCGTTCCGCCGGGCGCGGCCTGCCAGCCGGGATAATCCTTGTCATAGAAGCCGAAGGGCGCGGTGAAACTGTATGCCGGATCGCGGCCGATAGCCTTCCAGCCGGCGAACTCGCGGTTGCCGCCGCCGCTGGGGTCCACCAGAAAACCGATGATCGTTTGGAAGCGCAGCGTCTGGATGAAATCGGTGGTGCCGGGCGGCAGGCCGCGGCGCGGAACGCCCTTTTGCAGATCGGAGTCGGCGGTGAGTTCGGTGAGAATTTTGATTTGCTGCTCGGGATTGGCGGCGGAAAAGCGCGGGACACCCGGAAAGAGTTCGCCGGTGAATTGTTGGACAGCGTCGAGACCCTTTTTATAGGTTGGCAAATCTTCGGCAGCAAAAGTTTTCAGCGCGCGATCGAGGAAGTAGACTACCCCGGCCTCGCGAGCTCCCGGCGAATCGTCGGTGGGGATAAGGCAAGCGGTGAGCGCGTCAAGTTCGCGGGCTTGGTCGGCGGTGAGGACTTCAAAGGCGGCGGGCTGCTTCGCTTTCACAGCGTTATGCGCGTGCTGCGCGGCGACGAGCACCCCAGGCCATTGCGCGCTGAGCCACGCGGCGCCCGCGGTCCCTCCGAGAAGCTGCAGAAAATCGCGGCGTGCCGATTGCGAAGAATTCATAGTCCCCCAGTGGTTTTAGCAATTTACGAATTGCCCGTGACGCCGTCAAGCCGAAAACCGCATTTCTAAGTGAATGCGCGGCTGCGAGGAGTTCCAAATTGGCTGGCGGAAAACATTCCTGCGAAGGTGAGGCGCCGAAATTTGGCTAAGAGGACAGGCTGAAGTATCATTTCGGTTGGCTTAAAACATGGCTACATTTACAGGGGCAATTGGAATCGGCTCGAAATGGCTGCTCGACCGCATCGTTGGGGCGATCGCGGCGACCGGGATTAATCCCAACCTGCTGACATTTTTGGGCCTGTTGGTAAATTTTGGCGCGGCGGCCAGCTTTGCGGTCGGGAATTTCCGCACCGGCGCGATCATTATTTTCATCGCCGGATTTCTGGACATGCTGGATGGCCAGGTGGCGCGGCGGCAAAACCGGGTGACCGCGTTCGGCGCGTTTTACGACTCCACGCTGGACCGCTACGCCGACATGGCCTTGTACATGGGCCTGCTGGTGTACTACTCGGTGAGCGGGCGCACGCCCTATGTGGTGCTGGCGGCGGTGGCCACGGCGGGTTCGGTGATGGTGAGCTACGCCCGCGCGCGGGCGGAGTCGCTGATTCCGTTGTGCAAAGTGGGATTCATGGAGCGGCCCGAGCGCTTGGTCCTGCTGATCATTGGCGGGATGTTCAACCGCATGGCCCAGGTGCTCTGGGTGATCGCCGTGATCTCCACGATCACCGTGATCCACCGGATTTTCTTCACCTGGCAGGAGACGCGCGCGGGGCGCATATTGCCCAGCGTAAAGACGTGATTGCCCTCGAATCGCTTTGTAGCTACAATGGACGTGAGGTAGCTACATGCGTAAAGTAGGGAGCCGTGAATTCAAGAATCGCTTCGGTCGATATCTGGCAGCCGTAAAGAAAGGGCACTCCATCCTCATCACCGACCGCGGCCGTCCGGTCGCGAAGGTTAGTCCTCCCGATGCGGAAGAAACTCCGACTGATTCGATACAGGCCCGATTGCGGGAGCTGGAAGCGCAAGGGCTGATCCGCCTGGCGAAACTCCCTTTAGGGCCATTCAAGGCAGTTCGCACGCGCGGAAAACTCGCATCCGAAATATTGCTTGAGGACCGCCGTTAGTGCTCTACCTCGATTCATCGGCCCTCCTCAAGCACTACTTTCAAGAGCCGGGGACCGACGCCGTCAACCTAAAAATCAACGAAGAGCTAGCAACACGCCAGGGAATTTTTGTTTCCGTGGTTGGTTATTCGGAGATTTTCGCAACCTTGTCTAGGCTCGTTAGAGACGATCTGCTTGCCAAGCAAGAAGGCGACCTGCTCCAGCAATCATTTCACGACGATTGGATCCTTAAACTGTCGCAAGTGGATCTCACGGCGGATGTGCTTGCCTTTATTCCTGGTCTTGTCAATAAACATCCTCTGAGAGGAGCCGATGCCGTCCACTTGGCCTCGGCGTTGTGGCTCCGAGAGACGTTGCGGCTCAGAAGATCGTTTGGCCCCACCCCCGGGGTCCTTGAATTCGGCACATCCGACAAGCAGCTCAAGACAGCGGCTGCGCTGGAAGGCCTTTCTTTCTTTGACCCACAAAATCCGTAATTAGCTAGGACACTTCGACGCCGGCCTGCAGCGAGGCTTCGACGGGCGGGGCGATCAGGTTGTGGACGCGTTCTTTCAGCGCGGAGATGTCTTCCTTCTTGAGGCCGCTGGTTTCGATGGTTTCGTGGATGTGAACGGTGATGGTGGTCGGGCGGAGGATCCAGTCGCCGGTGCGGAGATGCTGGAAAGAGCCGATGAGGCTGACGGGCACGATCGGGATTCCAAGTTGTTGCGCCAGGCGGAAGCCGCCGTCTTCGAAATCGTTGATATGGCCGTCGCGGGTGCGCTTGGCTTCGGGAAACACGATCAGGCTGACGCCGCTGTTGATCGCTTCCTGGGTGAGCCGCCAGAGGCGCTTCAAATCCTTGGGACTCCGCACGCTGGGCACCGGTACATTTCCGAAACGCTTCATCAGCCAGCCATAAATGGGAATGCGGAAATGGGACTCCAGCTCCCAACCGCGCACGTGCTGCGGAATGGCGCAATAAAGAATAAAGGGATCGAACAGGTTGACGTGATTGACCATGAAAAACGAAGTGCGGGCGCGGTCGAAGCCGGGATCTTCTTTCACCACTACTTTGGCGCCGGAGAAAAAGGCGATGCGGCGGCACAGGCCGCGCTGGAGATAATCGTGCTTGCGCGGATCGAGGATGACGGCCAGCCCGATGAGCACGGGAACAACAATCAGAAAGTGCAGCCAGCTCAGGCCCCAGAGAATCACGCTGCGCAGGATCTCCCAGAGGCGCCTCATACGTAAACATCCATCGCGCCGGGCAGGATGTCGAGCGATTTGAGGTTCACGGTGAAGACTTCGCCATCAATCATCACGTCTACGGGCGCATCCAAGTCAAATTCCACGTGTTTGACGCGGCGGGTTTCCGCCTGCTCGTGCTGCGTATGCGTGCCGTCGTACAGGCGCGGCAACATTTTCAGCAGACCGAGCCGCCCGATGGGCCCCCAGCGTACAAATTCGATGTAGCCACTGCTAGGGTCGGCGTTGGGAGCGATCATCATGGTGCCGCCGGTGAATTTGCTGTTGTTGAAAGTAAGAAAGAGGCAGCGGCGCTCGTCCCAGGCGGTCTCGGCGTCACAGCGGAGCTTGAACGCTCGGCGCTTCAGCTGAACCACGCGCACGAACACGCCGAGAAGATAGCCGAGGTGCCCGAACGGCTTGAACATGCGATTGGTGAGCGCGCCAACGTCGGCGGTGAAGCCAACGCTAATCAAGTTGAAAGAGTAGATCGTGCCATCGGCGTGGGTGAGCCGCAGCACATCCACGCGGCGTTTCCGGCCCGCGAGGAGCGCTTGCATGGAAGACTCCGCGCCCTTGTCGGAGAAATCGCGCAAGAAAGAGTTGCCGGTGCCCAGGGGGAGAAAGCCGAGTTCGATACGCTCGGTTTGTCCATCGCGCGAAAAGAGGCCGTTGATGATTTCGTGCGCGGTGCCATCGCCGCCGACGGCAAGAAACCGGCGGTAGCCCTGGTCGTAGGCTTCGCTGGCAAGTTGCGCCGCGTGGCCCGGGGCCGTGGACGCGATGGCATCCACGCGCAGGCCTTTTTCCTTCAGGCGCGCGAGTTGCGGCCCGGCGAGCTTCGCCGAACGTCCGCCGCCCGCCGCCGGATTCACGATGGCTAGAAATTTATCGTTCACGGTTTTGCCGGATTGGGCATTTTATATGAAGTCGGTGTGGAAACATCATTTGTTATTCATTTATAGCTCAGGCGTTCGAGGCCTGAGGGTTTTCCTAGCCATGGCGCGATCGTGCCGACGCAGGGGAAACCCTCACCCCTGAAGGGGTGAGCTACAGCGGGAGGATCGATTTCTCCCGGTCTAGCGCGGCCAGGCGCTGCGCCAATTCCCCGCGTTTGATCTTCAGCGACGCGGTCAGCGGGAAATCTTCGTGATACAGGACGATGCCGTGGACCCGCTTGTAATTGATCAGCCAGGAATTGCGCGCGCCGATTTCGGTTTTCAGCTCCTCGGTAAAAGCCTGCCCAGGCTCCAGGTGGACCACCAGCAACAGCTTTTCGTTCATCATCGAGCGTTGCGGCCAGATGAAATTGGCGGCGAAGACGCAGAACTCCTTCACCAGCAGGTTTTCGAACACCTGCTCGACGTCCTCCGCGTAAACGTTCTTCCCTTCCTCTGTGACGATCATGTTTTTCTTTCGGCCAAATAACTGCAAGTGGCCGCTGGGGTCAAATCGCCCCATATCGCCGGTGCGCAACCACCCGTCCACGATGGTTTCCGCGGTCAGCGCGGGTTCGTTGAGATACCCGGCCATCACCGTTTTGCTGCGGACGGTGACTTCGCCGATGCCGTCAGCGTCGGGATTCCGGATTGCCACTTCCATGCCGGGAAGCGGCTTGCCGACCGTGTCCGCGCGAAATGGCTTTAAATCGTTCACAGTGACTGCCGTGCCGGCTTCGGTGAGGCCATAGCCGTTGGCAACGGATATCCCCAGATCATAAAAAAATTGCAACGTCTGCGGTTCGGTGAACGCGCCCCCGACGATGATCGCCTCCAACTTACCGCCGAACGCGGAATGAACTTGTCCCAGCAGCCTGCGGCTCAGCCAGGGACGCGGGCGATCCTTGGTAAGCGAACGATTGATGCTGCGCACAGCTTCCAGCGCTTTTCGCTTGGGAGCCGGAAGTTTGTCGAACCGCGCTTGCAATCCTCGTTGCAGGTTTTTCAGCACCAGCGGCACCAGGCTGACGTAGGTGATCTGATATTTGGCGAACGCTTCGCGGACGTATTCGGGACGCAAGGTCCGCAGGTGGACAACGGCGGCACCGCAGGTGAACGGCCCGAAAAAGCCGACCATGAAATCGATGGCGTGGTTAGTGGGAAGAATGCTCAGGTAGCGCACGCCGGGCCAGAAAGGATAGAGCGACGTCAGCGCCATGCACTGTTCAAGATAATTCTCGTGGGTCATCATGCAGCCCTTGGGTGTGCCGCCGGTGCCGGAGGAGTAGACGATGCAGGCGATGTCGCGTCTTTGCTGCGGAACAAAGATGGGCGCGTTGACAGGCTGCGCTTCTTCCCAGTGATGCGCGCCGGCCATGTCGGCGTTTTCGGGAGCTTCGGTAGCGTAGATGGCTTGGAGATTGGCTGCAGCCGCGCGACCGGGAGAGGCACTGAGCTGGCGCCAGATGCCGAATTCAGTGATCAGGATTTTCGCGCCGGAATGTTTCAGGAGCTGCCATTGCTCTTCCGGCTTGAGTTTGAAGTCCAGAGGCACCAGCGTGGCGCCGCAAAAAAATATCGCGTAGGCGGAGATCAGCCACTTCGACTGGTTGGTCATGATGATGGCGACGCGATCGCCGGCGGCGATGCCGAGGTCTTGCAGCGTCTTTGCGATCGGCAGGGCTTGTTGCCTGAACTGGCGATAGGTGAGCCGCTGCTTTTCTTCGCCGCGGTCGGATTCGATCAGGCAGACTTCGGTGGGCCACGTCTCCAGCGCGTCGCGGAGAGCTTCTCCGACGGAATTATATTTCCGTAAATCAAGCATCAGAGGCGGGCTTGGATGCGTTCCGCAAGGGTTTTGAAATCGCTGACGCCCTGGACTTCATAGTCAGGCAGCTCGATGTGGAAATGATTTTCGAGGCGGGAGAGCATCTCGAGCGCCTGTAGGGAGTCGATGCCGAGCTTTCTGTAGAAATCGTCGCCGGCCGCGAGCGAACCCGCCGGCACCTTAAACTGTTTCGTCGCCAGCTCGAGGATTTCCTGTGTGGTCTGTTCGATGGTGCGCATACACATTCAATTTAGCATCCCCAGAGCGGGAAGGAAAATGCGGGAAGAGATCGGAAAAGACTTCACCACAGAGTTAGCAGACGGCGGCGGAGGGCTCGGAGGTCACCAGAAGTTAACGGGGATTCTCGGATTTTGGAGCGACCGGAAGGTGCTTCATGGGGTCGTCGGATTCGACGAAGCGGCGGAGGCTTTCCATCACTGCGGGGCGATCGAAGAGTTTGCAGAAGAGCGCGATCTCTTCGCGGAGCTCCTGGTAGGGCACGGGCTTGATGAATTTTTTGGCGCCGACGCGGGTCTCCGCGTCAAATTTGGTGATTTGCTGGGCCATGGAACGCGCGACCTGCAGCGCATAGCCTTCCCCCGCAAGATGCGCAACGAGTCCGGCTTGCTGCGCGGCTTCCGCTTTGACGGTGCGGCCGGTGAACAGCAGATCGCGAATAAAACTGTTGCCGACGTCGCGCCGCAGCCGGGGAATACCGCCGAAGCCGGGAATCAGGCCGAGGCGAAGCTCGGGAAAACCAAACCGCGCCATTTTGTCGGCGACAATCAGGTCGCAAAGTAGCGCAAGTTCCAGGCCGCCGCCCATGCATAGGCCGTGCACGGCAGCCAGGGTGACGAACGGCGCTTCGTCAATCGCGTTGGCCACACGGTGTATGCGTTGCAGAAAACTCCGGATGCTGTCCGACCGCTGCTTGCGCGAAAGTGGGAGCGCGTTGCGATACAGCTCCTTCAAATCCGCGCCGGCACAGAAACCCCCGGGCCGCGCGCTGGTGATGATGCAGGCGCTGGTGATGCGCGCGAGGCCATCGATGGCCGCGGCAAACTGTTCCAGCTCGCCGAGCAGCAGCAGGCCGATTTCGTTCAGGGGTTCGCGATCGAGCGTGAGTTCGACGACGCCCTCTCGCCATTCCCAGCGCAGCGCCTGTCCCCGGAATTCCTTCACCGGCAAAAGATTGCGGCGTTTTCTCTTCATGAGTTGCCGCCAGCCGCCGCAGCTTGCTTGCGGTACATCTGTTCGATCTCTTCGCGGTAACGGTGATTGATGGCGTCGCGCTTGAGCTTCCCGTTGGCGGTCAGCAGCGCGTTCTCCGGCGTGAAAACTTCCTGCACGACGGTGAAGTTGCGGATCTGGCGATAGTGCGGCAGATCAGAATTGACCAGGTGCAACGCGGCTTGCACCCCATCGGAATCAACCGTACCCGTGATTAGCACGCATAGATAGCCGCGGCCGTTGCCGACGACAACCACCTGCTGCGCGCCGGGTAAGTGCTGAGCGATTTTATCTTCGATGGGCTCCGGTGCGATGTTGTGGCCAGAATTGAGAATAATGAGGTTCTTGATGCGGCCGCTGATGCGCCAGTTGCCGCGGGAGTTCACTTCGCCCTGATCGCCGGTGTGGAACCAGCCGTTTTGCACCGCGCGCGCGGTTTCTTCGCGGCGGTTCCAGTAACCGGGAAAAATATTCGGGCCGCTGACGAGAATCTCTTCGCTCTCGCCGGTTTTCATTTCGATTCCGGGAACGGATTGCCCGACCCGGCCGGGTTCGGAGGGGATCCGCGGATCGTCCATGGTGCAGATGCCGCAGGTCTCTGTCAGGCCATAGACCTGCCAGATGGGAATGCCCAGCATGGCGAAAAATTCCTGGGTTTCCGGGGCGAGCGGCGCGGAGCCGCAGACCAGGCCGCGAAGATTGGGGCCGAAGCGCTCGCGGATTTGGCCAAAGATGAGTTTTTGGGCCACGAAGAGCCACAAGCCACCGCCGGATTCACCTTCGTTCTGTTTTTGCCAGGAAGCGCGCCCCTTTTTGTAGATGGACTGGATGAGCGAGCCGCGCTTCGAAAGCCCCTCTTTGACAGCACGCTTCACGCGCTCCAGGAGCGTGGGCACGTTGAAAAAATAGTTCGGAGCGGAAAGGCGAATTTCGTCGGCTAGCTTGTTCAGGTCGGTGGAAAGCGTCAGCACCGTTTCGCGTGTCAGGCAGGACATCACGACGATCCACGACGCAGCGAAATTGAAGGGCAGGTATTGGAAGACTCGCAACGGCTCGCGGCCGTTTTTTTCGAGCAGGTCGATCCAGCCGGTGGTGCAATCGAGCATGTGATCGAGATTTTTTATGTTGAGGCACACACCCTTGGGTTCGCCGGAAGTTCCGGAGGTGTAGATGATGGTAACGAGATCTTCCGCGCTGCGAGGATTTGGCGGGGCTGCAATTCCCTTCCCGGATGGCGCGGATTGAAAAATTTCGTCGAACGTGGCGCGGGGGGGGGCCTCTGGCCAGATTTGCGCGACACTCTCGCCGAGCGACGCGTCCGCGGAGATCAGCAGGCGCGGCGTGCAATCTTTCATCATCGTCACGAGTTCGGCAGGCGCCTGGCGCGAATAAAGCGGCACCACGGCGACGCCCTCCGCCATCAGCGCAAGATCGATCGCCGCCCAGCGAATGGAGTTGGGGCCGAGCAGGGCGCACCGATCGCCCGGTTCAATGTTGTTCTGCCGCAGATAGGCTCGCACGCGAGCGACCTGTTCTAGGAGTTCCGCGCCGGACACGCTTACAAACTCCGTGCCGCGGATTTCCCGCAGCACCACTCGGCCGGCGGCCTGCCGCAACTCCGCAAACGTGTTTTCAAGGAAATTCGGCATAGCGGTCAGCGCCTCGCCGCCAGCACGGCTGGAGAGGAGTCATACTCCTCCACCAGCTTGCGCAAGTTCTCGTTGAACGGAGGCAAATTGTCTTCCCAACTGAGAACGCCCTTGCGCAGGGGAAATTCCGGATAGGTCTTGCGCACTTCATCTTCAAAGAAAACCGCCATCCGCGACATCGCTTTCAGATTGCTGACGACGGTGCGGCCGATGGCATCGCGAATGGAATCGGCTTCAACGACAAGTCTCTCCATTACCTCGAGCAACTTGGGACCAAGGTCGGGGTCATCCACGTTGAGCACTAGGTGCTGGTGGCCGCGCTCGCGCATCAGGTTGCGGATGCGCTCGTCCATGGTGACCCCGGCGGAAACCACCCTCGCGGGCATGCAGGTGACGATGCCGTGGTACCGCGAAGAAACCATGTAAGTGCACGCCCGCAGAATCGAGACCAGTTCGAACATGTCGTAATCATCGGACGTGAAAATCGGCGTGCCCGGAATCTCCTTTTCGATAGCCCGGCAAGCGACGGCATCCAGGCGTTCCATGGCCACCAGAATCGGAAAAACTTTGTGGCGTTGCAGAAAAGCTTTGGCGGCTTGCACGTAGCCGTCCACGTAATGATTGAACTTGCGATCGACTTCGGCGCCGGACTCGAAGAAATACACAGTGCGGTACTGGCTGTCCTTGTAAGTGCCGGTCGTGGCGCGGGCCATGTACTTGGCAATCGAGGCGCGCACGGGCCACACAAAAGGATGAATCGGGCAAAGGACAAGGATGGGCGTCTTTTCGTCCCAGCCCGCTTTTCGCAAAACGTTCCGCGCGTATTCCGGCGAGCGCGGCTCAAACGTCCACGCGGTGTCCGCGCCGAGTTCGTTGGGCACGCCCAGGCCGGAGAGCAGTTGCTGCGATTCCAGGCTGCGGGTAATCACCAGCGATTCGCCGGTGTAGCGCGCGCACATTCCCTGGATCAGGTCGTCCATGTGCCCGGCATCTCCGGCGTAGGCGACAGAAAGTTTGTTCTCCGAAGACGCCAGGCCAAGCGAACCGATCATCATGGTGGTCAGCGCGTTCGCGAATTTGCTCTTGAACATCGAACCTTCGCACGCCACCACGCCGTGATTGGCGTGAACTTCGCGAAAAAGAAACGGAGGATAAACGTCGGGGAGATGCACCTGGCGCGTGCCGTCGAAATACCCCTGGGTGCGGTCGAAATTCTGGGTCATCACGCTGAAGTCAACATTTTCCGCACCAAGCACGTGCCGAATCTGCCGCAGCGTTTCCTGCACGCGAACGTCACTGCCGGTGTTGCGCGTACCGTTGTAGCCGGCAAACAGCAGCTTCAGCTTTTCGCCCGGCGTCCAGCGCTTGCCGATGCCGAACATCCAACTGAAGCGCCGGAACTCGATCAGCGCGCTGACCCAGGCAACCAGAAGAAAATCGGTCATGCGCCGGCGCTCCCCGCGGTCACGACGACGCTCTTTGCCGCGTCCGCCGGCCAGGGCTTGGCGGGATATTTGAATTTGTTGGCGCGGCTGAATTGCAGAAGCGGATAAGCATACGTAGAAAACTTTGCCGGCGCTTCGCCCATTTCCTGCACCACGCGGGAATTATCGAACACCGTGTTCCAATCGAGATACGGCCAGAAAACTTTCAGCAACGAAGCTCCATAGCCGACCGGGCCGCCTTTGGACGCCAGCCAGTTCACGGTCTTGGAAAACGGCCCGCCAAGCCACGGCTGATAGCTGGGCTTGGACCATCCACCGACTTCGGCCAGCGCATCGGTGAGCTCCTTATAGGTCTGCGAACCGGTGCCCGAAGATAAATGATAGATGCCGTAATTTGGTTTTTCCATTTGATGAATCTTGACGATGGCCGCGCCAACGTAGTTCGCGGGGACAATGTCAATTTTATCATCGGGGCGCAGCGGTAGCACGGGGAACCGCGCCAGAGTATCGAAGGCCTGCACCATATCGAATTGCGAGGTTTCCGGGCGGCGAGAGTCGCCAAGCACGATAGCAGGACGAAAAATCGTGTGCTTCACGTCGGGAAGGAGCTGGTGCACCATGTGCTCGCAGAATTTCTTGGTGCGGGCATAAGGGTCGTAGTCGGAGCGGCTCCAGTCAATTGAAGCGTCTTCGGTGATCACTTCGTTCTTGCGTTTTCCAGCCACCGCGACCGTAGAGACGTGGGAATAACGGCGGAGGCCGTGATGATTCTGCGCCCGGCGGGCAAGCTGGATGACTTCGAGCGAGCCGCGCAGATTCACGTTCAGGCACTGCTTTTCGGATTTGCGGTTCAGCGAAGCGGCGCAGTGCAAGATGGAGTCGGTGGAGTCCACCAGGTCGCGATAGTCGTCATCGCCAAGGCCAAAGCGCTCGCCGGTTAGGTCGCCGCGGAAAATGCGAACGCGCGAGTCCACATATCCCAGAAATTCCGGAAACGCAAAGTGGAGTTGCAGCGATTGCCACAGCCGTTCGCGCGCATCCTGCTCCGATTTCGCGCGCACCAGAAGATTCAAGCGATCCGAGTGGCCGGTAAACAAACCCGCCGCAAGATAGCTGCCCAAATATCCGGTGGAACCTGTCAGGAAAATTGCCATAAGAGGTGGCGCGGAGTCAGCGTATCGCCGCCGAAGCTTCCTCCGGAGGCGCCGGCCAATCGAGCACCCGCGGTTCGCGGGCCTCCAGCGGCTTCCCTTCCATCAAGGGATAGCACCAGCGGCGCAGTGCCGGTATGTGAATGTTAATCCAGTAATCCCACCAGTCAATGGTTTCCGGCGAAAAGTCGAACATCGTTTTTTCTTCGGGCGAGAGCGCGGCGGAGAGCAGGCGCGCGTTTTCGCACTCGAAGACGTGCTGGTTGTGAAGAATGAACGGCTCGTAAAGCTCGATGAGTTTTTCCGCGCGGCCCAGATCGCGCTCGGTTTTCGCCAGCGGCGGCTTGCTCATGTGCAGGGAGGTGGCGGCTTTGTTGATGCGCGAGACAACGGCTTTCTGCATCGGAATGGAAAGACGCTCGTAGCGCTGTTTGGATACGGGAATGGTCTCGAATTTTACTTTCAGCCAGTGCTCAATACCCTGCTGCGTTTTGTAATGTTTGCGGTGAGCCAGGCCGGTGAGTTCGATGGAACGCGCCATGTCCACGGGGTTGATCGCGCTGGTGGCCAGCTGATAGAGGCGCGCATGCTTGCGTTGCACCAGCGCGGCCGCGATCAAGGTCATGCCGCGAGTGACCATGTCCACAGGAATCACGTCCAGGCATTTGCGTTCGTTCGAAGGCAACTGCCGAAAATTGGTGCCCAGGAGATACGAGAGCGGGCCGGAGGTGTTGATGCCTTCGTTCCAGCCGGTGAAAGGGGTGCGCTCGGAACTTTCGACAATCGACGGGCGGATGATGGCGATGGAAAGATCGCGACCCTGCTGCGCGAGGATGGATTCGCCAAGACTTTTCGTAAACGTATAAGTGTTGGGCCAGCCGAGGTGCTGCGCCCGCTTCATTCCTGCACGCACCAGGCGGTTGCGGACCCAGCGGGCGCGATTGCGCTTGGTCACCGCGTCGAGCTCTTCGTATGCAACCTTGGAAGGATCGCCGGCTCGGCCAAGGGCCTGGCGGTGCAGGGCTTTCGCAAGTTCCACGCTTTCGGCGCGTTCTTCGATGTGCTGGACCAGTTCGCGGAGCGAGGCGATCTCTTTTTCCGCGTCGAAATCGAGATGATCGCCGGGATTATAGTTGGCGCGCAGCTCTTCGTTGACCCGGCCGTCGCGCATGCCGACGACGTAGCAGGTGGAAAGATGCATCAGCCCGGCATGATCGCACTTGCGCAAGAAATCCAGCAGGTAATGCGTGGAATCGACGTTGGAAGAGAGCGCATCGCGCAAGTCAGGATTGAAATCGGTAAGCCCCGCGCTGTTGGCGATCACGTCGAGAGAACGCTGCAAGCGCGCTTGCGTTGCAGGATCGAGGCCCAGGCCGGGCTGGCTAACGTCGCCTTCGACCACTTCCACCTTTTTCTTGAGGAAGACGGCAAGATTCTCGCCGTGCATTTCCTGCAGGCGGTCGAGCGTGGGGGACTCTTCCACGATTTTTTCAAAGCGGCGCTGCGCGGGGGTGGTGCGGTTGCGGCGAATCAACAGCGTAATCTTCGCGATGTCGGGAATTTTTTCCAGCAGGTCCACCAGCCAGACTTTGCCGATGAATCCGGTGACGCCGATCAGCATCAGGTGTTTCCCGGCGAGGGATTCGCGGACGGACAAGCGCGCGACTTGCGGCGTGCTGCTCAGCCGATCAACGGAAGCGCGCGCCGGAAGCGGCGCTCGCGTAGCCGGCTGCACCGCGGTGGCCAGGCGCTCCGGCGATTTTTTCCATCCGAATTGCGAAAGAAGAGTCTCCGTGGGCACTCGCCCGTTGGACGAGCCGCTAGCCAGCCACGCGAACGCGCTGCGCGGGCGAATCACCGGCTCGCGCAAGCGGCCTGTGGTTTGGCCGTCGCGGAACTCCAGACGACTGGCGATGAAGCCTTCCGCGCAAAGATATTCGGCTATGGGGCGCACGATGTGCTCCAGCAGTTGGCTGACCAGCACGATGCGCTCGCCGCTGCGAATCGCTTCGGTCAACTTTTCCACTGCCTCGCGGCGCAATTTGGGTTTCAGTTCGTACTGAAAATACTCTTCGCCGAGCAGGTCCAGGCGGTCGCGGGTGATGCCGCGCAGCACACCGTGCAACAGGCGCGTAGCCAACGTTCGGCTGATAAGATACGAAGGCGGGCGAAGCAGGCCAATGCCCAGCATCGCAGATCGGCGCACCCAGCGCTGCAAAAAGCTTTGGCTGTTCCAATTAAAGAAGCCGACGCTGCGCAGTGCGCTGATTTCCAGCAGCGATCCTTCCACGCGCCAATAGGTCGGCTCAGGCACACGCCCGGCCTCGCCGCCGCTCTGATTGGAAATAGGTGCTGGCATTTTTCGGATGAACAATGAATTCCGGCCAAACTGGGGGAAGGGCAACCCGTCAATGCGACTCGAAGTTCCCCTCGGGATGCACCGCTAAAGAGACTTAGCTTCCCCGGCCGGCCCCACATCCTCAACTCCCCATCTCTCGCGCCCGGGAAACATGGAATTACTAAAATTATCATCCCCAACGGGTTCTAGCAACCAAGTCGGCGGGAGTTTCGGCGCTTGCTGCGTTGGCATTGAGGGTTTAGAGGTGGAGGTGGTTTGATAGCGGGGAGCGCGGCATCAAAAGCGGGAGCAGGGCTCCCCTTCGGCAAGCTCAGGGTAAACTGCACTCCAAATCAGACACCCCAGCCGTATTTTTCGGCGTGTTCGAAGGTGCGCTGCATTTCGTCGTGCAGCATTTCATTGAACACCGAGCAACTCACCGTTTTTTTGCCGGGTTCGGCGATGTCGGCGGTGCGCACGCCGGTGTTGAGCACGCGGACAAGCGACTGTTCCGCCCAATCGGCTTCCAGGCTCAGGCCAAAGGTGTCGCGCAGCATCATCGTCGCGCTCAGGATGGAGCCGATAGGATTGGCCATGTCTTTTCCGGCCAGCGTGGGCGCGGAGCCGTGAATGGGCTCAAACAGCGGCGCGCTGCTGCCAAAGCTAGCGGAAGGAATCAAGCCAATGGAGCCGACCAACGCCGCCGCCGCATCGCTCAAAATATCCCCAAACATGTTGGTGCTGAGGACCACATCAAATTGCGTGGGCCGCAAGATGAACTGCATGGCGGCGTTGTCCACGTACATGTGCTCGAGCTTCACGTTCGGATAGACGGTACCCATCGCGGAAACGGTGCGGCGCCAGAGCTGCGAGCTGGTGAGTACATTGGCCTTGTCCACCGAACACAAGCGGCGCGAGCGGGCTTCGGCGCGCGCAAAAGCAACCGTGGCGATGCGCTCGATTTCCGGCGTCGAATACGATTCGGTGTCGAACGCGCGCTCCACGCCGTTTTCCTTGACGTTGCCGCGCTCGCCGAAATACATGCCCCCGGCCAGTTCGCGCACAATTTCGAGATCGAGATCGCCAACGCGCTCTGGTTTCAAGGGAGAAATGTTGCGCAGCGGCTCCAGCAGTTTCACTGGCCGCAGATTGACGTACAAGCCCAGTCCCTTGCGCAGGCCGAGCAGGCCGGACTCCGGGCGCTTGCCGACCGGGAGCGAATCCCACTTGGGTCCGCCGACCGCGCCAAGAAACACGGCGTCGGCCTTGCGGCAAGCATCCAGGGTTTCGTTGGGCAGCGGATTGCCGGTCTTTTCGATGGCCGCGCCACCGATGGGCATTTCGATAAACGTGAACTGGTGCTGAAATTCCCGCGCGCATTCCTGCAACACATTGGCGGCGGAACGCGTAACTTCGGGACCGATGCCGTCGCCGGGAAGAAGCACGATCGTCTTTTTCAATTTCATGGCCTGGGTACCCCGATCTGGACTCTTCAATTGTAGCTCAGGCCTTCAGGCCTGAGGGTTTTCACTGCGTCAGCGCGATTTTTCCCGTTCTACGGAACCCTCATCCCTAAAAGGGGGTGAGCTACAGGAATCACGCCGCTGGCGATGCTTCGTTGGCCACGGCAATGGCCTTGCGCCTAATCACTTCGTGAGCGATGGCCATCAGGTCGCGCGCGCGGACATGCTTGGACTCATCCGCCAGCGATGTGACGCGCCGGTAGCACTCCGCAAGTTCGGCGTCGGTCGGCTCGTAGCCGATTTCCTGGAGCGACTGGCGCAGCGCATGGCGGCCGGAGTGCTTGCCCAGCACTAGCGAGCGCGAAGGCACGCCCACAGCCTCCGGTGAAATAATTTCATAGGTGAGCGGATTCTTGATGATCCCGTCCTGGTGAATCCCGGCCTCGTGGGCAAACGCGTTGGCGCCCACCACCGCTTTATTGGGCGCGATCACCGCGCCGGTGATTTCGCTCAGCAACCGGCTGGATTTGTAAAGTTCCTTCAAATTAAGTTTCGTGGCCACGCCGAAGCTGTCCTTGCGCACGGCCAACGCCACCGCAATTTCCTCGAGCGCCGCATTTCCCGCGCGTTCGCCGATACCATTCACGGTGCATTCGATCTGCCGCACTCCGGCCCGCACCGCCGCCAGCGAGTTGGCAACCGCCAGGCCAAGATCGTCGTGGCAATGCGCGCTAAGCGTAATGTGCTCGGGATCGCCGAGGTGCTCGCGAACTTTCAGGAACATGGCGCCGTACTCTTCGGGGACGGCATAGCCGACCGTGTCCGGCAGATTCAGGACGTTGGCGCCACTTTCGACCGCGATTTTGCAAGCTTTGCAGAGAAATTCAATTTCCGTCCGGCCGGCGTCTTCCGCGGAAAACTCAACCTCTTCCACGAAATTCCGAGCCAGCTTGATCATCGAGCCGATGGCTTCCAGCGCCTGTTCGCGAGTGATGTGCAGCTTGGCCTGCAAGTGCAGGTCAGAGGTAGCCAAAAAAACGTGCATGCGCGGCGAATTCGCGGACTTCAACGCTTCGGCGGCGGCAAGTATGTCGTCCTTGCGCGCGCGGGCCAGCGCGGCGATGGGCACATCGCGCACTTCCCTGGCAACAGCTTGCACCGCTTCCAGGTCGCCGCGCGAGGCGATTGGAAAGCCGGCTTCGATGATGTCCACGCCGAGGGCCGCAAGCTGCCGGGCCATGCGGATCTTTTCCTCGGTATTCATGGAAAAGCCGGGCGATTGCTCGCCGTCGCGAAGTGTGGTGTCAAAGATGCGTACGTGGCTCATGGCTACTCCCAGACCTAATACTCCAGTAACGCACGCCCCGGGCTTCTAGTCCAATTTATCTTCATTCTGTAATTGATAATTCTAGCTTATACTAGGGTTTAGGGAAGTTGCCGCCCGCCTCCCTGCCGGGCCGTCCGACTCCCCCAAATTCACTCAAAATGAGGGTTTGCCGAACCGGCCCTCGCCTACGAGGTATTGGCCGATGGACCTTGCCGAATTGCAGGTATTTTTGACCGTGGCGAAGGAAGGCAGCTTCTCCCGCGCGGCCGAGCGCCTCTATCGCACCCAGCCGGCGGTCAGCTTGACGATCCGCAAGCTGGAAGACTCCCTGGAGCAGCCCCTGTTCGTCCGCGGGGCGCGCCCCGTGCGCCTGACCGACGCGGGCACCCTGCTGCGGGAGTATGCCGAACGCCTCCTGAATCTGCGCGACGAGGTCAAAAAAGGCCTGCTGGAGCTGGAAGGCCTAAAGCGCGGCGAGCTTTCGCTAGGCGTGAATGAGAGCTCGATCCACGCCCTGCTTCCGGCGCTGGCAAGTTTTCGCGAGGCCTACCCAGGCGTGCAGGTTCGCGTACACCGCATGTTTTCCCGCGACATCCCCCACGAAGTGGTGAACTACCGCCTGGACTTGGGCGCGGTCTCCTTTGTGCCCCGCGACGCGCAGTTGCTGGCCACCGAAATACTGAAAGACGAGCTCACCCTGGTAGTCCCACCCAAGCACCCGCTGGCCAAGCGTAAGGAAGTGGACGTAGAAGAGCTTGGGAAAGAGGCGTTCATCGCCCACATCGTGGAGTCGCCATTCCGCCGCAAGGTGATCGAGCTCTTCGCGCGGCACCGCACGGCCCTGAATATGCCCATGGAAATGCCCACCATCGAAAGCATCAAGCGGTTCGTGCAGATGGGCATGGGCGTGGCGATTGTGCCGCGGATGTGCGTGAACTGGGAGGTGGAGCACGGCTGGCTGAAAGAAGTGCACATCAAGCAGCTAAGCATCCCCCGCCACCTGTACATCGTGTCGCGCCGCGGCGCCCGCCTGCCCCACACCGCCGCCGAATTCCTGCGCATGCTGAAGAAAACCTAATCCTGTAGCTCGCCCCTTCAGGAGCGAGGGTTTCCATAGCCCCGGCAAAATTGCGCCTGGGTTGAGAAAAACCCCATGTCCCGCGCAACGGAACCCGAACTAAATTAGGCCTCTGACGTGTGATACGAATCACTCACGCTTGGGCCACTTACTACATTATGCTGATAGCTGGCGCGATAGCGGCCTACTTATGATCAGCGGACTCACCATCTTGGCAATCGGGTTCTTTCTGGGGATGCGGCATGCCACGGACCCCGACCACGTGATCGCGGTTTCCACCATCATCAGCCGCGAACCTTCGATTGGCCGCGCCGGATGGATCGGCGCTCTCTGGGGACTGGGCCATACATTGACCATTCTGCTGGTCGGCGCGACGATCATTCTCTTCAACGTGGCGATCCCCACGCGCGTCGGCCTGACCATGGAATTCGCGGTCGGCCTGATGCTGATCCTGCTGGGCGTCCTCAATCTCACCGGCGTCACCCGCTGGCTCAGCGAAAAATTCTCTCCCGCGCATCCCAAGGTGAACGGCGAGCACGTGCACCTGCACGAACACGGCGTCCGGCTGCACTATCACTGGCATTCGCACCAGCCCGCAGCCGAGCATCACGCCGAAACGCTGGCCGCTCCGCGATGGATGCGCGCTCCATTCGCCAAACTGGGAGTTTTTCATTCGCTGCGGCCGCTGCTGATCGGCATCGTGCATGGTCTGGCGGGTTCCGCGGCGGTGGCGCTGCTGGTGCTGACCACGATTCGCGATCCCCGCTGGGCCGTCTTTTACCTGCTGATTTTTGGCGTGGGCACGATTGCCGGGATGATGCTGATCACCGTGGCGCTGGCGCTGCCGTTTTCTTATGCCGGGACGCGGTTCGAGTGGGTGAATCGCGGATTGGTCACAACTTCCGGGGTCCTCAGCCTCTGCTTCGGCTTGTTCGTTTCCTACCAAATCGGCTTCGTGGACGGCCTCTTCACCACCCACCCAATCTGGACCCCCAAGTAAAACCCTCGCCTCTAAAAAGGGGTGCGCTACAGGTCTATTCGTCTTCAGGATTTCTTCGCGCTGGCGTCTTCCACTGTCGGATACATGGGCAGCAGCTTTTGCAGCCCCGCCACGGTCACCACTGCATTGGCCTGCGGGGGCAGCGCGGCCAGGCAGAACTCTTTGCCCTGGTTACGGCGGCTAACGAAGAGGGAGACCAACGCGCCCACCCCGGCCGAGTCCAGAAAGCTCACCCCACTCAGATCAAGGATCACCCGCTGGGCAGTCTCCGCGCGCAGCCGGGGCAGAAACTCGTTCACGGTTTCAATGCTTAACTTCCCGTCGGCTTTGAAGATAGTTAGCGCTTCGGTGCTGCTAGGTAGTTTTTCAACATCCAGTTTGAATGGCGGCATAAGCAATTAAAGGTATCCGAAAGCGGCCCAAGGTCACATTAACAAACGTTCACACGGAGAGACAATCGGGGATCTGCGCGAGGACTGTTCCATTTTGGAACATCCCTCCACTACTATTAACTTACTCACTTATACACAATTTGTTTACACCCGCTCCGCGCCCGGCTACTCTCGCTGTGAGTTTCCCTCTTTTCTCTAAAATCGGCTGAACCCGCGTTCAGCGCAAGGAAATTTGGAATGATCGCACGCCCTTCCGGCGATACTCGCCGCGGTATGGTTGTTTGTTGCGTGGTTCTAGCGTTTTTCTCCCTGGTTGGAAGCCTTCGCGTTTCCGCGCAGACGCAACAGCCCTTCCTTTTCGCCACCACGCAAGTAAACGGCAGTCCCGCAGTTGCCACATTCACCCGCAACGACGCTTCCGGCGCCCTGACCGAAGTTGCCAATTCTCCGTTTGTGTTACGCACCCCGGGATGCTCTCCGACCACCATCGATGTGAGCGGGCGATTCTTGTTTGGTCCTTGCGGGGTAGGCATCGCGCTTTACGATTTCAACTCTTCCACGGGCGCGGTTGCGGAAGTTGCCAATTCGCCGTTTGCTGCTTCGACAGGCGGAACCCCTTCCGCGGTGATTGCCGAATCCACCGGGCAATTTGTGTACGTTTTGAAATTCACGCCCGCGACCTACCCCGCGCCGACCACGGTAACTCTGGATTCGTTTGTGATTGATACCGCCAACAATGCGCTGAGCCAGCCCTCCACGCAGACGTTCACCCTACCGGGCACGCTTCTGAGCATCGCCGCCGATCCCAATCATCACTTCCTGCAAATCTACATGCAGGCATCGGAGGGAAGCGCGGATCCCGTTGGTCAAAGTTGCGGCATCTTCTTTAATTTGACGACAGGGCTGCCGGAAGATCCCGGTACAGGTCTCTGCCAGCCGGGCTTGGGGGGCGGAGCGAATCCCGTTGGCATCGCCATCGACGGAAAGGGAGTCTTGCTCGGCACCGCCGCGAGGGGACAAAACCTGGCGAGTTTTGATGTATTTGCAGTATCGCCAGCCGACGGCTCGATTCAAGCTTCCGGGACCTTTTCCTTCGAAACCATCAACGATTTCCCCACTACTCCGGTCTTCGATCCGACCGGCCAAATCGCGTACGTAAACACGGATCTTACCGGTCTGCGCATTTTCGGGATTAGCGTAGCGCAAAGCACGGTCACGATCACGGAACTCCCGTCCTCTCCGTTCCCCGCCAATCAGAGTTTCCCCGCGCTTTCCGGCCTTCCAAATCCCTCAGCGGATTTTATGTATGTGGGCGGATCGGACTCCATCACTGCCTATCCCATCGACACCACGACGGGCTACCCCGGCGCGCCGGTGCAAAGCAATTTTTCTCACTCGCCGGTCTTGAACTATCAGCCCTTCCTGGCGTCCTTGCCTCCGTCGGGACAAGCCGTTTCCGCGCCCGCGGTCCTGATCAGCACACAGTCCTTGAACTTCGGGCCCATCAATCCGGGGCAGACCAGCGGGCCGCAGATGGTGACCATTTCCAGCACCGGCAACGAAGCCCTGACCATCAGTTCCCTGGGATTCAATCCCAGCGCAGGACCCTTTTCTGAAGTGGACACTTGCATGGCGCATCCGCTGCTGGCGCCAGGCACGTCGTGCACGGTGTCCGTCAGCTACGCGCCGACGACCACCGGCACGATTCAGGTGGGCCTGGTCATCACCGACACCGCGGCCGGAAGCCCGCAGGCGGTGACGTTGTCGGGAACCGCGGTGGCGCCACCTCCTCCGGCACCCGCGGTTACGTTTGTGCCCGGGACGTTGAATTTTCCCGGCACGACCACGCAAGGCACACTTAGCGCCTCACAGTCCATTAACATCACAAATTCCGGGAATGCCGCGCTGACGTTCAGTTCCGCTCCCGCGCTGAGTGGCGTGAACACCGCGGATTTTTCGATCACTGCAAATTCCTGCACCGGATCGCTGGCGCCTAGTGCTCCGTGCAGTGTCACCATTGTTTTTGGTCCGCTGGCCGCGGGAGTGCGCACCACGAATTTAGTGCTCGCCGACAATGCCGCGAATTCACCGCAATCGGTGACCATCAATGGCACCGCCACACCTTCGGCGACCATCGCTGCGCCCGCGGGGGCGAGCTTGAGCGCGTCCGTGAGCGCCGGACAGCCTGCGCAGTTCAACTTGCAAGCCACACCAGGTGCCGGCTTCAACGGCACGCTGACCTTTGCGTGTGCGGGATTGCCGACGGGTGCCAGTTGCAGCGCGCCAAACGTGATGGTTGCAAACGGGGCAACAGCCAATTTCTCGCTGACGGTGACCACCAGCGGCATCGGAGCGATGGCGCCTCCGCTCTTTCCGAGGATTGGCGCCCGACCCACAGTTTATTCCGCAATCCCAGCCCTGATGTTGTTGGCGTTGGCGTTCGCTCTTTGTATGCGGACGCGCGAAATGCGAGCCCTTTCCCCACGCAGGAACCCATGGCCGGCAACCGCGGCGCTGGCTTGTCTTGCGCTCGTGTTTGGCGGCTGCGGCGGTGGAAGTGGAAGTTCCCAGTCGCAGTCCCAGGTAACCACGCCAACCGGAACCTACACCATAGCGGTAACGCCATCGGCCACCGCCTCAGGTTCCACCAAAACGCTGCCTATGAACGCGATTTCCCTCACGTTGAACGTGAAATAGCCGCGTTCTCATCGAATCGCGGGGATTACTTGGCGTACATAACGCGATAAATCACATTCGCCCCGTCGTCGCTGACCAACAACGCACCGTCCTGCGCGACGGTGACGCCGACAGGGCGTCCATATACGTCGTGACCACCGGCTTCAGGTGCGAATCCTGTCAGGAACGGTGCAGGATCAACCGCGGCTTTGCCATCCCTGAATCCCACGAAGGCCACCTGATACCCGGCACGCGACGCTCGATTCCAGGAACCATGCTCGGCAATAAACGCGCCGCCGCGATACGCTTCCGGAAACTGCGTGCCGGTATAAAACGCAAACTGCAGCGGCGCAACGTGCGCGCCCAGCAACACATCGGGAATAATGGCTTTGGCAACCAACTCCGGCTTCTGCGGCGCAATCCGTGGATCGACGTTGTCGCCAATGTAGCTGTACGGCCATCCATAAAAGCCGCCGTCTTTCACGGAAGTAAAATAGTCTGGCGGCAAGTTATCCCCCAATTCATCGCGCTCATTCACCGCGGCCCAGACCGCGCCGGTGGAAGGCTCAATCGCCAGACCAACGCTGTTGCGCAAGCCGGAAGCAAAGACACGGGAATTCTTGCCGTCAGGATCGCAAATCAGAATGGCGGCGCGCCGCGGATCCTTTTCAATGTCGATATTCCCCGACGAACCGACGCTGACGTAAAGATGCTGGCCGTCCTTGCTAAACGCCAGCGTGCGCGTGGAATGCCCGCCGTAAGGCGGCAGGTCGAGGATGCGCTCGGCTTCTCCAAGCCGCTTGGAGGTTTGCTTGTCGTAGCGAAAGCGCACCACTTCGCCGGTGTTCCCGACGTAAACATAATCGTCGCGGAAAGCGATGCCGAACGGCAACTTGAGATTATCGGCAAAGACTTCCCGCTGCGACGCCCCGCCAGTGTGCTGGGGGTCGCGAAGGACCACGACTTGCCCGGCGCCCGGATCCGCCACGAAGATGTCACCGTTGGGCGCGGTAACCAGGAAGCGTACCCGCTTGAAATCCTGCGCAAAAACATTCACGTGAAAGCCCGCAGGAGCCGTGGGTAGAAATCCCTGCGGCGGCTTTACTACATTGGGGCCGTTGCCGGCAGATTTGGTGGCAAAGGGCGCCGGGAGTTGTGGCTTCTTACCGTAAGTGACCTGCGCGGAGGCGGGCTGCACCAGGACGAGAACGCTGCCAAAAATCATCAGGGCTGTGATGCGGAGCGACATGAGGAATCTCCCAAGGTGAATTTGTGGGCTGCTGCTAGTCAGATGCGCCAGCGGAAAAACTGGTTCCATCTAGAACCACCGCTCGAGCAGTCGCGCCCTGCGAAGAAAGCCCTAGGAATGCAGGGAAACCACCGGCTGAAATAGCACGGTGCGCATGGAGACACTCCCAAACTCGATCCCTTCGTACGGATAGCTGACCTGATCCTGCGTGTCCGTGGCTGACATGCAATAAAGAATCGGCGCGTAGTGTTCGAGTGTGGGGTGGGCCTCCGCCAAGAGATTCGCGCCCCACTCTTCCGGCGCGGCAAGCGTTTCGGTGTCGCGCGCTTCAATTGCCTGCTTGACCCGCTGATCAAATTCGCTCGCCCAGGGATACGCGGCGTGCGGCAGCTCCCAATTCATCTTGTGAAGGTTATGAACCAGGTTGCCGCTGCCAAGGATCAAAATGCCGCGCTCGCGCAATTTCTGCATCTCCCGGCCGAGCGCAAGATGCTCGTTGAAGGTGCGCGTTTGATCGAGGCTCACCTGAAACACCGGCACATCCGCCTGCGGGTACATGTGTCGCAAAACGCTCCATGCGCCGTGATCGAGACCCCACTTCTGGTCCGGCACAAAATGGTTTTCGAACGCCAGGCGCTTCGCTTCTTCGGGAGCCCCCGGCGCGGGATACTGCACCTCGTAGAGCGGCTTCGGGAATCCGTAGAAGTCGTGAATCGTCCGCGGCCAATCAGCGGCCAGGACCTGGCTGCCTCGCGTAACCCAGTGCGCCGAGACGACGCATACTGCGCGAGGGCGAGGCAGTTCTCTGCCAAGCTGCTCGAGAGCCTGCGTGAAGGCGTTCGACTCGATGGCGTTCATTGGCGAGCCGTGGCCCACAAAAAGAACCGGCATCTTTCCTGGAGTTGTACGGTTAAGCACCTGCATGAAGGCTAGCCAATCCGAGCGAATCTAATGTATAGAAAGCATTGTAACTTCTCCCGCGGAGCCCCACTCTAAACAAATAGATATGGGCCGCAGGCGGAGGAGTTCCCCTCCGACGCCATTGTATGGAAGCCTAATCCCGCAAGAGCGCTTCCAACAAGGGTATTTGCGGCGTAATCGGTGCCAGAACTAAGCCGGGAACCGGCCAGGTCGTCTAGGAGTACTAAAATGCGAAACTGGATTCGATTTTTTTCGCTGGGACTGATTGCTGCAGCGCTGACTGTGTTTGCAGCGTTTAATTCACGGGCGAAGACCCCGCGCACGAATTCGGCATTTCCAAAGCCGGCGATAGACCAGCCGGTGGCAGTGACCAAGGGCAAGGAAGTCGCCGTGATTTCGGGAGGCTGCTTTTGGGGGATTCAAGCCGTCTACGAGCACACCAAGGGCGTGATTTCCGCCACCTCTGGCTATGCTGGCGGCACGCCGGACACGGCGCAATATGAAACCGTGAGCAGCGGCAAGACCGGCCACGCGGAGAGCGTGAGAGTGGTGTTCGATCCTTCGGAAATTACCTACGGACAGATTCTAATGGTTTTCTTTTCCGTGGCGCACAATCCCACGGAGCTGAACAAGCAGGGGCCGGACTGGGGCACGCAATACCGATCGTCCATTTTTTATAATAGCCCGGAACAGAAAAACATTGCCGAGGCGTACATCAAGCAGCTCAACGCCGCGAAGGTCTACTCCGGGAAGATAATGACCGAAGTGGTGCCGCTGAACGGTTTCTATCCGGCCGAGGGATACCACCAGGATTATCTCAAGCACCACACCGACAATCCCTACATCGTGATCAACGACCTGCCCAAGCTGGAAAACCTGAAAAAAGATTTCCCCGAACTCTACCGCGAGAATTAATTCTGTAGCTCAGGCGTTTGAGGCCTGAGGGTTTTCATAACCACAGCGCGATTTTTCCCGCGTCGCGAAAATCCCACCCCCGTGTGCAGCTCAGGCGTGAGGCTTTCCATAACCCCACCACAGTTTAGCCGCCGCTAGGGAAATCCTCAGCCCTAAAAGGGGGGCCACAACCCTACTTCCTCGCTGGCCTCTCCGTAATCGGCTTTCCCTGCGGCCCGGCCATCGCGCTCTTGTGCGTGCTCCCCGGCAAATCCCCAAGCAATTCCTCCAACCCCGGGTACGCATAGATCGTCGGCGCATGATCCTGCATCAATCCGCCGGTATCCGCCGTCGGCCCATAATTGCTGTGCAGGTCGCGCGCCAGCATCCGCAGCATGGCCATCTGTTGCCCGCGGTGATGCGCGGTGTGCGCAATCCGCCGGGTCATCACCCACGCCACGGAACGCTTCACGCTAAAAAACATCGTTCCACTTTCCCACCACGCTTCCTCGCGCGCCTCCATCACCGCAAGCCGCTTGGCGCTGTCTTCGGCGTACCGACGGATGAATTCCACGCGGGTTTCCTGCGCCGGCAGCGGCGGTGCGGAGACGTCCACCGCCAGCATCGTGCGCAGCCAGAAATCCTCGCTGACGCATTGATGCACCATCTGTTCGTGGACGCTGCGCCCGCGCGGATCTCCTGGGTTGGGACGAACCTCCATATCGCCGTCGCGAAATTCGCTCCACACACTCAAGACCTTGATGCGCTCGGTGGCATACGTTTCCAGCAAAAAGTCATAACGCACGAAGCACCTCCTCCGAAATTTCGGCCAATTGGATCCCTGCGGAACCTCGGACGGAGCAACATCCTACACCTGATTTGCCCCGGAAATCCTTCTTGACTTGCCGGAAACCGGGGAGTATTCAGAAGGTCTACGCGCAGCGCGAACTGTGAAGTTCCCTCCCGTTGCTTCAACCTCTCTGCGCGCCCAATCTGAAAAATTTGAGGAGGAACTATGTCTGCCGTCAAAGCCATTCCCGATGGGTTTCACTCCATCACTCCGTCCATCGTTTGCAAGAACGCCGCCAAGGCCATCGACTACTACAAGGAAGTCTTCCACGCCCAGGAGAAAGTGCGCATGGCGGGGCCCGGCGGTCTGATCATGCATGCCGAGTTACTGATCGGCGATTCCCACCTGATGTTGAACGACGAGATCCCCGGCTTTGCCACCGCGCCGCCCGCCGACGCTCCGAACGCCAGCAATCTGTTTTTGTACACCGACAATGTAGACGCCGTCTTCAACCGCGCCGTGCAGGCCGGCGCCAAGGTGGAAATGCCCTTGCAGAATCAGTTTTGGGGCGATCGCTACGGCAAGATTCGCGATCCCATTGGCCATCGCTGGGGACTCGCGCAGCATGTTGAGGACGTGGCGCCCGAAGATATGAAGAAGCGCTCCGAGGCGTTTGCGGCCCAGACGAGCAAGGGGCTGGGGCCTGATCGGATTGATTTAGAGAGTGAGAGGCCTGGGGCAAGGGCGCTCTGGGCCTTCCCATTCCTCCCTAAACAGCGGATGCACAAACCGGCAGTAACAGTACGGCTTTCCTACCGTGGCATAGTACCACTATCTCCATTATTATGCTTATCTTAGGGGAATTTCCCGCCATAACATTCCTTAAAATGGCATATTTTTTCTTGAGCTTCGAATCCCCTTCTTCCAGAAGCCACATAACTCTTTTATTTTGAGTAGAATGTCCGCGCTTTCCTATGGCACCCTAGGTGCAATTATTCTCCCCGCAGGGGCCGAAGACACGGGCCAATTCTTGGGGAGAGACGAATGAAATTTTCGAGGATATGCGGGTTCCTGGTCGTGGCGCTGATCCTGGTGCCTATGGCCAAGGCCGACGGCCCGGTGACGATGGTTTTTCAGGGAGTGAACGGCGCCAACGACGGCCAGTATTATGTCAGCCCGTACACCGGCTCGATGAATGGCCAGACGGTGACGCTTTTTTGCGACGATATCATCAATGATGTGAACTTTGGCCAAACGTGGCAGGCCAATGTTACGAATCTCGGAACCGCGGTCGGCTCCAATAACTTTTCGCAGACGCGCTATGGTGGCGTGTCCACTTCCGCGGTGTTCGTCAACCCGGCGCTGGCTTATGAAGAAGCGGCCTGGCTGACGACACAGTTCGCATCGAATCCCGGGGATCTGGTGAACCTGCAGTATGCGCTTTGGGACATCATGAATCCGGGGTCTCGCGGGAACGGCAACGCCGACGTGCAAAACTGGCTGCTGCTCGCCGGCGAGGATTACGGCACGATCAATCTGAACAATTTCGAAATTGTTACGAATACCGGAACGCTCGCGCTGACCGGCCAGGTGCAGGAGTTCATTGTGCAGACTCCGGAACCCGGCACGCTGCTGTTGCTGCTTTGCGGCATGCTGATCCTAAGCGTACGCCTCTTGAACCGCGGCCAGTTGACCACGTAAGCGACCGCACAATTTGTTTCCAAAACGCCCTCGGCAATCGCCGGGGGCGTTTTTTTGTGCTTCGCCTGTAGCTCAGGTCTTCAGGCCCGAGGGTTTCCCTAATCCCACCACAATTTTCCCAACGCCGCAAAAACCCTCCCCCCTAAAAAGGTGCGCCCTACAAGGGCCACAACCACGCCGCCCCGCGCACGCCGCTGGTATCCCCATGTTTGGCAACAACCACCGGCGTATCCGCTTCCCTTCCAAAAACATATAGCTTCAACCGCCCCGGAACGTTGCGATACAGCCGCGGCACCTGCGAAACCCCGCCTCCCAACACGATGATGTCGGGATCCAGAATGTCAATGATCTGCGCGAGGCTGCGCGTCAGGCGATCTTCGTAGCGTTCCAGGCACGCCTCCGCCGCCGCTTCCCCGGCTTCGGCCCGCGTCACGATTTCTTTCCCCAGCAATTTTGCTTTTGTGGCGCGCAGGTAGTCGGCCTCCAGCCCCGTGCCGGAAATCCACGTCTCGACGCAGCCCTTGTATCCGCAAAAGCAGTCCGGCCCCGGATATTCGTCCGGCTTCATCCACGGCAGCGTGGTATGTCCCCATTCGCCGGCCACGCCGTTATATCCATTGTGAACGCGGCTTTGAAAAGCGATGCCTCCACCACATCCGGTGCCCAGGATAACCGCAAACACCACGGGGTATCCGGCGCCCGCGCCGTCGGTAGCTTCGGAAACCGCCAGGCAGTTGGCATCGTTGGCGCAGCGCACTTCCCGGTCCAGCGCCACGCTCAAATCCTTATCGAACGGCCGGCCATTCATCCAGGTGGAGTTGGCGTTTTTTACCGTTTGCGTGAGCCGAGAGATGGTGCCGGGAATTCCGACGCCGACGGTGGCCGCGCGCTGCAATCTCGTTTCGATTTGCAGGACGCCGTCGCGAATGGCGCGCACCGTGGCATCGTAATCGCCGCGCGGCGTGGGCACGCGATGCCGGTCCAGCTCTCTCCCATCGTGTTCGAGTGCGATGAATTCGATCTTGGTCCCGCCAAGATCGACTCCGATCCGTATTTTGTTTGCGCCCTGCCCCGCGGAAAAATCGCTCATGACCTGGTTTCGTTTTGCGCTGTGAGATTTTTCTGCAGCAGGCACACTCCGGCCCACGGCCGCTTCGGCTGGAACTTGCGCGCGTCGAATAGCTTCGCTACCAGCCGCAGGATGAACGGAGGCCGCCCGAATCGAGCGGCCGTGCTCAGCAAGCCTTCCACCCGCGCGGGTTTCCAGCCCAGCGTGGTAAAGAATTCCGGTCCTTCGGCGGGGCCAAACAGGAAAGGTGCGCCGACTTTCTCGAGCGCCTTGCCGGTGCGTTTTTGCATCATGGAAAGAAGCTGCGGCGAGTGTATATCCAGAATCCAGCGCTGCAGCGGCGCCACATCGGAAAGATCTTTGGCCAGCTGCGCGACACCTTCGGGTGAAAGATAAATCAACAGTCCTTCGGTAAGGACCACCCCGCGTTTGCCGCGCTTGGCAAGTTGCGCGAAAAAGTTCCGCCGCTCGGCAACATCCGCCAGATTCACGGCCACTCGCTCCAGATGACACGTCGGCTTGTCAGGGGCGAGCCGCTCCGCTTTGTAAGCGAGGATATCCGGCAGGTCGGCTTCGACCCACGTCAGCGCGGGCGGAAGCTGCATGCGATAAGGGCGTGCGTCGAGGCCCGCGGCACAATTCACGATCAAGTCCGCGCCATCGGCAATCTCTTTTTGCAACATCTCATCGAAAAGATAAGTGCGCGCAACCCAGGCCCAGGCATGGTTTTCGCCTTCGGGCAAAGTGCGCGCCATTTCCGCGCCTTCCCTCGCGCCCAACTTCTCCGCGTAAGGATCGCGAAACATCGCGTCGGGGCGCCGCGACTCTGCGGCGCGAAAATACGCGGCCCACCAAGCCGTATCCGAAATATGCCGAACCACCGCAGGCGCACTGGACACGGGGTGACCACCTCCGGCGGAAAGAGTAGCAGATAAAGTAACCTGTAGCTCAGGCCTTCAGGCCTGAGGGTTTCCCCAGCCCCAGCACGATTTTGCCAACGCCGCGAAAACCTTCACACTCGAAAGGGGCGAGCGACAGCGGGACGAAATTCGCCACGACTAAAAATGAAACCCCAGCTCCACCGCCTCCGTCCGCGGCGTAACATAATGCGTGCCGCTGAAGGTCGACAAAAAATTGTAAAGCGCGGTCTTGTTCGTCAGATTGACGGCCGTGAACCGCAGACTCCACCGGTAGCGGTCACCCTTGAACAAATTGTCGTGGCCGACGGCAACGTCGAAAAGATTCCGCGGCTGAATCCGCGGCGGATTCTTGTCGTCATTCTCCGTTCCCGGCGAAGGAATCTGCACCAGTTTCGAGCCGTACAGATTTCCCGGACATGTGGTCAGCGGCGCGGACAGCGTCGGGAAAACGCTTCCGCAGAATAATCCCGCCTGAATCTGCTGGTCTGCCGTGAGGCCCGTCAAATCCACCTGGTATCCGGGATCGCTCGGGTTCGCACTGGTTGCGAACGGCACGGCGCCGGCCACCAGGCCGCTGTCATACCGCCAGTTGAATCCCAACCAGGGCCCGCGCTTCCAGGGCTGATATTGCACGTGCGTCGTCGCGTTGAAGAGTTCGTCGTGGTCAATGCGGAAGACTCCCGCGCCGCCTTGTCCCACAGGCGTGATGCCGATGCCGCTAACCTGGGGTTCCAAGAACCGGGCCGCCACGCTGGAAGCCACGAAATACGCGGTCAATCCGTGAAAATTCGGCACGCTGGCGCGCAGCAGGTACCCGGGGATCTTGGAGCGGTCCCACTCGATCGGGTAAGTGACCGGTGTGTTTCCGAAAACGCTGAAGTCATACGCCAAATGCGTGTACTTCCAGATGTATTCGGCATCAATCACCAGATATTTGCCGAAGGCCTGCTGAAAGCCGGCATGAAATTCGTTGCGCCAGCCGGGGCTCAGAGGATTGCTGACGCAGGGATAACCCTGAATCGCGGCTTGCAGCGCGTTGACCACCGGATCGTTGCAGCCCCCGCTGGAAAGCACGAGGTTTTCGTTGAACGGAGTTTCCATCGTCCGCGCATAGGACACGCGCAGAATCGTGTTCGATGGCTTGAGGTGGTACGCCACTCCCAGGCGGGGCTCCGCCTGCCGGGCGACGGAGAGGCCATTGTAAAGATCGCCGCGAATGCCGAGGTTGAACGCCCAGTTCCCTTTCGTGATGGAGTCCTGCACATATAGTGCAAGCTGTTTCACGTCGGTATGACCCGGGAAGAAATAGTATTTCCCTCCAGCCGTCAAATCATAAGGAGCCAGCGTGGTGCAGGGAGGCGCGACATTAATCCCCGCAATCTGGCAGGGAGCACCGTTGGTGTCCGTCAGGTTAGGCACCAAGTTGGGGTCCACGATCCCGAAGGAGTCTTTCTCCGTCAGAAAGGTCTGTTCGTAGGTGACTCCCGCCTTGATATTGTGAATTCCCTTCACATACGAAATGTCCGAGCGCACACCGGCGTTGGTGAGCCGCCGGTTCTGCGCGATGCTGTCGCTCTGCAATCCCGGCGTGAAGTCGGCGAAGGGATTCGAGCTGGGATAGTAGTTGAACTGGTCCTGACGCACAAACGCGCCGATGGTGAACACGGCGGTCGTCCCGATCAAGTGGACAAAGCTCGGCGCAACATTAAAAGTCCCGATCCTCGAGCGCTGGTCTTGCGGCCCGACCACGTTGCCATCCGGTCCGAATCCCCCGCAGGAAACAGTTTGTAGCGGCGCGCAAGCGGCTGACCATCCCGTCGCCAGTTGGGCATCGAACGAATTGGGTGTTTGAAACCACGACCGCGTGTAACCGAGATTCAACTGCACCGTATTCGCGTCCGAGAATTTATAGTCCACGCGGTCGAATACGTTTTCTTGATTCCCCTTGTCGTGCAATGTGGTCTGCTCCGGCGGATCGAGAAAACGCCCCGATTGCAGTCCGCTGAGCGCGATAAAATTCCCCCAGTTTTTCCCACCATACGCGAGATCCGCGGAAAAACTCGGCGTGCCAAAACTTCCATAGGACGCCACCACGCTGCCGTGCGGCTCATCCACACCCAGCCCGGACCGCGTGGTCACCTTGATCACCAGGCTGGTTTTGTCTCCAAACTCCGCGGGAGGCGCGCCGGAAATCACTTCCAGCGATTGAATCGATTCCGACGGAATCTGATTGGAAAACACCTTGCTCTGCTGATCCGTAATGGGCTGGCCATCCACGGAAAACGAATTCTGCGCGTGGTCGCCGAGCCCGTGAAACAGTCCATTGGAATCCGCCGCAACACCAGGCGTAGTCAGAGTCACCAGCGAGCTAACCGAAGAAGTGGCCGACTCCAGCGGCACCTT
>Ga0074045_10000004_pt1 | contig 231778 bp, 196 predicted proteins | sample BogForMeECP23OM2_FD_94442 | JGI IMG/M metagenome (GOLD analysis project Ga0074045, IMG submission 94442) | Bog forest soil microbial communities from Calvert Island, British Columbia, Canada - Bog Forest MetaG ECP23OM2 | ecosystem: Environmental > Terrestrial > Soil > Wetlands ... | reverse complement strand
GCCGTCCTGGGCGGCAGGTCCAGCTCTGCGCAGGACAAGCAGGACAAGTACACTCTGCAGGTGCCGGGCGGGCTCGCGTTCTCTGAGATCAAGGGATACGAACAATGGCAGGTAGTCGGCCCCAGCCTCACCGAAGCCGCAAACGTGATCCGAGTGATCCTCGCCAATCCGGTGATGATCAAAGCCTACCAGGAGGGCATTCCCGGCAATGGCAAGCCTTTCCCCGACGGCTCCAAGATTGTGAAGCTGGAGTGGAGACCGAAAAAGTTGACAGATCCGCCTTTTTCCGCGAGCACCCCGGACACGGTGCCTGGCGACCTGGCGGAAGTCGAATTCATCGTGAAGGACAGCAAGAGATTCTCGGACACGCACGGATGGGGATATGCCATGTTTGACTATGACGCCGCGTCCGGGACGTTCGCGCCAGCCTCGTCGGCCAGCAAGCCGCCGGTGGGGCACGACGCCAAGTGTGGCGCCGCATGCCACATGCTAGCGGCGTCAAAGGATTACATTTTCACGGCGTACCCCAAAAGGTGAACCCGATTAGGCGCTCTCCAAGTGCCGATTGGTCGGCTAGCCGGAAGTAATCGAATCAGGCCGCATACCTTCAGGGGCAGTGGCTCCGATAGGCGGCCTAGAAACCTGTCCGTGAGTTTCCTCGCTTTCGATTCTGCATTTTTCACTGGGCACCGATGAGTTTGCAATCGGCGCCACGGCAGGGACAGGTAGAATGCAGGGCGTGAACTTGCGCTCTCGACCATGGCTCCTGCCAGCCGCATCGTTCCTCATTGCGGTTTCCTTTTGGCATTGGGCGAAGACGATTCTTGTCCCCGCATACACCGCGAAGGTCCTCGCCGAGAAACGTCCCGTGGGGAACAATTCCGACCTGTACCCGCGATGGCTGGGCGCGCGAGAACTGCTTTTGCACGGCCGTGATCCCTATGGCGCCGATGTTACGCGTGAAATCCAGACAGGTTTTTACGGGCGTCCGCTCGATCCGCAAAATCCCGGCGACCCTTCCGCTCGTGAAGCCTTCGTGTATCCGCTCTATGTCGTTTTCTTACTTGCCCCCACCGTGACTTGGTCCTTCCACACCGCAGCTCAGGTCTTTCGCTGGCTGCTTCTGGCGTCGATTGCCTGCAGCGTTCCTCTTTGGATATGTGCACTAAGAATTCGAGTGTCACGGCCGCTGATGATTGCTGGGATGTTGCTTGCTCTCGGCAGCTACCCCGCCGTGGAGGAATATTTTCAGCAGAACTTGACTGCTTTGGTTATTTTCTTTCTGGCTGGCGCCGCGGCAGCGGCGTCCCATAAATGGCTAACGCTGAGTGGATTTCTCCTAGCGCTGGCCACCATGAAGCCAGACACGGCGGGACTGGTGATCCTCTGGTTTCTTTTGTGGACCACGGCAGACTGGAAACAGCGCGGCCGCCTGTTTTGGAGTTTCACGGTCACGATGGCTGCGCTCCTACTCTCCAGCGAAGCGATCTCGCCGGGCTGGGTTTCGCGCTTTGCAGCGGCCGTCCGAGAATACCCGACCTATGGGACCGATCCCACGATTCTGCAGGCGCTGCTACCCCGTTGGCTCGCAGAATTCTTAGGGATATTGCTGATCGTTTCGCTGGCTGCCTTTTGCTGGCGATGGAGAAAAGCTCCTGCGGGATCCGAGCAATTCGGGTGGGCGCTCGCTTCGGTCGCAGCAGTTATACTCGTCGTTCTTCCCAAACTAGCCGCTTACAATCAGCTTTTGCTGATACCAGCCCTGTTTGTGCTGGCACACCGGCGCTCAAGGCCTGATGGTTCTGGCTTCTTGCGAAGAGCCACGTCGAAGGCAGCCTTTGCCTGTCAAATCTGGCAATGGCTCGCCGCGACAGCCTTGTCGACTTGCTCGATTTTTTTCTCCTCCGCGCGTCTTCGAGCCGTTGCGGAAGCGCCACTGTACACACTCCTGGCTTTTCCTTTCCTAACTCTGCTGGCAGTTGCATTCTCCATTCCTTCAATAGCACCTGAGAAGCCGCCGGAATAAAGATTGGGCGTTCCAGACCTCCTCCGATGCACTTCCTGCGTGCCCGAACCAAGAAAGACACTTCTGACTGGAACCGTGGCTCCGCGAGAATCTAGGGAAGCTCCACTCGCGTCACGTTCGTCGACGCGCTGCTCGTCAAAGCTCTTTCCAGGCACGGGAATTGGTACGCACTCGGGGAGAAATCATTATGTCGGGACAAGTCATTTTGTATTTCGAGGACCAAGCCGATGCGCTGCGGTTTGCCTTGGCCGCGGGGTCGGTGATGGCGGGAGATAGCAACACTGCTACGGATGATCTGGTTCAGGAGACCGCTCGCGTCAGCCGTATCCGTCTCGACGCGGCGAATGCAGGCAAGCACAACAAGCCGCCCGCAGCATAGCGCAAGTATTCGGAGGCGACGCGCTCTATCCCGTGCGCCGTGCGGAGAGCAAGTTCAGGATCTCGCGCAAACCCTGGCGGATATGCTGGATCTCAGCCGGCGACTGCGAGGGAAATGGAATCGCCGCTTGCCCCTTCTCCGTTTTTATCTCAGAACGCAGCTGCTGGCGCGCACCCACAATCGTGAAGCCCTGCTCGTAAAGCAGTTGCTTGATGTGCAGGACGCTCTCCACGTCGCGTCGGCGGTACATGCGCTGGCCGGTGCTGCTTTTCACAGGTTTAAGCTGAGGGAACTCGCTCTCCCAGAAACGCAGCACGTAGGCGGGGAGCCGGCACAGAGCGGCTACTTCGCCGATGCGGAAGTACAGCTTATCCGGAATGAAGACTTCATCGGTTTTATTCTTACCCGCGCTTTTTTTTCTCGGGCTCATACGCGCATCGATAGTGCGGCAGCCGCACCGTCTCCGTATTGTGACACAGGCAGGGGAAGGATACGACGAATTTCGAGAGCCGGCTGGAATTGGCGATGGCAGGGGCGTTTCTCGCGGTCGTTCCAGCAGGCAAGACAGAAACGCCTCTCAAGAGGTGCTTCTCCTGAGAGGCAGGGTTAAATTCTTGGCCCATGCGAAGTATCGTCTCGCAGACGGTTAGTTAGTGTTTCTTCTTTTTTGCCTTCTTCTTGGTTGCCATGAAGGATTCCTCCGTGAACGATTTTCCCTTGGGGCTTCGAAGGACCCGAATGCCAAAAGCCACCCAACTTGTGGTACGGGCAGCGTCCTTAGCACAAGATATTGCGGCAGTATGAACGCAGTGTCAATACAATTTTGCATCTTTCGCCAGAATTTTCGGAATCAAGCAAGACCCATGCCTTGTAGTTGAAGCGAAGTTTTTGCACGGCTAGCTTCCGTACGTACGGCCTCCGGTTCCGAAAACGGGAAATTAGAACCCTCCGCCAGTCATAAACCTAACGGCTTTTGCGGCAATCTAATTCGAGTTGGCAAATGACTTGCACCGAACATTGCTTGGCCTGGCGGCCCTGCAGGCCTCCTGGCCCGCAACTCGCGAATCGAAAGTTGGCAATCAGCGTGGCTATGAAAGCGTGGCTATGAAGAAGATGACGAAGATCCGTTTGTGGATTGAAATGATTTTGGCTGGGAGCGCTATCGCTTGCATCGTGGCGCTCTTTCTTGCCACGCTGGGGTCCGCTGCGGGCGCCGGAGGGGCGGAATCTGAAACAAAGCAGCCGGAACAAACTTCCCCTGTCGGAACTCAGGTTTACGAAGGCATCATTACTGACACTCGGTGTGGAGCGAAACACTCCGCTGCGGTGGGCTTGGCTGCTGCAGACTGCACTCGGGCGTGCGTGCATCGCGGAGACAGCTTCGCTCTGGTGGACGGCGACAAAACCTACACGCTCCAGGGAAAACCGGCGGAACTTAAGCGGGTGGCGGGGGAACGCGTAAAGGTCACGGGCACACTGAATGGCACCACGATTTCAGTCGCGTCCGTCGCAAGTGCGTCCTAAGGCTGGGTTGCCCTAAGGCTGGTTTGGCTTGCTTTCCACTAACGTAGTTGGAACCGCCGCCGGCCCTGCTACACCACCCGGCATTACTGGCACGGTCGGCTGAGTGGGTGGGCCGGTTCGAGCAAAGGCGCGTTCGTCCCACTTACCGAAAATCATCTTTCCGGCCGTGGTTTGTAACACCGAAGTGACCGAGACATCGATCGTTTTGCCAATCATCTTTCTGGCGTTATCCACGACCACCATCGTTCCGTCATCGAGGTAGGCGACACCCTGGTTGTACTCCTTGCCTTCTTTCAGGATGAACACCTTCATGATCTCGCCCGGCAACACGATGGGTTTGAGCGAGTTGGCGAGCTCGTTGATGTTCAGGACTTCGACCCCTTGCAGCTGTGCCACTTTGTTCAGGTTGAAATCGTTGGTGATAATCTTGCCCTCGTAGAGCTTGGCCAGCTCGATCAGTTTCAGATCCACCTCGCGGACCGCGGGAAAGTCGTCTTCCACAATCTGGATTTGAAGTGTCGCCATCTTCTGGAGGCGTTGCAGGACGTCAAGGCCGCGACGACCGCGGTTGCGCTTCAGCGAGTCAGCCGAATCCGCCACCAGCTGCAATTCCCGCAAGACGAACTGCGGTGTGACGATGATGCCGTCCAGGAAGCCGGTTTCGGCAATGTCGGCGATGCGCCCGTCGATGATCACGCTGGTGTCGAGGATTTTGTAACTCTTCTTGCCTTGCTTTTCCCCGCCGAAGATCCCGCCCAAGGCCGCCAGGTTCAGCAGGTCGCCCTTGCTGGCGCCTACGATCAGCCCCACATAAGCCATCAGCAACATCACCAGAATTTGCAGAAAACTTTGCGTGTTGCCGGAAGGCACACTGCTGCGGATTACGAGGGCAAACAGGTAGGCCCCGCAGATTCCCAGGATGCTCCCGATGGCTGCGCCGATCAGGCGCTTCAGGCTTACCGTTCGAAGTTTCCACTCGAACAGTACGATTCCTGTGCCGACCAGTGCGCCAACTCCCGCGTCCTGAGGCCGCGATAGCCGGAAAGGCTCAATGAAATAACTTGCAACCGAAACTACAATGACAAAAAGAAGACGTACAAGGATCAAGTCCATGATATGACCTCCTCCGATGCAGCCTCGCTACACGTTTGGCGCGATGCACCGGTGCCTTGTCCTCGCGGCCCCAGGCGGGAACAGGCAATTCTCTATGCGGGGCGGCAGAATTAGGGGATGAATGGACGCCCCGTCCCGGCCCTTGGAGGCGTGGCCGGGAAGACTCTAGTAAGCCATCGCCAGAAGTATATACCTGACGGCAAATAGCCCGCGAAGAAACCTGCGGTGTCGCGAGCCGCTCCCAAGGCCCATTGGCACCATGGAGCAGTCGTTAAGCGAGTAGGCCGCGGCAGTCCGAGGCCGGTCACTGCGCAACCGCTAATCTGCCTGCTAAACTTCCATCCATGAAAGCCCTAATGATTACCAGCCTGGCCGGTCCCGAAGCACTCGCTGTACAGGAAACCGACGAACCCGTTTTGAAGCCCGAACAAACACTGGTACGCGTGGCCGCCGGCGGGCTGAACTTTGCCGACTTCATGACCACCAAGGGTGGGTATCCCGGAACTCCCCCGCCACCGCTAATTGCTGGCCGCGAATTCGCAGGTATCGAAGAAAACAAAAACCGCCGGGTCATGGGCTACATTCAGTGGGGGGCCTTCGCCGAGAAGTTAGCTGCCTATCCGCACATGCTCTGGCCCGTACCCGAGCACTGGACCGACGAGCAGGCCGCCGCTTTCCCCGTCAATTACTTCACCGCTTACCTCGGTTACTGGCAAGCCGGTATGACTCAGCCTCCGGTGGCAGGTAAGACTCATCGCGTACTCATCCACGCCGTAGCCGGAGGAGTGGGCACCGCAGCTGTACAAATCGGGAAGCTTCTCGGCGTTGAAATGTATGGCACGTCTTCTACCGATGAGAAGCTTGCGCGAGTAAAAGAACTCGGGCTGCAGCATGGCATCAACTACAAGCAGCATGATTATGAAGAAGTCGTGAAGAATCTCACTCGGGGTGAAGGTGTAGACGCGGTCTTCGAAATGCTCGGCGGAGAGCACACAGCAAAAAGTTTGCGGTGTGTCGGGGATTTCGGGCGAGTCATCCAATACGGAACCGCTACCGGCCAGCAGCCTAAACTCGACGTGCGCGCGCTATATGCAAAATCGGCAAGCGTTCAGGGACTATGGCTCAGTTACCTCTCTCAGAAACGCGAAATCATGGAGGCGGCGTGGAGCCAGCTTTCGCAATGGATCGCGCAGCGCAAACTAACTCCCGTGGTCGGTCACGTATTTACGTTGGATCGCGCGGTCGAAGCTTACAAGCTGCTGCAAGAAGGCAAGAACTACGGCAAGGTTGTGCTGAAGATTACATAGCTGGTTTGGAGGTGGAACTCTCGCTCGGCAACTTTTCAAACACGTAGGTATTGCTCACCAGAAAATTAATTACGGAGCAAGTGATCGCGACGCTGTTTGCCGCCATGTAGTTCACGTGTCCATATCAACCATAATCTTCATCAGCGCCAGATTGCCCGCAATGGAAACCGCTCCGTTGGTTAGATTGAAACGCAGCAGACGCGGCAGCGAATTGCGCCACGATGGCCGGACGCGGTCAGCCCAGGTATAACGCTCGTGCCAGAGAAAGTTGTGAACCACCGTGGCCTCAACCGCCAGGCCGGTCGCGGCCAGATAGTTGAGATAGAAAATGCTTTTCAGCAGAAACAAAAGAACCAGTTGCAACAGGATGCCGATTCCGCCGACCAGATTGAAGCGCAGCCATTCCGCGAAGTTGAGCTTTACGCAGGTTCGCATCGGCAGCCACCCGATGGGCCATCCGGCCCTCAAGGCGTTACCCTCTCTTCGCGATAAAGTCGCAGCGTGTTTTGCAGTGTGAAGCAAACCAACATCAGCGCCATACCCGCCATGCCGATCACTCCGCCAACGTCAAACAGCCGGAATTCCCCGCCCAAAAGATGCACTCGCGGTTTCCATAGCAATGCCAGGTTGCCCACCGCCAGCAGGATGCGCAATTCCGTCGGACCAAAACGCCAGAACGACAGACGAAACTCCCCCAATGTGTGCGTGGCCAGATAAGACTGGATCGAAAGCGTCAGGAACGCGACCAGTAGGCCAATGGCAATCCAAGGCTGCATGTAACCGGACATTGCCAGTCCGCCCATGAGCGCGAGGGCTCCGAAGGTATCGACCATATGATCGACATAAAATCCATAGCGTGGACGCAGACGCTGCCGCACGCGCGCCAGCGTGCCGTCGAGAGAGTCGCCCAGCCAGTTCAACGCCAGAAAAAAGGTCACGCCCAACACCGCATACCTGTTCCACCGTGCCAGCCCATAACACAAGCCGGAGCCGATTTGCGCCGCTAATCCGAGCAGCGTGAGATGGTCGGGACCAATCCATGGCGGCGTTCGTATCGCCAGCCATACGAGCGCCTTCTTCTCTGCCCCCGCGACCCAGCTTTCTTGCACGCGCCGCATCTCCGGGAACGGTGGCTCGTGCTGGGCCTCAAAAAGAACCTTCGGATTCTTATTTTCAAAGAACTGAGTTATTTCACTCGCCATATCTCCGCCTTCGCGACAGTGCTCCTTGATCCTTTTTCGTCCGCTCTAGGACCGCAGCTTGAACTGAGAGAGCCGCGACGACAATGCTTTGTCGGTCAAGTCGCTCTCAATCGCAGATCAGTCTGTATGTGACTGAAGAAATAAGAAGTTTCCGGCGCAGGTCATCTGGCCGGAAGTCTTGGTCGCAACGCCGGAGTATCAATAAAGGAACCGGTGGAACTCACATTCGCGATAAACGCGGCTGCACAAGCGGGCCTCTGGTAGGCTTTGAAAGAAATTTGCTGGCGTAATTTTGCGTTCCATGATCTTCGTCCAATGACCAAAGTCTTACGGTTCTTCCGGCCTTCGCACCAGCACACCGCCTTCTCGGCCACGCTGCTGCTGATGGGGACGGTGATGCTTTCGCGGGTGATTGGCTACGTCCGCGAGGCCTATATCGCCTACGCCTTCGGTGCCGGAGGGCAGACCGACGCCTACGTCGCGGCATTCACGCTACCGGACTGGCTTAACTACATCGTCGCTGGAGGCGCAGCTTCCATTACGTTTATCTCGATCTATACTCGTTTTCTCGCCGAGAAGCGAGACGACGACGCGAAAAAGACTTTTTCCGTAGTCATCACCGTGATGACTGCTGTGATGATTGCGGGAACGATTTTGACGGAAATCTTCACCCCCCAGTTTGTGCGCTGGATGTTTCGTGGTTTTTCGCTATCGCAGATTGATCTGACGGTCCACCTCACACGGATTCTTCTGCCGGCACAGATTTTCTTTTACGTCGGCGGAGTGGTCTCCGCCATTCTGCTTTCCCATCGGCTGTTTCTTTTTCCCGCGCTCGGGCCGCTGCTCTACAACATCTTCATCATTTTCGGCGGAGTGATTGGCGGCCGGCACTTCGGCATCGCCGCGCTGGCTTACGGCGCCCTGGTAGGAAGTGTTGTGGGCCCGTTTCTGGCCAGCGTGATTGGAGCAGTGCGCATCGGAACGGGCTACCGTCCTTCGTTCGCCATCAGGAATCCCGCTTTCGGCGAGTGGGTGCGTCTGTCTGTTCCGCTGATGCTCGGGGTTTCGCTGGTTACAGCCGACGATTGGATCCTGCGCCACTACGCGGCCAGCGGGATTGGCGACATCGCGCGGCTCAACTATGCAAAGCGTCTGTTCGCCGTGCCCATTGCGGTTCTTGGACAGGCGACGGGCCAGGCTTCTCTACCTTTCTTTGCGCGGCTATTTAACGAGAAGCGGTTGAAGGAATTCGCCACCACGGTCAACGATTCGGTTTACCGTGTCGCGGCCGCATCGTTTCTCGCCACCGGGTGGATGATGGCCGCCGCATTTCCGCTCATCGATTTGGTCTACCGGCGCGGGCGCTTCCTGGTCTCCGACACGCAAACAACCTCGATTTATTTTTTCTGGTTCTCGCTTTCGCTTGCGTTGTGGTCAGCCCAGGGGCTCTATGCCCGTGCCTTTTACGCTGCCGGCGACACGCTCACGCCCATGGTTGCCGTGACCGTGATTACCAGCGCATCCTTGCCGGTTTATTCCTTGCTCTTCCACCACTACGGTGTGGTCGGCCTGGCATTTGCTTCCGACATCGGCATCGGAGCGAATCTGATTGCGCTGGCATTTCTGCTGCATTATCGGAAGATGGTTTCGCTGAAAACATTGCGATGGGATGAGCTGGGAAAGTCTGCGCTGACCGCGGTTGTCGCGGGCGGCATCAGTCTGGAAGTCGCGAAGAGCGTGACGCTTCCGGCTTACGGGCACAGCAGTCGCATCACAGATGTACTGCAACTGGCCCTGATCACCGTCACTTGGGCGGCTGCGACGTTGGCCGGTCTCTGGCTGCTGAGATCGCAACTGCCCAATGATCTACGCCGGCGCAAACAGATTGCTTATCCAGCGGTTGCGCACAATGAGGGCAAGGAAATCCTGGGCGCGGGAACGGAACCATAAGTCTGCGATGAAATAAATTCGGATGGCTGCAAGCCTTCGTACCTTTTTCGGCAACTAAGGTGCATACTCTAATTTCGAGAGCCCGATGAAAGGTGGATTCTGATGAACAATTTGATTCGATCGATCTTAAAGACTGCCGTGTACTTCCTCGACCAAACCGACCGTTTCACCAGCGATGTGCGCGACCGCGTCTCCGAAGGAGTGGATCAGGCAGCCGAGCGCATTTCGGACCTGCGCGAACACGCTGAGGATCTCTACTCAGGCGAGGATCACACTGTCCGCAATGTGCTCACGTTCGTGGCCGGAGTGGGCGTCGGAGTTGGGGTTGCGATCCTCTTCGCCCCAGCTAGCGGTGAAGAGATCCGCGGCCAGATCGGCGACAAGGTGCAGGACATCAGTGGCCGGGTGCGGGAACGCTTCTCGGGTCGAAGCTCAACTGGCACGGAAGGCCACTAGATTTTCAAGAAAGTGACCTAAGAGTTTCAGGCCAGAAGCCGCGCGGCTTCTTTGGCATAGTAGGTAAGGATAATACTGGCTCCGGCACGTCGGATGCTTTGCAGAGACTCCATCATGACGCGGTCGCGCTCAATCCATCCGTTGCGCGCAGCGGCTTCAATCATGGCGTACTCGCCAGAGACCTGGTAGGCGGCCAGCGGCAAGTCGAAGCGGTCCCGCGCGGCGGCGATCACATCAAGATAAGGCATGGCGGGCTTGACCATGATCATGTCCGCGCCTTCATCGATGTCGAGTTCGATTTCACGCATCGCCTCGCGCAGATTGGCGCCATCCATCTGGTAGGAGCGGCGATCGCCAAATTGCGGCGTGGAGTCCGCCGCCTCGCGAAACGGACCGTAGAATCCGGAAGCGAACTTAGCGGCGTAAGAAAGAATGGGAGTGTTGCTGAAACCAGCTTCGTCTAATGCGCGGCGGATAGCGCCAACGCGGCCGTCCATCATATCCGAAGGCGCAATGATGTCGATGCCGGCGCGGGTGAGCGAGACGGATGTGCGCGCCAGGAGTTCAAGGCTGGCATCATTATCGATTTCAAATTTGGATTCAACCACGCTGGCCACGATTGAGGCCAGTTCGTCGATGACCTTTGACTTGTCCTCCTCGTTCTTCACCCGCTTCACCGCTGTTCCACGCCGGGCGATCAGAGCGTCTCGAGCGGCCGCGCCCAGCGACATCGGTGTCGACGAAGATCTCACGATGCCGCAGTGTCCGTGAGACATGTATTCGCATAGGCATACATCGCCCATCAGGATCAGATCCGGAACTTCACGCTTTATGGCCCGTGCGGCCTGCTGCACAATGCCGTCGTCGGCCCAGGCTCCGGTGGCAACTTCATCTTTCTTGTCGGGCAACCCGAAGAGAATCACCGACGGCACACCCAGCGAGTGAACTTCGCGAGCCTCTTTCACCGCCTCATCCACCGAGAGATTGAACACCCCCGGCATGGAGCGTACTTCTTTTCGAACCCCTTCGCCCGGGCAAACGAACATCGGATAGACGAAGGCGTCGGGGGTAAGTCGAGTTTCGCGCACCAGGTTCCGAAGCTGGTCAGTGCGGCGAAGACGACGAAGGCGGGTGACAGGGAAAGCCATAAGATACCAGCGATTTCCGGGAAGAAAGACAGTCCAGTTCCCACCCAATTCTAGCAGGTGCGGTTGGCACAGGCATTGGCGAGACAGAGGCTATGGCGAAGAACTGAAACGCGCTTGTTGGAGCTAGAGAAGCGCGGGCTTGGTGACCAAAGTAATCCGCAGTAACCCGAAAGCCATCTGGGAATCCCTCATTTCATCCATAGAATGAGGACGGATGAGTCTGCTTCGACGGAACCGCTGGTTTGCGCTGGCCGGCGCAATCACGCTTGCCTTCGCCGTATTGTCACTCACGATGCCGCGCGGCCCTCGGCTGGCCGCGATCGTTGATTTTAGCTATCTTCTCATCACTCTGACGGTTGGCGCGACCATGCTGATGAACGCCTGGTCGGCGCGGGGTGTCGACCGGCGTTTTTGGGCCTTGATGGGATCCGGATATCTGTTTTGGGCGGTTAATGAGGCGGGCTGGGTCTATTGCGAAGTGCTTCGCCGCGTATCCGTGCCCGATCCGTGGTCCATGGATATGTTTCTGTTTCTCCACCTGATCCCCATGATCGCGGCGGTTGCCTTGCGACCGCATCGGACAGAAGGCGAACATAAATTCCGCGTGGGGACGCTGGACTTTCTGTTGTTAATGGTCTGGTGGGTCTTCCTGTACGCCTTTGCGGTGTTTCCTTCGCAGTACGTATCAGCCAACATAGCAGAATACGATAGCAGCTTCGGCGCACTGTACTTGGTGGAGAATGGCGTCCTGGTGGTGGTGCTGGGAATCGTTGCCGGTGGTGCCAGTCCAGGGTGGAGGCGAGTTTACTTAAATCTGATGGCAACGAGTGCTTTCTACGCGATCACATCGCAGGGAGTGAATCTGGCGGTCACCAGTGGACACTACTACACCGGCAGTTTTTATGATGTTGCGCTCATTGGAGCCGTAGCCTGGATGGCGGCGACCGCTTTGAGCGCGCGGGAATGGAACCTGGAACCGGTGCTGCCCAAGGCCGGCGACAAATGGGGCGCGATGACTGTGCGGCTGGCGATGCTGGCCATTCTTTCCTTGCCTGTATTGGGCTTGTGGGCGTTCCTCTGGAACAGTTCTCCGGCTCAGACCCGGACATTTCGGATGTTCACGGTACTGACCGCCATGCTGGTGCTGGGAGTGTTTGTGTTCATGCGGCAGTATGTGCAAGACCAGGCCTTGATCCGCGTGCTGGAAGGTTCGCGGCGCAGCTTCGAGAACGAACAAAGGCTGCAGAGCCATCTTGTACAGAGAGAGAAATTGGCGTCTCTCGGCCAATTGGTCGCCGGGGCCGCGCATGAAATCGACGACCCACTGACAGCCATTATGGCGCATGCCGAAAAATTATGGTCGAACCAGCGCCTGACCGGCGAGCAGGATACGTTGGTCCGCAAGATTGTTCACCACTCCCAACGCACTCGCGAACTCATATCCAGTCTGTTGAGTTTCGCGCAACAGAGTTCCGGCGAGAAGACCATGGTGGACTTGTGCACCCTTCTCCAGCGCAGCGTGCAGATGCGCGAGTTGCAAAAGCACGATCAGAAGATCCACATCGAGACCCTGCTGGAACCGAACCTGCCCAGAGTCTGGGGGGACGGCCACCAGTTATTCCAGGCATTCGTGCAGATCGTTGAGAACGCCCTGGATGCGCTGGAGGAAGCGGGCGGTGGATTGCTTCGGGTCAGCGCCGGCGTACAGGGAGAAGAAATCGTCATTGAGTTCTCGGATAGCGGGCCAGGCATAAAAGAACCGCATCGCGTCTTCGATCCCTTCTATACCACCAAGCCAATTGGCAAAGGCACAGGCTTGGGACTGAGCGCCGTCTACGGCGTGGTACAGGATCACAGCGGGCAAATCATGTGCCAGAATAATCCCGAGGGCGGGGCCATGTTCGTACTGCGCCTTCCTGTCGCACGCCAAGCTGGTCCGCAGGCGCTGGCGGCGGCAAACTCCTAGAACAATTCGGTCTGGCCGATCCTGTAACATAAACTGCGATGCCAAAGTTGCTCATGCATAACTCCGCGCGCGTGCTGGAGTTCGATGCCCTTCGAGAACTGCTGCGAGGATACGCTTCTTCGCCTCTGGGCCAGGCGAGGATCGCCGCGCTTGCCCCCACGATTGATTCCGAATGGATTGCCGAGCAACACGAGCTGACGGAAGAAGTGCGCGAGTTCCGCCGCGTGGGCGGGCGCTTCGAATTTTCCGGCCTGCTGGATGTCAAGGAATCAGTCGAGAAATCCCGCATCACAGGAGTGGCGCTGGAAACTACCGAGATCCGCGATGTTCTGCTGGTGGTGGACCGTGCAGCCGAGTGGCGCGAGATTGCACTGCATCCCCCCGCGAATATGCGGACGGATTGGCGGCGAATTCGAACGCTGTCGGAAAGTGTGCCGGACTTCACCGAATTCCTGCGAAGTTTTCGCAACAAGATTCAGCCGGATGGAACGCTGGAAGACCGCGCATCGCCAGAATTGTCACGGATTCGCCGTGATATCGAGAAGCAGCGGCGCGTGATTCAGGAATCGCTGCGCGGATATTTGCGAAAACTGGCCGAGGGCGGCGCGGTGCAGGATGAGCTGGTAACGATCCGCGGCGAGCGCTTTGTTATTCCGGTAAAAATCGAACAGAGACGCCGCGTTCAGGGCGTCGTACATGGCGCGAGTTCCAGCGGACAGACCGTTTTCGTCGAGCCGCTGGAAACGATCGAGCAGAACAACGACCTGGTGCGGCTGCTCGACGAAGAGCTGGCGGAGATTCACCGCATCCTGCTCGAGATGACGCGGCGCATCGGAGAGAATGCGGAAGGCATTCTGGCTTCCGCGGATACGCTTGGCGAACTGGAGTTGCAATTCGCCAAGGCGCGCTTCGCCGAGGACTACAACTGCGTCGCGGTGCAGTTAAGTGGGGGCAGCCGCCCTCGGCTGCCCATGGCGAGCGAAGCTCGCCTCTTACTGCACAATGCGCGGCATCCGCTCCTGGAGCGGAATCTGAAACTCAAAGGCGCAGCCGTTGTTCCTGTCACTGTGGAGCTGGAAGGCGACCGCCGTCAATTAGTGATCACCGGTCCCAACACTGGCGGCAAGACGGTGACGCTGAAAACCGTCGGTCTCCTAGCCCTGATGGCTCAGTCCGGAATTCCCGCGCCTGCCGACCGCGCGGAAATGCCAGTCTTCGACGCGATCCTAGCTGATATCGGCGACTATCAATCGATCGAGCAGAACCTCTCAACGTTCTCCGCGCACGTCACCAACATCGATTTCATTTCGCGGACGGCGACCACCGATTCGCTGGTGCTGCTGGACGAATTGGGTTCGGCCACCGATCCCGAAGAAGGCGCTGCGCTGGCGGTAGCAATTGCCGCGTACTTTGGCCGCGTCGGCTGCATGACCGTGATCTCCACGCATCACACGTCGTTGAAGGTTTACGGCGCGAACACCGCCGGGGTGATCAACGCGTCGGTGGGATTCGACGAAAGGACGCTGCAGCCGACGTATGAATTGAAGATCGGCGTGCCCGGAGCGTCGGCGGGAATCAACATCGCGCAGCGCCTGGGGCTGAATCCGGCGATCATCGAAGCGGCACGGGCGCGGCTGGGAACCCAGGCTCGTGATGTGGGTGAATTTCTGGATCGGCTTCACGCCGACCTTCGCGAGGCTGAGAACGAGCGACTGCGGCTGAAAGTGCGTGAGCAGGAACTTGAGCGCGGGAAGGCTTTTCTTGCGGCCGAAGGAAAGAAAGAACAGCAAGCAAAGCTGCGCGAGATGGAAAAAAAGCTGGAGAGCGTGCTGCGCGATTTCGAATATCACGCGCGCGAGGCGGTGAATGCCATCCAGGATCGCGCTGCCGCACAAAAAGTCGCGAAAGACGCCGAGCGTCGCGTCGCTAAATTGCGCCGGGAATTCCGCGAGCAGTTCGATTCCACCGTAGTCGCTCACGCCAGCGGAGCCGACCAGGGCGATCCTCACGCTGAGCCTCAGGTAGTGAAGTACGTCTCCCAAGGCGACACCGTCAAGCTCAAATCCACGGGCCGCGCGGCAATCGTCTTGCGCAAACTGGATGACTCTCACTTCGAAGTGGCGATCGGCGCCATGAAGATGAAAATCGCGCGCGACGATATCGCTGCAGTGCTCACCGCCGCGCGAACGGCCGATTCTCCAGTAAAAGCAGCGCGGGCGCGAGGAATTTCCGTATCGCTCGAAGACGAAGGCCAGAATGCCCCGTCGGAGATCAACGTCATTGGCTACAACGTAGACGATGCCACGCGCGAAGTGCAGAAGTTCGTCGACCGCGCATTTCTCGCTGGCCTGCAGCGAGTGCGCGTGGTCCACGGCAGCGGCATGGGCATTTTGCGCAAAGCCCTGCGGCAGGCGTTGCAGCAGCATCCGCACGTGGAGTCGGTGGCCGAACCTCCACAGAATGAAGGAGGCGGCGGGGCAACGGTGGTGGAGCTAAGAGTGTAAGGTTGTCATGCTGAGCGAAGTGTGATCGTCCGAAGGACGATCACACGTAGTCGAAGCATCCCTATACTTCTTATGATCGCGCGAGGGCGGCGAAGCTGCTGCAGAATCGTTATCCACGAATGAGTCCAGCGGTGCGGGTAGGGATGCTTCGACTGCGGGAGATCGTCTTGCAGACGATCTTCCTCCGCTCGGCATGACGGGCGAGTGCTTCGTCAATAATCTCTGCTTTTCCTTCATCATCAACCGAACAAGAGAGAATTCCACAGTTTTTCCGCAGCCGAACGCGGCTGCTATATTCCAAGCAGCGGCTTTATAGCTCACAATTCCAAGGGATAAGTCCGTTTTCCACTCATGGCCAACCCCGGCGATTTCGCGTACACGGTGAAGCAGCAGGCGGACATCGTCCGCATCATCGGCGACTACATCAAACTGAAAAAGGCTGGGGCGCAGAACTATTCGGGGCTCTGCCCGTTTCACGGTGAGAAGACGCCGTCGTTTTCAGTGCACGCCACGCGGCAGTTTTATCACTGCTTCGGCTGTGGCGTATCCGGAGACGTCTTCAGCTTCGTGCAGAAGGTTGAAAACATCACTTTCCCCAAAGCCGTGCGGCTGGTGGCTGAGAAGCTGGGGATTCCGCTGCCCAAGGCGACGTACTCGAGTCCGGTTGAGGCTAAAGAAGCCAAACTACGGGCACAGTTGCTGGACGCCCAGGAGCGAGCCGCCGCATTTTTTCAGGAATGCTTAAAGCGTCCAGAAGGAGCGCGGGCGCGAGAGTATTTGCAGGGACGCGGACTCGATGAGAAGACCATTACGAGTTTCCGCGTCGGATATGCGCCGGATTCTGGCTTCCTGCTCCGCGACCGGCTGGCGAACGAGTTCGGCGAAGAAGTGCTACGCGAGAGCGGGTTGTTCTCGTGGAAGCGGGAGGATCGGACTCCGGCGTCGGGCGTCCAACGCCCGGAGAATAACGAGAGCCGAGACGCCGGCGGGGAACAGCAGATTCCGCACGGGCCTTCGCCCGTTCGGAATGACAACAACGAAAGAGGCAACCGCTCGCCGGAAGCCGGAAGCCCCGTTCGATTTCGCTCAGGGCAGGCTCAGCCGGAAGCCGCCATGTACTCCAAGTTCCGCAACCGCGTGATGTTTCCCATCACAAACGACGCGGGAAAGATCATCGCGTTCACCGGACGCACGCTCGCCACCGACGAGAAGGCTGGTCCGAAATACTTGAATTCACCCGAGACTGGGATTTATTCCAAGGGGCGAGTTCTTTTCAACCTGGCTCACGCAAAGGAAGCGATTCGCAAGCTGGATTACGCGATTCTGGTGGAAGGCCAGATGGATTGCATTTCTGTATACGCGGCCGGGTTTCATAACGTGATTGCCAGCTCAGGCACCGCATTCACCGAACTTCAGGCCAAGCTGCTCGGACGTTTCACCAAGAACGTGATTGTCAATTTTGATCCCGACACGGCTGGAGCGAAAGCCACCGAGCGTACTCTGGGGCTACTTGTCGAGGAAGAATTTAACATCCGGGTGCTCACGCTCGAGTCGGGCTTTGACCCTGATTTATATATTCGCCGCAAGGGTAAGGACGCGTATGCCGCCGCGCTCAAAGGTTCTCAGAAATATTTCGACTATCTGATCGACCGTGCGCGCAGTCTTTTTCCAGTACGCAGCGCGGAAGGCAAAGTGAAGGCAGTTAACTACCTCCTGCCGCACATTCAGCGCGTCCCTAGCCGGATTGTGCGCGACGAACTGAGTCAGGAGATCGCCCAGAAGCTGGGCATTGATTCCGCAGTCCTGCGCCAGGAGCTGCGGCATGTCGCTGCCGAACGCTCGGCCGCTGCGGTCAAGGCTCCATCCGAAGCGCAAGCCACCGACGCAGAGCGCATTCTCATTCGGGCACTGGCCTCTGCGCGGCAGATGCAGCCGGGCGCGGAGCATTTTTCTGCTCGCGACGGTGCCGACGAAGAGTTTGATCCGGCGCGGCAGGCCCAGTACGCCTTCCAGAATGAAGGACTGCATCGCGGACTGGCAACCGAATCGTTGGTCGAGGCGCTGTTGAATGCGGAAGCCGGAGTTGCCGATGTAATGGACGTGCCCTGTTCCGAGAGTGAGCGCCGTTTGCTGGCCTCCATCTTGTTGAAAGAAGAAGAAGAGTTGAGCGCTGAGCGCTTGGAGGGTGCGGTGCGGGCATTGCGGCGCATTCACCTCCGTCGCCGGCAGGAGCAACTGCAGCGCGAGCTCAAGAAGCCGGACATTAGCGCCGACAAAGAACGATTGAAAGAGTTGCTTCTGCAACTGGAAAGACTCAGCCGTGCCTTAAGAGATCCCAATTTGGCCGAGGACGGGCTCAAAGAGACCCTTCAAAACCAGAAAAGTGCTTGAAACAAAATGGCCTTCAGAACCATCTAAGTATTTAGCGGAGTTAGAGATAGCGGCGGGCGAGAGAAGCTTCGGCGAGGCAAGTGATAGACCGGGTAGCACTTATGTGCTAAACTCTGTAAGTTTGTGCTAGGTGCACAACTCCGCGCTGCCCAGATTCCCACCTGTGAAAACATTACCATACGCTCCCTCGCGAGCGAATTGAAGAATTTGAGGAACACCTCTTGGCTCTTGAAGACAAGTACGACGACATAAAAAAGCTGGTTGATGCCGGGAAAGAGAAGGGATATCTCACTTATGACCAGGTCAACGAGCTCATCCCGCACGATGTAGTAAGTCCCGAAGACCTGGACGACCTGCTCACGACGATCGGCACGCAGGGCATCGACGTGCTGGAAGGTCCAAAGCTGCCTTCCGCCGCGCTCGATAAGAAATTCGACGAAGGCGAAGAGGGCGAGGATGTCGAACTCGACCTCACGCCCGGCGCACTGGAAAAAACCAACGATCCCGTCCGCATGTACCTGCGCGAGATGGGAACCGTTCCCCTGCTCACCCGCGAAGGCGAAGTGGAAATCGCCAAGCGCATCGAGCGCGGCCAGATCCGCGTGCTCAAAGCGCTCTCGCGATCCCCTATCGTGATTCACGAACTGCTGGCGATGGGCGAAGACCTCAAGAAAGGTGTGCGCTCCATCAAGGAAGTCGTGACCTTCGATGAGGAGGAGATTACCGACGAAATCCTGCAGAACCGGTTAAACGAATTTACCGGCAAGATCGACGCCATGGCGAAGCTCTATAAGAAAGTCGCCGTGGTGCAGGAAAAATACGCGGCCGTGTCGTTGAAGAAGCGTCCCAAGGACCATCGCCGCGCTCGCCGCAACTTCGCCCGCGCTATTGTGCGGGTTTCCATCGCTGTGCGCAAACTCGGCTTTACCAACGCCGAACGCAAGCGCCTGATCGACCGGGTCAACAAAACCGTCGACAGCATGCGGTCGCTTGACCGGCAGGCTCAGAACCTGGAGCGCAAAGCCGACGCCACGCGCAGCGAGGATCAAAAAAAAGAATATCGCCGCCAGGCCCGCGCGGTACGAAGCGAGATTGAAAAACTCGAAGTCGAAGCCGGCCTGTTGTTCCAGGAGATCAAGCGCACGCAGCGCGAGATCATCCAGGGCGACATGGACGCGGAGCAGGCCAAGCGCGAGTTGATCGAGGCCAACCTCCGTCTCGTGGTTTCGATCGCGAAGAAATACACCAACCGCGGCCTGCAGTTCCTCGACCTGATTCAGGAAGGCAACATCGGCCTGATGAAGGCCGTGGACAAGTTCGAATACCGCCGTGGCTACAAGTTCTCCACGTATGCCACGTGGTGGATTCGGCAGGCGATCACTCGTGCCATCGCCGATCAGGCGCGTACGATTCGCATCCCGGTGCACATGATCGAGACCATCAACAAGCTGATCCGCACCTCGCGGCAGCTGGTGCAGGAGCTGGGGCGCGAGCCTACCAGCGAAGAAATCGCCAAGCGCATGGACATTCCGGTGGCGAAAGTCCGCAAAGTACTGAAGATCGCGCAGGAGCCGATCTCCCTCGAAACGCCGATTGGCGAAGAGGAAGACTCGCATCTCGGCGACTTCATCGAAGACCGCGCCGTCGTTTCGCCGGCCGAAGCCGTGATCAACGTGAACCTCAAAGACCAGACAGGACAGGTCTTGCGCACGCTGACCCCGCGCGAAGAAAAAGTCATCAAGATGCGCTTCGGTCTCGAAGACGGCAGTGAGCACACTTTGGAAGAGGTCGGGCAATCGTTCGCAGTCACGCGCGAACGCATCCGCCAGATCGAAGCCAAAGCGCTGCGCAAGCTGCGGCATCCGTCGCGCTCGCGGAAGCTGCGGGCGTTTATGGATGGAGTGAGGGACTAGAAACTAGCCGCGGATTTGCACGGATCAACACGGATTTTAAGAGGGTACGGCTTCGGTCGTGCCTTTTTTTCTGAACGCTAGGCCTTTGACAATTCTCCGAGCTTTTCCTCAGCCTTCCACAAGGAAGTCTCATCGTCCACAGTTTCTGCACAAGAGCGAAACGATTTGCTGTTGCGACTCGCCACGATCTGCCGCAGAGTGAGTGAACCGAAAACGTTAGACCTTCCGAGGCTCGCCGAAACGATGATTGTGGCGAAGCTAGCGGCAAGCCGGTAATTCTCGAGGGTGAATTGCCGGGGGGAACCGAACGTGCGTGAGTGCGTGCTGGTTGCCCAGGCATTGCGGCTTCCTCCCCGCCCGCTCTCTGAGCTGGGTTGGACCGCTTGCTGCCGCGGGAGTTGTCGAGCGGCGATTCTGAATCACCGTTTGCGCAACCGCAACGGTAAGTGCTGCGCTCTCGCGAGCTCTGCCTGACCGTTGCCGTCGTTCCGCTGCTTTAAGCGGCGGAAGGCAGCTTCGAAGGTCTACGAACGATGCGGCTTGAGGGTGGCTGGCCCTCGGGCCGCATTTTTTGTCCCTTGACTTTGTATTCGCTATTTGTTCTCCTGCCATTAAACGCATGGAATGCCGCGTTTTGCACGCGCCCGGCACCGCCGAATTTTTTGCAATTGGAGCTTGGTTTTCCAGAGGATGCGCCTCGCATTCACAAGGCGCATGCGGGTAGGGTTCGGTTTGCATTTCGAAAGATTGGGAACAGATCAAGACCTTGGCGACCACTGACTACAACCTCAGCACTCTTCCCGCGAACGTAGAAGCCGAGCGCTCGATTCTGGGCGCGATCCTGCTGGATAACTTTGCCTATAACCAGGCCGCCGAGCATTTGCGGATCGAAGATTTCTCGCTCGATTCGCACCGGCGGATTTACGGGCGCATGGTCGATCTGGCGGAATCCTCGCGTCCGATTGACATGATCACGCTGATCGAGGAACTGGATCGGCATAAGGATCTGCAGGCGATTGGCGATGTGGGCTACGTGTCGAGCCTGCTGGATGGCGTCCCGGACCGCCCGAGCATCGAGCACTACGTCAAGATCGTGCGCGACAAGGCGCTGTTGCGCGGGCTGATTCACGCGGCGAATACGGCGATCGCGCGGGCGGCGGATCAGTCCGATGCCGCCGAAGAAGTTCTGAACGACGCAGAAGCGGCGATCTTCCAGCTCTCGGAGAAGCGCATTGGGCGCGGGTTCATGGGCGTGCAGGAGATCGTGCGCGAGTCGTTCGGCTCCGTCGACGCGCTCCTGCAACGCGGGCAGCGCATTACAGGACTCGCGACGCATTACACGGATCTCGATGAAATGACCAGCGGGTTGCAACGTTCCGACCTCGTGATCATAGCGGCGCGGCCGTCGATGGGCAAGACGGCGTTCGCGATGAACATCGCCGAGAATGCCGCAGTGGAAGATCAGCAGGTGGTGGGAGTGTTTTCGCTGGAGATGTCCCGCGAGGCGCTGTTAATGCGCTTGCTGTGTTCACAAGCAAAAGTGGATGCGCACAAAATGCGTACCGGGTCGCTCTGGCAGGATGACACGCGCAAGGTGGTACGGGCGATGGAGCAGTTGGCGCACGCGCCTATTTTCATCGACGACACGCCGGGAATTTCGTTGAGCGAGATGCGAGCCAAGGCGCGGCGCTTGAAGCAGTCGCAGAGCCGGCTCGACCTGATCATTGTGGATTATCTGCAGCTCATGTCCGGCGGCAGCAAGCGCTATGAGAATCGAACCCAGGAAGTGTCGGCAATCTCGCGCGGCCTGAAAGCGCTGGCCAAAGAGCTGAGCGTTCCCGTCATCGCGCTCTCGCAGTTGAGCCGCGCTCCGGAGAGCCGCGGGGGAGATCATCGTCCGCAACTCGCCGATCTGCGTGAGTCGGGATCGATCGAGCAGGATGCCGATCTGGTGATGTTCATCTTCCGCGAAGAGGTTTACAAGCAGGACGATCCCGACCTGCAAGGCAAGGCGGAGATCATTATTTCCAAACAACGCAACGGTCCCATCGGCCGGGTCAATCTGGCGTTCCTGAAAAGCTGCACCCGATTCGAGACGATGGTCGAAGGCGGCCTGCCGCCGGAAGACTAACGCATGTCGCGTACAGGGATACCTGTAGTTTCGAGTCGTAAGTACCTTATGAGCGTTGAGTTGCAGGACCGTGCGACGCTGTGGAAAAGCTTGTGGAATTGCTGACGGCGCGATTTTTTCTAGCGGCAAACTTAAGTGGGATGTACCCCGAGCCAGCTTTTTTCGACCTGTAAGGCCCTGAATGATAACCAGTTAGGCAATTCACTTGAGATTAACATGCGAAGCGCCAGGAACTGGTAATCGGATTCCCGTTTCGGAGATTTGCACATTTCGGCGTTTTTGATCGGTCAGTTGAGGCCCTTAGCTCCGCGTGTATTGGACCTCCGAAGGAACTAGCGCGATTTGGCGATAACCACCTAATCGCTGTCCTCGCCGACTTTCAGAACCGCCAGGAAAGCTTCCTGGGGGATATCGACGCGGCCGATGCGCTTCATTCGTTTCTTGCCTTCCTTCTGCTTTTCGAGCAGCTTCCGTTTGCGCGAAATGTCGCCGCCATAGCATTTCGCCAGGACATTCTTTCGCATGGCGGAGACGGTTTCGCGGGCGATGATCTTCGCGCCGATCGATGCCTGTATGGGAACTTCGAACATCTGCCGCGGAATGAGTTGCCTCATTTTCGAAACCAGCGCTTTGCCTCGCTCGTAGGCGAAATCGCGATGCACAATGATGGAAAGCGCATCGACCGGTTCACCGGCCACCAGGATGTCGAGCTTCACCATGGGCGACTCCCAATAGTCGGCGAGGTGATAATCGAGCGAAGCGTAACCGCGCGAGACCGACTTGAGCCGATCATAGAAATCGAGCACGATCTCATTCAGCGGTAACTCATAGTGCAACATCACCCGCGACGAACTGACGTACTCGAAGGTCTTCTGCTTGCCGCGCTTGTCCTCGACCAGTTTCAAAATTCCGCCCACGTACTCTTCGTTGGTCAGGATCGTGGCTAGAATGACGGGTTCCTGAATTTTGTCGATTTCGCTGGGATCGGGCCAGCGCGAAGGATTATCGACTTCGATCAATTCGCCGTCGGTCTTGGTGATCTTGTAACGCACGCCGGGAGCGGTAGTGATGAGTTCGAGGGCAAACTCGCGCTCCAGTCGCTCCTGGATGATCTCCATGTGCAGGAGGCCGAGAAAGCCGCAACGGAAACCGAATCCAAGCGCAACGGAGCTTTCCGGCTCGAAGAAAAATGAAGAATCATTCAGCCGCAATTTTTCCAGTGCTTCGCGCAGGCGTGTGTGTTCGTGAGCGTCGACGGTGTAGAGGCCGGCGAACACCATGGGCTTGATCTCTTCAAAGCCCGGAAGAGCATCGAAGGCGGGGTTAGCGTTGTCGGTGATGGTGTCGCCAATTTTTGTGTCGGCGACATTTTTTATGTTGGCTATGAGAAATCCGACTTCGCCAGCTTTCAGTTCATCAATCTCCACCGGCTTGGGTGTGAGCACGCCGAGAGTTTCCGCATCGAAGGTAGTCCCATTCGACCATAGACGAATTCTTTGTCCCTTGCGTAGCGTTCCCTGGAAGACACGCGTCAACACGACAACGCCGCGGTAAGCGTCAAACCAGGAGTCGAAAATCAGCGCCTGCAGCCGGTTGTCGGGATTGCCCTTCGGCGGAGGCACACGCTTCACAATCGCTTCCAGTACGTCGGGTACTCCCTGGCCGGTTTTTGCGCTGATCAACACGGCATCGGATGCGTCCAGGCCCACGGCACTTTCAATCATTTCTTTGGTGCGTGGAATATCGGCGCTTTGCAGATCGATCTTGTTGATGACAGGAATGATTTCGAGGCCGTGATTGATGGCCAAGTAAGAATTCGCGAGGGTCTGGGCTTCCACACCCTGCGAAGCGTCGACCACTAGCAGCGCGCCTTCGCATGAGGCCAGCGAGCGCGAGACTTCATAAGAGAAATCCACATGGCCGGGGGTGTCGATCAGGTTCAGCTGGTAGGTTTGGCCATCGTGCGCGGTGTACACCATGCGCACGGCGTGCGCCTTGATCGTGATGCCGCGCTCGCGCTCCAGGTCCATGGAGTCGAGCACCTGCGCCTGCATCTCGCGCGCGGTGAGAGATCCGGTCAACTCCAGCAGGCGGTCTGCCAGCGTGGATTTACCGTGGTCAATATGCGCGATGATCGCAAAGTTGCGGATGAAGGCGGCGTCCATAGGATGAAGGCTAACCTTTGATTTTAGCAGGCGGGAAGCGGTTCTCCCTGACGGGCTACTCAGCTAGCATGGGAGCATGACCGAAGCTTCGTTCACCGCGATCGATCACGTTCAACTTGCGATGCCTCGAGGAGAAGAGCAGAAGGCTAGAGGCTGACGTCTGGGAGTAGGCGTTCCACTCTTTCTCCTCGCGCCGTGCCCGCGCAGGGATGCTTCGACTGCGGTTGGTGCTTCGCAATCGCGAAGCTCAATCCTCGCTCAGCATGGCGGTATTGGAGGAATGCTCACAGACCGCGTCTCGCATCCGCTACAATCCTTCGACCAGATTTTCCCACGCGAGGTGACACTCATGCCGAAGTTAGCTTTCGTATTGGCTTGCAGTCTGACGGCGATTTCAGTTGCATCGGGCCAAACTCCGTCGCCGCAGGTACGCGTATTTGTGAAGGTTGACGCGCCCATGATCGCACTGACGCATGTGCGCGTCATCGACGGAACCGGAGCGGCCGCGCGTGAGGATCAGACGATTATTTTGAATAAAGGGAAAATTGAATCGATTGCCGACGCTTCGGCGGCGAATGTTCCGAAAGATGCGCAGGTGCTTGATCTGAAGGGATACAGCGTGATTCCCGGGCTGGTCGGGATGCACGAGCACATGTTTTATCCGGCTGGAGACGCGATTTTTCACGAGATGCCGATCAGCTTTCCGCGGCTCTATCTGGCCGGCGGAGTCACCACGGTTCGCACTGCGGGCAGCATTGAACCCTATATGGATCTGGCGCTGAAAAGAGAAATCGATGACGGCGAGACCGCCGGACCTCACATGCACGTGACCGGGCCTTATCTGGAAGGGCCCGGCAGTTGGGCGCCACAGATGACATATTTGAGGTCGCCGGAAGAGGCCGTGGCCACCGTGAATTTCTGGGCGGACCGCGGAGTGGACAATTTCAAGGCGTACAACTTTCTCTCGCGAGCCGTACTCAAGGCCGCAATCGGTGCAGCGCATAAGCGCGGCCTGAAGGTTACAGGACATCTTTGCTCCATTGGTTTTCGCGAAGCGGCGGAGCTTGGCATTGATGATCTGGAGCACGGCATTACCGTGGACACGGAATTTTTCCCCGGCAAAAAACCGGACCAATGCCCGAGCGGCTCGTTGGCTTCCATGGCCGAGGTGGTTGCAAGCCTGGGCAAGATGCAAGTGAGCGATCCGGCAATTCAGCAGATGATTCAGGATCTGGTGGCGCATCACGTTGCGGTCACCTCGACGCTGCCGGTGTTTGAGCTCTTCGTGCCCAACAAGGCGCCGCTGCAGCCGAGAGTTCTGAGCGCGATGTCGGATGAAGCGCGCCTCGATTATCTGGAAACTCGGGTGCAATTCGATCTTCCGTCGCGCGATCCAAAGAGTGGGGAGGTGCGGCCGCAGCCATGGAGCCGAATGTTCGGGCAGGAGAAGGAATTTGAGCGAGCGTTTGTGAAAGCCGGAGGGTTGCTGCTGGCGGGGGAAGATCCAACAGGAATCGGAGGAGATCTGGCTGGATTCGGCGATCAGCGAGAAGTCGAGCTGTTGGTGGAGGCGGGATTCACGCCGCTGGAAGCGATTCACATCGCAACTTACAATGGCGCACAGTATTTGGGTGAACTAGACCACATCGGCACAATTGCGGCCGGCAAGCAAGCGGACTTGGCGATCATCAAGGGCGATCCTTCGAAGAAGATTGAAGACATTGAGAGCACCGAAATCGTATTCAAAGATGGAGTGGGATACGATTCGGCAAAGCTGATTGAGTCGGTGCGCGGGCTGGTCGGAATCAGATAGCATGCTCATCCTCGCTTCCGCATCGCCTCGCCGCCAGGAGTTGCTGCGCAATGCAGGGATTGCGTTCACTGTTCAATCCGCTGACATCGATGAAACGCCGACTCCCGGCGAGTCTCCGCAACACTGTGCCGACCGGTTGGCGGAGGAAAAGGCGCTGGCAGTGTTTAAGAGCAGGCCGCAGAATTTCGTCTTGGGAGCGGACACGATTGTCGTGGTCGATGGCACGATTCTTGGCAAGCCACGCGACGAGGAAGATGCGGTTCAAATGTTACGGCTTCTGTCAGGACGCACCCACTCAGTGATCACGGGTGTGTGCCTAGTGGGCCCGGTTGCCAGTGAAACCAGGTCCTCTTCCGAGATTACGCTTGTGACCATGTGTGAAATCTCCGATAAGGAGATCCACGCTTATGTCGCAACCGGCGAACCCATGGACAAGGCTGGCGCGTATGCGATCCAAGGCATCGCCTCGCGCTGGATCCCGCGTATCGAGGGCGACTATAGCAATGTTGTGGGGCTGCCGGTGGCACTGGTGTATGCCATGCTGCGCGAACGGGGAGCGGTTTGACAGGCAGTAGAAGCGTCGGGAAAAGCAAGAAATCTGGTGGCTAGGATTTCTTTTCTTCCTCTTTCTTTTCTTTCTTGCCTTCTTCCCCGTCTTTCATCGCGGCCTTGAAGTTGCGGATGCCTTCGCCAATACCCTTGCCGACCGCGGCAAACTTGCTGGTCCCGAAGAGCAGAAGGGCGATCGCGATTACTAAGAGCCAGTGGAACGGCGAAAACTCACCCATAACTCCTCCATTTCAGGCCATCATCCACCGCCTGGTAAACCAGCCGAGGGCACCAAGAAAATTCTAGGCTAGCCGCACTGCGGAGTCAAAGAAGAGGCCCTAAACGCTTTCGATCATTCCCGCCAATAGCAGTGCCCTTCGTGGCAGTTCAGAAATTACGATGAATTCATGCACAGCATGCGCCCCATCGCCCACACCGCCCAGACCATCCAGCGTTGGAATCCCCATGCCGGCGGTAAAGTTTCCGTCGGAGCCGCCGCCTACGGCAGCCTCTTCAAGCTTCCATCCCACGCGGCTGGCAATTCCCTGCGCCTTTTTGTACAGAGCGGCCACTCCCACTGTTCGCTCCATTGGAAGCCGGTTCACACCGCCCGTGATCTCCAGCTTGCAGTGTTTGTCGATGGGCTTGAGCGAGTGAAATTTACGATCGATGGCGGATGCTTGCTTCGCCCGCCTGATGCGCACATCGATATTGGCAGATGCCTCGGCCGCGATCACATTCGTGCGCGTTCCGCCGGCAATCACCCCCGGGTTCACGGACAATCCTCGCCGTAGATCATTGAACTTTGCGATGACCGCGATTTGCCGCGCTAGTTCGAGAATTGCGCTGTGCCCTTTTCCCGGATCGAGGCCTGCGTGGGCCGCGACGCCTCTTACTCGCAGCGCGTACTCGCCGACGCCTTTGCGTGCGGTTTTCACGGCGCCGCGAAGTCCGGCGGCGGGCTCCAGCACCAGCACTCCAGCTGATTTCTTGGCCAACGCTTCGGTGATTTTTCGCGAGGAGCGGCTGCCAACTTCTTCATCGGAAACCAGAAAGACCGTGACTGGACGAGGCAATTCCCCGTGCCACGCCTGTAGCGCCTCGATGGCGTAAAGCATCAGCGCGATGCCCGACTTCATATCGAGAACGCCGGGTCCGAGGAGGTGCCCACCTTCGACCCGGCACGGCATGTTCGCCAACGTGCCCAACGGATAAACCGTGTCGTAGTGTCCCAGCAGCAAAACCGGCTCTCGCGCTCCTTCTCCCGAGACTTTGGCACCGAAGTCGACCTGCAGGCTGTCGCCGAAATCGATGCTGCGATGGAATTTGGTCCGTCCGCCCAGCGCTTCAAACCTTCGCGCGAGGAGCGTCGCGATCCGGTCGATCGCTGGCTTGTTGTCGCTGGGGGATTCAATTTCCACCAATTCGCGGATGGTCTCGAGCATCTGGTCTTGACGCTCTTCGAAGTACCGCAAGCGGTCTCGCCAGAGATTTGCAGGCGCGCTCGTAGACTTGATCTTTTTCTTTCCGGGCACATTTCCCCTTTGCCGATTAGAGTTTGCTTCGCCGTGAAGGCAACGCGGTACAGTATAATCTTCAGGCTGTTTGAGACGAATCCATGATTGAGACCACTCCACCCGTGAACGATCAGCCGGAGTCCGCTCCCAAGATCGCACTCGATATTCACGAAATCCTGAAAATCCTGCCCCACCGTTACCCGTTCCTGCTGATCGACCGTGTGCTGGAATTGAAACGCAAAGAAAGCATTGTGGCGATCAAAAATGTCACTATCAACGAGCCTTTTTTCAACGGCCATTTTCCCGGATTGCCAATCATGCCCGGCGTGCTGATTGTGGAAGCCATCGCGCAGGCCGGGGGCGCGCTGCTGCTAACCGAAGTCGAAGATCGCGAAAATAAAGTGATGGTATTTACCGGCATTGACCGCGCCAAGTTCCGCCGTCCGGTGAGTCCCGGAGATCAACTTCGAATCGAGGTGGAAGTGAAGGGCTGGCGAGTGATCCCCCGCATGACTGCGGCGAAGATGCACGGAGTCGCTTTGGTCGGAGGCAAGCGCGTGGCAGAAGCCACGGTTTCCTGCCAGCTCATCGCCAGTTCTCGCGGGCGCGGCGACGGTTTTAACGGCGGCGAAAGCGCGGAATGATTCCGTGAAGCGACCATGAACGCTCATCCCGCGGCAATCCATCCCACCGCAATGATTGATCCCCGAGCCAAAGTTCCAGCTTCCTGCGGGATCGGTCCATATTGCGTAATTGGCCCGGAAGTCGAACTCGGCGAGGATTGCCGTCTGGTATCGCACGTCGCCATCGAAGGGCCCACGAGAATTGGAGCCGACAACTCCTTCTTTCCTTTTTGCGCCATCGGCATGGCGCCGCAGGATACGACCTACCAGGGCGAGCCGACGCGGCTCGAAATCGGCGACCACAACGAGATTCGCGAGTGCGTAACTATCAGCCGTGGCACGGTCAAAGGCGGGGGACTCACAAAAGTGGGCAGCCACACTCTGATCATGGCTTACGCCCACATCGGACACGACAGTATCATCGGCGACCACTGCATGCTGGTGAATGGAGCGACGCTGGGCGGACATGTGACGGTGGAAGAGTGGGCGGTGGTCGGTGCGCTGTGCCCGGTGCATCAGTTCGTACGCATCGGCGCTCATTCCTATATCGGCGGCGGCACCACCATCACGCAGGACGTCCTCCCCTTTTCGATGACGTCCGCCGCGCGTAACACGCACGCTTACGGAATGAACAAAGTAGGCCTCGAGCGCCGCGGCTTCTCGTCTGAACGCATTCGCAAGATTCACCATGCTTATAAAACTTTGTTGGCTTCCAAGATGAACACGTCGCAGGCACTCGAGAAGCTGAAGTCGGAGCCAGATCGCGGTGAGGATGTGGATATGCTGATCCGATTCATCGAAGCGTCGGAGCGAGGAGTGATTAAGTAAGTGGTCAGTGGTCAGTGATCAGTGTTCAGTAAGACCACTGATCACTGACTGAGCACTGACCACTGGCCACTGCTATGCGCATCGGCCTTATCGCCGGCAACGGCAAGTTCCCATTTCTCGTGCTCGATGCAGCGCGTGCGGCGGGATACGAAGTTGTGGTCATCGCTATCACGGAAGAAACCGCTCCTGAGATCGAAACTCGAGGTGCGGCCTCAACGCACTGGCTCTCGCTCGGCGAACTCTCGAAGATGATCGAAACCTTCCAGCGGGAAGGCGTGCGCCGCGCCATCATGGCGGGGCAGGTGAAGCACAAGCAGATTTTCTCCGCCATCCGGCCGGACTGGCGTCTGGCCAAGCTCTTGCTTTCGCTGACCACCCGCAATACAGACAGCCTGCTCGGCGCCATCGCTAAAGTTTTAGCCGACGAAGGCATCACGCTGGAAAATTCCACCTGGCTGCTGGAGCCACTGCTGGTGAAGTCGGGAGTGCTGACGCGCTGCGCGCCCACCGAGCAGGAACGGAAGAACGTCGAATATGGCCGCTCGGTGGCCCGCCAACTCGCTGAATATGACATTGGCCAAACCGTCGTTATCGCCGAATCGGCTTGCGTGGCAGTGGAAGCCATGGAGGGAACCGATGCCACTATCGAGCGCGCCGGAAAAGTGATGGGTTCGCTGCACGGCGAAGGATCTACTCTCAGCCGCGCTCTTACCGTGGTAAAGATTGCGAAGCCCAATCAGGATATGCGCTTCGATGTGCCCGTGATCGGATTGAAGACGATTGAGGTGATGCAGGCCGCGGGCGCAAACTGTCTGGCACTGGACGCGGGAAAGTGCCTGCTGCTGGACGGCGACAAGATTATTGATGCGGCGAATGCGGCGGAAATTGCAATCGTGGCCGAATAATCTAAACCGAAAAACAATATTGAAGAGCCTCCGAAGTTAATCCGCGCCCATGGAACGACGACGCCCCCCCCGCAAAGATGTCGGAGGGCGTCTATGCATCTCATGAAGGGCTCGCGTGAGATCGTGTGCGCTCTGCAAATTCATCCAAAACTCGGGGGAGTTCTTGAAGTATCCGGCCAGAAGAAGTGCAGTCTCAGGCGTGATCCCTCGCTTTCCCCGTACCAACTCATTCACCCGGTTCAACGGTATGGCGAGCGATCTCGATAATTCAGCCTGGGTCAGTCCCAGAGGCACTAGAAAGTCCTGCAACAGGATTTGTCCGGGATGAGTGGCAATACGGCGGTTCGGTAACATATTTTCTCCTCAGTGGTAATCCACGCATCTCACGCCGGTTGCGTTGGCGTTGATGAACCGGAATACCAGGCGATACTGCTCATTGACCCGCACGCTGTAAAAGCCTGCCCAATCGCCTCGCAGCTTCTCCAGTCGGTTCGATGGGGGCACCCGCAAATCTTCCAGCGTCATGCTGGCGTTCAGCAAATCCAGCCTGGTTTGGATTCGCGCCCACAATACCGGCGCTATTTTCCGAGCGGCCTTTGTATCATGGCCGTGAAAAATGTCCTCTGTCGTTTTGTCTCCAAAGGAGACAATCATTGCTACCAGTATACACGGATACAGTGTATACGTAACTTAGTTGACTCTCATCGTTCAATCGGCGAACTTAAAATCATGAGTCTTCACAATTCTGAATCCGCCCTCATTGCCGGGCAGCTGCGACGTGCATTCGAAGGAGATGCGTGGCACGGTCCGGCGCTCCTCGAATTGCTGCAAGACGTGGATGCCGCCACGGCTGCGGGCAAGCCTCTGCCGGACGTGCACAGCATTTGGGAGCTTGTGCTGCACATTGCTGCCTGGGATGCCGCGGCTTCCCACCGGATCGGCGGCGAGAAAGTACAACTGACTGGTACGGCCAATTTTCCGCTCGTTCCGAAGCCCACGGAAGCCGCCTGGCGCAAAGCTGTAGCACACGTCAAGCGCACGCACGATGCGCTGGTGAAGATGGTGGCCACTTTGCCGGAGTCTCGTCTACGCGACCGCGTTCCCGGCAAGAAATATGATTTCTACTTCATGCTTCACGGAGTTGTACAGCATGAGCTGTATCATGCCGGGCAGATCGCCATTTTGAAGAAGGCCGCAAGCATCGGGTGATTTTGCGATCGGGTCATCGGGTGAATGGAAAAGCACCCTGTCCGCGAATTTGTTAGTTGGTCGATGACCGGATCACAAAATACCCGGTTCGCTCCACGGCTTTGCATTTACAATTCCTTGTTCCACGTGGCAACCGGCCAGCCGAGAGTGTCTTCCTGCACGCTGACAATCCGATTTCCGTCGCGGTGGTTGGTGTGGGTGTCTTCGGACGCAACCACGCCCGGGTTTATCACGAGCTTGAGCAGCAAGGCATGCCCATTCGATTGCTGGGCGTGGTCGATCCCAACCTCGATCGCGCCGACGCGGTGGCGCGCGAGTTCGGCTGCCGAGCCTTTGGTTCGGTCGAGCAGATGCTCACTACGCACAGCGAAGTTCGTGCGGCGTCGGTGGCAGCTCCAACGGTGCATCATCTCGAGGTCGCCGGCGCCTTGATGGAAGCCGGGGTGGACGTGCTTATCGAAAAGCCGCTGGCCGCGTCGTTGGCAGAGGCCGATGAGTTGGTTCAGCTGGCGAGCAAACACAAACGCGTCGCGCAGGTAGGGCACCTCGAGCGTTTCAATCCCGCGGTCCGGGCCACGATCCCGCTGCTTACCCAACCCATGTTTTTCGAGGTGCATCGGCTCAGCGTGTTCACTCCGCGGTCGCTCGACGTGGACGTTGTTCTGGACCTGATGATCCACGACCTCGACATCGTGCTTTCTTTCGCCAACTCTCCAGTCAAAGAAGTGCGCGCCGTCGGCTTGCCCATTCTTTCCGGCAAGGTCGACATCGCCAATGTGCGGCTGGAATTCGAGTCCGGATGCGTGGCCAACTTCACCGCCAGCCGCGTTTCCACCGAGCGCGTGCGCAAGCTCCGCTTTTTCCAGCCTCGGCAATACGTCTCTGTGGACTATGGACGCCAGGAAGTTCTCGTCTTCACGGTTGGGGGCGATGGGTCAGCGTCCAGCACTCCCACGGTCAATCCGCAGATTGGGGTGGGCAAGCCGCCCGTGACCTCGGAAGAGCCGCTGCAGGCGGAATTGAAGTCGTTTCTTCAGGCGGTGCGGCAACGGTCCATGCCTGTCGTGTCGCTCGATGACGGTCGGCGGGCTCTCGCGCTGGCGCTTGAGATTCTGGCCGCGATCCGGGAGCACGGGAAAAAAGTGGGGCTTGCCGGATTGGCGAAGGTGAAAGTTTAGGCGAGAAAGTGCTGCTACGAACGGTCGTCGGGCCTAGCGAAATTAGATAAGCAAATGTGAACCACCTATGTACCTCTTTGTTGCACTCCTGCTCTTGCTCCCTGGTCCCACTATTTTTCGTGCGGGGCAGCAATTTTCTGGCGGTAGCCAGCGGGACCGATCCTCGGACCGATCCCAACGAGGCAGCATCACCACGGATGGTATTTCCTGCAGCATGTTCGAGTGGATTTCCGACGACATTTCAGACAAGGCTGGGATGCTCGTGCCGATTTCACTCAATGAAAAGCGTTACTGGTATCAGCTAGACACGGGCGCGGATGTCGTGGTTCCCTACGGTTCGCCCGAGAAGCAGGGATGGTCCGCGCGTGGACCCGCCGTTCGGATTCCCCATGTTCGCTTTGCCGGCATGTACTTCTCGTCGATTCTCGGGTACCCGATGAAGGGCACCTCAGATCCGCCGCACGCCCATGATCCTCACGGTGCAGTTGGCCTCGACCTTCTCATCGGGCGGGCCGTTGTCATTGATTTTCCGAAACGACGTATTTGCCTCATGGAACGAGGCGACTTGCCGGAGAGCTTGGCCGGTGCAGCTGAGTGGGCCGGTGCGGAGATACGCCATGGCAAACTATTTGTGGACCTGGATCTCAATGGCAAAAAGCTGGGCGAGATTCTCTATGACACAGGCTCGAGTCCTGATGCGCTTGCTGTTGACTTAAGCTTTTGGCAAGAAAGCACCGGTAGAAAGGGAACGGAGGATGCCGCCACTCATTCCAAAGCACAGTCTTGGGGGAGTGAGGTGGAGTTTATCGGAGCTCCGGCTTCGGGCGATTTGAAGATAGGCAATCACGTCTATCAGAAGCCGATGATGACTACGGAACCGGCACACCCCGATAATTTTCGCACACGGTATGGGGCTCAGGGGCTGCTGGGAAATGCCCTCTTCACCGAGAGCATCATTATCCTCGATCTTGGGGCTCATCCGAGATTCGGCATCATCAGCAGCGGCTCTCGGTGAGGTTCCATTACACCAAAATTCCCGCCTGACAGAATTGCCCGTTACTTCCAGGATACCTGCGCGTGAGTTGTATCATAATGCCTACGATGGCATTCCCTCTCCGAGTCTGCGCGGTTTGCTCAGAGGAGTTTGAGCTGAAGCCGGATAAGCCTGGTTTCGCCAACCGCTGCCCCGCTTGCAGCGGGGCCGAGGATGCTAAGCCCGTGACCAAGGCGAGCCGAGATGCCGACGAACGCAAGAGTCTGAAGGAAGCCAACGAGGCGCGAAGGCGAGCGATGCGCGACCTGCTCTATCGCAAGGATAGCTAGCCCCATCTACCCAAAGCAGGCCCGATTCCAGCCGCGAACCCGGCTTCGTTTTACAAATGTTTACACCCGCAAGTCCCGCGACGTTTGTCAGAGCAAAATCGGCGGAAAGATGCGAAAATAAAAGGTAGCTTGGCCGCGTTTGATCGCTGGGGTATCCGATGGAAGGCCGGATGCAACGTCGAGACGCCTTTGTGTCTCTAACGGACAAGCCTGATTCAGATAAGCCTGATTCGGATAAGCTTAGCTCGGACAAACTTAGTTCATGGCCATCACGCAAATTCCATTCCAGGATCCCGTGGCGCCTCCGGAAAAGCCTAAGGCGGAACAACTCGGGCTCTACGATACCCAGGAATGGGAAACGGCCTACCGCGATCTGGATGACGATGCCCGGGTGCCGCATCTGCTCATCCAGTTGCAGGACGATCTGGCGCGCTCACGGCGCCGCGAAGCCGCATGGATCTCCGTTATTGTTCACCTGCTTCTTATTTTCCTGATCTTAAATATTCAAAGGTTCGAGAAATACCTGCCTTGGCACACCGCGGTTACGGCGAAGAATCTGACGACGGACAAGGATGTGACATTCCTGGAGCTGCCCACGGACCTGCAAAAGCTCCAAAAAAGGCCGAACACGAACATCGCATCCGATAAAGACCGCATCGCGATGACGCGGCATCCTGAACTGGACGTGAAGGAACTGCGCAAGGCCTTGGCGACGCCGGCTCCGGGAGCGCCCGGCTTGAGTGGAGCACCCAAGCCGGTGCCGCCTCCGCAATCTACTGCGGGCTTCGCGCAAAACCAGGCGCCGGCTCCGCAGCAACCGCCCAATCCGCAGGTTGCACAGCTGCAAACGCCGGCCGTGCCGAACGTCAGGAACGAGTTCCAGAAATATGCCGGCTCCATGTCAGCGGGTTCGGCAATTGAGGACGCGACCCGCGCGGTGGCTGCCGGGCGCGGTGTGGGCCAGCAGGGCGACGGCGGCAATTTTGGTCTGGGCACAGGCGCTCACGGCCGCCAGATGGGGAACCTTGAAGTTCTTAGCGATACCATGGGCGTGGATTTTGGCCCGTACCTGCAGCGCGTGCTGCATGATGTTCGCGAGAACTGGTACAACGCGATTCCGGAATCGGCGCAGATGAAGCATGGAAACCTGATCATCGAATTCGCGATCACCAAGGACGGCCAAGTCGCGGGTATGAAGCTGGTGACGACCTCGGGAGACGTTCCGCTGGATCGGGCGGCATGGGCCGGCATCCAGGGATCGGATCCGTTTCCGCCGCTGCCCGCCGAGTTTGGCGGACAGTATCTCGCTCTCCGCTTCCGATTCTTCTACAATCCCACTAAAGAAGAACTCGAATAGTTCTCGTCGAATTTTCCTTAGGCAACGGGCTGCAGCCTTTCTTCAGTTGGGTTTGGAGGTGCGGGTTTAGGCCCTCCGCAGTCTGATCGATCCATCCCCGGTATGAATCACCAGCAGATTTCCGCCTCCGTTCAGCTTGCCGCGAACCTCATTTTCGCGAATCTTGCCGGTGGTGGTGACCGGCATATCCAGATCGATGTGGCCATCTCCGGTGTGCAGATCCACATCGGCCGCCAGATTCTCCGGCACCTCCAGCGTTACTGAGCCGTCGCCGCTCTCCAGCCTCCAGCCAGTCTCTAAAGCGGATCCACTTGCCGCGTGGGCCTCGAGGCGGCCATCGCCGGTCTTGAGTTCGAGTCCGTCAAAGCGCCCGCTGGCGCGGATGTGGCCATCGCCGGTGGTGGCGCGCAGTTTACCGTCAACGCCGTCAATTTCCTGCGAGCCATCTCCGCTGCGCAGTGCCATCTCGCCTTTAAAGTTCGCCAGGTCAATCTTGCCATCGCCGGTGTGCAGGTCCACTTGGCCTTCGCGAGGCATGTGGATCTCGATTTCCACGCGGTGACCCACCGCACTGCCGAAGTTGATGGTTACGCCGTGATGCGGGTAGCGCACCTCGATTTCGACCATATTGCCCGCCTGGTGCTCATCGATCCGGATGCCGCCGCCGCCGATCTTGTAACCCTTGGTTGTTACCCTGGCCTCGACCGAGCTCTGGTCCCAGGTGGAGACATGAATGTTGGCGTCCGATGTCGCAACCCTCAGATCGGGTTTGCCGGTAAGGGTGTAGGTCTTTGACCATTCGTCCGCCCGCCCCGGCACTACCGCCCATACGCAAATGAATCCGCTCAGAATCAGACCCATGCACAACCAACGTTCGATGCCTATGCGTTTCATAAGATCCTCCGCCTGGAAGGCGCACTCCTGCCCTCGGCTCTTAGACTTGATTACGCGCGATTCGTGAGTTTCGTTCCCTTGAAAATGGCTCCATGCATTTGCCCTGTGGACGTTTTTATCGGCTACCGTCTGACATAAGCCATCCGAATCAGGGTTCTCTCTGAGAAAGGCACATAGAGCAATGCCGCACTCGCCGCGAACGCCGCGCCCAGGCCGATGTTCTGCATCAGCAGGAAGGGAGCGACGGCCCACAGTTGATCCAACGCCAGAATCAAGGGAAACACGTGCCGGAACTTCTCCCCCAGGCGCTGGTAATCAAATCCCACCGCGGAGAGAAGGTAGCAGCGCAGCGGAATCCCAACACCCGCTGTCACCATGACCGCGGCCACCAGCACAGCGGCGCGCCATCCCGGCAGGAAGGATTCCGCGATTCCCTGGATCGCATGCAAACGAAAAAGCGCCACCACGTAGAAAATCAGATACATCGCCTGAACCAGGGCGAACAATCCTCGGGTCAGGCCGCGCCGCGGGATCGGAACCTCTAGTTCAGGATGCAGCCTCTTGGCGGAATCTGCCGCCGCCGAGCCGGGCTCGGTCGGATAGCCCGGGGCGGCTGTCTCCACATTTTGCACGGGCGCAATAAATCGATATCCCCGCCGCGCGAGCGTCTCGATGTAACGCGGACTGGATGCCGAATCGCCCAATGTTTCCCGCAGCTTGTTCACGGCCGTATTCAGGCTGTGATCGAAATCCACGAAGGTGTCAGCCGGCCAGAGTTTCTGTCGCATCTCCTCGCGTGTGACCAAGTCACCGCCGCGCTCCAGCAGCAGGACCAGAACCTGGAACGGCTGTTCCTGGAGTCGAAGCTTGGCGCCGTTCTTGCGCAGCTCGCCGGCCACGAGGTCGAGCTCAAACACTCCGAAGCGTGCGATTCTGCCGGATTGGTTGCCTGAGAAAGCGGGCATAGCATCCAAGAGATCACTAACGACGCGTAGTGTAGCAGTAATGCCGAACTGCAGAAAATCCAATAAATACGCGCCTCCGAGAACATACCTAGAAGCTGAAGTAGTCTTAACCCCTGACGTGCCGCTTTGCAAGACACGCCTTGGTAACGTTGATCATGAGCACATAGGTGGCGTTTCTCCAGATTTCGACTTCTTCACGATCTACCGGCTGCAAGCCCTTTGGCCCCTGGTCGGCCCGGTGAACGATGTGGTGTCGCCTTCGAATCATCTCGTCGACTCTCGCTAGAGTTTCCTTCCTTCCGGGCGACCGCCCCTGTGGCCAGTTAAGTATCTTATCGGCGATCCACTCCTTGTCCGCCTCCGGTAGGCTGACGCCCAAGCTCTCAAGAAACGAGATGATCTCGGTGGTGTTGTTGAAGCTTCGATGTTCTAGGTACCCCGAAACGGATGCATGAATCACTTCGTCTACCGTCTTACCCTTGTGTTGCGCGAGATCCCCAAGAAAGAACTTCTCTGCTCGAGTCCTGTTCAAACCTGCTAGCGGTACATCGTTCAGCATACGTTCGTTTGCGAGGGGCAAGAGCACGGTCGCCACCGTTCGTAAAAGGTCTTCTAAGTAGGCATGAGTCAGAACAATCACCGACCGGAGGATCTCATCCGCTGTCTCTGGCTCTACTTGAGCCACATTAGAAGCTGCAGCCAGCAGCTTAGTTATCCGATCAACAGCTTTTGTAAAAACGTTGATGTAGATCTGCAGCTCTCGTCGGAAATCCTCTGTGAATATCGGGCCAGTGCCTTCGTTGGCAGCCATTTAGCAATTGTAAAGGCGTTCTCTCAGTATTCACCCACAGTCGCTGCGATGTTTTCAGCTCCATCGCGCTCCGCTGGAGCGCGGCGTACAATATTGGCGTGGCGAACCTTCAACGCCAGAACGACTCCAACCGCAAGCAGCGCCGCCACTCGATTTATGCCACGGAGACTTCCGGCCTGCTTTTGATCGCCTTTCTGCTGCTCGCGCTTACTCTGATTCGTTACTGGCATGCCATCCACTGGAGCATGCGCTGACGGTGGTACTCGAACCGTTGCTCGTAGTTCTGGTAGGCCCCACGGCTAGCGGGAAGACTGCACTTTCGCTGACGCTGGCGGAGCGCTTCCACGGCGAGATCGTGAACTGCGATTCCGTCGCCATGTACCGCGAGTTTGATATCGGGACCGCCAAGCCCACTGCGGCCGAACGAGCGCGCGCCCCGCATCATCTGCTGGACTACGTTGCGCCGACGGATCACATCACCGCGGGCGAATACTCGCGCCAGGCGCGGCAAGTGATCGAGAAGATCAAATCCCGGCATCATTTGCCCATCGTCGTCGGGGGAACCGGGCTCTACCTCCGCGCTCTGCTCGATGGATTTTTTCGTGGCCCGCAACGCTCGGAAGAGCTGCGCGAGCGATTGCGCGAACGGGCAAAGAGTCACGGTTCGAGGTATCTTCATCGGCTTCTGCGCCGCCTCGATAACGCCGCTGCCGAGAAGATTCATGCCAACGATACGCCTAAGGTCATCCGAGCAATCGAAGTCTGCTTATCCTCGCGGCAAAAGATGACCGACCTTTGGCAGCAGCACGGACGCGATCCTCTGCGTGGCTTTCGCATTCTGCGGCTCGGTCTCGATCCAGACCGTAAGGCTCTTTACCAGCGAATCAATCGCCGCGCGCAGCAAATGTTCGACCTTGGGTTGATTGAAGAAACGAAGCGTCTGCTTGAGGAGTACGATGCTGGCGCCGGTCCGCTCTCGTCGCTCGGTTACAAACAGGCTGTGCAATTTCTTCGCGGAGAACTCACGCGGGAGCAGGCACTGCAATCCGCGCAGCAGGCTCATCGCAACTATGCCAAGCGGCAGATGACCTGGTTCCGCCGCGAGCCGGAGGTGCAGTGGCTGCGCGGTTTTGGGGATGATACGCAAGTTCAGCAGGAAGCAGTGGCGTGGGTCTCAGGTCATAGGTCTTAGGTCATAGGTCTTGGGTCATAGGTCTTGGGTCTTGGGAACGCAGCTTCGGGGAAGGCCTAAGACCCAAGGCCTAAGACCCAAGGCCCAAGCCGAGACTCGGGAGCGCATTTACTCGTCGCGTTGTGACCGATGTCACAGGGGCAAACGGCATTCCTTCGTTATTGTTTTGCAATGCAAGGAACCTACGAGGATCTCAAGGTCTGGCGTCGCGCTATGGACTTGGTGCTCGAAGTTTACCGCAGCACCAGTCTGTTTCCCAAGCAAGAGATCTACGGCTTGACCAGCCAGATGAGGCGATCCGCAGTTTCGGTCCCGAGCAACATTGCCGAGGGTAAGGGACGTTTCTCCCGTAAAGAATTACTACAATTCCTATTCCATGCGAGGGGATCGTTGCTGGAGCTACAAACCCAGATTACGATTGGACGCGAACTCGGATTTCTTGCTGCCGAGGATGGGAAGAAGCTAGCAGACCTAGCTTCAGAAGTCGGACGCCTTCTAAATGGGTTAGTGAACCGATTTCAAGACGAGCGAGCCTCAAAGCCATACGTGCCTTAAGGCCCGATACCTCGACTCTCATTGCTGCTAGCTGAAGCAGCTGAAGCCCAATGCCTGACACCCGAGACCCAGGACCTGAGACCTGAGACCTAAGACCCGAGACCCAAAACCCACCCTTCTGCTATCGTTCTCAGCATGCACCGCAGACTTGCCTTGCTACTTTTTGTTCTCATGGTCACAGCCACCGCGTTCCCCAAGGAAAAGTACCAACGCCCGGGTCCGATCCACCTCACGCACGCCGGTGAAAAGTGGGCCGAGAAAACATTGCGCAAGATGACTCTGGAAGAGAAGGTTGGTCAGGTCTTCATGATCTGGTGCCGCGCCAGTTTTCTCAACCTGGAAAATCCGGAATACCTGCAATTGCGCGACTCCATGCAGAAGTATCACGTTGGCTCGTTCGCCATGACGGTGCACGTGGATGGCCCGTATCTTCTCCACAGCGAACCTTACGAAGCTGCCGAATTGCTCAACCGGCTGCAAAGCGATTCCAAATTGCCGCTTCTGTTTGCCGCCGACTTTGAACGCGGCGTCCCCATGCGCCTGATGGGAGCCACGGTCTTCCCTCATGCCATGGCTTTTGGCGGAGATGGCAAACTGGACGACGCCGAGACTTTCGGCCGGATCACCGCCGAGGAAGCTCGCGCCATCGGCATCCAGTGGAATTTCTTTCCTGACGCCGATGTTAATTCGAATCCGGCCAATCCCATCATCAACACGCGCTCCTTTGGCGAGGATCCCAAACAGGTGGGCGATTTGGTTGCAGCCTATATCAAGGGCGCGCATGAGGGCGGAATGCTGACCACGGTCAAACATTTTCCCGGCCATGGGGATACGGCAACCGATTCGCATCTGGGCGTGGCCAGCGTGAACGTGGACCGCACTCATCTGGAGTCGATCGAACTGCCGCCGTTTCGCCAGGCGATTGCAGCGGGCGTGGATTCGGTGATGGTGGCGCACGTTACGGTTCCCGCGCTTGATCCCGACCCCAACCATGTGGCAACGATCTCTCCTGTGATCGTCTCGGATCTGCTGCAAAAGCAGCTTGGTTTTCAGGGAATCGTCGTCACCGACGCGCTCGACATGGCCGGGCTAACGCATCTTTTTGCCAACAACATTGGCCGGGCCGCGGTGGAGGCTTTCAAGGCGGGCAACGATCTCCTTCTCATTCCCGCGGACTTCCCCGCTTCCTACAATGCGATGATGCAGGCGGTCCAGTCCGGCGAAATCTCCCGCGAGCGCCTGAACACCTCGGTTCTCAAGATTCTGAAGACAAAGGCATCTCTCGGCCTCGAGGACGCTCGCGCCGTAGACGTGAGGGCGGTTGCAACCGTGGTCGGCAAGCCTGAGAATCTCGCTTTTGGCCAGCAGGTGGCCAACGACGCTGTGACCCTGGTTCGTGATAACGGCAAAGTGCTGCCATTGAAATCGTCACTCAAGAACCAGGGAACCGCGAAGGCGGCGCTTCCGTATACAAAACAGGGGGAGACTAGCAACCGGGTGGTCGCCGTAGTATTTTCCGACGATGTGCGGACAGAGTCCGGGCGAGCGTTCAGCCGGGAATTTCTGGCGCGGGTTCCTGACGCGCACCTGCTCTACGTGGATCCGCGCATTGCCGCCGGCATGAGCGACGAGGTGATGAAAGCGGTGAACGAGGCGCAAACCGTGGTTGCCGCGGTGTATGTGGTCCCGACCGCGGGCAAGATTGGGAACTCCATTGCCATGGCGGACGCGACTGGCGCGCTGCTGCAGCAGATGCTGGATCGCGCTGCAGGCAAAACCGCGGTCATCGCGATGGGGAATCCGTACCTTGCGGCCGACTTTCCGAAGATCGAGAATTATCTGTGTACGTTTTCTAATGCCAGCGTCTCGGAAGTGGCTGCAGTCAAGGCTTTGTTTGGCGAAATCTCGATTCGTGGGCATCTTCCTGTCAGCGTCCCAAATGTGGCCGCGAGGGGCGCGGGCCTCGAGCGTCCGGTAAAGGTCGCCAGTGGAGGCATTCAATATGTGCAGAAATAAACTTGCTTGGGCAGTAATCGTCACAGGCAGTTTTGCCGTAGCTCTGCTCTTGCCAGCGTGCAGCGTGAACGTGCAGAAAGAGGCGAACGGGCGAGACAAACAGGTGGACATCAAAACCCTTCTCGGTGGAGTCCACGTTAGCCAACAGGCGGACGCCTCCGATATCGGCCTGGCGGTTTATCCTGGCGCGCACTTGAAGGAAAAAGATTCCGACGGTGGCGACAAGAGCGCCAATGTGAATATCTCCGGCTTCGGATATGGCCTAAAAGTTGTTGCTTTGGAGTACGAGTCTGCCGACGCGCCTGCCAAAGTGCTGTCGTTCTACAGAGATCAGCTGAAAAAATATGGGAGCGTTCTGGAATGCCGCACTTCCAGCCTGCACGTGGATATGAAAATGGGATCGCAGGGCTCCAAGAGCGCTTCGAACGAATTGACCTGTGACGGCGAAAACGGCAACGACGTTGAACTCAAAGTGGGCAGAAAAGACGATCAGCACATCGTAGCCGTTGAGCCGGAAGGCAAGGGATCCAGCTTCTCGCTGGTTTACGTGCGCACTCACGGCAAAGATGCGGAAATTTAGCACCCATGCCAAGCCCCAACTACTCTGCCATGCTTGAGGTGGCGATTGCGGAAGCCCGCAAGGGGCTGGCTGAGGGCGGCATTCCGATTGGCGCCGCGATTTTTGATGAGAGCGGCAAACTGGTTGGCGCCGGCCACAACCGCCGCGTGCAGAATGGCGATCCTTCGTTGCACGGCGAGACCGATGCCTTCCGCAATGCGGGGCGGCAACGCAGCTATCGCAAGCTGATCATGGTAACCACGCTCGCGCCCTGCTGGTATTGCAGCGGATTGGTGCGGCAGTTTGGCTTCGGCACGCTGGTTGTGGGTGAGAGCCGAAATTTTCAAGGCGGCGTGGAGTGGTTGCGTTCTCTGGGCGTGAGAATCGTCGACCTTGATTCGGAAGAATGTGCTTCGATGTTGGGCGATTACATCCGCGCGAACCCTGCGATTTGGAATGAGGACATCGGGCAAGAGTAAGCGAACGCCTTAGCGGATAAAGCCGCGTTAGTTGGCGGCCTTTTCGGCGCGGCTAGAAGCCGCGCCCTTTCAAAACACAATTAGAAGCTAAGGCTCAGCGACATCTGAATTTGCCTCGGGCTTCCGATGGTCTTGTTCGTTACCCCCAGACCGCTGCCGGTTGTCGGGCAGACGTAGAGAGACCCTGTGAAGTTCGTGTTGCAGGGAGTCAAGGTCGCCGGCGTACCGGCGACTGGAAAGCCTTGAAAGTTGATGTTCTGGCTCACGTCGTCGATCGGAATATCAAAGCTCGCGGTATTCGTCAGATTGAAGACGTCGAAGGTGTACTTCAGGGAGGTCCGTTCGGTGATCTGCGTTATCTTAATCAACGAGATATCCGCGCGTCTCTGCCAGGACTGCCGGAAAATATTGCGTTGGCCATGATCGATGAAGTCTGTCTCGTACGGATCGTTGGAGGGTATCGCGCCGTTCAAGGCGCCAGCAGCCAGCAGAGGGATGCCAAAACAGCTGGCGTTGAGCGCGGGTTGAGCGCCCGCGCCTGAGGCTCCAGTGAGCGCCTGCTGGGGAGAACAGCCGGAGAGCGGAACGATGGGATTCGTGATGCCGTCGTTCACCCCGTAGAATATGCTGCCGACCGCCCCCGAGTAATCTACAACGCTGTATGGCTGACCACTCTGTATGACAGTCAGACCGGAAAGTGCCCATCCGTCGGCAACCCTGCCTTTGAATGAGGTTTCCGAGAAAAACTTGGGCAGTTGGTACGTATAGGTGAAATTCAGCACGTGTTTGCGATCGAAGTCAGACAGGCCGTAGCCGGAGCGCAAATCCAGAGGATTATTGCCGTTATAGAAAAGACCCATCGCGCTTTGCTCGTCCGTTGCATGTGAGTAGGTGTAGGAGGCGCCGACTTGCAAGCCATGACTCATGCGTTTTTCGACGTGGGCCTGGAGCGCATTGTAAGCCGAGATGCCGGCCGCGGTATAGGACTCCGACTCAGAGGAATAACCGATGTAGGGAACGCGAAGGTCGACATTTCCGCCCTCAAAAGTTTGCAAGTAGAGCTGACCGTTGGGAAGGGTCTGCGGTCCGAAAGTGTTGGGGTTCAGTATCGAATAGCCATATGTATAGTCTTGCTCATTCGGACTCCCCTTCAGGAGGGGATTCGTTGGTGAGGCAATCTGCGCCTGATTGAAAGGTAATGGAACGATCTCGTGGCGACCGAGATTTCCGACGTAGCCAATGTCGATCGCGAGGTCATTCCGGGGCTGCCACTGAATGTCCAGCGTCTGATTCATCGTGTAGGGGAGCTTGTTGGCACGGTTGTAATCTGCGAAGGAAAATAGCGGTATCCCGGTGGAGATGGCCGCTGCGTTGGGTAGAACCAGATCCGCGGGATTGCCCGAGGGCCCCGGACCGAGCGATGTGCCCCAGGGATTTTCAAAAGTGCTACAGGTCGTGTAGCCATAAGGACTGCAAGACTGCTGATTCACCCATGGCGGGGTCTGATTTACGCCGAACGGGCCGCCTGCGATTACGCCGGAGGCAAATCCCGGAGAAAGATAGGTGAAGAGTTCTCCCCGATCGTAGTACAAGCCCCAGCCGGCGCGAACCACAACCTTGTCGTTGAACATCTTCGGACTCCAGGCCACGCCGGCGCGCGGCGCCAGACCCCACTGGCGTCCCGTGAGAGTCGAGTCGCTGACGCCCTTGGTCGGGAAGAGCGGATTGTTCCCGGCGACGATGAAGCCGTTCGAAGTAATCGTGTCGGTGGTCGCGTTGTAGTTGTAGCCGGATGGATCGAAATTGAAAAGGCGGCCATTTTTCTCTGTCAGGCCTCCGTGATAATCGAAGCGGATACCGGCGCTTATGCTGAGGTTCGGACGGAGCTGAAACTTGTCCTGAAGATACCAGCCCGTTTCTTTGGAGCGGTAGTAGCGGTTGGCGTCGCCTTGCAGGAAAGTCGTGGTGATGAATCCGTTGGCCTGATAGGTGATGGGTGAGCCGGTGAGGAAGTCGGCGAAATTGGGAAAGCCGATCATGCCGGTGTTCGTTCTCTCATCGCGAGCGTTGAGCTGCGTGTAGGAAAAACTTCCGCCGAAGGTGAAGGTGTGTTTGCCGCGGTTCCAAATGGCATTGGCGGAAGGCATCCAGCGATTCTGAAAGATGCCGGTGAAGGCGCCCTGCGAAGCCGCGGTTGAACCAATGTTCAGGCCGGCGTTGAAGGGCGCGCCGCAGGCCGCTGGGTCTTGATTCGACGTGCAATTGCCGGTATTCGCTGCAGCGTCGTTCCCCAAATCGTCAACGATGGTGATCCCTGGAAAAACGTTGGATCCAAAAGCGTTGATGCCAATCGATCCGGGCGAGAAAGGCTGCGCAATCGTGCTGTAGACCTTTTCGCGAATGAAGCCAAACACCTCCGTCAGACTGAAGTTCGGCTTGATCGATTGCGTGTTGGTAATCGAAGCCACCTGGCTCCCGGCGTCCAGGTGCTGGGGAAAACCTTCAACCGACGAGAACCCGAAAGGCGCTGTGGTCGGATCGTGCTGATAGTAGTACTTCAACGACAGGGTATCTTTCGGGCTGACCAGGTAATCGAGATCGGATACGGCCTGATCGGAAATGAAGTAAGCGGGCTCCGTGAGGAAGACGTTCTCCGGGAAGTTCACCGTCGGAGTGGAGTTGGGATTCGCCGACGGAAACAGGTACTGCCCGTTGGGCAACTTGGTGGTCAACAAGGCATAGGCCACGGGATCGATGTTGTATGGCCCGCTTCCACCCGCGGGATTCGTTCCAACTACCGGATTGACCGGAATGCCCCAGCCGTCGTTATTGGCGACGTTCGCCAGCGCCGCAGGACTGCGATCGTCGGTAAGCCCGAAAGGCGCCGCCGTGCGCGAAGCCCCGATCTCCAGATCGGAAGTGTGAATGTGCTGATAACTGACGAAGCCGAAGAGCCGGTCCTTGATAAGAGGGCCGCCAATTGTTCCGCCAGCCGTGTAACGATGCAACTGCGGCACTTTTTCATTGGCGGGAATGTTAGGGTCCTGATTGTAAAAATACGGAGCGGCATTCAGCCAATCGGTGCCGCGATGAACGTAGGCGATGCCATGAATGCCGTTGGTGCCGGAGGCCGTGCTCATATCGATGTGGGCGCCGCTGGTGGATCCCTGTTGCGCGTCGTACATCGAAGTATTCACCCGAAATTCCTGGATGGTTTCCGGGGCGGGGGTCGGCAAAGCCTGGCCGATCGCCAGGTAAGGAGACGCTGTACTCTGAATGATTTCCGCCGTGGTGCTGGAGGCGCCCGCGACACCCGTATTGTTCACAATTCGCGCCGAAGCCACCTGGCTGGTGCTTTTGCCGTTGAACAGATTGCTGGCATCGACTCCGTTCAGAAGAAACGTGTTGCTGGTGTCGCGCTGCCCGTTGGCCCAAATCGGCTGATTCCCCAAGCCTGCATTTGCGCCGGTACCGTTCGGTAACTCCGCATTGACCCCCGGCGAGAGAATTGCCAGGCCGGTGAAGCTGCCCGTCGGAAGAGGCACGGAATCAATCTGGTCTTTCTCCAGGATGTACCCATTAGTCGTATCGACCGCATTCATCAGCGGGTCGGCTTGAACCTCGACCACGGTTCCCACCTGGCCAACAGGCAGAATCGCGTTCACCGTCGCGGTGCGATCCGCCTGAACCGTGATGGACGGCACTCTTTGCGTCTGGAATCCTTCATGCGTATAGGTGAGTGTGTAGGTGCCGATGGGCAAGTTCACGAAATCGTAGCTGCCGTTCGCATTCGTCTTCTGGGTACGCGTGAGTCCTGTCTGGTCCTGAACGATCGTGACAACCGTCTCGGGTAGGACGCTGCCTGTTTTGTCCGTAACCGTGCCCGTGATGCCACCGAGTGTTTGCTGAGCGTGAGCGTAGTGGATGAAGGCAAACGATGTGCACAGGGCTAGAGCGATCAAGTAAGCGACGGGTGAGATTCTTTTGAGCATCAATGACCTCCGCGAATGTGTACACGCGTGCGGGACCGCCTACCAGCCGCCCAGCCAATCTCAATGTTGTGCTAACGATAGTCGCAGCTGAGATAGTGTATTCTGCCGCCCCGCGAAATAAGGGATGACTTTACACGAGAGCCGAAGGGAACGAAAGTGTTCCTTACAGTAAAAATTCCTTTGCCGTAGATTCAATATTTTTATGCGGAGAAGTCTTGGTGTCGAAGGCGGTGCTAGCCCTCGGCCAGCGCTTCATCCTTGGAGCGTCCACGGAAGGCGAACCAAAGCAGCCCGGCCGTCAAGTAAGCGAGATAAATGTAAGGCAGTTTGCCATAAGGCCCTTCGGGCACCGGATAGAAATTTCCCACCAGCGCGAGCAGCATGGCGATGCCGGCGAGCCAGGAAACGAGCTGCGCTCCGGGACGAAAGGCGCCGTGCTCGCGCAGGTAGCGCGGCAAGGCGATGCACACCAGGGCATAGGCCACGATAAAGCCATAGGTTGCGAGCGAACCCAGCCAGCCGTAGACATCCAGACCGCTTGCGCCTCGCGCCGCCAAAACTGCCACGGGAAGCAACGCAGCAACGCCAGTGATAACGACGGCGCGGCTTGGCGTCCGATTGCGAACATGCGTGTTGCCGAACGCACCGTGGGCGAGCCCGTTTTGTGCCATCAGCATGAGGACGCGGGCCGCTGCCGTGATGCACGCGAGAGTTCCGGCGAAGAGGCTTACCAGCGCACCGATATCGATCAGCAATCCCAACACCGGCACGCCGCCAACTCTGGCCAGTAAATACATAGGAGCCTGGCTCGTGCCTAGATCCTGGCCCACGGTGTGGAAGCCCAACACTTCCGCGTAAGCGCAGATGGTGAAGAAAGCTCCGGCGAGAATAGCGCTCTGGATGACTGCGCGGGGAATCGTCTTCAACGGATTACGCGCCTCGGAGCCGAGCGTGGTGGCGCTCTCGAAGCCGACAAAGCTGAACAGCGCCAATACCAGTCCCAAGCGGAGTCCGCTACCGGTCATGCCGCGCAGATGCAGCTGGGCTGCGTCCAGGTGCCACCCGTGGCGCACCAGCAGGAGCGCGACCACAATCACGATCACTGTGACCGACGCCGCCTCGATCCACAGCATAAGGCGCGCGGAGATCTTCACGTCACGATAAGCAATCCACATGGAAACGCCCGTCACCAGCACGGCCAGCAACACCGCCGAGTAGGCATGGCCGGTAGCATCGCGCAGGAGCAAGTTCGCATAGTGATAGAAGCCGCCGATGACGCTGGATCCCGTAGCCACATAGGCCAGCAACAAACTCCACGCAACGGTTGCGCCAAGCCAGGGGGGAAGCGTCATCGAAGCGTAGGCGTAGAGTGATCCGGGCGAGGAGGAATAGCGAGCGTAGCGGCTGATGCACAACGCGACAAGCAAGACCGCCGCGGTTGCCAGCACATAGGCGAGCCATGTGCCATTGCCGGCAAGCGCGCAAACCAAGGGGATTGTGGCCGCCGGTGTGGTGGTGGGAGCCATGGTGGAAACAGACTGCGCCAACGTTTCCATCGGAGACAGAATCTCGCGACGCAACCCGTAGTCTGTGTTCTCCGAATGCTCGCTCAATGTCGGTCTCACGCATCCCGGTCTTTTTCCGGGAGCACCTTCCTGGCGCAATCGTGCTGCAAATCAGACTGGCGTCGGATTGTACAACACGAACTGTAGTCCGATGGAGAGGGGATCGAGTGGTGTATCATCTTGCAAAGTTTTTCGCGGTTCGGTGACGATGGCTCGGCCCGGAGAGAAGCGCATCCCATGAAACTTGATCGCCAGGTTTTGCAGAGCCTTCCCAAGGTTCTTTTGCATGAGCACTTGGACGGCGTTCTGCGACCGCAAACTGTAATCGATTTGGCTCGAGATGCGGGATACAAAAATCTCCCCACCGATGATCCTCAGGCACTCTCGGAGTGGTTCTTCCGTGGAGCCAATCAGGGAAGTCTCGCGAAATATCTGGAAGGTTTTGCGCACACCATCGCCGTGATGCAGACAGAAGAGGCGCTGCAGCGTGTCGCCTATGAACAGGCTGAGGATCTGAGCCGGGATGGGATTGTTTATTTCGAAACTCGCTTCGCGCCGGTATTTCATACTCAAAAGGGATTGACTCACCAGCAGATTGTTTCAGCCGTCCTGAAAGGGTTGGAACGAGGGCGAAAGGATTTCGGGGTTTCCTCCGGTTTGATCATTTGCGCGATGCGCAACATGAATACTTCTCTTGAAATGGCGGAACTCGCAGTCGATTTTCGCGCACGCGGCGTGGTTGGCTTCGATCTGGCAGGTGAAGAGGGCGGCTATCCTCCCAAGAAGCACGTGGATGCGTTTCATTACATTCAGCGCGAGAATTTCAATATCACGATCCATGCCGGCGAAGGCTACGGAAAAGAATCAATCTGGCAGGCGATTCAGTATTGCGGGGCGCACCGAATCGGCCACGGGACGCGGCTGATCGATGATATTGCTGTGGTCGACGGCAAGGCGGTGAAGTTAGGCGACCTTGCTCAGTACGTTCTCGACAAGCGCATCCCGCTGGAAATCTGCTTGTTGAGCAACGTTCACACCGGCGCCACACCGAGCCTGGCGGAACATCCCTTCAAGATTCTTTATCAGGAAAAATTCCGCGTCACTCTGAACACGGACAATCGGCTGATGAGCCATACCACCATGACGAAGGAATTCGAAGCCGCCGCGGAGACATTTGGGTTATCCCTGGCGGATTTTGAAAAGATCACGATCAATGCGATGAAGAGTTCCTTCTTGCCGTACCAGGAGCGTATTCATTTCATCTATTCCGCGATCAAGCCCGGTTACGCCAAGATCCGCGAATCCACGATTCCTCACGCCCCGTAGTCAACAGACTGAAAACATCACTTGGATAAAGTCGCGAGAGTCTCAGCCAGGACCAGTGTCCCTCGAGCAATGTCCTTCGGGGACGCGTACTCATCCGGCCGGTGGCTGTAGCCATGGCGGCAAGGGATGAACAACATCGCAACTGGTGCAATGCGCGACATGAAAAGTGAGTCGTGATAAGCGCGGCTCACCATGGATATAAACTTCAGTTCGTGCTTGTGACAGGACTGAGAAAGCGCGTCGATGATTGCAGGAGCGCAATCCGCCGGCGCGTCGGCGTTTAGCAATTCGATGTGGATCGATACTTGTCGGTTGCCTGAAATCGAGCGGCAATTAGTTTCAATCGTGCGCATGACTTTGTCGCGTCGATCGAGATCTGTGTCGCGGATGTCGACGCTTAGGCGAACCTGGCTCGGAATACTATTGACCGCGCCGGGAAACACTTCGCAGATGCCAACAGTTGCAACGGTATCAATCGCTCCACTTGTGCGTGCTGCGTCCTCAATCGTCAAAATTAATTCGGCCGCCGCGCACAAAGCATCTCGCCGGTCAGGCATCAAAACTCCTCCTGCGTGTCCGCCTGAACCCTCGATCAGAACCCGAAGACTTGCCGGCGCGGCAATTTTCGTGACGACACCAAGTGGAATCTGCTGACGCTCCAACCGCGGTCCTTGTTCGATGTGCAATTCGAGGAAAGCCTTGTAGTAGCCGTTCGGCAACCTCACTTCGCTGAGTTGGCCTCCGAATCCAGCCTGATGGCGGACTTCGTCGAGTGTGGCTCCGCTGTTGTCCGTTAGCTTGCTGCCCGCATCCGCCGCCAGAGTACCGGACAGCAGCCTGCTTCCAATACACCCGATTCCAAAGCGCGTTGGTTCTTCGGAAGTGAAAATAAGAAGCTCAATCGAGTGCTTGGGCAGAAATCCGGTTTTCTGCAACGCTCGTATGGCTTCCAGTCCTCCCAACACGCCCACAACGCCGTCGTATTTTCCGGCGTTCGGGATGGCGTCGATGTGTGAACCCGTGCCGACTGCCGGCGCGTTCGGCTCAGAACCATTCCAGCGCGCGAAAGTATTTCCTACCGCATCCTCGCGAACCGCGAGTCCGGCCTCTTCGCAACGAGCTTTCATCCAGGCGCGAGCCTTCAGATCGGAGGGACTGAAAACGATTCGGGTTACCACAGGAGGCTCGGCTTCAGAAATCGAAGACAGCGCTTCGATCTCTGAGAGCAGCCGGTCCCGGTCGATGTTGAGAGTCATCGTGATTCGCTTGCCAGGGGATGCCGGTTCCAATCTTTGTAGATGAGATATTTTGCCGGCACTTTGCCGATGGCTCCGAACCATTGCGGACACCACGGACCCATCCAGATGAAATCTCCTGCTGTCACGGGGTACCAGGAATCGCCAAGCCGGTAAATCCCTCCGCCCTCCAGCATGATGAGCCCATGTTCCATGACGTGCATCTCGACCATGCTCAGCGCGGCTCCCGGCTGGTAGACCATCGTGTTGATTGCGAAATCGAAGCTCATCTCATCGGGAAGTAGACATTTGACCTGCAGACTGGGATCGTCGCCGAGGGGGTGAGAGGAGACCGCATCTTCATGCGAAATAATCAACCCCGGAGCCTTCACTGAATCGAGCTTCTGGTAGACCTTTTCGATGACGGCGACACGGCTTGCCTTCCCGGCCGTCACTTGATGAGGCAATCCTTCGGGGAGATACGCATAACCACCGACGCGGAGTTGCTTCGCTTTACGGTTGACTTCCAAGTTCATGCTGCCTTCCATCACAAACATGAAACGCTGCGCCGATGTTCCGCCGAGTTCTCCTCCCGCTTCGAACTCGGCGGTGTACTGGGTGAACTGAGCGCCCAGCGCGGAGCCAGCGTGCACGATGGCAAAACACTTCTTCATCCCCGGGAGAGTTGTGCGGACAAATGTATCCGCGGTCAGCAGCAGATGGTTGGCTTGTTGTGAACTTCGTGTGCCGCCAAGATTATGCACGGTTCATCCTTTTGTGAAGCTCGGGCTTTTCTGAAATTCGGGCGAAGAGCCTAGTTGATCTAGAAGATGCAAGCCGCATTCAATCGCCTTCTCGACATCCTCCCGGGCAACCGACTCTGCCGGGTCGTGGCTGATGCCGCCCGGAGTGCGCAAGAAAATCATTGCGGCAGGAATCTTTCCCGCCAGGATCATGGCATCGTGACCTGCCCCGCTCACCATCCGGTGTGGCTTGCATCCAGTCTTGAGGATGGACTTTTCTATTTCCCCAATCAAGAACGGGTCCATCGCAGCCGCCCGCTGACTCAGCAGCGTAATCACGCTTACGGATAATCCGCGGCGTGCCGCAATTTCGTGAGCGCTGCGAGTGAGATGGTCAACGCTGCGAGTGCGAGTCTCGTCAGAATGGTGACGAACATCGAGCGTGATTCGCACCTCGGCAGCGATCACGTTCGTCGCTCCGGGTTTGGCTTCTATCTTGCCAACCGTGGCCACCAAAGCCGGCACTTCCTGAGCGACTCGTTCCACTGTTCCGATCCACTCCGCCGCGCCGGCGATGGCATCGCGGCGAAGATGCATCGGCGTCGTACCGGCATGATTGGCGCGACCGCAAAACAAGAACTCCAGCCGACTCTGCCCGGCAATCGCCTCAACCGCGGCGAGTGTTTGATTCAGGCTCTCCAGGACAGGACCCTGCTCGATGTGAAACTCAAGGTAGCCCAGCGTATCGCTTCCCAACTCGGCTTGACGAATCTCGTCGGGATTCAATCCAAAATTCTCGATCGCTTTTCGCACGGATATCCCTTGTGCATCCCGAACATTCAAGAGTTCTCCATCCAGCGTACCCACCAACGCGCGACTGCCAATAAACGGAGTGCCGAAGCGAACTCCCTCTTCCTCGGAGAATCCAACCACCTCGATGTTGAAGGGAAGTCTTCGTCCCTGCAGCTCTTCCAGCAACGCGACGGCGAGAACCACGCCGAGGACGCCGTCATAAGCGCCGCCGTTGGGAACCGAATCCAGGTGCGATCCAATCAGCAGGCGCGGAGCGTTCGGCCACTCAGACGGATAAACTCCCCGAAAATTTCCCGCGGCATCGAGCCTCGCGCTGGCTCCGAGCGGCTTCATCCATCGTGCGATCTCCTCATGGCAATCTCGCATGGGTGGCGAGAGGAAAGTCCGGCGGATGCTGCCAGGGTCTTCGGTGAAAGAAGCCAGTCTCAGGCACCTTTCGATCACTGCTTGGGAGCGAGTTGTGCTCACAGTTGTTGGCACTCGATTATTGACGACAAAATGCGAATCTTGGGTTCCTACGCTTCGCGGACAATTTTAGCCGCCACCCAGCCGAGAACAACCAGAAAGACAAGAATCTCCCAAGCGTATCTGTTCCCGTAGGTGGCAACGGGAAAGTGATTGCTGATCATGATAAAGACCACGGGAACTGCCATGAAGGTGTTGTGTTTGGAGCGCAGCTTGGCCTGCGCGCTAAGTGACGCATCGAAGGTTTCCCCGGCAGCCGCGGCCGCAATCATTTTCCGCTGAGAGGGGAGGATTCGAAACCAAACGTTGGCCGTCATAATTGTCCCGAACAGCGCTCCCACGTGAATGTAGGCCGCGCGCGCACTGAACACGTGCATCAATCCCCAGGTAAGCACGGCAATTGTCAATAGGGAGAATACGGCGAAGGCTGTTTCCGACCTGCCCAGAGACGACTGCGCCGCCAGATCGTAAACCAGCCAACCTCCAATCAATACAGCCAGTCCAATGGCGATGCCGCGTGGCTGAGAGATGTCGGCAACATCGGGGTCAATGAGCCCGCTGCTGGAATAGTAGACGAGGATAAGCAGCACCATGCCACTCAGCCACGTCATCAACGCCTCCCAGCGAAACCATTGGACTTGCTCGGGCCTCACCTTCAGGGATTTTTGTCTGTCTACGGTGTAGAAGCCGCCGCTGTGGACCATCCATATTGACGGGTTCGTGCCATCAGCCCCAGCATTCTTCGCAAGCCTGGTAAATTGGCCGTCCAGCCACGTGAAATAGTAGGTCTGGCCGACCCACATGATGGCGGCAAAAACGTGGAACCAGCGCACAAGCAGGTTCAGCCATTCCCGGATTGACGAAGTCAATTGATGAGCTCCATGCAGAGAAACACTTTTTGTTCAGCTTCCCCGGTACGTCGTATATCCGTTCGGACTCAGGAGCAACGGAATGTGAAAATGCGATTCACCTGTCCGCGCCTGAAACGTAACTTCTATCACCGGATACAATGCGTCGATGCTTTGTGCTGAATAGTAATTCGCGACATCAAAACTCAGACGATAAATTGCTGTGCCGAGTTCCTCGCCTTCGGGCAGCAACTGAGAGCACCGGCCATCGTGATCGGTGCGTGCCGAAGTTAACAATCGCCAATCTCCCGCCGTGTTTTGTTTCCGCAGTTGGAGGGGCACATCCTGGGCAGGCTGGCCACGAGCTATATCCAGGATATGAGTTGAAATACGATTCATTCTTGAAGCCATTTCCTCAGCCGGATTTCCGTAATTTGCCGCTGCTGCTCCGCTGCTTCGTGAAGTTCAGTCTCTGCGTCGTTGTTGAGGCGTCGCTGGAGTATCCTCAGAATCTCCGAGGCAGACTTACCCGAAGCGCATACGATGAAGATGTGATCGAACCGCTGCTCGTATTCTCGATTCGCGTCTGCCAAAGCGAGCTTCACCGCGTCCTCCGCATCTTCTACATTCCGCTGTTCCTGCGCTGACCATTCTACAGACTGGACTCGCTCAGGCTCGGTTGACGAAGACTGAGTTGGTTGCGACTCCCCGATTCGGGGATGACTTCGGAACGCTTCAAGCCAGTCTGATCTCGTCAGGCCGCTCCACGTTTCGTTCGACGCACCCAGCAGCGCTGCTTCATCGGCAAGTGGTCTTCTTGCCGCCATTCCTTGAGCCCAGGCCTTGGATCCGCAACATGACAGAATCATTCTCATGGCCTCGTCGGGCGAAAGAAGATTCCATCGCGCCAGTACAGCCGCGCTGTCAGCGGCGGGCGCCGAAGTCAAGAGGCTCAGGAATTCAGCTACAAGATTCCCCGCCACCGTTGCGCGATACCTTGCAGTAGATCGAATGTCGTCAATCGGACGAATCTCGGACGCTACCGTTTTCTTGGCTAAGAGCAACAGGCCGGGATCCATCGACTTTCCCTTCAGGGCTTCCTCAGTTTCTGTTATACGGACTGGGACGGGCGCCACACTTCCCAAAGCGATGCGGACATCTTCAACCACTCCATTTTCAATGTGGCCAAGCGCGGCGATGCATACTTTTGAGATCGCCTGCGCATTGCGGGCTCCAACCTTGCGGGCATGGCTGAAATATCCGGAGAATTTTCGCGGCAGGCACACGGCCTCGATCAGCTCATCAGGGCCCAGCATCGTCTTCTTGTAGCCGGTGTGAAAGTGCGCGTAAGGCAGGCGCCGTTCGCCGCGCGCAGAGACCAAAATCAGGTCAGCGTCATAGACCAGAAGAGCGGGCAGCGAGTCGGCGGCCGGGGACGCATTTACGATGTTGCCGCCAATCGTTCCTCGATTCTGGTTCGCAATTCCGCCGGTCCAGCGCGCCGCGCTGGCCAAGAGCGGGAACTCGCATCCGACAACCTCGTGTTTGCGGAGATCGGAATACGTGCATCCGGCGCCGATGCGAATCTCATGTTCCGCAATTTCAATCCGCCGCAACTCCGGAAGATTCCAAATGCTGACCAGCCTTCGTGCCGGAAGCTTACCGGCAGCATATTGCACCATTACGTCAGTGCCGCCGGCGATGGGAAGCCACGCCCCCGGCTCGTTTGCCAGCAGCGAAACCACGGCGCGCAAGTTGCCGGGCGCGACCATTTGGTAATCGGACGGATTCGATCTCATGCGGTCGTCCTGCGGCGGGCAGCTTCGGCCACGGCTTCAATAATCTGCGCGTAGCCCGTGCAGCGGCAGAGATTACCGGAGAGGCCCTCGCGGATTTCGTCGATCGTAGGTTCGGGCTTCTGATTCAACAAGTGAGCAGATGCAAGAATCATTCCGGGCGTGCAGATGCCACACTGCGCGCCGCCGCACTCCAGAAAGGTTTGCTGCAAGGCGTGCGGCACCCCTTCCGCCGCGACTCCTTCGATCGTAACAAGATTAGAGCCTTGAGCCTGGAGAACGGGCACGAGACAGCTATTTACGAGCATGCCGTCCATCAGAACAGCGCACGAACCGCACTCACCTTCTCCGCAACCTTCTTTCGCACCGGTCAATTGCAGCTGATGCCGCAACACGTCCAACAGTCGCTCCATGGGGTAAGCGTTAACTGTCTTCAGCGCACCATTCACCACCAATGAAATTTCGGATTTCGCGCGGCCTCGGCAAGAATCGGTCATCTGTCTCCGCCCGTTGAACCTACGCCGCTGAGCGGCGATGAAGGCACGAGTGCATCCATGATGTCTTCCGGAAGCAGAGGAATGGAATCGAAACGAATTCCGAGCGCGTCTTCGACCGCATTCACGATTGCCGGAGCCGGGCCATCCATAGGCAGTTCGCCGATGCCCTTTGCGCCGTAGGCGCCGTAGACATTTCCCAACTCTTCGAAGAACACACGAATGGAGGGCAGATCGGCCGAAGTCGGCATAATGTAGTTCGTCATCTGGCCGTTCTGCATGCGTCCGTTCTGCCAAACTACTTTTTCATAAAGGCTGAACCCGATGCCTTGAGCGACGCCACCGATAATTTGTCCCCTGGCCAGAAGTGGGTGCAGAACTCTGCCCACTTCCTGAAGTGCGACGAAATCGTCCACAGACACGCTGTAGGTGGTCAGATCGACCGTGACTTCCGCGATGTAAACCGCCCAGGCAAACGCCGCGTAGGCTTCGCCGCGATATTTCTGGTCGTCCCAGAAAATGTCCGAGGGAGCCTCGTAACGCGACCAGGAACGGAATTGCCCATGCTTCGCAATATAATTCCGGCACGCCGATCGAAACTCTTCTGCGCTATAGGCTTCGCCGAGAAGGTTGGATGAAATCAGAGTTTGCTTGATTCCCAGAGCCGCGGACTGCACGAGCTTCCCAACTACCATGACGGTGCGCGACGCGACGGTGGGACCGCTGTTCGGGACCTGTAGAGTGTCCGGCTGGGCCATGCTGACACTCTCGTATGGCAGACCGAGAGCTTCGGCGGCAATCTGGCTGAGAACGGTATTGGTCCCCTGCCCGAATTCTGTGCTGGAAACGAGCACGCGAACACTGCCGTCGGCACAGCCTTCCACTCCTACAACGGAGCTGAGATAGCGCTCACCCGATCCTGTGAATCCTGCACCGTGCAGAAAGGCGGCAATGCCCATGCCTTTCTTGGTCTGTCCACGGTGATTCTCCTTTGCGAACTGCTGCCGCTTGGTTTGATAGTTGGAAACTTCCAGCGCACGGTCCAGCAATTTTCCAAGATCGATTGGTTCGCGCACAATCTGTTCCGTGGTCGTGGTCTGTCCCGGCTGCAGAAAATTCCGGCGGCGGATCTCGACGGGAGAAACGCCCAATGTCTGCGCGATGCGATCCATGTGCCGCTCCATGGCAAACAGGCTCTGCGGTGCGCCGAATCCACGAAAGGCTCCGTGCGGCGGCGCGTTGGTGGCGACCGCTTTGGCGCGGATGCGAACATTCGGCCAGTAGTAAGGCCCTCCGGCGTGAATTGCCCCGCGCGACAGGACTACGGAAGATAGGGTTGCGTACGCGCCGCCGTCGATGGTGAAGTCGATCTCTCCGCCCAGAATTTTCCCGTCCCGGCTGACCCCTGTTCGATGCCGCGTGCGCGAGGGATGCCGCTTCGTGGTCGCCACCATGTCTTCCATGCGGTCATAGATAATCTTCACTGGTTTCCCGGACTTGATGGCGAGCAGCGCGGCGTGAGCGGCAATCATCGAGGGATATTCTTCCTTGCCGCCGAAAGCGCCGCCGGTCTCCATCTGCACCACGCGGACTTTCTCCGCCGGCAAGTCGCAAAGCGCCATGAGCGCCTTGTGAATGTAGTAAGGACATTGGAGTGAGCCCCACACCGTGATTCCCTTCGTGGCGTCAAACGCCGCGATCATCCCGTTATTTTCGATGTAGAGCTGCTCCTGCGCTCCCGTGGTGTACTCGCCTTCCACGATGCAATCGGCCTGCTCCCAGACGCCATCGACATCCCCTTTTTCGATCAAGTACGTTTTGAAAATATTGTCCTCGCCCCACACGATTTCAGCCCGGCGTTCGCTCTCTTCAATCGTGAAGATCGCCGGCAAGGGATCATATTCGATCGATACCGCCTCAACCGCCTGGGGCAGAAGATGGCGATCCGGATGAGCCAGGAGCAGAATGGGTTCCTCGGGATGATTGACGAAGCCGTTTGCGAGGCAGGGCTGATCGTCTCCGATCAATGCAATGCAATTTTTCCCGGGAATATCCTTCGCGGACACGATCGCAAATTCATTCCAGGAAATTCCTGGACCGAATGTGATGTTCCTGATGCGGCCGCGCGGTATCCGGCTGCGAACCGTGGCTCCGAAGAGCATGTTCGGCAAAACCATGTCGTCGACGTACTGCGACTTTCCGGTTACCTTGTCGCGTCCCTCTTTGCGGGGAACGGAGTTGCCGATGATGCGGTCGTTGTTCATGCCCCTAACCCACCGGACGCCTTGCCGCGCGGATGGGATAGTGTAAGCCAGACTGGGCCGGATAGGGAGCAGAAGTGTTATCGATCAGGATCGCAGCTTTAGGTTCGAAGAATATTCCTGGCCGCAAGGATCGCCGGGAAACTCATCGTCAGCAAAAACAGGAGTTCCTCGCAGATAGGTAGCCTTCACGACCCCCCGCAGCGTTTCACCCAGGTAGGGAGAAACTAGATGTCGATAATGCAGTCTTTCTTCCGTCACAATAAATTCGCGGTCCGGATGAAACACCACAAAGTCCGCATCGCAGCCCGCGGCAATTCGACCCTTGTTCGCTTCGCAGCCAGCTAGTCGAGCCGGAGCCGCTGCCATCCAGCTTGCGAGATCGAGCAGCGTGAACCCACGCTCGCTGGCTTCCGTCCACATCAGCGGTAGCGCCATCGAAAGGCTTGCGACACCACCCCATGCGGTGCGGAAATTGCCATCCGCCAGCCGTTTCATAGCCGGAGGACATGGAGAGTGGTCAGTCACAACCATGTCGATCGTTCCCTCTCGCAAACCTTCCCACAGTCTCTCGCGATTCTCCCGGCTCCGAATCGGCGGAGCACATTTAGCCAGGGTCGCGCCGTCTCCAATTGTCTCCGAACAAAGATGCAGATAGTGGGGGCAGGTTTCCACGCTTACAGGAAGTCCCTCCGAGCGCGCGGCGCGCAGTTCCTGAAGCGCCTGGCTGGTCGAAAGATGAACAATGTGCAGACGAAAACCAAATTCGCGGCATAACGACAGCATCATCCGGATAGCAGCCAGTTCTGCTTCATCGGGCCGCGAATGAAGGTAGGTTGAATAAGAATTCCAGTTGGCATCGGCCAGGGCTTTGGTTGCGCGATCAATCGGCCCAGGCAGTTCCGCGTGTACCAACAGCGGCAGGCCAGTTCTGGAAACATGTGGCAGAGCGGCTCGCAACTGTTGCTCCGTGACCATGGTGAAACCCTCGATCCCGGGATTGATCAGAAAGCACTTGAAACCCGGCACTCCGGCAGCGGCTAGAGCCTCAACGTCGTCTTGGTTATTGTGGACCACGCCTCCCCAGGCTCTCCAATCGACGCGGCATTTTCCTTTTGCGGCTGCACGCTTGGCCTCGAGGGCGGCGACCGTCGTGGTAGCGGGAAGGCAGTTCAGGGGCATATCGACCAGCAGCGTGAAGCCTCCCGCCGCCGCGGCTCGTGTCGCAGTTTCGAAACCTTCCCACTCCGTGCGGCCCGGCTCGTTGATATGCACGTGGGAATCGACGAGTCCGGGAAGAATGGCCGCGTCCCCGAAATCGTGAATTCCATAGCTTTGAGCTGGGACTTGATCGGGAGCAACGACCGCCTGAATCTTCTCGCCCTCGACCAAGATGGCCGCCGGCCGGATTCCTTCAGGAGTGACTACGCAACGGGACAGAAATGCCTGCAAACTCAATTTGTCAGCTCCTACGGGATAGTTGCATCGCCACGCCTCAACGAAGATCGCCGCTAGACAGGCATTTTACGAAAATCTGAGTCCCAGCATATACTCGCTTCTCAGCGAAGCGGCTGCGAAGAGTCCATGTCGACTGGTCTTGCGTTCGCGGGTTGCTGACGCCAGCACACCGTTAACGATCACACAGGATGAGCGAACACATGGACAATCCTTTCATGGCCCGCGCGATTCAGCTCTCGATTGATAACGTCCTCTCCGGGCGCGGCGGCCCCTTCGGCGCGGTGGTCGTGAAAGACGGATCCATTATTGCCGAGGGCGCGAATCAGGTCACTTCGACCAATGATCCCACCGCGCATGCGGAAATCTGCGCGATTCGCAACGCCTGCAAGCAACTTGCCGTTTTCGATCTTGAAGGTTCCGAAATCTACACCTCCTGCGAGCCGTGTCCCATGTGCCTGGGCGCAATCTACTGGGCGCGCCTCTCTCGCGTTTATTTTGCCAACGGGGATGCCGACGCTTCCAGGATTGGTTTCGACGATTCGTTGATCTATCGCGAGATCGCGCAGCCTCACTCCCAGCGCAAAATTCCCATGATTCAAATGATGCGCGACGAGGCTCTGGCGGCGTTTCGTGCGTGGGAAAACAAGCCGAACAAGGTCCAGTATTAAGTCTCTTCGAGAATCCACCAATCTCAACAGGGGGAAGGATTGATCGATCGCTATTTCAAACTCACCGAGAATCAGACTTCCGTGAAACAGGAGATGTTAGGTGGCCTGACGACTTTTGTCACGATGGCCTACATCATCGTGGTGAATCCCCAGATCCTTGCGCAGGCGGGAATGCCTCCCGAAGGCGTGGTTTTTGCGACGTGTGCTTCAGCCGCAGTCGCCACGCTAGTGATGGGACTCTACGCCAACTATCCGATCGCATTGGCGCCGGGGATGTCTCTGAATGCTTATTTCACCTACTCGGTTTGCCTCAGCATGCACGTTCCGTGGCGGACGGCGCTGGCCGTTGTCTTTTGTTCCGGCGTTCTCTTCCTGGTGCTGACCGTGACGCGAGTACGCGAGCAGATCGTCAATGGCATGCCCGATTGCCTGAAGCACTCGACCGCCGCAGGCATCGGAATGTTCATAGCATTTGTGGGACTGCGGAATGCGAAACTCGTAGTGGCGAATGCGGCTACATATGTAGGTCTCGGCAGCTTTGCCGACAAAGAAGTACAGACCGCCTGCTTCGGCCTTATTCTGACGCTCGTCCTGATGTCACGCAAGCTGCACGGCGCAATCCTGGTTGGTATTTTTGGAACCGCTTTGCTGGGGATTCTGCGTGGGATTGCGCAATGGCCGACGGCAATCTTTTCCATGCCGAACCCTTCGTCCACCTTCTTGCAGCTTGATTTTCGAGGCGCCACCCACCTTGGCCTACTTGAAATTCTGTTCGCATTCTTATTCGTCGATCTCTTCGATAACGTCGGCACATTGGTGGGGGTCTGTGAGCAAGGCGGTTTCGTCAAGGATGGCAAGATTCCTCGGGTAGGCCGCGTCCTCGTCGCGGACGCCGTCGGAACTGTGTTTGGTTCGTTGACAGGAACATCCACGGTGACCAGTTACATCGAAAGCGCCGCCGGCGTTGCTGCCGGAGCCCGTACCGGCCTAAGCAATGTGGCCGTCGCCGCTTTGTTCTTGTTGGCGATGTTCTGCTCGCCGCTGGCTACCGCGATCCCCGCCTACGCAACCGCTCCTGCTCTGATTTTGGTTGGTGTGCTGATGACGCAATCGATTGCGCAAATCGCGTGGCAGGACTTCAGCGAAGCTGTGCCCGCGTTTATCACCATGCTGGCCACGCCACTCACCTTCAGCATCGCCACCGGCCTCAGCCTTGGATTGATCTCCTACACGGTGGTTAAGATTGCCGCGGGAAGAGTTCGCGAAATCAATGCGCTGGTTTGGATCCTTACGATTCTCTTTATTCTGCGCTACGTCTATCTGGCTGCAGCTTAGTCGCGCGCCTCTTTGATTTTCTCGACGAACTGGCGTGCAAGCTTGGTAATCGTGGCGTAATCGCCGCTCTTTGCGCCGGCAGTTAGATTGCCTCCCACTCCGAGGGCAACAGAACCAGCCTTGATCCATTGCGCAACATTCTCCAGGCTGACGCCGCCGGTGGGCATAAGGTGCGCCTGCGGAAGAGGCCCTTTCACGGCTTTGACGAACGCTGGCCCGAGAATCTCGCCAGGAAAAACTTTCACGATTTCAGCCCCGCACTCCATGGCCTCGATCACCTCGCGGATGGTTGCGGCACCGGGCATGTAAGGTATTTGATAACGATTACAGAGGCGCGCCGTCTCCGGGTTTAGCGCCGGGCTCACTATAAATTGCGCTCCCGCGAGAATGGCAATGCGCGCGGTTTCGGGATCGAGGACCGTGCCGGCTCCGAGCAAAATGTCGTGGGAGCATTTCTTCGCAAGATGTTCAATGACTCCGGCAGCCCCCGGCACGGTGAACGTGATTTCCAAAGCGGCGACTCCGCCCAGAGCGCAGGCGTCGGCAATATGAGCTGCCTGTTCAGGACTCTCCGCCCGGATGACGGCGACCAAGCCGGAAGCCGTAATCCTTCTTAGAACTTCGATCTTCACGATTGCCATAGAGTTCGGTACGAGCCTTTCCGCCGCGATTATACGCGTGATATCCAGGCGGTCAGCGAACGCAATTCCACCTGGCGAGAGACGTTCATCGAAAGTGAATGATCCCGCCGGGAAAGCAGCTAGAATGCTGGGCATGACTCCGATCACATTGAAAGCGGCCGAGACCTGCAGATGGGACTGCGTGAGTCTCGGCGAAGTCATGCTGCGGCTCGATCCCGGCGAGGAGCGCATTCATACGGCTCGAAACTTCCGTGCTTGGGAAGGCGGTGGGGAATACAACGTTGCTCGCGGACTTCGACGATGCTTCGGCCTGCGAACCGCCGTCATAACGGCATTTGCGAAGAATCCGATTGGACAGCTGCTTGAGGACTTGATTCTGCAGGGAGGAGTCGACACTTCGCTCATTCGCTGGGTGCCCTACGATGGCATCGGCAGAACGGTGCGCAACGGGTTGAACTTCACCGAGCGCGGCTTCGGCGTGCGTGCCGCAGTGGGCTGCTCGGACCGGGGCAACACCGCCATCGCCAATAGCCAGCCTGGCGACTTCGATTGGCAACACATCTTCGTCAAGAGCGGTTCCCGCTGGCTGCATACCGGCGGAATCTTCACGGCACTCTCAACCTCGTCGGCTTCGGTTGCGAGGGCCGCCATTGACGCCGCGCGGGCCTCGAATACTGTGGTCTCCTACGATCTCAATTATCGCGAATCGCTATGGAAAGGAATCGGCGGGAAGGCGAAGGCGCAAGATGTAAATCGTGAATTAGTATCGACGGTGGACTTCCTGTTCGGCAACGAGGAGGATTTCTCCGCTGCACTCGGGGTTCCGATCGAAGGCGTGAGCGACGACTTCAGTCAGCTGGATATTTCGCACTACGAGTCCATGATGCGCAAGGTCGCCAATCTTTATCCGAACCTTAAGCTGATTGCGACCACGCTGCGTACCGCCCACACCGCAACTCATAACGACTGGGGAGCGATCGCGCTCTATGAAGGGAAGGCCATCCATGTTCCGCAGCGGCCGATTGAAATTCTGGATCGCGTCGGTGGCGGAGATTCGTTCGCCTCGGGCTTGATCTACGGTTTTCTCGCAGACAAGGGAGCCGAATGGGCTGTTCAGTGCGGGGTTGCGCACGGTGCGCTAGCTATGACGACGCCAGGAGACACAAGCATGGCGACCCTTTCCGAAGTGCAGTCCGTGATGCGCGGCGCTTCGGCACGCATCTCGCGCTAGCAACTTTCGCGACGGAGACGAAATAACATCAGGCCATGAAAGAAACCTGGAGATGGTTTGGTCCCGACGATCCGATTCCTCTTGATCACATCAAGCAAGCAGGCGCGACCGGCATTGTTTCCGCATTGCACCATCTTTACCGCGGTGAAGCGTGGCCATTGGACGAAGTTTTGAAGCGTCGCGATGAGATTCTGGGCGCTGGCTTCTCATGGTCGGTGGTCGAAAGTATTCCAATTCACAACTCAATCAAGCTTCGCTCCGGACCTTACAAGCGCTTCATCGATGCGTGGAAGGACTCTGTGGTTGCGGTCGCGAAGGCGGGCGTGCCGGTGATCTGCTACAACTTCATGCCGGTCGTTGATTGGACGAGAACGGACTTGCGCTGGCGCCTGCCAACCACCGGCTACGCTCTGCGATTTGATGCGATTGATTTCGCGGCCTATGACCTTTTCATTCTCGAGCGTAAGAATGCTGGCGCCGACTATTCCGAAGACCGCGCGCGGGCGGCTCGAACTCGCTTTGATTCCATGTCAGACGCACGCAGACAAGATCTGGAGCAGACGATCATTGCCGGGCTGCCGGGTGCCGAGGCCTCGTACAACCGCGAGACCATTCGCGGGTTGATCGCGGGATACGCGGGCGTGACGGCTGACGATTTGCGCAGCAATCTCATTGCATTCCTGCGGGACGTCGTTTCCGTAGCGCAAGAAACCGGTGTTCGCCTCGCCATCCATCCCGACGACCCGCCTTGGTCGCTGTTTGGTCTCCCTCGTGTGGTCTCGACTGCCAAAGATGTGAGCGAGATTTTCAGCGCCTGCGATACGTTCAGCAACGGCTTGACCTTCTGTGTGGGGTCTTTCGGAGCGCGAGCGGATAACGACTTGCTGGCCATGGCTCGCGAGTTCGGTTCCCGCATCCATTTTGTGCACTTTCGCCAGGTGACGAGAGAATCGGACGGGTCCTTTCACGAAGCCGAACACTTGCGCGGCAGCTCTGATATGGTCGGCGTGATCCATGTTGTTCTGGAAGAAGAAGCGCGCAGACGCCAGGCGAGCCGGCCAGATCATGAAATTCCCATGCGTCCTGACCACGGACATCTACTGGCCGATGACATTGGAAAGAAGGTCAATCCCGGGTATTCGCTGGTCGGCAGGTTGAAAGGGCTTGCCGAGCTGCGTGGCGTGATCCAGGGATTGAAATATGCAATTCCCGAATTGGCTGATTGAAGCGTGGGTTGTGCTGTTGGCTTTCCGACGGCATTGGGGCTCGGGGTTCAACACCTATGAATGATTTTGCTGGACCGCGGACGTCTTCGCCGCGATCCGTATCGAATGCTTCCGGCATCCCTCACAGAAGATGGAGAATTGCATTCCTGCTTGCGTTCGGAGTACTGGTCAACTTTTTCGATCGAATCAACTTATCGGTGTCCCGCGACGCGCTGCACGACTCTTTCGGACTATCGCTGGTCGCATTTGGTTATCTCTCGAGTGCCTTCAGTTGGACTTATGCCCTAATGCAGATGCCGGCCGGAGTGCTGCTGGACAGGTGGGGCGTGCGCCGCGTGGGGAGAATCAGCGCGCTTCTGTGGAGCTTGTCGTCCTTTGCCGCCGCCATCGCACCCGGCCTCAGCTGGTTCTTCGGCGCGCGTCTGCTCTTGGGTATAAGCGAATCCCCCACATTCCCGGCGAACGCGAAGGCATTGGGATACTGGTTTACGCGCCAGGAAAGAGGTCTGGCGACTGCCATCACGGATGCTGCCGCTAAATTGTCCACAGCCATCGGTGTTCCGCTGATCGGTCTTCTGCTTATCTATTTTGGATGGCGCTGGAGTTTCGCGGCGACAGGCTTCGTCAGTTTTCTTTATTTTGTGCTTTTCTACTGGATCTATCGCAATCCCCGCGAAGACGCGAAACTTTCGCCACAGGAGCGCGATTTCATTTTGCAAGGCGGCGCCCAGCCAGAAGACGCGGCAAGAGTTCGCAGCGGCAGCTCACTGGGATATCTTTTGCAGCAGCGAAAGGTCTGGGGCCTGGCATTAGGATGGGGCGCTTACAATTACACTTTTTTTCTTTTGCTGACTTGGCTCCCCAGCTATCTTTCGGTTTCGCTTCACGTAGATCTGTTCCACTCCGTTTTCTATACCAGCGTCCCGTGGCTGTTCGCCACCGTCACGGACTTGCTGGTCGGCGGCTGGCTGGTGGACAGTCTGATTGAACGTGGCTACGACGCAAATTTTGTTCGTCAAACCGCTCTGGTCGTGGGGATGGCATTCGGTCTCGCAATCTTCGGCGCGGCGAAAGCTCACAGCGCCAGCGCTGCACTGATTTGGATCAGTCTTGCACTGGGAGGATTGGCTGCGGCCGCGCCTGTGGCGTGGACCGTTCCATCTCTCATTTCTCCGCGGGAAAGCGTCGGCACGCTGGCGGGAGCGGTAAATCTGTGCGGCCAGATTGCGGCGATCTCGGCGCCCATCGTCACCGGCTACATCGTCTCCGCGTCACACTCTTTCGCGGCTGCATTTGTGACCGCGACTGTAATCCTGTTGCTCGGAATTGTCGGCTACATATTCTTGCTGGGCCGGATCGAAGCGATTCCAGAACCCGCTCTGAACGCTGCATCAGCGCGAACAACCTGATCACTGTCGCGCGACCGGAAGCACATCGTAGAGGGGCTGCACCGGCTTCGCCTCTGGCTGCTCGTCCGCGACCGACATGGCCAGAATGCGGATCCTGTCGTTATTGGGAAGCCGGATAATCTTCGCGCCGACGGGCAGATCGATCGCATATGCGAACAAATACGAATAACGATAAGCCACATTCTCGCCTGCGGCATCGTGATGATGCGAGCAATACCATGCCAGGTCCGCACGCTTGATAAACCCGGGTTTGATGCCAATCATCTCGCCATAGTCATCGTGCGAGGTATCTTTCGAACTCCACTGCCGGTCGTCCCACTGGCCGATGAATCCGCCCCAGTCTTGAATGTTCAGCTCAACATCAGTATTGCCTATGTTGAACGTCGCCTTCTGATCGCCGTCGGCAGAGGCTGCGAGCATATACAAGCGGTTATAATCACCGGCCGGCAGATTAATCGTCTGGCCTTTCGCGACCATCGCATTCGGCGCACCTGTTTTCGCCGGGGCAAGCTGGAATTGCACGTGGTTGAAGGCAATATGTTCCGGTAACATCTCCGCCGGAAGAGAATTACCCTTACCATCGAATCCGCCCGCCGCCTTCGTGCCGTCATTGCTGGCGGTTGCCAGATCGTATCTCAGCGGCACCGGAGTCGAACTGGCCGTTGCGACTTTGGTCGGGGACGCTGCCAGCTTCACGGCAAAACTGCGCGGCTGATAGGCGGAGAACGACGTGACTAAAACGCCGCTGTTCACCGTTGCCGCTCCCACTGGCTGCTCCTGGCCATTCACTTCGCGGGCAGCGCTGATGGGAGTGCTGAATGAAATCCGCACTTCCGGATGGGCTTTGCCATCGAGTTCAACCAGGCGCACGATGATCTCATCGCTCACCTCCGCTTTCTTCAGCGCCAACACTCGAATGCGTGGGTTGCTAACCTTCAGCAAAGAGAAGTCGCGTCCGAGCGCGCCCGCATGTTTCGCAGTTTGAAATGCGGTCAGCGGGTCGTTCAGGCGCTGCGCTTGCCAGTCGGTTTGCGCTTCGCGCCAGCCCGCCGCGTGTCCTGCGATCCCGTAGATGAACTCGTGATGACCAAGATCCTGCGTCCCCTGGTCTGCATATCCGCCGCGAGTTCCGGGAGTTCGGATCAGCGTCAGTCGAATCGTATAGTCATTCGGCTTGTCCGATCCGTTCTTGCAATCGGTCAGGATGGTCGCGCCGAACTCGCCGCTCGCGTCGGTCAGATCAATCCACTGGTGCGACGGCACCTCAAACTTCTTGGGCTGCGCGGTGGGCCGCTCGATGGTCCCAATATCCCAGTTGTATGTGGCCATCTCATTGGAAGCTGTCAGCGGAAACACCGCCTTGAGATTCGACTCTTTCGTATTCCAGTCGACCACGTTCGCAAACTCTACGCGCTTTCCCGCATCCCCGGCAGACAGGCTGATCGTCTGCACGAATTTCGAGCCCGCAGTCTCCCGCGAAACTTCCACGGCCACGCGTGCCGGACCTTTTTCCGCCACTCGAATCTTGGCTGGCCCCCCGACGTACGCTCTCGGAGCAGCCTGTTCCTGATCCCAGTCCATATTCCAGGCGGGCCAGTGCTCGGGATTGTCGTAGGAAATTGCCAGGCGTGCCGGAGCAGATAGCAATTCTTTGCCGATTGATTTGTCGAAGATGCTTGCCACATCGCCATCGGCATTCAGCTTTACCCTGTAGTACTGATTCTCGAGCGAATCTTCCGACACTTTCAGAGCAGCAGCATCTTCGGCTTCGGCGCCGGGTCGCAAATCGTAGACCGCGTAGCCCACGGACGTGGCTTTTGTTACGAAAATCACTTTCCCATTCGAAATCTGCGCGGGAACCTCCCTCCCATCCGGGCCGGTTACACGTACCGCCTGTGGCATGCCGCCGGGAAAATCAACCGTCGCTTCCACCAAGTCTTCCCGCTCAATGTTCAGCGGATTGAAGACAATGATCGGCACACCTTTCGTCTCGGTGTCCAGCGCGGCGGAGACGCCCTCGGTCGCGTTCGTAAGAACGCCGGCGAACTGGTTCATCGCGATCGCATCATCATTCCAGGCAAACTCGTAAGCCTTGGGAGTTGCGGTCCCAGCGGCGATATCGTGAAACTGGCCGCCCATCACCAGCGTCCACGCGTCCTTCAAGCGCTGCATTGGGTACGGCCGGGCGCCCAGCCATTCCGCAGCGATGGAGGCTTTCTCCGCGGCCTCTGCCAGCAACTCTTCTTTCCGCAGCCATCGTTTTTGATAAGCCTGCGACGTCAGCGATCCAGCGGAATGGTTGGTCAACTCCATTTCGCCGGTGTAACGCGGAAGGCCGGTGGCCTGGGCGGGCGTGATATCGAGAAACATCTGCTCGGCGTTCGCTGAAATTACATGCACCGGGCCATCGCCAACCTGTACCTCGGGGCCATGAGCGTGCGATAGCTCAGAGAAAAGACGGCCTTCGATGAGCGGAAAACTTGCTGTGACCTTCGTCAGGATGGCCTCAAGCCGCTTTACGGATTCCTCATCCGGAGTTCCGCCTATGTCACCCGTGCCGTAATAGTGATAGTCGGTGAACACGCCGCTGATCTTGCCGTTCACTTCGACGCGTGCCGCCCAATCCCCCTGATGGCGGCTGAGTTTTCGATCCTGCTCAATTTTCGCAAGCGCCTTCTGCCGATTTTGCAAGGCAAGATATTCCTCAATCTGCTTGGGATCCAATGTTTGTCCGGAATTTTCGGCCTGATCTACCTTTTGCTGTAGTGGCTGCAACCTTTTATTAAGGTCTTCGAGTTGGTCATTCGCAGGCAACGTGGGCAACGGTTTGCTCAGATCGCTGTAAATTCCCCCGCTGTAATCCCCCGGATTCAGCCCTGCCAAAACGCTCTCACCATCCGGCCCCACCCACACGCCCACATTGAACGGCGTCCCTTCCGGCGTTTGTTCGAGCGATTCTGTGCCTCCGCCGGGAGCTGATGATCCCCATACGAGCTTCTGCGTCGAGAATCCTTTTACTCCGGAGTGCGCGAGAATCGTCGGCAATGAGGCTGGGAATCCAAAACAGTCTGGCAGCATGTATTCCGCGCTCGCTCTGCCCAGTTCTTTGCGAAACCAATTGTTGCCATACAGCACCTGGCGAATAATGGTCTCGGCACTGGGTGTATTCACGTCGCCTTCTTCCATGGATGATCCCGCCGGAAACCATCTTCCTTCGTCTACATATTTCTTCAGTCGGGCAAAATCGGCGGGAAAATATTCCTTCATGAAGCGGTAACGGTTGCCTCCGCTGAAATTGAAGATGTAGTGCGGATATTTATCGAACAGTTTGAAATTCTCTTCCATCGTCTTGCGAATATATTCATCGATGACCTGCGGATATTCCCATCGCCATTCCGTATCGAGGTGAGCGTAGCCCACCACGTAGAGCGTGGGTTGGCGGGTTAGATCGGGCTTGTCACTCGTCTGAGCATGGCTCGGGATGAAACAGAAAAAGATGAAGCATCCTATTTGAATTGCGGTTGAAATTGCACCGAAGCGTCGCATCGTAACTCTCCAGAGATCGAACGTGCAGGCAAACGGACTTACGATATCAGGTTTGCGGTGCTGGAAAGCAGCACTCGATGATGCCACGTCGAATGGTGTAGGTTAGACATATGCCGTCGAAGCCTTATGGCCGCCCGCCTCGCTGGTATGCGATTCCGATGCGCGTGGTGCTGGTAACATTCATCGGCACCCTGATTTCGTTCGCTGCAAGTCTGTTTTTTGGCATCGTTGGGATCGTGATCGTCTCCGCGATACGGGGCGTCCGCGCGGACATGACGTTAGCTTATCGTCACATTGCTCTACCCTTTGCGGTGGTGGCGGGAAGCATCATCCTGGTTCTCGCGCTTGTCATGGAGATCCGCCACTACCGTCAGGCCAAGGCTCTGGCGGCCATCGAGAGGGCGAGTTCAATATCACCCAACCTGCAACCGCGTATTGCTATTCCCATGCCTCATTCCGGCGATCGTGGTTATGCGGAACGGGCAATCCCACAATACGAACGGGCCGTAAAACTTGCGGGAGCCGAACCGGTTCGCATTCCACTGGATAAGACGCCGGCCGAAGTGATGAAAATGGTTGAGAGCTGCGATGGCGTCCTGTTGCCCGGCAGCGGCGCCGACATCGATCCCGCCAAGTTTGGCGCAGATCGGTCTCCGCGCACAGCGGCTGCCGACCCGCGCCGCGACGCCGTTGACGATCTTTTGCTGCAAGATGCCTACAGCTTGCGCAAGCCCGTTCTCGGCATCTGCTATGGCCTTCAGAGCCTGAACGTCTACCGCGCCGGATCGCTCATCCAGCACATTCCTGATTTTCTGCCGGAAGAATTACGCACGCGCGTGAATCACGAGGCGGGAAAGAAAGCCGCAGTGGCGCACCATGTTGAACTTGTTCCGGATTCGAGACTCGCCGAAGTCCTCATGCCTGAGGCGAAGAAACTCGTGATTCCGGTGAACTCCTCACATCATCAATCGGCTGACCGAATCGGCGACGGCTTGCGCATCGTCGCACGCTGCTGCGATGACGGCATCATCGAAGCGTTGGAGGGCACTGCTCCCGATCACTTCGTGCTCGCCGTGCAGTGGCATCCCGAGCGCTCCGTGGATAACGACATACGCTCCCGCGCTATTTTTGAGGCGCTCGTGAAAGCAGCGGAAGCGCGGCGCAAACAACTTAAGAATGAGTTTGAGAGCGTGAAGTGAACGTCATTTCGTCTTCTTGCGTGGTTTCTTCGGTTTTGCTCGTGCCTCGAGCAACACCACGACGTGAGCGACGGCAGTATTCTCCAGATTGAGCCCTTCGGGAGTCTTCGCTTTGAGCCCGACGCAATCGGGCGGAAGTCCCAACAACTGCGCAACGTGCGCTCGAATCGCCGCCGCGTGGGGTCCGATCTTTGGCGCGGCGAGAATCAGGCTGGCATCGAGATTCGCCACTCCATATCCCGCATCATGAACACGCTTCAACGCCTCGCGCAAGAACACGACCGAGTCTGCACCTTTCCACCTCGCGTCAGACGGTGGAAATAGAGCCCCAATGTCAGGCGCAGCGATCGCGCCGAGAAGCGCGTCCGTTATAGCGTGCAACAAGACGTCGCCATCGGAGTGGCCGCCCAGACCTTTCTCATGTGGCAGCGCGATGCCGCCAATCTTCAGCGGAATTCCGGCGTGGAACTCGTGCGAATCGAAGCCATAACCAATGCGAGTCGCAGGCTTGGTAGGTCGTTGGTTCTTGGCTCGCGGCATCGGACTCAATGGGTAGCCTTCAGATAGAACTCCGCCAGTTCCATGTCCGCTGGCGCCGTGATCTTGATATTGCGCGGCGAACCCATCACCACGGCAACGTCGTGCCCCGATCGCTCCACCAGCGAAGCTTCATCGGTGCCAAGAAATCCGTCGGCAGCGGCCTCATCAAATGCCTTCTTAATCACGCCGTGGCGAAAGCCTTGCGGCGTCTGCGCCATCACGATACTTGCGCGCGGAATGGTCGCCTTGATCAGCGCTCCCTCCGACGTCCTCTCCACTTGCTTCACCGTGTCGACAGCGGGCAGGCCGGCAATCGCGGCTCCGTACTTCTCGGCCGCATTGATAACTTCCTGAATGATTTCGCGGGCCACCAGCGGGCGCACCGCGTCGTGCACCAGAACGATATCATCCGGCGACGCGGCAATTGCTTTCAGCGCGTTTTCTACCGACTGCTGACGATGTTCTCCGCCGCCGACGAACTCGACCTTCTTTCTCATAACGTCCTTCGCTTCGCGCTCCAAGCGAGCCCGAAATCCGGCAATTTCGTTTTCCCGCAAGGCAATCCATATCTCGCTCACCGCATCGACCTCGGCAAACTTGCGCAGCGTGTGGATGAGAATTGGAGTTCCGCCCAGTTCGGTGAATTGCTTCGAGGGGGGCGCTTTTTTAGGCTTCCCTTTGCCGCCGGCGGACACAGGAGCCATCCGGGTCCCCAGACCCGCAGCCGGAATTATGACAACCACCTTCATCGCGGGCTGTAAGTATACGAGCGGCAAGCGGGGAGTTCAAATCGGCCAGGCCTCGTCCCAAACGCCGTCGCGAGACGCTCGCCGATTTGTCAGCTCGCTTTCTTCAGACATAAGATCGTTAGAAGTAACGGCGGAGGGTCGTTCCCATGGCTTTCCGAAAGAGGTGTGTGATCGTATGATTGATCTTGCCACTCACTATCTGGACGAAGCGCAGCGCCAAATGCGTGGCCAGAAGCGCCTGGCCGATGGGGCAATTGCTCAACTCAAGGACGAGGAACTATTCGTCACCCTCGATCCCGAATCGAATTCGGTTGCCGTCCTCATCAAGCACCTGGCGGGGAACATGCGTTCGCGCTTTACTGATTTCCTCACCACCGATGGCGAGAAGCCAGACCGTTTTCGCGACCGGGAATTTGAATTGAACTCCGCAACCAGCCGTGCCGACGTTTTGCGATGGTGGGAAGAAGGATGGGCGCAAGTTTTTCGGACGCTCGATGCGCTCAAGCCCGAAGATGTGATGCGCACCGTGACCATTCGCAGCGAGCCCCATACCGTTCTCCAGGCCATCAATCGGCAGATCGCGCACTACGGCGGCCACGTCGGACAGATCATATTTCTGGCCAAGCATCTCCGCTCGGACGAGTGGAAGACATTGAGCATCCCGCGCGGCAAGTCGGAGGACTATAAGGTGGCGCCTCCTAAAACCTACAAGCCCGGCAGCTAGGCAATGCGTAAGCCGCGCAACCAAAGTCTGAAAGAAAGCGCCTCAGGCTTGGTGCTACAATCTTTCGTTTGCTTCAAAGGCTCGGCAAGCCGAAACTAACTACGGAAGCCCTTTCCAATAGCCGTGAGGTCGTAATCACATGTCTTCCACAATGCTGGCGGTCGTCAAGCCGGAGTCCGTGCCGGGCGCGGAGATTCGCGAAGTAAAAATTCCCGCTTTTGGGCGAAACGAAGTGCTGGTCAAGGTGAAGATGGCCTCCATTTGCGGTACGGATCTGCACATCTATAACTGGGATCGCTGGGCGCAGAATCGCATTCATCCCCCGCTGATCCCGGGGCACGAATTTTGCGGCGAGGTCGCCGCTTTTGGCGATGAAGTGACCAGCGTGAAGGAAGGCGACTTTGTTTCCGCGGAGATGCACGTGGCCTGCGGGAAGTGCCTGCAATGCCGTACTGGCGAGGCCCACATCTGCCAGAACGTGAAGATCATTGGCGTGGATGCGAATGGCGCTTTCGCCGAGTATGTAGTCATCCCCGAATCGAATATCTGGAAACTCGACCCAGCCATTCCGCATGAGTACGCCTCGATTCTCGACCCTTTGGGCAACGCCGTCCACACCGTGCTTGCGGGAGAGATCGCCGCAAAGGCCGTGGCTATTACGGGCTGCGGGCCCATCGGACTATTTGCGATCGCCGTAGCCCGAGCCGTGGGCGCGACCAGCGTGTTCGCCATCGAAGTGAACGAGCATCGGCGCAAGATCGCGCGCGAGATGAAGGCCGATTACGTGCTCGATCCGTCCAAGGAAAATGTGCGTGCGATCGTTATGGAAAAGACGGAGGGCCTGGGCGTGGACGTCGTGCTCGAGATGGCAGGCCATCCCGACTCGATCCGCACAGCCTTCGACATTGTGCGGCGCGGCGGTAGAATCTCCCTCCTCGGACTCACCTCGAAACCCATCTCGCTGAACTTTTCCGAAGACATCATTTTCAAAGGCATCACGGTGCAGGGCATCAACGGACGCCGGATGTATGAAACCTGGTATCAGATGACGGCGTTGCTCAAGGCGGGCAAACTCGATCTGCATCCTGTGATCACGGACCGCATCCCGATGAAGGATTTTTCCAAGGCCATGGAGCGGTTAAAGACCGGCGAGGCCAGCAAGATACTCATCTATCCGAACGGCGTACGATAACTGTGGCGCGGGCAGTTTCGGTCGCGAATGTCTCCGTCGAGATTTGACTAACCGAGATTTGACTAACCAGGAGTTTGGAGTCGTGGGTTACTCATGAGCCTTGATGCATTTGTGCGCTGTACGTGCATCCGGGAGGGCAAGGCCAAGCCACACCCGTTACCTGCCCGGCTCATTTTCGACGAGTCGGGCGAACCCACGCTGACGGGCGATCCTTCCGAAGAGGAATGGGAGGCCCATGACCAGTGGATGGGGGAGTCCTGTGAGCACGAGGGCTGTCTGCTCTCGGTTTTTCTCGGCAACATCACAAAAGTCGGGAACTTGCGGAGTTTTCTGCGTGGCTTGCAGGGCAGCCCAGGACCGCGGTTTCCCATACTGCTGGAGAAAGTTCTTTACGACGGTACGCACACTGGCGATTGGATCTCCAGCAAAGAAGCGGCGAAGCTGTTGAAAGAGGTGAGCCTCGTGCTCCACTCCAGCGACATTCTGGCGGATTCCGAGAAAGAGTTCTTCACCAACATGAAGCTGCTGTGTGAGGCCAGCATCGCCACCGGGAATCCGATTATGTTTTAGGGCCAGTTTCGAATCCGTGTAGATCCGCGTGAATCCGTGGCAAAAGAAGTTTGAGGGAATCATGACCACCACAACCCGCACCAACCCGCTCTCGTATCTCACCGACCAACTCAACGAACTCAAGGCCAAAGGCACGTACTTCAAGCTGCGCGTGCTCGAGGACGAGCAGGCGCCGGTGTGCACCTTCGACGGCAAGAAAGTCATCAACCTCGCCTCGAACAATTACCTCGGACTGACCACGCATCCCAAACTGCGCGAGGCGGCGCTGGAGGCCACGCGCAAGTACGGTGTCGGATCAGGCGCGGTGCGCACCATTGCCGGTACCATGAAGATCCACATGGAACTGGAAGAAAAGATTGCGCGCTTCAAGAACGTGGAGGCGTGCGTGGTCTTCCAGTCAGGCTTTGCGGCGAATGCGGGCACGGTCTCGGCGGTGCTGGGCAAGGACGATTTCATCATCTCCGACGCGCTGAATCACGCCTCGATCATCGATGGCGCGCGGTTGTCGAAGGCGAAGATTCTGGTCTTCCGCCACAAGGATGTCTCCCACGCCGAAGAGCAACTCGCCAGCGTGAAAGGCGAGCCCGGCAGGAAGCTGCTGATCAGCGATGGCGTCTTCTCGATGGATGGCGATATCGGCCCTCTGCCTGGGCTATGCGATATCGCGGAGAAATACGGCGCCATCATGATGGTCGACGACGCCCACGCTTCCGGCGTTCTTGGCCGCAACGGGCGCGGCACGATCGATCATTTCAACATGCATGGCCGCGTGGATATTCAGGTGGGAACGTTGTCGAAGGCCATCGGCGCGCTCGGCGGATATGTCTGCGGCTCGCGCGATCTGATTGATTTTCTTTACCACCGGGCGCGTCCGTTCTTGTTTTCGACTTCGCATCCGCCGTCGGTCGCGGCCACGTGCATTGCAGCCTTCGAGGTTCTGGAGAACGAGCCCGAACGCATGGAAAAACTCTGGGAGAACACGCGCTTCTGGAAGAAAGAACTCGGCTTGCTCGGTTTCGATATCGGCGGCCGCGCCACTCCGGCCAGCGAGACTCCGATTACGCCGATCATCATCGGCGACGGCAAACTTACGATGGATTTCTCCCGCGAGCTGTTCAAAGAAGGCGTCCTCGGCACCGGCATCGCGTTTCCCACCGTGCCGGAAGGCAAAGCCCGCATCCGCACCATCATGACGGCTACGCACACGCAGGAAGAGTTGGAGCAAGCGCTGGAGGTGCTGGGGAGGGTGGGGAAGAGGATGGGGATTGTGATGTAATTCCCTTTTTGAATCGCCCATTTATCGAGAGTCCCCAAGAGTATAAATCTCTGTGGAAAAATAATGATAAAATAGGCGAAGAGAAAGCGTACCATAAATCCTCCTTAAGGGAGGGTGAACACATATGGCTGACCGTCAACAATTTCTTCGCACTGTACAACCCGACCCAGAACTGGCAAAGATCCTAGCCGAATCTAAGGCAACCACGGTTACCGAAGAGGAACTGCGGGAACAACGAATTAGCTTTGCATTCGGCAATGCTCCGCACGGTTCCGAAAATCGGATAACTAAGGATAGCGTTAAGTCAGCCTCAGAACACATCAAGCTGCTGCCGTAGGCGGCAGCTTCCCACTCTTGATGTCGGTCAGAGAAAAAGACGACCCTGCTCTATACACGAAAATTCAAGAGCAAAACCTTCTCCGGCAGTATGACCTGTTGCCAAACTGCATTGAAATCGGACTAAAGAAGGGCATTGAGGTGTTCGACAAGTGCTCTCAACTATGCAGCAGTTTCTAACATCTGCCAACTGGGAGGACGGTTTAGGGAAGGGCCAATACGAGTTGGGAGTCACGTACCTCCTCATTTCCATGACGTGCCGCGGCTCATGGATGCATTCTTTTCGCTCATTCACGAGAATTGGACCATCTTGGATCATCCAACAGCCTTAGCTGCCTTTGCACTTTGGAACCTGAATTGGATACATCCGTTTATAGAGGGAAACGGCAGAACCGCCAGAGCCGCTTGCTACTACCTGCTATGCATGAAGCAGGGCAAGATTCTCGGCGGCAAGAAAACAGTTCCAGAGCGCATCCGCGAGAACAGAGCCCCTTATATTGCCGGTTTGCAGGCGGCCGATCGTGCATATGAGAAGGGACAATACGACATCACCGAACTAGCGAAATACTTGGAGGAGTTATTGAAGGGTCAACTATCGGAAGGCTGATGGTTCGAACAAATCCTCTGAAAATTCAGTCCGCCCGGTACACAACCCTTCCGCCCACAATCGTCGCCACAACTTTCCCCGCAAGCTGCCAGCCGTCAAACGGAGTGTTGCGCGACAACGATCGCGACTTCGCGGCTTCGAACGTCCAGCGCTTTTTAGGATCAAAAATGGTCACATCGGCGAAGTTGCCGCGGGCCAGCGATCCGCGACCGCGCAGATCGAAAACATGGGCTGGTCCTGCAGTGAAAAGCTCGACAATGCGCGTCAGCGGAATTTTGTGTCCCCGATGAAGCTTCGTGATCGCCAACGCCAGCGCGGTTTCGAGCCCCGTGATGCCGAACGCAGCACGCTCGAACTCAACTTGTTTTTCGTGCGTGGCGTGAGGTGCATGGTCGGTCGCGATGGCGTCCACGGTGCCATCAGCCAGCGCAACCAGAATCGCTTCCCGGTCGGAAGCCGAACGCAGCGGCGGGTTCATCTTGAAATTGGTGTTGTACTCGCCTACGTCTTCGTCGAGCAGGGTGAAATGATGCGGCGTCACCTCGCAAGTGACTCGTGCCTTGGCACGCTTCCCTCGCCGCACGGACTTTAGCGCATCGGAAGTAGAGAGATGCGCGACGTGCAGGCGCGATTCCCGAACCTGCTGCGCCAGAGTCACGTCGCGATCCACGATGCTCGCTTCCGCCGCCGCTGACATGCCGCGTAGGCCGAGACGGAAGCTGGTGGGGCCTTCGTGCATCGAGGCGTTTTCCGTAAGGCGCGTATCTTCGGCGTGCTGCACCACCGGCAGGTTGAGTTCCGCGCCTAGACGCAGCGCCGCGCGCATGATTTCGTCGTCGAGGATGGGCTTGCCGTCATCCGTCACGGCAACCGCCCCGGCTCTCTGAAGCGCGGCAAAGTCGGTAAGCGCCGCGCCGCGCGAGTGCAGAGTCGCGGCCGCGATGGGAAACACGTTCACCACTGCGCCCCGCTCGGGATGGCGCAACCACGCCACCCACTCAGCACTATCGACCACCGGCGCCGTGTTCGGCATGCAGCAAACCGACGTGAAACCTCCGGCCGCTGCGGCCGCTGTGCCCGTCGCAATCGTTTCCTTGTAGCTTTGCCCGGGCTCGCGCAGGTGGACATGCAGGTCGACGAATCCGGGGGCAACGATCAAGCCGCGCGCATCAAACTTTTCGTCAGCCCCGCCGCGAATCTTATTGGGCAGAGCGATCTCAGCAACTCGCCCGTCGCGCAGCAGAACGTCCATCGGCGCATTGATCTTGGCTGCAGGGTCGATGACATGACCGCCTTTGATCAGCAAGCTTTTGCTTTCCTGGCGGCTCATGTGCAACTCCCGGGCGACTTCTTTTCCACGGACTCACGCGGATTTCGCGGATTTTTCTTGGCATTCTCGAATACGTAACGCTTGAACTGGGCATTCGGCCCAAAATTGAAGAGCAGGCCTACCTCGATCTCAGTGGCCCGAAGGTAGTTCAGGAGCTGCTTTTCCCAGGCGGACTCAATGTCTCGCCCAGTCTTCAATTCAACGAGCACCTTGCCATCCACCATCAGGTCGGCTCGAAAGTCACCGACTCTTTGACCGTGAAACCACACGGGTACGGCGATTTGTCTCTGAAAAAAGATATTGTTCTCGGCGAGAGCCACAGAAAAGGCCTGCTCGTAAACGGATTCCAGAAAACCGTGCCCGAGTTCGTTGTGAATGTTGAAAAAGATGCCGCTCAGCTTCTCGGTGAGATCGCCATGCTTTAATCCGCGTGGATCCGCGTACATCCGTGGGATGGAAGTTACCGTCCTCATTTCGCTTTCCCCAGCGCGCGCGCCAAAATCGCCATGCGCGTCGGGACTCCGTTATGAACTTCATCGATGATCTTGGATTGCGGGCTGTCCGCCACTTCCGCAGTCAGTTCAAGCCCGCGAATGATCGGGCCGGGATGCATCACAATCGCATCGCGCTTGGCCAGCTTCATTCGCGCCGCCGTCATTTGATAACGCGCAACGTAGTCTTGCAAGCTGATCTTCTGGCCGGCGAGCCGTTCTTTCTGCAGGCGCAACAGCATGATCACATCCGCGCCGCGTAGCGCTTCTTCCATGTGACGGGTGACGCGCAACCCGGGAGAAAGCGTCGCCGCCACGTCAGGCACAAACTCCGGCGGGCCACACAGGGTGATCTTCGCGCCGAACCGGCTTAGTAGATGGCAGTTGGAGCGGGTGACGCGGCTGTGGTAAATATCGCCGATGATCGCAATCTGCAAGCCTTTCAGCGACTTCTTGTGTTTCAGAATGGTGAAGGCGTCGAGCAGCGCCTGGGAGGGGTGCTCATGCATGCCGTCGCCGGCGTTGACGACAGGAATGTCGAGGTGCTTCGCCATCAGGTGCGGCGCGCCCGCCGCGGGATGTCGAATGACAATGGCATCTGCGCCGACCGCGCGCAGCGTGTAGCCGGTGTCGAGCAAAGATTCGCCCTTCTCGATGCTCGATCCCGAAGACTGCACCAGTGTGGTCATCGCCCCCAGCGACTTGGCAGCGATTTCGAAGGAGGACCGGGTGCGGGTTGAGGCTTCGTAAAACAGCAGCACGATGCGCTTGTTGCGTAGCAGCGGCCGCGCCTTCAGAGGATTCATCCGGCGGGCCAATTTCAGCAGACCCAGGATTTCCTTGTCCTCGAGATGCTCGATGCCGAGCAATGAACCGCGTGCCGGTTTATTCATGGCAGAAGAAGGCAAACGGTGCATCATACGCGGCAAATACGGCTCGCGGCAAGGCCTGCTGAAGAGCTGGTTTACGCCCTGTTCCGCCGCCCGAGGAATGCTCCGGTCAAGGCTCCCGCCAGGCTGCCAGCGGCGATCGAAACAAAGATAAAACCCACCATGCCGACGATGAGCTTGGGCATGTTTTCCGGCTTCAGAAAAAATTCGAGGGTAGCCTGGATTTGGGGGTCATTGGCACGGGATGCGGCCTGGTGGAGAGCATCGATCGTTTCCTGCCGCACTTCCCCACTGGCTTGCAACAAAGCCATGAAGATGGCAAAAAAAATGGCGAATACGGCAGAGGTCATAGAGCCGGTGACCGCGCCGATTTGCGCTCCGGAGCGGGCATTGACCCTCCAGGCCGGGTTGCGGCGGTAGTAAAGAATGACGGCAAGAACGCCGGCACCGAACGCGGCCAAGAAGGGAGGCATAAAGCGCAGAGACATCACTACGATGGAGATCAATGCCGCGATCCCACAGGCTCGCAGAGCCTTTGACCACTCGATCCCAGTGGAAAGCGCGGAGGGGCTCAGAACCCCCGGAACCCCAGGCGCGTCTGAGGAGAACATCGGAAGAACGTTGGTCGAAGCGCCTCCCGCGATAACCGGGACTGCTCCTTCAGGCGGAACCACGCGAATCTGTGGGGCTCCGCATTGCGAACAAAAGGGCTTACCGTCTTCGACGCTGTGCCCGCACTTAAAGCAAGGATGATCCATCGGGGGTCGGAGCAGGACTAGGTTGAAGGTATCGCACGTTGAGGAGCAGGCGCAAGGAACCGCCCGCGTTTCAGTGTGTTCTCCCGCGCACCGAACCGAATCTCCCGCAGATCGAGAGTTGGAAATTCCTATGCTTCGCATCGAAATTCTGAGTTGTACTTGTCGACAGCCAAGCCTTATCACAGAATTGACGGAATAGGCTTGGAGTGGAGTGTGGGCTGTGCCAGCAGCCTTTGGCTCGAATCCAGGAACAACCGATTCGTAAGCAAATCAGTTGCAGGGAGATGCCGCGATGACGCGGGTGCGCCAGGTCAACGGGATTCCGCCCGCGCAGGGTCTATACGATCCTGCGCAGGAGCATGATGCCTGCGGCATCGGATTCGTGGCCAGCATTCGCGGCGAAAAGAGTCACGACATTCTTCGGAACGGGATCCAGGTGCTGCTGAACCTGGCGCATCGTGGCGCTTGCGGTTGCGACGCCGAAACCGGCGACGGCGCCGGTGTGCTGATTCAAATCCCGCACAAATTCTACGCCCGCGAATGCGCGAAATTGGGATTCCAGTTGCCTCTGCCTGGTTCCTACGGCGTGGGAATGACCTTCCTGCCGGTGGAAAAACACGCGCGGCTACAGTGCGAAGGAGTGCTGGAGCGCATCGTTCGCGAGGAAGGTTTGTCAGTTTTGGGCTGGCGAGACATGCCGGTCTATGCCTCAGCAACGGGCCGCGTGGCACGCGCCTCGCAGCCTTACATGCAGCAGATTTTTATCGGCTGCCGCCCGGGTCTCGATGAGGACGCCTTCGAGCGCAAGCTATACGTGGTTCGCAAGCTGGCTGAGAATGAAATGCGGACGTCCGAAGTTGAGGACGCGGGGATGTTTTACATTCCTTCGCTTTCTTGCCGAACCGTCGTCTATAAAGGACTGCTGCTGGCTTCGCAACTCACTAATTTCTACCGCGAGCTTTCCGATCCGGATGTGGTCAGCGCCCTCTGTCTGGTCCATCAACGGTTTTCGACGAACACATTTCCCAGCTGGCAGCGTGCGCATCCCTATCGGTATGTCGCGCATAACGGCGAAATCAACACGCTGCGCGGCAACGTGAACTGGATGCATGCTCGGCAGTCGCTGCTGGCGTCGCCACTTTTCGGCGACGATCTGAAGAAACTCTTTCCCATCATCGAACCGGAAGGCAGTGACTCCGCCAACTTCGACAATGCACTGGAACTTCTGCTCCAGGCCGGGCGCAGTCTGCCCCACGCCATCGCCATGCTGATTCCGGAGGCTTGGGCAGGAAATCCGCATATGAAGCCGGAGAAGCGCGCGTTTTACGAATATCACGCTTGCCTCATGGAGCCGTGGGATGGCCCGGCCGCGGTCGCATTTACCGACGGCCGCGTGATTGGAGCAACGCTTGATCGCAATGGTCTACGTCCCGGAAGATACGTGGTTACGCACGACGATATCGTGATCATGGCCTCAGAGGCCGGCGTGCTCGATGTTGCCCCGGAGCAAGTGAAGAGCAAGGGTCGCTTGCAGCCGGGAAAAATGTTTCTCGTAGATACGGTCGCAGGCCGCATCGTCTCCGACAAGGAAATCAAGCATAACCTGACGTCACAGAAGCCTTATGCGCAATGGCTCAAAGACAATCAGATTGTGATGAGCCAGCTCCCCGAGCCTTCACGGACACATCCTCCCGATCCCGAGACTCTGCTTCGCCGCCAGCGCGCCTTCGGATATACGGATGAAGATTTAAAGATGATCCTCGCCCCCATGGCGTCGGTTGGTGAGGAACCGGTTGGATCGATGGGAACGGACACGCCGCTGGCGTGTCTCTCGGATCGTCCGCAGCCGCTCTTCAACTACTTTAAACAATTGTTCGCGCAGGTGACCAATCCTCCGATCGATCCTATTCGCGAAGAAATGGTGATGTCGTTAATCAGCTACATCGGCAGCGAGCGCAACATTCTCGAGGAAGCGCCGGAAAACTGCCATATGTTGAAGCTGGAGCATCCCCTGCTGAGCAATCGGGAATTGGAAAAGCTGCGGCGTGTCTCGACCCGGGATTTGCTGGCCACAACGCTTCCCGCCCTTTTCCGGGCAAGCGAAGGAGAGGCTGGCCTGAAGCGAGCACTCGATGAACTGTGCCAAAGAGCTTCACTATCAGTCAGGGCAGGGTACAGTTTGCTGATTCTCTCCGATCGCGGTGTCGACAAAGAGTACGCGCCCATTCCCAGCCTGTTGGCCCTCGCGGCCGTACACAACCTGCTGGTCAGAGAAGAGACGCGAACTCAAGTAGCTTTGATTACGGAATCCGGAGAGCCGCGCGAAGTGATGCACTTCGCCCTGCTCAGCGGATACGGAGCGAGCGCGATCAATCCCTATCTGGCCCTGGAGACGGTGGAAAATCTTGCCTGGCGCGGCGAACTGGCGGATGGCATTACTCCTGAACTCGCGGTCAAGAATTTCATGAAGTCAGTGAAGAAGGGGCTGTTGAAGACCTTCGCGAAGATGGGCATTTCGACGCTGCAGAGCTATCAGGGAGCGCAGGTTTTCGAGGCCATTGGACTGAACAGAGAATTGGTGGAGACGTATTTTGCCGGCACCACGTCGCGCCTGGAAGGTCTGGGACTCGACGTACTCGCGCGCGAATCGCAGCTCAATCACCAGCATTCACTGCGTCCGGTCACGGAGTTTGAGACCGAGCTTGCCGTGGGCGGCAACTATCACCAGAGGACGAATGGGGAATATCACCTGTTGAATCCGCTGACCATCAGCAAACTGCAACAGGCGGTGCGGCAGGAAAGCTTCCAGACATTTCAGGAATATACCGACCTCATCGACAAGCGGAGCGCCACTTTGTGTACGCTGCGCGGGCTGATGAAGTTGAAGAAAAGCGAAAAGCCAGTTCCCATCGAAGAAGTTGAACCCGCCAAAGAAATTGTGAAGCGCTTTACCACGGGCGCGATGTCATTCGGCTCCATCAGCAAAGAAGCGCACGAGACGCTCGCGGTGGCCATGAACCGCATCGGCGGCAAGTCGAATACCGGTGAAGGCGGCGAAGATGAGGAGCGGTTCAAGCCAGATGCGAATGGAGACCTGCGGCGAAGTGCCGTGAAACAGGTTGCTTCGGCGCGTTTTGGGGTCACCGCCAATTATCTGGTGAACGCGGACGAATTGCAGATCAAGATGGCGCAGGGCGCGAAGCCCGGCGAAGGCGGTCAACTTCCGGGGCATAAAGTCGACGAAGTAATAGCTCGCATACGCCATTCGATCCCGGGCGTGGGGTTGATCTCGCCCCCGCCGCACCACGACATTTATTCCATCGAAGATCTCGCGCAGCTGATCTACGACCTGAAGAACGTCAATCCGCAAGCTCGCATCGCGGTCAAACTTGTGGCCGAGACGGGCGTCGGAACGGTGGCTGCTGGCGTGGCGAAGGCGCATGCCGATGTCGTCCTGATCAGCGGGGACAGCGGCGGAACCGGAGCTTCGCCTCTGAGCTCCATCAAACATGCGGGCATCCCTTGGGAGTTGGGTTTGGCGGAGACGCAGCAAGTGCTCTTGCTGAACGACCTGCGCAGCCGCATTCGCGTGCAAACCGACGGCAAGTTGCAGACCGGACGGGATGTCACGATCGCCGCATTGCTCGGCGCCGAAGAGTTTGGCTTTGCCACCACGCCGCTGATCGCGATGGGCTGCATCATGATGCGCAAATGCCATCTCAATACCTGCTCGGTCGGCATCGCCACGCAGGATCCCCAACTCCGCAAGCAGTTCCAGGGACAGCCCGAGCACGTCATCAATTTCTTTTTCTATCTCGCGGAACAAGTTCGCCAGTACATGGCGGAGTTAGGCTTCCGTACATTCGATGAGATGGTGGGCCGGGTCGACATGCTCGATGTCGAGCCTGCAGTCGATCACTGGAAAGCGCGCGGTCTCGACCTTTCGACGATTCTCTACAGCCCGCCACTCCCGTCGCGCGTGGCCCGGCGATGCGTTCAGGCTCAGGATCATGGGCTGCAAGAAGCTCTCGATCACAAGATTCTTGCCGCTTCGCGAGCCACGCTCGACACACTTGTTCCCGTCGAAATCAACTTGCCGGCTCGAAACGTCCATCGCAGCGTGGGCACCATGCTAAGCGGTGAGATTGCCCGCAAGTACGGTTCCGCGGGAATACCCGCCGATACGATTCGGGTTCAGTTAACCGGGTCGGCGGGGCAAAGCCTGGGCGCATTTCTGACGAACGGGGTTACGCTTACGCTCGAAGGCGAGGCCAATGACTACGTCGGCAAAGGTTTGTCGGGTGGACGCTTGGTGGTGTATCCGCCGCGCGCCTCCGGTTTCGCCGCCGAGGAAAACATTCTGATCGGCAACGTTGCTCTCTACGGCGCAACCAGCGGAGAAGCCTTTTTTAACGGAGTCGCAGGAGAACGGTTTGCCGTGCGCAACTCCGGAGCCACCGCCGTGGTCGAGGGCGTTGGCGATCATGGCTGCGAGTACATGACCAAGGGAACGGTCCTCGTGCTCGGCTCGTGCGGAAGGAATTTCGCCGCCGGCATGAGTGGTGGCGTTGCCTACGTCTTCGACGAGCACCGTAATTTTACCGAAGAGCGGTGCAATCTGGGCTCGGTTGATCTTGAGCCCGTGACCGAAACTCTGGATGCGCAAATCGTAAGAGACCTCGTTACCCGCCATCTGGAGTTGACCGGCAGCCGGCGCGCGAAATGGATTCTCGAAAACTGGGCCGAGCTGCTGCCGCGCTTCATTAAAGTTTTCCCTCACGAATTCAAGCGAGTTCTGGGAGTGGGCCGCAGCCGGCAAGCTTATACGCCAAGCCTGCCGTTGGCGATTTTCGCCCAGAGCGAACGAGCCCATGTGCCGCTGGTGCCAAATAGGCAGGTTCAGCATGGGTAAGACGACCGGTTTCCTGGAATACTCGCGCGAACTTGCTCCACGCCGTCCCGTCACTCAGCGAGTGAATGATTGGTTCGAGATCTATCTCGATCTTCCCGAGGAGACACTCAAGAAGCAAGGCGCGCGCTGCATGGATTGCGGCGTGCCTTTCTGCCAGACAGGATGCCCAGTCAACAATTTGATTCCCGACTGGAACGATTTGGTATATCGCGGACGCTGGAAGGAAGCGGTTCGGCAGCTGCATGCAACCAACAATTTTCCGGAGTTCACCGGCCGCATTTGTCCCGCGCCCTGTGAAGCGTCCTGCGTGCTGGGCATCAATCAACCTGCGGTGACGATCAAGCAGAACGAAAAAAATATTGTGGAGCGCGGATTCCAGGAGGGTTGGATCCGGCCCGAGCCGCCAAAGATTCGCACCGGAAAGAAGGTTGCGATAGTCGGCTCCGGGCCCGCCGGACTGGCTGCCGCGCAGCAGCTATGCCGCGCCGGATACGCAGTTGTGGTGTATGAAAAGGCCGACCGCATTGGCGGATTGCTGCGCTACGGCATTCCCCAGTTCAAGCTGGAGAAAAACATTATCGATCGTCGCCTGGAACAGATGTCCGCCGAAGGCGTGAAGTTCGTCACCGGGGCGGAAGTTGGAAAGAACGTTGCGGTGGAAGATTTGCGCCGCGACTTCGATGCCATCGTGCTTGCCGGTGGATCCGAGCATCCGCGCGATCTTAATGTGCCGGGGCGTGAACTCAAGGGGATCCATTTCGCGATGGAGTATCTGCCGCAGCAGAACCGGCGCTGCCTCGGCGACACGGTCGACTCTTCCATCGAGATCCTGGCGGCGGGCAAGAGAGTGGTCATCATTGGAGGCGGCGACACTGGCGCAGACTGCCTGGGAACGTGTCATCGGCAGAAGCCGGCTTCCGTGCATCAATTCGAAATCATGCCGAAGCCGCCAGACGAACGCTCACCGCAAACTCCATGGCCGCTCTGGCCGATGCAGTTGCGCACCGAAGCCGCGCACGAAGAAGGCGGCATTCGCGACTGGAGCATTGCCACCACAAAACTCAGCGGCGAGGCCGGAAGCGTCAAGCATCTGCATGCCGTGCGCGTCGGTCCTCCGCCGAAATTCGAGCCGATTCCCGGGAGCGACTTCACGCTCGAAGCAGACTTGGTGCTCATCGCCATGGGCTTCCTGGGTCCGGTGCGAAACGGAATGATTGAGCAACTGGGCGTGGTGCTCGATCCGCGCGGCAACGTCGCGACGGACCAGAACTACATGTCGTCTGTGCCGGGCGTTTTTGCCGCGGGTGATATGCGGCGCGGTCAATCGCTGGTTGTGTGGGCCATTTCCGAGGGCCGCAAGGCGGCGGCGGCTGTAGATACCTACCTCAGAGCCGCGGCCCCGCGCTCTGCTCACCTCGTTTCCACAGTCCAGCAAATCGCCTGAGGGTCGGGACTGTCGCCAATGGCGGCAAGTGTTTAAGATAACTGCGCGAAAACTATGATTGGTATCCAGGATATCCAGACGGCGATGGGCCGGATTCGTGAAGCCATTCGCGTCTCTCCCTGCACGCATTCGGAAACTTTTTCCGGCCTCACTAAGAATGATGTCTTCCTCAAGCTCGACAATCAACAGCGGACCGGAGCCTTCAAAGAGCGGGGCGCGCTGAATAAGCTGCTGACCCTCACCTCCAAAGAGCGAACCCAAGGCGTGATTGCCGCATCCGCCGGCAATCATGCACAGGGTGTGGCCTATCACGCCGGCCGGCAGGGAATCCGTGCGGTCATCTACATGCCCTTGCCCACGCCGCTCACGAAAGTGTCCGCCACCCGCGCTTATGGAGCCGAGGTCGTGCTGCACGGCACGAACTACGACGAGGCCTATGAGAAGGCGGTCGAACAAAGCCGCGAACACCATCTCACACTGATTCACGCCTTTGACGATGATGCCGTCATTGCGGGCCAGGGGACGTTGGGCCTGGAGATCTTGCAGCAGCAACCGGACATTGAGGCCATTGTCGCTCCCATCGGAGGAGGCGGCTTGATCGGCGGCATCGCGTGTGCAGCGAAGGAAATGAATCCGGCAATCCGGGTCTATGGAGTTCAGCCGGTGAAATTGCCTTCGATGAAAGCCGCCGTGGCACAGGGCAGTCCCGTGACTCTCAAGCCGGCGGCTACGATTGCCGACGGAATTGCAGTGCGGCGAGCCGGCGAGCGAACGTTCCCGCTGGTTCAGAAATATGTGGATGACATTGTTACGGTTGAGGAAGAAGAGATCGCAAATGCCATCCTGTTGCTCCTGGAGCGGGAGAAGACTCTGGCGGAAGGTGCGGGAGCAGCGTCGATTGCCGCCGTGCTGAATCGCAAATTGCCACTGGAAGGGAAGAAAGTTGCGGTGCTGGTTTGCGGAGGTAATATCGACGTCACGCTGCTCTCGCGAATCATCGAGCGTGGCCTGGTGAAAGACGGCAGGCTGGTGCGCTTGCGAATTCATCTGACGGACTATCCCGGCGCGCTGCATCGGCTCACGGGGATTCTGGCGGAACATCGCACCAACATCGTCGAGACTGCCTACGACCGCGCCTATCACGGCGTCAACCTCGGCGACACGGCCATTGACATCACCATGGAGACTCGAGGCCCCGCTCACATTGCCGAGTTGTTAGCCGCCTTGCTGGCCGCCGGCTACGCGCACGAAAGAATTCTGTAGCCACGGCGCCAACGCATCATTAATGTTATTCGACAGTCTGATCGACCCTATAAGAAATTTGAATTGGACTCAGCCGATTCATCCCGTTATCGTCTGCGGATTAGGGAGAGGACTGCGATCGAACGCAAACTGCGCTCGTCGGGTCGACTCTTTCCAGGTCAGCCCTTCCCTCCAAGATTCAGGAGCGCGGTCGTACCGGAATTTGATGGATTCCAGCAAGCGCGCGGCCAGCAGAAAATTCACCACGCCTTCGAAAACAGGAGCAAGCAAAACATGACAAAGCGAGTCGACGGGCACTCTCTGCGCCCGTCGTTATTATTGGGGAGATTATCGGCGACAGTGTCGGCCTGTGCCGCCATCATCCTGGCCGCCGGTCTGTTGGCGGGATTGTCCGCGCCTTGTTATGCCGCCGATGAGCCAAAACCCGACCCAGGTGGCACGGCCACCGGCGATAAAACCACCGCCGTGGATGCTGCCGGCAATCCGTTTGTAGTTGCCGAGCCAACCGATAAGACGGCCCCCGACTATGCCGCGAACAAAAAAGCTTTCGATGACTACCAGTCTCAGTCGGCGAAAGAACCGCTTGCCGTGAAACTGGCCGACAGCGTTGGTCACGTTCGCGTCGCGACGAATTTCGCCTGGACTCTAAATACCGGCTATCTCGTCTTGTTCATGCAAGCCGGTTTCGCATTGCTTACCTGCGGATTGGTTCGAAAGAAAAATGCCGCCCATCTGATGATGTTGAATTTCGCGGCCTACGTATTTGCCTTCCTGGCCTATTACGCAGTCGGTTACGCCTTTCAGTTCGGAGCTGTCGCCATCAATGCCGCGCCCGTCAATTTAGGCGGGATCCCTACACTCAATCACTTTCTCATCGGGAGCGGGCAGTGGGGATTCGTGGGTGGGAAGGGTTTTTTTCTCGTCGGTCCCGCCTATGACAGCGCCAGCAATTGCTTAACGCTCTTCGAAGTCGTCTTCATGGAAACCGCCGGCTACATCATTGTTGGCGCGGTGTGTGAGCGGATTACCTTCTGGGCGTTTCTACTTTGTGAGCTTTTCATCGGCGCAATCCTTTATCCGATCTCCGGTTGTTGGACGTGGGGCGGAGGCTGGCTGTCGCAAGTCGGTTCCACTCTGAATCTGGGTCACGGTTATGTCGACTTCGCAGGCTCGACAGTCGTCCACGCGGTTGGCGGTTTCTGCGCCATGGCTCTCGCGATTATTCTCGGGCCGCGCCTCGGCAAATATGGACCGGGCGGGAAAATCCGGGTATTTCCCGCTCACAACATTGTCTACGTGGTGACGGGCACATTCATCCTTCTTTTTGGATGGATGGGATTCAATCCCGGCTCCACTCTGGGAGCCACCGATCTTCGCATCTCTGTGGTCGCAGTAAACACCAATCTGGCTGCGGTCGCGGGCTCCGCGGCGGCCATGCTTTTGTGGTATTCCCTCTTCGGCAAGCCGGATATCACCATGGCCTGCAACGGAATGCTGGCGGGATTAGTTGCGATCACCGCTCCTTGCGCTTTTGTCTCTCCCACTTCGGCGACCGTGATCGGCATACTAGCGGGATGCCTGGTTTGCTTCGGAGTTCTCTTCAACGATCGAGTTCTCAAGATCGATGATCCCTGCGGCGCGATTTCGGTGCATGGTTACTGTGGTTGGCTCGGCGCAGTCAGCGTGGGCATCTTTGCCGACGGCACTTACGGTGCGGGATGGAATGGCGTTGGCGCAGCGTCTTACCTGGGCCATGCCGGGCAGGGCGTAACTGGTTTGATTCACGGCGACGCGCGTCAGTTTTTGTGCCAGCTGATGGGAGCAACCATTTATGCCGTCTGGGCCTTCGGCCTCACTTACGCGGTCTTCTGGTTCGTCAACAAAGCGAAGAGCATGCGCGTGGCGCCGGAAGTGGAAGAGGAAGGTCTCGATGTTCCCGAGTTCGGCATGGAAGGTTATCCGGAAGACGCCGTGGTGACGGCTTCGCACTAATCGAGAGTCTAGTGTCGTGTCTCGTTGGACGGCCTTCACATGGTCGTTGCTTTGAAAGGGCGCGGCTTCAGCCGCGCCGCCATCCTTCTTTAGCGCCCGTCCATCCCCTCGCATGTGATTGAAATCACAAATAGTTTAGTAGTTTCTTAGTAGTGATTGGCGGCTCGCAGCTGAGTACTATTGCCGGTCGCCATTCATGAACCCTACATGGAACGGCCAGTTCTCGTGCTTTGATCTCGTGGCCAGGACCGACGCGTGCGCCAGCAGCGTGATCCGGGCCGGCGGTGTGGAGATCGGCGGCGGCGATTTCGTAGTGATGGCAGGGCCATGCGCCGTCGAATCTGAGCAGCAATTGCTAAGAACCGCCGAAGCAGTGGCTGCAGCGGGCGCACGTCTTCTCCGCGGCGGTGCCTACAAACCGCGCTCTTCGCCTTACTCATTCCAGGGACTGGGAATCGAAGGACTCAAGCTTTTGCGCAAGGCGCGTGAAGAAACCGGACTGGCCATCGTCACCGAAGTGATGAGTGAGGAAGACGTCGAGGTGATCGCAGAGTACGCCGACCTCATGCAAGTCGGCACGCGCAGCATGGAAAACTATGCGCTGCTCGAAAGACTTGGCGGATGTGGCCGGCCTGTGCTGCTGAAGCGAGGCATGACTGCCACGCTGGAAGAGCTGCTGCGGTCCGCGCAAGTGATCGCTCTAAATGGCAATCCGCAGATCGTTCTCTGCGAGCGTGGCATTCGAACTTTTGAGACCGCAACCCGCAATACGCTCGACATTGCCGCGGTCCCGGTGCTGAAGGCGGTTTCCCGTCTGCCGGTGATCGTCGATCCCAGTCACGCTGCCGGAGTGCGCTGCCTGGTTCCTGTCCTGTCGCGCACGGCCGTGGTTGCGGGCGCGGACGGCCTGCTGGTCGAAGTTCACCCCTCGCCGGATCAGGCCTTGAGCGACGGCGCACAGTCGCTTACTTTTCGCGATTTCCGCGACATGATGGAGGATTTGCAACCTTATATTGCGATTCGAGACGCCGCCCGGCGGCTGGGTCCGCAACTGGTCGCAGTCGGAGGAGCAGTTTAATGCGGGCGCGGCCCATCTCGGTCGGGCTGCTCTCCTTCGTCGTCCTTATCATTGTCGGATCAGCGCCCACGCCCTCGGTCCTCTCTGCGGGCCAAGGTTCTCCAGCATTCCTCTTCACAGTTGCGAAACAGTATGATCCGCTCGCCTGGATTCACGGCGCTGACCGATTCAGCCCTGATACGGCCATCTTCATTCAAGACGCAAACGGCAAGCATCCTCTGATTCCTGGCTTCGTGTCCTCTGCCGATCCCTCTGTTTCGTTCGATGGCAAGAGTGTTCTGTTTGCGGGTAAGCAGAACATGCAGGATTCATGGCAGATCTGGGAGGTTTCGTTATCAGGGGAAAAGCCGCGACGAATCACCTCATGCACCGAGGATTGCGTTCGTCCTTGCTACCTGCCAGAGGACCGCATCGTTTACGCGAGGAAAACTGGCGGACGCTTTGTTATTGAGGCGATCAACCGCACAGATGGAAAAGCTCTTCAGCTAACCTGGAGTTCCGGCAACTCTCTCCCGACGGATGTTCTTCGCGACGGCCGCGTTTTGTTCGAATCAACCTACCCGCTCGGGACCGGTGGCTCGCCAGAACTCTATACCGTTTATTCCGACGGCAGCGGCGTGGAGTCCTATCGCTGCGATCACGGCCAGGCACGCCATTCCGGCAGGCAGGTCGCATCCGGCGACATCGTCTTCGCCTCGCACTCTGGTCTTGGGCGGTTCACTTCAGCCCTGGCGCACGAAATTCGCATCTCCGCCCCAGCAGGAGAATACGCGGGAGACATCGCGGAGACTTCTTCGGGGGATTGGCTGGTGACGTACACGAAGGGAAAAGCTCCGCTTCAATTGATGTGGTGGAAACCCGGTACGGACTCCTTAGCCGTTGCCGCCGCTGAATCGAAAGCGAATGTGATCCAGCCAGCGTTGATTGCAGAACGCCCCATACCGAAGCGCCATCCCTCGGGTCTGCACGACTGGCCGAACGCAAATCTTCTTTGTCTGAATGCCTATACCTCGAAATACAAGTTCGCCTCCGGATCGCTTCACTCGGTTCGCCTGTACACGCGAGATAGCCAGGGCGCGATAAGGCTGCTCGGGACGGCGCCAGTGGAACGCGATGGATCGTTCTTTATTCAAGTCCCCACCGAACAACCGCTGCAACTGGAGCTGCTCGAGGGCTCCGGCAAAACCGTGAAGCGGCAGGCCGGCTGGTTCTGGATGCGCCGCGGTGAACAACGCGCCTGCGTGGGTTGCCACGCGGGACCGGAGACCGCGCCGGAGAATGCCGTCCCGATGATTCTGCTGAAGTCAACCACTCCCACTGACATGACCGGCGCCCTCCACAGTTCCGCAGGAGGCCAATAACTTGAACACGCGAACCTCGCCCCGGTTGACTCTGCTATTCCTGCTGGCCTCTTCGGCTTTGCTGGCGCAGTCGCCCCAGCCGAACAAGCCGAGTCCGATTCGCTTCGAGGACGAGACCTCGAAATCAGGCATTCAATTCACCCACAGCTTCGGAGCGCGAGACCTGGGCTCTCTCTTGGAAGGAACGGGCGCGGGTTGCGTCTGGTTCGACTACAACAACGACGGACTGCCGGACCTCTACGTAGTCAGCGGCAAGCCGCTCGAAGAAGGCATGCATCCTTATCCATTGAAGCAGCCTCCGGCGGTCCCGCCGCACAATCATCTCTACCGGAATAATGGCGACTTAACGTTCACCGATGTCACCGAGCAGGCGGGTGTTGCCGCCAACATTTATGGAATGGCCGCAATCGCCGCCGATTTCGACAACGACGGCTTTGTCGATCTGTTCGTGACCGGCTACGGCCGGGCGATTCTCTATCGCAACCGCGGCGACGGCACCTTCGAAGATGTGACCGAAAAAGCTGGGATCAATGTTGACGGCTGGTCGATCAGCTCCGCTTGGCTCGATTACGACCGTGACGGTTGTGCCGATCTCTTCGTCGGCCGCTACGTGAAGTTCGATCCCAAGTATCGCAACTACTATGCCGCCGACAACTATCCCGGCCCGCTCGACTACGCCGCCGAGACCAACCGCCTTTATCACAACAACTGCAACGGAACCTTCACCGACGTGACCGACAAGTCCGGAATCGGCGCCTACAAAGGCCGCACCATGGGCGTCACGGCCGCGGATTACGACGGCGATGGTTATCCCGACATTTACGTTGCCAACGATAAGACCGAGAACTTCCTCTTCCACAATAAGCACGACGGCACGTTTGAGGAAGTCGCTGCCGAACGCGGGGTCGCCTACGGGCAGAATGGCGAGAACACTTCCGCCATGGGTCCGGTATTTGCCGATATCGACGGCGACGGGCGCATGGATCTCTGGGTGACCGACTCGAAGTACAACCGCTTGATGCGCAACACCGGAGCAAACGGATTCGAAGATATCGGGCCAAGTTCCGGAATCTCTCAGGCGACCGCGCAATACACCAGCTGGGGCACGGGAATTTACGACTTCGACAACGATGGCTGGCTCGACATCATGATCTTCCACGGCGGCCTGATCCATCTGGTTCCGCAGGAACAATCACTATTTCGTGGCTTGGGCAACGGCAAGTTTGCCGATGTTTCGCGCGAGGCAGGCCCGGCCCTCGAAGTAAAGTCGGTCGCTCGCGGCGCTTGCTTCGCCGATTACGACAATGACGGAAAAATGGATGCCTACGTGGTCAACCTGGGCGCACCCGGGATGCTGCTGCACAACGTCACGCAGAACAGCAATCATTGGCTCACCGTGACGCTAAAAGGAAAAAAGAGCAATCGAGATGGCATCGGTGCGCACCTGGAATTGCTTGCTGGCGGACGAAAGCAGATAGCCGAGCGCATCGCAGGATCGGGCTATCTTTCGCAGGACGACGGCCGCGTTCATTTTGGCCTGGGAAGCGCGGCAAAGGCCGACAAGCTCACCATTCGATGGCCTAGCGGGCAGCAGCAAGTTCTGGAGAACGTAGCAGTGGATCGCGTGCTCACGGTGGAGGAGCCCTAGATGCGGGCACCGGCCACATTGCGCGGCAAGGTGAAGCTGATCGCCAGTGTCGTTCCTGTGTCCGCGTTAATCTTCATTCTGATGTTGCTTGCGCCTGCGGCGAAACCGGCGACTCCGCAGTCCGAGGAAGCAGTGAACCAGCATTACCTGTCACCAATCGAAATGGAGTTGTCGGGGGACGGGCGCCTCCTGTACGTCGTATGTCAGGCCAGCGATGAACTGCGCGTCGTGGATCTAGGATCAGGCAAAGTGGTGGGTATCGTTCCTGTAGGCCACGTGCCGCGCGGAATTGCATTGGCTCCCGACGGTCGGCAGATTTATGTGACGAATGCGTGGTCCGACACAGTATCGGTAATCGACTCAGCGACTCTGAAAGTTATGCGCACGCTGCCCACTGGCTTCGAGCCCACCGGCATCGTCTGCGACAAGAGCGGCAAAACTCTCTACGTGGCGAATCGTCTCAGCAGCGACATTTTCGTTATTGATGTGACCACCGGCCAGGAAATCAAGCGACTGCTGGCCGGGCGGGGCGCAAGCTATCTCGCTCTGTCGGCAGATGGAAAATGGATATACGGCACGCACATCTATCCCAATGCCGGAGCCTTCCGCACGCAGCCGATTTCGGAAATCACTGTCATCGATACAGCGCATCAAGCCGTAATCGAGCGCAAGCAACTGCACAACGCCGCTGGGGTATTTCATGTGGCTCTGTCGGCCGACGGAAAATTGGGTGTAGCCGCGCAACTCCGTCCCAAGAATTTAATTCCTTTGGCGCACGTGGAGCACGGTTGGGCATTCGGTGATTCGCTAACCTTGTTCGGTGACGATATTGGCGGAACACTTCAGCTTCCGATCGACGAACTCGACCGTTATTACGCCCTGCCGTGGGGCGTTGCAATCACTCCAGACAAATCGAAGATGTTCGTGACTACCGCCGGCTCCGAGAGCGTGACCGTCATCGATGTGCGAAAGCTGTTGGCCTTCGCCAAATCCCAGCGTCAGTCGGCAGGTAATCTTGCGAATGATCTTTCCGCGTCGGCAAATTACGTAACCGCGAGAATTCCAGTTGGCCGCAATCCACGCGGCACATTGTTGTCCGCTGACGGCAAGCGGCTCTACGTCGCGAATCGTCTCGACGACAATATCTCGGTGATTGACACATCAAGCGACAAAATTGCTTCAACCATCGATCTCGGCGGACCGAGAATCATCAACGCACTTCGCCGCGGCGAGCAACTTTTCTTCACCGCTGACTACGCATTTCAAGGCCAGTTCGGCTGCGCCAACTGCCATCTCGATGCGACCATTGACGGCTTGCAGTGGGACCTCGAGCCCGACGGCTTCGGCAAGGACATTGTCGACAATCGATCGCTGGAGAGCTTGGCGGGCACGGAACCGTTCAAGTGGAACGGGGGCAATCCCGATATGCCCACCGAATGTGGCCCGCGCACGGAGAAATTCTTCTATCGATCTCAGAGTTACACGCCGCAGGAGCTCATCGATCTTGTGACGTTTGTTTACTCGCTCCCCTACCGCCCGAATCGTTACCGTTTGCCCAATGGTGAGCCCACTCCGGCGCAGGAGCGCGGCAAGGCAATTTTCGAGCGGACGAAATACAAAAGCGGCAAGCCGATTCCCGAGAAGAACCAATGCGCCTACTGCCATAGCGGGCCCAAGTATACGAACCAGCAGCAAGTCGACGTCGGCACTGGCAAGTCCACCGATCGCTCCCCGATCATCGATGTGCCGCAACTTCCCAACGTCGCCTACTCCGCGCCCTACCTGCACGATGGCTCGGCACGGTCGCTCGAAGAAATATGGACCGTCTTCAACCCGAAAGATACGCACGGCGTGAGCAACGACCTGACAAAAGACGAACTGAACGATCTCATTGAGTACTTGAAAACGCTATGAGGACGAAGCCGAAAATTCGTTTTGCGGGCGTAACTGGAGTACTTGCGTTTTCTTTCTTTGCTTTGCTGGCAGTGGCTCAAGATATGCCGCACTTCCGCTGGGAGAACTTCACCATTGCCAACGGCCTGCCCGATAATCATGTCTTCTGTGTTCTGGTGGATGGAAATCGCATCTGGGCCGGCACAGAGAACGGTCTTGGCCTGTACGCAAACGGCGCATGGAAAACATTCCGTCCAGCCGATGGCCTCGCGCACCAGGCCGTGCTATCGCTCGCTCTCGACAAGCGCACCGGCGACGTCTGGGCCGGAACCATGGGTGGGCTTAGCCGCATCTCCGCCGGCCGCATTGATAACTTCACGCAACTGAATTCCGGCCTAAGCAACGACATCGTCTACGGAGTCGGCGTGCAGGGAGATTTCGTTTGGACGGCCACCGCCGCCGGCGCAAGCCGCTTCGATACGCGTACCGGCCAGTGGGCGTTGTTCAACGAGCGCAACACACCCATGTACGAAATCTGGACCTACGCCGTCAGTCCCGCGGAAGACAAAGTCTATTACGCAGTCTGGGGCGGCGGAGTGCTCGAGTACGACGTAAAGACTGAGCACTGGAAAGACTACAACGATCCCGACGGCGAGACTGAGCTTGTACTGATGAAGGATCAGGGCCTGATCCACGAGATCACAACATCGGTCAGCTATGTCGACAAAATTCTCTGGGTAGCCACTTACTTTGGCGCCAGCCGCTACGACGGCCGCTACTGGCACAACTTCCTGCAGAAAGACAGCGGCCTGCCCAGCAATTTTCTCAACCAGATCAAAGCCGTCGACGGCAATCGCGCATGGTTCTCCACCGATAAGGGACTGGCTTATTACGATGGCGCGACCTGGGCGGTCTATCGCCCGGCCCTCGACACGCACAAGCCCGAGATGCTGGTGCGCGATGCGGCAGGCGCCGTCAAGAAAGTCGCAGTGCAAACCGCGCCGGCGCACAACTACGTTCTCGGCGTCGATTTTCAGGGAGACGACCTGTGGGTAGCGACTGCCAAGGGCTTGAGCCACGGCGTTCGGCAACACGGCTCGACAAAAAGCTCGACCGAAACCGCACAAGTCTTGCCGCCGGCGCGAAAGTCAAGACAGAAGAAGTGAATTCTTAAGGAGTCATCATATGAATGTTGAGGAGCTACTCGCGGAAGTAACTACGGCGCCCGTGGTCAAACGCGCCATCACCAACCACGCTGCGCTGAACGAAGCTTACGCTTACGGCAGCGCATTCTCCCGCGGTATGCGGATTGATCTGAACGGTCTCACGATCCTGCTGATCTCAGGCACCGCCAGCATCGACGACGAGGGTAAGACCGTTCACGTGGGCGACCTGCGCGGCCAGCTGCGCCGCACATTCGACAACATCACCGCGCTGCTCGCGTCCGAAGGTGCAACCTGGCACGACATCGTGCGCACCACTTGCTACCTGCGCGATATCGAGCGCGACTACCAAGCATTCAACGAGGAACGAACTGCATTCTATAACGAGCAGGGACTGAATCCCCTGCCTGCATCGACTGGCATCCAGGCAATTCTTTGCCGTCCCGAGTTGCTGGTTGAGATCGAAGCGATCGCCATGTTCCGCCGCGCATCGCCCACGGAGTAGCACCTATGCGTCACCTGCGCAGCTACATTGTCGCTGCAGCACTTCTATCCTCGGCGTTGGCGCAGAGTCCTTGTCCCTGCGGAAGCAAGCCTCCAGGCCCGCCTTCGCCGCGTTCGTTGAAACCCTACACCGGCGCTCCGGAAGACTTGCGTCCATTTTCAAAGTTCACCACCCCCTATTTCGAGTACTACCAGGATCTCATCGAATATAACGGTGCCGCTCGCGAGGTGCCCGATCCCGAACTCAAAGACTTATCGGAAGTCCGTATCGGCTTCATCGGTCCACTCTACGATCATCCGCAACAGGTTTTGGGCAACCGCATGCTCAACGGTGCGACGCTGGCTATCGAGGAGGCGAACGCAAACGGCGGCTACGGCGGCAAACCGTTCAAGCTCATGTTGCACAACGATTCTGCGATTTGGGGCGCGGCCAGCAACGAAATCGTCAAGATGGTTTATGACGAAAAGGTCTGGGCCATGTTCGGATCGATCAGTTCCGACACAACCCACATCGCGTTGCGCGTCACTCTCAAGGCCGAAACTCCACTGGTCAACAGCGCCTCCACTGACCCCACGATTCCTGAAACCATCATTCCGTGGTACTTCACCGATCTTCAGGATGACCGTCTGCAGGGCTACACGCTGGCGCGCCACATTTACGACGAACTGGGCCTGAAGCGGGTCGCAATCTTGCGCGTGAATGACCGCTACGGCCGTTTCGGAGTTCTAAAATTCCGCGACGCTTCCCGCCGGCTGGGACATCCCGTGGTGATTGAGCAGAAGTTCATGCCCGGAGATACGGACTTCCGCCGCCAACTTCAAGTGATCGAGGATTCGCGCGTCGATGGAATCGTATTGTGGACTGACGTTGGTCCCGCCGCGATGATCCTGCAGCAGATGCAGGAATTGGGCATGAAACAGCGTGTCTTCGGTAGTCACCGCACCATTGGGGACGACTTAGTTCAGCTGGCGGGCGCGGCTGCCGAAGGTTTCGAAGCGGTTTTCCCGTATGATCCAACACGCGCGGACCCGCGCTGGCTCGACTTCAAAGCTCACTACGAAGCGCGCTTCCATGAAGCCCCAGACCACTTCGCTGCTCTGGCCTACGATGCCATGCAGATTCTGCTGGACGCAATTTGCCGTGCTGGACTCAACCGAGGCAGGATTCGCGATGCGCTGACCGGCGTCGAGAGCCATCAAGGCGTGACCGGTGACATGGTCTTCGATCCAAATTGCAAGAACATTGCTCCGCTGTTTTTAGCCCGCGTCCGCAATGGAAACATCGAGTATCGCCGCATCACAATGGAGAAGCCCTACGCTCGTGTGGGAGAGGACGGTGTTGACTACGCCGGCCCGACACTGAGCGACGTACGAACCGGCAAACTGCAGATTGGCATCTTCGGGCCGCGAGCCGATGAGATCGTCCGCTCCGCTGAGGTTCTGAATTTGCTCCATACTATCAACGTCAAAGGTCAACCCATATCCCTGATCGGAATTCCTTCTCAACTCTCCTGGGGAAAGGCTTCCAACGAACTTGTGAAGGCGGTTTATCAAGATCACGTTCTGGCTTTGATCGCGCTCGATCGCCCTTCCAGCCACCTCGCAGAACAGATCGCGGTCAAGTCATTCATCCCTGTCCTTGCCATATCTTCCGACCGCACGTTGACGAGTACGAACATCCCGTGGATCTTCCGTCTGCCCGAAGGGACTCCGGTCGAGCAGGCCCTGCGCAGCCTCGCGGAAGCCATTGAGCACGCCGGTTCCAATCGCGAAAAGATTCGCGATCAGATGGCTTCAGGTGTCCCGGTTGGCGGTGTCAGCTTTGTTTCGACAGGTGAATTACGAGAGTCCTCGGTTACCACCACAAGAAAGTGAGCTGAGCGACGCCGGTTGCTCTTGGCCACTGCTTATCTCTTTATCTATTACATGGATGTGGTAGCCGAAGCGAAAGCATCGGCCATGGCATCGCCCCAGGCCTCTTTCACGTCGAGCGCGATAGCGTATGGCACGGTCCGACGGCGATGATAAATTGAAAATGCTGAAGCTGTTCGAAGCAATACTACTCGCCCGTAAACGCATCATTGGGACCATCAGCTTCAACAACGCAATCGGCATCCTGGAGGACGCGCTAGTCTTGATAACGACGAAACCGGCTGCCACGCATCGTGCGCTGTTGATCCTCCTTGTCGTCGGTCTTGGCGCCTTCAGGCTCGCAAATGCGCAGGACAACTATGAGATACAGGTCTACGGTTCCGACACCGTCGCGCCCAAGACCACAATGCTGGAGCTGCACAGCAACTTTACCGCGGAGGGGAGTAATCCGGCGCCTGGCTCGCGGTTCACCGCAGATGGGTTTTATCCAACGAATCATGCCCAGCACGAAACGGTTGAGATTACTCAGGGGGTGAATAGCTGGTCGGAGGTTGGCTTTTACATCTTCACCAGCGCGCGCAGTGGAGACGGCTGGCAATGGGTGGGGGATCACATTCGTCCGCGGGTGCGAGCGCCCGACAGCTGGCATTGGCCAGTGGGCGTAAGTCTCTCCATGGAATTCGGTTACCAGCGGGCGGCATTTTCTCCGGACACGTGGACGATGGAGCTGCGACCGATCATCGATAAGCAGATAGGGAGATGGTATTTCACGGTGAATCCGGCTCTGGAGCGATCTTTTCACGGGCCGAGTGTTTCCGAGGGCGTAGGATTCTCGCCAAGTGCGAAATTCAGCTATGACTTCAACAAATACATTTCTGGCGGCCTGGAATACTACGCGGCTTACGGATCCATCACAGGTGTGTCCTCGTTGCGCAATCAACAGCAGCAGTTCTTTCCGACGCTCGATCTGAATGTGTCCCCGAACTGGGAGATCAACTTTGGGGTAGGAATTGGAGCAACGGCCAGTACCGATCATCTGATCGTCAAGGGTATCCTGGGGCGGAGATTCGATTGGACGCATCATCGGGCCGGCAGTTCCGAGAGCAGTCAATAGGACATACACATCAATGGATCGGCGTGATTTTCTGATCGGCGCAAGTTTCGCGATGCTGGGTGCGACGGCCCAGACAAAGCTGTGGGCCCAGACGCTGGCGGATGTCCGGCTTGAAATTGCGCCCCTGAAGCTGGAGATCGCGCCCAAGAAAGTAATTCACACAATCGCTTACAACGGGGTTGTTCCCGGTCCTCTGCTTCGCTGGCCGGAAGCGAAGCCGATCACGATTGATGTTGCCAACCGCACCGACGTCCCCGAGATTGTGCACTGGCATGGATTATGGATTCCGCCGGAACAGGACGGCGCGACGGAAGAGGGTTCGCCCATGATCGCGCCAGGGGCACAACGGCGCTACAGCTTTACGGCGCGGCCGGCGGGTTTCCGCTGGTACCACACCCACGCCTTCGCCGGGCACGATTTGAAGCGGGGCGGGTATACCGGTCAGTTCGGATGTTTCTACATTGAGCCGAAACGGGAGCCGGGCGCATACGATCAGGAGATATTCCTAACACTGCACGACTGGAATGCGTATATGGGAGGCGGCGGGGATGCGGCCATGGACGCCTTCTACGACTATGCGACGATCAATGACCGCATGCTAGGGCATGGCGATCCGATCAAGGTGCGCGAAGGACAAAAGGTGCTCTTCCATGCGTTGAACGCCAGTGCCACAGCAACGCATTGGCTAACATTGGCCGGGCATGAATTCACGGTCGTAGCTATGGATGGGAACGAGGTGTCGCGACAGGCGAAGGTGCCAGCGGTACGACTGGCGCCGGCGGAGCGCCTTGATTTGTTGGTGGAGATGAATCGGCCAGGAGTGTGGGTGCTGGGCGAGACGCGGCAAGAAATTCGTAAGGCAGGAATGGGGATTGTCGTGGAGTACGCCAATCAGCAGGGCGAGCCCAGGTGGATCGATCCGCCGGAGACGATGTGGGATTACACGCTGTTCGCGAGACCAGAACCGGCGGCCGCCGCGCCGGACGAGCGGGTTCCCCTAGTGTTTGAATCGAAGTTTCGCGGGCATGGGGACTTCGACTATTGGATGATCAATGGCAAGTCATATCCGAAGACGGACATAATTCCATTGAAAGAAGGCAAACGATACAGATTGGCCATGCGGAATAAGAGCAGCGACGATCATCCGATTCACTTGCATCGCCACACCTTCGAGGTCACCAGCCTCGACGGCAAGCCACTGTCTGGTCTGCGCAAGGACGTGGTGGTGGTGAAGGCAAATAGCAGTGCCGAGATCGACTTTGTCGCGGCAAACCCGGGTGCGACGCTGTTTCACTGTCACCAGCAAAGCCATATGGATTTTGGTTTTATGATGATGTTTCGCTATGCGTGAGTTATCGGCCGCGCAAGGCGAAACGTTCTTCGAAGTGCGGAGCATCTGACACGCGAAATTGGGAGAACCGTTTATGAATCGCCGCCAATTTCTTGGCATTGTAGGCGTTGGGGGGCTTTACAAACTTGGCCCGTCGAAGTTGAATGCCGCGCCTCTGACGGGCTCGCTGATAAACGCTGCGGAAGCGCAGGCGACGGTATCGAAGGCTTATGACTCGGGTCATTTTGGCGAGTGGATCACGGACCAGTTTGGTTTGCCGGCTTACCGGTACACATGCAACCAGGTCACAGACGCAAAGGCCGTGTCTCCAGTTCACAAGGAGTGGCGTTCGCCTACCGACCATACGCACCAGGTGGGGAACGATCGTCTGGTCGCGGCAGTGTCGAATTACGGATACGTGCAGGTGAGGCAGGACGAGGGTTCGCCGAAATTTCTCAACGACTATTCCCCTGAGCACGGCCGCTACGGGGCCGGTATCGGATTCCTTAGCGATGGAAGCGAAATTCTCAGCACCTATTATCTCGGCAATGGCCAGTCCTTCGAGAGGATTCTGGGCGAGGGCTACTTCAGAAAAATAGTGAAAGGACGCCGCCATGAAATCGATCAGGTAATCTTCGCGCCGTTTGGAGACGATCCGGTCTTGATTTCAATGGTGATACTCACCAACCACGGGAGCGAGGTCGCGGACCTTCGATGGATCGAGTATTGGGGATGTCACAATTATCAATTCTCATACCGTTCGTGGATGCAAGCTGGAGAGCAAAACGAACCGAAAGCGGCCGAGCTCCGGCGCCGGTTCGGCGCGCGTTTTGCACATGAATTCAGGGCACTGCCAAAGGGCAGCGGCCTGATCGACACTGAGACTTTTCTTGGACGCAGCGCAGAAGACGATCAGGCATGGGAGCAGCTCGAAGCCTCGCTAAGGAAAGATCCCTCCGGTTTCTTTGGCGGCCCGGTAGGTGAACTTCCCCGCCACGCGTCGATGGAGGATTTAAATCCACCGTCTACTTTCCTCGTCTCGCTTAACGCGGCGGCCGACGGCTTTGCTACCGATGCGTCGGCGTTCTTCGGCAGCGGTGGTATCGACCACCCGTCGGGATTGTCAGCCAAACTGAACGGCGATCTCACATCGACCGGTCCGGCGAGCGCATTTTTGCTTGAACGCCGCCTCCAACTGCGTTCTCAAGAAAGCCGTACATTGTGCTTTCTCTATGGATATACGCCCGAGGGATTCGAGGTTAACGGGCTGGCGGCGAAATACAAGGCTGATCCCAAGCAGCTGTGGGCACATTCGAGTGCGGCTTGGAAGGCGGACGGTGTTCGATTCAGTGTGCCGGGCGATCCATGGGTGGAGAGAGAAACGTCGTGGCATAACTACTATCTGCGCAGCAACCTTACCTATGACAGCTTTTTTCGCGAGCACATTCTTTCGCAGGGCCACGTCTACCAATACATCATGGGTTTTCAGGGAGCGGCGCGGGATCCTCTACAACACGCGTTGCCCTTCATTTTCAGTAACCCGGAGATTGCTCGCGAGGTCATTCGCTACACGCTGAAGGAAATCCAGCCGGATGGTTCCATTCCTTATGGCATCGTGGGAAGCGGCGTCCCCATGCCAGTCATCTTTCGTCCCAGTGACCTGGAGCTGTGGTTGCTGTGGCTGGTCAGCGAATATGTGCTAGCTACGCGCGACAGGGCCTTTCTCGACGAGAAAATTCCTCTTTACCCACGCCAGGAAGCGAGTCCGGCTGACCCGACGATTGGCGAACTCCTGAAGCGCTCTTACGTGCATCTGGTCGAAGGGATTGGAGTGGGCGAGCACGGCCTGATGCGGCTCTCCAATGGAGATTGGAACGATGACGTTGTGGTTGGGCACGTTCCATCCGAGCTAGCCGGCGAGGTCCGCCGCCAGGGCGAGAGCGTTCTGAATGCCGCCATGGCCTGCTACGTTCTCGATTACTACGCGCGGTTGCTGGCTTACGCGGGAGATGCGCAGACCGCTGAACAGGCTCGCACCAAAGCAGAAGCGCAACGCCAAGCGGTTCGAGCTTATTGGGTGGGCCGGTGGTTTCGCCGGGCGTGGCTAGGGCCGCACATCGGATGGATCGGCGAAGATCATATCTGGCTGGAGCCTCAGCCGTGGGCGATCATCGGCGATGCGGCAACGCCCGAGCAGCGCAAAACTCTGGTCGGAGCCATCGACGAACTGGTGCGCAAACCATCCCCCATTGGCGCACTCCTGCAGAATCCGGGCGATCCTACGATGAGGACTCCGGTGGGCACTTTGACCAATGGCGGAATTTGGCCATCCATCAATGGAACGCTGATCTGGGCGCTGGCCCTGGAAAATGGCGCATCAGCCTGGGACGAATGGAAGAAAAATTCTCTTGCGATGCATGCGGAGGCCTACCCGGAAATCTGGTACGGCATCTGGAGCGGTCCTGATACATACAATTCGGTGCTTTCGAGATATCCCGGCCAGACGATGTTCGCCGAACCTCCCTCAACCGATCACAAAGTGCAAGCGGACTGGGGTTTTAACTGGACAGACTTCCCCGTCATGAATATGCACCCGCATGCTTGGCCGCTTTATAGCGCAGCCAAACTGCTTGGTCTTGAGTTCCACGAAAAAGGAGTGAACTTCAGGCCGGATCTTCCCTTGATGGAATACGAGTTCGCATCGCCACTCATGGGGTTCAAGAAAACCGGTCAAGGCTACAGCGGCTGGTACGCACCCGCAACCGCTGGACGCTGGGACATTGAGCTCAGACTCTCTGCTTCGGAAACCGGGCGAATGAAGTGGGTAACAATAAACGGTTCTGTCGGACGGTTGCAGAAGTCAGCAAAAGTCATCCGGTTTGCCGGCGAGGGTGATTCCGGCAAACCACTGCGCTGGGAAATTAGCTGAAGGCGTTGTCGTTGTTCAGTTTTCTCGAAGAGCTATTGCGCAACGAAACTCAATGGGCTTGCGGCGTCGGCGCCTTCATCAAGTCCACAAACATCTTATTGAACCTGGCCAGATCCAAATCTATCTGGATTTCGACGAGCCGCTCACCGAGTTGCGGACTGTCTTTATCCGTCCAGGTCAGCGTATTTCCGTAGGCTGCACCGTGACTAATGTCCACACTCATATAACGGATTTCTTTTCTTGTGATCAGTGTCGGATCAATCCACGCGGCTGCCGCCAGTTCGTCCCACATGTAGGAACCGCCCTGGTCTTTCATAAAGAACTTCACCACATATTGCGCAGCAGGACTGTCGCTCTTCTTGATCTCCGCAACCATTGCATCAGTGATCCTGGTTTTCACCGAGATGTCCACCGGCGTGCAGACGATTTTTTTCCACGGCGCTGCCAATACGCTCTTCGCGGCCTCAGGATCGAACCAGAAATTAAATTCGTGACGCGGCGTGCTGATAAACTCCGGATCGTCGGTCTGCGGGCTCAGGCTTCCGCCCATGAAGACCAGGCCCTCGGCCAGTTCGGCGAAATGGGGATCGATGGCGTTGGCGAGGGCGAGGTTCGTCATCGGACCACCCTCATAAATCGTCACTTCATGGGGATACTTGTGCACCATGCGAATCAGGAAGTGAGCAGCGTCCTCATCAGCTGGCTTCGTAGAGGGCTCACCTTCGAGAAGTTTGGGGATCACATCGTGCTCGTGCCACCAGCGATCATCCCAGGCGCCGGCGAATGCGACTTTTCCATACATCGCCTGCCATAACTGAGCTTCCTTACGTCGATGCACCAGCGGAAACACGGCTCCGGGCACGACCGGTATATCGGTGCGCCCAATGAGCTCCAGCAGTCGCAGGGTATGTGCGACTTCCTCGTCGCGCCACTGGTTCCCGCTGACCACGGTGATGCCCAGAACTTCCACCTGAGGAGATTGAATCAGGGTCAAAAGCGTTTGCATATTGCTGCCGCCGGGCCCTGAGCAATCCTGATTGATGATGACCTTACGACGTTGCTGCGCGAATCCTGCACTATTCGCAATCAGCAGAAGGGAAATTATGAGCCGTAGCCCTAGCCTCAGATTCCTCATTACAAACCTCGCGCCTCATCTTCGGCCACAAGAGTACATCACCTCGTCGGCAGCCCTGGTCGGGAAGAAAAGGGAAACTGAAGATTCAGTTTCCCTTCGCAGATTAATGCCTGGATCGGTCAGAAGTTCAATTTTAGAGGGAACTGGACGAGTTTTTTCTTGCAGCCCATTCGGAGTCGTAGCGCGTCCGGCTATAGAAGGACTTCTGCGTTCCGACGCCGGTTGTGGAGAGCCCGGCGTAGAGATTCGCGCGGCGCACTGCCTCCCGCTCAGGCAGGCCTTCGCCCAGGAAGACGGCGAAGCTTCCTATAAAGGCATCGCCGGCGCCGGTGCTGTCAATGCTTTTCACGCTGAATGCAGGCACATGCTCCATGCCGTCCCGGCTGGCCAACAACGAACCGTTCACGCCGAGCGTCAGAATGATTCGCTTCACTCCGCCGGACAGCAGTTTGGTTGCGCATTGTTTTGCATCGTCCAAATTCCGTACCGGCATCCCGGTAATCGTCTCAGCCTCACTCTCATTGGGAACAAAGTAGTCGAGCCCCACCAACGCGCTCATGTCGACCGGGCCTGCGGGAGCGGGATTCACGATGCAGCGAATGCCATGTTTGTTTGCGAAGCTCACGCAGTAGTAAACAGTTTCAATCGGGATTTCGAACTGCATCACCATGCAGTCGACCGTCTTGAGCAAGTCGGCCGCAGCTTCCACGTCCGCCGGTTTCAACAAATCGTTGGCGCCTTTCACCACCAGAATCCTGTTCTGGCCGCTGGGCTCCACGAAAATCGGGGCAACTCCGCTGGAGGCTCCTTCGATCTGCTTCACGTACGTGGCGTCGATGCCGAGCTTCTTGAAGTTCTTGATTGTCGCCGGACCGAAGAGATCGTCCCCTACTCGCGCCATCATGAAGACCTCGGCCCCGCACAATTTTGCGGCGACGGCCTGATTTGCCCCTTTGCCGCCAAACCCGAGATCGAACTTCTGTCCAAGAATCGTTTCCCCCGGTTTCGGAAAGCGATCCGCAAAAGTCACGAGATCAATATTCGCGCTGCCGATGACTGCAATTCTGGGAGTCTTTGTCATAAGATCCGCGGGCCCTGGGGACGCAACGAGATGAAATCAAAAAGAATCAGGAGTCTAGTTTTCGCTCTCAAGGCTTGTCAAATCGATTTTCGCATTTTCATTCTTGCGGAGCTGTACTTGACACTCATCGTCCGCAACGCTAGGCTACATCGCCGAAACTTTCTGAGCTAATGACAAATCCAGAAGTTGTTACCCAGGGCCCCTTTCGCATTCATCCTCTCAATTTCCTCCTGCTCGTAGTCTTCCTGATGGCGGCGCTTCCCTTGCCTGCCGCCGCAGCCAAGAAAGTAATTATCGATACCGATCCAGGAACCGATGACGCTCTTGCCATCATGCTGGCTTTGAATTCGCCGGAACTTGACGTTCGGGCCATCACCGTTGTTCCCGGCAATGTCGAGTTAGAGATGGGGCTCGATAATGCTCTGCGCATGGTCTCTCTCGCTAATCGCTGCGACATTCCCGTCGCCGCCGGCGCGCACCATCCTCTTTTTCAAAAATTGATAACTGCCCAGTTCTGGCATGGCAAGAACGGGTTGGGCAACGTGGAGTTGCCGCCCAGCAAGTGCAAGGTGGATCCGACCTTCGGTCCCGATCTCATCATCAAACTCGTGCACGCTTCCCCGCACGAGATCACTCTCGTTCCAGTCGGCCCGCTCACGAACATTGCGCTCGCCGTAGAAAAAGATCCTTCCATCGTCCCCTTGGTGAGAGAAGTGATCATCATGGGGGGCTCAATCAGCGGAGGCAACGTCAATGCCGCTGCCGAAGCCAACATCTACAACGACCCGGAAGCGGCGCAGATTGTGTTTCAGGCAGGATGGAATTCTCTTACCATGTCAGGCCTTGAAGTCGGAAACAAGGCGCTGTTCACTCCCGGTTATCTCGCCGAACTGGAAAAGACGCATGGGCCGATCAATGACTTCATCAGTGCAGTGGTGAAGTATCTGGTCGACTTGACTTTGAAATATGGCGGCACGGGCGCTCCCATGTACGACCCCTCCGCCGTAGCCATCGCCATCGATCCCAGCCTGGTCAAGACCACTGAGATGCATGTGGATGTCGAAACTGGGGGAAAGTTTGCTCGCGGCGAGACTGTCGCAAACCGCCAAGGTTACGTGGAACGCAACGTTCTTCACGGCGACCACTTCGAGATCGAGGGCATGGACAAGGTCAGCCCCAACACCAAAGTCTGCGTGGATGTGGATGCCGATCGCTTCCTGAAACTGTTCATTTCCAGAATTCAGGGTAAATAGGAGAAACCAATGTTTACCCCGCATAGCTTGACCATCGCTCTGTTGATGATGATTACCAGCGCTGTCTGCTGGGGTTCATGGGCCAACACTTTCAAGGGTGTCAAGAATTATCGCTTCGAGCTTTTTTATTGGGATTATGCGGTCGGAATTTTTCTCATCTCGCTCGTGCTCGCTTTGACCATGGGAAGCACCGGCAATGATGCCGATAGCTTCCTAAGTAATGTCCACTCCGCGGATGGTTCAAATATCGTTTCCACCATGGTGGGCGGCGCGATTTTCAATCTTGCCAATCTCCTGCTCGTTGCCGCCATCGATATGGCCGGACTCGCCATCGCTTTTCCGGTTTCCATCGGCATCGCACTGGTGGTCGGCACCGTCTTAAGCTACGGATTGCAGCCGAAGGGCAACATCGTGTTGCTGACGATGGGCGTGATCTGTGCCGTGATTGCTGTCATTCTGGATGGCAAAGCTTACGGCAGTCTCGCCGTCGCCGGCCGCTCGGTGTCGCGAAAGAGCATTGTTACCTGCGTCGTCTCCGGCGTCTTAATGGGCTTGTGGGCTCCTTTCGTGGCTCACGGCATGACGCACGGAAATCCGCTTGGTCCTTACAGCATCGCGGTCTTTTTGACGTTGGGCGCCCTGCTCTCTTGCTTGATCTGGAATGTTTACTTCATGAAAAAGCCGCTGGTCGGCGAGCCCGTCGATTTCAGCGGGTATTTCAAAGGTCCGGCGTCAGGCCACATCCTCGGATTGCTGGGCGGGGTGATTTGGGGAACAGGGATGGTGTTCAATCTGGTCGCTGCCAGTTTCACTGGTGTGGCCATCTCATACGCCATCGGCCAGTCTGCTCCAATGGTAGCGGCACTGTGGGGCGTATTCGCATGGAAGGAATTTGCCGGCGCCAGCAGCCGCGCCAAGTCTTATCTAGTCGGCATGTTTGTCTTCTATTGCGTTGCCATTTTGCTGGTCGCGAAAGCGAATGGCTGAAGCCTGTTTCTAACTGCGGGAACACCAGAGAAGCAAGCAAAAGCCGAAGCCGGCATGGTGATTCGAGGTCCTGCGCCAGCACTTGCACATGGCGTGACAACTGCCTTCTGCCTCATTCACCTTTTGCCGTCAAATCGTTCGCCACATTGCAGAATGCGAAAGGGCTGCCCCAGCCGCCGACAGCTGTTCGCGAACGCATCCGGAGTTGCCGTGTTGAATTCAAACATTTCGTAGTGGCAAGGAATCACCAGCTTCGCACCGATATCGTGCGCCAATTCTGCGGCTTCCTGTCCCGAAAGATTGCCCGGCACACGCCGTTCTGGAGCGCGCCCATTGATGGGAAGAAGCGCCACGTCGACTGCGAAAGGGCGCAGCTTCTCTGCCATCCCGTCGTAGCGCAGTGTGTCACCACTGTGGTAGAGGCTCCAAGCGCCGAATCGTAAAACGTAGCCGAGAGCCTTCACGCGTCCGTTCTCGTCTCGCTCTATCGTTTCGTGCGCGGATGCGACACCGGAGAATCGAATCCCGGAAAGTTCTATCGATCTTTCGTCATCAAGTCCGATCGGCGCTGCCGAGTCGATCTTCAGCCGGTCCGCGACAAAAGCGCGATTGGCTTCCGGGATCACGAGCTTGAGCGATGGATTCCGCCCCAGGATTGGACCCAGGGTTTCCGCGTCGAGATGATCGGTGTGGTTATGCGATGAAGTCGCAATATCGACGAATGACAACTCGGCGGGATCAATGACCAGTTCAGTCATCCGCACGTGCGGCTTGTCGGTCTGGCTGTATTTCCGTGTGAGTGAGTCTGAGAGGTAAGGATCGAGCAGAACATGAACACCCTGCCACTGCAGCAGGAATCCGCTCTGTCCCAGCCACCACAGCCGGAATCCGCGATCATTTTTTTCTTGTGCGCGAATGTCAGCGAGCAGAGCTGCGTGGGACAGCACGGGACGAATCACGCGACTCCCAGTTCCTTGCGCACAATAGCCACGCCCTTCACCATATTCACGAGTTTCTGCCGTGCGGCCCACCGCGCGGTCTGACTCAGCCCGCAGTCGGGCGCGAAAGAAAGTTTGTGGGCAGGAGCATACTTCAAGCAAAGGCGCACGCGCTCCGCCACGTCGAGCGGAGTTTCGATGTAATAGTTTTTCACATCGATGATTCCGACCGCTACGTCGACGCCCCGATTCGCGATTTCTCCAATCAACTCGATCTCGGCGAATTCGCGGCTCGCCATTTCGAGGTGGATCTCGTCCACGGGCAATTCGAAGAATGCCGGAAACAGCGGCCCATAGCGGCGTGGGGCGACCGCGCGCGCTTTGTAATTGCCGAAACACAAATGAGTGGAGAGACGGCATCGGCCGACGACAGGGCTGACAGTATCGGAAAAAATCTTTACGAAGCGCCGCGGGTCCTCGCGATATGCGTAACAGCTCATGGATGGCTCGTCGAGCGTGATCTCCCGGCAACCAGCTTCCACCAGTTGTTCCAACTCGGCGCGTAGGATCGGAATCAGTGCGTCGGTGATCTCCCAGCGGCTGGGATAGGCTCCGCCGGGCTCAATGCGGCCGCTAAGCGTGTAGGGTCCGGGAACACTGGCCTTGAGAATCGGTCCTTCGGCCGGTGCAACCTTCTGCAAAAGCTTGAATTCAGCAACTGCGCCCAGCCCATGCTTGGAGACGATGGTTCCAGTGACTGGATATTTTCCCCGCTGATCGTGGGCCGGTGGGCCAAAGCGGCGCGGGGAAAACGGCGTCGCGCGAATGCCCTCCAGCCGTCCGTAGAATGAAAGGTTGAAGTCGTAACGGCTCTGTTCCCCATCCGTGATTACGTCCAGACCGGCGGCGAGCTGGTCGTGAACGGCGGCGATGACCGCGTCGCTGCGCATCTCTTCAATATCAGCCTCGCCGAATTCGTCCAGGTGCGCCGAAGCAAACTCTAGCCATCCCGGAAACGGGTAGCTTCCGATGACGGTCGTTTGCAGAGGACGGCGTTCCTTGCTTGCCCGCCGCTCGTCAACGGCGGCCTCGGTTGTGGATCCGGTCGGTGTTGTTGCTGGAGTCATGCGCTTACCGCCCATCCTCCGTCGGCAGTGATCACCTGGCCGGTGATGGGGCTCGAGTCCTTTCTCAAAAAAAAGCACGCGATCTTTGCCATGTCCTCAGCCGCGATCAGACCGTTCGTCAAAGGCTGCTTGCCGGCGATAAATTGCATGACAGCGGCATCCTCCTGGGCGCGCGCGCTCATCGGTGTTAGAACCAGTCCGGGTGCGATGACGTTGATCCGGATGCCTGCAGGCGCATAGTAAGCGGCAGCGGAAAGCGTCATCGCCTCGACCGCTCCTTTGCTCGCGGCGTAGCCCAGGGTGGCAAAGTGTTCCCGCTGCGGGTGCTGCGCCAGAACACTCCCGCAATTCAGAATGACGCCCTTCTGCGAATGCCGTGTCCAGCCGCGCAGCACTTCCCGGCACATCAGAAAAGTGCCCTTGGCGTTTACATCCATCACCGTATCCCACGCTTCCATCGTGCATTCGTGGAGCGGACCATCGCCAAGCGAGCGTGCGCTGATTCCGGCCCCATTGAAGAGCGCGTCGATTTTTCCGAATCGCTCGAGACAGGCCGTAACGCTTTTGCTCACGCCTTCCTCATCACGCACATCCGCCGCACTGAAACCCGCTCGGGGCAACTCCGCCGCCAGCAAACGGCACTCTTCCTCCTTCACGCCGACGACAAACACGCCGTCCTGCGCCCCCCACAAGCGAGCCGTCGCTGCCGCAATACCCGACGACCCAGTCACCAGCAGGACTTCGCTCACGTGGCCCCTATTCAAAAAGATGTTTGAGGCTCTTGCGATAGGCCTCGTAGAACGCCTCCAGTTGCTCCGCGGCGCTGGCATTTCCCACGAATTGGTGGCTCGGCAACAACACTGGCTTCACGCCTCGTGCCAGCAGCGCTTCGGCGGTGGCGCAGCGAATCATGTTTATGATGATCGCGCCTGTAACCGTCGAAACCGGCCCTGTACGCCACTCCAATCCCTCCAACTCGACGATGCAGTCACCCGGCGGGCACTGGTTGTCGATGATCAAATCGGCGCAGTCGATGAGCTTCTTCCCCGAGGAATGAGCCGGCTTGGCTTGCTCGCAATGAGCCTTGGATACGATGGCGATCACGGGCAGCCCGCGCCGCTGCGCTCCGGCCGCCATCTCGACCACCACGGGGCGGATCCCGCTGGTGGAAATCACGATGAAAGCGTCGTGCGGTCCAAAATGAAAGCTCTGCAGAATTTTCTCCGCGTACCCTTCGTAGTTCTCAAGGTACAGCGGAGCGCGCAGTCCGTTCGTGCCGACGATCGACGCATGGTTGGAAAGCGCCAACTCGACCAGCGCGACGAAACCGGCATAGCAACCCTGCCGGGGAGTCATCTCCTCGCACATCATGCGGGAGTGGCCGTTGCCAAAGAGAAAAACAAGACCACCGCGCGAGATTCGCTCGGCGCACAGCTCGGCTGCTTTCTGAATCACGTCGGCTTGCGTGCGTCGCAACTTTTCCAGCAAAACCATTGCCCGATCGAAGAATGCCAGGCCCGCCTGCTTCGAACCCGCAACGTGATCGAGAACCCTGTCAGGCACGGATGAGATTGACTCCTTGTTCCCTCGCGAGCGTCAGCTGAGGATCGACGTGAGTATAATTCAGAACGATTGTGAGCGAAACTCAATCACCCTACCCCGAGTCTGTGGCCATCGGTGTCGATATCGGTGCCACCACGATCAAGGCCGCCCTGGTCGGATTGCGGGGCGACTTGATCGCGAGCTTTCACGAGGACTCTCCACGCACCATTTCGTCGCTTCAGAATTTTGTCCGCTCCGTGCGCCAGCAGGCGACGGTCCCGGTGCTGGGGATTGGGATCGGCTGTAAGGGAGTCATTGATGCCGCCACCACGCGCGTAAACCGCTTGCCCGGCGACCTGAATTTTCTCGAAGGATGCATGCTGCGAGAATTGGTCGCCGTGGATGGGCTGCCAGTTTCTGCAGACAATGACGCACGCACCGCCCTGGTCGGCGAGGTGTTGTGGGGGGCTGCTCAGGGGCGGCGCAACGTGGTTTTGCTCACGCTGGGCACAGGCGTGGGAGCGGCGGCTCTGGTCGATGGCGTCATCGTCCGCGGCGCCTCCGGAGCGGCCTGCCATTTGGGTCACGTCACCCTCGACATTCGCGGGGGGCTCTGCATTTGCGGCAATTACGGATGCCTGGAGACTTGCTTCTCTTCCCGCGCGATCGAGTCCTCCTATTTTGCTCACCTCCATCGCGCGTCCCCAACCCGTTTATCACTCGACGACGCTGGCCGAACTCCCAGCACCGAGGCCATCTTTCAGGCGGCAGCGGACGGCGACCCCTGTGCGCGTCGCGTTCTGGATCTCGCTTTCGAGTCTCTCACTGCGGCTCTGGTAAGCTTTCTCCACATATTCGACCCCGAACTGCTCATCCTGGGAGGCAATATCGCCGCAGCCGGACCGCGGTTGCTCGCCCCGCTGCATGAAGAGGTCGCGCGCCGCACTAGTGTTTTGCTTGGCAGGAAGGTTCCGATCGTCTTTCAAAGTACCGGCGGATACGGTGGAGTGGCTGGCGCTGCTGGACTGGTCTTCCTGCAACAGCAATTGCTGACAATTTAAGACTGCATCCATCACGATGAACCTGACCAACATGCAGGAATCCGTCCGCGCACGGGATGAATCGCCACAACATGGATCGGCACGCTTTCTCTATCTGCCCGCTGCCGTCGCGGCGATTGGCGGGTTGTTGTTCGGCTTTGATACCGCGGTCATCAACGGCGCTATCGTTTTCCTGAAGCGGCAGTTCGCGCTGAGCGATTCACAAACTGAGTTCGGCGCCAGCAGCCTGCTTCTGGGATGCGTTTTCGGCGCGAGCCTGGCTGCCTTCACCAGCGACCGCTTCGGCAGGAAGAAGTCTCTGCTGGCCGCTGCCGCGCTGTTCACCGTTTCGTCGATCGGAGCGGCGCTTCCCCGCAATATCACCGAGTTCGTGCTCGCGCGCCTGATGGGCGGCCTCGCCATCGGACTCGCTTCCACTCTTTCGCCGCTCTATATCGCCGAGATTTCTCCGCCCCGCATTCGCGGGCGGCTGGTAAGCGTCAACCAGTTGGCAATCGTCACCGGCATTCTGCTCTCTTACAGCGTCAACTACGGTCTCACCGGAGCCGGCCCGGAGAACTGGCGTTGGATGTTCGCATCGGCCGCGGTGCCATCGGCGTTTTTCCTGCTGGCATTGCTCTTTGTTCCTGAAAGTCCGCGGTGGCTGGTGCAAAAGGGCCGCGAGAATGAAGCCGAGCACATCCTCGCGCGCATCAAGGGTCAGAAGGCCGCGCAGGCAGAAATCCTTGCCATCCACTCCGCCGTCGCCGAAGAAAGCGGCAACGTGCTCGATCCGGCGTTCCGAAAGCCGCTAGTGGTCGCCGTGCTGATCGCGCTCTTCAGCCAGTTCACTGGCATCAACACCATCATTTATTACGGCTCGCTGGTTTTCCTGGAGCACGTGCCGAAGCAAACCGCCAGTACGGCTCTTTGGGCCAACGTCATGATTGGGGCCATCAATTTCTTGGCAACGCTTCTCGGGATGTACTTGATCGACCGCGTGGGCAGGAAGCCCTTGATGATGTCGGCGTTCGCGGGCATGGCAGTTTCCCTCGTAGGAGTGGCAGCGGCGATTCATCTGCAGAGCCCACCCCTGGCAGTTCTGATCCTTGTCTTGATCTATGTTGCCTGCTTTGCCGTCGGCATCGGCACAGGAACGTGGGTGCTGATGTCAGAAATCTGCCCGACCCGGATCCGCGGCCGCGCCATGTCGATCGCGACGCTCTTTCTTTGGTGCGGGACCCTGCTGGTTACCCTGACGTTTCTCTCCCTGGTGCGAGCATTGACCGCGCCAGGCGCTTTTCTGCTATATGCCATCGTCTGTGTTGCAGCGTTCCTCTTCGTCAAGCTGATGGTTCCAGAAACCAAAGGGCGAAGCCTAGAGGAAATCGAGAACTGGTGGCTGGCCGGCGGAACGGCGACTCAACCCCGCGATCGATGACAACGAATTCGTGGCGTCTCGATTGTAGCGACCTGGCTCGTCTAATCGTCTGCTGGACTTTTGCGAGTATATTGGTCGAGACATGCCATCCACCCCTGGCGATGTTCTCACGCTTAGCCGCACCAACGAGACAGAGCGGCAGGTCCCCAACCGCCTGATGTCCCTCGACATCTATCGCGGCCTCTGTGTCGCAGGCATGATCGTTGTGGACAACCCGGGCAGTGACACCAAGGCCTATTGGCCCATCATGCACGCCGAGTGGAATGGATGGACGCCTGCAGACTTCATCTTTCCTTCGTTTCTTTTTCTGGTTGGGATTTCATTGGTATTTTCCGTCTCCTCGCGTCTGCAGCGCGGCGAATCGCGCTCGCGCATTTTCGCCCACGCTTTTTGGCGGAGCCTGATTCTTATTGCCGTCGGTTTTCTGGTGAATGCGTCCCCAATCATCGGTTTCGATATTCACAGTTTTCGCTTTGAAGGCGTGACGCAGCGGATTGCGCTTTGCTATTTGGCCGCCGCCGCTATGGAACTGTGGTCTGGCCGCCGCGGGCAACTCATTGCACTCGCCGCGTGCATTGTCGGGTACTGGGCGATTCTCCGATTTGTGCCGATCCCGGGGTATGGCATGCCCGGACATAATGTTCCATTCATGGATCCTGACCGCAACCTGCCGGCATGGCTCGACCGCAAGTTGTTCATGGGCCACTTGTACAACGGGAATCGCGATCCGGAGGGAATCCTCCATACGATTCCCGCCATCGGGACCACGCTCATCGGCGTTCTGACCGGACATTGGCTTCGTTCCGCGAAAGCGCCGGCAATCAAGGCTGCCGGCATGCTCTTGGTTGGCGTGGTTGGCCTGTCTGCGGGCTTGTTTTGGAATCGGTGGTTTCCCATCAACAAGAATCTTTGGACCAGTTCGTTCGTGCTATTCAGTGGAGGATTTGCCCTTTTGTTCCTGGCATTCCTCTATTGGTTGCTCGAGATCAAGCAGTGGCGCGGAGCCTGGACGATGCCGATCCTGGTCTTTGGGATGAACGCGATCACTGGATTCGTCGCCGACTCACTAGTGTATGGACCGGGTTACACATTCACGGCGAAAGGCCCAAACGGAGTCAGCATGTACTGGCACGAGGCCGCGCAAGCCTACCTCGAATCGTTCGGACTGAGCACGCCAAACGCTTCGCTGGTTTATTCGCTCTCGGCTCTGTTGTTCTGCTGGATTCTGCTTTGGCTTCTCTGGCGCAAGCGGATCTTTATCAAGATCTGACGGCGAGCAATTCCGAGCCTGCGACCATGCGGGTCATGGCGCAGATTGGCTGTCCACATCGACTACAAAGCTGTAGGTATTCGTGGCTCCGGCCTTTGAATTCCAGCTGCCCTCGGCGCCGAACTGGAACACTGTTCCATGAGCAAAACGATAATTGATTTTTGCGCTGGACCCGCTGTGTATATTCACCGCATTGGCTAGAGACTTCGGGAATCCCTCTGAAGGTAGCGGAAGACCCTGTGGGTACAAGTCAAAAGATGCCTCGGATTCGCCGTCCCCCACGGTGATCGTGATATGGACCGTGCCTCCATTCACAAACCGGCTTGCATCCAGCATGATGACGCGATAACTATGTTTTCCTCTTCCGGGCGCAACCAGCGTTCCTTGTCCTGTAGCACTTGAACCGGGAATCAGTTGAATTGTCTCTGGCGTTGATGTTCCGTCGAGGTCATCACTGGTGACGACCTTCGTCGGGGCGTCGCCCTTCTGCTTGCGATTTGCGCGCGCGGCATCGGCTAGCGATTGACCATAACACGTGCTGCCGATCAGCAGAACAATGCACAAAGCTTGCATAGCAACTCGCTGCATAAGGCCCTCCGGCGGATGATTTGGCAAGATGATACTTTGGTTGGCATCCGTCCGGTAGTTACGGACGTACTCGCTCTCTTCGAACCGCGATCAGCGAGACTTGCTCCAGCCCGGGGAAGTGATCTTCCTTGTCGGCTTCGCGTTCCGTAGGCGCAATTTGCTGGATGGTTGTTCGCGCCGGCAGCACGGAGCCAAAATATTGCGCGTATATATCGTCAAAAACTTGCAGGTCAGACAAATCGTCCAGGTAGACATTTGTCGCCACAACCTGATCGAAAGTCATATCGGCTTCTTCGAGGTTGTCGAGGAGATTGCGCATGCTCTGCCGTAGTTGATGTTGTGTGGTAGTGGCGTAGATACCGCCGTGCGGGCCGGGAATGAAGCCATCTTTGGCGGAGCAATACAAGGTGTCGCCGGCAAAAACGCAGGGACTGGCGGTAGGGCTGGGCGGCATATTCTTTGGGCGGATCGCTTTCCTTTGGCGAAGGTCAACAACAGCCACGCCTGTGTACTCGATCAGGGCGCCGCCTGGCAAACTCGACACTTCAATGGTGGCGCGCGCCGGAGTATTGCCGAATTCAAAGCGCCGAGCGTAACGCTGATTCATAACGTGCATCGGGATCTTCGAAGTCAGATAAGGATTGACGAAGACCATGTTGCTGAGTTCGAGACCGGCCGCCTTCACGACAGCCTGCACGCGGTCAAGCGCCAAATCGACCTGCGCCGCTGGGTCGTCCGGAACCTTGCCGCTGACGGGATCGCTGCCAGTCATACTGGATATGAAAAGCCGGTCGTGAGTAAGAATGCCTGGCGATGCTGAATCGCCCGGACTGTAATTTGGCGGATAGACGCCCCGACGGTCGGCCAAGCTCCGCACGGCGACCGCGCTAATCTCGACGGGCGGCTCGGGAACGCGAGCAACGCCCAGCACGGCTCGAGCCGGTGGAGTTTTCGCGAAGTACTCGGCGAAAGCTCGATTCATTTCGTCATACTTGCCGATGTCCTCGAGATAAACCTGCGTGTAGACCACGTGCTCCATGGTCAAACCCGCAGATTCGACAATCGCTTCCATGTTGTCGAGCGCCTGACGGATCTGCGCATCAAAAGTCGCTGGTAAGCTGCCGTCCGGACGACGTGGCCCCTGACCTGAGATATAGACGTAGTCCCCCGCGTCGACAGCGGGCGAATAGTAGCGATTCCCGCGGGCGGAAGTCGCCGCAGGAACGATGGCGCGTATCTGTCCCTCTGCAAGGAGTGCTGGCAAAAGCAGGAATGCAAGCAATAGAAATCGTATTTGAACTTTCCGACGTTGTTTTCTCAAGTAGGTTCCCTTCGCGCCTAGGCAGCCGATTTCTTCTGGGCAGCGCCCAGGACTGCGCGCAATCTCTGCCCCACGACGATTTCCTCACCTGGCTTGATGGTCATTGAAATCAGTTCGATGTGATCGGGCTCCTTGCGTTCTTTTCGATTGGGGTTCCCCTCACGCACCGCTGTCACCAGGCTGGGATTGTCTGGCCCGAGCACTTCGATCACCGGATCGCCCGCTCGCAGTTCTTGTACGCAATCGGAAATACTGAATCGCCAGGCCTGCGTGTCCCAGGAGACCCTCAGTGTCGGGTATCGATTCCCGTCGTCTGGAATGTAGATGTCGGTCTTTACGCCGGGCACTGTGTCCACCAGCTTCCGGATGCGATCCACACGCCCGTTCCATTCGGCGTAAAGCTTTTTCTCGTCTAGATTCAGCCAGGTCTCAAGCGACGTGAGGCAACCAATAACTTCTTCTTTGCCGACTTTCATCGGACGGCAAATGGCTCCCTCTCGCGGATTGCAATTCATGAGAGCTGACTCGATCAGATCTTTTCGTCCCAGAAGCAAGCCGCTGCACTGCGGCCCGCACAGTCCCTTTCCTCCGGAGAAGCAGTAAAGGTCGATGCCCATCCGGGCGTAAAGTTTGGCGTTGTCGGCGGGCGGTATGCCCGCGGCGTCATCCAGCAGGAGAGGAATTTTATGCGCTTTCGCAATCGCCACTTCTTGCTGCAGTTTGTCACCAAGATCGGTAGTGTAGATCATCGCTGTGTTTTCGTTGATGGCGTTGGCGAGCTCCTCGGATGAATAAACCAGAACCAGTTTGGCGCCGACCAGACGGATAGCACTGTCGAACGCGCTCCTGCCTCCCACCATGATCACTTCGTGCTTCAGTCCCGTGGTATCGGGGAGCTGCCAAATATATTTATCGTCACTGCCGGCCATGCATGCGGCCGTCGCCGCAGACATCGCGCCAGCTGATCCTGAAGTGACGATGCCAGATTCGGCGCCCGTCAGTTCTGCCAACCGCCTGCCCACTGCACGCTGCAGATCGATCATGTTAACGAAATAATTGGAGGCTTCCAGCTGCGCTCGACGAACCTCAGGAAATTCAAGCGACCCGCTCAGGTAAGTCCAGGTTCCGCGGCAATTGATGACCGTCTTTACCCCCAGCTGAGTGTATACATTCTGCCGAGGGTCCTTGCCCACGGCCGTGGCGGCTTGTGCGTAGAGTTCGCGGACCGCAATCTGGCTGAGCAGCGGTGCGGCCGCCAACAACTTAACAAATGATCGCCGGCTCGAATTCGGGATACGCATTAGTAGGTCTCCTCAATGTCGTCAATGAATGATCGTGAATGATTGTTAGCTAGAGTACGCAGCGTTCACTGCTCAAACCCTGTTTATGGGATGAAACCGAGCGATACAGCAGTAACTAATCTTCATTCTTCGGCAGCGGAACCTGCGATCGCACCGCCAAAATGCGAGCCTTGGCTCCCGGTTTGTTCTGGTTGTAGAACCCCACGGTGCAGTTGGGGCGAAAGTAATAAGCGTCTCCAGCTTTTGCTGGATAGCGGCCGGCAATGCCATCCATTCCACTTCCAGCCGCCATTTCACCTTCTCCCTCAAGCACGAGATAGATTTCTTCCGCGGTTTCATGATGATGCGGAAAGTTCGTGCCTCCCGGGGCAAAATTCATCCAGAAAAAACTGGTGACAACGTACGCTTCATCGATCGCGTCCCGCTTGCCCTTCCGGGGACCGAGGAGAAGCTTGTACAGAACCGACGTCGGGTGACCTTCAACCGTCTCCTCCTTAACGTCTTCAAGATTCACGATCTTAGGCTGCAGCGCTGGCGCGCTGATTGACATTTCCGCAGGCACTTTGAAACTCATGACTAGAACCTGGGTCGACCGATCGGAGCTATTCGCAATCGAATGTTTCATACCGGGCGGCAGGTAAGTGAAGTCATTCGCTCGCATCGCGTACGTTTGTTCCCCATATCGGAGATCGATTTTTCCCTGCAGGACGAAATAAACCTCTTCTTCATGATCGTAGAGCGTGGTCTGGCAATTGCCGCCAGCATCGAGCGTGACTTCCGCGAAACGGGCAACGCTTTGCAGAGTTCGATCATCGGCATCGCCTTCCCCGAAGATCGCTTTGTAGTGGCAAGTCAGGGATGCAAGATCAGTTCGTGTTTCGCTCAGTTGTGGAACGTACCGATGTAGCCAAGTGGGATCGATTTTCCGCTCCTGGGCCAGCAGATTCGGAGAGAGCAGCAGCAATAACAGCAGAGTTTTCAACTTTGTTCCCAAGGAGACGTGCGCACACTTCTTTTGCCCACTGGGTATACCACAGAATTCGCTTGACGCAAATCGAAATCTTTCGTTTTATTGCATTTCATTCCGTTTTGCCGGTGCAGTTTCACGTTTTGAAAACTGACACATGCTACCCTCAACTCCGGCGGTTTCCTGGAAAGGTGCACTCATGGCAATGCATTTTCTACTGGCAAATCGGATGCGACGACTGGTCGTAGTTCTCCTTGGCTCGAGCGGGCTCTGGCTGGCGGCGGCGGCTCAGACTCCCGGTCCAGCAAATTCGCCGGCCACTACGGGGTGTCGGGTCGACGCCCTGAACTACAAGGGGTGGAGCTCGCAGCAACTTTCCAATCAGTGGGTTCAGTTGGTTGTGGTGCCGCAAAATGGCGGCCGATTGATGCAGGTAAATTTCGCTGGGCATCCCTACCTGTTCGTGAATCCCAAACTTGCTGGGACGTACAAACCGCCGACCCCAGGTGTGTGGTTCAACTACGGTGGCGACAAGCTGTGGCTTTTGCCCGAGGGCAACGACGACGAGCAACATTGGGTAGGCGACTCTGACGTGTTGGATGATGGTCCTTTCATCTTTCGAAAACTTTCGGAAGGACAGCAGTGCGAAATCGAACTTACCGGTCCGGCCGATCCTCAGACCGGGATCCAGTTTGTGCGAACCATCCACCTGGACGCGGACTCTCCGCGTATCCGCTTTCACGCCTCGATGAAGAACGTGAGCGGGCATACCCTGGAGTGGTCGATGCAATCGGTTTCGCAGTACAACACCGCCGATCCCTCCTCCACCACCGGCTTCAACCCCGATTTCTGGACCTTCACCCCGGCGAACCCATCCAGCAGTTATCTCAACCGCTATCACGTTCGCTTCGGTCCGGCGCAGAATTCTGCTGTGTCGGTGAGAAACGATGGCCTCTTTGCCGTGCACTACGTTCACATGGCAGCTGAATTGTGGCTGGACTCGACCGAGGGCTGGCTGGCAGTAGTGGATGGCGGCAGCAAGTACGCCATGGTGGAACGCTTTCAGTTCAACGAGAACAAACCCTATCCCGGTAAAGCTTCGGTCATCTTCTGGACAAACGGCCCGGAGACAAGGCTGAGCAACGATGGAATTCTTTCCCTTAGCAACGATGCGGACGCAGCCCCTTACTACCTTGAAGCGGAAATTAACAGTCCGATGTGCCGGTTGCGACCGGGAGACTCTTGCGATCTGGACACGGAATGGTTTCCCACGCGAGCCGGGAATGAATTTCATGGGGCGAAGGACGCCGGCATCGTGATCCGCCCGCTGCAAAGCGTTCGTCTCGAGAACGGAAAAATCAAACTTTCAGGTTCGTTCGGAGTTTTCTGTGCCGGGCGCTTGGTTGCTCACTTCTACAACGAACATGGTTCGAGCCTCGGAGCCATGGCAATTGCGACCGTCAGTCCCGCCGAACCGGTGCTGCTCGAAACGGAAGTTGCTCCGCCCGGAAACCCAGCGCGGGTCTCTCTGCACCTGGAAGATGATCACGGTGTGGACTGGGGTTCTCTTCAGGAAGTACAAGTGGATAGCGGCGACAATCGCTGATATGAAATCGCCCGCGAAAGCGCTCATCCTATTACTACTGGCTGCCATGTGCGCGGCGGTGCCTATTGTCGGGCAGGACCGGCCGCAATCCGCTGTCACTGCTGCGCCTGAGGTGAGCGCAGAAGATCTTCTGGTACGCCCGGTCGGAGCCAACTGGACCTCTTATAACGGCGACTACACCGGGCGCCGCTACAGCACTCTGCATGAAATCAACGCCACAAATGTTGCGCAACTCCGCGCGGTGTGGGGTTTCCATCCCGGCAACTCGCAGAATCTCGAAGTGACCCCAGTAGTCGTGAATGGAGTGATGTACGTAACCTCGTCCAACGATGTATTTGCTCTGGACGCGCGAACCGGACGGGTTGTGTGGCACTACCAAAGGCCGGTGAGTTCAGGGCTGCTCGACGACGCCGCGGCTCACAAGAATCGCGGCGTAGCTTTGTGGCAGCAGTTTGTTTATGTGGAAACCGACGATGCCCACTTGCTCTGCCTCGATGCGCGCTCGGGCGGCTTGCGATGGGATATTGAATATGCCGACAAAGCCAAACACTATGGCGCGACCAGCGCCCCGCTGGTTGTGAAAGGGGCGGTCATTGTCGGTACCTCTGGCGGTGACTCTGGAGTACGAGGATTCCTGGCCGCGTACGATGCGGCGACCGGAAAGCTGAAGTGGCGCTTTTGGACGATCCCCGGGCCCGGTGAATTCGGCTCTTCTAGTTGGCCCGGCGATTCCTATTTGCATGGCGGCGGCACAACCTGGATGCCGGGTACGTATGATCCGGAACTCAACACACTGTATTGGACGACCAGCAATCCCGCACCTGACTTTGTGGGAGAACCGCGCCCCGGCGACGATCTTTATACGGATTGCGTTCTTGCGCTCAACCCGGATACGGGAGAGTTGAAATGGTACTTCCAGTTCACTCCTCACGATCTGTATGACTATGACGCCAACGAAACCCCAGTGCTGGCGGATGTTGAGCAGAACGGAACGATTCTTCGCCTGCTCATACAGGCTAACCGGAATGGCTTTTTCTATGTTCTTGACCGGGTCAATGGCAAGTTCATTCAAGCCACTCCTTTCGTGGAGAAACTGACTTGGGCCAAGAGCATAGACGCGTCCGGCCGGCCCATCGTCTCCGGTCGGATTCCGACCCCGGAAGGCGCTCACATCTGTCCCGGGATCAATGGAGCCACGAATTGGTTTTCGCCGTCTTACAATCCCGATACCCGGTTGTTCTACGTGATGGCTCTCGAGAGTTGCAATCTATATTTCGCAAACCCGAAGCCCTTTGAACAAGGACACACTTACTACGACACGGGCACGAAGCTTCCGCCCGATGAGCACGCACAGAAGATTCTGCTGGGTCTTTCCGTCGCGGACGGAAAGCCGGCATGGCGTTATCCGCAAACCGGCCAGGGCAACTCATGGGGTGGGACATTAACCACCGCCGGAGGGTTGGTGTTTTTTGGAGACGATAGCGGATCCCTTGAAGCAGTGGATGCCGCGACCGGTCGTGCTCTCTGGCACTTCAATACTGGTCAGGAAATGCGCGCCTCTCCGATGACTTACGCGGTGGATGGAGTTCAGTATGTGGCAGTCGCGGCGGGAAGTGACGTTTTCACCTTCGCGGTCCCACGTTGAGGCTTCCATGTTGAGGCTTCCACATTGAAGATGCGCTACATTTCCGCGCCGGGGCTAAGCCACGCTTTTGCGTGGTGAAACTGAGGTTCAGGACAGCATCTGCTCGACCGTCGTCTTTTGTATAATTTGCCGACTCCCAAACGGCCAACCCGCGCAAGGAACGTGATTCATGTTTGTGAAAGTTTTCAAAGATCGGATCGCTCTCGGGCAGGCGGCTGCGGACCAGGCCGCGGCAGCCATTCGCCATGCCATCGCGGAGCGTGGCCACGCGCGAATCATTGCCGCGACCGCCGCCTCGCAGCTGGAATTTCTGGATGCTTTGACGAAAGCGTCGGGAATCGACTGGTCCAGAGTAGAGGCTTTTCATCTCGACGAATACATCGGCTTGCCCGTTACCCATCCAGGAAGCTTTCGCAAGATGCTGCTCGAGCAGTTGGTTCAGAAAACCGGGATTGCCAATTATCATCTGCTCGACGGCGATGCCGCTGATCCATCGGAAGTGGTAAGCCGGGGCAGTAAACAACTGGCATCTTCGCCCGTGGATATTGCATTTCTTGGTATCGGCGAGAACGGCCACATCGCGTTCAACGATCCCCCTGCTGACTTTCAGACGGAAGAACCGTACATCATCGTGAACCTGGACGAAGCCTGCCGCCAGCAGCAGGTAGGCGAGGCCTGGTTCGCCGACATTTCACAAGTGCCGACGCGGGCCATCTCGATGTCGGCGCGCCAGATTCTCAAGGCCAGGGAAATCCTGGCGGTCGTGCCCGGCCCGCGCAAGGCGCAAGCGGTGAAGGCTTGCTTAGAGGGAGCGATCAGCCCCATGGCGCCGGCGTCGATTCTTCGCACCCATCCGAATGCTACTGTCTATCTCGACCATTACTCCGCTTCGCTTCTGGGGCCTGCACTGGGGAATGCGCTCAACGAAAAATCGCAGGTCACGGTTGGCACTTAACGCCGGCTTTGCGAATTATCACGCATGCTAACCGCCAGCAAGCCGATTCCTTCGTTGCGCTGGTGGATCGGTGGTCTTCTGTTTGCATCCACTGTCATCAACTATATTGACCGGCAAACTCTCTCGCTTCTCGCTCCTTATCTCAAGCTCCAGTACCACTGGACGAACTCGGATTACGCAAATCTTGCCATAGCCTTCCGCGTGGCGTATTCGATCGGGCAGACGGTTTTCGGAAGGGTCATGGACCGCATCGGCACGCGCCGCGGCCTGACCTTCACGGTCATCTGGTATTCCGCCGTCTCCATGCTGACGTCGCTGGCGAGCGGTTTCTATAGCTTCGCGACCTTTCGATTCCTGCTCGGAGCGGGCGAATCCGCCAACTGGCCGGCCGCAACCAAGGCCGTCTCTGAGTGGTTCCCGAAACGTGAACGCGCGCTTGCAACAGCCCTTTTTGATAGTGGTTCTTCGATCGGAGGAGCCGTCGCCCCTTTCATTGTGCTGTGGATTTATTTTCGCTGGGGATGGCGCCCTGCGTTTATGCTCCCCGGCATTCTTGGATTTCTCTGGCTGATCGCTTGGCGATGGCTGTATTATCCGCCCGAGGCGCACACCCGAATTAGCCAAACTGAACTCGCAATGCTGATTGCGGACAAGCAAGAGTCGGAAAGTCCCGGTCGAGGCAACCCGCGGCTCCCGTGGAGTAAACTGTTCCGCCTTCCGCAGACCTGGGGCGTGATCATTGCGAAAGCGTTCACCGACCCGGTTTTTTTCTTTATTACTGAATGGTTCCCGATTTACCTGGTGGCGAAAGGCATCGACCTCAAGAACGGATTAATCGCCGTATGGATTCCGTTCATCGCCGCCGATCTGGGCAGCTTTTTCGGCGGCTACTTATCCGGCTACTTGATCAAGCAGGGATGGTCGTTAGGTGCGGCGCGCAAGGCGCTGATCGTTTTTGGAGGAATCGGCATGACAATGCTGATCCCCACTATCTTCACAACTAACCTTTACTTGATTGCTCTCTTGTTTGCAATCGCAACCTTTACTTATGCGGGATTTACCACGATGGCGAATGTGCTGCCGTCGGACCTGTATAACAGCGAATCGGTGGCATCGGTGAGTGGGCTGAGTGGCACGGGAGCCGGCATCGGAACGATAGTTGCCTTCGAACTTATCGGGCATTTTTCCGACGCACGCCAGGCGAAGGGCACTCATTCCTTCGATCCGATCGTAATCATCGCGGGTTTAGTGCCTTTCATCGGCATGATTCTGGTCCTGCTCCTGGTTCGCAACACACAAGCGACCAATGAGGGCCTGGTGCGCCGAATCTGAAAACCTAGAGGGAATATGGGATATAAGCTCCTGGAACTCAACGGCAAGGTCGTAGTCGTGATCGGTGGCAGTTCTGGAATCGGCCGAACTCTGGCACGCGGACTGGCGGAAGCCGGCGCCGACGTCGCACCGAGCGCGCGGCGCCTCGAGCTGGTAAACACGGTGGCCGGTGAGATCGAGTCTCTCGGTCGCCGTTCGCTGCGTGTGAGCTGCGACGTGAGCGACCGCTCTTCGTTGCAAAAACTGCTGCAAGCCTCCGTCCAGGCGCTTGGGAAAGTGGATATCCTGATCAACGCCGCCGGATTCAACCAGCGCGCTCCGACGCTCGACTTTCCGGAAGCCGACTGGGATCGCCTCATCGATACGAATCTCACCGGCACGTTGCGCGCCTGCCAGGTCTTTGGACGCCACATGATCGAGCGCGGCTATGGCCGCATCATCAACATCGCTTCCATGGGATCATTCCTGGGGCTCTACGAAGTGGCCGCGTATTGCGCGAGTAAGTCTGGAGTGGCCTCCTTGACGAAATCCCTGGCGGTCGAATGGGCGGGGCACGGAGTCTGTGTTAACGCAATTGCACCGGGATACTTCCGTACTTCGCTGACGGAGAAGTTGCTGACGGGCACGCCGCGGGGAGAGGAAGTGTTGATTCGTACTCCCATGAAGCGCTTCGGCGAACTAGAGGAACTGATTGGAGCGGCGGTTTTTCTCGCATCGGATGCCGCGAGTTTTGTCACCGGCACTCTGCTGGTCGTAGATGGCGGTTATCTCGCCAGCGGAGTAAATCAATGATCCTCGAATCAATGATCTTCGAATCGATGATCTTCGCTATTTCGATCACTTACCCATCGGGCATTGCAGCCTAAACAATGCACCCCTGCCTCGCGCTTGGCGGGCACGCTGACCAGATTGCATGGCGGAGAGGGAGGGATTCGAACCCCCGATACCCTTTCGGGTATGCCGGTTTTCAAGACCGGAGCCATCAACCACTCGGCCACCTCTCCGCTCCGCTATATACAGTTTTACTACAAACCCTGTTTTTCATAGGCCAGCTTACATTTTTTCGATTTTTGCACTCCACAGCCGACCCTCGCGGACGCCACCTTCTATGATTAAATCAAGCCATGTTTGCTCGAAAGATTCGCGTGGAGTATATTCTCCAAGGCCAAGCTCAAAAACAACCTTGCCCTCTTAAGTGGATGGATAACTTTGCCATGCGCAACTTTACCAATGCCAGCATCTTTGATGACACATTGCCCGTTGCCGATGGTCAGATGGAAATTGGCACCGCCGTCCCGCTGGATAAGCTTCGCGAGGCGATGGAGGATTGGTTCCGGCGCAAGAGCTATCTTCCGAAGGACTCGAAGCTGTCACTGGAAGAGGTCCCCAAGGCAGGCTAGAGTAAGTCGATCTTCGCTTCGGCGACAGGTTGGAATGCCGGAAGCGGAGTAAGACCGAAGGCACGGTTGGGAGATACACACATCAAACTGGGACTTTTTGCCCGGTCAGTGATTTTCTTGTAACCGCTGTTTGTGGGAAGTCGTCCTATTTGAGGTACTTGCGATTTCTAACGAGATGGCAAGTGGTTTGCACAACCAATTTAACGGAGGTGCGGATAATGAGCTCTAAAGTAAAGCTCTTCCCCCTGTCCAGCACTCGCGAAGTATTTGGTGGATTGCCCGCCCGAAGTTCGTGGAGCGAACCGCCGGCAGATCTGGAAGACGTGAAGTTTCCCCCGCTGGTCGACGATCCGGAATTCCGGCACGACTCCATACCCGGTCGCAGTCATCGCAGCATAGGTCTCGGCCTCGCTCTGGCGTTTTGCCTCAGCGCCAGCTTCTGGACTGGGATTGCTTTTATAGTCGCGCGGGCGTGGAAGTAGGCTGCTTTACTTGTCGTAATGCAGCAGAGACATCACTTCGTAGCCTTTAAGTCTCTCGCGGCCTTTCAGGAAATCCAGCTCTACGACAAACCCGAGTCCGGCGATCTCGGCGCCGAGTAAAGTCGCCAGCCTGGCCGTAGCCTCGGCGGTTCCTCCGGTGGCCAGCAGGTCATCCACAATCAATACTCGCTGACCTTTCTGGATGGCGTCCTTGTGCATTTCCAGCGAGTTCGTTCCATATTCCAGCGCGTAATCGAACTTCACGGTTTCGGCAGGGAGTTTTCCGACCTTGCGCACCGGAACAAATCCGGCATTCAAGCGGTAGGCCAGCGCCGGCGCGAAGATGAAGCCCCTGGCCTCCATCCCGAGGACAAGATCAATTTTCTGGGCAACATAGTGCTCGGAAAGCCGGTCGACGAGCGTGGCGAACCCAACCTTGTTCTTCAGCAAAGTGGTGATGTCGTAGAAGAGAATCCCCTTCTTCGGGAAGTCAGGTACTTCGCGGATCAGACCCTTTAATTGCTCAGCATTCATGCTCGAGTCAGGGGACAAGCTACCATGCTCCTTCAATGCGAAATGAACTGAGTCCGGAAGTCACGCGCGCCTCGGATTCCTCTACCGCATCGACGCGGGCCGCGCGTGGACCCTCGCGCAGCCGCGATCGCAATCCCGCAAGTTGATCGCGAGTACCCTGGGCCTGCACTTCCACGCTGCCATCGGCATTGTTGCGTACCCAGCCGGCGATCCCAAGAATATGCGCTTCCCGTTCCACGAACCAGCGAAAGCCCACGCCCTGCACGCGTCCCCGGACCACAAGGCGGCGAGCCTCAATCGGTTTTTCAGTGGAACTCATCGCCCTTAACGAATCTTGTCATCCTGATTCGCAGTCGAAGGATCCCTATGACCTCAGCCAACCCGGCCCCTAGACCGGGTGGGAAAATTACATAACCTGGCTAAGAGAGAGTGTAGGGATCCTTCGACTCCGCAAACTCCGCTGCGCGAGTTTGCTCCGCTCAGGATGACAGTGAAAATCGTGTACACGCTATAGAGATCACGCCCTGGACAAATACACGCCCTCGGCGGTGTCGACTTTAATCTTCTCGCCTTCATTGATAAACGGCGGTACCTGCACCACGAGTCCAGTCTCCGTCTTCGCTGCTTTGGTAACGCTGGAGGCCGTTGCGCTCTTCAGTCCGGGCTCGGTCTCAACCACAGTCAGTTCCACGGTTTGCGGAAGTTCAATTCCGACCGCCTTGCCATCGAAGAACTCGACCTTGATTTCCAGGTTGGCTATGAGGTAATCCACGGCATCTCCCAGCACATCTTTGGTCAGATGGGTCTGCTCGTAGTTCGCTGTATCCATGAAGTAATAATTGTCGCCGTCGGCGTAGAGGAACTGCATGTCGACCTCGTCCACATTCACCTTCTCGATGGGATCGGGCGAGCGAAAGCGGTGCTCGAACATGGCGCCGGTGCGAAGATTGCGCAGTTTGGCCTGAATAAAGGCGCGAAGGTTGCCGGGCGTGCGGTGCTCGACAGCGAAAACGGAATGCAGATCATTGTTGTGCTTGATGATCATGCCGGGGCGCAATTGGGTGGCAGGGATCGACATTGATTGAAACTATCTCCTTCAAAAAGTGCGGTTTGCTGAGCAAGCGGAAGAGCCTGCTCTGAACAAGCGTGAGCGCGCCGAATGGGCGGGCAGGCCACATTTTCCGCCGCACACGAGGACCGAATAGACGATTCTACACTCCGTACGCGAGAAAGAAAACCTCAGCCTGGTCGACTGATCCACGCCACCTGCATTTTTCCTGGGCCAAGTCGCACGGGCAGGGTTACGGGACTAGAATTAACCATTAGCATTAATGGCGGGCGCACAAATCCGCCCTGATGGTTCCGGTTTGTAGAAAAATAGTGAGGTCGAGATTATGAGTTCTGGACGTTATGAATCCTCCGACAATACGGTTGGTATCGCTGTAACCTTCTTGCTGATTGGCGTCGGTGCGGGAGCGCTAGCGGCATTGATACTCGCTCCGAAGTCGGGTAAACAATTTCGCCGCGACTTGAAACGCGGCTTGGAAGACGCTAAAGATACGCTGCAGGATTGGACCGAAGAAGCGAAAGACCGAGCCCGCGACGCCAAGGAACGCGTACGCGATGTAGCCGAGCGCGGCGCCAGCCTGGCCGACGACCTTCGCGAAAAGGTGGAGCCGTTGCGGCGAGCCATCAATCGCGGATAATTTCGGAGCTTAACGCTGGAGCCGTCCGAGCCGGATTTCATCACCCAAACACGGTAATGAAGAATACCTTGATTCGGCGAAGAAGCCGGCGGGGTGGGGAACCAGGCTCAGACGAATCCTTGGTTTCCGGCGCTGGTGCGATGCGTATCTCCAACTCGGGCGGCGTTTGCACTGCCATCACCGGCAGCGCCGCCGCCTCATCGATGAGCGCCGATGTCGCGATAGCGTTCTTGTTCCCGCGAAATACAAGGGGCGCATCGAACTGAACGTGGATGCCGTTTGCCTGCGAAGATGGTAAGGTCCGAGTCTCCGGACCGCTGGAAAGTGTGCTGGGTCCGTTCGCGCTTGCACTCTCTGGCGCGTTATCCTCGGGCTTCGTCAGGGATCTCGACGGCATCTCGCCCGGCGTCAGTCTGGTATCTGTGGGCAACTTGGAAGTTGGGGCCGTTCCCGAATTTGCCAGCATCACTGGAGCTGGCGGGGGGCAACCGCACTCCAGCGGAACGTTGGTATCTACCTTATCAATCTGTCCTGAATGAAAAACCGCCTCCTCGTTTGGCTCGATGTGATAGATCCGGCTTCCCATCAGTTCAGAAACAATCACGGATGAACTGTTTCCCCTCAGCGCCCGAACGCAAGTGTTCCCATGCGAGTCCGCGCTTACGGCGAAGTCGAATTGCCCCGGCCCCGCAAACAGGATGCGGAAGTCCGGAGTGAGCACGGTGTTGCTCGATTCAACGAGTTCATAGTGCGCCTCCAGCGCCCCCGTGCTCATGCCCAGCATCAGGTCTCTCGAGTTCTCGGAGGGTGTCACCGAAACGGTTGTGCCCGGACAGACGTCAACCTCACCGCCTTTGGCTAAACGCAGAATTGTAGTGTTGGAGCCGGCGATGAGCGACGATCCTGCGGCGAGACTGCTGGAGATCACCACCCTGCCAACCCCCTCGGAAGCTGGCACCACGACTGGCCCGTTTGGCGAGCCAAAAGCGAGCGCCGCGGGCGGCTGCGACTTCCTCTCTGCCGAATTCGCATCCTCCGGTGCCCTTAACCGGATCATCAGCCGGTTCCCAGCTTCATCCCATGAATAGCCGTAGGGAGCGAGCAGGTCGAGGACGATCCTCGTAACCGGAGGGTTTGCTTGAAACTGCTGCGCACGGATGTCGAGAATATTGTCCTGCTGGATCTTGATTCGCCTCTGCGGCAATCCGATGCGGGAATGGAGCAAGTCGATGACCAGGCGTGGCGGCGAATTCAGCAGCTGTATGGACGGCTCCGTGGGTCGAGTCGAAAGGATTTCGAGCGCCGGCGCGCCGCGTTCGTCCACTACACGTACGCTGGTCACCACCGCAGTTTCCGGCTTGATAGAATGCGCACTCCGGGAGGGCGCGTCCGTCGCAGCAATCTGCGAGAAGGCGCTGGGGCAAACTAGCGCGGCCACAAGCAGGGTCGTAAGAAGTCGAATGCGCCCTCGCGGCAAAAGAATCCCCTCAGATGCTTCTGAGAGGAACCTTATCACCTGCCGCGAAGCCGGAAAAGTAACGCACGGTGCGCCTGGGCGACGCTACAGTTGGACGGTACGGCGACAAAATTCGGAATGCTCGGACTTCAACTCTCGGAAAGAAACTCGTACTCCTCGATGACTGCGGCGACCGTCATTTTTCCTTCCGTACCGGAGCCCTCGACTCGCACAACCCGCCCTTTGCACTGTACGCGGATGCTTTCTGTGAGCGTGATCTCTGGCGGAAGGGTAAGGGTGAAGCCTAACGGCGAGCCTTGCTCGATGGGCGCATCCAGGTAAAGGCAAATCCCGCGCGCGCTGACATCTCTGAGTTGCGCGGGCTCGTTGTGGTTTGAATTTTCACCCCGGGCCACGGAAACCGGGATCCGAAGCGCGAAGCGTCTTGCAGCCCTTTTTTCCTGGGCTTCTGCCATGTGTTGCTCCAAGCTATTGAAGTGGCTAATAGCTATCTTCTTTAATTAAAGGATGAGGTTGAGGGCTGTATCCCGTCAATACCACCCTTGGGGACAGTAATGGCACGTTTCGGTGGCAAGTTGGCTAATTCGCTTGACTTAGCCCACTAATTAGCCTCGCTTGCGACCCGGTCCTCGACACGGTGGTAATCTAAAAGCTGGGTGTTCCATTGGTCTTCATTCTCGACAATTACGATTCGTTTACCTACAACCTCGTTCAATATTTCGGGGAACTCGGCGCCCAGGTTGAGGTTCGCCGGAACGATCAGGTTACAGTCGCCGACATTGAGGTAATGCAACCGGACCGCATTGTCATTTCTCCCGGTCCATGCACGCCGCAGGAGGCCGGAATCAGCATCGATCTCATTCGCCACTTCGCGGGCAAGGTTCCTATTCTCGGCGTCTGCCTCGGACACCAAGCCATCGGTGCTGCCTTTGGCGGACAAGTGGTGCGCGCCCCGCGCCTGATGCACGGCAAAACCAGCGCAGTCAGTCACGATAGCAAAACCATCTTCCGCGGCCTGCCCACGCCCATGACGGCCACTCGCTATCACTCTCTTATCGTCGAGGAGAACGATCTGCCGGAAGAACTTGAAGTCAGCGCCTGGACCGCAGACAAAGACGGAACCCGCACCATCATGGGCCTCCGCCACAAGAAATTCCCCGTCGAAGGCGTGCAATTCCATCCCGAAAGCGTGCTCACGGACGCGGGGAAAAAGCTGGTGGAAAATTTCCTGGTCAGGGATTAGGGCCCAGAGATCAGGGGCTGGCTTATTTCCGGCGGGCGAGGGATCCTAGTAGTCCGTTCAGTATTTTCCCGATTTCTGTGGTGCGCTTGAGAAGATCCTGCGATCGGCTGAGTCCGAGATAACCGAGGCTTTGAGCAATCACGATCTGTGTTTCCAATTCCACCAAGGATCCACGCGCGTGTCCAAGAAATTGCCTGAACTCTCCGGTTGATAATCGGGCGTGCCCTTCGGCGATGTTGCTGGGAACCGAAACTGCCGCCCGCCTCATTTGCGAAATTAATCCGTAGGTCTCCGTCTTTGGAAAGCCCTGCGACTCGCGGTAGATTTCAACCACAAGCAGCATCGACTTCCGCCAGGCAAAAAGGTCTCGATAGGATTGCACCGGAGCCAGAGCAAGGGCTTGCATTAGATAACTATTCACACTTGCGCGTTTTTTTCGATGTGACAGGCGTCACGCCGCTCTGTCGATTCGCCCAAAACAGGAAGCCAACTGCAATCAGTGTCGACCCTAGCCCCTGATCCCAGATCCCTAGCCCCTAACCCCTAGCCCCTAGCCATCTCCACCGCCCTCAGCAGCGCCTGCGCCTTGTTCATCGATTCCTGAAACTCACTTGCCGCGTCGGAGTCCGCCACGATTCCTGCTCCCGCTTGCAAATAAGCATGTTTCCCCTGCATCAACATGGTCCGAATGCCAATGCACGAATCCAGATTTCCGGCAAAATCGGCGTAGAGCACCGAACCGCCATAAATGCCGCGCCGCACAGGTTCCAGTTCTTCAATGATCTGCATGGCGCGCACCTTGGGTGCTCCACTCAGCGTCCCAGCCGGGAAGCAGGCGGCAAACGCGTCAAGCGCGCTCAGGTCTTTTCGCAACGTCCCTTCCAGAGCCGATACAAGATGCATCACATGCGAATAGCGCTCCACATACATCAGGTCTTTCACTTTGACCGAGCCGTACTCGCTCACCCGCCCCAGATCGTTGCGCCCCAAATCAACCAGCATGATGTGCTCGGCGCGTTCCTTTTCGTCATTGCGCATCAACTCTTCGAGGCGCTGGTCTTCGGCCTCGTCGCGCCCTCGCGGATGTGTCCCGGCGATTGGCCGATATTCCAGCTTGCGCCCGGTCACACGCACCAACATTTCAGGAGATGAGCCAAGTATCTGCGTCTCCCTCATGCGCAGGAAATAAAGATATGGCGATGGATTCACCTGCCGGAGCGCGCGGTAAAGATCGAAAGGCTCAACCCCAGGAACGAAGTCGAGCCGCTGCGAAAGCACCACCTGAAAAATGTCGCCCGCGGCAATGTATTCCTTGCAGCGCTCCACGCTACGCAGAAATTTCGCACGCGTCGTCCCCGCGTGAATCTGGAGCGTCCCCCGCTTGGCCTTCGGTGATTTCCGCCAAATCGCCGGACGCAGTCCTGTCGCCAGCTTTTTTTCGAGTGCGGCGATATCCCGCACAGCCCGGTCATAAGCTCGCCGCGGGCTCTCCCGCGAAACATCCGCCGCCGCCACAATATGGATCTGGTGGCGCAGATGATCAAAGGCCAGCAACCGGTCGAAAAACATCAGTTCGCAATCTGGCAACGAAAGATCGTCCTTGGCGTTGTCGCCAATCTTCTCCAGCTGCCGCACCACGTCATACGAAAAATAGCCGACGGCCCCCGCGGTAAACGGGGGAAGCCCCGGTACCGATGCCGGCTTATGCTCACTCAGCAGCTGCTTCACCACTTGAAACACGTTCCCCTGCCGCCGCTCGCGCTTGCGCCCCCGCTCGATTTCAATGGCAGACCCTCGCGCTCGCACCTGCATGTAAGGCCGCGCGCCCAGAAACGTGTACCGCCCGATCTGCTCGCCGCGCTCCACCGACTCCAGCAAAAACGCATTCGGCTCTTTTTCAGCGATCGCCAAAAACGCGGAGACCGGCGTCAACAGGTCCGCGCTCACCGATTTCACCACCGGGACCAGTGTCGCCGACCGTGCTAGCCGCGAGAATTCCTTGAAATCAGGGTTAATCATGGCAATAAGGCATACGAAAAGTGAGGCCTGCCGGACTTCAGCCCAGCCTCGCAGTCATTATAGGGGAGTCTTCTTAGGCCGGTTTCCGACCCCCAATGCTCAAAATATTGAGGCGGGTACCAATCCGGCAATTGACGCCGCTCGGCCCATCATCCGAAGATACCAAGGAAGCTCCAAGCAAAACGGCCCTCGTGTGGTCTCAAGCCTATGCGGATTAAGTTCTGGGGCGTTCGTGGCTCCACGCCCACGCCACAATCCGAAAACATGCGCTACGGGGGCAACACCTCCTGCGTCGAAGTGCGCCTGGGCAATCAAATCTACATCTTTGACTGCGGCACCGGATTCCGCATCCTCGGCCACCAACTGCAAAGCGAGTTTGGCGATCGGCCGTTTTCCGCCCACGTTTTCGTTTCGCACTTTCATTGGGACCACATCCAGGGCATGCCGTTTTTCCGCCCCTTGTATACGAATGCCGAGAGCCGATTTCTCTTCCAGTGCTCCAGCCGGACCCGCAGCCTAAAACAAGTCCTGGAAGAGCAGATGGCCGCGCCGTATTTCCCTGTCGATATCGGCCAGATGAAGGCCCGCCGCGACTTCTACGAGATCGAGAGCGGCCGCATCACCATCGAAGAAGGCGTCCAGCTGCAGACCGCCTGGCTCAACCATCCGCAGGGATGCATGGGCTTCCGCCTCGAAACGAAGGATGGAATCCTCGTCTACGCCACCGACAATGAGCCCGGCGACGCAGCCTTCGACAAAGCCGTCCGCAAATTAGCCGAGGGTGCGGACGTCCTCATCTACGACGCGCAATATCTGCCCGAGGAATACGAAGCCCACCGCCGCGGCTGGGGACACAGCCACTGGCGCGAAGCCGTCAATGTAGTAATGGAGAGCGGCGCCAAAGAACTCATACTCTTTCACCACGATCCCGACCACACCGATGCCATCATCGACAAGGTCGTTCACGAAGCCCGCAACTACTATCCCAAAGTGCGCGCCGCCGCGGAGGGGATGGAGATCAAGCTGTAGAGCTTGAGCCATCGGAGCGATAATACGCATCGAAGGAGTTCCAGCGGGATGGGCCAGCGCGGGATGAGTCGTCCTGTCAAGGCAATTCTCCTCTTCCTGGCACTGCTCGCGGGTTTCTTCGACGAATTGATGGCTGGGTGGGGACGCCCAGTCGCGGTGGCTGTGGTCGCTGTGCTGGTTCCCGTTTTTCTTCGACAATCCCGTGCGTTCTGGAATCAACCCCGGTTTTGGATCACCGTGGCGATATTGACAAGCGCACAGGTACCTCTAGTCATTGCCGTGCACGCGAGGATTGCGCAAGGTGGATTTGCATCAATGGTGGCAATTGGACTAGTCGACTGCATGTTTGTGTGCACCATAATTTTCCTGGTGTGTCCGACGTCGGATTCCGACTGACGCTTCGTGCCTTGCTTCTGTCCCCTTTTCGCTCATATACTCTGAACGTTTGCCCCATACTCCGGGAAATAGCCCCGGTAAGGCCAATACCTTCAACCGCAATTATTCCGGAGACATATTTTATGACCACAATGACCACCGCCCCGCACGTCGACAAAGAAAGCAATCCGTGGGAGTCGCAGCGGGCGCGCTTTGACCTCGCTGCCCAGAAGCTCAATCTCGACGACGGCCTGTGGCGGGTGCTGCGTTATCCCAACCGCGAGCTCACGGTCTACATTCCCGTCCAGATGGATGACGGCCATCTTGAGGTCTTCACTGGATTTCGCGTGCAGCACTCAATTGCGCGAGGCCCGGCCAAGGGCGGCATCCGCTACGCTCCCGATGTCACTCTGGATGAAGTTCGCGCCCTCGCCAGCTGGATGACCTGGAAGTGCGCCGTGGTCAACATTCCTTTCGGCGGTGCCAAGGGCGGCGTCATCTGCGATCCTCACAAAATGTCGATGGGCGAAATCGAGCGCATGACCCGCCGCTACACCTCGGAACTCATCGAATTCATAGGACCGGAAAAGGATGTTCCCGCCCCCGACGTCAACACCAACGAACAAATCATGGCTTGGATGATGGACACCTATTCCATGCACATGCGGCAAACCGTGACCGCAGTGGTGACGGGCAAGCCCATCAACATTGGCGGCTCCCGCGGACGCCGCGAGGCTACCGGCCGCGGCGTCATGGTGGTATGCGACGAGGCCATCAAGAAACTCGGCCTGTCGCGAGAAAGCAGCCGCGTCGTCGTCCAAGGCTTCGGCAACGTCGGTTCCAACGCCGCTCAACTCATGTTCCAGGCCGGATACAAAGTGATCGGCATCGCGGAAGTAGGAGGCGGTCTTTATAACAAGAACGGAATCGATCTGAACGCTCTGGTCGAATTTCGCCAGAAAAATGGCACGGTCCACGGCTTCCCGGGCGCGGAAGCCTATGATCCCGCCGACCTGCTCACCACCGAATGCGAAATCCTCATCCCGGCTGCGACTGAAAATGTCATCACCTCGCGCAACGTCGATCGCGTGAAGTGCCGCATCCTGGCGGAGGGCGCCAATGGCCCCACCACTTCGGCGGCCGACGATGTCCTGACCGACAAGGGCGTCTTTGTCATCCCGGACATTCTCGCTAACGCCGGCGGCGTCACCACTTCCTACTTCGAGTGGGTGCAGGATCGCCAGGGCTACTTCTGGAAAGAGTCCGTGGTCAACGAGCAACTGGAAGAGATCATGGTTTCGTCCTTCGGCGACGTAGTTCGTTACGCCGAAACGCATCGGGTGAACAACCGCATCGCAGCCTATATGCTGGCCATCGATCGCGTCGCCTACACCATTCGCCAGCGCGGAATTTACGCTTAGAATGATTTTGGGTGGCGCAGCGCTTCGGCGCTGCGGTCTAGATAGTGTTTCAGATTGGCTTTAGCCGCTGAGGGTTATATCGCAAGGAGGATTTATGAGTTTACGCACTAAAAGACTGTTCGCGCGGATATTGCCCCTGCTGCTCGCGTCGCTGATGCTGCCAGCCGTTGCGCCAACGCTTTCCAGCGCAGCCGCCCAAGGCGCAATGGCGTCGTCCGCCGCCGACAAACTCGACCTCAATTCTGCCACTGCCGATCAACTCAAAGCCTTGCCCGGCATCGGCGACGCCTACTCGCAAAAAATCATTGCAGGCCGCCCCTATCGTACGAAACTAGACTTGGTCCACAAGAAAATCATTCCGCAGGCTACCTACGACAAGATCAAAGACCAGGTCATTGCCAAGCAGCCGAAGCCCAGCGCCATGACGCCGGCGACTTCGAAATAGTTGGGCTCCATGGCCGGATGGTCGCGCCAACTCGCGTGCCCAAACTACATATTCCCCTGATTGCGTTCCCTCGTAGCCTGGAGCATAATCAAAAAGTCTTCCGGTAGCCCTTCCGGAAGCTCGCAGAGCTGCGGTGAACCTGCCGAATTCCATTACGCTGATCCGCATCTGCAGCATTCCCCTGCTGATCTGGATCCTGTCTTCCAGCCACTTCAGCAGCGAACACGGCACGAAAGAACTGCTCGCCTCGGCCATTTTCATTGCCGCCTCCATGACCGACGGCATCGACGGATACCTCGCGCGCAAGCGCGGCCAGATCACCACCATGGGCATTCTGCTCGATCCCATGGCCGACAAACTTCTCATCGCCGCCGCTTTCGTTACGCTGGTTCAGTTCAATCCCAGCCTGGTTCCCGCCTGGATCGCAGTAATCATCATCGGCCGCGAATTCCTGGTAAGCGGCCTGCGCTCTATCGCCGCGTCCGGTGGATTTACCATCGAAGCCAGCGACCTGGGCAAGTTCAAAATGGTCGTCCAGATCGTTTCCGTGGTCGCCGTCATCCTCGATCACCGCTGGAAAGAGTGGCCGGTCTACGGAAACTTTGTTTTCCCCGTCCATTGGATCGCCTACACTGCCATCTGGTTCGTAGTTTGTGTTTCGTTGATTTCAGCCATCGATTACTTCGCCGCCTTCTGGTCGAAGATCGATCGGCAAGTTTCCAAACGCCGCCGCCGCGCATTTATCCTCAGCCGTCGCGGCAAGGCGAAAGTAAGCCCGCGAGCGGCCGATGCCGATGTCGCACCTTCAACATAATTCGTCGTCAGCCATTGCATCCTCGGAACCGCCGAGCCAAGAGTTCTCTCAAGAAGAGCGCACTCTGCTCCTGCGCCTGGCGCACGATTCCATTTCTTCCGCACTGCAGCCGCGCGAAATTTCCTTCGACCCTCCCACTTCGCACCTCTCCGAGCCTCGCGGAGTCTTTACCACGCTCTACCTGCACGGCGAGTTGCGCGGGTGCGTCGGCTATGTAGCCGCCGCCACTTCGGTCTACCGCGCCGTGGCGGAAACCGCCCGCGCCGCCGCCTTTGACGACAACCGCTTCCCGCCAGTTACTCAGGACGAATCCCCGCATCTCGAAATCGAGCTAAGCATTCTGGCGCCTCCGCAGCCGATCGCCGCGGAAGCCGTCGAAATCGGCCGCCACGGCCTCCTCATCAGCGAGCATGGCCGCCGCGGCCTGCTCTTGCCACAAGTCCCAGTCGAGCACCATTGGGATCGCGTCACCTTCCTCGAACAAACCTGCCGCAAAGCTGGCTTGCCTCTGGATGCCTGGCAAAAAGGCGCCATCCTCCAGGCCTTCACCGCCGAAATCTTCGGCGACAAGACCTTCTAATCGCAGCGCCTCTCCTCGGAAAAGATCCTCTCTTCACTTTAGTTCCATCTCCGTATTACTCCCGTTACTGAAGAACGTAGGGCTGATCCCTCAAGTGTTCACCTTTCCTTCCGATGGAACGTTTGAGCCGCAATATCCCTCGGAGGTCGAATGTCCCTTCTCTCTGCAGTGCTCACACGCCGCCGTGCATTTGCACTTCTAGGTTTAGTAGCTTTCTTAACCTTCCTTCCCCAGGAGATTCCCGCCAGCCCGCAGCCTCCCGCCGGCCCTCCGAACCCGTCATTTATTCAGCCGCAAGACCGTATCACCAGCTTTGTTGACGATGAGAAGCGTGTAACCCTCCCTGGCAACCGTCATCCCTTGGCCATCGCGCAATACGACACCGGCGCTGTCTCGCCTGATTTCCGCATGGATCGCATGCTCCTCACTTTGCTCCCAGATGCCGCGCAGGAAGATGCTCTTGCCCAGTTGATTGAGGCGCAGCACAACCCCGAATCGCCTTATTACCATCAGTGGCTTACACCAGAACAATACGGTGAGCGCTTCGGCGTCTCCGAATCAGACGCAGCGCAAATCACGGCGTGGCTGCAATCGCACGGCATGCAGGTCGAAGAGGTCACAGCCGGATACCGCTCGATCATTTTCAGCGGCACCGCCGCGCAAGTGCAGGCGGCCTTCCATACTCAGATTCATTCCTTCAAAATTGGCAGCGAAGTCCACCACGCCAATGTCAGCGATCCCGAGATTCCATTGGCTTTTGCCCAAGTTGTCGGCGGTGTAGTTTCGCTGCATGACTTCCGCAGTGCCCCCATGAACACCGGAGCCCGCCTTCCAACGCCTGACTTCACCAGCAGCGGTTCATATTTTTTGGCCCCTGCAGATTTCGCCACCATCTACGACCTCGCCCCGCTTTATCAGCAAGGCATCACCGGCAACGGACAGTCAGTCGCCATCGTTGCCCGCTCCAACTTTCATATCTCCGACGTGCGCCAGTTCCGATCCTTCTTTGGCCTGCCGGCCAACGATCCGCAGATCATCGTCAACGGAACCGATTCGGGCCTTCTCAGCTCGGGCGAAGAGACCGAAGCCGATCTCGATGTGGAGTGGTCCGGCGGGATCGCGCGCAATGCTGCCATCAAATTCGTAGTGTCCAAGTCCACGAGCTCGAGCGACGGGTCTTACCTTTCCGCGCAGTACATCGTGAGCCACAATCTGGCTCCGGTAATGAGCATGAGCTTTGGCATCTGTGAAGCCGCGCTCGGTTCCGCAGGGAACAGCTTCATCAACAGCTTGTGGCAACAAGCTGCGGCGCAAGGCATCACGGTATTCGTATCCTCCGGTGACAGCGGCGCTGCCGGATGCGATTCCGCATCGGCCTCCCGCGCCACTCACGCCCGCGGCGTGAACGGTCTCTGCTCCTCGCCCTACAGCGTGTGCGTTGGCGGCACCGAGTTCAATGACGCCTCCCATCCCTCCCTCTACTGGTCGCCAGCGAACGTCGCCGGCACACAATCGTCAGCATTAAGCTACATCCCTGAGGGAGTTTGGAACGAGAGCGCCGCGGGCGGTCTGTGGTCAAGCGGAGGCGGTGCAAGCGCAATCTACGCGAAGCCTTCGTGGCAAACCGGAACCGGCGTTTCGGCCGACGGCAGGCGCGATGTCCCCGACGTTTCCCTCAGCGCGGCCGGGCACGACGGCTACCTCATCTACCAGGACGGCGCACTCTACGTCGTCGGCGGCACATCGGCGGCTTCTCCGTCGTTTGCCGGGGTCATGGCTCTTTTGGTGCAGAATACGGGAGCCCGCCAGGGCAATGCCAACACCGCGTTCTATTCGCTAGCCAACAAACAGCGGGCCGGAGGAGCATCCGTCTTTCACGACATCATCAGCGGTAACAACAGCGTTCCCGGATTAGCCGGTTTTACCGCGACCCCGGGATACGACCAAGCCACCGGTCTTGGCTCCATCGACGCTGCTGTTCTAGTCAGCCACTGGAGCGACGCTACGGCCATTCCTGCATTCCATGCGTCCGCATCCCCGAGTGCTCTTACAGTCACCTCTGGCTCGAACAACAGCGCGACTCTGACGGTTACGGTGAGCGGAGGCTTCAATGCGCCGGTCGCTTTCTCCATCACCGGATTGCCCAGCGCGATCTCTGCGTCGTTCACGCACGCGGCTCTGGCTGCTCCAGGATCGGGCACCAGCATTCTTAAATTGACGGCGGCCAGCGGCGCAAAGGCGGGTACATATTCTGCCACGGTGTCGGCCAGCAGCGGATCCACCAGTCAAAAGATACCACTCTCGATTACATGCAGCGCGCACGTCGTGGCGCACCAAGGATTGATGCCGAATCGCCAATAGATGAAGAGCAGGCGGCTACTTCTGAGCTCGCGGGCCGGCTGCCTTCACTTCTGGAGGAGCGTCAAAATTCTCGAAGTTCTTGGCGAACCGGTTGCGCAGGTCTTCGGCGGCCTTGTCGTACGCTCCTTTGTCAGCCCAGGCATTGCGCGGATTGAGCACCTGCGGCGGAACTCCGGGACAGGTTTTGGGAATGCTGAAGCCGAAGGTGGGCTCGACCTCAAATGCCTCTTTAATCAGATGACCTTCCACGGCGGCATCTACCATGGCGCGCGTGTAAGGAATTTCCATGCGCTTTCCCACGCCGTAGGGTCCGCCTTGCCAGCCGGTGTTGACCAGCCAGCACTGGGCGTTGTGTTCGCGCAGCCGGCGTCCTAGCATCTCCGCATAGGTTTTTGGCGGCAGCGGCAGAAAGGGCGATCCAAAGCAGGTTGAGAATGTAGCTTGCGGCTCCAGCAATCCGGCTTCTGTCCCAGCAACCTTCGCGGTGTAACCGGATAGAAAATGATACATGGCCTGATGCGGGGTCAGCCGCGAAATAGGCGGCAGCACGCCAAAGGCATCCGCGGTCAGGAACACCACGTTCCTGGGATGTCCCGCCAACCCAGGAATCACGGCGTTATCGATGAAATCCACCGGATACGCGGCGCGGGTGTTTTCCGTTTTGCTGCCATCGTTGTAGTCGGGAATGCGGGTGTGCGGATCCAGTATGACGTTTTCCAGCACGCATCCGAAGCGCAATGCATTCCAGATCTGCGGCTCGTTCTTCTGCGAGAGTTTGATGCACTTGGCGTAGCAACCGCCCTCGAAGTTGAAAATTCCATTGGCGCTCCAGCCATGCTCATCGTCGCCGATCAATCCCCGCGAGGGATCGGCCGAAAGCGTGGTCTTGCCGGTTCCGGAAAGACCGAAGAAAAGCGCGCTCACGCCATTGTGTCCAACATTGGCCGAGCAGTGCATGGGAAACACATTGCGCGGCGGGAGCAGGAAGTTCATCACGCTGAAAATGGATTTCTTCATTTCTCCCGCGTAGGATGAGCCCCCGACCAGCACGGTTCGGCGAGTGAAGTTGATGGCGACGACAACCTCAGAATTGACGCCATCCCTCTGCGGATCGGACTTGAACTCGGGCGCACAAATAACCGTGAATTCGGGATGATGCGTCTTCAATTCCTCCGCCGACGGCCGCAGGAAAAGTTGACGCACGAACAGGTTGTGCCAGGCATATTCGTTGACGATCCTCACCGGCAGGCGGTATTCCGGATCCGCTCCGCAGAAAAGATCCTGAACGAACAACTCTTGGCCGCGCAGGTGCTCCATGATGCGCTCGTAGAGGGCGTCGAACGTTTCCGGCTGCATGGGAGCGTTGACCGGGCCCCAGGCTACGCTGTCGGCGGTGACCGCATCCTTCACAACGAACTTGTCTTTGGGTGAGCGGCCAGTGCGGTTGGTAAATCCGTCAAGCGATCCGTTGGCGGCCAGTTTCGCTTCGTGGCGGCGGATCGAGTGCTCGACCAGGTCGGCCGGCGAAAGATTGAAATGGGTTCGGCCGTCGCCAAGCAACTCCGCAATATCGCTGACGTGCATTGTGGTAGCCATGAAATCTCCTAAAAATGCAAAAAAACGCAAACGCCGTATTGTGCCTCAAAGGTCGAAGTCTGCCAAGTGCGAGGATCACAATCTGGGCCTTTTTTGCCTTTGAAACGCCGAATCTTCATAGAGATGCGGTCCCGGTCAAAAGGGAAGGACGATTTATGCTGAGGGATAAAACCCGCGCAATGCTGCTATCTCTTGTTAGGCGGTAACCGCTTCCTGCATCGCCGAGACCGCGGCTTCCAGATGGGCCAGCGTTTCCTCGATGGTCAGCGAGTACATTTCCCGGCCCAATCCTTCGCCAGCCTGCAGCGCGGATTGCAAATAATGCCCCGCAATCTCCACGGCCAGAGAATCTGTAATGGCTTTGCCGGTCCGCTTTTTGTACTCGACCCAGGCGGGGTGGGGCAGCGCAACCCAGACGGTTTTCCCATCGACCAGAAATTTTATGTCGACGGCATCGGCGTGACGCGTGGCGATGGCCACGATCAGCGCCTGGTAGACACAGTGGACCTGCTTCTTGGTCCACCGATCGATGGCTGTGAAATCTCCAAACACGGCTACAAAAACTATAGCGGACCGGATGCGGTCCGGGCAAATGAGACTTCCGCGGAATGCTCATGTAGAGACAGCCGCCCTCGGCATGTAGGGAGAGCCGCCCCGGCTGTCCAGCCGAGCGAAGCTCGACGGTCTATGGTCTATCGAAAGCCGCCAATCAACCTCCAGCAATAGCCCCCAGAACGACAAGCGGCTCGGCCCCGGAGGCGACAGCCTCGGGAAGTGGCGAATCGACTGGCTCATGCGACAAATCCTGCTCGCAAGCAAAGAAGCGCAAGAACGGCCGCCGCTCCTGGGTTACATGATCGCGGATGGTTCCGCGCAACATCGGATACCTTTCCTCCAGCGCGTCGAGCACCGAGCGCAGCGTGACCGGAGATGCGACTTCGAGCGTTACCTCGGTGCCGGCGTGCGCCAGCGTTCGCAGGTGCGGCGGCAAAAGGACTCGTATCACGTTAAGGTCTGCACCTCGACGCTCAGCACCGCCGGCAAATCCCGAACGATCGGATTCCAGCTATCCCCCGCATCGGCCGACGCGTAAACCTGCCCGCCGCTGGTGCCGAAATAGATTCCGCATTCGTCGAGTGAATCCACGGCCATCGCATCGCGCAGCACGTTGACATAGCAATTACTTTGCGGCAGCCCTTTGGTCAATGGCTCCCATTCGTTTCCTCCGGTGCGGCTGCGGAACACCCGCAGTTTGCCGTCCGGAACAAAATGCTCAGCATCGCTTTTTATCGGAACCACGTAAACGGTCTCCGGCTCGTGCGTGTGTACATCGATCACGAATCCGAAATCCGTCGGAAGATTCCCGCTGATCTTCTGCCAGGAATCGCCGGCGTTGTCGCTGCGCATCACATCCCAATGCTTCTGCATGAACAGAACGCCGGGCCGCGATGGGTTCATGGCAACGTGATGAACGCAGTGTCCAACCTCGGCGGTTGGATTGGGGATGTATTTCGAATAGAGCCCGCGATTGATCGGCGTCCAGCTCTTGCCTCCGTCATCGGTGCGGAATGCGCCCGCAGCCGAGATCGCGATGAAGATTCGCTCCGGGTTGCTGGGATCAAGAATGATCGTGTGCAGGCACATCCCGCCCGCACCGGGCTGCCACATAGGCCCGGTGCCGTGTCCCCGCAGGCCGGAGAGTTCCTTCCAGTTCTCGCCTCCGTCCGTCGAACGGAAAAGAGCTGCGTCTTCCACGCCCGCGAACACAGTATCCGGATCGGTGAGCGACGGTTCAAGATGCCAAACTCGCTTGAACTCCCACGGATGCTGGGTCCCATCGTAAAACTGGTGCGTGGTGAGCGGCTTGCCGGTTTCGGCGGACACGTCATAGACGAACTTGTTGCTCATGCCCTTCGGTGGACCTGGCGCGACTGTTTCTCCGGGCGGCGTTCCCGGCTGGTGCCACGTCTTCCCGCCATCGTCCGAGCGCTGAATCAACTGCCCAAACCAGCCGCTGGACTGCGACGCATACAGCCGATTCGGATCGGCCGGCGATCCCTTCACGTGATACATCTCCCATCCCGCAAAGTGCGGCCCGCTGACGTCCCATTTTTCGCGCTTACCGTCCGCCGTCAGGATGAATGCCCCCTTGCGCGTGCCCACCAGAACTCGTACCTTACTCATCGTTTCCTCTCTTGGCTGAAATTCATTTTCTCCTCACCCAACCGCGCTCCCGTGTCTTCATGCTCTCTGGTAACTCAATATCACAACTCCCGATCCTAGAACCTTCGCAGCCAGAAGTTTCAGCCGGATTCTTTCCGTTATGCCCGTGAACAAAGGGTTGCCTTTTCCAAGAAGAACCGGGTTGACAATGACCCGATATTCATCGACCAGTCCCGCTTGTAATAGCGGCGATGCCAGCTTGGCGCTGCCTAGAACCACGATGTCCTTGCCGGGTTGCTGCTTCAACTTCGAAACTTCTTCTTGAATACTTCCGCTGACCAATCTCGAGTTTTTCCATTCCACTTTCTTCAAGGTCTTGGAAAAAACAATCTTGGGCAGATTGTTCATCTTGTCGGCGATTTCATCGGGCGGTGCGGTCGGCCAGTAAGCCACCATTAGTTTGTAAGTGACAGCGCCAAAGAGCAGGACGTCGGCCTTCTGCAGCATATCCCTGGCGTAGGCGAAGAATTCGTCATCGGCTACATGCCAGTCAAGTTCTTTGTTCGGTCCTTCAAAGAATCCATCCACCGATGCGAGATTTGAAACAATCACTTTCCGCATTGATTTCTTTCCTGGATCTTCTACGTCCCTCGGTGAGCCTGGGGGTTCTGACGTCAGTGGTCATAAGCGGGTGCCGTCGTTCCGTCCGACCACTTGCCGACCGTTACCAGAAATACGGTCAACCGGTCGAGCGTGTCAACCGACGCCACAATCGGGGAGCCTGGCAGATCTGCTCCCCAGGTTAAAGCGTCCGTCTGCGGGATGAAAAACATCAAGTGGGGATGCCAGTGCTGGGCGCTATCGCCCAAGTACGATTGTATTGACATCATGTAACACATCGCGCCCGATTCCTGCATCGGCAGTTCCTTCTTGTCGAAAGCCGCGGTGATATTGTCAGCCATCTGCGCCTTCGACTTTCCAGCCAATATCAACTCGGTCTTCTTCACAACGATTGGGAGGTAGGATCGTGTGGCCGCCGGGTTGAAGCAGATCGCGGCCCGAAGCTTCGGATTCCAAAAGTCCGGATCGTCGATTCCGGCGGTCCATGATCGCAGCACCATGCATACAAAACCGTTCGTACCTTTCGCCGCGGTTTCGTAACCGCGGGGTCCCATAACCAAAACCTCGGCATCGCGTGAAACGGAATCCGGAGCTGCACTCCGCGCCAGCGCGATTTCAGCTTGACGTTCCATCGTGTATTGCTCAACTGAAGCCATGCTCGGATAGGGACTTTTTTGCTCCTGCGCTTCCGCTGGCCACGCCGCGCCGCCTAGCACGATCATCAACTCGAATGCTGCTCTCAAGATTGTCGCCGTCATCATTCTGTCCATGGATCGCTCCTGAGGTCTAGGTTTGAGAATTTGCCCCGTTGCTCAAACTTCGCAGCGGGATGAGCGCACGCAGCCGTTCATCCCGCAGATACAGTCCTATCCAAACCACAGCACCAACGATGATCGGCAGGTAGAACGGTTCGCCCACCCGCACATGTGTAGCCGTCGCGCCGCCCAGGTAGCCCGTCATCAGAATCGCGCCGAGAACAGCGGTGCGCGGGATCGCGTATAGGATCGCGCTAGCAAGTTCTGCGATCGTGATCCCCAACATTGCGCCGCTCGGGTATCCGTAATGAGCAAATCCTTGCGACGCGGCCGCAGGATTCAAGAGAGCGAACGCCATGGTAAAGAAAAACAACAACACCGGTAAGGCGCTGAGGATGCGCCCGGTCCAGAGCGTCTTCTTTGAAACATGGGTGGTTCCGACGGTCGTCGACATGTTTCCTCCCGGAAATTTAACGCCGTAGACGCGTGAGAATCGAATGTACGATGTAAGCATATTTAACTTGCGAAATGCAAGTAATAATTTATGATGGACAAAGATGCCGCGAAACATAACATCTCCCAAGCGCCGGTCGGGTTGTCCATTGAACGCTTCGGTGGAAATGTTAGGCGACCGCTGGTCCCTGCTGATTATTCGCGACATGATGTTGCGCGGCTTTCGCAGCTACAAGGAATTCATGGAGTGCTATGAAGGCATCGCGACCAACATCCTGGCCGACCGCCTGAAAAGGCTCGTAGCTTACGGAATCATCAAGACGGAGCCGGACCCAGCCGATGGACGCAAAGTAGTCTATCTGCTAACCAAGAAGGGAATCGACCTCGCTCCCGTGCTAACGGAGATGGTCCTGTGGGCAGCCGCCCATGAAGATACTGGCAACCAGGAGCTCGTCCGCCTCATGCGAGAGGACAAGGAAAAATTTGTGGCCGGAGTGCGGCGGCGCTGGGCCAGCCGCCATTGAGGCCAAATAAGGTCGAAGCGCGCATCGGTTAACATAAATGAGTGCCGACTCGCGCTCCCAAACATTCTAAAGTCAATATTCTTCGCGCTACCCACCTGAGCAAATTTCCCTGGCTCGTTCACGGATTTTCCACGCGCGTAGGAGGATTCTCGCGCGTGTACGGGAAGGCCGGGCTGAACCTGGGATTCACTAAAGATGACTCCAAAGCCGCCGTCGAGCGCAACCGCACCGCATTCCTCACTGAACTCGGCGCAAAGACTAAGCAAAAAGGCCAACCCACCCTCTGGCCCCTGGTTACTCTCCGGCAAGTTCATTCCGACATCATCCGGCTTATTGAGTCCGCCCCCGAATCATCCCTCGTTGGCGATGGACTGATCACCAACACACCGGACCTGTTGCTCGGCATTCAGACCGCCGACTGCCTGCCTATCATTCTTGTCGATCCCAGGCGCCGGGCCGTAGGCGTGTTTCACGCCGGCTGGCGCGGTACGCTCAAGCGGATCGTGGAGAAAGGAGTCGGAGAGATGCTCCGCTGCTTCGGCACTCGTGCCCGCGATCTCAAAGCCGCGATCGGCCCTGGAATTCGCGGTTGTTGTTACGAAGTAGGGCCCGAAGTTCGCGACCAGTTCGAGTCCCAGTTCGCCCATGCGGCAAAGTTGTTTCGCGAGGTCGAAGAGCCCGATCCCGTCCGCGAAAAATATCCCATGCTGTTCCTGACGGCGCGTGCCCCCGGCCACAGCATTTTGCCAAAAAAAATCTATCTCGACCTGGTCGAAGCGAACCGTCAACAATTGTTGGCCGTCGGGGTTCCCGCGAAAAGTATCGAAGTCTCGCCGCACTGCACGAACTGCCGGACAGATCTGCTGTTCTCTTATCGCGCCGAAAAAGGCAAGACCGGGCGGATGATGGGCGTGGTGGGAATCCGAGGGTGAGGCGAAAGGCAAAAGTCAGAATTCAGAAGTACTGGCAAGTCCCATCTCAACTTCTGCATTCTGAAGTCTGACTTCTGTTTACGCCGTTGGCGGAGGAGCCACGGGCGTCGCCGGAGGCGCGCCGCTCGGCACAGCAATTCCTTCGTTCACCAGATCTTTCAATTCCTTGCTGGGCTTAAAGAAGGGGATCTTCTTGGCCGGCACCTCAACTTTTTCACCCGTCTTGGGATTGCGTCCCATGCGCGGCTTGCGCTGCCGAGTGCGGAAGCTGCCAAAGCCGCGTATCTCGATTTTGTCGCCCGCGCGCAGGGATCGTACCACGCTGTCAAAGATGGTTTCCACGATCACTTCGCTATCTTTGCGCGTAAGTTCCGCTAGACGAGAGACTTCGTCGATCAGATCGGCTTTTGTCATAATGATTGTTCGCTCCTGCGCTCGGGCTTAGCGACACGCCGCCGTTTTATGGCGAAGACCTCAAAGCCGCGCCAGCTATCCTCCATAACCTTCTCAAATTTCAGGGGTTGTATGCAAGTCGCAGGCTTGGGGCAGGTGTCAGCTCTTAGGTCTTGGGTCTCAGGCAACGCATCTGGCACGACGCAATATCCCATCCTGATAAATACTGGCCAAGCAGCGATTCCTAACACCTATCACCCAAGACCTAAGACCCGCCCAACCTACTTCCACAAATAATAGAATCCCACATGTTGCTCCAGCATTTTTTCGGTGTCGGGCAGATACTGCGAAACATCGCCCAGCATCAGGTCAAGCAGCGTCTTGCGATCTTTCTCCGGATGCACCAGCGTGGGCTCGCCCGAAATTCCCACCGACTTCGCTGTGTCCTTCACAACAGCCTGGAAGTCGCCGACGTTGTCGATCAGCTTCATGGACAAAGCCTGCTCCCCCGTCCACACTTTCCCGTTGGCGATGGCTTTCACGTCGTTGAACTTCATCCCGCGCCCATCGGCCACGGCCTGCACAAACTGACCAAACATGTTATCGATCAGCGACTGCATGTAGGCCTGCTCCGCCGGAGTGAGGTCGCGCGTAGGATTACCCGTATCTTTAAACTCGCCGGTTTTAAAAACGACGCTCTTCAGCTTGGCCCACTTCAGCAGGTCGCCGTAATTCACCCATTCGGCGATCACGCCGATCGATCCCACAATGCTGCCGTTGTCCGCGTAAATCTTGTTCGACGCCGAGGAAACGTAGTAAGCTCCGCTCGCCCCCACGGTCTCGATCGAAGCCACAATGCGCTTCTTCTTCTCATCGTGGATGCGTTTGACCTCGCGGTAAATCTCCTCCGACGCAGCCACACCGCCGCCCGGCGAATTGATATGCAGGATAATGGCCTTGATGGAAGAGTCGTCATTGAACTTCTTCAGTTGCCCCACCACCGGCTCTGGCGAAAGAATCACGCCATCGAGGTCGACCACTCCGATGCGGTCGCCAAAGCCGCTAAACGAAGCCTCGCTGCTCCCCGCGTGCAGTGTCAGATAGACCAGCGAAAAAACGGCCAAAACAAAGAGGAAGAATGCTCCTCCACCAATCAAAATCCAAAGCAGGGTGCGGGAACGTTGTTCAGCCATGGAGAAAGTTTAGCACCGAGGGAAAAAACAGGTTTCCAGTTTCTTCGCGCCCAAGGCGACAGCGTTTACGAGCAGCCGATTTTCCCTGTGATCCTCTGTGCCCCACGAGGTAAAGACCTTTGACTTCCTCATGGCTCACACTGGAGACCGACACCGGAAACTAGAAACCTGTCTGTGACGGATGAACAATCCGCAGCGCTCCCGGCTGAACACTAACCTCGGCTGGTGTACGGCACACGTATTCGCCATCAGCGTAAATCTCCAGCGGTTTTTCCGTCTCCACCCGCAGCCGTTCACTCTGAAAGTAATTGACCTCCCGGATCTTCAAGTGCCGCCCGTAGTACACCGTGGGAAACATGCAAGCGAGTCTAAAGGGATTAATTCCGCGGATTACGCACACATCGAGCAGGCCGTCGTCTACTCCTGCGTGAGGCGCAATCCTCATCCCATCGCCGTAGATCGCAGTATTAGCGAAGGCAGTGAGAGTAGTTGGCTGGTCGCTGCGTGTGATCCAGTCGCCGCCTTCGCTCCGGGCGCTGATTTTCATACGGATAGGCGCAAAGCGAAAAATCGTTGGAGCCAGGGTTAACGCGTAGCCGCCGTGTCCCCGCAGCCACCGCGGCAGCAGATTGGAGCGTCGTGACACTTCGCTATCCAGCCCCACCCCGGCCACGCTGCAAAAGTAATGCGGCGAGGTAGCAGCTTCCCCCGCGCTCCCCAACGGCGTGATAATTCCGAGATCGATCTTCCGAACATTATCGCCGGCGGCGCAAAAGGCTCGCCATGCCGCAAGCGAGTCCCGCACACTCCGCAGCCCGAGCGCCCGGGCAAAGTCATTCCCGCTGCCCGCCGGTACTACCAGCACCGGCAGCGCAAGCTGCACCAACTGGCTGAGGTGCCGATGAATGGTACCGTCGCCGCCGAAAAGCAAAATAATATCCACTTCGTCCGACGGCGCAGGCACACCGATGCGCCACCCGATCGTCCCATCGGTTTGGAAGGGCTTCAGATTTTTCGGAGAACATCCCAGCCCGAGGATGGCGGCGGCGCGCATGTGCGCGGTTGAGAGTAACAGAATCGGAGGGCCAGCCAGCGTTCGCGAAGCCTGCTAAGCCTCGCCTCGTCCAATCGGCCATTGCTCACGCTTCCCAAAGCCGCGCAGTTTCCGACTATCGTAACTTCATACCCCCTCCCCAAAACGCAAAACCGCTGCCATGATGGATGCCTGTCACTTCCTCCCCCGGAAGGCAGGCCATGGGACCGCAACGGCTGGCGAAAGTATCCTCTCTTGTTGCACTTTGCCTTATTCTGGCGAGCTGCAGCGGCGTAAGCACGTCGACAACCCCTGCGGGTTCGACGGCTCCCACGGCTCCCACGGCTCCCACGATTTCTGCCCAGCCCGCGAGCCAGAGCGTCGTCGCCGGCCAGTCCGCCGCCTTTTCAGTCACGGCCGCGGGCACCGCTCCCTTGAGCTATCAATGGCAGAAGGGGACAGCCTCGATCACCGGCGCAACCTTGGCTACCTATACCATCCCCGCAACCACCACAGCCGACAGCGGTTCAAAGTTCAGCGTAGTGGTAGCTAATGCAGCCGGAAGCATCACTAGCAATGCAGCCACTCTAACGGTGACCGCAACCGCGGTAGCACCCTCGATCACGCGGCAACCCGCGAACGTGACCGTCACCGCCGGCCAGACAGCAACCTTCTCAGTCACCGCAACCGGAACGGCTCCTCTGACCTATCAGTGGTTCCAGGGAACGACCACGATCACCGGCGCCAAGTCGGCCAGCTACACCACGCCCGCCACCACCACCGCGAACAATGGCACGCAATACAAAGTTGTCGTCACCAATTCAGAAGGGAATGCAACCAGCAACCCGGCCACTCTAACCGTGAATGCTGCCGCCCCCGCCACCACCGATGTGCTCACCTACCACAATGACATCGGGCGCACTGGACAGAATCTGACCGAAACCACGCTGACCACCAGCAACGTGACTTCCGCAAAATTTGGCAAGCTGGGTTTCTATACGGTCGATGGCTTGGTCGACGCTCAACCGCTCTACGCCTCAAACGTCGCCATTCCCAGCAACGGTGCGCACAATGTGCTCATCGCTCCCACGGAAAACGACTCGGTCTACGCCTTCGACGCCGATTCCGGCACGACCCTCTGGCACGTCTCCGTATTGAAGTCCGGCGAAACCCCGTCGGACAATCGAGGTTGCAGTCAAGTGACTCCCCAAATCGGTGTCACCTCCACGCCCGTCATCGATCGCTCGAGCGGTCCGAATGGCGCGGTCTACGTCGTTGCCATGTCAAAAGACTCGTCGAGCAACTATCACCAGCGCCTGCATGCGCTCGATCTCGCTCTCGGCACGGAACTATTCGGCGGACCGGTCGACATTCAGGCAACTTATCCCGGAACCGGCGACAGTAGCAGCAACGGAAATGTGGTCTTCGAACCCGGGCAGTACAAAGAGCGCGCCGCATTGCTCCTGCTGAATGGCGTCATCTACACCAGCTGGGCTTCGCACTGCGACATCCGTCCCTACACCGGATGGATCATGGGTTACAACGAATCCACCCTGGCTCAGACGACCGTGCTGAACATCACCCCCAACGGCAACGAAGGCGCCATCTGGATGGCCGGCGCCGGTCTTGCCGCCGACAATTCCGGCAACATTTATTTCCTCGACGCCAACGGCGACTTCGACACCACCATGAACGCCAACGGCTTTCCCAGCGACGGTGATTACGGCAACGCCTTCATGAAGCTCTCGACCAACGGCAACCAACTCGCCGTGGCCGACTACTTCGAAATGGATAACGAAGCCTCGGAAAACGGCAGCGACACCGATCTCGGCTCCGGCGGAATGATCGTCCTGCCCGATCTAACCAATGGCTCCCAGACGATGCATCTCGCGGTCGGCGCCGGAAAAGATTCGAACCTGTACCTGGTGAATCGCGACTCCATGGGCAAGTTCAGCTCCAACAACGCCAACATCTATCAGGAACTCCCGGGTGCATTGCCGGGAGGCGTCTGGGCGATGCCCGCCTATTTCAACAACACCCTCTACTACGGATCGGTGGGAAGCCCAATCCAGGCCTTCACCTTCACCCATGCGAAGCTGTCGACCAGCTCCACCGCCCAAACCGCAACGAGCTTCGGCTACCCCGGCGCGACCCCCAGCATCACGGCCAATGGCTCGAGCGATGGAATCGTGTGGGCCATCGAAAATTCGAGCCCGGCAGTCTTGCACGCTTTCAACGCGTCAAACCTGAACGAGATTTACAACAGCAACCAGGCCAGCGGCAGCCGCGATCAATTCGGCAACGGCAACAAGTACATGGTGCCAACCATCGTGAACGGCAAAGTCTTCGTAGGCACCCCCAACGGCGTAGCCGTCTTCGGCCTGCTGCCGTAGCGACCCAGAGAGCTGTCATCCTGAGCGAGGATTTCGCTTCGCGAACGCGAAGCGAAACCGTAGTCGAAAGCCTGCCCTGAGCGAAGCCGAAGGGGATCCCTTTCAGGCCGAGGCATTACCCGGACCCGCCAGGAGTTCTAGGGCGCTGTGTTTTGTGAGAGGCCTCGAGCCGCGATGAGAACGCCCCGCAGCGCGCGGGGAGCTGTGCCTGCGTGAAAAGGATCCTTCGCTCCGCTCAGGATGACAAGATCAACGGCGATCCGGCTCAATTCCAATTGTCATCCTGAGGAAGCGGAGTTCCGCGCATGCGCGCGGAACTCCCGACGAAGGACCTATGCATTTGGATCGCGGAACACTTCAGCTCACGATGACTATTGAGAAGCAATCAAGCGGACCTTCTTTATGCGACGCCCCACCCGAAGAACCGCGTAGAGGTTGGCAGCCATGGAAATGAGAAATTCGTCAGGACCGATGCTCTCGCCGTCCACGCTGACGGCACCGCCCTTGAGTTTAGTCGCGGCTTCGGTATTCGAAGTCGCCAGTCCAGCTCTACGAATTAATTTGTCGAGCCGAACAAGATATCTGTCGCCGGGATTCAAAGCTTCGCGCGCAACCACACGAACGGCGCCACCGCCCTCACCCTCGAGAACTACATCAGCCAGGGGAACGTCAACGCTCTCCAACTCCTGGGGTGTCTCGTTCTTCTGAAACTGCTTCCCCCAATCCTCCCCCGCCTTCGCCGCCGCTTCCGCCGAATGAAAATCCGCCACAATCCTCCGCGCCAGCTCCTTCTTGGCCTGCATCGGATGCGACTCCCGCCTCATCTTCTCGATGTCCGCCACCTGCACATCCGTCAGCAGCTCGTAATATCTCCACATCATCTCGTCGGAGATGCTCATGATCTTGCCGTACATCTCCAGCGGCGGCTCGTGTATCCCAATCGCATTCCCCAGCGACTTCGACATTTTTTGCACGCCGTCGAGCCCTTCGAGAATCGGCGTCGTCAGCACCACCTGCGATTCCTGCCCATAAGCCCGCTGCAACTCGCGCCCCACCAGCAAATTAAATTTCTGATCCGTTCCGCCCAACTCCACATCCGCCTCAAGCGCCACCGAGTCATATCCCTGCACCAGCGGGTAAAGCAATTCATGCACGGAAATTGGTTTCTCATTCTTGAACCGCTGATGAAAATCCTCGCGCTCCAGCAACTGCGAAACCGTATACTTCGCCATCAACCGTACGAAGTCATCCGCAGTGAACGCACCCATCCAGCGCCGGTTGAAGTCGATCACGGTTTTCTGCGGATCAAGAATCTTGAACACCTGCGCCTTGTACGTCTCAGCATTCTGCTCAATCTGCTCCCGCGTCAACGGTGGCCGCGTAACTGACCGGCCCGTCGGATCGCCGATCATCCCCGTGAAATCGCCGATCAGGAAGATCGCAGTGTGCCCCAGATCCTGAAAGTGTTTGAGCTTGCGCAGCACCACCGTGTGGCCAAGATGCAAGTCAGGAGCCGTCGGGTCCATGCCAAGCTTTACGCGCAGCGGTTTGCCCGTGGCCCGCGACTTCTCCAGCTTCGCGCGCAGGTCGGCCTCGCGGATAATTTCCGCGGAGCCCTTCTTCAGATACGTGAGCTGTTCCTCGACAGGTGCGAAGGTTGACATGGGAAAGGACATTATAAGGAACGCGGCGGCAAAGGCCGAATCCAAGCGTTTAGAATGTCGGGAATTCGCCCGAGACGCAATCGATGAGCATTCACATCCGCAAGGCAACCCCGGCAGATGTTCCCTGGCTGCAGGAAGTCATTGAGGCCTCCGTGCGAGGCTTGCAAGCAGACTTCTATTCGCCCCGACAAATTGAAGGCGCCCTGAAGTCTGTGTACGGCGTCGACAGTCAGCTCATCGCGGACGGAACGTATCTGGTAGCAGAGTCTTCGGAGTCGCAAGGCAACATTGAAATCGTCGCCTGTGGCGGCTGGAGCAAGCGCAAAACCTTGTACGGCGGTGATCAATATGCTGGACGCGAAGATTCGCTCCTCGATCCCACGCGCGATGCGGCGAAGATACGAGCATTCTTCGTGCATCCAAAGTGGGCGCGCCTCGGAATCGGCGGCCTGATCCTCGAAGCCTGCGAGAATGCGGCCAGAGAAGCAGGCTTCACGCGTATGGAGATGGGCGCAACCTTAAGCGGCGTGGCCTTCTATCAGGCAAAGGGATACGCCGCCGTCGAGAACCAGGAAGTTTCGCTTGGGAACGGGGAAGCGTTGCCGATTGTGAGGATGGCGAAGGAATTCAAGTAAGAAGTCAGAAGGCACAAGTCAGAGTGCAGAAGTAAAGCCGGCGCTGCATAAGATCGTCCTATGAAGCGATGCCTTTGGCAGTGCAGATTGATGTCACGAAAATCGACGTGAGTTCCTGAGCTTCTTTTAGGAGGTTATCCAACTTCTCACTCTTTACGATCCCACCCTCAAGCAGCAACTCAAGCCAGAAAACTGTTTCATCTGCCTCTTCGAGAACGATGCCGAGTTTGGCGATGAATTCGGCTCTCGATCGCGCCCGACAAGCAGCCCTGTAGTTTGCCCCAACGGATGTGCCCGAGCGGAGAACTTGCTTTCCCAGAATTCTCGCTTCCTCTGTAGCCGGGAGAGCCTGATATAAGCGCAAAATACGAAGCGCAAAATACGAAGCGCAAATTGCCTGGTTCGTGCCCTCAGATCGTCACTGTTCCCCACGAAATCTATCTTTCTATTCTCACGCAGCCCAGTCTGTGATAGATGTCACAGTGACTCTCGATTTCTTACTTCGGCATTCTGCCTTCTTACTTCTAACTTGAATTTCTCAATCTTCTCCCAACAATCTCGAACTTTCCCCGCAGCACAATATTGATCGCTTCCGTATACGCAATGTGCTCCTGCTCCAAAATCCGCGCGGCCAGTGTGCGTTCGTCGTCAGTGTCGAGTACGGGCACAGTCTTCTGCACAATAATGGCGCCGTGATCCAGTTCTTCATCGACAAGATGCACGGTACACCCAGATATTTTCACGCCGTAGGCAAAAGCCTGCTCCTGTGCCTCCAATCCAGGAAACGCCGGTAGCAGTGACGGATGGATATTCAGAATCCGCCGCGGAAACTGCTGCACAAACCAGGGCGACAACAGCCGCATGTACCCTGCCAGGCAGACGAGATCTACCTTGTGTTCCTTTAACGCGGCGACAACCTCTTGATCATGCTCCTCGCGCCGCTTGCCCTTCGAAGGAATAACGAGAGCGTTCAACCCTCGCTGCCGGGCCGTCTCAATTCCCGGCGCGTCCGCCTTATTCGATATCACAACCCCAATTCGCGCATCCGCAATTCGGCCTGCATCAATGCTGTCAGCAATGGCAACGAAATTCGACCCGCGTCCCGAGAGAAGAATACCCAGAGAATTCATGGATGTTTGAGCAAAGCTTAATGATAATTCACCACGGAGACACAGAAGCTACGGAGGAGTTCCAGAACGGCAAGTTCAAGATGCTCGGAAGTCGCAACCCTGACGGGGCACTACGCACGCCAAAGCGGTAAGAGGTTTTCTCTGTGTCTCTGTGCCTCCGTGGTGAGTTGATCTCTAGCTGTAGATTACCTTTCGCTCGCCCTTCACGACGCGTCCAACGGTGTAGGCCTTTTCCCCAACGCGCTCCAGAACGCTCTGAGCCTTCTTGAATTTCGCCAGCGGAATAACCATCAACATCCCCAACCCCATGTTGAACGTCCGCATCATCTCGTCCTGCGGAACATTGCCTAACTGCTGCAAGTGCTCAAACAAAGGCAGCACCGGCCACGAACCCATCTCAATCAAGGCCGCCGTGCCACGCGGCAGAACCCGTGGCAGATTCTCCGTGATGCCGCCGCCGGTAATATGTGCCAGCGCGGAAACGCACTGCGCGTCGAGCAGCTTTCTCAACGCGGGCCAGTAACTCTTGTGCGTCCGCATCAATTCATTGCCAACTTTATTCTTGATCTCGTTGACGTAATCGTCGGGGCCGTAGCGCCCGACTTCAAATAGAAGTTTGCGGGCCAGCGAATACCCATTGGTGTGCAAGCCATTCGAAGCCAGGCCAAGAATCACGTCGCCGATCTGCACGTCCTTGCCGGTAATAATCCGCTCGCGCTCCACCACACCCACAATGAACCCCGCCAGGTCATACTCGCCATCCGGATAAAACCCGGGCATTTCGGCCGTCTCACCACCGATCAGAGCGCACCCGTTGTGCTTGCAGGCGTCAGCTATGCCTTCCACTACTTGCTCCGCGACCGAAGGATCCAGAGTTCCCGTCGCCAGGTAATCCATGAAAAACAGCGGCGCAGCCCCCTGCACGGCAATGTCATTCACACAATGGTTCACCAGGTCAGCGCCCACTGTCGAGTGCAGCCCCATTTCGAAGGCAATCTTCAGTTTGGTCCCCACGCCATCGACGCTCGAGACCAGCACGGGATCTACGTATTTGGTCTTGTCCACCGCGAACAGGCCGCCGAAACCGCCAATTTCGCTGAGCACGCCGCGCGTAAAGGTCTTGTGGGCTAAGTACTTAATGCGCTGTTTTGTGCGGTTGGCGCGGTCAATGTTTACGCCCGCGTCGGCGTAGGTGATCGGCGTTTCAGCGGACGTAGGTCTTTTGGCCACGAGTTCCTGCGGTGTCTCTTCGTTCGTAGTTTCAGTTGTGGGGAAACGCCGGGTTCCTTGGGAAGCGTCGCCATCCAAGGCCGCTCATTGTAACACGTTCGAAGAGGTCGCCGCGCGCAGCACGCCGGGCCCAGCGTTTAAGAAACTCCAGGTACACTACCACCCTATTCCGCGGACGCACACGCCCGCTCGTCACTGCCGGACACTCCACTAGTGAGCGATGAAGTCCGAAAAGAAGTAGGCCAGAATCCCGAAAAGAGCCAATCCGGATATGCCGTATGCCGTAAGAACCCAGGCGCCGCGGCCTTCATGATGCTTGCCACTCACGGCCTGAGAACTTGATGTCAGGGAAGACTGCTGCAGCGAAGGAGAGACGTCAGGGGCCCGATCTTCCATGCCAAAACCTCCGAACGGAAGGATCGTGGCGCAATTACGTTATGCGTCACGCCTGTCTGGCAACATGGCCGGACAGGACTATCTGGGCGGGATTTTACTACGGTTTTGTGACCAACAAACATATAAATGTGATGTTCGTCACCAGACTTTGCGGCCTAGAAATCATCCTGTCCAGGATACCCCACCCCGGTACTGCCACCATCGGGATCGCACCAGTTGCAACCACAAAGCTTTTCTCGCCCTGACTGGCGTCTCGCGATACAAACTTCTCAACCTGCCTTACTATTACCCTATGCGTCGTTTCTTTTGCTTGCCGCTTCTTGCCGCCATCCTCTTATCTTTCGCCGCCCAAGCACAATCAGGCGGATCTCCTGCGTCCCAGGGCTCCAAAACGAAGTCTCAGGACGCCGTCCCATCCAAGCCCGAAGCCCCCAAGCACGACTATTCCCAGGAAGCCTATGTCATCGAGCAATACCACTCCTTCTACCGTTTCGAAGAAGACGGCACCGGCCGCCGAGAGACAACCGCCCGCATCCGCGTGCAAAGCGAGGCCGGAGTCCAGCAATGGGGACAGATTCAGGTCGGCTACAACTCCGCTAACGAGCGCGTCGAAATCCCCTACGTCCGCGTAGTAAAAGCCGATGGCACAGTCGTCAAGGCAGGCGACGATGCCGTGCAGGATCTAAGCGCCCCCCTTGAACAGCAAGCTCCCGTCTATACCGACTATCGCCAGAAGCACATCACCGTGCCCGGCCTGCGCCCCGGCGAGGTCCTCGAATACCACATGGTGACGGTGATTCACACGGCGCTCGCTCCCGGAGAGTTCTGGACCGACTACGATTTCGACAAAACCAACATCGACCTCGACGAACAAGTCGACATCGATGTCCCGGCTGACCGTCCCCTCAAGCTGAAAAACAAGCCGGGCATGGATCCCAAAATCTCAGAAGACCACGGCCGCCGCCTCTACCGCTGGACCAACTCTCATCTCGTACGCGAAGACGACCAGAAAGATAAAGACAAAAAGAAAAAGAGAAATCCCGAGGACGAGCGCCCCGACATTCAGCTGACCACGTTTGTAAGCTGGGAGCAAATCGGCCGCTGGTACGGCAGCCTCGAAAAAGACCGTCGCGCCCCCTCCCCGGAAGTACGCGCCAAAGCCGACGAACTAACCAAGGGACTCAACACTGACCTCGACAAGGTCGAAGCCCTCTACGACTTTGTCGCGAAAAATTTCCGCTATGTCAGCCTGTCGCTCGGCGTAGGTCGCTACCAGCCGCATGCCGCTGGCGACGTCCTCCACAACCAATACGGCGACTGCAAGGATAAGCACACTCTGCTGGCCTCGCTGCTCGAAGCCGAAGGCATGCACGCCTCTTCCGTATTGATCAACTCCAGCCGCAAGCTCGATCCCGACGTGCCCTCGCCCTCGCAGTTCGATCACGTCATCACCATGCTGCCCATGGGCAACGAAGAAGTCTGGATGGACACCACCAGCGAAGTCGCCCCCTTCCGCCTGCTGGCCTACACCCTGCGCAAAAAGCAGGCGCTCGTGATTCCTGCCTCCGGCACGCCGCATCTCGAGCAAACTCCAGCCGACACTCCCATGCCCGACAGCGAAATTGCCGAGGTCGATGCGAAAATTAATGAGATCGGCAAACTGGAAGCCCACGTCCATTACACCTTCCGCGGCGACGAAGAACTCTTGCTGCGTTCTATCTTCCGCCGCCTGCCCGAAGCTCAATGGCAGCGCGTGGTCGAAAACGTCAATGCCTCCATGGGCGGCGACGTCACGAATTTGAAGATCAGCGATCCCGCCGCGACTCGCGAACCTTTCACCATGTCCTACGACGTCGCCCGGCCCAACTTCCTCGACTGGTCGAAGAAAAAATCCGACCTCACCTTGCCTCTTTGCCAGTTCAACCTCCCAGATCTCGGCGACGACGATGGCGACGCCAACGCGGATCCGCTCAAGCTTGGCCCCAAGGCCGAGTACATCTACAAAATCAAGCTCGAACTGCCCGTCAAATACACGGCTCGCGCGCCTCTGCCTTTTTCCGTGAAACGTGATTACGCCGAATATCAAGCGACCTACAAGCTCGACGGAACCACCCTCACCGCCGCGAGAACGTTAACCCTCCGTCAAGACGAGATTCCCGTTCCGCGCGTCACCGACTACCAGGCCTTTCGCCGTGCAGTCATCTCGGATCTGGGTCAGTTCGTCTCCGTCGAAAACACTGTGGCCGGAATCCCCGCCGCACCCGCCGACATGAAGGCCGACGATCTGGTGGAAAGCGGGCGCGCCGCCATCGCGAGCAACAATCTGCCTCTGGCAATCCAACTTCTCAAGCGCGCCACCGATGTTGACCCCAAAAACAAATACGCCTGGAACATGCTCGCCGCCGCCTACATGGGCATGCGCCAGAATGACGAGGCCATTGCTGCTCTCAAAAAACAAATCGAAATCAATCCCTACGATGAATACGCCTACAACGCCCTCGGTCGCGCCTACTGGCAGGAGCGCAAATACGAAGAAGCCGTCACCGCCTTCAACAAGCAGATCGAAATCAACCCGCTCGACAAATTCGCCCACGCCGGCCTCGGCTCCATGTATTCCGAGTGGCACAAGTACGACCTCGCCGCCGCCGAGCTGGAGAAAGCCACCTCTCTCACTCCCGATAATCCAGAGCTGCAAGTGAGTCTCGGCGACGCCTATCTCAACCTCGGCCAGGACGACAAAGCCCTCGCCACCTTCGACCACGCCGTCGAACTTTCCGCCACGCCGCTGGTCTGGAACAATATTGCCTACCAGCTCTCGCTGAAAAAAGCTCATCTCGACCGCGCCCAGCAATACGCCGAATCCGCCGTTTCGGCCACCACCGCCGCGTTGCGCAACCTCTCGCTCGACCGCCTCACGCCCCAGGAGTTGCCTCTGGTGCCCTCGCTCATCGCCTACTGGGACACGCTAGGCTGGGTCTACTTCGCGCAAGGCGATCTGGACAAAGCAGAAAAATACGTCTCCGCCGCGTGGGGACTGGGCCAGCACGGAGAAGTCGGCGACCATCTCGGTCAAATCTACGAGAAGGAAGGGAAGAAAGATCGCGCCCTGCAAACCTATGAACTAGCGGTAACCGGATTGCGCCCCACCTTGGAAACCCACGACAGGATTGACGCACTTCTCAGAGCCGACCCCAAACTAGATGAGGTCGAGAAAAACGAGCCGAAGAATAAAGACAAACAAAGCCTGCAGTCCCTACGCACGATCAACATGGGCAAAGCGAAAGAAACCGGCAGCGCGGACTTCTTCGTCCTGCTCAACGGCGCCGCCGGCACTCCCGCAAAAGCCGAAGCCGTAAAATTTGTCAGCGGAGACGAGAAACTGAAAATCTTCACCGAAGCCCTCCGCACCGCCGAATTCCGCCTAACCTTCCCCGACGACACCCCGCTAAAAATCCTCCGCCGCGGAATTCTTTCTTGCTCAACGGCCACAGGCAACTGTCTGTTCGTCCTCCTGCTACCGGATGATGTCAGAACCGTAGACTGACCCCTCGAGCTTGTCATCCTGAGCGGAGCATTTGCTTTCGCGAAGCGAAAGCAAATGCGCAGTCGAAGGATCCCTACCAGAGCGCGTACCTGTTGGCCCCGCAAGGCGTTTGTGTCGACGTCTCATGGCCCTGGAAGGACCCTGCAATAATCACGAACGAACGTACGGGCGAAGCCAAACGAGCCCCGGAGGGGCGACCGATAATAGCCCGGCACGGGAGTGCCGGGCAGAAATCCCAAGGATGGAACAAGTCGCGATGCAGCCGAAACCCCACAGCCTCCCACTGTGACATCCAACCTTGCACGCGAAACAAAATCAGCAGACCATAGTCAAGGCGGAGGCAACAGATTCGATTTCCGCCGCAGCAAAGCTAACTCCTTTGCTGTCTATATTGTGCCCGTAAGCTCTTTGAAACAAAGATCAAACCCGGTGACGGCGCACTCGGAACCGCTCCCACCCGCATATTCATTGGATTTTCGCGAAATGAGGGGGGAGGGGGGGACTGCCCTCAACCCGCTCCCAGATGAAAGAAATCAGCGTACTCAGGCCCCGCCAAAGCTGCCCCGCGCCAATATTTTCCAGGCAGATTTCCACAGCAAACTAAATGACTGCCAATGCCCGCTCATGCCACTCCGTTGCCGCTTCGTAAGCCCGAGCCAGCCGCAGCACCAGATCCTCTCGCCACCGCGGCCCCGCGATCTGCAGCCCGATAGGTAGCCCACTCTTGGAGAACCCGCAAGGCACAGAAATGGCCGGCAGCCCCCACACATTAAACGGCCGCGTGTTGCGCAGCAAAACCAGTTCCGCCGGACGCAGCGCCTCGGAATTTTTCTTCAGCTCAGCAATGTCAGGAGCCGGAATCGGCGTTGTAGGCGTGACCAGCAAATCGACTTCCGCGAACAAATCGTGAGCGCGTCGCCGCTCGCCATCCAATTCGCGGCGCCACCGAATATACTCCGCCGCTGAAATATTCTCGCCGAAGCGAATGCGTCGCAGAGTCTCCGGCTGATAAAGCTCCGGGGTACGCGCGACGTGGTCAGCATGCACTGCATACGACTCCGCATTCTGCACCACGCGATCCCTCGGAATCGCAATCTCTATTTCGCGAAATTCCGCGACGAGCGTCTTGATCACGCCAAGAGCCTCGTCGACCGCCGCGCGAACTTCATCATCAAGATCGTTATAAAAATAATCCCACGGAATTCCAACGCGAAGCGTCTTTGTCCCGTCGCCCAGCGCGGAAGAAGAACTCGAAACATAATCTGCGACAACAACATCACAGCTGTTTGTGTCGAACGCATCGTATCCCGCAATCGCCTGTAAAACCGCAGCCGCATCGCCAACCGTCGCAGCCAGCGGACCAACATGATCCAAAGACCACGCAAGCGGAATCACTCCACGACAAGACACACGCCCATAGCTTGGCTTGATGCCAACACACCCGCACAGCGCAGCCGGCTCGCGAACGGACCCGGCAGTATCGGTCCCAATCGCCGCATAGCAAAGCCCCGCAGCAACGGCAGCCGCCGATCCGCCGGACGACCCGCCAGCAATGTGCGCCACGTTTCGCGGATTGCGAATCTCACCAAAGAGGCTCACCAGCGAGCTTCCTCCATAAGCAAACTCGTGGAGATTGTTCTTGCCCAGAAGCACCGCGCCCGCCTGTCGCAACCGCCGCACAACTTCCGCGTCTTCGGTTGGAACGCGATTCTGGTAGAGCGCGCTGGCTGCTGTCGTGCGCGTGTCCGCGGTATCGATCAGATCCTTCAGTGCAATCGGAATCCCATGCAGCGGCCCGCGCCATTCGCCACGGGCGATTTCGGCTTCCGCCGCGTGAGCCTCTGCCAGCGCCGATTCCGCGGTCACCGTGATAAATGCATTCAGCGTTGGATTCAGTTTCTCAATGCGCTCCAGGCAAGCGCGAGTCAGCTCCACCGGCGAAACTTCTCTTCGCCGCAGACGCGGGGCAAGTTCATGAATGGTCTCAGGCTTTGACATTGCGTGCGGTCGGCTCATTGTAGTGGACGCGTCCCGCGGACAAAAACACACCCTCCCTAGTTCAATGCACGTAAATTTTCTTTACCTTTATTCTTTCTCCCTCATCTCTTTAGAAGGCAACACCGCATTAGGGCCTATAATCAAAAATCGTTCGTCCAAATCCGGAGGCTAACCATGGCAGAGATGACGATCGCGCCAGTCGCGACCCACGGTTTCTTTGTCGACGGTCGTTGGATCGAAGACGGCGATGTGGTCGGCGTCCGCTCTCCATTCGATGGCAGCGTAGTTGGGCGCGTCACTCAGGCGCGACGCGAACACGCTGAAGCCGCGATTGCAGCTTCGGCCAAAGCATTCGGTACCACGCGTCGTTTACCTGCCTTCGAGCGCCAGCGCGTGTTGCGCCGCGTAGCTGGATCCATCGCCGAGCGCCGCGAAGAATTCTCCCGCACCATCGTGCAGGAAGCCGGCAAGCCCATCAAACTGGCGCGCACCGAAGTGGATCGTGCGGTATTCATCTTCAACGTTGCCGCCGAAGAGGCCACGCGCATCTACGGCGAATATCTTCCCCTCGACTGGCAGGAATACACTGCAGGGCGCTGGGGCATCGTAAAGCGTTATCCGATTGGTCCGGTAGCGGGCATCACGCCGTTCAATTTTCCCTTGCATCTGGTCGCGCACAAGGTCGCGCCCGCGATTGCCGCCGGATGTTCGATGGTGTTGAAGCCTGCGCCGCAGACGCCGCTTTGCTCGCTGTTGCTGGCCGAGTGCATTCAGCAGGCGGGTTGGCCCGACGGTGGTCTCAACGTTCTGCCGCTCTCCAATGAAGACGCGAGCTTGCTGGTCACTGACGAGCGCATCAAGCTCATCAGTTTCACCGGCAGCGTACCTGTCGGGTGGGACATCAAGCGCCGCGCGGGCAAGAAGAAGGTTGCACTCGAGCTCGGCGGCAACGCCGGAGCCATTGTGCACAGCGACGCCGACGTTGCCTACGCTGCGGAACGATGCGTCACCGGAGGCTTCGGTTATGCCGGGCAGACTTGCATTTCGGTGCAGCGAATTCTGGTGGAACAGGCGGTCTATGGCAAGTTCACCGATCTCCTGGTCGAAGGCACGAAGAAGTTGAAGACCGGCGACCCCATGGAGGAGTCGACCGATGTCGGTCCGCTGATTCGCGAAAGCGACGCGGTCCGCGTCACCAACTGGATCGACGAGGCCGTCCACTCCGGCGCGCGCCTGTTGTGCGGCGGCGACCGCAAGGGATCAGTCGTTAGTCCGACGGTGCTGACCAGCACCAGGCCCGACATGAAAGTGAACTGCCAGGAGATTTTCGGTCCGGTAGTTACAGTCGAACCGTATCAAACCTTTGATGAAGCGTTGCGGCGAATCAACAATTCCAACTACGGCCTGCAAGCGGGCTTGTTCACGCGCGACGTCAAGTTGCTTTTCCAGGCCTATGACGAACTCGAAGTTGGCGCTCTGATCGCAGGCGATATTCCTTCTTTTCGCATCGACCAGATGCCTTATGGCGGCATCAAAGATTCCGGCCTGGGCCGCGAGGGACTGCGTTATGCGATCGAGGAAATGACCGAGCCCAAGTTATTAGTGATGAATTTGCGCTAGGAATTGAACGACTCCGCCAATGTTTAGGAATACAACATTTGATTGTCGAGTTCAATTTGAGACGTGTTCCGCGAATTCTTTGGTGAAAGACGCGACAAGTTCGCGTGAAATATTTATAATTCACAGTTCTTCTAGCTGACGCGAAAAAATATGTGGGTATTTTCATTCGCGTCGTAACCAATAAAGCTTCCATCATCGAAGTCTGCTGGGCTCGTTCGTATTTTTAGAATTCGTACGTAAGCATGTCGCAGATCTTTCATCGCAGTGCGAACACACTGTCCCGGGCCACGATTTTTGGCGCGGTCTTCGTAATTGCCGCGCTCGGCTGGGTGGCGTATGAGGTTCAGGGCTCGCCTTACGTCACTTATGCCGGGGTGCGCAAGCCGCAACCTGTGCCTTTCAGCCACCAGCACCATGTTGCTGGCCTCGGCATTGACTGCCGTTATTGCCACACTTCGGTAGAAACCTCCAGCTTCGCTGGAATTCCTCCCACCAAAACCTGCATGAACTGCCATTCGCAGATCTGGACCAATGCCGAGCTGCTGGAGCCCGTTCGTGCCAGCTACCGCTCGGGCCAGTCGCTGCAATGGACGCGGGTGAATCAGCTGCCCGATTTCGTCTTTTTCAATCACAGCATTCACGTGACGAAGGGTGTGGGATGCAATACCTGCCACGGCCCCGTCGACCAGATGCCGCTGATGTATCAGCAGGAATCCTTGCAGATGGAGTGGTGCCTTGGCTGTCATCGCGCGCCGGAGAATAATCTTCGTCCGCGCGATCAGGTTTTCAATATGCGTTACCAGCCACCTACCAGCGCCCATCCGGTGGTGGTAGATGGACACAGTTATACCGATCAAGTCGATCTCGGTACAGCGCTGGTAAAAAAATACAACGTTCGCAGCGTGAGCGACATCACCAGTTGCAACACGTGTCATCGATGAAAAGACATTTGACTATGAGACCTTGTCATCCTGAGCGGAGAATTTGCTTCGCGAAGCGAAGCAAATTCGGAGTCGAAGGATCCCTGCCATATTGGCAGGTCCCCGCCGCTCCAGGGAGTTCTCCCGCGGGCTCAGGCAGCGTCGTGAAAATGCCTTGCAGCGTCCGGCGCCGCTACGGGGACTACAGGGATCCTTCGACTGTGCGCGACTTCGCTTCGCGAACTCTCGCTCCGCTCAGGATGACAATCTTTTCGAGTGTGATTTGGAACCAATGAAGATGGAAGAACAAGACGACCGCGCCAGGCGCGAAGAGGTTTGTCCCAGCAAGAGGGGCAAGCCGGATCTCGATTCCGTTCGCGCGCAGATTGAAGCTGTTGCGGATCAGAAGGCTGGCCCGGAATATTGGCGCAGTCTGGAAGAACTTGCCGGCAGCGAAGATTTCCAGGAGGCGCTACACCGCGAGTTCCCCAAGGGCGCATCCGAGTGGGTCGATTCCGTTTCGCGTCGCGGCTTCATGAAGGTGATGGGCGCGTCGATGGCTCTGGCCGGGATGACCGGCTGCGTGAAGCTGCCGAAGGAAGAGATTGTTCCTTACGTGCGCCAGCCCGAGGAAGTGATTCCCGGCCGTCCCATGTTTTATGCCACGGCGATGACGCTGGGCGGATACGCCAGCCCGTTGCTGGTCGAGAGCCATCTCGGGCGTCCTACAAAAGTTGAAGGCAACGAGCAGCATCCCGCGTCGTTAGGCGGCACCGATATTTTCGCTCAGGCGTCGATTCTTGGCATGTACGATCCTGACCGGTCGCAGAGCGTGGTTTCGATGGGCGACCAGCGGTCGTGGCAGGCGTTCGTGGACGCGATTCGCGGACCGCTCAGCGCGCAGAAAGCACTGCAGGGCGCGGGCATTCGCATTCTTACGCCGACCATTTCTTCGCCCACGCTGGCCGATCAGCTGCGCAACTTTCTGAAGGTTTATCCGCAAGCGAAGTGGCATGTGTACGAGCCGGTGAATCGTGACAACGTGCTCGAAGGCGCGAAGCTGGCCTTCGGCCAGCCGGTCGAGACCCGCTACGACTTTGAAAAAGCCGACGTAATCGTTTCGCTCGACGCCGATTTTCTGTATGCGGGTTTTCCGGGTAACGTCCGCTACATCCGCGACTTCGCCAAGCGCCGCAATCCCGATGGCAACATGAACCGCCTGTACGCAATCGAGAGCACGCCGACGACGACGGGGGCGAAGGCGGATCATCGGCTGTCGTGGAAGAGTTCGGACCTCGAATGGTTTACACGGAACCTGGCGTCAGAGTTGGGAGTCGATGTTGGTTGGACAGGAGAACGACACAATCTGTTGGTCGCCGCCGCTCAGGATCTACGCTCTCGTGTGGGATCGAGCCTTGTAGTCGTGGGCGACCATCAACGGCCAGCGGTCCATGCGCTCGCCCACTCGATCAACGAGAAGTTAGGTAATGTGGGCAAGACCGTCTTCTACTCCGATCCAATCGATGCGAATCCGATAAATCAGGGCGAGTCCGTCAAAGATCTGGTTGCCGACATCGGCGCTGGGAAAGTGGACTTGCTGGTTATCCTCGGAGGCAACCCGGTCTACGACGCGCCCGCAGATCTCGACTTCGCAAATGCTCTCAAGAGCAACAAAGCTCCATTGCGCGTCCATCTTGGTCTTTATCAAGATGAAACTGCGGAGCTTTGTCAGTGGCACATCAATCAGGCGCACGAGCTTGAAACTTGGGGTGATGCTCGCGCCTACGATGGTACGGTCAGTATTATCCAGCCGCTGATCGCGCCGCTCTACAACGGCAAGAGTGCGCTGGAATTCATCGCGCTGCTCTCCGGTCAGTCCGATGCAACGAGTTATGATCTTGTTCGCTCTTACTGGCAGAAACAGCACGCCGGGCCCGACTTCGAAGCCTTCTGGCGCAAATCGCTGCATGACGGGTGGATCGAAGGCACCGCCTACGCTCCAAAAACGGTCGCAGTGGGACCTGTTAAGTTCCGCGAGTTGTCTGTCCCCTATGACCCCAACGCCGTCGAACTCAACATCCGCCGCGACCCCAGCATCTACGACAGGCAATTCGCGAACAACGGCTGGCTGCAGGAACTTCCCAAGCCGATGACCAAGCTGACTTGGGACAACGCCGTGCTCATTGGCCCGAAGATGGCGGAGCGGTTGCAGGTCAAGACGCTCGATCTCGTCGAACTCGATCTGAATGGAAAGAAAGTCACCGGTCCGGTTTGGGTTCAGGTAGGACATCCCGACAATTCCGTCACGGTGTTCCTGGGCTACGGCCGCAAGCGCGCCGGCCGCGTGGGTACCGCGCAGGGCTTCGACGCGTATCCTCTGCGCACTTCAGCCGCACCCTGGTTCGCAACCGGCTTGCAGATTCGAAAGACTGGCGAAAAGTATGTGCTCGCCTCGACGCAGGGATATCAGTGGATGGACACGCCGGATGGCGATCATCGTCCGCTGGTTCGCGAAGGTGCGCTCGAGGAATACCGCAAAGATCCCAACTTTGCCCAGGAAGAAGACGAGCAGCCCGCGCCCGGCCTCACGCTTTACAAGCCCTATCCTTATAACGAAGAAGCCTACGCCTGGGGCATGGCCATTGATCTGAACTCGTGCGTGGGTTGCAACAACTGCATGATCGCCTGCCAGGCGGAAAACAATATTGCGGTGGTCGGCAAGGAACAGTGCACGATCGGCCGACACATGCACTGGATCCGCATTGATACTTATTATCAATATCCGGATCAGGAAGCCCGCGATCGCGATAATCCGAAAGCATTTTTCCAGCCTGTGCCTTGCCAGCAGTGTGAGAATGCGCCGTGCGAAGTGGTTTGTCCGGTGGGAGCGACCAACCACTCGAGCGAAGGTTTGAACGACATGGTCTACAACCGCTGCGTGGGGACGCGCTATTGCTCGAACAACTGTCCTTATAAGGTGCGGCGATTCAATTTCTTTCTGTTCCAGGATTGGGAGACGCCGCAATACAAGCTGATGCGCAATCCCGACGTCAGCGTGCGCAGCCGCGGCGTGATGGAAAAGTGCACCTACTGCGTGCAGCGCATCAATGAACACAAAATCGACGCCGAGACCGCTTCGGTGCGCGAAGGCAAGGAAATCAAAATCAAAGACGGCGAACTGCAGACCGCGTGCCAGCAGTCTTGTCCCGCGGGCGCGATCATCTTCGGAAACATTAATGACCCGAACAGCCGGGTTTCAAAATTAAAGGCGCAGTCGCGGAACTACAGTCTTCTGGGCGAACTCAATACTCGTCCGCGAACAACTTATCTGGCGGAAGTCGGTAACCCCAACCCGGAGCTGAAATCGTGAAAGGCGGCTTCCCGCTTTCAGCAATCCGGCTCCCGGAAGCCGGACAGCGGAAACCGTAGAAACACAACCAGCGCATGAACGAACAATACAAATCGACGATCGAAGAACGAGCTCCCGTAATCGAGCCGGGTCACACTTTCGGCACGGTCACGGAAAAAATCAGCGCGATTGTGCTGACCCGTCCCGCGTCGAACGGTTGGTTCGCTGGATTCGGCATCGCGTTCCTGCTGACGATGATGATGCTCTACGCCATCGGATACCTTTTTTTGAAAGGCATCGGGATTTGGGGATCGACCATTCCCATCGGCTGGGGCTTTGCCATTGTTAATTTCGTGTGGTGGATCGGAATCGGCCACGCCGGCACGCTGATCTCTGCGATTCTTCTGCTGCTGCGCCAGTCATGGCGCAACTCCATTAATCGCTTCGCCGAAGCCATGACATTGTTTGCCGTGGCCTGCGCGGGCATTTATCCCGCCATCCACGTCGGCCGTCCGTGGCTGGCTTACTGGCTTTTTCCTTACCCCAACACCATGCGCGTGTGGCCGCAATTCCGCAGCCCGCTCATGTGGGATGTTTTCGCCGTTTCCACTTACGCCACCACGTCGGCGCTGTTCTGGTTCATCGGCCTGATTCCTGACTTGGGTACGCTGCGCGACCGCGCGACCCATCCTGCCGCCCGGCTGATTTATGGCGCTCTGGCCATGGGCTGGCGCGGATCGGCCCGTCACTGGGCGCGTTATGAGACTGCCTATCTCTTGCTGGCAGGATTGGCCACGCCTCTGGTGCTCTCGGTCCATACCGTCGTCAGTTTCGATTTCGCTATAGGCATCGTCCCGGGCTGGCACACGACAATCTTCCCGCCTTACTTTGTGGCCGGCGCGATCTATTCCGGATTCGCGATGGTGCTCATGCTGGCGATTCCGATTCGCAAAATTTACGGCCTCGAAGATTTCATCACCGAACGCCATCTGCAGAACTCGGCCAAAGTGATGCTGGCCACGGGATTGATCGTGGCTTATGGCTATGGCATTGAGGCCTTCATGGGTTGGTATAGCGGCGACCGCTACGACGCTTTCACCATCTGGAATCGCCTCCATGGGCCTTATGCTGTTGCCTACTATTGCCTCCTTGCCTGCAACATCTTTGTTCCGCAGGTGCTGTGGATTCGCAAATTGCGCACCAGTCCTGTCGCGCTGTTCTGCATTTCATTCGTCGTTTTGGTCGGGATGTGGCTGGAGCGGTTCATTATTGTCGTGGTAAGCCTGAGCCGCGACTTCCTCACCTCGTCGTGGGGCATGTACTACCCCACGCGCTGGGACTGGATGACCTACATTGGCACCATCGGCATGTTCCTGGCCCTGATGTTCCTGTTCTTACGGCTTCTGCCGTCGATCTCGATTTTTGAGATGCGCACCCTCCTGCCGGAAGCGGAGGTCAAAGAGTGATGGCGAGGTCCGGAGAATGAAGCGCGATCCCATCTACGGCATGATGGCGGAGTTCGACTCGGCGCAGGCGCTGCTGGACGCAGCGCGGAGCACCCATCAGGCTGGCTATCAGAAGATCGATGCTTACAGTCCATTTCCAATTGAAGGCCTTGCCGAGGAAATCGGCTTTCACCATAACCGCGTTCCTCTGGTGGTGCTGATTGGCGGCATCATTGGCGGCCTCACGGGCTACCTGATGCAGTACTGGATGGCTGCCGTTGACTATCCGATTAATGTCGGTGGCAAGCCACTGCATTCCTGGCCGGCGTTCATTGTGATCACGTTCGAAATGACGATCCTTTTCTCTGTGCTCTCGGCGGTGTTCGGCATGTTGGCGCTGAACGGGTTGCCCATGCCGTATCATCCCGTGTTCAACGTGCCGCGCTTTGCCATGGCGTCGAAGGACCGGTTCTTCCTGATCGTGTTCTCTTCCGATCCTAAGTACAATCCGGCCGGTACGCGGAGTTTTCTGGAAGGGTTAGCTCCACGCTCGATCTCGGAGGTGCCTAGCTAGAATGCTGCGCCTCCACCCAGTTTTCGTTGTCGCTCTGCTCGGGACCATCGGTCTGCTTTCCGGTTGCCGCCTGGACATGCATGTGCAACCGCGCGTGAACCCGCTGGCCAGGAGCGATTTTTTCCCCGACCAGCGCGGCGCGCGTCCGCTGGTGGAAGGCACTGTGGCGCGTGGCGACTTGCGGGCTGACACTTATTTCTATAGCGGCAAGATTGGCAGCACTCCCGGCGACTACATGCCGTTTCCAGTCACGAAAGACGTTTTGGAGCGCGGCCGCGAGCGCTACGATATTTACTGCGCTCCGTGTCATTCGCCTCTGGGCGATGGCAATGGCTTCATCCCCTCGCGCGGGTTCTCGATCAAGCCGCCGTCTTACCACACGGAGCGCCTGCAGAAAGCGCCGTTGGGTCATTTTTATGACGTTATCAGCAGCGGCTTCGGGATCATGTCTGACTATTCTGCGCAGATTGCGCCACGCGACCGCTGGAACATCGTGGCTTACATCCGGGCTCTGCAGTTGAGCCAAAACGCCACGAAGAAGGATGTGCCCTCCGGGCAGAGCGTTCCGTCCGAGCCGCCAAAATTTCTGGGAGAGCCAGGCTCAGGGGCGACTCCTCCCGTCATCGCGCCGAATAGTTCAGGATCAGAGGAACAAAGATCAGGGGAACAGAAATGAGCGCCGCGACCCAGCCACATCTCGATTTAACGGCGCCGCCGGTAGTAGGAAAAATCTCGCAGCGCTCGCTGATGATCGGCGTCGTCTTCGCCATCGGCGCGATGGCGCTGGCCTTTACTCGTCCGGATGAGTTCTATCGCGGCTACCTGCTGGGCTTCATGTGCTGGCTGGGCGTGGCTCTTGGCTCCATGGCCATTCTGATGATTCGCCATCTGACCGGAGGCGGTTGGGGTACGGTGATTCGCCGCATCCTGGGCGCGGCCATGCGAACCCTGCCACTGCTGGCGATCCTGTTTATTCCGGTGATCCTCGCGGTCTGGCAGCACCGGATCTATCCCTGGGCGATGCCGCTGGAGTCGATCCAGGATCTGCACATTCGCGAGCATCTCGAAAAACACAGCTTCGTCAAAGAGAGCTACCTGAACTTTTCAGGATTTCTCATCCGCGCGATTATCTATTTCGTGATCTGGAACGTGCTCTCGTTCCTGCTTTCGATGTGGTCGAAGCAAACTGACAGTGCGAATGCCCCGGATAATAGCCAGCGCTTCAAGGCGGTCGCCGGACCTGGTCTGATCCTCTACGCATTCACCATTTCATTTGCTGCTATCGACTGGGTGATGTCGCTTGATCCCAGCTGGATATCGACCATCTTTGGCTTGATATTGCTCATCGGTGAGATCCTGTCAGCGATGTGCTTTGCGGTAGTCGTCGAGCGCATTCTTTTCAACTACAAACCGATGTCGGAGCTGCTGAAGCCGAACTTCGTTCACGACCACGGCAAGTGGATGCTCACTTTCATCATGGTATGGGCCTATTTTTCCTTCTCCCAGTGGCTCATCATCTGGGCGGGAAACCTGCCGAATGAAATAACGTTCTACCTGAGGCGCATCAACAATGGGTGGGGATTTGTTGCATTGAGCCTGGTCCTTTTCCACTTTGCTATCCCTTTCGCAATATTGCTCTCGCGACCGTTCAAGCGCAATATTCGACAACTTGTCTGGGTCGCAGTCTTGTTGTTGTTGATGTGCTACGTCGACCTTTTCTGGATCATCGAGGCAAATTTCTCGACGACTTTCACTGTGACGCTCGCCGATGTAGTTGTGCCCGTCGCGATCGGCGGAATCTGGCTTTGGTATTTTTTCCGCAACCTGGCTTCACTCCCGCTGCTTCCAGCCTATGACCAGGATGCCCATGAAGTACTGGAACCGGCACATGAGCACGGGCAATGAAATATGAGTGACGAGATCAAACACGACAATCCCAACGGTCACGGGAGCTTCGAGCACCAGGATCTGAGGGCGGGCGCCGTTATCTATTTCCTGGTGACCTTGGCAGTGGTGACCATTATGTGCATGTTCGGTCTCCGGGGCATCTACGCCTATCTCGACCACCGCGAAAAAGCTTCGCAGCCGGCGGTCAATCCGCTGGTCACCAATGTTCCAGAGGACACGAGGCACGTCCCTCGGGGGTATCCGCAGACCGTCTTTCCCAGCCCGAAGTTGGAAGAAGATGAGCGCGGCCAGTTGAATGGAATCCGGCTGGCGGAAGATCAAACGCTTTACAGCTATGGATGGGTCGATGAAAAATCGGGAATCGTTCGTATTCCCATTGAGCGCGCTATGGATTTGCTTGTGCAGCGCGGTTTGCCGGTGCGCCCGCAGAGTGTGGACAATGAAAGCGCGACTCGCAAGACCGTGGCCGCAGCTAAGGATGAAAAGCAGTGAGCCTTAAGAAATTCAATTCGACCTCCGCCGAGTGCATTTTGGCGCTCGCACTGTCGGTCTCCGCGGCCGCGCAGATTAACAGCGGCATCACCTCTCCGCCGGCGAACATGCGCCCGCCGCGGCTGGAGAATGTCGGCATCGAGCAACATCTGAACGCGCAGGTGCCGCCCGATCTCACCTTTCGCGACGAGACCGGCCAGAGTGTGAAGCTGGGCGATTACTTCGGTCGCAAGCCACTCATCCTCAACCTCGTTTATTACAACTGCACCATGCTCTGCGGCGAGGCGCTGGCCGGGCTGGCGAGCGCGATGCGCCTGGTGAAGTTTGACGTCGGCAATGAGTTCGACGTGGTCACCGTGAGCTTCGATCCGCGCGAAACTCCCGACATGGCCGCAGCAAAGAAAGCCGACTACGTGAAACGGTATGGTCGTGCCAATGCCGCGGCTGGATGGCATTTCCTCACCGGCCCGCCGGATTCCATCAACGCGCTGACCAAAACCGTCGGATTTCAATATCAATACGACGCCAAGAGCAACCAGTATGCGCACGCTACGGCCATCATGGTGTTGACGCCGGACGGCCGCATCTCGCGCTACTTCTATGGAGTCGATTTTCCTCCCAAGGATTTGCGGTTAGGCCTGGTGGAAGCTTCGCAGGGAAAGATTGGAAATACAGTGGACGCGGTTCTGCTCTATTGCTATCACTACAACCCCGAGACCGGAAAATATGGCGCCATGGTGGCAAACATCCTTCGCCTGGCGGCGGCCGCGACCGTTCTCCTGATCGGCGGTTTGATCTTTATCCTGGTGCGACTGGATCGTTCGGTAACCAAGAAGACGGCAACGAAAACTAGGTATGCTCAATAATTTTCCATTATGGCCGCAGCAGGCCTCTACATTGGCGCCCCATGTGGATGCTCTCTATATCTTCCTGCTCATCGTGACCGGGATGATGGCGCTGCTGGTGTTTGTCCTTCTAATCTTTTTTGCGGCCCGCTATCGTCAGCGCCCCGATGTTCGCGCCGAACAGATCGAAGGTTCCACCGCTCTGGAGATTACCTGGAGCACCATTCCATTCGTCATATTCATGGTGATTTTCGCGTGGGGCGCCGTAGTCTATTTCAAAGAGCGCACTCCACCCGCCGACGCTACGGAAGTTTACGTTGTGGCAAAGCAATGGATGTGGAAGGTGGAACACGCGGAAGGCCAGCGCGAAATCAACGAACTGCACGTTCCCGTGGGACGCGATGTCAAACTCATCATGACCTCGCAGGACGTGATCCACAGCTTCTATATTCCCGCTTTCCGCATCAAGCAGGACGTGCTGCCCGGCCGCTACACCGTAGAGTGGTTTCGTGCGACCAAGCCCGGCGTCTATCATTTGTTCTGCGCGGAGTATTGCGGCACGCAGCATTCCGGCATGGTCGGCTCGATCGTCGTCCAGGAACCAGCGCAGTATGAAGCCTGGATGAAGGGCGCATCTACCGGCCCGCTCTCGGCGAGCGGCGAGAAAATTTTTGCCGAACTCGGCTGCGCCACTTGCCATCGCAGCGATACGCAGGGACGCGGCCCCAACCTGCAAGGCGTTTTCGGCCAGCCGGTTCAACTCGAAGATGGACGCACTGTCACGGCTGATGAGAATTACCTGCGCGAATGCATCCTCGATCCGGGCTCGAAGCGGGTCAAAGGATTCCAGCCGATCATGCCTACATTCCAGGGATTGGTCAGCGAGGAGCAGGTCAACGCCCTGGTGGCTTATATCAAATCAATTTCTGCGGCAAAGCCGGCTGGTGGCGCGAAAACGAATGCTCACTTGGTTTCGCCGAGAGATCCGATGAGTGAACAAGCGCAGGCACAACCGAATGCCCAACCCGATCGAAGTCAGGTGCAATGAGTATGGCTGCTACACCAATACCTAAACCCGTAATCCCGCAAGCGGAACGCGAAAACTATTTGAACAAGGAGTATGGAGTGTGGTCGTGGCTTCTCACCACCGACCACAAGCGCATTGCGCTCCTCTATCTCATCTCCATCACGTTCTTCTTTTTCATTGGGGGTTTCTTCGCGCTGCTCATCCGCCTCGAGCTGCTTACGCCTGCGGGCGACCTGGTCCAGGCCGATACCTATAACAAGATCTTCACCATGCATGGCATGGTCATGATCTTTTTCTTCCTGATTCCTTCCATTCCGGCGGTGCTGGGGAATTTCCTTGTGCCCATGATGATCGGGGCGAAGGATCTCGCGTTCCCCCGCATCAACCTGTTGAGTTGGTATATCTACGTCATCGGCGGCGTGATCATGCTGCATTGCATGATCACCGGCGGCGTGGACACCGGCTGGACCTTCTATGCGCCCTTCAGTACGTCTTTCACGAATACGAAAATCGTTGAGGCTGGAATCGCGATTTTTATCGCTGGATTTTCTTCCATTCTCACCGGCCTGAATTTCGTCGTCACCATTCATCGCATGCGCGCCCCGGGGATGACCTGGTCGCGACTGCCGCTCTTCATCTGGGCCCACTACGCCACCAGCATCATTCAACTGTTAGGCACGCCGGTGGTTGCCGTCACCATCGTTCTGGTCGCCGCGGAACGCGCTCTGCATCTCGGGATCTTTGATCCCAAGCTGGGCGGCGATCCGGTGCTTTTCCAGCACCTGTTCTGGTTCTACTCGCATCCCGCCGTCTACATCATGATCCTTCCATCGATGGGCGTGGTCACGGAGATCATCGCCTGCTTCTCGCGCAAGCGCATCTTCGGTTACCACTTCGTAGCTTTTTCTTCCATTGCGATCGCCGTCTTTGGCTTCCTCGTGTGGGCGCACCACATGTTCGTGGCCGGGATTTCCGTCTACTCCGCTCTCGTGTTTTCTTTCCTCAGTTACGCCGTGGCCTTGCCTTCAGCCATCAAAGTTTTTAACTGGACGGCGACTCTTTACAAAGGCTCCATTCGCTACGATGCGCCCATGCTCTACGCCTTCGGCTTTCTCGGGCTTTTCACGATTGGCGGCCTGACGGGGTTGTTCCTCTCGGCTCTCGGCATCAACGTGCATGTCACCGACACATATTTTGTCGTAGCCCACTTCCACTACATCATGGTGGGAGGCGCCGTGATGGGCTATCTGGGAGGGATGCATTTCTGGTGGCCGAAAATTTCAGGCCGTCTCTATCCTGAAGGTTGGGCGCGTCTGGCCGCCTTGATTGTTTTCATCGGCTTTAATCTCACGTTCTTCCCGCAGTTCATTCTCGGATACATGGGCATGCCGCGCCGGTACTACGACTATAGCCACATGCCGGAATTTCAGGTGCTGAATGTTTTGTCAACCGCGGGAGCGACCATCCTTGGCGTAGGCTACTTGCTGCCCATGGTGTATTTCCTGTGGTCAATGCGCTATGGCAAGCCGGCATCCGACAACCCATGGAACGCCGCCGGACTGGAATGGAAAACAGCGTCACCGCCGCCGACGTTCAACTTCGACGAGGAACCGGTCGTGACCTGGGAAGCCTATAACTACGAGGAATTGGACGCACCGCACAAGGAGGAGGTCCCCGTTGCCGGATAACGCCAACGCCAGCTCCTTGACGGCGGTCCACGACCATCACGGAGAAGCTCATGCCGCGCACAATCCTGCGCTCCTGCATCACTTTGTCGAGGAGCAGCAGCAACGTGATGCCGCCAGCCTGGGAATGTGGGTCTTCCTGGGCACGGAAGTCATGTTCTTTGGCGGGCTTTTCTGCGCTTACCTGGTTTACCGCCGCTGGTATTTCGGGGACTTTGCCGCTGCCAGCAAGACCATCAACATGAGCCTCGGCGCTACCAATACGGCAGTGCTCATCTGCAGCAGCTTAACGGTAGTTTTAGCGGTCTGGGCTGCGCAAACCGCACGTAAAGCTCTGCTCGTCAGCATGCTTATCCTCACGATGGTCTTCGGTCTGGCCTTTCTCGGCATCAAAGGCATCGAGTACAAAGACAAGTTTGAAGAGCACCATGTCCCAGGAGCCTCGTTTAGTTTCGAGAACGTCCCGATTCCGGGACATCCCGGTCAGTTCGCTAATCCGCGGCACGCGCAGATGTTTTTCTCTCTCTACTTCGTGATGACGGGATTGCACGCCTTGCACATGATTATCGGCCTGGGCATTTTTGCCTGGCTCCTGGTCATGGCCTGGAAAGGACGCTTCACCCCCGAGTGGCATACCCCGGTCGAGATCGGCGGGCTCTACTGGCACTTCGTCGACATTGTATGGATCTATCTTTTCCCATTGCTCTATTTGATCGATCGTCACCCGTGAGGCTGGCATGTCAGCACATTCCTCCACCAAATCGCCGTTAAAAGGCTACTTCGCAGTCTGGATTGCTCTGTTAATTGGCACGGGCCTTACGGTCTACGCCGCCACGCTGGATCTTGCGCCTTACAACGCGGCCGTAGCTCTGGGCATAGCGACCATCAAGGCAACTCTGGTCGCACTGTTCTTTATGCACGTCTGGCACGCCAGTGAAAAACTCACCAAGCTGGTTGTGATCGCGGCGCTGTTCTTCCTGCTGCTGTTACTCGGACTCACCATGTCGGACTATGCGACTCGACTGTGGAGCTAGTTCCGTCCTGCTCTGGTCCAATTAATCTGCGCTATACTCGCGCCAAGCGTTTCCTTTTCGACTTATTGATCGACGAATGCGAGGTGATCCATGGCGTTTTGCAATTCTTGTGGCGCCACAATTACCCCCGGAACCCGCTTCTGCAATAACTGCGGCGCAGCCATAATCGATTCGTCGCCAGCGCCAAGTGTTTCTCCTTCCGCCGGCGGCGGTCCTGCGATGTCACAGCCTCCTATCGCTGCCTCAACACCTGCTCAGGGCGGCGGCGCGCTTAAAGTCATTTTGATCGTGGTCGGCGCAGTGGTTCTGCTGGGGATTCTCGGCATCGCATCGCTCGTGTTTTTTGCCACGCGGGTCGCGCGCCACTCCCACATTCACCAGGACGGCAACAACGTAAAGGTGGAGACGCCCTTTGGCAGTGTTGAAACGACGAAGGATCCAGACGAGGCCGCGCGCAATCTGGGAGTGGATTTGTATCCCGGAGCAGATTTGCTGAAAGATGGAGCGGCATCGGCAACTTTCGGAGGCGTTCATACCGTTTCGCTGAGCTCAGAGAGCAGCGACTCCGTGGAGAAAGTTGCCAGCTTCTACAAGGCGAAGTTCCCCAATGCCATCGTCACCAGCTCCGACGCCGGCCGCTGTACCATCCTCTCGAACGATCACAAGAGCATGATCACCATTAACATTGAAGCCGAGGGCGGCATGACGAAGATTCAGATCACCAATGTGACGCACAAGTCAGACGCGGCAAATTCGTCTTCGAACTGATCTTCGACACCGATCGTTGCTACCGAAGAAACCTGGCCGAATGTCAGACAGATTTGGAGAACTCGCGCAGGCCGGCAAAGCGAAGTCTGTGCCGGTGGACGACTCGGGTCTGGCCGAAGCTCTCAGCAAACAGATTCGCGGCGACGTGAGGTTTGATCGCGGCAGCCGCGCTCTCTACGCGACCGACGGATCCAACTACCGCCAGCTTCCCATCGGCGTTGTGCTCCCCCGCGATAACGACGACGTCCTCGCCACTGTCGCGCTCTGCCGCGAATTCGGCGCTCCACTGCTCTGCCGCGGGGGCGGCACATCGCTCGCGGGGCAATGCTGCAACGTCGCCGTCATCCTCGATTTCTCTAAATACATGGCGGGGATTCTCGAAATCGATCCCGTCCGCCGCATCGCCCGCGTGCAGCCCGGAGTCGTTCTCGACCATCTCCGCGCTGCGGCAGAGAAATACCATCTCACTTTCGGTCCTGATCCCGCATCGCACGATCGCTGCACCCTCGGCGGCATGATCGGCAACAACTCCTGCGGCGTGCATTCCGTCATGGCGGGCAAGACCGACGACAACGTTGAAGAGCTGGAGATCCTGACTTACGACGGGGCGCGCATGACGGTTGGCGCAACGTCCAGTGCGGCGCTCGAAGGAATTCAGCAACAAGGTGGCCGCCGTGCCGAGATTTACTCCAAACTGCAAACCATCAGCTCCAACTACGGCGATCTCGTGCGCCAGCGCTTTCCTAACATCCCTCGTCGCGTCTCCGGCTACAACCTGAATTATCTTCTGCCCGAGAATGGCTTTCACGTGGCGCGGGCGCTGGTCGGCTCCGAAGGAACCTGCATCACAATTCTCGAAGCAACGTGCCGGCTGGTCCAAAGCCCTCCCGAACGTGTGCTGCTGGTTGTCGCCTACCCAGACATTTATCAATGCGCCGACCACGTTCCTGAAATCATGTCGCACAAGCCGATCGGCCTCGAGGGTTTTGACGATCTTCTCGTCGGATACACGCGAGTCAAGGGCATTAACTCCGAGGGGCTTGCGCTTTTGCCCGAAGGCGGCGGCTGGCTGATGGTCGAGTTCGGGGCGGACTCCGTGCGGGAAGCGGAATCTCAGGCCAGCCACCTGATGGAGGCGCTCGGACGCAGCCCGAATCCTCCACAGATGCGTCTCTACACCGACAAGCAGCAAGCCCGGCGCGTGTGGGAGGTACGCGAGTCAAGCCTTGGTGTGACGTCGCACGTACCCGGCGAGCCGTTGAATTGGGAAGGCTGGGAAGACTCAGCTGTTGCTCCCGAAAAACTGGGCGGCTATCTTCGCGATCTGCGAAAGATGATGGCCGCATACGGCTACAAGGGGTCACTCTACGGACACTTCGGCCACGGCTGCGTCCACACGAGAATCAATTTCGATCTGCAATCGAAAGACGGCATTGCAACGTTCCGGACGTTTATGGAAGAGGCTGCCGATCTCGTCGTCAGCTACGGCGGTTCGATCTCCGGCGAGCATGGCGATGGACAATCGCGCGCCGAATTGCTTCCGAAAATGTTTGGACCCGAACTCATCCACGCTTTCCGTGAGTTCAAGTCGGCGTGGGATCCAGACTGGAAGATGAATCCCGGCAAGCTGATCGAGCCCTACAAGCTCGACGAAAATCTTCGCCTCGGTACCACCTACTCGCCTTGGGAACCGAAGACGAACTTTCAATTCCTCGACGACCACGGCAGCCTCGCCCAGGCCACACTGCGCTGCGTGGGGGTGGGCAAGTGCCGGCGCGAAGAGGGCGGCCTGATGTGTCCCAGCTTCCGCGCCACGCACGAAGAGGAGCACTCCACACGCGGCCGCGCGCACCTTCTATGGGAGATGACGCAAGGTGAAGTCATTCGCGATGGCTGGCGAAGCGAAGAAGTGAAGCAGTCGCTCGATCTCTGCCTTGCCTGCAAGGGCTGCAAGAGCGATTGCCCAGTTGGGGTCGATGTTGCTACCTACAAGGCCGAATTTCTTTCTCATTATTATGAAGGCCGCATGCGTCCGCGCAACGCCTACGCTTTTGGCAACATCGACCTCTGGGCGCGGGTGGCGTCGCATGCACCCGGACTCGCCAACTTGTCGACGCAACTGCCGTTCTTGCGCGACATTACGAAACTGGTGGCCGGAATTCCAAGGCAGCGAGCTGTTCCCACGTTTGCTCCGGAAACTTTCAAAAGCTGGTTTCAGCGTCGTCGCAAGCCAGAACGCAACTCAGATGCTCTGCCTGTTCTGCTCTGGCCGGACACGTTCAATAACTATTTCCTGCCTGCCACAGCGAAAGCTGCCGTCGATGTGCTTGAAACAGCCGGCTTCCGCGTGGTGGTGCCGCAGGTCCACCTTTGCTGCGGCCGCCCGCTCTACGACCACGGCATGCTCGACCGCGCGCAAGCCCTGCTACTGCAAATTCTTGACGAACTCTCACCGGAAATCGAGGCCGGGATTCCCGTGGTCGGCCTCGAACCCAGCTGCGTCGCCGTGTTCCGCGACGAACTCCTCAATCTTTTTCCCCATGACAAACGGGCGCAGGCCCTATCGCGGCAAACGTTCCTGCTCAGCGAATTCCTCGAAATCCACGCTGCGAATTTCACCTTGCCTCGGCTCGACCGCAAGGCCATCCTCCACGGTCATTGCCACCAGAAGTCCCTCATGAAGATGACCGCCGAAGAGGCTGTCCTTCGGCGCATGGGCGTGGACTTTCAAGCGCCCGCGCCCGGATGCTGTGGCATGGCTGGCTCATTCGGGTTTGAGCCTGACAAGTACGACATCTCTATCGCGATCGGCGAACTCGAACTTCTTCCTGCAGTCCGCCAAGCCCCCTCTGACTGGCTGATCATTGCCGACGGCTTCAGCTGCCGTGAACAGATCGCCCAAGGAACCCCTCGTCACGCCCTTCACCTGGCGGAAGTGCTGCAGATGGCGCTTCACGGTCCAGAAACTCCGCCTTGTCAGCCGTATCCCGAGTCTGCCAGCGCCCGCCAATGCCAAGCAGAAGTTTTCCGCTCCATGAAGCGCGCGGGGCTAGGTTTGGCCGCTTTAGCAGGTGGATTGTTACTCTGGAGGGCATACGGAAGAGACTGATTCTAAAACGTTTAGTAGTTGCTATAGCCCGGTGCTATCGCGCTCCCCTCGCCAGATCGCTCTGATTCTGGGACAATAGAAGTCTCGCCGGTGCGTCCACGAAACCTGGAAGCCCCTGGACTGAATTCTGGTCGCTGACGTATGGATCACGAAACTACATTAATCGCGCCGGTGATCGGCAAAGTACCCGCCGAGGCTCTGCCGGCTCTCGTGGCGGCGAAGCCGCCCGAGGCGCCACTGTGCGGTTCGGTCCTGGTTCTGATCCAATTTGACGTCTGTGAAGAGATTCGCCTCGATGAGCTTCGCCGTATTCTTGGGGCGCGCACCGTCGATACCAGCTTCAAACATATGGCTCCGGGATATGTCCGGTTCCAGCGTCCGCCGGTTGAAGAAGCTTTGGAGCCGCTGATTCTTGAGAGCGGCGAGCGTCTGCAGGGCGAGATCAAGTACTTCGACTACGGCGTCGTCAGCGTGGTCTTCGAACTGCCTTTTTCCGGCGATTGGGACAAGCTCGTTCAACTTTCCAGCCGCTGGGTTTGGGATACGAACTTCGAAAGCCTTGCCACCCGCATCGTCAAACAGAAGCTGGAGCGGGCCGCTCCAGCGCTCTTGAAACCCTATACCACCGAATGGTTGAAGGAAGATTACTTCATCTTCCACCTGCGCGAGATCGCCGGCTCACCCTCAGGAGCCGATCTGCTGGCATCCCAGGGAGATTGCATTTCCCAGGTGGTTCGGGGAGAGAACCAACCGCTCTCCGACGGAGAACGACAGGAAATTCTGCAGTCGCGAATCTCTTACTATCCGAACGACCTCGCGGTCCTGGGCTGGAACGCGGCCTTCATCTACGACACGCCTTCCGGTGCCGAAACTGCCATTCAGCTATTGCAATACGCCAACTCGCAGCTGCTTGAGTTCCGTCACTACGACGATCTGCTGACCAAACAGCTGGAAGACGTCTACGATTTCCTGGAGCGCGGAGGCCGGGGCCTCTGGTCGCGCTGGCGTACTGCCCGCGCCGCCTCCAAACTGCACACCGTCCTGCTCGATGTGAGCGAACTGACGGAGCGCGCCGATAACGCCATCAAATTTCTCAGCGACATGTTTTCCGCCCGCCTGTACAGACTCGCCGCATCGAAAGTGGGCGTGACCGACTATAAGAATCTGGTGCAGCAAAAGCTGCAAACCGCCGAGGAACTCTACCGCTTCATGGTGGACGAGTTCAACCAAAGCCGCGCTTTCGTTCTGGAACTCATGGTCGTGATTATCTTGATCATCGAACTGGTCTACTTCTTCCGCGGCAAACCCATTTAACGCCCCCGCTACGATTTGAGCTGCGCGAGCTGTTTCTTTGCCTCGCTCGCGTCGCTTGAGTCGGGATTCATCTTCAGCATTTTCTCCAGTTGCTGCCGGGCAAGAGCTGTTTGGCCGCTCTTCGCATAGGCCATTCCGAGGCGGTAGTGAATCTGCGGATTGTCGGGTGAATTGCTGGCCTGGGCGAGTCTGACGGCCTCCCGGAGTGAATCAACCGCCAACCGGTAAGCGCCCTTTTGGTAGTAGATCCAACCCAGGGTGTCGGCCACACCCGGAGAATCTGGCAGCCCCCGTCGAGCCGTCTGCGCCAGGGAGAGCGCTACATCGAGATTGCCGCCGGATTGCAGCATGACGGCAGCGAGATTGTTCGATGCCAGAGGATTTTCCGGCTTGAGGACGAGCGCTTTCTGATAGGCCTCGGTCGCATTGTTCCAATCGCGCCGCGATTGATACAAATCGCCGAGCAGAATATCGAAACCAGGCTCGTTCGGATTACTCTCCTGGCCGCGCCGCAAGGTGGCGATTGCTTGGTCGGTCGAACCCTTGGCGGCTTGCACCTGAGCCAGTTTGAGCTGGGCGTCAGGATTTTTCTTGTCGAGTTCGATGGATTTTTCGAACGCGGCCTCGGCCCCGGCCAAATCCTTCTTGTTGATGAACAGCACCGTTCCTAGCAAGTCGTAGAATGCACCATCGTCGGGTACCTTCGCGATCTGTGCGTTCGCGGCCGCAATGGCTTGGTCCACTCGCTTCTGCGCGACGTCTGTATTCATCAGGCCGCGCAGAGCGTCCTTTGAATTCTGATTACGATCGAGAGCCGCCTGGTAAGCCTTTCCAGCGTCCTCAAACTGCTTTTGCGCAAACTTCAAGTTGCCCAGTTGCACGTATCCGAACGAACTCTGGGGAGCGATTTCGATGGCTTTACGCACGTCTACTTCGGCCACGGAAAACCGCTTTCGATTGATGTTGGCAAGCGCCCGCAGAGCGTAGCCTTCCGGAGAATCAGGTTGCAGCTTGATCATTTGAGCAGCGTACAGGTCGAGACCGTCCATGTCGCCTGTGCTCATGGCTAAACCTGCCAGAGAGCGCACGGCATCTAGCAAGTCAGGGCGGAGACGCAGAGCTTCCCTCCACTCTTTCGCGGCATCATCGATCTTGCCCTGTTTCTCGAGTGCAACTCCAAGTACATAGTGCGCCTCGCTGTTATTGGGATCGTTCTTAATCACAGTCTGCAAAATGGTTATCGCTTCACTGTTAAAGCCTGCGCTGATTTGCATCTGACTGCGATAAACCAAAGCATCATTGTCGTTCGGATTGGCCTTGAGAATGTCAGCATCCAGCGTACTTGCTTCGGAGATCTGACCTTTCTGGAGAAGCAACTGGATGTAATCCTTCTTGACCTGAAGGTCGGCTGGATGCGCTTGGCTGAGCGCGCTATATTCGGCAACAGCCTTGTCAAAGTCGCCATTGGCGAAGTAGAGATTGCCCAGCATGCGGTAGGCGGCGGAGTTGTCGGGGAGGTCCTGTTTAGCGCGTTTGGCAACATCTTCCGCTTCCGCTTTCTTGCCTTCAGCCAAGTACAAACGGGCAAGGGCCGCTCGCGGCTCGGCGTTTTTCGGATCGATATCAATCGCTTTTTGGAATTGCTGCTCCGCATCAGCGTATCGGTTGCGCGATTGATAGTAATTGCCCAGCACTAAACGCGGTTCCGATGCCGTGGGATTCAGTTCAATCACTTTCTGGAAATTCGCTTCCGCTTCATCGAGTTGGTTATTTCTAATTTCTAATAAGGCAAGGCCTAGATACGACTCCCAGCGGTGTGGATCGAGCGCAATGGTCTTCTGCATTTCTTCGATTGCGCCATGGATGTCCCCTTGCGCGGCCAGAAGATTGGAGAGTGCGGAGTGAACGGCCGGATCACTCGGTCGCTCCTTGAGCAGGAGGTTTACTTGTTCCTTGGCTTCCGGAATGTCATGGCCCAGAATCAGCAGATTTGCCAGCTCCAGACGAGCCTCATAGTTCTGCGGCCGCAGTTGAACGGTGCGGGCGAGTTCTTCCACAGCGCCTTCGGCTTTTTGTAGCTTGAGATAGCTTTCAGCTAAACGGTGGTGGGCTTCGGCGTAGTTGGGATCTATTCTCAGCGCATTGCTGAACTCGATCTCTGCCGCAGCATAGTTGCCTTTCTCGAAGTAGCTCTGGCCGCTCTGATAGTACTTCTGCTTGCGGACATTGGGATCGCGGGAACAGGACGAAAGAAGGGCGATCACAGCCGAGGCAAGGACCAAGTAGTTGTTTGAACGAGTCATTGAGTATCGCGCAGCCTCCGAACGTGGACCCGAGCCAAGACTTGCTTTATTGCACTATAAACCACGTCTGGTCCTTCTCTGAGGTCTTGTACATTAGGGAGGCGCCCTGCGTGCAAGACGCTGATTGAGGCGAATAAAAGGAGACAATAGCCACTTGTTTCCTGGGGTTTTCATACCTGAAGCTCGGGCTTTCTCGCCGGTTTCTTGGAGATGGTATCTATCTGAAAATAAGCAGTTTAATGTTCGCATTGGGTTGCAACAGTCGCAGAAATTATCAGTCTTGACGGAAAAGTCGTTTGAGTGGAAAGTATCTCTTGTAGATCGAAGTCCGCAGGCCGAAAACAGACGCCGCTCCTGCCCTCCCCCGCATTTAGATAGAGAGGGTAGAAATTAACTATGCGAACCCAGAGTAGTTTCTGGTTAGTAATTTTGGTTTTACTTTTCCTGTCCTTTTCCCCGATTGCTTCCTCCCAAACGACGGTACCGATGTCCTTCGATGGCTACTACAGTGCCGTTTCCTGCGCGGGACCGGAAGGCTGCGTTGGGGCTGGCCTATACGGCGGTACGATCAACGGGGTTAATGTCGGTCCGGGTAATGCCGTGGGCGGCATGATCTGCGATGACTATTTCGACAATATCACCACCGGCGAGCATTGGACGGCCAGCGGCATTAGCGCGGGTAGTCTCAATGCCGGCAACATCGGGGCTCAGACCTTGTTTGGGACCACCATGGGTTCGGCTGCAATTCAGGATTACACGGAAATCGCCTACCTGGTAACCCAGATGTTCATGCCGAGTTCCACGTCTTCGCAGCAGGCGGCGCTTTCCGAGGCGATCTGGTATATCACCTCGGGAGGAAAGAGCAGCACCGGGCCGCTCAGCGTAACTGCATTGGGCTTCATGAATGCTGCAATCGCAGCCTGGAACAACGGCAAGGGCATTAACCTTAGCGAGTTTGCCAATCTCTACATCTTCACTCCTACTTCCTGGACGGGAGGCAGGCCGCAGGAAATGTGGAGCGAGGTGCGCGTTCCGGAAGGTGGATCGACTTTTGCCTACGTTCTCGTGGGTGGCCTTGCTTGCTTCGGAGCAATGGTTCGGCGGTCCCGGAAAACGTCGGCACGAGGAATCGTTTAAGAAAAACGGGTCTGCGAATTTAAATGATCATCCTGAGGGCGCGCCGAGACCGGACGCGCCCTTTTTTCGTGGCGTCGAAGCGCCGTCAACAGTTGCAAATCTCTGCAACATAGGTCGCAGAAATTATCAGTCTTGACAGTTTCGGGTTTCGCGCTAAAGATGACAAATGATTTGTGGGGCGGTATAAGTGCCAGGCTCCACAAAGTCAGCCTTCCCCCCGCGTTCCAACGCGACACGGATGAGGAGAAGTTAACTATGAAGTCTTCGGCCAGGTTTTCTGTATTGGTATTTTTCGCGGCGTTGCTGTGTTTCGCTCCCTGCGCTGTTGGTCAGGGAATCGCAGTTGCCGGAAATAGCGTTCTGAACCAAGCGCCAGTCGCTTTCTTGACGATCGGTCTAGGCCCAGGCGGCTTGCTGGGCGGTGATAATAACAACGGGAACTGCGGTGGTCAGGGCGGCAGCGATGGGTGGGACTGGTTCTTTGGAGGCCGCAACAAGAAAGATTGTAAGCCCCCTACCGCGATGCCCGAGGGTGGGGCATCACTGATGTATTTGGCTCTCGCCGGGCTCTGCTGCTTTGGCGCGATTGGCTACCGTCTGCGTCGGCAAGCGTCGGTCGCCCGTAGCAATTAGCACCAGGCTCGTTCGAGCGGCTGGGAAGTCACTTCAATTTGCATAGAAAGGCGTGCGAAACGATGCACGCCTTTTCTCATGTGCAAATGTCGAAAGCAACCAATGTCGCAAGTCATGGACATAAACTGCAAAGTCTTGCATCATGGATCTGTGGACTCGCGCCGTTGCCCCTCCAACAACTAGAAAAACACTGATCTTCTTGCAGGGGAGAGCGGAAGGTGGACAAGTACATACAGAATCAATAGTTTACCTAGGACTTACATGCATCCGAATTGCCTTCAGCGTGAGAGGAAAAATGAGCGCGTGATCCGTGATCGATGCTTGGCTAGGAATAGATTACCTATCACCCAGAAGTAATCCTGCACTGATTACTTCATACCCCTTGCAACAATCTGCAATCGGATGTAAGCTCTTCTTACATCAGGGCTAGTCCAACCATGCGGTTGGTAAGACTTCTCCCCCCAGGCCCAATGGTTCAGCGGTAACGCCCGTGAAGGCTGTACCCCAAGAATTCATATCGTTGGCAAGCCATATCAATTACGACGATCATAATAAGAATAGTGGTGATTTGTACCAGTTCAGTTTTGGCAGTCGATTTGCTTCATACACCCGTGACACCCTACGAAAATCGCGCTGACTGAAACGCAGCGATTGTTGAAAGCACAATTGTTTTTGAAGCCAGTAAATCCCCCCTGTTAACCAAGTATCCCCCTTGGATCTCCTGGTTGAGATCTCGACCGCGATCGGCTTTGTAGGTGATTTTTTGGGGTCACTCGAACTGTGACTTAGAGGGCGAAGCTATGGCCACAACAGGTTTGTCACGTGAATTGCCGCTATCGACGCCAAGGGTCGAGGCAGAAGTTGAAAACTGGTATGGGCTGCAGACCCGTCCCCGGCATGAGAAGGTTGTGGCCCATCGCCTCGGAGAGAAAGGCGTGACTACATTTCTGCCGCTGGTCACCGAGGTGCACCGCTGGAGCGACCGCAAGAAGTCGGTGCAGATGCCGCTGTTCGGTGGTTATGTGTTTGCGAAGTTTGTGCCCAACCGTTCGGACCGCCTGCGTGTCCTTCGTGTGGACGGTGTATTCGGATTGGTCGGCGCAAGTGGCGAAGGTACGCCCATCCCCGACGCGCAAATCGAAGCGGTTCGGAGTCTGGTCGAAAAGGAAATGGCCTGGTCTTCTCATCCCTACCTCAAGATTGGCCAGCGCGTGCGAATTCGAAGCGGGGCCCTCGATGGCATGGAGGGCATACTGATCTCGCGTAATGGCGACCGGACGCTGGTGATTTCCGTAGAGGCAATCCAACGATCGCTGGCGGTGCGCGTCGAAGGATACGAAGTCGAGCCGCTCTGAAGTTTCCCACAATTCAACCCCAAGAAATTCCCCTTTTCGCTTCGGTTCAAAGGTCCACCTAATCCATGGCGCCAAACACAATTGAAACCTTAAGCCTGCTGGTCGTAAGCAGTGAACCCTCGGTTCTGCGTCTGCTTGGCTCCGCGGCGAAGTCGAATTCCTGGCACTTGGAAACTTCCTCCAGTGGTTGGGATGCCATGGAGCGAGTGCAATCCGGCGCGGCCCCCCACCTGCTATTGCTGGATGTTCCTCACGGGGACGGCGATGGCCTTCACCTCCTGCCCTGGCTGCGAAGGCTGCGGCCTGAACTTCCGATCGTGGTGCTTTGCGATCCTGAAGACATGGACCGGCAGAGAGAGGCAACCCGTCTGGGCGCAAAGGATGTTCTGGCGCGGTCGCTAAGTGAGCCGCAACTGGAATCCCTGGTCCGCCGCCATCTCGGTCCAGCAAACGATGGTGCGGAGCCGGAGATGGCGAGCGAGGACATAGAGTCTCTGGGCGAGGACGAATTTTTCCTCAGTGTCAGTCCCGCTATGCAGCAACTGCGCGCGCAGGCAGAGTTGCTCGCGCAAGCGCATGTCCCCGTGCTGATTCTGGGCGAGCCCGGGAGCGGAAAGGGCACGATTGCTCGCCTCATCCACGAGCGGTCCGTCTATTCGGGATTTAAGTTCCTGAGAGTCAATTGCGCGGAGATGCCGGCAGATCTGCTCGAGATCGAGCTCTTCGGCAGAGCAAACGGCTCCAACGGTTCATTGAAGGGTTCGGGCAAGCTCGAGGTTGGGCAAAAGGGCACGGTCCTGCTCGATGAAATTACGGAAATGCCAATTGCATTGCAATCGCGCATCCTCAAGGTTCTGCAAGAAAACCGATTTTCCCGCTCTGGGGATGCGAAGCCCGTCGAGGTTGAGGTCCGTATTCTTGCGGCCAGCAGCGATAAGTTGGATCGCGCTCTCGCCGAAAAGCGGCTTCACGCCGATCTCTATTATCGTCTCAGTGCGTTTACCGTGAATATTCCGCCCTTGCGGCAGCGCAAGGAGGAAATCAAACTCCTCTTGCGGTATTCCATGCATAAGGTCGCGAAATATTACAGGCTTCCTCCGCGGGAGTTCACTCAGTCGGCGCTGGATGCCTGTCAAAACTACTCCTGGCCCGGGAATTTGAAAGAGCTGGAGACCTTCGTCAAACGCTACCTGATCGCGGGCGACGAAGAACTCACTTTGAGCGGCCTCGAAACGGGGCCCAGAATGATCAGCCCCGGCTTGCATCGGCAACCATCGAATCTGGCTTTGAGCGCGCACGAGGAAGTTGATGCCGGCGAAGAAGGATCCCTGCCGAAGTCGCTGAAATCGATGATTCAGAGCGTGCGCTGGGAAACGGAGAGAAACGCAATCGCAGCCGCGCTCGAGAAAACTGGCTGGAACCGGAAAGCCGCAGCCCGCCTTCTGGGTGTAAGCTATCGAACTATCCTGTATAAGATTGAGCAATACCACATGAGCGCTTCGGAATCTTACCCTTCCTCCTTGTCGGGGGCGAGCGTTTCGACTCAGAGCAAAGGTAACGGAAAAGCAAGTTGACCAGAAAAACCACTAGCATTGGCGCCCGCACTTCGTGGAGGGCTGTCCTCTTCGGGTCGGCGATCTATTTTGCAGTGTCGATTGGCGCCTGGACACAAGCGGTACCGGAAAGAAATCCGCCGGTTTCGGCTCCGCAAGCTGCCGCGCAACCGGCCCAGCCGAGCGATCCTGGTGCGGCGGCCACGAGGGCGCACGACGACAGTTTCATCATTGGCAACGACGATGTGTTGGCCGTAAGCGTTTGGAAGGAACCGGATATTTCGCGTTCCATCCCGGTGCGGTCGGATGGAAAGATCTCGCTGCCACTGGTTGGAGAACTACAGGCCACGGGAAGGACTCCGCTCAAGTTGGAACAAGATATCGCGGCCAGGCTAAAAAACTACATCGCCGAGCCCGAAGTCACCGTTATCGTTCAGCAGATCAACAGTCAAAAGTTCAACATCCTGGGGCAGGTGAACCGGCCGGGCTCGTATCCAATTGCCATGGCAGCGACGGTGCTCGATGCGATCGCGGTGGCGGGCGGATTTCGTGATTTCGCCAAACAGAAAGGGATTTACATTCTGCGGCAGAATGCCGATGGGACCCAGGCGCGGCTTCGCTTCAACTACAAGGAAGTGGTCAAGGGCCAGAATCCGGACCAAAACATCAAGCTTCAAGCGCGTGACACGATCGTGGTTCCGTGATCATGCATTGTTCCGCAATTATGAAACGGTTTGAGCGGATTTGCGTGGGATTGCTCTTGTTGCCTGCAGCTACGCTGTGGTCACAAGTCGACAATACGCCTGCGGGCAGCACGCCGACGGCACCTGTGCCCGCCGTGGTTGGTCCGCAGAATACCGGCGATCAAATGCTGACTCCGCCTCCCGTGAGCGGTCAGTCGTATCCCACTTCGTTCGCCTCCGGCGAGAGGTCCAATTACCTGCGTGGCGGAGTGGCATTCACCAGTGCATACACAGATAATGCGGTGGGCTCCCTGACCAGCCACCCGGTGAGCGATGTAAGTTACTCGGTAGCTCCGTTTATCAGCCTCGACGAGACCACACCGCGTCTGCACCTGGTTTCTACGTACGCACCCGGATTCACCTTCTATCAGCGTGAGAGTTCCCTGAACGAGCAGGACCAAAACGCGTCGATCAGTCTGCAGTACCGCCTGAGCCCGCACGTAACCTTTAGCGCCCGAGACGGCTTCCAGAAGAGCTCGAATGTGTTCAACCAGCCGGATCTGGCAGCGGCCAGCACAGTCTCGGGCGGTACGCAACAGGGGAATTTTTCGGTCATCGCGCCGATCGCTGACCGGCTTAGCAATTCCGGGAACGTGAGTATCGCCTCCCAATTTGCGGCGAACAGCATGGTGGGGGCAACCGGCACGTTTACAAATCTGCATTATCCGGATCAGGCCCAGGTCCCTGGGCTTTTTGATTCGAGCTCCCAGGCCGGGTCTGTGTTTCTTTCGTTCCGCGCCTCCAAAATGCATTACATCGGCGTGACTTATGAGTATCAGCGGCTGCTGTCGTACCCAACGCAGGGGCAGAACGAAACCCAGACTCACGCTATTCTCTTCTTTTACACGTTGTACGCGACCTCAAGGTTCTCCGTTTCCTTTTTTGGGGGTCCGCAATATGCCGATGTCGGGCCGCAGTTTTTCAGCACGGAATCGGCGCCGTTGCCGGCGTTTCGGAGCTGGAATCCGGCCGCGGGAGGAAGTGCGAGCTGGCAGGGCCGCGTAACCAGCTTGGCGGTCGGTTATTCGCACCTCATTTCGAGCGGTGGCGGACTAATCGGCGCAGTGCGTGCCGACAGCGCCAGCGCTTCCATACGGCAACGCCTTTCGAGAACGCTCACTGCCTCGCTCGCGGGCGGCTACGCACAGAATGACGTTTTAGGTGCTACGCCTCAGCTCAGCAGCAGTGGGCACACGGTTTCCGGAACGGCTACTCTCCAGCAGCAATTTCGCCAGCACGTTAACTTGCAGCTGGGATACACGCGACTTCACCAGGACTACAGCGATGTCGCCGTCCTGGCAGCGACTCCCGACACTAATCGCGAGTTCGTTTCGATTTCCTATCAATTTTTCAGACCCCTGGGCAGGTAGATTTTATGGTTGACGATCTCGACGAAAAAAATTCGGAAGGCTTCGACCTCGAGCGTTATCTGGGCATCGTTCGGCGGCGCCACCTTCTCTTTTTGATGCCGCTGTTCCTGGCTTGGGCCGCGGTGTGGGGAGTGAGTTGGGCGCTGCCGCCGCGCTACCAATCGAACACCCTGATTCTGGTGGAGCAGCCCACCATGCCGAAAGATTACGTCACACCCAACGTAAACGATGACCTGCAGGATCGGCTGCAGAGTATCACCCAACAGATTCTCAGCCGGACGCGGCTCTTGCATATCATCGATCAATTCAATCTTTATGCAAGCCTGCAATCTCAGCGGTCACCCGATCAAAAGGTTGACAGCATGCGCAAAGACATCGACATCGAGCTCGTGCGCGACGCGCGAAATGAGATCACGGCCTTCAACGTCTCCTATTCGTCGCGCGACCCCCGGATGGCCCAACAGGTTACCAGTGAACTGACGAATTTGTTTATCAACGAGAATCTGGAAGTCCGCCAGCAACAGTCCGAAGACACCACCAAGTTTCTCGAGAGTCAACTGGAAACCGCCCGGCAGACACTTGCCGACCAGGAAGGAAAAATTCGCGAGTTCAAGGGACAGCACGTGGGGGAGATGCCAGGGCAGCTGGCCAGCAATCTCCAAATTCTCAGTGGACTGCAATCGCAGCTGCAGAGCGAGCAGGACGCCCTGAATGCAGCAAGACAACAGCACGTCTATTTGCAGACTCTGGCAGACCAGTACCGCTCATTGCAGGGGCCTGCCAAAAGCGCTGACGGAACCGCCATCGGCCTTCCGGCGATCGATGAAGAACTGGAGAAGCTGAAAGCGCAGCTCACAGATTTGAGCTCCCGTTACACCGACCGTCATCCGGACGTACGCAAGCTCAAGGAGCAGATTGCAAAGACGGAAAAAATGAGGGCTCAACTTCTAGCCAGCTTGAAGGACAAAAGCCCTACGAACGACTCGGAGGATTCCGCGGCCGGTGGCGATCCCGCCAGAGCCTCGATGCTGGCTCAGATCGATAGCCAGTTGCGCTCCAACCAGGTTGAAATCACCAACCGGGAGCACTCGATGGCGGCACTGACCGGCAAGGTGGACGACTACCAGGGACGATTGAATCAGGAGCCCGTGCGGGAACAGCAGCTCTCCGACCTGACGCGTGGGTACGAACAATCCAAGGCAAATTACGACGAACTACTGAAGAAAAAGAATGAATCGGCCATGGCCACCAGCATGGAGTTGCTCCAGCAAGGTGAGCGCTTCCGCATTATTGATCCGCCCAGCCTGCCTCTGAAGCCGAACTTCCCCAATCGCCTGAAGTTCTGTGGCATCGGGCTCGTCATCGGGTTGGCCCTGGGTGCGGTCGTGGCTGGGGCATTCGAGATGATGGACGACCGTATTCACGATGAGAAGGAGTTGCAAAAGCTGCTGCCGGTGGCAATCATCTCTGAAATTCCGGCGATCACAGTAGCGAGCGAAGAACGGGAAGAGCAACGCCGGCTGTGGCTGGGCTGGGCGACAGCGGTTTTCGTATCTGTTACGATTTTGCTAGGTTCGGCCTTCAGTTACTTGCGTGGCTAGCGATTCCCCATGTACAAAGCCTTTTACAGCCTGAAGCGCAACCCGTTCGAAATTACTCCGGATCCGTCGTTTTTGTTTCCGACCGGGAGACATAACGAAGCCTTGGCCGCGCTCTACTATGGCGTCAGGCGACATAAGGGATTCGTTGTCCTGACTGGCGAGATAGGAACGGGCAAGACGCTTCTGCTCCGCTGCCTGCTGCAATCGCTGAAACAAAGCAGTGACATCTCATACGCCTACATATTCAACGGCCTTCTGTCGCCCGTCGAATTCCTGCAGTACATCGCAGGTGATCTAGGAATCCCGGCTGCCAGCAAGAATAAGGGCGAACTGCTGCTCCAGATTGCCCGCTACGTGATCTCGCGCAGCCAGAAGAAACTGACGACCGTTCTTGTGGTGGACGAGGCCCACCATCTCTCAGCAGAGATTTTGGAAGAAATCAGGCTTTTGACCAATCTTGAGACTGCCGAAGAGAAGTTATTGCAGATTCTTCTGGTGGGCCAGCCCGAGTTGGACGATAAGCTCGACTCCCCAGATCTGCGGCAGTTGAAACAGAGGGTTGCACTGCGCTCCCATCTGGAGCCGTTGAATTCGGAGGAAACCAAGGGATACATTCAGCGCCGGCTTGAGCTTGCCGGAAGTCCTTATGCATCCGCTCTATTCCCGCCGGAGACAATTGCCGCCGTCTATCAGCACTCGCAGGGATTCCCCCGCTTGATCAACACCATCTGTGAGAATGCGTTGATTGCTGCTTACGGAAAGAAAATGCAAAATGTGAGTCCTGACATAATCGACGACATCGCCAGAGATTTCCGGCTCGGCATTCAAACCGGTAAAGCGAAAAAAGACCCAACCGCCGAAGAACCTGATGTAAAGAAAGCCGCTCAAACCTTGCTTCAGCTATATGCAAGTCTGCAGGCCCAGCAAACCCGGGAAGACGAATCGAGACTGCGGGTGCCGGTGAGAGTGAACGAACAATGAGCCGTATATTTGACGCCTTACAAAGATCCGAGTCCGAACGCTCGGGAACGGAAGATCCCACCTTTTCCATCGCCACGGAATTGCTGCAGGCCGCGGAACGGAAGATGTACGGGAGCAATGGCAATGGTAAGCAGCACTCTGATCAATTCGATTCATCGACTGCGTCCGCAGACGCGTTGGAACAATGCCCGGTGCTATCCGTCGCAATTCCGTCGGAAAATCGCTTGGTTGCAGTGGGTAAAGAAGAGAGTTTGGGCGCGGAGAAGTTCCGTTTTCTCGCGGTCCGTTTGCGGCAGCTTCGCCAGACACGCCCTTTAAAAAAGATTCTGATTACCAGCACTATTCCGCAGGAGGGCAAAAGCACGGTCGCGGCCAATCTGGCATGTACCTTGGCTCGTCGGCGGCAGAACAAGACACTGCTGCTGGACGGTGATCTGCGGCGGCCCACGGCGGCCGCGCAATTCGGGTTGGGGAGAATTCCGGGGTTGTGCGAGTTTCTCTCGGGAGAAACTGAAAGCATCAACTTTTATAAGTTGGAAAGTTTGGGACTGTGGATTCTGCCAGCAGGCGCCGCGCCGCAAAACCCTCTGGAATTGATGCAAAAAGGAAGGCTTTCGCCCCTGATGGACCAGTTGGCGGCATGGTTCGACTGGATCGTCATTGACTCTCCACCGGTTCTGCCTTTGGCCGACACCAGCATCTGGTCCCGCCTTGCCGACGGGGTCTTGCTGGTCACGCGAAAAGGTACGACGGAAAAGCAACAGCTGCAGAAGGGCCTTGAGGCCATTGAAAAAGCGAAGTTGCTGGGAGCCTTGGTAAACAGCAGCGAAAACGCAGCCCACAGCGACTATTATCAACGGTACGTTCCCCCCGCATCGTCCCCCGCCTCGGAAAATTCGAAGTAAGAGCGCCGAGTCTCGCGGCACGTGTTTCAGTTCATATCCCCCGTCATAAACCGGATAGGCAAATGCCAACTGATGTCCCCGTCACACCAAGACAGGGCCCAGCACAAACGGAGGTTAGCGGTGAACGGACGTCCCAGTCGTAACCATGGCTCGCATGTGCGTCTTCCTCAGAAACTTGGATCGATTGCCGATCGTAGTATTTTGCACGAGGAAGCCTTTCGGCGAATGTTTTCTCTCGAAAGCAAGAGAGCGCAACGATCCCGAAAGTCTTTCCTATTGACCCTGCTGGAAATGCAGGGTCAGCCGACTTCCGAGAAGAGCAAAAAGATGCTCGGCAAGATTTTGTCGCTGCTCGATTCCAAGATGAGAGAGACGGATGCGACGGGTTGGTACAAGGATGACTGCATCGTCGGCCTGATGTTTACAGAAATTGCGGCTGAAGATCGCAGTTCGATTTTGGCCACAATCATGTCTCGGCTGAACCAGACCCTGCGCAGCCATCTCACGGAGCAGCAATTCGGCCAAGTCAGTATTTCTTTCCATCTTTTTCCCGAAGAGCGAGACGAGAGAATCATAAAGACCGATGGTGCGCCGCCTTTGTATGCCGATCGGTCGGTGATCGACGAGGCAAGGAGAGTTGGATCAAGGTGAATCCTACAGTCTTGTTAGTTACAACCTCTCGCTGGTTTCCGACCGCCAGGCTCGGGATGGCGCTGGCCAAAGCAGGGTGCACGGTTGACGTGGTTTGTCCCCACGGACATGCGCTCGGCAAGATGAGCGTGGTGCGCCGGACTTATCCCTATCGAGGCCTCATGCCGTTGAAGGCTTTTCGGGATGCAATCGTGGCGTCGAGTCCGGATTTCCTGCTCCCCGGTGACGACTTGGCCACTTGCCATTTGCACCGCTTATACGATAACGAGAGCCGACGCGGCCATGCGGGACGGCCGATGTGCGAACTCATTCAGCGTTCACTCGGTGCGCCGGAAAGCTTCCCGGTCGTCTACGCGCGAACCGCCTTCATGAATCTGGCCCAGGAGGCGGGTGTCCGCGCCCCCCAAACCGAGGTCGTTGCGAACATCGACGAGCTGAGAAAATGGGTTGCCGAAGTGGGCCTCCCGACGGTCCTGAAAGTCGATGGCACGTCAGGCGGCGACGGCGTCCGCGTTGTCCATACACTGGAAGAGGCCGAACGGGCCTTCCGCACTCTGCAAGCGCCTCCACTTCTGGCTCGAGCGGCAAAGCGAGCCCTCGTGGATCAAGACAAGACCTTGGTCTGGCCGTCGCTGCTTCGCCATCGATCGTTTGTGAATGCCCAGGTTTTTGTTGCGGGGCTCGAAGCTACCAGCACGGTTGCCTGTTGGGAAGGAAACATCCTCGCGAGTCTCCATTTCGAAGTGCTCCACAAGCGGGACTCATCCGGGCCATCGAGCGTCCTGCGCTTTATCGACAACGCCGAAATGATAACCGCTGCGGAAACCATGGTCCGTCGGCTGAAACTTTCGGGCATCCACGGATTTGATTTTATGGTGGAGGCGCACACGGGAAACGCCTACCTTATTGAAATCAATGCTCGTGCGACCCAAGTTGGGCATCTGCCGCTCGGCCCCGGACGTGATCTCCCCGCCGCGTTGTACTCAGCCTTGTCCGGAGATGCTTTTCACGCAGCTCCGAAGGTCACGGAGAAAGATACGATTGCGCTCTTCCCGCAAGAGTGGTTGAGGGATCCGGCGAGCCCATTCTTGACTTCTGCGTATCACGACGTGCCCTGGGAAGAACCGGAGTTGCTTCGGGCATGCGTCGGCAAACGTTGGAAGCTGAATCCGCAATCTCGCAAACAAGTACCGGTGCAGACTTTTTCCACCGTTCGCCTCCCGCGCCTATGACAATTCCTTCGACCAATCATTCCGTGCGTACAGCTTTTACGAACCGGCACCGGCTTCAACATCACCCGCTTGCGGGGGACGTGCGGGCGGAGCTCGTGAAGCCAATTCGGGTCATGAAATTTGGCGGAACGTCGGTTGCCGACGCGTCCTGTGTGGCGCGCGTCGTGGAGATTATTCGGGCAGCTTCGCAACAGAGTCATGTCGTTGTGGTCGTCTCCGCCATGAGTGGCGTGACTAACAAATTGATCGAGGCGGCGACACATGCCGAAGCCGGCGAGCATGTTCCTGTCGCAGCGATCTTTGAGGCAATTCGCCAGCAACATGAGGCCGCAATAAGTGCGCTGATTCAATCCGTTGAGCAACGGCGCCGTATCACGTGGAAAATGGAAGAGCTTCTTCGAGAGGGTGACCGCCTGTGCCAAGGTGCAACCCTTCTGCGCGAGTTGACGCCGCGGTCGCGAGACACAATCTCGAGCCTGGGCGAACGTCTTTCTGCCCCAATTGTTGCCGGCGCGCTGGCGGAGCAGGGAATCGCCGGCGAAGCGATCGAGGCCACGGAAATCGTCATTACAGACTCGTGTCATGGGGCGGCAGACCCGTTTATGGATGTGACGCGTGAGCGCTGTCAGTCCCGGTTGCGTCCGTTGTTGGAGCGAGGCATGGTTCCGGTCGTGACCGGCTTTATTGGTGCCACACCCGACGGTGTGCTGACCACTCTTGGCCGCGGTGGTTCGGACTATTCGGCGACCATTCTGGGGGCAGCTCTTAACGCGGAGGAAGTTGTAATCTGGACCGACGTTGACGGCTTGCAGACGGTTGACCCGCGACTGGTCCCGGGAGGGTGCACGATCGCTGAAATTTCTTACCGCGAGGCAGCCGAACTCGCCTTCTTCGGGGCCAAGGTATTGCATCCGAAGACGCTGCGGGCGGTGGTGCAATGTGGCATTCCGCTTTGGATCCGCAACACCTTTGCTCCCGAGCTGCCGGGAACCAAAATCACGCCGGACGGTCTCCCGGGTGACGCTCGCGTGCTGGCACTCTCCGCGATCAACGATGTGGTGCTCATCACCGTCGGCGGGCCGGGGATGCTTGGAGTACAGGATGTTCTGGGGCGCACAGTGCGGACCACCGCGGCGGTTCGGGCCGACGTGCTATTAATCTCGCAGTCTTCCTCGCAGAATGACCTGTGCCTGGTGATCGGTTCTGCGCACGCGAAAGCCGTGGTAGAAGCTCTGCGCCACGAGTTTGCCCATGACTTGGTTCACGAAAAAGCAGAACATATAACCATCGATCCGACCATTGCGATTGTGGCCGTGGTCGGCAAGAATCTTCGCTGCAGAACCGGGCTGGTCAGCCGCACCTTCCGGGCCCTGGATACTGAGAACGTCAGCGTCGTCGCTATTGCCCATGGCTCTACCGACTGCACAATTTCCTTTGTGGTGGCGAAGAACGACCTGAAAGCTGCCTTGAAGTGCATCCACAGCGAATTCCAGATGGGAAACCCCTTGAAGAAAATCGTGATCGAGGCGGAGAACTATTTCGTGCCTTGCGTGTCATCGCAGAATAGCCAACTCGCCGACCAGAAACATTAGCCGGACGGATCGTATCCCACAAAACTTGGATTTATAAAACAGCCCTCCTCCACCAGCCTCGGAGGTTCTATGTCCCTAGTAACCGATCCATTTTCCTCCTTCCGAAATCAAGCAGAATTAGGGGAGAGAGTCGTGTCTTTACGCCGTGTCAGTCCCGCGCCCGTCCAGTCTCGATCGAGCCGCGATTTCAGCATCCTGGACGAAAAATCCTTTTGCCAGATGATTGCTGTGGAGCGCAAGCGCACGGAGCGCTCCCGCCAGCCGTTCCTGCTCATGCTTCTAGACGCGGGAGGCTGCTCGCCTTCGAATGGCAATGTGTTGGCGGAGGTTCTATCCGCGCTGTCGCTGGCCACGCGGGATACGGACGTCACCGGCTGGTATGAGACTTCTTCCGTCGTAGGAGTGATGTTCACGGAAATCAGCACCGACGACCGGAGTTCGATTGTCAGCACGGTGATGAATCGGGTCAGCGAGACGCTGAAGAATAGCCTGGCTCCGCAGAGCTTCAGCCAGCTCAGTATTTCTCTGCACGTTTTCCCTGAGGATTGGAATCAGGATACTTCCCAAGGCAATCCAACTTTATATCCCGACCTTCTGCACCTTCATGCATCGCAGAGTGCGGCACGCATCGTCAAGAGGATTATGGACATTGCGGGAAGCGCGGCGGCCCTATTGTTCCTGGCCCCCGTTTTTCTCGTGGTTGCGGTGCTGGTCAAGCTGAGCTCCAAGGGGCCGATTCTCTTCAAACAAGAGCGCCTTGGCCAATTCGGTAAACCGTTTACCTTCCTGAAATTCCGGTCCATGTATGTGGACAATGATCACAAAGTTCATCAAACCTTCATCAAACGTGTGATCAAAGGCGAGCATGATGGGACAGCCGAGGATGGGGGAAAACTGGTTTACAAGATGACGAACGACCCGAGGATAACCCGGATTGGACGGATTATCCGGCGGGCGAGTCTCGATGAGCTTCCCCAATTCATCAACGTCCTTAAGGGAGACATGTCCCTGGTTGGCCCGAGGCCGCCTATCGCGTACGAATGCGAAGTGTATGACATTTGGCATCGCCGTCGCGTTCTCGAAGTCAAGCCTGGAATCACCGGTCTTTGGCAGGTTAAAGGACGCAGCCGCGTGCGCTTTGACGAAATGGTACGACTGGATCTGCAATACGCTCGCAATTGGTCTTTGTGGCTTGATATCCAGATTCTGCTACGAACGCCGCGAGCCCTGTTCAGCGATGATGCCTTCTAGTTGAAGTGATTGGAGTCATGTCGGATTTGCGATACGAACAGAACGAATCGAAAGCAGGAGGGGTATGACAGTGGCAACGCAGGAACGGAAGCGAAGCATCGGAGGCAACGAGGATCCGTCACCGATGACGTTGTCGCTGCCAACAGCCGGAACCGGGAAGAAGGTGTGGATTGATATTGATAACTCTCCTCACGTGCCCTTCTTTCTGCCCATTGTGGATGAACTGCAAAAGCACGGGATCGAAGTGGTTCTGACCGCCCGCAACATCTATCAGGTGCGTGAACTTCTCGAGTTCTTCCATCTGCCCTGCAAAGTCATTGGGAGACACTACGGGAAAAACAAGTTCCTCAAGGTTTTCGGTACGCTGGTAAGAACGTTGCAGTTGGCTCCGACGGCCGCGGCAACCCGACCCGACATCGCAATCTCGCATGGCTCGCGAGCCCAACTACTGATTTGTAAAGCTCTGGGGATTCCAACCATGATGATGCACGACTACGAATATTCCACCAAGACCGGGTTCCTCGAGGCCGACTGGGTATTCATGCCCGATGTCATCCCCGACGGTGTCATGGCGAGAAAGGAAGACAGGGTGTTGCGGTACCCGGGTCTCAAAGAGGATGTTTATATTCCCCGCTTTAATCCCGATCCTTCCATCTTGCAGCAGCTGGGGTTTTCCCAGGATGACTTGGTCGTAACCGTGCGTCCTCCCGCGACCGAGGCGCATTACCACAATCCTGAAAGTGAAATCCTGTTCGCCGAGACACTGCGCCGACTTTCATCTCACCCGCGAGTGCGGATAGTGACTTTGCCGCGAAATGCGAAACAAGGGCGGCAGCTGAGAACAGACTGGAGCACCCTGATCTCTTCCGGCAAGATGATAGTGCCCACCGCACCTTTGGACGGATTGAATCTGATCTGGTTCTCTGATCTTGTGATCAGTGGTGGTGGAACCATGAATCGCGAAGCTGCGGCACTCGGCGTACCGGTTTACAGTATTTTTCGCGGCAAGATTGGCGGTGTGGACCGCTACTTGGCGGAGAATGGCCGGCTGACTCTGATTGAGAACGTCAGCGACATTCACTCCAAGATCAAACTCATTCGCTGGGACCGCCCCTCCAAGCCAGAAGATCGTAATTGCCCAGTCCTCCAGTGCATCGTGGGCAACATCATCTCGGTGTTGGAATCGAAAGGTCGAAACCACGACCGCTTGCTGTTACAAACACCGAAGCGTGGTTCAACGGTCCGCGAGGCGTAGGTCCTGCGACGGGTTTTGCCCCTGGAGCCCGGCTTAGTTTCTCTGGGCTTCCCAAAACTGAATTTAGACCGGCGACAAAGTTTTGTTTGCCGAGGAGAATAAATCGGATGACGTCGTATGGTGCGTGCCTGGATCTTGAAAGCACCGAATCAGCTTGCGGGGTGAAAACGGCTCAGCGGATCGAGCCATTGAAAGACGCTCGTTGGGACAAATTCCTAATGCAACATCCTCGTGCCTCGGTGTTTCACTCCTCGTCGTGGCTCGAGGCGTTGCGTCGCACCTACGGATTTCAGCCCATTGCCTACACGACATCTTCGGCTGACCAGGATCTGGAAAATGCAATCGTCGCCTGCCGGGTCGACAGCTGGTTGACTGGACGGCGCTTGGTTTCCCTGCCCTTTTCGGATCACTGCGAGCCGCTCGTGGATGGAGCAGCAGATCGAGAACTTCTGATGGCTGCCTTACAGCGGGAAGTCGAGCAGGAGAGATGCAGGTATTTGGAGGTTCGCCCGATCGAGCCTTTCGAGCTGGAGACTTCGCTCCATCACACGACCGCAACCTACGCTTTTCATCGGCTAGATCTTGGACCCGACATTGAGGCGATCTTTAGCAATCTCCATAAGAGTTCGACCCAGAGAAAAGTGCGCCGCGCTAACCGCGAGGGCCTCACGTATTGCGAGGGGTCGACGAAAGCGCATCTGGACGATTTTTACCGGATTTTTACTCTAAGCCGCAAGCGCCAAGGGCTGGCGCCACAATCGAAGAAGTGGTTTGCGAATCTGATGGACTGTTTCGGCGACGCGCTAAAGATCCACGTTGCACTGAAGGACAAACGGGTCATCGCCGCCATCATCACGATTCGCTGCAAAGACACGCTCACGTACAAATATGGCTGCTGCCATGCACGCTTCAACAATCTTGGCTGCATGCATTTGCTCTTCTGGAACATCATCCAGCAAGCCAAGGCGGCTGGCCTTCGTTGGCTGGATTTCGGACGCACCGATGCCGATCAACAGGGTCTGATCACTTTCAAGAATCGTTGGGGAGCCAAGCAGTCCGTCCTGACGTATACGAGATACGGTGCCGTGGAGAATTCCACCCATCTGTTTGACCTCTACAGTTCCAAGTGGAAGTCGAGGGCAGCAAAGTTCACACTCAAGCACGTCTCGCCAGCATTTCTTCCCATGATTGGGGAGATCTTGTACAAGCACATTGGATAGACATCTCGTCTTCCCTCTCGAGATCGATGGCGAATCACTTTCGTAGGAGCTTTCAGGTAATGACAGACGCCAGAAATTTGACGGCGAGCGAATCGGAGAAGGCGCAGCTTACCGTGCAGCGCCTGGTTGCGCTCGCCACTCGCGGCCTGGTGCCGATGTTTGACGAACAGAAACAACTGTTTTGCTACAGCCTGAAAAAGACTGAGCGAGGTATGGTTCAGGAGGGGCTTTCCCCACGCTATACCATGATGACGTTGATGGGTCTTCACCGCCTGCAAGAGGCGGGTGGGGTATCGCCCGTCGAGATCAAAGTTGTCTTGGAAAACCTGGTGAAAAATCTCGAATGGGTGAACGATATTGGCGACCTGGGGGTGCTGCTATGGACATGCGCGCTGGTGGCGCCCGACCTCCTGCCTGAAGTCGAAAGTCGTATTGAACTGACTACGGCCCTTACGCGCTATCGTAGCGCAAAAAGGGCTGTCACCATGGAATTGGCCTGGTTTCTTACCGGCCTGTCGAACTGGGCTTTGGCTTGCCCGGAGAAACTCCAACAATTAAGAAAGTTGGCTTTCGATACCTTTGCGCTGCTCAAGAGGAATCGCGGCGCACAGGAGTTCTTCGGCCATTTGGCGCGAAGTGGAAGTGTCTCTGGCATGATGCGTGGCCGGATTGGAAGCTTTGCCGATCAAGTCTATCCCATCTACGGGATGACCAGGTTTTCCCAGGCCTATCAGGAGCAAAGCGCTCTTGAGATGGCTCTCCAATGCGGGCGCGGCCTGTGCGAAGCCCAGGGATCGTTGGGCCAATGGTGGTGGCACTATGATTCTCTAACCGGCGGGGTACTTGAAGGATATCCCGTGTTTTCAGTTCACCAGCATGCCATGGGGCCGATGACCCTATTTGCCTTGGGGGAAGCTGCTCAGTGCGACTTCAGCCCCTGGGTTTATCGGGGGCTAAAGTGGATCAACTCGGACAATGAACTGGGAATCAATATGGAGGATGATTCAGCTCATGTGATCTGGAGATGCCAGTACCGGCCCACATCCCAAGTCAGGACTTATCTCAAGGCGGCTTTCAATCGGCGCGGCCTGAATACGCCCTATGAAGCAAGAAAAGATTTGAAGGTGCTTTACGAATGCCGACCTTACGAGTTGGGCTGGCTCCTGTATGCCTTTGCTTCCCGTTGCGATAAGCCTCAGTCTGGTTTTCGTAAGGGATCCGAGACCTTGGAGTCGGTATCGGCGACCGCACGTCCTTAGTGGGATCGATTCGGGGCGTATTCGAAATGAGCACTCTAAGAGCCGCATAATAGACGGCATAAGAATCCGATAAGTCAGTTTCGATTTCGTTTCATTCAGAAAGGGAATAAGCAGAAAATGAAAATCTCAGTGATCGGGGCCGGATACGTGGGACTAACGACGGCCGCTTGCCTTGCGCAGATTGGACATGATGTCTTCTGCAGCGAGAGCGACGTCGAAAAGCTCAAGAAACTGCAAAGCGGCGTCATGCCGCTATTCGAGCCCCATCTGGAGGAGGTCCTGAAGGCGGTGCGAGCGTCCGGACGATTAACGTTCGGATCTACGGCCGCGGCCATCGACCACGGTCGCGCCATCTTTATCTGTGTCGGAACTCCGCCCTTGCCCAATGGTGACGCCGACCTATCGGCCATTGAGGGAGTAGCACGCGCCATCGCGAAGCAAGCAAGCGGCTATCGACTGGTGATAGAAAAGAGCACAGTCCCCGTACAGACGGGCTCGCAGCTCCGGAAGTATCTTTCGATCCACGGGACGAACGGATTGGATTACGATGTTGCGTCCAACCCCGAGTTTCTGCGGGAGGGATCTGCGGTGGAAGATTTCCTGCATCCGGATCGGATAGTCGTCGGAGTCGATTCTACTCGTAGCGCTGAGCTGCTGCGCGAGATCTACGAGCCCATCGTGCGAGGAGCCTTTACTTGTCCGGTACACTCACATTGCGTGAGGGCCAAGGAACCGGTTCTACTGATGACGGATACCAGTTCGGCCGAACTGATCAAGCACGCGTCCAATTCGTTCCTGGCGATGAAAATATCGTTCATCAATATGGTTGCGAATCTGTGCGAAGTTGTCGGAGCGGATGTAACCAAGGTGGCCCAGGGAATGGGCCTGGATCCTCGGATTGGTCCGTCCTTCCTGAATCCAGGGATTGGGTTCGGGGGGTTCTGTTTCCCCAAGGATGTCCAGGCCTTTATCCGAATTGCCGAGAAATCCGGTTGCGACTTCTCACTCCTGGGCGAAGTGGAGAAGATCAATCAACACCGGATCAAGCACTTTATCGAACTGGTCCGCAAGGAACTCTGGGTTCTCTCTGGTAAGAAGATCGCCGTATGGGGTCTCGCGTTCAAGCCAAATACTGACGATGTCCGGTTTGCGCCTTCCATCGCACTGGTGAAGGCTCTGATAGAAGAGGGAGCGGTGGTTAGCGCTTGTGATCCGCAAGCCACCGAAAAGGCTCGGTCCATCCTCCCCGGCGTCAACTACTGCGCGGATCGTTACAAGGCGGCTGAGGGCGCCGACGCTGTCCTGATCGTCACGGAGTGGGACGAATTTCGCGATGTAGACTGGAAGCGTCTCGCTTCGGTGGTCGAGCATCCGCTGATCGTGGACGGTAGAAACATGTTTAACTCCGAAGAAGTGACACGGCACGGATTTCACTACGTAAGCATTGGTCGCGCTTCCAGGTATCCGATTAAAGAATCCACTTCTGACCATCGGCGTCCGGAAGGCCGAGTTGGGAAGCGTGAGGAGGCTAATAGGACGTACGAGGTCCGAACATAGGTGCAAAGTATGAAACTCTCCATCGTGATTATTTGCTGGAATGACTGGAAGGTCATAGAAAACTGTCTGCGCTCGATTTTTGAGAGCACGACGAAGACCCAGTTCGAAGTAATTGTCTCCGACAACGGATCAACGGATGGTTCGGTCGAGCGGATCCGCGCGCAGTTCCCTGCGGTACGCGTGGTCGAAAATAACGCGAACCTTGGCTTCGCCAAGGGGAATAATGCTGGCATCCGGGAAGCGTCCGGTGAATACATCTTGATCCTCAACCCGGACACTATCGTGCATGCGGGCTCCCTCGACCGTTGGATCGAGTTTGCCGACCACCATCCCGAGGCCGGGGCTTTCGGATGCAGAATCTTGAATCCCGACGGGAGTTACCAGCAGTCCGGACGTCCTTTCCCGACAGTTCGCCGCGCTTTGATAGCAGCTCTGGGGTTAAGGCCGCTCGGACGGCTCGGGAAAGCGTTTCTCTCCGACAAATATGTAGGTTGGAATGGGGATCGCGAGCGGGAGATCGATTGGCAGTCTGGTTGTTGCATATTGTTGCAGGGCGATCTGCTGCGAGGCATGGGCGGTTTTGATGAACGGTTCTTCTACCATTATGAAGAGGTCGATCTTTGTCATCGGGTGTGGGAAACCGGGCGCCCGATTCGATTCACTCCGGAGGTGAAGATCACACATCTGGGCGGCCAATCGGTTGGCCGATTTCCGGTCCGGTTTGCTCTCGAGATACATCGGAACTGCTATCGATACTATTACAAGCACTTCGGAGAGAAAGGCGTACGACAATGTCGTCTCGTTACTCTGGCGCATTTGCGCATCCGTCAGGTTGTCTACGGCTTGATGTGCTGGTTTAAGCCGACCGAAAGCTTACGGTCCCGTTTGGACATGTACCGGGTCGTAGCCGAGTGGAACGCTCTGCTGGATCCACTTGAATTCGTTGAACACGGGACCGAACCACAAATCGCGCAGCACAGCTCGGTTCCGGCGTCTTAACGAGACTCGCTCTCGCTGTAAATTTCAAATCACGACTCTCTATCAAGGAAGGGCTCTACTTAATGCCAACATCGTTAGTAACTGGGGGCGCCGGGTTCATGGGCTCACACGTGGCTGATCATTTGCTCCGCATGGGGCACGACGTGGTTGTAATGGACGACTTAAGTGGAGGTTTTCAAGAGAACGTTCCATCCACGGCAACTTTCGTAAAGGGGTCGGTGACAGATCCTGACTTCGTGGACCGGCTCTTCGAGCGCCATTCGTTTGATTACGTCTATCACCTGGCTGCCTACGCCGCGGAGGGTCTGAGTCATTTCATCAAGCGCTTCAACTACAACAATAACCTGATTGGCTCCGTGAACTTGGTCAACGCGTCTGTAAATCACGGAGTAAAGTGTTTTGTTTTCACGTCATCGATTGCCGTATACGGTGCCGGACAGAGCCCGATGACTGAGGCTATGACTCCCGTCCCAGAGGATTCCTACGGCATTTCAAAGCTGTCGGTAGAGCAAGAGCTGCGGGTTAGCCACGAAATGTTCGGGCTCGATTACGTCGTCTTCCGGCCCCACAACGTCTACGGCGAACGCCAGAATATCGGCGATCGATATCGCAATGTCGTGGGAATCTTTATGAATCAGTTGCTTCGCGGCGAACCGATGACCATCTTCGGAGATGGGACTCAGGAGCGGGCCTTTACCCATATCGACGACGTAGCTCCCACGATTGCCCAGTCAGTAGAGTGCCCCGGCGCCCGGAACCAGATCTTCAACGTGGGAGCCGACGTGCCTCATACAGTAAACGAGCTTGCCAAGACGGTGGCCGAGTTGATGGGGGCGCGTTGCAACGTGAAACACCTTGCTGCCCGCAACGAAGTTAAGATCGCCTACTCTGACCATTCGAAGGCGGAGCGCGTATTCGGGAAACATGAAAAAAAGTCTTTGCGAGACGGTGTTGGGGCCATGGCCGCATGGGTTCGAAAGCACGGAGCCAGGGAGAGCAACATTTTCGAAGGGATTGAGATACTGAAGAACATGCCTGCGTCCTGGGCAAAGGTCGCACGATCGAAAGCCTGATGAATGGTCGTTCTGTTTCTCACGCCTCCGATTTCGCCTACCAATGAATTTTCGATCCCACCTCGGATACCTCCGCCGAAGCGTGCTCTGCGCCTTCTATCGTCGAACCGTTCCCTTGGGCGACCGCGGACCGATTGTATCTTTCGCCTTCGACGACTTTCCTCGTACCGCCCTTTCCGCTGGAGGAGCGATCCTCGAACGGTACGGCGCGCGTGGCACGTACTACGTCGCGGCGGGTCTTGCAAACCGTTCGGACGAAGTGGGTGATTTGTTTATTGAAAAGGATCTTTACGAGCTGCACGAAAAAGGTCACGAAATCGCCTCTCAGACCTTTCACCACAGTTCTTGTCGCAAAGTTTCTCTTTCGGCCTTCCAGGCCGACGTTCGAGAGGGAGTGAAAGCCGTCGAGCATCTTACGGGCGGGGTACCGATCAATTTTGCCTATCCTTACGGCCACATTTCATTGCGCAGTAAGAAGAGATTGGAGCCATTTCTTGTCAGTGCCAGAAGCGTTATTCCCGGGCTCAACGGTCCGGAGATCGATTTGAACCTGTTGCGGGCGAATAGCCTCTACGGAGGCCTTGACGGCTCGAGACGCGTCGAAGAATTGATTCGGCAGAACGCCAAGCAGAAAAGTTGGCTGATTTTTTACACTCACGACGTCAGGCCCGAGCCGTCGCCATACGGCTGCACCCCCGAATTGTTCGAGCTCGCTGTATCCGAGGCGCCGCGCAGCTCTGCCCGGATCCTGACTGTCAAGCAGGTACTGGACAGTGTGGGAATGGGGTGGCAGCCTTACCCGGATCGTCAACATGAGCACGTCTAGTATGGACACAAGACGCCTCAAGGTTCTCCTCATCGTTTCCGGCTGTGACAGGTCGGCAATCGGGGAGAGTTGGATTGCCTACCAATGGGCGAGCCGAATGAGCCAGGTTCATGATGTAACCGTGCTAACCTATCGCGGTAGCCATACTCCACCGATTGGAGCCCAGTTACCCGGTGTGCGAGTCATCGAGTGGCCCGATGTTGCGCTGTTTGAAAGGTGGGAGCGATTCAACGCTCTACTGAAACCAGGCTACCTTCTCTTTTACCTTCGTGCCCGCAGGTGGCTGAAACGCTACATTCGCTCTGGCGGAACGTTCGATCTGATCCACCAGCTAAACCCGAATGCGCTGCGATACCCCAGCCCGGCCGTGAGTCTTGGCATACCGCTCATTATTGGTCCACGCGGAGGAAGCCTCGATAATCCCCCTGGGTTCAGCAGAGATTTTGGAAAGGTCCCCTGGTATACGCAGTTGCGGAAACTGGATAAATGGCGGCTGAGACACGACCCGTTTTTGCGGCGCACCTATGCGAATGCCGACGGCATCATTGGAGTGGCACCGTACGTCATGGAGCTATTGGGGGATTTGCCTTCTCGCGAAGCGGAAATCGAGTTGATGACCGAGACTGGCATAATGGATCTACCGCCTCGGCGCAAGCCGCGCCGCGAAGGCGAAGGATTGCGGCTGTTGTTCGTCGGCCGTGTGATCCGGTCCAAGGGAGCAAGGGATCTCATCCGTGCGCTTGCGCAGGTGAGGGATATAAAAGGTATCAGCCTTGACGTTGTTGGGGTGGGGGAGGACATGCCGGCCTGCAAGAATGAGGCTCGCGACCTGGGCGTCGATCACCTCGTCAAATTCCACGGCTGGCGGCAGCATGACGAAGTCGATGCCCTATATGACAAAGCGGATGTATTTGTCTTTCCAAGCTTTCGTGAGCCAAGCGGGATTGTTACAGTAGAAGCAATGAGTCACGGCTTGCCGATGATCGTCGCCGACCGTGGGGGCCCCCGGTTCGTGGTTGATGAGAGTTGCGGATTCCGCGTGCCGGTGCTCAATCCAGATCAGTTTGCCACGGATATTGCAGCCTGCATTCGCAAGCTGGCCCAAAACCCACAGTTGATCGAGTCCATGGGCGCCGCCGCCAGGGAAAAGATCCGACGGGAGTTTCTGTGGGACGCCAAGATTGCCCGCATGACCGAGATCTATTATCGGGTTTTGGCGAAACGGGAGGCGGCGAGTAGGAGTCGCAGAAACTACGCCAGCCTCGAGACTGAGCTGTCGAAGGTTTCGTAGTCGCTGCGAGCGCTACCCCTCGCGATGGAAGCCCATTGATCTCAGCGCCATAGGTTCATCTTGGGAATGGCTGGCGGTGCAATGCCCTTCCGGTATATTGGCGGGAAGGAGTGACCCTAGTACCATCTTCGGAGAAGTCGGGCTCAGAGCCTTGCTTCAGAACTTAGATGGGAGACCTATGAGACGCCCTTTCCCCCTCGTACTCGTAACTCTGATTTCCTGGATGCTGTTTGTCCAGAGCGGTTTTGCCACAACCTATTACATCGCTGCCAACGGCAGCGACTCCAACAACGGGACATCCAAAACCACTCCCTGGCTGCACGCTCCGGGGATGCCGGGCGTCAGCGCCAAGCCTGCCAGCTATTCGCCGCAGCCGGGTGACAGTTTTGTTCTTCGTGGTTGCGACACATGGACTTTCTCAGGGCAGTGGAATATTCAGAGCTCGGGTAGTAGCGGCAATCCAATCTCCTACGGCGGGCTTGACCAGACTTGGTACAACACATCAGTTTGCCCGTCAGCGTGGAACCGTCCAATCCTCTCCGGTGGTGGGTCTTGGCCGGGGAGCTCGAACGGAACTCTGTTTGAAACCAACGGAAAGTCTTACCTAAACGTCGAATGGATGGAGATCACTGGCCTGTACTACAGCGGGGCACAGGCCACGGCGATCGATCTGAACGTGGGAACGAACATCAGCGTGTTTGACAACTACATTCACGGCTGGCAGATCGGAACAATCAACGGTAGTTCAGAGTTTTATGGGATTTATCGCACCGTCGCCAACAGTGGTGATCAGATTCAGCTCTATCTCAACGTCATTGACGGTTCCGACGCCGACGCAAACTCCCAAGGAAGTTCCTGCGAAATCTGCGCGTATCTGGACGGCCCACTGCCTGGCGGAGCGGTTTATCAAAACTACCTCGCCAACTCGAATGGCTGTTTCATTTACGGACCTCAGTCCTTTCACGACAACACGTTGGTAAACTGCGGTCTTAATCCAACTCCTGGCACGGGCCAGCACAACAATATCTTCGAGAGCAATACTGACCGCCCGAATATGACGTTTTACAATAACCTGATCATCAATGGGAACACGGGCAATTCGAACAATACAACGCAGAACCAAATGGCTCCCATGGCTGGGACAACCAGCTATGCCTTCAACAATGTCATCGTGAACTCAAACCCGGGTGCCGACCACAACATGATGTGCGAGGCGGCTTTGACCAATCCGGGTGGAAACTGCATGTGGTTCAACAATACGGTGGAAGGCGGGGCCGATAGCCAGGCTCCGGAGAGCGCAGGTTCCCCCCCACACTATAGCGCCGGAGTAGTCGCGAGTGGAACGGCAACGCTCGCCAACAATCATTTCATCACCTCGGCTGCGGCACCAGCCTACGATACAGCGGGCGGATCCATCTCTGGGTCTCCCGTCGGCGAGGTGATTCAGTCTCAAGCCGCTACGAACGCGCAATCTTACAGTCTCACTCAGACTTTTCCGTTTTCACCAGGATCTGGGTGTACCAGCAGCACGTGTTCCACTCTTCAAGCTGGCACAAACGAATCCTCGCTTTGTGCGACGATCAACGGCCTTGATTCCGCGGCTGGAGCAGCTTGCCGGAACGACACCACGCTGGGCGTGAGCTACGACAGCAGTACCCATATCCTCACCTTCCCGGCGAGGGCCTCAAATGCAAGACCGAGCTCGGGAAATTGGGACGCAGGAGCGTACCAATTCGGGTCTGGCAGTACAGTGAATCCGCCGACCGGTCTGACGGCGGTGGTCCAATAACGGCAAGGCAACTTCAACTTTGGATGGGTAACGTTCGACAGTTCTTGGTTGCCAACCATAAAGTTGTTTATGGCTAAGCAGAAAACTCGAACGGTAACCTTCCTTTTGTCTGGAAGCGGGGCCGTACCAGTGGGCGGCTTCAAGGTCGCCTACGAGTACGCGAACGGGCTGGCCGAGCGCGGCTGGAACGTGCGAGTTGTCCACCCGCGCGTCTTGGAGGCGGATGAAATTGAGTCACTTCGCTCATCTGCCCTTTTGCGCACGAAACGGTGGCTTGGCTACCAGCGTTCCAGGCTGACAGGCGACTACCGTCCGGACCGCTGGTTCCAAGTCAGCCCTAAGGTTGAGCTCCTGTGCACCAAGACGCTGGAGCCGCAGTATCTTCCGCCATCGGATGCCTGGGTCGCAACTTTTTGGGACACGGCGACATGGGCGAACACGCTTCCGGGTGCCAAGCTCTACTTGATTCAACATTTGGAGACCTTCTGCGGACCAGAGCAAGCGGTCATGGCGACCTGGAAGCTTCCTCTGCACAAGATTGTCATTTCGCGATGGCTTGAAGATGTGGCGAAGCGTCTGGGAGAGCCCTCCGACTACATCCCCAACGGACTCGACTTCAAGACCTTTGGCATGGATGTCCGCCCGGAAGACCGCGATGCAAACACAATCGCGATGCTCTATCACCATTCGGATTGGAAAGGCTCGTCTGAAGGTCTGAAGGCAATCTACGAGGTGAAGGCAAGAATTCCCCAGCTGAGAGTACGGCTTTTCGGAGTCCCGGGCCGCCCTCAGGGCCTCCCGGATTGGGTGGAGTATCACCAGAACCCGCAGCAGGGAAAACTTCGAGAGATCTACAACCGTGCAGCGATCTTCACGTCCCCGAGCTGGGCGGAAGGATGGGCTCTACCGCCTGCAGAGGCCCTGCAATGTGGGGCAGCGCTGGCGGCCACCGACATTGGCGGACACCGCGAATACGCTATTCATGGTCAGACAGCATTACTGAGCCCAGCCAAAGACCCTGGCGCCCTGGCGGCGAACCTCCTGCGTTTGATTGAAGACCGGGAGCTGAGAATTCGACTCGCGCACCGTGGACATCAGCACATCCAGCAGTTCACCTGGGATCGCGCGACCAGCACATTTGAGTCAGTCTTGCACAAGGCGCTTGCCACTACGGCAGCACATCGTGATGGCCAGACAGCCGATCTGCAACTCACCACTGCTTAGACCCGCCTTTTGGGAAAGTTTTCTGAGGAAATCATAAAGTGAACGAGGAAGCTCTAAAGCGCCACAAAAAGGGCGTCTCTGGCCGGTTCTTCACGAACACGTTCTTGAACTATGTCGGCCAGGGCTTTGTGATGGCGCTGACGTTGGTCACGGCACCCTACACAGTTCATCATTTGGGTCCTGAGCTGTTCGGCATATTGGCATTGGTTCAGTTGACGGCAGGATTTGCCGGTTTGCTCAACCTCGGAATCGGCCGGGCTCTGACTAAGTATGTGTCGGAGCTATATTGGAAGAGTGACTTCCATGCGATCAATGAGCTGTTTCAGACAGCTTGGGCAACCTGTGTAATTGCGGGTGCAGCGGGTTTGATCATTCTGATCGGCCCGAAGGAAACCATCGGCAAGCTCTTTTTTCGCGGCGGCCCAGAAGTGAGTTCGGTAGTAGGGTTTGCGATCTTCGTGGCGGCGTTTGGCTTATTTACTTCGATACTGTTGGAAGCAATTACGGCCCTTCCTACTGCGCTCCAGCGATTTGGAATCTGCAATGCCGTTAATGTGGTTGGGGGTGTGGTTAGATCCGTCGGCCCTGTGATTGTGCTCGCCTGCGGATACTCAATTCGAGCTGTACTATTGGTAAGTTTGGCGTCGAATATGTTGGCAGTGGTGGCGTTTGCCGTCATTAGCCGGCGCTTGATACCAGGTCTGAGCCTGTGGCCCAAATTTAGTCCGCCCGCGTTCCGGAAGCTGTTTTCCTTTTCGCTTCCCTTGCTCCTGTCTGCTCTGTTTTCCCTGATCATCGTCCGCGTGGATCGTTTCATCCTGGCTTATTACATGCCACTCGCCGCAGTAACGTTTTATACGTTGCCTTATTCGATCTCAGAAAAGGCCCAAGTTGGAGTGGCCAACATCACGTCTGTGGTCTTTCCGTTCACCAGCGAACTGCATTCAATGGGGGCGTTTGACAAAGTACATGAGCTGTACCTTCGCTCAACCAAGATACTGATGCTGGTGACCTTGCCCCTCACCGCCATACTCGTGATGCTACCGGGCCCGATTCTTCGGTACTGGTTAGGGCCGGAGTATGCGGCACAGGGAGCAGTAGCGCTGACTTTGCTGGGATTGGCAACCTTCATGAATGCCGCTAGTGCCATCGCAACTGTCAGTTCACTAGGGGTCGGACAAGCCTGGCTACCGGCTGCCTCTGCGTTTGTGGCGTCGGCGATAAGCTTGGCTGCAAACTTGGTGTTGATTCCTCGATATGGCATCAACGGAGCTGCTATGGCAGCTCTCGTTCCGCAGGTCGTTGTCGTGCCTGTGTTCGTCTACGTTGTCACCAAGATGCTGAAGTTTTCGTTGTGGGAACTGATCTCGCACGGGTTTTTGCGGCCTCTGCTGTGTGCAGGCATTCAGGCGGGAATTCTCTTCTTGTTCCGTTCGTCTGTGAATAGCCTCTTCAGCTTAGCGCTGCTTTGCCTCCTGTCTCTCTGCGTATTTGGAGTGCTTTCGCTCTTTGGGGCGATTACACGGGAAGAACGAAAAGCTCTATTTGGCATACCGTTCTTCGCGGCCAACAAGCAGAGAACCGTGCTGTCGGGATCATCTACGGCAGACTGAGAAAGTCGAACTCCTTGGAACCGCAAAATATCAGATTCGGAGGTGGGGTTGAGAGGACGTTTCTCAACCCGATCGTGTTGGTGGTGATTGTGATCGCGGGCGTGCTGATATGTTTTTCCGGGCGCAAGAAAGCACTGGCTGCATTTCTAATCGCGGGCGTTCTAATCCCAGCTGACCAGATCCTTTACCTTGGTGCCATTCATTTTCCCATGCTGCGCATTCTAGCTTTCTGCACACTTGGGCGAATTTGCTGGCTCAAGCTATCGGGCAAAGGTCGAGTATTCGACGGTGGCTTCAATGGGATCGACAAAGCCATGATGGTGATGGGCCTGTTCATATTTATTAACGGGCTGCTGCTGTGGCGAGTCTGGGGGGAATTAGTCTTTCAATTGGGGAATCTGTCTACAATTCTGGGAGTTTACTTTTCTTTGCGTTTTCTGATTCAGGACTTTGAGGATGTAAAGCATGGCATCCGAGTCTTAGCCGGAGTGACGGCAGTAATTGCACTGATCATGGCGTACGAGCATCTGACTGGGGTAAACCTCGTCTACTCCACTCTTGGAGGAGCACGAGCGTCAGTTCTGGGAATGTCGATCAATCGGGATGACCACCTACGAGCTGCAGGAGTCTTTGGGCATCCCATCCTGGCGGGCACGTTCGGCGGAATCATGCTCCCACTGTTCGTAGGTTTGGGCTTGGCGCACAAGAAGGACCGCAACTATGCTGCCTTGGGTATCGCCGCTTCCACAGTGATGTCCTTCGCCGCGAGCTCCAGCACAGCCTTGTTTGGCTTCTTAGGAGGAATAATCGGTCTTTGTTTCTGGCCGTTGCGACGACGGATGCGAATGATCCAATGGGGAATCGTAGGTGCTCTGGTTGCTCTTCACATTTACATGAGGTCGCCGGTGTGGCACCTGATCTCGGACATAGACCTTACTGGAAATTCATCTTCCTATCACAGGTATCAGTTGATAGATCAATGTATCAGCCATTTCTGGGACTGGGTCCTGGTAGGAACCAAGAGTTATGCGAGTTGGGGCTGGGACATGTGGGACCTGTGCAACCAATATGTAGCCATTGCAGATCAGTCTGGGTTGATTCCGCTTCTTAGCTTTGTCGCCGTCATCGTTCTGGCATTCAGGTACCTGGGTAAGGCTCGTCGCTCAGCCGAGGACAAGCAGCAGCGTTTATTTATTTGGGCCTTAAGCGCGTCCGTATTTGCCAATGTAGTGGCTTTTTGGGGAGTCTCGTATTTTGATCAGACGATAGTTGCCTGGTACGCTTTGCTGGCGATGATCCATGCGACACTGGTCTCCGTGCGCAGAGCCCGGCGCGAAGATGTTCTCAGCGAGCCGGATACTTTGCTCGCACCCGCCATCGATGAGTGTCCGGGAACGAGTGAAGTCCCATCTTTCGCTGTCAAGTCTTAATCCCTATGTCCTATACAGCTGAGAATCCTGCTAGAAAAGCAATCACCTTCGTAGTGTGCGTGAACAAGAGAGATATTCTGGACGGGAACTTTCTCGCGTCTCCGTGCCTGCTGGGTCCGCACCCGCATCAGATCATTCTTCAGGAGGGGTTCAGCTCCGCGACCGCAGCGTACAATGACGCGATCGACAAGAGCGTGAATGATTTGATCGTGTTTTGCCATCAGGACATGTTTTTTCCAGCACCGTGGATCTCGCAACTCGCGAGCATTCTTGATTCCTTGCAATCCCGGGATCCAAGTTGGGGAGTGTTAGGTTGTTGCGGGATAACATCGGACGGCCGACTCCGCGGGTATGTGTATTCGTTAGGAGTGGGAATCATTGGCGGGCCGGCTGAACCTGCAGAAATTCAGACACTCGATGAAATCGTTTTGATCTTAAGAAAGTCTTCCGGCTTGAGATTTGACGGGAAACTACCCCATTTCCATCTTTATGGAACCGATATTTGCCTTCGAGCGGCAACACGTGGAATGAAGAGCTACGCAATCTCGGCGCTGTGCGTCCACAATACGTTTCAGGATTTCGACCTTCCAAAAGAATTCTTTGAGTGCTGTCAATATGTGAAGCGTGAGTGGAAGCAGTTCTTGCCTATCCGAACTACCTGCATCCGGATTACTGCTTCAAACATTCCCATCTGTGTGCGACGATTCAAGCAGCTGTACTTCAAGCACATCCGGCGCCGAGACAAAAAAGTCTTTAGAGTTTCAGACGCGGCTCGGCTATTTGAAGAAGTGACCCGCACCCTTCAAACTAGTTCAATCATTTCCCAAGGATGAACGACAAGCGAATGCCATCCGCACCACAACGGTTTGGGCCTTATGTCTTAGTGACCGCGGCCTACAACGAAGAGGCGTACATCGAGAAGACGATCCAGAGCGTTGTCGGTCAAACTCTTCTGCCACGGATATGGGTCATTGTCAGCGACGGCTCCAACGATCGCACGGATCAAATAGTTCAGAGCTATCTCGTTAAATATGACTTTATAAAGCTACTGCGAGTTACCAAGAAGGACGGCCACAACTTCGGCGCTAAGGTTGTCGCCTTACGAAAAGGTGCGGAGTTATTGCGTGGCATAGAGTACAAATTCATCGGCAACCTGGACGCCGACATCACGCTCGAGTCGACATACTTTGAAGGATTGATTCAATGTTTCGAGGCAAATCCAGAACTGGGACTGGCAAGCGGCTTCGTTCATGAAGACGAGGGGGCAGGATTTCGTAGTCGCAGGTTCAACAGCACCAGCAACGTTCCTCATGCGGCGCAACTGGTTCGCCGCGAGTGCTATGACGAGATTGGCGGCTACGCGGTTTTGAAATACGGAGGCGAAGATTGGTATGCGCAGACCTGCGCAAAGATGAAGGGATGGCAGGTGGAATCAATGCCGCAGCTGAAGATTTTCCATCACCGGCGGACAGGTGCGGGAGCGCGCCCCCTCAGAAATGCGTTTCGTCTTGGACGTTTGGATTACTCGTTTGGCAGCGATCCCCTCTTTGAGATCGTGAAATGCGTCCGTAAATTCAGGGATAAACCGTGCTTCTTTGCCGCTCTCACCCGGTTCCTTGGATTTTTGTGGTGCTACGTCTTGGGAGAGGAAGCAGCCGTTCCTCGAGAATTTGCAGCTTACCTTCGCGCGGAGCAAAGGGCGAGACTTTCGTCATTGTTCAGCAGTTCGGTTTCCAGCATTTTTCTGGGCGATAGAAACAGGCAGGTTCAATGAATCACATTCTTCATGTAGTTGGAGCGCGCCCGAATTTTGTGAAGGCAGCGCCGGTGCTGCGGGCGATGCGCAACGCGGGCTTGCGGCAAGCGTTGGTGCACACCGGGCAGCATTACGATCGCAATATGTCCGATGTGTTCTTCACTGAGCTCGAGATTCCCGAACCAGATTTCAATCTCGAAGTGGGTTCCGGGAGTCACGCTGCGCAGACAGCAGAGATCATGCGCCGCTTCGAAACTGTAGTGCTGGAGCGTAAGCCCGACGTTGTATTGGTCTATGGCGACGTAAATTCCACGGTTGCGGCCGCATTGGTATGTTCCAAGCTGCTGATTCCGGTGGGACACGTTGAGGCCGGGCTTCGTTCTTTCGACCGAACGATGCCGGAGGAGATCAACCGCATGGTTACCGATCGCCTCTCAGATTTTTTGTTTACTCCATCGGAAGATGGAGATCGAAACCTGAAACACGAAGGCGTTTCAGAGTCGAGGATTCATCGCGTTGGCAACGTGATGATTGATTCTTTGATACGGCAGTTGCCGGCGGCCAGAAGTTTTCCCAAGAACGGCTTTCCCGATCGGTTTGCTCTAGTCACTCTCCACCGGCCTTCGAATGTGGACGATAGTGGCAGCCTGCAGAGGGTGTTGCAGTCTCTCATCGATGTGAGTGGACAGTTGGACATCATCTTCCCTGTGCATCCCCGGACCCGCCAGCGTATCTCCGATTTCGGACTTAAGACGGAGCGTTTGCATCTCCTGGAGCCGATGCCATATATCGAATTCCTCTCCTTACAGAGCCGGGCAGCGGTTGTGATTACCGATTCGGGCGGAATTCAGGAAGAGACAACGTTCTTGGGCGTGCCCTGCTTGACACTACGCGCTAACACCGAGCGTCCGATCACGGTGGAAGTCGGAACGAATGTGCTGGTTGGCGATGACAAGGACAAGCTGGACTCGGAGTTAAACAAGATTTTGGTGGGGAAGGGCAAGAAAGGCAGTGTGCCTGCCTTGTGGGATGGTCATACGGGAGAACGCATAGCCAGGGTCATCGCCTCTCTTTGAACGCCAACCTGTTTTGTTTCATTCGATTAGGAGACCTTATCTCGCTCGTCTAACCCTTGGAAGTGTGATAAAGTAGAGCTTCCCCGCAACCTTCTCCCTCATTTGTTCGATACTTCGAACTGGGCCCAATTAATCTATGACAGATACAGTAATTGTTGGATCAGGTCCTTACGGACTTTCGCTGGGCGCGCATTTGCGTCGTGCCGGAGTTTCATTCCGCATTTTTGGCCGTCCCATGGACAGCTGGGTATCGCACATGCCCAAAGGCATGTTACTGAAGTCCGACGGTTTCGCTTCGAACATCTCCGATCCAGCTGGCGAATACACGCTGCGACAATTTTGCGCAGAGAAGGGTATTCCCTATAGTGACGGGGGCATCCCGGTCAGTCTCGACACTTTCGCCTCGTACGGGATCGCATTTAAGGACAGGAAGGTGCCCGAGCTTGAGGACAAGACAGTTGTCAGCATCGATCCGGATACGCCTGGCTTCATGATTGGACTCGATACGGGAGAAATTTTTCATGCGCGGCGGGTGATCCTGGCCATTGGCGTCACCCATTTCGGTTACGTGCCCGAGACGCTCGCTGATCTTCCGCCGGAATATGTATCGCATAGTGCCCAGCACTGCGATGTTAAGCGGCTTCGGGGGCGGAAAGTCATCATCCTTGGTGCCGGCTCTTCCGCACTTGACTTGGCAGGGTTGATGCACGAAGCGGGAGTCGATGTGCAGTTGATCGCTCGAAAGCCTCTGAAGTACCACAGCAAGAGCGACAAACCTCGTCCGTGGTGGGATCGGCTGCGGCGTCCTCCATCGGGCCTCGGGCCAGGATGGAAGTCGTTCTTTGTTGCAAACTACCCCAACCTTTTTCACTATCTGCCCGAGCGCCTCAGGGTGGAAGCGGTTCGTCGGGTGTTAGGGCCGTCAGGTGGCGCATCCATCCGGGAGAAGGTCGAAGGGAAGGTTCCAACTCTCATCGGGTACTCGACAGTCGCTGCGCGAGTCGAGGACGGCAAAGTGCGACTGACTTTGGTCGACGGGTCGGGCGCAAAAAGCGAGGCCACGGCAGATCACGTCATCGCCGCGACTGGTTATAGAGTGAACCTCGAAAAACTGCAATTTCTAAGCGATGAAACCCGCTCCAGGATTAAGACCGTCGCGGGATCTCCTGCACTCTCCTCGACTTTCGAATCGTCGGTGCCTGGTCTGTACTTTGTCGGACTCGCGGCCGCAAATAGCTTTGGTCCCGTCATGAGATTCGCATTTGGCGCAGATTTTACGGCGCGCACGGTTACTCGAGCCGTCGCGAGGTCATGGGCACGGAAATCGCTGACATTTGCGGCTAAAGCGGCGGCAACGGCCTCGAAGTGAGTTTGCTTGCCGGTATCAGGACAAAAGCATGAAGCCGGAAACCATTGCGATTCACGTCGGCTACGAGGGTGATCCCGCGACGAAGGCCGTAGCCGTCCCGATCTACCAGACGGTTGCCTTTGAATTTGATAGCGCGGAGCACGGGGCCGCGCTCTTCAACCTCGAAGTCCAAGGGAACATCTACACACGGATTGGCAACCCCACTAATGCCGTGCTCGAAAAACGAGTGGCAGCACTGGAAGGCGGAGTCGATGCGCTTAGTGTGAGTTCGGGGATGGCGGCGATCGAGTATTCGCTGAGCAACATCGCCGAGTCTGGAAACAATATTGTTTCCCTTCCCCAGTTGTACGGAGCAACGTACACGCTTCTGGCGCACATTTTTCCCAAGCGTGGGATCCTGACGCGTTTCGCGAAGACCGATCATCCTGACGAGGTCGACAAGCTAATCGACGAGAGTACGCGCGCCGTCTACTGCGAAAGTATCGGAAATCCGGCCGGCAATGTCGCCGACATTGAAGGCCTGGCGCGGGTTGCGCATAAGCATGGAGTCCCGCTGGTGGTCGACAACACGGTTGCAACGCCAATTTTATTGCGGCCGATCGAATATGGCGCCGATGTGGTGGTGCATTCCATGACCAAATTCATGGGAGGGCACGGCACCAGTATCGGCGGAATGATCGTGGATGGCGGCAAGTTTCCCTGGAGGCAGCATTCGGCGAAGTTCTACATGTTCAACCGGCCAGAGATCGCCTACCACGGAGTGGTCTACGTCGATCACTATGGTGACTCCGCGTTCGTGGCCCGCTGCCGCACGGTCTGCCAGCGGAATACCGGCGCGACGATGTCTCCGTTCAATGGATTCCTGTTTCTCCAAGGCGTGGAAACGCTTGCGCTTCGGGTTGAGCGTCACGTAGAAAATGCCCGCAAGGTTGCGGAGTTCCTGCGCAAACATCCGAGAGTGGACTGGGTGAACTACGCGGGGTTCCCCGACAACCCTCTGTATGCGATGGCGCAGAAATATCTGGGCGACAAACGCTGCTCCCTGTTGACCTTTGGCGTGAAGGGCGGCTTCGAAGCGGGGAAGAAGTGCTTCAATGCGTTCCGCTTGTTCAAGCGGATGGTGAATATGGGTGACGCTAAGTCGCTGTCATGTCATCCGGCGTCAACCACGCACCGGCAACTGAATCCCGAAGAGCAGGCGAAGGTTGGCGTTACGCCAGAAATGCTGCGTTTGAGCGTCGGTATCGAGCACATCGACGACATTCTTGAGGATCTGGGGCAGGCTCTAGAAGCGTCCGCAAGTGTGGAACGAAAAGTAAGCACGGCCGGGAAGGCGTGAAATGCCACTGATCATTCTAGGAGACCAAGTTCCGGGTCGCTGGCTGGAGCGATCAAACGGGGGGACGACAGCTGCGGTTGGCCGCACCGGACAGGCGGAGTGTATCCAACTTGCTCTCGTCAACAATATGCCCGACGCAGCTCTGGAAGACACAGAGCTGCAATTTTTCGAGCTACTGGACGCTGCATCGGGTGAAACCCCGATTTTCATCCGGCTGTGCTCGCTGAGCGGAGTTCCCCGAACCGAGCGGGGCCAGCGGCATCTGAACAGTTTTTACTATGACTGCACCGAGTTGTGGAACAACCGATTCGACGGAGTGATCATTACGGGCACGGAGCCGCGCGAACCTGATCTTCGAAACGAACCTTATTGGCGGCTCATGACCGAGGTCTTCGATTGGGCGGAGCGGAACACATCTTCGTCGGTTTTCTCATGCCTGGCTGCTCATGCAAGCGTACTGCATTCCGAGGGAATTCCGCGCCATCGCTTGCCCGAGAAGCAATTTGGCGTTTTCGAGTCCAAAAAGAATGGCGATCACGCACTGCTCAACAGCGTGCCGAACGTTCTGCGATTCCCGCATTCGCGGTGGAACGAAGTCCGCGAAGACGAATTGACCGCGGCCAGTTACGTTGTGCTGACCAAGTCGCCAGAAGCCGGCGTCGATGTTTTTGTGAGAAAGAGACGGAAGAGTCTATTGGTTCACTTTCAGGGCCATCCGGAATATGGCGCCCAGACGCTGTTGAAAGAATACCGAAGGGACATCAAGCGATTTCTGCGCGGCGAAAGGGAAACGTACCCGGCGATGCCAGCGGGGTATTTCGACGCCGGTAGCACTAAGATTTTGCAGGGCTTCAGAGAACGAGCTTTGGCCGATCGGCACGAAGAGATCATTGATTCGTTCCCCGAATCGGTAGTTTCGGGACTAAACAATGGTTGGCAGTCTTCAGCGGTTGGTGTGTATCGGAACTGGCTGAATTACCTTGCCTCGCAGAAGGCCGAAACATCCCCGTTTGTGAGTTTTTCCCGCGTTCATTCTCAGGCCTCTTCCGATTCTGTGAACCGGCGAACTGTCTAGTCTGCCTCCTAAGGGGCATCTTGTATGGCATTGCTTGAAAACCGGATCGCTGCTCGAATCCTGGGAGCAATCAGAGCACACAAGCCCACTGGTGTGCCTAACGATGCGCCCTCTCGTTCGGATAGTGAGAGGAGTGTCGCGAAGCTACGCGAAGCACGTTTTTCAGATTACCAGGCGGTCGCGGATCTCAAGCGACGATGGGGCCTCGGAGCAGATTCAATCGAGAATTGGGAGCGGTTGTGGCGCCGCAATCCGGCGTCGGCTGAGTCTCCGGGCGAGCGTCCGATCGGTTGGGTTCTAGAAGCGAACGGCGAGGTGGTTGGCTACATCGGGAACGTTGCGCTGCAATGCCGCTATGGCGGCCGGACGCTGACCGCCGTTACCCCACACGGTCTTGTGGTAGAGCCTGCATATCGTGGAGTCGGTGTTAGCCTGAACGCCGCATTCTTTCGCCAAAAAGGGGCCGATCTTTACCTTTGCACGAGTGCCATTCCTGCCGTTGGACAGATTTCCGTGGTCCTCAAGGCGGACCCTGTTCCCCAGCCGGATTATGGGACTGTTTTCTTCTGGGTATTGCAGCCAAAGCCTTTCGCGAAGGCTGTATTGAGGAAATTGGGAATCAAATCGTCTTTAGCGAATGCCGCTAGCGTAGCGGCCTCGATTGCGATCTGGGTTGATACGGGTTTGCGGAGACGCCGACCCGGGAAGTCTAAAGGCGACGCCTCTGTGACCGAAATCGGCGTCAACGAGCTCGGTAACGAGTTTCATGAGCTGTGGATCGAAAAGACCAAAGAAAGAGCGCGACTACTGGGCGACCGCAGCCCGGAAACAATGCGATGGCATTTTGATATCCCTGGCAGCCGCGATGCCACGTGCGTGCTCTGTTGCCGCAAGAATGAGAAATTGACCGGTTATGCTGTTGTTCGTGACGATGAGCCCGATGAGAGCGGATTGCGAAAGTCCATCATCGCGGATTTATTGGTGCTGAACGATGATTCCGCAGTCGTACGAGCGATACTTGCCGCCGCTCATCGTCATGCGAAACGCGCTGGAAGTCACATTCTGGAGGTCATGGGCTTTCCAGAGAATATCCGACGCGTATTTGGCGAAGCACGGCCGTATCAACGGAAATATCCGGCCTGCCCTTACTATTACAAGGCTGCTGACCCGGCTCTGCACAAGACGCTGGCAAAGGCAGAGGCGTGGTATGCGTGCCCATTCGACGGGGATGCAACACTCATACGTCCGTCTTACTCAAGTTCTCGCGTGAATGTTCCTGTGCCAGAGCAATATATAGAGGAGCAGGCTGTTGTCGTTACCGTTGGCGCCCCTCCGAGCAAATGAATTGAACGGCTAGCCGCGTCGCTTTTCATCAGGGGAGATTTCATCAAACAGTGGGAGGCTGTTCAACCAAATGCAGACAGTAGATATTGAGCGTGACATCCGAGGTTTCGTAGTGCAGCATTTCCTTTCCGGAAACGCCAGTAAGCTCAGAACCGACGGATCCTTACTCGGAGATGTAATCGATTCCATGGGAGTTTTGAACCTCGTCGCGTACCTACAGGAACATTTCGGGATCACAGTGGATGATGACGAAGTGGTTCCCAGCAATCTTGACAGCATTAACAATCTGGTGGCATACGTCGAGCGAAAACTTGCTGCCTGAGAGGCGATAGTCCCACGGTTTCCGAAGCTATCAAGGATGCCCATCCGCGCAGAAATGTCAATAACTGAGTCACGAACACCAGAGGTCGCCGTCGCCCATGTCCGAATCAGTGACGTTGTAACGCCCTGGGCAAGGCAGTTGCCGGATCATCTGGCTCTTGTCGAAAGCACAGGCGCGTGGACATATGGGCAGTTGGCGTCGGCAATCTCTGAAACTCAATCCTGGCTGCGGGATTTGGAGGTGCGTGCGGGCGATCGGGTCATGATCGTGGGCGAGAATTGCCGGGCGTTTGTGACAATTCTCATGGCTGCGGCCGGCATCGATGCTTGGCCTGTACTGGTAAATGCCCGGCTCTCTCCGCGTGAGGTTGATCAGATTCGACAGCACTCCGGCGCACGCCGGGTCTTTTACGCCACGAGCGTCTCATCCCATGCTGCGGAGCATGCAAGGCAAGGCGGCGCCGTAATAGAAGAGAGGGCCGGCTTTGGTTCGGTCGGCGTCGGGCCTCTGTCTGATGGCGTTGAACCCGAGCCTCTTGACGGGAATGTTGCAGATCGTGTCTCGGCTTTGATCTACACATCCGGCACAACCGGTACCCCAAAGGCCGTAATGCTCACCAACCGCAACCTTCTCTTTATGGCGGAGGGATCGGCTAAGGTTCGATCCTTGAGTGTGGAGGACCGAGTCTACGGAGTGCTTCCGATGTCGCACGCTGTAGGCCTAGCCACGGTTTTGCTGGGCTCCCTGGTCGCAGGTGCAACGGTGCACTTAGTGCCACGCTTCGATCCCTTGACCGCACGTGTCGAGTTGGAGAAAGGCGGCATCACGTTGCTGTACGGGACACCGGCGATTTTCAACCAGCTACTGCAATACGCAAAGTTGAGAAAGGTCTCATCACTCAAGTTTCCCGCACTCCGCATCATTACATCTTCCGGGGCGCCGCTTGACGCTGCCACCAAATCGGGAGTTGAAGATCTTTTCGGAATGGTCCTGCACAACGGGTACGGCGTGACGGAATGCTCTCCAACCATTGCGATGACTCGCCCTGAATTTCCTCCCGAGGACACGTCGATCGGTTCTGTGTTTCCCGGCGTCGAGGTGAAGTTCGTTGGCAACGACGGCCAAGAAGTGCCCGACGGTGAAGTGGGCGAACTACGCGTGCGCGGTCCCAACGTGATGAAAGGCTACTACCGGGCGCCGGAAGAGACTGCCTCCGCGATTGACGCCGAGGGATGGTTCAATACTCGCGATCTCGCCAGCATGAAGAATGGGAACCTCGTCATCATCGGGCGCACGAAGGACCTGATCATTCATCGGGGATTCAATGTCTACCCAGCCGAAGTGGAAGCGGTGCTGAACGCCCATCCCGCCGTCGTGCAATCGGCTGTGATTGGCCAATCCGTTGAAGGGGACGAAGAGGTCATAGCCTTCGTCGAGCTGTCCGTGGGATCCAACACCACTCGTGCAGACTTGGAAGAATACGCTGCCCGGCACCTTGCTACGTATAAAAGACCCTCCAATATCTTCATAGTGCGTGCCATGCCGGTAACTCCGACGGGAAAAGTTGTGAAGAACGAACTGCTCAAGATGATGACTGCCGCTGGAATGGAAACCCCGACCGTCTGACGAATTTCCTCTATTACCGAGGACGATTTCTCACCAGCTTCATGCACTGACTCGCCCATCTCCAAGCTTCCTCCTGCAGTCAGGGTTTTCCCAGCTCCACGATGATTTCCCCGCCGGCTCCTCAGCCACTTCCTTTTCTGACGGCCTTAGCTCCTAAGTCCGACACTTTCCTGCAACCAGTGCGCCTGAAGTGGTGAGCCGATCCGCATTTAGGGGTCCTGCAGAACTTCGTCGCTGAAATGAGCCTTCCGGCCGGCAGTGATGGGCGTAGGCAACCCCTAACTCCCCGCGAAACTAGAACGAAAGTGGGGTAGAAATAGCCAGCGTACTGGTGTAGAGTATGGCACCAACCTGTCCGCAAACTGCTCGAAAGGCGGCCATCGACAGGGGATGCAGCCTTCCGACACCAGTGACTTAACAAACTTGTGGAGAAGTCCTTGATAACCTTTTTGACAGCTCCGCGAAAGAGTGTCCGCGCGCTTCTTATCTACGGCGCGCTCAGTTCCTGTCTTGCCGTGGCTGCGTTCGGTGACGACGTCCAGTCAAGAATCGACGAATATTTCAGGACTAGAGTCGCCAGCAACAATCTTCGCGTCGAAGTGCTGCTTTCGCGGAAAGATAAACCGGTCATACGCGGCGTGTATGGAAAAAGCGGACTGACTCGTGTGTCCACCAACCCCGACCCGAACTCGATTTTCCCCATTGGCGCAATCGCCGAACAATTTGTCGCAGCTGCAGTACTACGATTGGAAGAACAAGGGAAGATCAAGCTGGATAGGCCGGTCTGCGATTATCTTTCGGAATGTCCAAAGACGTTGAGCGAACTAAAGATTATCCACCTTCTGACTCACACTTCTGGGCTGCCGCTCCCGAGCCAACCTTTGTCACCTCATCACGACTCTTCCTCGCTACAGTCTCTGCAGAGCGTTCTGGCGAATTTTGATCCGTCGTCGATAGCATTCGAACCTGGGACAAAGTTTAGGTACAACGAGTTCGATTTCGTGATCTTGAACGCTATACTCGCTGAACTCTCTGGGCAATCGCCTCAGAGATACATCGAAACAGAGCTGTTTCATCCGCACAAAATCGTCAATACACAATGTTCCGCTTTGGGAAGCGCCACCTCCACGGTGGAGGATCTTTATCGTTGGGACTCAGAACTGGCTGGCGCAAAGATCATTTCTCGCGGCTCGTTCGACCAAATGCTCACTCCCTACCGCGATGGCTACAGCCTAGGCTGGAAAATCATTAAGGAGTTTGATCGAAGGTTGGCTTCGCAGATTGGCGAATCGGAGGGCGTCTCGGTTTCTATTCGGATGTATCCGGACGACGAGACCTTCATAATTGTTGTTGCGCATGGCGCCGGCGCGCACGCTGCTCCACTCTCGCATGACATAGCGGCTATTGCGTTCGGAAGGGATTACCCCTTGTCCAGAGGGTTCTAATTAGATTTTGTTACGGATTTGGAAGATGTTTGTGGACCAGTTTCACCGGCAGTACAGTCTGCATAGCATTTGAAAAGAAGAAGACCCTCCCCCACACCAGCTCTCGATTGGAGCTAATTTGATGACGACAGTCTCTCGTGCAACTAGTGTATGCCTGCTCTTTCTAGCTGCAACGATCTCGATGTGGTCCCAGGTCACGCTAACTACGGAGAGGTACGATAACGCACGTACCGGAGCGAACCTCAACGAGACCACTTTAAACGCGTCGAATGTCAATCCCAATCAATTTGGCAAACTGTATTCCTATTCTGTCGATGGTTCAGTTCATGCCCAGCCGTTGTACGTACCCAACCTAAATTTGCCCGGAGTGGGAACCTACAATGTTCTGTTCGTAGTCACGATGAACGACGTAGTGTACGCGTTTGATGCGAGCTCGAACGCTACCAATGGCAATGGCGTGTTGTGGATGACAGATTTTCGCAACCTCGGCGCAGGCGTTACACCGATTCCGATTGTGGACATCGTAAATTCGAATTCACTCAACATCGTCGGCAATGTGGGAATTGAAAGTACACCGGTTATCGACACGTCGACAAATACGATCTATCTCGTCGCGCGGACGAAGGAAGTCTCTGGGAATACAACCAGCTACGTTGCACGGCTGCACGCTCTGGATATCACAACTGGAGCCGAGAAATTTGGCGGTCCCGTGGTCATAGGCGGTTCCGTTTCGGGAACTGGACAAGGCAGTTCAGGAGGAACTCTTACCTTTAATCCCCTCATCCAAAATCAGCGATCGAGTTTGGCACTTGCCAACGGCATGGTTGTGTTTTCGTGGGCTTCCCATGAGGACTACTTCGATTGGCACGGTTGGCTCTTTGCCTATAATGCGCAAACGCTACAGTTGGCGAGTATTTTCTGCACCACCCCGAACGGTCAAAACGGCGGGCTCTGGATGTCCGGTCGGGCTCCGGTCGTAGACTCCTCCGGCAATCTTTACTACTTCACTGGCAACGGAGACTGGGATGGTCAAACGAGCTTTGGCGACAGCGTACTGAAAATGAGTACAACGGGAGGGAATATTTCTCTCGCCGATTACTTCACGCCGGACGATTATGCGAACTTGCAGGCGAATGATAATGATCTGGGCTCTTCCGGGCCTCTTCTGATACCGGGGACAGACCTCATAATCGGGGGTGGCAAGGAGTCCATTCTCTATCTGTTGAACACCTCCAGTCTGGGCCATGAGCAATCGGGGAATGGTCAGATAGTCCAATCGTTTACGCTGGGCGGCGAGATCCATGGCGGCCCCGTGTTCTGGAACCGGACAACGGGTGCTGGTCCCACCATGTACATCTGGCCCAACAATGGGGGCACCATGGAGGCGTATCAGTTCAACGGTTCCACCTTCAACACCAGTCCCATTTCTCACTCGACGGTAGTCGCGCCGGGCGGCCAATCGGGCGGCGTTTTAACTCTTTCGGCGGATGGCAGTACGGCTGGCAGCGGACTCGTATGGGCCTCCATGCCGATCAGTTTGGACGGTGATCACGGCCTTTCCCCGGGTGTATTGCGTGCATTTGACGCCAATAATCTGACTACCGAACTGTGGGACTCGGAAATGAATTCGACCCGGGATGCGGCGGGAATTTGGCCAAAGTACAGTCCTCCAACAGTTCTGAATGGCCAAGTTTATATGGCTTCCTTCCCCAGCGATGGTGTCAGTACGACAACAGTCTCAGTTTACGGTCTGCTGCCGGCTCAGCCAGATTTTTCGCTTTCAGTTTCGCCACAATCGCAAACGGTAGTTGTCGGGAGTGCGACCACATATTCCGTAGGTGTAGGAGCGCTTGTTGGTTTCGATGGGGTCGTGACGCTGAGTGCGAGTGGGCTACCGGCTGGGGCGACGGCGGGTCTTTCGGGGTCGACGTTGACGGGGAGCGGCGTCGTGACGCTGACGGTGACGACGAGCGGGACGACGCCGCTGGGGAGTTCGACGCTGACGATCACGGGAACGAGCGGGAGTCTGACGCATACGACGAGTGTGAGTCTGACGGTGATTGCGGTACCGCCGCCGGATTACACGGTGACCGTAACGCCGGCGACACAGACGGTGATCGTGGGGAACCAGACGACGTATACGACGACGATCGGAGGATTGAACGGATTCGGTGGAGTGGTGACGCTGGGTGTGAGCGGGTTGCCGGCTGGGACGACGTGGAGTTTTTCGCCGGCGACGGTGACGGGGAGTGGGAGTGCG